>Ga0134126_10000026_pt1 | contig 196691 bp, 173 predicted proteins | sample KB31752_FD_96881 | JGI IMG/M metagenome (GOLD analysis project Ga0134126, IMG submission 96881) | Terrestrial soil microbial communities with excess Nitrogen fertilizer from Kellogg Biological Station, Michigan, USA - KB3-175-2 | ecosystem: Environmental > Terrestrial > Soil > Unclassified ...
CATCGCCCGCCGACCATAATGTTTCCAGATACGTTCCTTTAGTACACCCGGCTTGCCCCTCCCTCTTTCAGCAGTGATTCCAGCGGGCAGCTTGTCCAGAAGAGAAGCGATCTCAGCTTCTGGAGACTACACCTGTTTCAAGAACTCCCTGCGCTTCTCCGCCAAGGAAACGAACGCTCGAACTGCCGCTGGCGTGAACGACTCAAATATTCATTTGGCCTTGTCATGCTGCCGGTTAAGCCTCTTGGCTCTGGACTACACTAAACACACAGGCCACACGTTGTAGCATGACATAAGAAATACTCCTACAGGTAGCGTAGGACTATCACCTAAATTATCGATAAGATCTAATGGATCTTGTCCAAATACAACGGTTGAATAGTGCTAGTAAGAGGAACCTTGCATATCGAAAATCCCCTCCAGGGTGGATCTAGTCTACTGAAAGTTCTCTGGCACATCCCAAGATAGAGTTAAGCTCTTCCTCTACCACTTAATCAATAGTAGTTAACACTATTCCATGGCAACTTTTATAAGGTAGATGCTTCCTGGCTGCAGGTAATACATGATAGAAAATTTATACCTGGCTCCGAGTTAGTATTGCTTCTCGAATTCCAATAGAAAAATATTTTTGTTAGCGATGGCCAGGGGCAGAACAGGTACATTTGCGTGAACAAGTGAGCATTCGATGGCACCATGTGTTCCCGTACAACAATTTCAAGTATGAATATCCAGTTGCGGTTTGATCAACAGATCTGTCGAGTGGTCCAAGGATAACAATTCTACTTGCACCGCATCCGATTATATTGGCCAGTCAGACCTAGCCTGGACTATCCCCAATTACACCCCGAATCAAGTTCGAGAGGATTCGAACCGCCAAGCTCTAAGCAATACCTATCCTTTGCGGCTTTCAGTACTGCCGTGCGTAGACAGTTTTTTGGGAGCTCTTGCGGGAAGCTTCCGCATACTACCTTCCATGCCAGGAAAGGAACGAAAGTATTGACTGTAATCTCTCAAACTCCTGGAATTGATATCGACGATCCTTGGGGTAATAAGAAACAACCGCTCTACCACCAGGTTTCTGCGAGTATTTGAAGAGAAGAAAAAGCCTAGAATGGGCACTTGATTGAGCCAAGGATACCCACTGCGCTCCCGTACATCCACCTTACGGTACAATCCTCCGATCAGAAGGCTCTGGTCCTTACGGACAATAGACTGCGTAATAAGTTGGGAACGGTGTACCATTGGCAGGGAAGCTGCCTTCTGCTTTGAGTCAAAGGAACCGTCTTCTACTTTGACTTGCATATAAATTTGCGGTTGTTTTCTATGCACCATTATGTGTGGGATTACCTCCAGCCTTAAGTCGGCACTCACATTGAACATGTTGCTAACGTAGTTACCCTGCACGGATTGGTAGAATGTATCTGCACTTCCGATGGAGGCACCAAAGTTGTCTAGTGTAACTATGGTGGGGCGTGATAAAACCTTCGCCTTCTTGTTTCTTTCAAGGAAGTTCAGTGCCGCAGTAACAACGCTGGTACCAAAGACACCTTTTATGTTTAAATTGCCACCGTGCCTAATAGGCTCTCCTGTCATACTGCCAGCTATTCCAGCAACTCCCCCTATGCTTGCGTTAATGCTACTTAGCCCAAGAGCCCTAGAGGCATGGATATCTACATCCACAATGGCAGCTGAGATCTCAATTACCTGTATAGGAACATCCAATTTAGCGATGGCTGCTTTGTAGAACGGCATGTTCTCCCGAACATCTCGAATAACTACAGCATTGGCACGTACGCTTGCTGCAATGGAAGCACCACCATCTGGAGAAGAGGCCGGATCAGAGCTATGGCTATCACTTAGTGACGGCCTCTTGACTGGAGAGGTAGCAGGATGGAAGTCTCCCTGTCCTCTCCAAGGGGGTAAGGCGCGGACTACCCGTTGTCTTGGCCATTTGCCGTCAACACCAGGGATTGGATCGGCAATATTCTCGAGAGTTCCTAAAGAAGAGACTGGAAACCTTTCTGTCATTACACGCCCATAGCTTGAGCCTCCTAAAATGAGCTTGGAGAGAGTAGTAGCGACTCCCTCGACGCAAACGCCGTTAGAAAGCTCTACATCATGAGCCCAAGCATAATTAAGGGGAAATACCTGGATCACTAACTCGTTCGTCTGTTTATGAGCATTCTGTGCCTCCAACGTGTGGAGTACCGCTTGGATAATTTCTATATACTTCGGTGGGCCATTTAGAACCACCATAGGGGTGTTAGGAATAGGGTGGATGGAGGCTCCCAAGGAAAGTATCCCAATCCGTTTTACTGTCTTTATTGCCTGTGTAACAGGTAAATATCTTAGCGTACATACCGCTGTTTTGCTCTCCGTGTTGGAATAGAAGTAGATTTGCTTGTTGTAGTAAAGCCAATCTAACCCATACGCACGGCAGATCTGATGCAGGAATTGTTTTGGCCTCAAGCCTACAAACTTCCCGCTGACTTTTCCATGAATGGACGAGCTAAGCACAATTCTGAGGTTTGTTTGATCCCCGAACTCCCGTAGGATGTCCTCTATGGTGCTGTGGTCAGCCAGAATGTTGACGGAACCTAGTAGCCAGTGCATACTTCTGTCGTTATCTAGTGAGCTGGGTGTAGAGGGTGACTGCAACTCAGCGGCCGGTGCTGGCACAGTGGCAAACCTGGAAGAGGGTGATGACCAAGTGGGTGTCTCGATGCTAATGGCGCTCACCAAAACTAGGGCAGGTCTGAGCAGTGAGCGTAGCAGAGTCGAAGCTTCCATCACGGAAAACTTTCTCTCCCCGTACAACCAGCAACAGAAGCCTTTGCACGCCAAAATGCAAGGTCTGTCAAAAACAGACTAATACTCAATTCCAAGTCTTTTCGGCACGTAAAGCATGACACTCGCTTCCACAAGACTAACATATCCTTATCTTCTTCGTAGGACATAACGCTTACCAGGCTGCCCCACCTCCCGGAAGACTCACTCACAAGATGAGAAAGTACCTCAACTTCACAGCTAGAAATCTCCGTCGCGACCGTCCCACTGACAAACCATTGGTATTCACGTCGATGCACTTGGACAGGTAGGTGTCCGTCTACTACGAGATCAATCGGAAGAGATATACTTCTATCTAGATCCCTAACTCCGAGTATCTCAAGCACCAATGCGAGCAGTTTGGAATCTCCGCTTTGAAGGGATAGAATGTTCACGGCACTCACTGTCCCACATATATAGGACCACGGATCACTTCTTGTATATTCTATATTCTAATGTCAGATAATAACTTGTACGCCGAGAGCTTTGCATGCCGCTGACAGGGCCCATGCTTTAAATAATAAGCTAACCCCTTCAAAGGCAATCCCCGATACTTCTTGTGTGATGTTTGATTACCAGGGATATGTGGTTGCGCCCCATTCTAAGTAGACACGATGTGTGCCACAGCCCTTCCCCTTACTCAATGCAAGTAAAAACTACTTGGATAGGTTTGGCGAGCGGTCTCTAAGGAGGTCCGGTAAACCTGCAGGCAAAGCTTCTAGTTTGCTACCGTGTCGTTTCTTGTCTCTGTAAGCTTCCCCCCGATCGGTACGCAGGAATAAGACTGCTACGGCTGAGATCGCCATGGGTCGCACGAAAAGCCCTCTACTGAGAAAAAGGTGCCAGCTGCTGAAGCCAGTTTGCAGCGTAATCCAATATGGCTAGACCGTACCAGCGTCGCACCTTCCTTAGTAGGTAGTAATGTAAATCTGCCACTGTACTGTGCTTCTACTGCAATTTTACTCACTGCGCTCCCAAGGGGGAATGAATGCATTCTTGGTAATTTCTATAGCTAGATCGATGGCTTGCCCCACAGATCGTGACTGCCTTTGCGATGGATCAGCAAACATGGCCCTAGTCTGTTTTAAACTCCAATACTCTAGCAGATGAATCACCCGATCACGCTCAGAACCTGTGCGATCTCCATGAATGCGGCTGGCGAGTTCTGTAAAAAAGATAAAAACTGGCTCTGGAGTAGATTTCATTCCGGCTCCTTCCTCCACAGGAAGCGACGCTGCAGCATAACAATGTAACAACCCTAATCTAACATAGAAAGTGGAAGTTTTAACACGCCCTCTGGACCATTCAGTAAAAGCATACTGGAAGTAATCTCTTCCAGCACATACCCATCTTTCAGCTTGGCACCTTGGAAGAACTTTGATCCATCCGCAAGAGCAACCCAAGGTCCCGCCATGCCAGAAACCCCCACAATGCGCGATGGAAAAAAGTCCCTTGAGGCAACACCCACCACGGTATCGCTATTCACTCTATCAATAATAATAGGGACCTGTGAGATATATCTCCCCTGCACTTCGGTCATCCAAGAGTCCCATTCCCTCTTTCGCTCTTGCGGCAAGTTCCCAGCTAATACTACGCCGCTTGCAGATGCGACTGGTTGCACCCTTAGTCCACGTTGGTGCAACTCCCCCTGTAGCATCTTAACCAACTGATTTCCAAAGACAATCTCGCAGTGGTGGTTTCGGATAATAGGTAACTCACGAGCGATATGTGGGAAGAAATCATGCCACATTCTGTCGTGCTGCAGATAGCCACTCCAGAAAGCGATCCCCTCCGGTTCTACGCGCACTCGGAGGGACAGTCCAGAAAGTTGCGCCAGCATGGCTGCCGAGGCCTCTACTTGGGAGAGATCAAAGATGTGATAACGCAGGGGAGGGGAAAATCGACTTATGATCCTGCGGGCCACAGCACTTTTAGCCCCTCCTCTGACCCATATCCTAAGCTGTGGTTTTCCGCCTTGCACAGCCAATGAAAAGACTGCTCCCCCATTCATGTTCCGAGAGAGCTGATCCGCTGCTTTAGCCTCCAAAGGGAACAAACTTGAATCAATAGATCCAAGGGTAGGAAGGCAAGGGGCAACTGCTAAGCCTGAATGCCCTGGCACCTTCCCTAGAGGCATAACTTTTCCAAGAGAGTCAGGCCCATCAGTCCCTTGTTTTCCTGCTCCTTTTTCTTTTCCCAGATGCTTTAACATTTCCAAGAAAGTGAAAGCAAGCAGCACACCCACCATGGAAATAAACAACAAAACACTGGTACTCTTCCTACTCTTTTTTATCGGAGAGGCTTGGACTACGTCAAAAACACTCTTCCTCTTTGCGGGGAGACCTTTCCTAATGCTAGGGATAGGCCGCGTTTCAAAGGAGGAGTGAGGAAATCCTACTGCCAGATGAGTGTTGCCCACGGTGATTATCTGCCCGGCATCACCCAGTAGCTCCACATCGTCTTCAATAGAAACCATATCCAACAAAACTGCCCCTTGCAACGGATGCAAAACCACCCCGCCACCTTCCAGAGTAAGCCGGGCATGCCTGGAAGCCACTTGAGGGTCAAACAGTATTAAGTCACACTCTTCACCACTCCCGAGGGTGATCCCATCCCTCGAAATCTCCATCTCAGCGCCCTCATGGGGACCAGTTAATACCCTAACAACAAACCGAGCCACATCCACTCTTAACTCTCCGCAGCCTACCCCAGGTATCTTCTCACCTAACAAACCACCCCTCAACTCACATATTTCCAAGACCGACTGGGAGACGTATTCAAGCTAAACCTGGTTACTGAAAAGAGTTTGCACACCAGCGGTAAGTTTTCCGGAAAGCGCAGATATGAGACTCCACCGGCAGGCATGGAGACCCCACCGCTGCTCTATTTCAAGCAGTTCCTCCGCTGTCAAGCTTCCGTCTAGAATGTGCTCGAAGAGCCTCCCTTGCTCATCTTCAGCGACGCTTCTTTGACAGACCTCCTGGAAAGATGTATCCTCCGCTTCTTTTCCTGATGATACGGGCGAAAGGGAAATGGACATCCGCCATTCCTAAACAACTGGCTCCCTGGCTTGTACAGCAAAAAATGGAGAAACTTCATTTTTTCTCCTTCCTCAATTCTGCAATTTCCCTTTCCTTTTCTTGGATTCCCATTTGTATCTGGTCCTGTAAGTGCTTAAGGAATCCCTCCTGGAGGTCTCTGACTACCTTTCCTTCCGGACTGTCGGAAAGATATTCTTCCAGGGGATCAGCCCCGCCAAGCTTTCCATTGCTAACTAACTTCCGACGGACAACAGATTCTGACAGCTTCTTGGGTGGGACCTCCTCTGACCCAAGGGCCCACTCTCTGGTTCCACAAAAGGAAAAAGGAGGTAGAGAAGATACAGAGCGAAAGGCAGAGGAAGACATCCTTTTTTATTATTTTCCTTTTTTATTTCTGTTGTTCACTATAGCTAGACTTCAATAAATAGGATAGAGAACAGAGAACAGAGAAAAACCGACTGGCTACTTTCACCTATATGACCATGAGCAGACCAGTTAAGGTTGCATTCTCGATCTAGCTGGTCAAGTAGCCTCTACTTGGCGGGTTTGCAAAATTTGGGCTCCTAAGGCTTGGAGTGCCTGTGTCATCCTTAGAAATGGAGTTCCTAGAAGGTCTTGGCGAAGCGCCAATTCCGACAGAAGCCTTTCAGCCTCTTCGATTTCGTTATTGAGCATATAAAACTGAGACAATCCAAGTAGCGGATAGGCCGCACCAGGCTCCATAGCGCGCAGCAACTGAAGGAGTTGGAAGGCTTCTGCGTGTAACCCACAACCCAGTCCCATCAGGCTAATCTCCATCAACAAACACCGCAACTCGGCAGGCATTATATTTACATCCGGCTGCTCGCTTTTTAGAGCAACCACTGCGGGATCGTTTAACGGATGTTCTGGATACATTCCTTCCACAAAGTTTGGTTGGCCACAGTGAACTGAGACATAAACTGAATGGTAGCGCTGTACATTGCCCAGTAAACGTTGAACTTTGCCAATACCCCTGCATTGGCAGTATCCAAGGCAGGCAGCATTTGCATAATGGTAGAGTGGTATCCTCTCGCTTGTGGACTAACGGCGTTAATAACCTCCGCTGGGTTGAACCCCAACTGGGGTGAACTTAAGGGCTGTAAAGGCAGTCCGTTCATGGTGTCATCATACTTGGGTGTTGCAGATATTTTGCTAACTGTCACACAACTCGTAAGCCAACCTACCGCACAGCAGAATAGCACTGAATATCTCTTTGTCCAGAGAGAAAGCCAAAAGAAAGCCGTCCAGCCAATTTGCTTGCACAGACATTAAATGTTGCGGAACCCATCCTCATGGCAATACTCATACCGTGAAGAGATAATAAAGAGAGATAATAAAGAGATATAGAAGAGATATAGATATGTTCAAGCCCGGAGGGGTGCTCTCTCCATCTTCCTATGGGGGAGAGTCTAGCAGATCAGGTCTCCTCTCTCTCGTTAATTCCAAGGCAGCAACGGCACGCCACTTCCGAATTTCGGCATGATTACCTGAGAGTAGGATAGAGGGCACCTCCCACCCTCGAAACGTTTCTGGCCTTGTGTAGGTAGGGTAATCTAGGAGTCCAGCAACAAAAGACTCTTGGCCAGCAGAATCCATGTTTCCCAACACGCCTGGAACCAGACGGGCTACCGCATCCACGAATACTAACGCTGGGAGAACGCCGCTGGTTAGGACATAGTCTCCTATGGAAATTACATCATCTACCAGGTGGTCAGAAACACGTTGGTCAACCCCCTCATAGTGGCCACACAACAAAACAACCTCCTTTTCCAAGGAGTACTCGTAGGCAATGGTATGCTGAAAACGCCGCCCATGAGTAGACATCAGCACTGTACGAGTATGAGGTTTGCATAAGTCAGCCAAGGCGCTGGCATAGGGTTCTATTTTCATTACCATCCCCGGCCCTCCACCGTAGGGTGCTTCGTCTGTGACATGATGTTTGCCAACTCCCCACCGCCTTAGATCTAGAGCCTGGATTTCTATCGATCCACGCTTTCTTGCACGCCCTAGAATGCCTTGCGAGAGTATCCCCTCACATGTGTTTGGAAAAAGCGTTAGAATCTGGATTCTCATGGTTTCTGGGGGCAAGCAACAGGGAGACGCAGCAATTTCTTGGGGCATTAGACAGATTTAGCAAGGGAATTGTCGCAAAAAAACGAACTGTTGTTGCCTATTCCTATCGAAAGTTTGTCTTGCAAATTCCGTAATTGCAGAGGAGACTAACGAGTGTTGGAACTGATTGGTATGTTGGCAGCTTGGTGAATCGTCAGGTGAGTTAGTCTCGATGGTGATTTGAAACCCGATTCCCGGGAACGGCTTTGCGGCAGTCAGTTGTTCCTTTCACCTAAAAAAACAGACCTCGATATGAATAAGAGACTTTATGTAGGAAACCTCTCCTACGACACGTCAGAAGACAAGCTGCGCGCGGCTTTTGAGAAATTCGGAACGGTGACGGATGTGAAAATTATGCAGGATCGTAACACTAGTCAGCCTCGTGGATTCGGCTTTGTTACAATGTCCACCCAGAGCGAGGGTGAAGCTGCCATCAATGGGCTTAATGGTGCCGATCTGGATGGGCGCAACCTGACTGTCAATGAGGCTCGTCCTTTAGAAAATCGCCCACCAGGAGGCGGAAACGCTAGACGCTTTAACAAGTCCCGTCGTTTTTAGTTATGCCGGTTTGTCTTCCGCTCCAGCTCGTCTCGTCTTATTCTAGACTAGATGTTTCCCCGGAGGAACCTTGGGAAGACTGGTTCCGGCTGGCCTACTGTTAGCGATGTACGGAGGGTGGGATCAGGGTCGAGGAAGCTCATGGCTTCAGTCCCCAGTCGGTTGAGTATGATATCGGACTCTTTTGGCAGGATCGGTGCAAGCAAACTGGCAGCCAGTCGGATGCTCTCGTGGAGGGTTTGAAGCACTTCCGCTAGTGTTCTCTGTTTTCTTCTATTCTTGTAGAGTTCCCAGGGATGGCAGGCTTCAATGAACGCATTGGAGCGGGAGACTATGTCCATAATCGCCGTGGTCGCACGGTCAATCTCGAAGGATTGCATCCGAAGAAAATATTCAGACGTGGAATGTCTGTTTTGTTTGCGTAGAGTGCTTGTGTTGTGGGAGGAGCTCACCGGGTGGAGGGAGCCCCCAAGATAGAGGTTGACCATGCTTAGCGTTCTATTGAGAAGATTCCCTAAACCATTTGCCAGCTCTGTATTGTAGAGCAGAACCAGTCTTTCCTCACTAAAGTTGGCATCTCGGCCAGTAGCAATATCCCGCATGAGGTAATACCGTAGTGCTGCTGATCCGTATCTAGATGCGAGTGCAGAAGGGTCTATTGTGCCCCCGGTGCTTTTGCTTACCTTGACTCCGCCGGAATTCCACCAACCATGTACAAGTAGTTTAGGAATTTGTTCATCGGGAAATCCCATAGCATGCACCATAATAGGCCAGTAAACGGCATGTGCTGGTATCATAATGTCCTTCCCAAGGATGTGCAGTGCAGGCCATCGCCGCCGAAATTCTTCTTCTTCTCTAGGATCTTCAGAGAGATAACCTGTAAAGCTTAGATAGCTGATCAGTGCATCAAACCAAACATAGGTCACAAACTCTGGGTCAAAAGGAAGTATAATTCCCCATGACAGCCGAGAGCGCGGCCTGGATATGCATAAATCCTGCTTCCAGTACCGAATAGCGTGGGTAATCTCTGTCCGCCGGAACGCTGGGATCACAAATTCCGGGTGGGTTGCTATGAACTTCGAAAGCCACGGCAGGTACTTACTAAGGCGGAAATACCAATTACCCTCCTCCAGGAAAATGACTTCCCCCCATTCTGGTCCAAATTCGCCCGTTGCGTCCCGGTCCTTATCCGTTAGAAACTGCTCCTGTCTTATGCTGTAAAAACCGTGATAGGTGGACTTGTAAAGATCGCCAGCACTAAAAAACTGTCGAAGGACTTTGCAGACTATTTGTTGATGCAACGGATGCGTGGTTGTCGCCCAGCAGTCGTACGCAATCCCCAAAGTTTCCCAGAGCGCTCGAAACCTGGTTGCAATATGGTCAACAAAATCCTGAGCATCCATCCCAAGTCTTTTGGCAGCCTGCTCAACCTTCTGGCCATGCTGATCCACTCCCATCACAAAAAATACATCACGGCCGCATAGACGTTGAAAGCGAGCGATCACGTCAGCAAGGACTTTTTCGTACGCATGCCCGATGTGAGGATCGGCATTAGCATAGTCGACAGCGGCAGCTAAGGTAAATGGCCTTGAACTCACTGCCTTTTTCACGTCGCGCTGATGAGAGAAGAACGGTAAACTTCGCCTCGCTGGGCTACAGCCCCTTTATTAAGATCCCCCACACCTAGGACTTTGACTACTTTGGAAAGTTTTCTAGCGACCCCTTCCGCAAGGGAAGACCCGGTCATTCCGGAAGGCACTGTAGTAGCATCCCTTTCGAAACCCCACCATATGTCACTTTCCCCACGCATCCTCAGGGAGGGGAGCAGGAAACATGCTGAGATGTCAAGATTATATCTACCCACACCTATTTTGCTTATTATCGGTATCCTATCATATTACAGATGCGGAGATTTTCCCTACGCTAAGGGAAACCTTTGCTCCGATCTTTCAGGAGCTTCCCAATCAAGGGATTCATAGGTGGAAAGACAGTGGTGCCTTGGCTTGTGTGGTGTACAACACCGGCTGCCTCCCTAGCGCTTCGCATCCATTCACGGAAAAGAAGTGTTTGTTTCATCTTAAGCAGCTGTGCTTTTAGCTCTTTCTTATTTTTTGCATACTCAGCTGGTCGGATGGTCTCCCGTCTTCTTAGAAAGACTGCATATGCTCCACCATCATCAGACCCCTGGAGAGCACTTATTTCTCCCGGCGAGAGCAGAAGTGCTGTTTCAGCATAGAGAGAATACTTAGGAGGTACTCTGGAGGATGGGACTATGCCCAAAATCTTTTGGGATTTTATCCCTTCTAGGGCAGCAGCCTCTCCAAATGACTTCCCCTCCTGCAGCTGCTTTGCGATAGAAGCCACAATAGCCCTCCCTTCTCTATAGAGCAGTTTGGATGCAGTTTGCATACGCAATATTTCTTGTAGTCGAGGTCGTGCTTCCTTCAGCGTGAGGAGCCGAGAGGGCTGTACGGAAAGCAATTCCAGTACGTAAAATCGGTCTTTATCTATCCCCTCCAGTACATCACTGTAAGGATGTTCTTTGGTAAGTTGGGAAGTAACGTATGCTAGTCCAGGGAGTTCTCTTTTTAATTCCTTGAATGTGCTGCTGTTACTCAATCCGTCACTAAAAGGAGGCAGTGTGTTCACTGGAGCGCCGGCCTGCCTGGCGGCCTTCTCGAAAGAAACCTTTCCTTCGGCGAGGGTTTCTGCGAAAATAGCCGCTTGATCGGCCACTTTTTGCAGGGCGCTAATTCGTGCCTTAGCCTTCAGAAGTCTCTTTCCTTCAGGCATTTTAAATACTGCATAGCGCACTGAGCGGGCTTCCGGGGTTCTTAAGTTTTTCAACTCTTTTGTATAGAGCTCACGGATCTGATCAGCTGTAACATGTGCTTGAGCAGCATACCTAGAAAGGTCAAACTTTATTACCTGGAGGTCCTCTTTCTGATAAGCGCGGAAAGTTCTAAGAACCTCTTGATCGGATACTGCGACAGATCCAGAGACAATCTGGCGAATGCGGGTGGCTCTTAAGGAATCGCGGAACAAATTCTCTAGGAGACGTCCACTCATTCCTCGTGGGACTAGCTGTTTTTGTATAAACTCCCGGTATTTAGCCATGTCGAAACCTCTGTCCCCCTGAAAGAGGGAACATTTCCCGATAGCCTGAGCTACCTGACGATCTAGAACAACGACTGATAAAGTCTTAGCCTCGTGCCGCATAATAAGCTGATTAAGCACAAATTCACTTAAAGCAGCTGCTTCATCCATGGCCGGACCACTGAAAAGTATTTCCAAGAAATCATAGAGCCTGAGCATGACGGCGAGTGAATAATTTTCTGCGAGGAGGTTGGCTTCCGTTTGAGTGATACCTTGGCCGTAGATGGAAGCTACTTTCATCCCGGAATCAATAGAATTCGCATAGGTATGCAAGTAGAAGACGCAGGAAAAAATAGCCAAAACGGCAACACTTACCACAAGGGTGCGTTTCCCTTTGCAGATGGCATTAAACATGTAGGAAGACCAGTAAGAACATTAAGAAGCAGTGTATGATGGAAGACACTACTTATCCATTGCTGCAGAGCTATTTAGCAGAGGGTAATAATTATAAACAAAAAACCCCTAAATAGCGGTGCCAAGAACTTTAAAGGAAAAACTTTTTACCTCTTACAGAGAATTTCCTCGGTAAAGGTACCTTTTTATCTGTTCCGACATCCAGAATAATAAATAGAGGGTGTTTTTCTTACTCAAGACTCGTATGTGTTACTCCATTTATAAATAAATGCTTCCTAGCTGAGGTGAGCTGCGGATAGTATCACAAGGAAAGAATGTATGCCCAGCTTCCCTATCATAATCGCCAAGCAGCCGGCTATATACTCGCTAAGTGTCTCGATCAATATAGGGGCCGCCCGGACGTAGTGATTTTTGGTCTTTTTAGAGGCGGAATTCCAGTAGCCTGCGAAATTGCTCTTGCTCTCAATGTTCCGCTAGCAATCTGCGTTGTGCGTAAACTCTGCACGCCAGAACACCCAGGACTTGCCGTAGGAGCAGTTGCTTCTGGTGGTGTATTCGTCCTTAATTCAGCTATTAGTTCTATGCTTACTCCGCAAACGGCGCTTTTAAGAAAAAGTGCAGAGCGGGAACTGAAACGATGTGAAAGACGGTACCAAATTCTTTCTTCTGCATCCTCCATGCCCCCTCTCAAGGGGAAGACGGCCATTTTAGCTGACGACGGCCTTGCCACAGGTACAACCATGCACGCAGCTGTGCAAGCAATTAGGCACCGCTACGAAGCAAGTTACTGCGTTGTGGCAGCTCCTGTAGGCTCTCCGGAAGCATGTGCTTCACTTCAAAACAAGGCCGACGAGGTCATTTGCCCAGCCACACCACACCCATTCTACAGTGTTAGTCAATTCTATAAGGACTTTACGCAAATAACAGATGAAGAAACTCGAAGCCTGCTGGCTTGGGCAGCACAAGTTGGAAGTTGTGTGAATACATCAAGACATGAAGAGAGTTGAATGTGGAAATCGTTCCTTACTGCTAACGGATTTCTACGAGCTGACCATGGCTTATGGATACTGGAAAAATCGCATACACGAGCGTGAGGCAGTTTTTCATCTCTCTTTTCGTAAAAATCCATTTCATGGAGGCTACAGCGTAGCCTGTGGTTTAGCTGATGCTATTGACCATCTCCGCTATCTTTCTATGGATGGCGCACAATGCTGCTACCTACAGAGCCTTACTGGTAATGATAAGCAGCCTCTTTTTGAGAAGGATTTCCTAGAGTATTTGAGAAAGATGATTTTCTCCTGCGATGTAGATGCTGTTCCAGAAGGAACTATTGTGTTTCCAAATGAGCCTGTACTCCGAGTCCGTGGCCCAATTCTACAAGCTCAGATTTTAGAAACAGCGTTGCTCAGCCTTATTGACTCCCAGAGCCTCATCGCCACAAAAGCGGCTAGAATTTGTTTGGCTGCAGAGGGAGATCCGGTTATCGAATTTGGTTTGCGCCACGCCCAAGGAATTGACGGTGGAATGGCAGCCACTAGAGCTGCATATATCGGTGGCTGTGTAGCTACTTCTAATGTTCTTGCCGGTATGCGTTATGATATTCCTGTTAAGGGGACGCAGGCACACAGCTGGATCATGGCATTTGAGACAGAAAGGAAGGCTTTCCAAGCTTATGCAGAGGCCATACCCAACGGTTGTGTTTTTTTGGTTGATACTTACAGCACCCTAGATGGGGTGCGAAATGCAGCGTGGACGGCCCAGAGATTGCGGGAACAAGGCTATTCTGCTGTGGGGGTTCGGCTGGATTCTGGAGATCTCGCCTACTTAAGCGTGGAAGCACGAAAAATTCTTGACCAGGCAGGATGTGTTGACATGGCAATTATTGCCAGTAACGAACTGGATGAAAACATCATTGCCAGCCTGAAGCGTCAGGGGGTGCCTATCCATGTCTGGTGTATTGGCACCAAGCTAGTTGCTGCTTATGACCAACCTACACTAGAGAGTGTTTACAAACTAGGGGCTATTAAGAAGGAGGACGGAACCTGGCGTTCTTGCATTAAGATTTCGGAGCACTTAGAAAAAATGTCAATTCCTGGAATTCTCCAAGTTCGCCGTTTTCAGACGGGTCGAGAGTTTGTTGGAGACATGATCTATGACGAGACGATCCTAAAGGCTAGCGAACACACTATTGTTGATCCTATAGACATGACCCGAACTAGGCTAATGCCGGTCAACGCTACCGTAAGTGACTTGTTAATTCCTATTTTTCGGAAAGGAAAGCAAGTTTACCAAGATGCAGGGATTCAAACGGCACGACGGCGTGTCAGGGAACAGCTCCAATGTTTTCCCCAAAGCATCAAGCAGACGCTCAACCCCCATGAATATCCAGTTGGAATGGAACTAAACTTACATCGACAGAGAACTAATTCGCTCGCGAGCGTGCGCAAAATGAACCATCACCTATCTCCCAAGCGATTTCAACGATATTGAAAGAAACGCTGGAATAAAGCCCTCTTGCTATGTTTCTTCGCTAACTCTTATTATAGATGACGCGATCCCACGACTCCATCTGGCAACTAGCCTATCCGCTTGCAGTGGTTACAGTACTCTCTAGCATCTATGGTAGAGTAGTTTTTAGGACGCAGGACTTTCCATCAAGTGGAAAAATGGATATTTCGAAAGCCTGCGCAGGCACAAAGAAAAATTGACCAGTAGTAAAGCTGCTTCCTCCACAGGAGATACAACCTCTAACTACTACGTAGATAGAAAACTTTTTTTCACAGTGAGCCTGTGTTGGTCGAGCGATCTCCAGAAAATCGACTCGGAAGAACGGGCAACTAGCGATAACAGCCTGGCCCGGGGGCTGCAGCCTAGGCTCGAAATCTAAAAAGTCGATCGATGCAAGCGACTCCTGGACGTGTAAACGGCGCGGAAGACCATCAAATCCAAGCCGATCCCAGTCATGGAGGCGAAAGGTAGTATCGCTATTCTGCTGAATTTCTACAATGACGCTCCCTTCCCCTATAGCGTGCAGTCTCCCGCTTGGAATAAAAAGCGAATCTCCTGTTTCTACGGGGAGCTTATGTAAGGCCTCTTCTATACGCCCAGAAGCCAAAAGTGCCTTAAAGGATCGTTTCGATGTGCCCTTTTTGAGCCCTGCATAGATTTTTGCTCCAGGAGCGGTGTCTAGAAAATACCAGACCTCGGACTTGGGCTCTCCACTCAGCGCATTGGCAACCCTTTCTGGAGGATGTACTTGTACAGAAAGGCACTCCCGTACGTCCAGAAGTTTGCAGAGAATTGGAAAGCGAGGGGAAGGAGAGTTCACAAGGTGTTCTCCGAAGACCTCTTCTCTGTAGCCCTCCCAAAGGGCATTGAGTGTTTTCCCTTTCAGTAGGCCACAGCATACTATACTTTGGGCCTCTCTGCGGTCTACTACTGCCCATAGCTCTCCAACAGAAACCCCATAGGGAATGACTTTGCCATAGGAATTAAGCCTCCTCCCACCCCATATGCGTTTTACTGGAAGCGGCTTGAAAGTTAATGGATTGCCTGAATTCATGACGTACCATCCCGTGCACCTGTTATCTACTGAACTGTTGAACCGCTTAGAAAGAAACGTGCTACCCTCCTAGGATGTATGCGGGTTAAGATTTCCCATGCAATAGTGCCTGCCCAATCTGCCATATCAGAAGCAAGGATGCCTTCTTCTCCATCTCTCCCGATCAAAACTACCTCTTCTCCGCAGAAGATATCAGATAGTTCAGAAACATCCACAACTGTGGAGTCCATAGTTACACGCCCTACCACCGGACAGCGACACCCACGGATTAATACGAAGGCAGAACTTCCGGAAACGGAACGTGGATAACCATCAGCGTAGCCCACAGCAAGGGTGGCTAGACGCGATGCCTTTGAGGTGATATATGTTCTCCCATAACTGACGCTGCGTCCCTTTCCAACCTGCCGTATGCTTATCACGCGAGTCTTCCATGCAAGCACAGGTTTTAGGCGATGTTGGTGTCGACGAGGTGCAGCAATCCCATAGAGAGCCAATCCAGGCCGCACTAAATCGAATGCACTGCTTGGAAATTCTAAAACCCCGGTACTATTCAGTACGTGTAAGTAGGCTCCGGGAAAGAGTTTTTGAAAAAAAACACCACAACTCTTTATCCATTGAAGCTGCTGTCGGCTAAATACTGGGTCTTCTTCCCAAACTGGAAGATGAGTCGCAATGGAGTGGACCGATATTCCAGGAAGCCGCGCAAGTGTTTGTAGGCAGCATCCTACCTCTTCTTTCCAAATTCCAGTCCTTCCCATGCCAGTATCAATTTTTATGCAGATGCGTGCGGGACGTACACTAGCATATTTCGCATACTCCACTGCTTCTTCCACGCTTGAGATAGAAGCGATAAATCCGCACTTTACCACTTGCTGGCGCTCTTCAGGAAGAGCAGATCCAAGAATAAGAATGTCATGATTAGGAACACCTTTCCGAAGCTTGATGGCTTCGGAAAGGCAGGCGACAGCGAAAGCCGTAGATTCACTTCTTAGAGCCATGGCGACTTCAACTAGTCCGTGGCCATAAGCATCTGCCTTTAAGACACTAATAACACCACATTTGCAGGGTAGTTGTGAACGTAGCTCCCTCAGATTGAGCGCCAACAGATCTAGCTGTATTTCTGTCCAGCAGCGCAACGACCTCACTACTGGATTAATGTTTTTCACCGCCCTGATTTTATAGTTCCGAATGGGAAAGCCAAAAAGCATAACCAGCATTGTGACGGAATTCGCTGGCATCTATCTACGTAAGCAGTGTGCCCTTGATCCCTAATAAAACTCCACGCCCGCATCTTGTGTGCTTAAAATCGTCCTTTTTGCTGTGCGACGGGGGATCTTGCTTCCCTACGCGAAAAAGTGGAGGCTAACTTTTTGCGGAAAATCGAAAGGGACCAGGTTGTGTTTAGGCTTTTAATTCATCTATTGGCCCCCTAATTTCTTCAGAGAAAAAACACGTTTTACGCGGTAATTCCCTAGTTGGACACCTTGACACTGCGTCTGCCGGTGTTCCCCTGTATAGGTAACGAATTTGCTGTCTGTTCTATCTTTAGTGGCTCTTCTTCTTCTGGAAATGTGGCTATTTAGCCCCTATACGCCCACGCTCCGAAGGGGACGCTGGTTGTATCCTTTTTTTGGTTAGGCTATTACAGCAAAGTTTGTATGTGCCATGCTACGTCCATACAATGGGGGTTTCTAATTTCCCATTAAGAGGAGGTAAGTTAATGTTTACAGGCCTTATCGAAGAAGTAGGACGGATAATAAGTGCGGAAAGACAGGCTGGAGCTTTTCTCCTGGGTGCCTACGCTCCAAAAACAGCAGCTTCTTGTCAAATTGGAAACAGTGTGGCTGTTAACGGTTGTTGCTTGACAGTAGCAGCAGTTTCTGAAAGCCAGATAGAGTTTTTCTTGCTTCAAGAAACCCTTTTCCGTACTAACCTCGGGGATTTACGGGTGGGAGATCGTATCAATTGCGAGCTGCCTCTTCTTGTAGATGGAAGGCTAGGAGGCCATTTTGTGCAAGGACACGTTGACTGCACGGCACATGTACTTTCCTCCCACTACTTTGGCCAAGACTTCCTGGCTGAAATAGAAATTCCTCTAGCATCTGCCCACTATCTGATCTACAAGGGATCCATAGCGGTGAATGGAGTGAGTCTAACGGTAGCCAAACTGAAAAAGACCGCTTTTTCAGTCTGTGTCACTCCCTATACATGTAGACACACCAACTTAGGCGACCTTCGTAGAGGGGTACGTGCTAATTTGGAGTTCGATATGGTGGCAAAATGTGTTGAACGCATGCGAAGTGTGAGGATCTACTGAATTGTTTAGCTGTCCGAGAGATAAAAAGCCGATAGATAGAATTGAGTGAAGAGCCTACTAGACATGGAAGGATATTGGTCTGTGCTTGCAGTGGAGTGTGTCCTAGGCATTTAAAGATTGTGATGGGCGGGGTAGCCAAGTGGTAAGGCCGGAGTCTGCAAAACTCCTATGCGACGGTTCGATTCCGCCCCCCGCCTTCACACTTGCGTGATTTCCTGGAGCATGCAGGGCTTTGTGAGACCCATCAGGCACTTTCCGCTGGTGTGGAGTTTCCTAGTGTGATTGTTTTGCTCAGCGTTGATGAGCGGCTTTGAGGGGTCTGTGCATCTTTACGGCGTTCCAGGAACTCAAACTTCACTTTCCCATCCTTCAGGGTGAGATAGGCAGAAAAACGACGGCCTCTCTTGGAGACAAATTGAGAAATGAGATCAGTCTTGCCAGCCTTTAAGACTTTAATCATTTGCTCCTGCGAAATCTCCTTTTGCAGGATGACCTTCCTGATGTTTAAAGTACACCTCTTCGCGAGCGTCCTATCACAGCAATAGGAAAAGCCAGTATCATAAACCTTCCCCTCGTGACAAACTGGGCAAGAACCAACGATGGAAGTTGGGGAGAGTGTTGCCTGTTTCTGGCTCGTTTCCGAATAGGAATCTTCAAAATCAAAGCTTACCCTGAAGGCCTTATTTAGCTTGATTTTGGCCACAAAGGAATTCCCATTTTTGCTGCGAAATCCCTCTAAGGGGCCAATAGATCCTGTTTCAAGTAAGCCACGGATTTCCTCAGGAGTGAGTTGCCTCCCGGCAACGTTTTTCCAGAATGAGAGCCCGCAGTTTCTGCACTCGTAAGCATGAAAGCTTTCTAGGAAGCCCATAGTATGGCATTTAGGACATCGAACTTCTAAGTTCTTGCAATTTTGTTTCGATGAAATGGCAGAAAACTTTTTTGTTTTCTCCACAATTTTTTCTGCAAATCGGCGTATCTCCCTCATGAAGACACTGCGATCAAATTGGTTCGCCTCTATGCGCTTGAGTTTATACTCCCATTCGCCGGTAAGTTCTGGAGAACATAGGTCCTGGATTCCAATATCACGTAATAAGGTCGTCAGAGTTATACCCTTAGCAGTAGCTATCAGCCTGCGCCCTTGGCGCACTACATAGCCGTCGGATACCAATCCTTCAATGATCTGTGCCCGTGTAGCAGGAGTTCCCAGGCCGCGCTGATGCATAGCCTCCCGTAGTACTTCCTCCTCAAGTAATTTTCCAGCGCCCTCCATGGCGGAGAGTAATGTGGCTTCCGAATAACGAGCTGGGGGTTTGGTTTGGTGCTCAACTATCTCCATTTTTGTGGCCAAAACAACCATTCCTGTATGCATCGGCGCGAGCATTTCCTGGCTAGGAAACTGTTTGCCATAGACAGTAAGCCATCCTAAATCGATAGGGATTTTTCCTTCGCTCTGAAAACTTTCTCCATCCACGGTGGTAACACGAGTAGTTAATTGAAACTGAGCAGCAGGAAAAAAAGCTGCGACCAACCGACGTCTAATCATGTCATAAACTCTTGTTTCCATCTCATCTAAGTTTTTAGGCATTATCCCAGTAGGGATAATAGCGTGGTGATCGGTCACTTTTGCATTGTCAAAGACGCGCTTAATTGGCTTTGCCCAATCTCGAGCTAGCGCTTTGGCAGCATAAACGCGTAACCCTTCATCCTTAATGGAATCTAAAATAGAACGTATGATTGGGGGATAGTCTTCTGGTAGATACCTAGAATCCGTCCTTGGATAAGTTAAAACCTTATGGTGCTCATAAAGTGCTTGCACAATTTGAAGCGTTCTGCGTGCACTGAGAGAGTGTCGGATGTTAGCTTCTTTTTGAAGCGAGGTGAGATCATAGAGTAAAGGGGCGCTTTGAGCGGATCTCCTTTTCTCCTCGGCTACTACTCCTTGTCTACCCTGACATCTAGCCTGGATGGCCACTGCCTTTTCTTTGTCAAAAAGTCTTTCTGCACGAACGTCTTCATCGTCACTGTTTCTTTGAAAGGAGGGATCAAACCACTTCCCCAGGTATGTTTCCTCCTTACAACTGAAGCTGGCCAGGATCTCAAAGTAGGTGCGCGGTGTGAAAGAGTGGATTTTTTCCTCACGCTCTACCAGAATGCTAAGCGTGGGCGTTTGTACACGTCCTACTGGCGTAAGTCGAAACCCCCCAGATCTAGAATTAAGGGCTGTCATTGCACGTGTTCCGTTAATACCCACTAGCCAATCACCCTCTGAACGACAGATAGCAGCCTCTCCTAACGGAAGGATTTCCTTTTCCTGTCGTAGGTTTTGGAATCCTATACGAATTGCCTCACCGGCCATAGATTGCAGCCAAAGCCTGCGAGTTGGCTTTTTGTTTCCAGCAAGCCGCATGAGGTAACGGAAGATGAGCTCCCCTTCACGCCCAGCGTCACAGGCGTTGATAACTTCTACAATATCTTGGCGCTGAAGCAGTTTACAAATTAGTTGAAAACGGCCTACCGTCTTTCTAATCGGCTTCAGCCCAAAGCTAGATGGGATAATAGGAAGACTGGAAAAATCCCATTTCCCACTTCTTTTGTCTATCTCATTTGGCAAACAAAGCTCAACAAGGTGGCCAATAGCAGATGTAATCACGTACTGCTCGTTCTCAAAATAGTCGCCCTTTTTAGATAGCTTCCCAAGTACACGTGCCAGACTAATTGCAACGCTGGGTTTTTCTGCAACGACAAGGCTCTTTCCCATTTGGCGAAGGATCTTTCAGTAAATAGGCACAAGCACACGGTGGCGAAAGGGATATCGACATCGTATGCACATGAGTGCACGGGCCCGGAGGTAGAGCCCATCCAGCAGGAAAATAACGCCGAGACAGACACAGTCGACCCTGCTTCCCATCCCAGGAACGTGTCAGAAATGGAAAGGACAGTAAAGCGAGTTTCATCCGTGTATAGTTTCCGGAAATAAGAACTCATCGACTTTAACTAACGTACCACTAGCATTTCTTGTCTCGTTTCTGAAAAACCCTGGCCGTCTAAACTACCAAACTAAGGGGGCCCATTAAGCTCCAGCCTGTGCCAAGTCTTGAAGGACAGATGTACAAGTTGCGTGTGCCCAGCCTAGAGAAAAAATGAACTGCCCAGGGAGACACGCAGGACTTACCCCGTACTACAGGCACTCCGCCTTGCGAGGATAACAAACTCTCGCATCATTTGAAACGGGCAGAAGTGTAGCAACTCCTGATGATTACCATTTCTAGTCCCACGTTAGTCTAGAGTAGAGAACAGGAGCAGAAATTGATCCGGTGCAGAAAAATCCGAGGACCAGTGATGCTTTACCTTACTTGCCCTCTCAGCTGTAGGTCCTACTCCTGATGTGGTGAATTGTTCTCCTAGAACATCCACATTCTGTCTTAGCGGAGAGATTATCTAGAAGACTTTTCTATGGATAAAACCTAAGTAGTCTGCGCGGAGACATATATAACATAACAAAGGCCTGCCCCCTTCTGCCTACCATGCGTGGTAGCAACTACACCACAGGTAGTGCATAATTGGTTTGTGCAGCATGGTATTCTTTACCCTGGGACAAGGGATCGCAGCTAACCCATGGATCAATTGTCCAATTTGCTTTGACGTATATCCAAAATTAGCCTATGGACTTCCCTCGTTAGCTATGAAAAAAAATATTCATCCTGAATATGAAATGACAGAAATTTCCTGTGCCTGCGGAGCAGTCTATCGTACTCGCTCTACCAAAAGGAATGTCAAAGTCGGGATCTGTGCTACATGTCACCCGCTTTTCACTGGAGAACAGAGATTCGTAGACACCGCAGGGCGTGTGGAAAGATTTGCCCGCCGTTATGGTAGCCTACACGTCGCCCGTCCTACTAAGCTAAGGAAGGTTCCAGCTTAGTTCAGCTCTGAAGCAGCTTTGCTGTGGCGCGAAGAAAAGTATCTCTCTTCTGCCTCTGGCATAGCGCTTCTTTTCCCTCAGTCAATCCGCACTCACCTAGTTAATGGATCTTTACCCGCTGATTGAGAAAAAAATCTCCCGCCTTGCCGAATTAGAACATGAACTAGGAAAGTCTGGATTTTTCAGTAATACTGCTTACGCACGTCAGACCTTACGCGAACATGCCTGCACTAAACACCTTGTAAAGACCTGGCAGACTTTGCTAGATACCCGCAGGCGTATTGCGGAAGACCGAGAATTTGTAGATAGTACTGATCGAGAAATAGCTGAACTAGCGCTCGCTGAGATTGCTGTGTTAGAATCCGACGAGGAGTGTCTCGAGCGGGAGGTACGGCTCGGTCTTCTACCACCGGTTGTTGGTGAAGGTCGTGATGCCATTGTAGAGATCCGTGCCGGAACCGGCGGATTAGAGGCTGCTCTTTTTGCCGCCGACCTGCACCGTATGTACTACCGATACTCTGAGACTAATGGGATAAAGATGGAAACTATGGATATCAGTGAGAGTGAATTGGGTGGCATCAAGGAGGTTACTTTTAAAATGTCAGGGGAGGTAGTCTTTCGCCGGTTGCGCTACGAAAGTGGAGTTCATCGTGTGCAGCGTGTGCCCGCTACTGAAACCCAAGGACGCATCCATACTTCTACAGCGACAGTAGCAGTACTTCCGGAAGCACAAGAAGTTGATATTGAAATTCTCCCTCAGGATTTGCGCATTGAAGTCTGCCGGGCTGGTGGTCCTGGAGGACAAGGTGTAAACACCACGGACTCCGCTGTCCAGGTGCTGCATATCCCCACGGGGAAAATTGTCCGCTGCCAGGACGGCCGTAGCCAACAACAGAATAAGGAACGAGCACTCCAAATTCTCCGTAGCCGTCTCTTGGAAGAAAAGCGGCGAGAAGAGGAAAAGAAATACTCTGCTCATCGTAAAAATCTTATTGGTAGCGGCGGGCGTGAGGAAAAAATACGTACTTACAACTTTCCTCAAAACCGTGTTACTGACCATCGCATCGGCCTCACTCTTTATAATCTCGACCGATTTATCGAGGGAGAAATTCGTGAGCTTATTGAGGCACTCCAGAATCGAGACCTTGAGGAAAGGGTTAAGCAGAGCTTTTAGACCAATTTTCTTCACCCTGATAAAAATTATCTATCAGTAGATGACCATTTTGGACATGCTGACCTCTAGTTCACGCTATTTGGCCCGACACGGGGTAGAGGATCCGCGCCTCAATGCAGAGCATCTTCTTGCCTATGTCCTTGGGAAAAGACGCCTCGAGCTTTATTTGGAGCTTAGCCGACATATAAGGGAGACAGAATGTAGGACCCTACGGGAGTTAGTGCGTTCCAGAGCGGAACACTGCCCTCTTCAATATCTCCTGGGCACCGCTGAGTTTTTTGGACGTCAGTTCTTCTGTGACTGCCGAGCCATGATTCCTCGTCAAGAAACGGAGCTCCTTATAGAGCTAGCTCTTCCATCTCTCCTCTGTCTGAAAAGACCAATTTCCCTCCTAGATGTTGGGACTGGTTCTGGAGTAATTGCCGCGACTTTGGCTATAGAGCTGCCGCAGGCTTCCGTAGACGCCACAGACATCTCCTCTGACGCTCTAGCGCTTGCTGCAGAAAATTTGGAAAAACACTGTCTTGCAGGACGTGTTCAACTTCAACAAGTGGATCTTTTCCCAATATGCGAGTTTCATCGTTATGAGGCAGTTTTCGCCAATCTTCCATATATTCCAACCGAGGAAATTGTGACCCTTCCTTTGGAGGTCCAATACGAACCTGTAGAGGCTTTAGATGGAGGCCTAAGGGGAATGGCTACTATAAAGCGTCTGATTAAAGCGGTAGACACCCACCTCCACCCCGGGGGACGGCTTTGGTTGGAAATTGGCAGCCAACAGGAAGAAGTTACCACATCTCTTCTGAGAAAAAATGGGTTTGGAGAAGTCAACGTCCATAGGGATTATAGTAACTTCCCACGGTTTGTTTCTACAAAAAAATAATGTCCTTATGGACAGAATCTTTATTCATGGTGGTCGTCCCCTTCGAGGGACAGTAAAAATCGGGGGTTCTAAGAACTCAGCATTACCCATCCTGGCAGCCACCTTGTTGACTCGTGGTAAGTGTACTATCAGTCGCGTGCCAGATTTAAGCGATATCCACTACATGCTTACCATTCTGAGTACACTGGGCTGCGAAGTAGAAAGAGCCAGTGGGATTGTTCGAGTTTGCGCTCAAAAAATACGCACTCAAGCACTCTACGACACTGTTCGCAAAATGAGAGCTTCCGTTTGTATTATAGGGCCTCTATTGGGTCGGGAGGGCGAGGCTACGGTTTCCCTACCAGGAGGATGTGTAATCGGAGACCGTCCAATTGACCTACACCTTAGAGGATTTGAAAAACTGGGTACAGCTATCCGAATGCAAGGAGGCAACATAAAGGCCTTGGCTCCTCGACTTAAGGGTAATACCGTTTTTTTGCGCGGAAAGCATGGATCCACGGTTCTAGGCACAGACAATATTATGATGGCAGCTGTGTTAGCTGATGGCACTACGGTGATTGAGGGTGCTGCCGAGGAGCCAGAGGTTGTTGACCTAGCAAGTTTTCTTGTAAAAATGGGTGCTTGTATCAAGGGTGCTGGAACTTCTCGCATTGTAATTGAAGGTGTCAAAGAGCTACATGGGGCAGAACACGAAATCATTCCCGACCGGATTGAAGCTGGAACTTTTCTTATAGCCGCCGCTATTTGTGGAAAAGGAGTCACGGTTCAACAGATTGCTCCTCAACACTTGCAAAGTGTCACCGACACGCTAAGAAAGATTGGGCTCTTTCTAGAAATAGACACAAACTCCATTACTCTTCATAAGAAAGGAAAAAGCCATCCACTTAAGGTTGACATCAAGCCCCATCCCGGATTTCCTACGGACATGCAGGCCCAGATGTGCGCCCTTCTAAGTACCACGGAGGGCCTAAGTACTATAACGGATCATATTTTTCCGCGGCGTTTTATGCATCTTGCGGAACTAAAACGCATGGGAGCCAACATTGAACTAGAAGGAGCTACTGCTACCATCCGGGGTGTACCCATTCTAGGAGCAGCTCCGGTTATGGCTAGTGACCTACGGGCTTCCGCTGCTCTTGTCCTTGCAGGACTCCAGGCAGAAGGAGTCACTGAAGTACACCGAGTCTATCACATTGACCGTGGCTATGAAAGGATTGACGAGAAACTCAACGACCTCGGAGCCTACATCGAGCGGGTAGAAGCCACGCCTCCCAAAGTCCGATGTTAGCAACAGAAAATGAACAAAGAGGGGTTTCTTCGGAGCCCACAGACATTCGCGGGGTTTACTACTAAGGGATAAAAGTATCGCTTTTCGGATCTTTTTGAAAGACGTAGAATTTTGGGCATCGCATCGTGCTCTTGCGCTTTTGACTTCATTATGTAGTGAATACGCCTACCGTTTCTATTGGTAATAGACAGCTAGGTAATGGTAAGCTCCTCTTTGTACTTGGTCCGTGCGTAATTGAATCGGGCCCCTTCCTTATCAAGGTAGCCGAAAAGATCCGTAAGATTTGTGATGGGGAAAAAGCCCAGTTTGTTTTTAAAGCTTCTTACGACAAGGCGAATCGCTCTTCTCTCCAGTCTTTTCGAGGCATTGGCGTGGAAGAAGGTTGTAAGCTTCTCCATGAGGTTGGGCAGAGCATTGGAGCACCTGTTACCACGGACGTCCACTCTCCAGCAGAAGTTGAGGCTGCAGCCCCCTACATCGATATGCTTCAAATCCCTGCTTTTCTCTGCCGACAGACAGACCTCATCCTTGCTGCCGCATCCACGGGGCGTGTCATAAATGTCAAAAAAGGTCAGTTTCTCTCTCCTTGGGAAATTCGAAACATTGCCGAGAAATTAGAGAAAGGTGGTTGCAAGAGCTACCTCTTTACTGAGAGGGGAACTACTTTTGGTTACAATAACTTGGTTGCAGATATGCGTTCCATTTTTTGGATACGCAAAATGAATTACCATGTGATGTTTGATGCTACCCATACAGTACAGCACCCAGGTAGCGCAGGAACAAGCAGCTCAGGAGAAAGGAATCTAGTCCCTGTGTTGGCCCGAGCGGCAGTTGCTGCCGGTTGTGACGGCGTTTTTTTGGAAACACACCCCGACCCTAAGCGTGCCCTCTCCGATGGTCCAAGCCAATTGCCCCTTTCGAAACTTGCTCCACTCCTCCGTACTCTTCAGGCCATTCATTTGTGCAATGCCTAGGATTATGTTATTAGCAAATTTTTTCTGTTCTACTCTTACCACTTTTGGAGAGTCATCCCATTCTACTCCAAGCGGTAGACTGGATATCTCCATTCCGTTAAATGAAGATGTTGCGGGCATTCGGATCCCATACTACAGTGAAAGTGGGAGGTTGGAAGCGCAGTTTGATGCCAGATTTGTTCGTAAAATAGACACAGCCTGTGCCATCTTTACGGATTTGGTAGTTCACCTACTCAGGGAAAACGACCACCCTTTCCATATCGACATATCTTCAGGCACTCTCGATCTTCACAGTCACGTCCTTTCTGGCCATGACGGCGTCATCCTTCATCACCACGACACGTGTGCTGTTGCCAAAAGTGTCGTATTTCTGCTAGGGGAACGTCTTGTTTGCCTTAGGGGAAACGTGAGAGTAATCGTTCGTAATCGTAATTGTGGTCGGCCGACTGGACTTGTGCAAACTTGGAGATGACCTTCCATCGATTCCTTCTGTTCCTTCTCCTCTACACTTTTTCATGCTACTCTACTTACACTTTAGTCAATAATGACGGTGACCTTGCCGCCACTCCAACCGTGTGTCTAAGTACTATATCAGGCCAACCGGGTCTGGAAAATAGTTATCGCTCAGCAGTGAAAGATAGTACCGAGATTGCTTGCGAAAGGGAGGCTGTTTTCAGAGAAAAGACCAACATGGCCGAATTCTCTGGGCAAGTCATTGTCAGGGATCCTCAGTTTAAGCTCTGTTGTGACCGTCTAATTCTGACCTTGAGAAAAGACCACCAAGGTATCCGACATGCTGAGGCAGTCGGTAATGTAGTCGTTATCCAAGAAAATGCCAATTTTGACGGACAAACTATTCGCTCTATTGGCCGTGCTGGGCGAGTTCACTACGATCCCCCTACTGGAAACCTTTTCCTCACCGAGTGGCCACAACTTTTGCAAGGAGCTAATAGCCACATCGCCACGGGCAGGAGAACCAGGATAATCCTTAGCAAGGACGGACACAGCAACACTGTTGGAAGGAGCAAGACGGTGATTGACAAAGGGTCGAAAGATAGAGTTAGAGCTTCCTTTGACTAAGGAAATGAGAAATGGACATCGACCTTCCCACTACTCACGCAACTGCTGCTGACAATCCGGCTTCTGCCCAGCATATCCTCTATGCCGAGAACCTAGTTAAGATATATGGCAGGCGTACCGTGGTCAATGGGATAAACATTGGCGTGCGGGAAGGAGAAATTGTGGGTCTGTTGGGTCCCAATGGAGCTGGAAAGACTACCACATTTTACATGATTGTGGGGCTGACCCGTCCAGATGGGGGAAGGGTATTTCTCGGGGGTAAAGACGTCACTAGCATGCCTATGTACCGTCGGGCTCGGCAGGGTATGGGATATTTACCGCAGGAGGAGAGTATTTTCCGAGAGCTCACCGTGGAGGAAAATGTCTTAGCTATTTTGGAGATAACTTCCATAAGAGCTAAGGAACGCAGGCAGCGTTGTGCACAACTTCTCCACCAGTTTGGTATTGGACATCTTGCTAAAAACTGTGCCTTGACGCTAAGCGGAGGGGAAAAACGGCGCCTTACTATCGCCAGATCCCTGGTCACCAACCCTTCTCTCCTTTTGCTAGATGAGCCATTTAGTGGAGTAGATCCCATTGCAATTTACGACATCCAACAGGTTATTACCAACTTGCGGACTTCTGGACTGGCTATTCTGATTAGCGACCACAACGTACGGGAAACCCTTAATATTGTGGACCGTGCTTACCTCATCTATGAGGGACGAGTAGAAAGTGAGGGGAACAAAGATTTCCTTCTCAAGGATCCCATTAGTCGCAAACTTTATCTTGGAGAGACGTTTACCATGTGACAGGTCAACCCCATTTTATAACCGTTGGGCACTTCTATGCTACACAGCTGAAGCGCCTGGAACTCTGCTTGGAAGGCAATGTTTTACAAGGGATGGAACGTCGCATCATGGAACCTACTGTCAACCGTCCCGGTTTAGCTCTTAGCGGATTCTACAATTACTTTGCCTCTAAGCGAATACAGGTAATTGGCGCAGCAGAGCAGAGCTACTTGCGTAGTCTTGATACAACACTGCTTGCTTGTCGCTTGCGTGGTCTGTTTGCCAATAACATCCCTTGCCTAGTAGTAGCACGAGGCTTTGGAGTCTCTCCGCTGCTACTGGAAGAAGCACAATACCATGGAACACCTGTTTTCCGTACCAATATGGTTACCATGCGCTTTATTAATGCGGCTACCATTGCACTTGAATTTGAATTTGCCCCGACGTCGACTGAGCATGGTAGCATGGTTGACATTTTAGGTGTAGGGGTCCTCATACGGGGAGCCAGCGGAATTGGAAAAAGCGAATGTGTCCTTGGCCTTATTGAACGTGGATACAGCTTGGTCAGCGACGATATCACAAGAATCCGTTTTATAGAAGGACATGAGCTAGTTGGGACATCCTCCGACGTCACTAAATTCCATATGGAGGTTCGGGGAATTGGGGTTATCAATGTAGCTGCGGTTTTTGGGATTGGTAGCATCCGTCCTGAAAAAAGAGTTGATCTTGTTGTTACGCTGAAAGACTGGCGCGAGTTAGAAGACGTAGATAGAATAGGATTGGACACAGACTTTTATGATATTCTGGGAGTGAAAATCCCCCACATTACGCTGCCTGTGAAAATAGGGCGTGATATGGGCAGATTGGTGGAGGTCGCTGCTCTAGACCAGAAACTAAAAAACATGGGTTCAAACAGCGCTTCTGAATTTAATCAGCGGTTACTGCGGATTATGAGCACTCACCAATCAAAGTAATGGGATCACTCTTACGTCGAAATAATGTGGTGTCTCCACAGCTAGAAAAGGAAGTCATTATCCAGAATCAGAATGGGCTCCATGCGCGTCCAGCTGCCCTCTTTGTTAAGCTTGCTAGCAAACACCGTCGTGTAAATCTCTGGGTAGAAAAGGATGGGGAGCGGGTTAATGGAAAGTCAATTATGGGCCTCATGATGCTTGCTGCTTGCAAGGGGACTAAGCTGAAACTTCTTGCAGAAGGAGCAGACTCTGAAAAAGCTATTTCCGAGATCCAGGAGCTTATAGAGGGCCGTTTCGGCGAAGAATGACCAAGAAGTCTGTTGGAGTATCCACTTACTAGGTTGTGATACAATATTATATTCCAGTATGCAGAACGGAATAGAGGGGGAGTGTGCTTTTCATGGGGTTTCTATTGCGGAAGGGATTTGTCATGGGAAAGCCTTCATTTACCGGAATGAGGATGAACAGACCCCAGTTCGGCAAATTACGTTGAAGGATCTTCCACGGGAAGTTACAAAATTCGAGATGGCACGCACCGCTACCAAGGCTGAGATTCTGGAAATCCAGCGAAAAATTTCCGGTGCCATTGGTGCAAGGGACGCTAGCATCTTTGAAGCTCATCTTCTTGTGGTAGAGGATCACACACTTATTGATGAAGTCTTAAAAGCACTAGAGCGAGAGCTGAAGAACATTGAGTATGTTTTTGATCAAGTGGTAGAACGACACTGCAAAACCTTACACGATACCGGTGACCCATACCTCCGTGAACGAGTGGTAGACATTAAGGATGTTCGCAGGCGGATGCTTCGGCACATGCTAGGTAAGCTCCACATTCCCAAGCTTGAAGGGATTTCGGCAGGCTCTTACATCATAGTCTCCCGTAGTCTCTCTCCAGCTGACACCGTTCTCCTTTACACGAAGGCCATACTAGGTTGTGCAACAGAAACTGGCAGTAAAAATTCCCACACAGCCATCATCGTCCGTTCGCTTAATATTCCTTCCATTTTTGGAATAACAGATATTTGCAGGAGAGTTAGAACGGGTGATGAAGTTTTGTTAGATGGCTATAGGGGTACCCTCATCCATAATCCTGCGGTGGAAACGCTTGATTATTATGGAGAACTTGCCAACCGGAAAGAGGTAGTGGAAGAGCGGCTAGAGTCTATCCGCAATACGCTTTCTATCACCAGAGACGGCTTCCATATTATCCTCTCTGCTAACATTGGACTATTGGCAGAAGTGGAGGACGTCCACAAAAACGGGGCTGAAGGGATTGGTCTTTACCGGACGGAATTTCTCTTCCTTAACCGCTCTAGCCCTCCGTCCGAAGAAGAGCAATATGAAAACTACCGCCTTGTTGCACAACGTACAAAGCCACACGGAGTCACTATTCGTACAGTAGATACCGGAGGTGATAAGATCGTCAAGAGCTTACATTCGGAAAAAGAACAGAATCCCTTTCTAGGCTGCCGAGCTATCCGTTTCTGTCTCCGTAACCCTAATTTTTTTAAAAAACAGCTTCGAGCCATTCTGCGCGCTGCTGTTGAAACAAATGTCCGTTTGCTCTATCCAATGATCTCTGGTATCACCGAACTTCGCAGGGCAAACGCTCTACTCAAAGAATCCCAAACTGAACTCCAAGAGGAAGGCGTTCCGTTCCAGAAAAATCTAGAGGTTGGAATAATGATAGAGGTCCCCAGTGCTGCGCTGACCGCCCATGTTCTTGCTAGGGAGGTAGATTTTTTCAGCATTGGAACCAATGACCTAACCCAGTACACGGTAGCAGCAGATCGTGTCAATGAACACATCGCGCATCTTTATGATCCTATGCATCCCGCACTTATCCGTCTTATCCAAATGGCGGTCGAAGCCGCACATGCACAGGGCATCTGGATAGGTCTCTGCGGGGAAATAGCCGGCGACATCCGCCTTACCCCCCTACTTCTTGGTCTCGGTCTTGATGAATTAAGCGTCAGTGTCTCACTTGTGCCCCGCATTAAAAAAGCTGTGCAAAGCCTGGACATTGGAACATGTATCAGCCTTGCCAGGGCTTCTGCGCAATCTCATTCGAGCACTGCGATTCTAGAAAAATGTCTTTCTATCGCCAAGTTCCACTACGGCGAACTGCTCATGTAAGACCACCACTATATTGTAATTATAATCACTAGAAGCTCGTAGCTTTGGAAGCTTTAAAAGGGCTTGTACGAGAATTCCTTAGACATGTTCCAGTATATGGATCGCTCCCGCATTGTACACAGATTGTCTGTTTCTGCTATGCTCCCCCTCTCGGGTGTAAGGGGAATACACTTCCTTATACCAAGCTCATTGGTCTTTTGCCCTCCAGATGAACGGCAAAATGGCCTTGGTGGCCTCCGTCGACCTGCTTGCGTACCCAAGCGTGTCCAGCCACCCTGTTTCCGCATACTCCAGCGGAGGTTTCTTGTTCCAAAGAGAAATTATGATCTATACCTGGACACACGCCAAAGTAACTCTATCCTATGAAAAAGTAAATACAGGGAGTGCTTTTTTGGAGGAAAGAGGCAGCTCAGTTTGCTTTTTTGTGGTGGATTACCATATAGTTTACACCTAAAGGAACCTGTAAGAGTGGCTAGACAATTGGGGGCCATAGCTCAACTGGTAGAGCACCTCAATGGCATTGAGGTGGTTTGGGGTTCGAGCCCCCATGGCTCCACGGATAGTCTAGGGATGCCCATAGGATCCAGTGCAAGGGAGGGATATAGTTTTAGAAAATTTTTACATTAAAAAAGTCTAGAAAAACTCGTGTGTATACCCCCCGTTTCATGGGATGAAGCCACTTTAGTTGAAATTCGTCCGGTTTAATCCAGCGTAAGGAACGGAATTCATCCGAAGGACCCCTTATCTTCGGAGAAATCTTCTCTGGGAGAAATAGAGCACGGAAATAGTGCTGCCGCTGGCCAACAATCTTACCTTTTCTCCATGCTTTGGGGAAACGGTAGTAATAGGGCCCTTTCGATTGGCGGATGTAGTAGTGATGCGGGAGAAGGAAAACTTCCTCTTCGACCTCACGAAGTAGTGCCTCTTCTAGACTTTCCCCATTCCGAACTCCACCCTGTGGAAATTGCCAGCTCCCAGCTATATCACCTCGCTCGCCAATAAGGACTTCACCATCAGTGTTTTCTAGAATGAAGGCCACATTAGCTCGATACAGAAATTTCATTGGCACGAGACCACAACCCCATCCGGTGTCCTTATGCTGTGCGGATATGAGATTATTTTCTCAATTCTCTTCGTGAGCGGAAAGGGCACCACCTAGCCCCAGCCTAACTTTAAACTAAATGGATGGGAATTCTAATCTAACAACAATTTTGTTACCATGCATGCCCATACGCTCTACCTTATACGTTTTTCTTGCTTGGTTTTTCTGATATCGTGACGAAATTCCTTGTTCTTTCCGCTAGCCATGGAGAAGGCCATAATACTGCCGCCAGGAATGTCCGTGATGCCATTCTGAGTGAATCTCCGCATGCTGAAGTCCGTGTCATGGACCTTTTTAGAGTCGCTCTCCCTCATCTGAATCACTGGATACAACGTTGTTATTCTCTAGCTATCAACCGATTTACTTTCTTGTGGAAGATAGCATTTCTTGCTTTTGACCGGAAGGGGACCGTGGAGGCTGCACTTCCTTTCTTTGAATTTGTTAGGCGTGAGCTAAACAGGCAGATAGAGGTACTCGGTCCGGACATTATTGTCTCCACATACCCTCTTTATAGCTTTCTTATCAGAAGAGTGCGCGAGCATTCCGAAGCTGCTCGAGTGCCACTTGTTACAATCGTGACAGATTCAACAATTGTTAATTCAGTATGGTATCGTTACCCGTCAGATGCCTTTGTCGTCGCTGATGCTTCCACAGCCAGAGTTCTTTCATCGCGTGGCGTGGCACTTGAGAAAATACATGTGCTTGGGTTCCCCGTTAGCTTGGATTTTGAAAATATTGTTCCCTTACCACAGTCAACGCCCCCTCCTTGGAAAATCCTCTTTTTGCCATCAACCCGAGTAACACATTCACTTCGCGTTGCAAGGCTACTCCTAGCATTGCCAGATATTTACCTGACAATTCTTTCAGGTAAACACCCCCGTGTGGCAGAAACTATCCGAACCAGACTCAATTCAGAAAGGCTGAGAATTTTTAGCTGGACGGAACAAGTACCACGGTTACTTGCTTCCCACCATCTCTTTATTGGTAAAGCGGGAGGTGCAATAACTCAGGAAGCCATAGCCGCTCAGTGTCCAGTAGTCGTAAGCCATTTTGTTCCAGGGCAGGAAGAGGGTAATATTCGGCTAATCGAAGGAGCCAAAATTGGAACCCTTGCTGCAAGATCTGTTGCCAATGTAGGAGATGCGGTGTTCAGGGCGTTTTCTGAGAACGCAATCCTATGGAAATTTTGGAAGAAAAATATAGCTAAAGTGGGCTATCCCTCGGCTTCTCGCAGAATTGCCAAACTGCTACTCGAGATGGCGCGGTATTCTCTTCTCTATAAGCTTGGCTTTTAGTTACTGTGCCCCCCTCACAGGAGGCCTGTAATTTTTATGCACTCGTAGCTCAACTGGATAGAGCATCGGCCTCCGGAGCCGAAGGCTTCGGGTTCAAATCCCGACGAGTGCGGTTTTTGCTGCAAGTTGCCGAGTAAAAAACCGCGGTGCCACTTCTATCTCCCAAGTATAGGTCCTGAGACATAGGGTTTCGGACGTAGGAAAGGATGCAATTTTATTGATAAGTCAAGTTCCCTGGAATTCATCACTATTGTCCACCCTCAGAATAACCTTTGCCAGGGGATGGACATGGAAATCCAAAAAACCTTTACTGAACTAACGTGGGAGTGATTAAGGAGAAAGGCCGTCCCGCCCTGGCCTTTGGAAGGCTTACAAGTACGGAAGCTTGCGGATTTTTACTTGCTGTAAGGAGACCTTAACGTAAGGACCCGATGTTTCTTGCAACTGCACGATAGAGGAACTCACTTGCTGACGCAAAAGCCGAGCACCGATCGTAGAGGATGGCAAAACACCTCCATATTCCGCCTCCACGGGCGAGTGTGTGAAACACAGCATCCGCCCCCTTACGGCATTTTCCATTGCTCTCTATAAGCTGAATTGAATTCTCAAATTCCAGCCCAGAAACCCCTAGACACTCCAGGTCTACAATGATGGACTGGCGAGGTATGTAAAAAACCCTATCCCCCGTGACTTTGCGCCAACACAATATTTGTCGCCGGCAGAAGTGACATTCGCCGTCGAAAATTAAAAGGGGATGTGGACGAATCACCAAGGGAATTAGATACTCAAATCACTCAGCTAGAACGAAAGGGATGCCATAGTGCAGAGCAGTACGGCTGTACTACTAGTGAAATCTTATGAACTGGAAAGACAAAATTGAGAAAAAAGTAGGTTGGATAGTTATCCCGAGATTATTGCGGTATATATCAGTGGCCCAATTTCTAGTGTTCATCCTTGTCAAGCTAGTACCGGGATATTTGGAATACCTAACCCTCGACCCTTCTGCCATCCTACGCGGTCAACTGTGGAGGGTTGTCTCTTGGACATTCGTCCCACAAACCACGAGCTATCTCTGGATCCTGTTTTCTGTCCTGTGGCTCTGGTTTATGGGGGATTTTCTGGAATCCAGTTGGGGTGCTTTGCGTACAAACATATTTTTCTGGTTAGGCATGGCAGGAGGTATATCCGCTGCGTTTTTAACCTGGAACAGTGGTAGCATATTCAACTGGTACCTCAATCTTTCGATCTTGTTTGCATTTGCCACTTTGGAACCAGAGTACCAGGTCTATTTCTTTTTTCTGCCTTGCAGAGTTAAGTGGTTGGCATGGACCGGCCTTTCTCTCCTTGTTTACTCCTTCTGCCTCTCCCCAATCCTAGATAAGATAGCCATGATTCTCTCTTTTGGAAACTACCTTGTTTTCTTTGTTCCTACCATTTTGCAAGAGGTTTTCTATGGGAGAAAGATTTACAAACGCCGAGCACAATTTTCTCCTCACGTGGAGGAAGCCTTGCACTATTGTCACATTTGCGGTGCAACAGAAATGTCCGCTCCAGATATGGACTTCCGAGTTTCTTTCTCCAATGGCCAGGAATATTGTTCAAAGCATCTGCCATCTGCTCTTCCTACTAAGAACCAAAAAAGGGACTCTCATCACGAGGGATGATTAAGGTTGCGATTTTCTGGCGAGTTCTAAGCAAGGCATCTCGTTCGGACATCCTAGATGCCGCGTAGTCCGACCAACAGCAATTCGGCATTCGTGCGCGTAGTCTCGAGATTAGTAGCAAGAATTTCCATAGCTTCCACTGCAGGTAGACTGGAGAGCTGCCTCCTTAGAAGAAGCACACGTTGATACTCATCTGGATGGTAGAGTAGCTCCTCCCTGCGAGTACTCGATTTAACAATATGGAGAGCTGGAAAGATACGCTGTTCGGCAATGGTACGGTCTAAATGTACTTCCATATTCCCGGTACCCTTAAATTCCTCAAAAATGAGGTCATCCATGCGACTTTGAGTATCGACGAGAGCTGTAGCGAGAATAGTCAGACTTCCCCCTTCTTCGATATTTCTTGCAGCACTAAAAAACTTTCTGGGCCTGGTAAGGGCTTTAGAAGCAACACCGCCACTCATCGTTCGATCTTTCTTTGGTCGCAGATTGTTATATCCACGAGCCATCCGCGTGATACTGTCCAGGAGGATTACCACATCCTTGCCTAATTCTACAAGACGCTTGGCTCTCTCGGCAACCAGTTCACAAACCTGAACATGACGAGTAGTCGGCTCGTCGAAGGTAGAACTGATGACTTCAGCTTGAACATCTCTTCTTAGATCAGTAACTTCTTCTGGTCGCTCATCAACAAGGAGGAGAATAAGGTGGACATTATAGTGGTTGGCAACAATTGCTTGCGCAATGTCTCTCATAAGCATAGTTTTTCCTGCTCTTGGTGGGGAAACAATTAACCCACGTTGCCCCATCCCTAGTGGGGCAATAATGTCTATGGCGCGGGCAGAAATGGAGGGATGTGCTCTATTCTCTAGGATAAGACGCCGTTGTGGGAAAATTGGGGTCAACTTCTCAAAGTCCTTTGCAGCCGTCCAACTGGTAGCTTCGACCCCCTCGATAGTATGCACAGCTTTAAGAACCAACCCTCCTCCCCTATCCATTGTCATACAAACACTACCGTAAATTTCTAAGCCGGGTTTGAGTGAAAATTGTCGGATAATCGTAGCAGGAATTTGGACGTCTTCTAGGCTAGGCTTAAAGTTGAAAAATGAAGACCGCAAAACCCCGTGGTTTCCGCTCATTTCTAGCATCCCGCCTCCTGCCACAAGCTCTTGGACAGCAAGAGCAGAACGGACAAGATCTAAGATCAGGTAATGCCTGGATACTTCTGGCCGTATACGGATGTTTTTCTTTCTTGCTAAATCTACTAACTCCTGGAGGGACTTCTTCTGCAGACGGTTCAGCGAGAGGGTTTCTTGTTTTCGGTAGGGTGATGAGCATGACGGTTCGTGTCCTATAGGAAACTTTGCTTTATCCATAGCGCTCAGTCAGGTAGTCAGCTGTTACACGGGCTTGCTCGGTGAGCAGTCGGGGCAGACCATTGTTCCACACTATCTCATGCGCACGGCACATCTTTTCTTCCATTGGAAGTTGTGCAGCAATCATCTTGCGGGCAAGCGATTCACAAATACCTCGTGAGATTAGGCGTCGCAATTGTGTAGCAAAGGAGCAGGCTACCACCGTAATAAAGTCGAAAGCTATCTCCCAACCTGTCTCGTAGAGCAGAGGAATATCTGCCAGAAATTTACGTCCTCTTGCCCTAGAATGGGCCATCCGCGCTGTCAACATCTCCTTTACGTGTGGATGGAGGATACATTCTAGCTGTGTCCGACAACAAGGATCAGAAAAAATTCGATGGCGCACCTGTGTACGGTCCAATTTTCCTCCTGCGTATATCTCCTTTCCAAGTACTTTTTCAATTTCCACTCGTATTTCCCCTGATCCATCTAACAACCTCGAGATGCAAGCATCCGCATCGAACCACTCGGTATTCTCTAAAAAAATGGAGAGGTGTTGACAGAAGGAGGTTTTTCCTGAAGCAATGCCTCCAGTAATGGCAATGGTGAGTGTAGTAGGTGCTGCAGTACACATCCTGGAGAAGAGAAGCCACTAGTGGCTGTGACTATTGGTAGATAATAGTGGTTAATGGTGTGGTCAGAGTGCTCCTCTGTCAACTCTCTCTAGGCCAGACCCTTCTTAGTGAGAAGTTAAGTTGAGTTAGCGTTTTTTGTCTCCTGTTGGAGGATAGAGGATAGAGGCAATGGTGTACTTGCGTGTGCCCCCAAACGAGGTCGAGGTAATGGGTACTACCTAAAGAATCTTCCATTCTCGGTCTTAACCAACGTAGTAAAAAGGAACTTGAGATTGGAGATAGACTGGAAACTAGTTTTCAAAACCCGCCGCTTTCTGTGTCGGGAGACCGGTAAGATCAACGTCATCAAAGTCCTCCAAGAAAAGGTACACGCGACGGGAGCAGGTAGAGCTCCAGGATTCACACATACCTTCCTAGGAGGAAGCAGTTCCGCGTACTTTTCTTCTAATTCTGGGAATGGTTTTGCGTGCTGCTTCCGTAAAGCCCCAGCGCATACCGCAGGTGTTTCATCGTTTTGTAAAATATTCACCAAAAGGGGAGCGGGTAGAGGGAATCGAACCCTCCTGGCCAGCTTGGAAGGCTGGAACTTTACCACTAAGCTATACCCGCACAAGGGCAGCCCCATTGGATGGCCCAATAGGCTGGAATAGTCAACCTTTTTGAAAAAGTTTACTTTTAGAGAAAAATGGCTGCCGCGTGCCTGCGCCACACTCATCATCCCAGTTCTCTGCCTTTTCTTTTACAATGGGACTCTCTTCTAGACTAAGACATCTACAGCTTTTGTCTCTGCAGGCTTTTGGTAGTTCCGCTGATGTAGCTATTCTCCTCTAATTGGGCGCTGAGGGAGGCAATACTTTTATTGCTGGCAACCCTCCCTAACTGCTTAGCATCATTGTATAAGAGGTATTTCGTAGAAACTCCAAGTCGCTTTTAACACCGGTTCCAGGGAAAAATTATATGCTGGCCAAGGGGCCCGTTGGGGGGTCCGTGCGGATGGCTTTGTAAAAAGGGTATGTCCTCTTGATTGACTCTGGCGTTGCGGTACATATTTGAGCAAACATTTAGCAGACAGGCTGGACTCTCTTACTTATTTTAAGGCTCAGCTCATTAGAGGCAGTGTCTTGTCCTGTGCTTCTTGTCCTGTGCTCTGTGATAATTTCTGCAGGAGCTACACCTTACCTCATCTAACTGGAATGAATGAATTCCTCGCTCTTACGGAGACGGTTCGTGGATAGAACTAGATCAGCTCTGAGACTCTTAGCTCTTGCCCTTACAGACATTTGACACTATACTTACCGCCGAGTGCCATGATGAGACTGGCCTGCGGTAAGCAACCCTTGTAAAAGTATGAATTCTTGTGCTCCTCCTATCTCCAACGCATCTGTGTGCGAAAGCTCAATTTCTAGCGGGGAGGCAAATGGAGCTGAAATACTTATCAGCTGCCTGGAGAGAGAGGGGGTGGAGGTGATTTTTGCCTATCCAGGTGGCGCTTCTATGGTGATTCACCAGGCATTGACGCAGTCTCAGAAGATCCGCGTGATACTCCCGCGTCATGAACAGGGTGGCGTATTTGCCGCGGAAGGCTATGCTAGAGCAAGTGGACGCGTGGGCGTTTGCATGGCTACTTCTGGTCCGGGGGCTACAAATCTAGTTACTGGCATCGCTGATGCGTTCATGGATTCAATCCCGTTGGTAGCCATCACGGGCCAAGTCCCCCAATCGATGATTGGGCGAGGCGCTTTTCAGGAAACGGATATTGTTGGAATGACACTACCGGTGGTGAAGCACAGCTACTTGCTGTGTGATATCCAAGACATTCCCAGAACAGTGAAAGAGGCTTTCTATATCGCCAAATCCGGACGTCCTGGGCCAGTTCTAATCGATATCCCAAAGAATATTCAGACCCAAAGAGCTTCTCTAAAGCATTCTGAGGAGGTCCATCTTCGAGGGTATAATCCGGTTGTACAAATTGAGGACCAGATTCTCTATGAGGTGATCCAACTAATTGAGAAGGCCAAATGTCCCATGATCTACTGCGGAGGTGGGGTAGTTTCTGGTAATGCTAGTCAGGAGTTATTTGAATTCGTCGAGCGCACGCAGATCCCGGTTGCAACTACCCTCATGGGTATTGGTTGCTTCCCGGAAAGTCATCCTCTTTCCCTCAAATGGCTTGGCATGCACGGTACAGTCTATGCCAACAACGCAGTAAACGAAGCTGACCTTCTTCTAGCAATCGGGGTGCGATTCGACGACCGCGTCACGGGCAAATTTGAAGAGTTTTGTAAACACGGCACGATTGTTCACGTTGATATTGACCGCTCTGAGATTAACAAAAATCGGGCAGTACAGGTTGCTATCCTCAGCGACTTAAAATATGCCTTATCCAGAATAAATTACCTCTTATCCCAGATGGGAAGAAGTCGAATTACTAAGGACTTTGATCGCTTCACACAATGGTACGAACGGATTGGAACATGGAAGGAGCAGTATCCACTTACGTTCAAAGATACTGATGATCTGATTCAACCCCAGTACGTCATCCGTCTACTCGATAAATTAACTCATGGTGAAGCCATCCTTACTACTGGAGTTGGACAGCACCAGATGTGGGCTGCTCAATATTACCAATTTACCCGTCCACGTACTTTCCTAACCTCAGCTGGTCTCGGTGCCATGGGATTCGGCTATCCGGCTGCTATGGGTGCCAAAATTGCCTGTCCGGACAAACAAGTAATTGACATCGATGGTGATGGGTCAGTTCTAATGAATATCCAGGAATTGGCCACTGCCCACATCGAAGGCGTTGCTGCTAAGATCATCATTCTCAACAATCAGCATCTTGGCATGGTGGTCCAGTGGGAGGATCGTTTCCACAGTAGTAACCGCGCTCACACTTTTCTCGGTGATCCCAAAGATCCCGAGCGTGTTTATCCAGACTATGTAACAATTTGTAAAGGATTTGGGGTACAGGCGGAGCGTGTTTGTCTTAAGCAGGATCTTTGTGCCGCCATTCAAAGACTACTGGATAGTGAAGAGGTTTACGTGTTGGATGTCATGGTGCCATATACAGAGCATGTGCTCCCAATGATCCCTGCAGGTATGACCTACAAAGACGTCTTAACTAAATAAAAGGGTGTCAGGCTCTGCAGAGGACGGTGTTACTTCCTCTCTCCTAAGGGGACTTATGTGTTGTTTTCCCTCCCTACATGGAGTCTACCATGGTTAGCTAGTTAGGGATGCCCATAGTTGCCAAAGTTGTGGTGGGCCGGTCTAGAGGAAAGGCACTAAATTACCTTGTTCCGAGACTGCTTCAAAATCAGGCGAAGGTAGGAACGTGCGTTCTCGTCCCTCTTCGCACGCGTATTATTCAAGGGATTATCATTGATGTTTCTAACTCCGTTGGAAATGAGTTGGAGAGAGGACTGCGTGCCATTTGTAAGATAGCGGGCGAGGCTCCCCTAGTTCAGCCTGTATTGATCGGCTTAGCACATTGGATGGCTGAGTACTATTATTGCCACTTAGGGGTAGCGCTACAATGTGTGTTTCCAGCCATCGTGCGTAAGGCGCAGGCGCTTCCACCCCTAAGAAGAGGATGCTATGTTTTCAGATTAGCACGCAAGATAGGTGTCAATGAACTCTCACTCTTGGAGGAGGAAGCCCCTTGTCAGGCACGACTGTTACTCAACCTCTTGAAGAATCCGGAGGGAAAGCTGACACTTACTGAAGTAGGAAAAAAGATGAAGCGGGCCAGTACGCTGGCTCGTAGGTTGGAGCAACGTGGTCTAGTCTGCATTGAGAAGACACAAGCACATCGGCATCTCCGCGGCAGAGAGATCTGCTTACAAGGCAGGGTATCTACATTAAGTACGGAGCAAAAGGCAGCTTTACAAGAGGTGGTTGCGTACATCCGAGATCCAGAAAACTCCAGGCCGATACTTCTATACGGAGCGACTAGAAGCGGAAAAACTGAGGTTTACCTAGGAGCAATTGAGGAAACCCTACGCCTTGGTCGTACCGCGATGGTGCTTGTACCAGAAATTTCACTAACTCCCCAAATGGCAGAGCGTCTTAGATCTCGTCTCTCCCCTATTCAAGATCAAATAATAGTAGTGCACAGTCATCTTTCCAGAGGAAGCCGCGTTGATGCATGGCAGAAAATCCACTCTAAACAGGCTCGAGTCGTAATTGGGACGCGCAGCGCTGTTTTTTCCCCACTACATGACCTTGGTCTCATCATTGTGGATGACGAGCATGAAGGTTCTTATAAACAGGAGGAATCTCCTAAATATCACGCGAGAGATATGGCCGTTTTGAGAGCCGCCAGGGAGAAATGTGTTATTTTGCTAGGCAGTGCCACCCCCTCACTAGAAAGCTTTCTCAATACACGCAAAGGCAAGTATCGTCTCCTTCGGCTAGGGAACCCCGTGGATAACTGTTCTCTGCCTGCCATGCGTATACTAGATCTCCGACAACTGAGACGGGGGAGCTTCCAGTCCATTCTAAGCGAACCGCTATGCTCGGCTATTCAAGAGCGTCTGAATCGCCGTGAGCAGACCATTCTTTTCCTCAATCGTCGCGGATTCTCTACCGCAATGATTTGCACCACTTGTGGCTATGTCTGCCAATGCCCAGATTGCAGTCTCTCTATGACCTATCATCAAGGGATCCGACTGATTTGTCACCTCTGTGGCCACACGGCTGCGGCCCCCTCAAAGTGCCCATCTTGCGAGGATTTCTCTATTCGGCACGCAGGAATAGGTACACAAAAAATCGAGGAAATTTCCAGACAACTTTTTCCTACTGCTCGTATTGTCAGAGTAGATGCCGATTCTATGACGCATAAGAGTAATTACGAAGAAATGTTAGAGCTCCTTAAGCTTGGCCAGATCGACCTCTTGATTGGCACACAAATAATTGCCAAAGGCCTGCATTTCCCTAACGTAACTCTCGTTGGTATCGTAAATGCTGATCTGAGTCTTCATGTAACGGACTTCCGCGCAGGAGAACGAACCTTCCAACTCCTCACCCGGATAGCTAGCAGCGCCAGGCTAGGAGCAATACAGGGAGAGGTTCTCATACAAACATTTACCCCATTTAGTCCCTACATCCAATTTGCCTGTCATCGTAATTACGAGGGTTTCTTCGAGCAAGAGATACAATTTAGGCGGTATTGTGGACATCCTCCATTTTCCCATCTCGTTCTCCTCACATTACGTTCCAGCTCTCGAGAGCATGCCGAGTCTGTTACCAAGAGAGTAGCTCACGAATTGGCCATGATACTGCCGCCTACAGTTAGGATAGGCGAGGCCGTACCAGCGCCTCTACAAAGAGTGAAGGGCAAATTTCGCTTCCACCTTGCAATTCGCACTAAGAGGGTCTCCGTAATCGTACGCGCTCTGCGGGTTACTTTGGATAATCTGCCTATTCCATCGGATGTAGCTCTTACCGTAGATGTAGATCCCTATCAGCTCCTTTAAGCTCGGAAGGGGGGCCTTCCTGATCTCTGCTCCACATAACCCCTTTGGGCTCTTTGTCGCTCCCCATCCCCACACTCTTTCATGACCAGGCTAGCTCTCTCTCTCGTTGTACTCATCAGCCTACCACTAGGGCTAACCTTTTTCTGGGGTGTTGGGCTGGGAGAGATGATAAAACGCCGTGTCGAGCTTGCTTTAGGAAGAGATGGTTTTCAAGCCCAGATTGGGCGCCTTTCTTTTAGCCCTTTTCGGGGCTTTATTGCAAAAAATACCGTCCTAAAACTTACCAGGGGAAACAAGCTGCGCTTGTACGCTCGTGCTAAGTGCCTTACCTTCTCATTAAGTGTCGGTCAATTCCTCTGGGGAAAGATCCTTGTCAATGAAGTGCGTCTGGACGGAGTCTCGTTGGACATTCCTCTACTGGACGAAGTAGGGAGGCATTTGTCTATCCAAGATCTAAGTGCCAAATTACTCCTACAATCCAACCATTTGAGACTTTCTATCACGGAATTTACTTTTGGAAGCATCCACTTTGTGGTCAGTGGCTCCCTCCATAATCCACTTCTATTCCAAACTCTCATAAGCACTTCGGAGAGGAAGCCTAATTGGACCAACTGGAAAATGATAGGACCTGTGGTCAGAGAATTAGGAAAAATCCGGTATTTAGACAAGCCAGTCCGAGTAGATGTGATTGTGGAAGGAGATCCTGCTGCTCAGCAGGTGTTCCAGGCACACAAAATAATCCTTCATGGAAGGAATATCCGATATTGCAGTGTTTTTCTTCGGGAACTGGAATTAGGGGCCCGTTGTACCAACGGAGTTTTAGAAATGTATAAAATGTATATGAGAGATACAGAAGGTACCCTAGAAGGATATGGGGAGGTGGACCTCCTTACTTCAGAGGGAAAGTTCGCAATAAGTAGCTCTCTTAATCTGCAACCACTCCTTACAGAATTTTTCTCCCACAATAAGCTCAAGAAGTTTTTTTTGAAAAAACTACAAACCAGGGCTCCATCACAAATGGACCTGACAACGCACCTTTCCTGGAAGGGAGATCACCTGCGGTATGAAGTCCTTGGTTCTGTGGCCATGCGTAAGTTCTTTTATGGAAGGTCATTCCTGCAACGTTTGGAATTAGATTTTCTGCTTAAGGATGGGCAGTGGTTTATACGGGATCTACTCATTCAGTGTCGCTCTGGCGTGCTTCGTGCAGATGCCCAGAAGACCAAGGGGATTCTTCAAATCCAGCTTGGTAGCACGCTTAGTCCAAGGGAGTTTTCCGATTTCTTTAGTCTGAAGGTTTGCGAACTCCTAGAACAGGCACAGTTTTTAGATTTACCCAGGCTTACCCTTCGGCTTAGTGGCCGTACACTAGATTCTCTCTCTGGTCAAGGAGAGTTAAGCATTGGCCGTACTTCTATACGAGGCGCGTGGGCAGATTACGGCTTTTCCAAGATTGAAATTGTTCCCCAATCCATTACCTGCCGTGATTTTGAGGTGAGATGTAAAAAGGGAATGGGATCTGGAACTCTTTCCTATAATTTCAGAAGGGGGCAGGTGTGGCTACACAATATTGTTTCTACACTGATGCCACAAGATGTTATGCTTTGGATTGGCCCACAACTCGCGCAGGTTGTCGCTCCTTATAGATTCCGCTCGCCTCCCGTCGTTCAAGTAGACGGATGTTTATATCCTTCTAGGCCATACCTCAATGCATTTTCAGTGCAAATTTATTCTCGGTCTGGGTTAGACTATAATCTGTTTGAGCGGACGCTGTGCTTTGGAATAACCCGAGCAACAGTATATGTAGAGGGCACTCAGGTAAAAGTACGGATTCCGTCTGCTGCGCTCTTCCATGGCTCGGTAGCTCTGCAAGCTAATATTCACCTTGATATCCTTCCATCGGCTTTCGAACTAGATGTTCATCTTTTTCACATTGAGTGTTCGTGTCTTACGGAACTCTTTTTCGGCTATGCTAAGTCCAATGGGTTTTTAACTGGAAATTATCGCTTTCGAGCCCGTGCAGGTAAGGAGGAAAGCATGCTAGGTAGTGGTTATATTCGCATTGAGGAAGGTAGTGTTCTCTCAGTCCCATTTCTTAGACCTCTCTCCCTCATCTTGAATCAGGTTATTCCTGGTATTGGGTATGAGCCTGCTAGAAAGGCCTACGTAGCTTTTCAAGTTGAGAATCGGAAAATAAGCACTAAAAATCTACAGGTGGCTGGACCAGGATTTAACCTGCTAGGTTCTGGAGGTGTCGACTTTTTTACTGGAAAGATGGACATGACCGTCCGGGTTAATGCACACGGAGTGCCAGGAATGGTGCTTCTCCCGGTAAGTAAACTACTGGAATTTGAGTCAAATGGCACGCTCTCACAGCCAGACTGGCAGCTTAAACGACTTAAAAAACCGCTAATCCGCTTCTAGCATCAAGGGAGAAGTATTAGGAGAAAAATGTCACATAGTGTCAGAGCTTCCCTTAAAAGGATAGCTACTATCATGGTGGCGTCCCTAATTGCCCATCCAAATAGGATAACCCTTTTCATCTTTCCCCTTGCTTGTAGCCTTGAGGAGTAGTACTGGGACCCCTACCAAGTGACGAACACGATCTACAGTATTTCCGTAAATGAAATCTCCCAGAAAGCGGTGTCCATGAGTAGACATGGCAATTAGATCTACTTCACGCTCTTTGGCAACCCGGACAATCTCATTTGAGGGCTCTCCCATAGCAAGTTCATAACTGCATTGAAGGCCACTCTTTTGAAGAGTCCGTGCCACGGACTTAAGGTACATCAGGTCGTTTTTCATTTCTTCGCTCTCAGTAAGATTCAGCTGATCATAGTTTCTAGCCACCCATCCACTTGCTACGTGGAGGAGATGTAGATATCCACCGATTGAGTGAGCTAACCGACAGACGTGCTCCAAAATTGTGGAGTCTGCTATGCTGTTTTCTAAGGGGATCAGAATATTATGATACATGGGCAATCGATACCGTCGGCATCAGAAGAGGAAACTGGCAGTATAGTCTCTTCTCCGATAAGGAAACAAAAGTTTTGAGAGGTCTTGTATCCTTGCCTTGCCTCACTCATGGGAATGGCCACTCCATGTCGACAGGTATTTCTATCGAGATAGAGTTGGGAGTATACTGCCATTCATTTGATTAACGTCTCTCTGTTGAGTCCGATTTTTCTAGAAAGGGACTCACGGCATTAGTACTGGGTACCGCGGGTGCTCACAGCATTTCTACTGGTAGAGAACTTGGAGGGCTATCCTGTGCCTCACCAGAAGGAAAATAAGTCAGAAAAGTAGGACGATGGTCTAAAGTGGACGCGGCAGTAGTGCGCAGGAGCATATAGACGATAGCTTGTATGAGAAACTTCTTCAGCGACCTACTACGGCCACTGTGTTCCTAAGATAGGATGCGCTTTCTTCCAAATTTCTATGAGACAACTTACCAGATGAATCCATAAGCTCCACTTAGAAAAATTTTGCGACGTTCTAGGTAAGACTGTTCTAATAAGAGTGCGAGAAGACGCATTCACAACCAATGAGGTGGAAAGAGACCCCCCACTCTACTCCAGCAAATACAACCGAGGGGTACCGCATGGTGGAGGAACATCTAATGAAATACTTTTCATCTGACATGGCTAGCGCATTTGATACCTACGGCGATATATGGTGGTGTGTGTGGAAAGGGTAGACAAATTATCCAACTTCTTAACTTCTTAAAGAGAAGGAGATTCCGTGAAGTCGACGCAGGGTGGTATATGCGGAACAGAGCCTTCCTTAAGAAGAATGGAAATGGGAAACCCTGCTCTTACATTGATCTCAGAAAAAGGATGCCCATGATATGCCAACCATTTGTAATGGTCAGCACTAACTGTGCTGTGTGGCCCAAGTTCCACCGTAAGATACTAGCTTTAGGATAGAATGCTAAGCAATCGACAAAAGTCAGTACGCTGCCATGACACCATTGGTCATCCACCAGCAATGGTCATTAACTAAATGTTGCGTCACAAGTACATCCGGTTAAAAAGGTACCATGACTTGTTTACGGTAGTGAAGAGTGCACGTCCGTTCTTCCTGGAAAGAAAGTCATGCGCCTGACTACCCAAGAGACTTGGTTAACCCTTTCTTCCTTACTAGGAATTTTTTTTTAGTTCCTCGGTCCTCAGAATTACGCGTCGCTGCATGACTCTGCCTGGTCTGAATTTTACCGCTGCGCGGGCCGGGATAACTACATCTATTTCTGGCTTATTGGGATTGCGTCCGATCCTTGCCTTTGTCAGCCTAACCTCGAATACGCCGAAGTTGCGTAGTTCTACGTCTTGCCCCTTGGCCAGGGATTCAATAATGTGGTCCAGGGCCTTTTGTATCACTTGGGAAACGTCCTGTTGTACCAGATTAAGTTCTTCACTGATGCTCAGTACCAGATCGCGCTTGGTAAGGTTGCCTAGTTTCATTACTTCAATTGCTAGTTCAGTAGTTCACTTCATTGCCATTTATGGGCACTGAGTATAGGTCACGTGAAATAACGTTGCAACACTGAGACTATATCTTATCTGAGTTCCGATTCGGAGTGGGTTGTGGCTGTAAACTTGTCTTCTGGCAGACCGAAGCAAGATATATTTGGCTTAACTCTGGCACAAGAAGAGATAAAAGAGTCCGGAATGCTGTGCCCTATCTAAGCCAGGTGGCTGTTGGCAATAAAGGGCGACCAGACAAGTGTAACAGAAGATCCTGCACAGGGAACACTGAGCGCACCTACCTCCATAGGGCCCAGCTAGAGATAAAAAAGGATATCCTGAGGACAGAGCCGTTTCAGTTTTTGATGAAAGCTAGCCTTCCATCCTTACCTGGTTTCTCTGCTCTATTTGTCAGGCAGAGAGTTGTTCCTTCCCACATTAAAGATCAGAAGTACAAATCTGCAAGAATTGGGCGGCCAGACAATTTATATAGTGGGCTTGGCAAGCTGAGCCCATCCCATAAGGGATAATAAAGAGTTAAATCGCCTGCTTGTCTGTTCATTAATACTCAGCATCACCTGACTTTTATAATTTCATGGGGACTAACGCGCTATTCTCTTTTTGTTTGATGGATCAAGTCATACTTCATTAGGGGTGGTTGTCTCACGGTGCAACGTTAGCCAGCGGTGTTCTCTCTCTTGCCATTCTTTTCCTAGAGAGATACCGCCCTTTCCCCTCGCAGAGGGAAAAGTGTTGTCTTCCCCTTATGCTCCCGCGTAATGACTTGGGAATGGAGACTAGAATGGCTGTCTGGAGATGGTTCGGCCATGCAACGATGCAGGGATTTTGCAAATGCCGCGTGGTTCTTTCTACTCTTCTATTCATCGGGATGCTCTGGATCCCCAAGGTAGCTGTGTCTGAGGTCAATATGGTGCCAAACAGCTTTCACCCATGTTCTGTACCTGCACGTGCCATTCACGAACTCTCCGTGCTAGTACTAGCAATTTGCTCTGGGATTTTTGTGGTGGTTACAGCAACGCTCCTATTTGTAGTGGTACGTTACCGGAGGCGTCCCACAGATAATAGTGTGCAGGAGCCTCCTCAAATCTATGGCAGTTCGCAAATTGAATTAGCTTGGACAGTAGTTCCTATTATAATTACGCTCGTGCTGATTTTGGTGACAGCCCGCACTATTGGGGAAATTCAAAACAAAAGCCTTCCAGAAGATGCCTTAACGGTGGAGGTGATAGGGCATCAGTGGTGGTGGGAAGTGGGCTACCCTCAGTATGCAGTGAAGACAGCAAATGAAATCCACGTTCCAATCAGTTCTTCTATCCATCCAGCGCTCACTCGAATCGTATTGAAATCTGCAGATGTACTCCATAGCTTTTGGGTGCCACAGCTTGCTGGGAAGATGCAATTGGTTCCTAACAAAATCAACACGACCTGGATTGAACCCCTAAAAACGGGAGTCTATTTAGGTAGTTGTGCCCAGTACTGTGGAACGCAGCATGCCTTTATGTTACTGCGCGTGATAGTACATACTCAGGAGGATTTTCAACGTTGGATTGCCAGCCAGAAGGGACTTTCTGTTGGACCGTCAGCTGCGGCAGCCACTTCACGTGGAATCCTGAACAGAGATGATGGAGACTTAGTGGGCAGTGGGAAGAAGACATTCTTTTCAACTGCCTGCATAAGCTGCCATCGTATTGATGGAACCCCGGCGCAAGGTACCTTTGGACCAGACCTGACACACTTAATGAGTCGACATACTATCGGAGCAGGGGTGGCGAAAAACACACATCAAAACCTTGCTGCCTGGGTACGTGACCCACAGCTTCTAAAGCCAGGTTGCCTTATGCCAGACATGCACTTAACTCCATCTCAAATCCATGAGGTTGTGGCCTATTTGGAGACCTTACGGTAGGGAGGACGGCTGGAATAGCCGTGGAAAATAGAGTGAACATCCATACTGATACTATCCCTACAAAGACAGAGACGGAGAGGAAGTTTCTTCCTAGTCTAATTCAGGAGCTTGTTTACACAGTCGATCATAAGAAATTAGGGATTATGTATCTTGGATCAGGTCTAGTATTCTTTGTATTAGCAGGAATAATGGCGGTCGCCATTCGTATTCAGTTGGCTATTCCCAACAACCACTTTCTCAACCCCAGTACATTCAATCAGTTCTTTACTATGCATGGCACCACCATGGTTTTTCTGGTTGGCATGCCACTAATACTAGGACTGGCGAATTATTTTGTTCCTATCATGATAGGTGCAAGAGACATGGCCTTCCCCCGGTTGAATGCATTTGGTTTTTGGATTTTTTTATTCAGTGGATTTTTACTTTATTTCAGCTACCTAGGGGGTTCCGGGGTTTATGGTATAGGGTCTGCCCCAGATGTTGGTTGGTTTGCCTACTCGCCTCTAACGGCCAAGGCATTTTCTAGAGGACACAGCACAGACTATTGGACTCTTTCCCTCTTAGCTGGTGGCATTGGAAGCGTGGCCGCCGCTATTAACCTAATAGCTACCATTTTTTGCTTACGTTGTAGGGGAATGACGCTTAATCGTATGCCCCTTTTTGTGTGGCTTAATGCGGTTGTGGCATTTCTTATCATTCTTGCGATGCCTCCGCTTTCTGCCTGCCAGATCATGCTATGTCTGGACCGTTATCTAGGGGCCAAGTTTTTCGACACTCAAGCAGGAGGCTCCGCTGTTCTCTGGCAACATTTTTTCTGGATTTTTGGGCATCCAGAGGTCTACATCCTGATCTTACCTGCGTTTGCCATTGTCTCGGAAGTAATCCCGGTATTTTCGCGTAAGCCCATTTTCGGATATCCGATTATGGTGATGGCAAGTGTAATGATCGCATTCATCAGCCTTGGAGTCTGGGCGCATCATATGTTCACTGTGGGGATGAGCTCCGTTAGCAACACTTTCTTTTCCGCCTCCACCTTCATTATAGCTATCCCGACTGGCATCAAGATTTTCAACTGGATTGGCACAATGTATGGGGGTAGGCTCCGCATGGAGCTCCCGCTGCTGTTCTCCATTGCATTCCTGTTCCAGTTTCTCATTGCTGGCTTGACGGGAGTCATGCTTGCCACCACGCCATTTGACTGGCAGCTTAATGATTCTTATTTCGTAGTTGCTCATTTCCACTATGTTCTTGTCGGTGGATTACTATTTTCCATCTTTGCAGCCTTTTACTACTGGTATCCGAAAATGATTGGACGTATGTTGGATGGGACGATGGGGGGTTGGCATTTTTGGCTATTCCTCATTGGGTTCCACCTGACTTTCTTTCCCCAACACATAATGGGCGTCCTGGGGATGCCTCGGCGTATTTATAGCTATCCTGCAGATCGTGGATGGGAGATCGGAAACCTACTCTCCAGTATAGGTGTCATTTTTCAGGCCACTGGGATTCTGATTTTTTTAATCAATCTGTTTTACTCCTACTACAGGGGAAGAAGAGCTGGAGATGACCCTTGGGACGCATGGACATTAGAGTGGGCGACCACTTCTCCGCCTGCTGAGTATAATTTCGAAAAGTTGCCGGAAGTCCATAGTGCGCGTCCACTCTGGGACTTGAAACACCCGGATGAGCCGGATTGGAAGCATAACTAAGAAGCAACGGCTTATCTTCTCCTTTGTTATGATTCATGATCATGAGCAATGATAGTCCAGGTGGAGCATCGTTACCTCCTACTACCGAGTGGAGACTGCCTTCTGTCAGAAGAGTAGCTATGATTTCTCTTATCACTGCGGAAAGTGCCTTATTTTGCATCTTTCTCGTTGCCTATGCATTTTATATCGGCAAAAGCTTGAATCCGCCTCTTCCAAAAGAAATCCTTGACTATCCCACCCTTGCTTCTGTGGCTTTGTTGTCGAGTAGCGGGACTATTGCCTTTGCAGAGAAAGCCCTTCACAGGAGCCAACTAGCGAGATTTCGTTGCTGGTGGCTGGTTACTATCCTCCTCGGAGTGACCTTTCTAGGATACACAGCCCACGAGTGGTATGAGCTTATCTGCTATCATCACTTCACACTTGCTACAAACGTTTTTGGCTCTACCTTCTATTCGCTGGTAGGGCTTCATGCTAGCCATGTTGTTGCCGGTCTATTCCTGCTTTTGCTTGTTTTTTCCATGAACCTTGCAGGGAAAATTAGGGTGGAACGAGAGCATCGGGAACATGTGGAAATGGTGTCTTGGTATTGGCACTTTGTAGATATAGTTTGGATAGTTGTCTTCCTTACCGTCTATGTAATTGGCTATTGAGGCTAGGGATTGCTCTATGTTAAAACTACACGATTCACAAGAGCTGGATTCTGTTCAGTTACCTGTACCGACACCGTGGCCTATGATAGCTGCGTTTGCTGTGGTCCTGCTCTTTGCTGGGCTGGTAACCAGCTTGGTGGTCTCCTTTACTGGGCTCCTTTGTGCAATAGTAGCGTTCATTGGTTGGTTCTTAGACGTTTTTCCTCATCCACAGCATGAAGTGGTAAAATTAAAACCTCTGGAGGAACGTGCCGCGCCGGTTCTGATAGCAGAACACACCATCTCTTATCTGCAGGGTAGATGCCGAGTTCAGATTCCAACGCACGTACACAGCTATTCTTCTGGAATTCTTGGCGGAATATCTGGCGGGACTGCTATGGCAATTGTGGCTCTGACCTTCGGATGTCTGGAGGGAAGTATTTGGTATCCAATCAACCTGGTAGCTACAGCCAGTTTACCTAATCTAGGAGCTATGAGTAAGGAGGGTCTTATGCAATTCCACCTTTTAGCACTTTTAGTAGGCACTATGGTTCATGTTTCTTTTTCCATCTTGGTCGGGCTCCTATATGTGGCCCTACTACCAGCCTTGCCGGCAAAGTTTGGATGGCTCTGGGGGAGTATTGCAGCACCTCTTATTTGGACCTCTCTAGTCTATTCCTTGCTGAGCGCCGTCAATCCTGCACTTGCAGTACACGTCTCTTGGCCCTGGTTCATTCTTAGCCAGGTGGTGTTTGGTTTGGTAGCAGGGACCATAGTGTACAGATCTGCTAGAGTTAGCACCATGCAGACCTGGTCTCTTGCAGATAAGATGGGTGTAGAAGGAATACGGAAGGGGAAGTGAGATACTTTCATAAGAAAGCTGTGGGAGTTAGTAGACTACTTAAATTGTCGGCAATGGCGTGGTTGCATGTTACAGTAGGCGGAATTTTTTTCCTAGGAGGATGTAGGATGCCTGGCAAACCAGCCGTTACCAACTTGTGGAAGCCACCGGAATCTAATTTGGACTTCCGTAGCCTTTACATGACCAACTGTATTGCCTGTCATGCAGATCAGCGGGGAATAATTTCTACTTCCATCAATCTGAATAACAGCGTGTACCTTTCCTTGATCACCCCAGAGAAAATGTACCAAACTATTGCTGATGGAGTCCCAGGAACAGCTATGCCAGCATTTTTAGAAAAGAATGGGGGCCGGTTAACCGAGGCACAAATCAATGTGCTTGTGAATGGAGTTTATGCATGGACATCCCCCAGGAAAACATCCCCTTCATCATTGCCTACTTACACTGCTCCTTCAGGGAACGTCGAGCACGGAGCAACCGTGTTTTCTACATATTGCGCCGGTTGTCACGCGGAGAGTGTAAAGGAGAAAGTAGAGGCATCAATTGTAGGACATTCCTATCTAGGGTTAGTATCCAATCAGTATCTGCGGACAGTAATTATTTCTGGTCGCCCAGAGATTGGTCATCCAAACTGGAAAGAATTGTCACCAATGTCTGACCAAGATGTATCGGATGTAGTAGCCTGGATGGCTGAGCAGCGTTTTAATGGTAGACAAAAGAGCGCTCTCCCCTAAATGAATTAAAAATAGTCTGCATGGCAGGGGGCCGTGCCTATCGGCTGAGAACGACAGTGTGACAGAGAAGTGAAAACGAACAATAGCAAGACTACCGATTGGAGGGACCCCACCAAGATAAGGAGCAATAGCGGACTCTGCAAGAGTAACCAATCGTCCCGGCGTGACTTCCTACTTAAGGTTGGTGTTGGACTAAATATTGCCGCCGGAGTTATGGTGGGCATCCCAATAATAGGGTACATTTTTTCTAGCTTTGTCAAGAAACCAGAACTCCATTGGATTGCGCTTGGAGAGACCGATTCTTTCCCAGAGGGAGAGACGCGTTTATCAAAATATAGGAACCCAACCCATCGCCCATGGGATGGAGCAATCACGGACATTCCTTGCTGGGTCCGCCGATTAAGTGGGGATGTTTTTCAGGTTTTTGCCATTAACTGCACCCACTTAGGGTGTCCTGTGCGCTGGTTTGCCGAGTCCAGGCTCTTCTTTTGTCCATGTCACGGAGGAGTTTACTACCAAGATGGATCTAGGGCAGCTGGCCCTCCTCCACGGGGCTTGTTTGAATATGAAACCAAGATTGAGAAAAAGAAGCTTTGGATTAAGGGCGGGATCCTTCCAACTCTGGCAAATACCCCTTAGGAAGTGTGCCTAAATTGCTTCGTTGCAGAGCAAGGGGAACAGTATAAGTTATAAAGAGAGCAAGGTCACCGCCTTCAAAAACAAAACGGATTACAGTGTGATACGAGTACTGCGAAACGTGGCCCTTTGGCTTGATGACCGCCTGCACATTGCCCATCTGTTTCGGGAAACAGCAGGACATCCAGTCCCAAAAAGTTCTGCAAGTTGGTTCTACGTTTTTGGCAGTGCAACGCTCCTATGCCTGGCCGTTCAGATTGTGAGCGGCGTTTGTCTAGCCTTGGTTTACATACCTTCTGGCTCAGAAGCTTACTCTACGCTACGCTATCTAACTCTCTATCAAGAGTTGGGATGGTTCCTACGAGGTATGCACTGTTGGGGGTCCAACTTCATGGTCACTATCATGGCGTTACACATGACTCAAGTGTTTCTCTGGGGTGCTTATAAATATCCAAGGGAGATGACATGGATCTCCGGATGTGCCCTATTGGTTCTTATCCTTGGACTAGCATTCACAGGGCAAATCCTACGCTTTGATGAAGATGCCTATTGGGGGCTGGGTATCGGTGCTTCCATCCTCGCCCGCGTGCCATTCGTAGGAGATCAGCTTGTCCATCTTGTGTTAGGTGGGGCTATTATTTCAGCGGATACTCTTTCACGCTTCTTTGCTTTACATGTATTTGTGCTACCTGGACTAGCATTGGCTATCATTGGGCTACATCTATATCTGGTAGTTTTAAAGGGGATCAGCGAGTATCCAAAACCGGGAATACAAGTTAGAAGGGACACCTACGATGCTGAGTATCGTATTCTTCTAGCAAGGGAGGGTATTCCCTTTGTTCCAAAAGCTATTGGCAAAGACTTAATAGCTGCCGCGATTGTTCTTTTTGGTATTGTTGGCTGTGCTGCGATCTTTGGGCCAAAGGGTCCCATGGGGCCACCTGTTCCGACACAGATCGATTCTGTTCCACGGCCAGATGCTCCCTTTATGTGGGTTTTTGCTTTGGCAGCGTTGCTGCCAGACTATATGGAGGATGCAGTCATTCTAGGTGCTCCTCTGCTTTTTGGAGTTCTCTTACTATCGCTCCCGTTCCTCTCGAACGAAGGGGAAAAGAATTGGAAAAGACGTCCAGTTGCCGTCCTAGCGGTAGTTCTTATTTATCTCTCTGTTGGGCTATTGACTTACCTGGGATACACTGCTCCGTGGTCCCCAGATATGAATGCTTGGACGGCCGCACCTATCCCTCAAAAGTTTTTGGAGGGTCGTACTTCTCTTGAGCTTGCCGGTGCTGCCATTCTACAGTTCAAGCAGTGTCGTAATTGTCACGCTCTTGGTGGTATAGGGGGTTGTCGTGGTCCGGATTTAGCAGACGTCGGAACTCGCTTGACAGCGCAGCAGCTAACCCGTCAAATCCTCCAAGGGGGTGGGAATATGCCCGCCTACGGCAAAAACCTCAGCCCTTATGAAATAAGGGCACTAGTAGACTATATGGTTACCCTACGTCCAGAACATATTCCAGCTACACGTGGATCTATCTCCCATGAGGATTCTAAAAGATTCTAGAAATCCTATGTCAGTTGCCTCCTCTATTAGCGGATAGGGGTCGCGGGGTAACGTACCCGGTCTTTTTGGGGGGTAATTTTCGCCTACCGACATTGGTCATGTGGGGTCTATTACCCAACATGGGGGGCGCATTCTATGGAACAGGTAGCAGAAGCCGCAATATTTTCCTGGAATTGGGAACCGGCAGTCCTGTTCCCCCTCCTCTTTTCCCTATGGGCTTACAGGAAGGGATGGAAACGGCTGTGTGCCTTGGCTCCCTCTCGCTTTCCACTCTGGCGCTTCCTCTGCTTCCTGAGCGGCTCGCTGGCCCTATTCTTGGCTATTTGTTCGCCGCTAGATACTTTTGGGAACCTCTTGCTGCAGGTGCATATGGTGCAGCACCTACTGCTCACGATGATAGTGCCGCCGCTCTTGCTCCTCGGATCTCCCTATCTACCGATTCTTCTTGGGCTTCCTCGTGGATTGGTTTCCAATGTGCTGGGTCCGTTCCTCTCCTGGAGGATATTAAAGATACTTGGGAAATTTCTGACTCACCCAGCAGTGTGTTGCAGTTTGTTTCTTTCTTCCAATATCCTTTGGCATATACCCTTCTTCTACGAAACAGCACTTAAGTTTCCCGCTTGGCACAAAACAGAACACACTTGCTTTCTGTGGACTTCTTTACTCTTCTGGTGGCCAGTTGTCCAACCATGGCCTAGTCGCGCTTATTGGCCCCGCTGGGCGATAGTTCCCTATTTACTTATAGCGGACCTTCAAAACACTGTTCTCTCTGCCTTTCTTTCTTTTTACGATCATGTCCTTTATCCAACATACGCCATAGCCCCGCGTATAGGCGGGATCGGTGCGTTGGAGGATCAAGCAGCCGCCGGAGCTATTATGTGGGTTCCTGGATCCATTGCCTTCCTGATACCTGTTGGTTTAATTATCCTTCAGCTCCTCAGTCCACGAAGACCGGCAATCTCACAACCCACGGTAGTTATTCGTAAATCTTTGTTTGATAGCCACTTTGATCTCTTAAAGACTCCGCTAGTTGGTAGCCTCCTACGCAGAAAGGTCGTTCGCCGATTCTTGCAGGTGACCCTACTAATGTTGGCAATCTTAGTCATGATAGAAGGATGGTGGGGGCCACAGTTTGGTCCAATGAACCTTGCTGGAATTTTGCCTTGGACACACTGGAGGGGATTAACCGTGATAGGGCTTCTGACCGCTGGAAATTTTTTTTGTATGGCTTGCCCTTTCACCTTAACACGCGACTTGGCACGGAAGATTCTGCCATTCCAGCGGTGGAACTGGCCAAAACGGTTGCGTGCCAAGTGGATTGCAATAGGGCTCCTGATTCTTTTTTTCTGGGCCTACGAAGCTTTCAACTTATGGAATTCCCCCAGACTAACGGCGTGGATGATAGCAGGATATTTTTTTCTAGTGGTGCTGATAGATGTCCTTTTCAAGGGTGCGGCTTTTTGCAAGTACATTTGCCCCATCGGGCAGTTTCATTTTGTGCAATCTCTTAATTCCCCACTACAAGTACAGGTGCGAGACCCATCCGCATGCGCATCATGTCGCACCTATGACTGTATTCGTGGAAGTGTCATAGGAAACAAGAGAGAAAATCGTGGTTGTGAGTTACATCTTTTTCAGCCGCATAAACACGGAAATATGGATTGTACATTTTGTCTGGATTGCGTGCACGCGTGTCCAAAAGATAATGTCGGTTTAGTTCTGTCGCCTCCATGGAAAGAGTTGGTACTGGATTCTAGACGTTCTGGAGTGGGCAGATATTCACGCCGCCTTGACCTGGCGGTACTCATTGTAGTTTTGACATTTGGAGCATTTGCGAATGCCATGGGAATGGTAACTCCAGTCCTCCAATTGGAAGACGCGATAAGAAAACTTTGTGGGATTTCATCCACATTTCCAATAGTTACAGTATTCTATATTTTGGCGCTTCTTATTCTACCGATAATCACGATGAGCACGGCAGTTTGGCTAAGCCTACGGTTAGGAAAACTCCAAGCGGGCTGGAAACAAATTTTCTCCCAATTCGCTGTAAGTTTAGTTCCTATAGGGTTTGGGATGTGGCTTTCCCATTTTCTCTTCCACTTCTTTACAGGCTCCCATACATTCATTCCGGCCTTTCAGAGAATTTTTTCCGATATAGGCCTTCCTCTACTTGGAACACCCAATTGGTCCATACGTTCCTGGGCTCTTCCGGGATTAGTAGGCTGGGAGCTGTTTCTGCTTGATCTTGGACTTTTAGCTGGGCTGTTTGTAGCATGGGGCCGTTCGAGCCTCCCAGGCTCTGGTACTTCTCGGCTCAGGACATTTCTTCCATGGGGGATGCTTAACCTGTTGTTTTATTCAGCCGGAGTATGGATCATTTTTCAACCCATGGAAATGCGCGGTACACTGTTAACCGGGGCGTAAGAAAAAGGCTCCCTAGCGTCTGTTTCTATTTTACTCTACCTGGTAAGTGCTCCAAGTTTTGGTCCGGATGACCAGCATTAAGCTTTTGCAGAGCTGGTAAAACAAACAGACCGTCTTTGCGGACAAGTTTGTCGTCAAACCATACTTCCCCCCCTCCATAATCTCTCCTCTGGATGGATACCATATCCCAGTGGATGCGACTCTTGTTGCCGTTTCCGCCTGTGGAATAGGCCTGACCTGGAGTAAAGTGAAAAGAGCCTGTGATCTTTTCGTCAAAAAGGACGTCACGGATAGGGTGAAGAATGTAGGGATTGAATCCTAGCGAGAATTCTCCGATGTAGCGGGCTCCAGTATCGGAATCCAAAATTTCATTGAGCTTCTGCGTATTGTTGGAGATAGCTCTTACTATTTTACCTGCCCTAAACTCTAGATGGATGTTGTCAAACGGAATACCCTGATAGATCGTCGGCACGTTGAAATGCACGTGTCCCTCCACACTACGTTTTGTTGGACAAGAAAAAACTTCTCCATCTGGAATGTTCCTTTCCCCACCACATACCACAGCTCCAATCCCCTTGATACTGAAGCGAAGATCAGTTTCCGGCCCAACTAGGTTTACTCTGTCAGTTTTCTCCATCAGGTCCCTTAGGGCCTCCATGGCAGGCAACATGCTCGAATAGTCGATGTTACAAACCCGAAAATAGAAATCTTCGAACGCCTCGGTGCTCATTTGAGCCTGTTGGGCAAACGAGGATGTGGGACAGCGGAGCACCACCCATTTAGTCTTGTTAACTCGGCAGTCCAGAACGGGACGCATCATTCCGGCAATAAGTGCCATATTGGTCTCCGGGACGTCTACTAATTCCATCATATTATCTCCACCCCGTAGGGCGATGTATGCTTGCATTTTCTCCATGCGAACCAGCGCTATAGCCTGGCAAACATCCAGCTGTGACTGAGTGATGCCAAGAGCCAATTCGCGAGCAATTTTCTCACGATGCAGTTGGACAAAAGGGATCCCCCCCCTAGAACGCACTGCACGGATGAGTGCAATAACCACCTCATCCGAAACGTCAAAAGCATCTATTAGCACTCGTTCTCCCGCTTTCAAGCGTATGGAGTACTCAACAAGACGTTTGGCCAATTGGTTATAGCGAGGATCACGCATATGCACGACAGCCTTCCAATACTGCTGTATCCCTTATCACAAGGAGGCTTATTGCTGGAAACTTTTTCTTCAGCATGAAAAACTTTACGTACGGCGGACTTGAAACTTGGGTAGAGTGTGTCCCTCCATGCAAGAATGTCTCGCATCCTCCCCGTAGCCGTTTCCTCTCATTCCTCTCATAGGCAGAGGAGAGAGGTGACTGAACACGTGTGCGTGTCGCATTTGCCTAGCCTAATTGGCAAGGCCATCCGTAGGGGCCTCATTCATGTTTTCAGGATGAGCCACTCTGGAGAGAGCACGGCGGAGTGAAAAAACATTTTTTCCGACTCGACGCTGAGTGACCAAGGCTTCTTGATAAAGTAACGCTAGATTGGCTGAAATTCTGGACTGGGGGCCCATGCCAAGGATTCCTTGAAGCTCTGCTACGGTAAGTTCTTCCTCTAGTAACAGGGAGAGGAGTCGGAGGCGAGTAGGTTCAGTGAGTACTTTGAGCACTTAAGGAGGGAGCCCATATTAGATCTACGAAGTTATTGACGTGTTTTGATATGTAGATTTACCTCTTTAGGACCAATGCCACGCCAATTCGTTTTTTCCTCTGAGTCCGTGGGAGAAGGGCATCCGGACAAAGTGTGTGACACAATTTCCGATGCCATCTTAGACGCGTGTTTGGTTCAAGATGAAGAGTGTCGCGTTGCCTGTGAAGTTTATGCCAAGAGCAATCTACTGGTGATTGGGGGTGAAATCACGACGCAGGCCAAGGTGACTTACAACGACGTTGCCAGGAGAGTAATCCGGGAAATTGGATATGCAGATGATGAAGACGTCTTCCACGCCGATAAGGTTTTCATTATCAATGCCATCACAAAGCAAAGTGAGGACATTGCCAGGGGGATAGCCAAAAAGGCCAGCAGAAGGAGTATTACTGAACAATGCGCTGGTGATCAGGGCTTAATGTTCGGATATGCTTGCATTGAGACCCCAGAATTAATGCCAGCACCTATTATGTTCGCACACCGTCTCGGCTATGAATTGACTCGTCTACGTAAGCAGGGTGGAATTAACTGGATGCGGCCTGATACCAAAAGCCAAGTTTCCGTTGTTTATAATGGAAATAAACCCACCGCCATTTCTAGCGTGGTAGTTTCTACTCAGCATACTCCGGACATCTCGCAAAAGGAGATTAAGTCCTTCATTATTGAAGAGGTGGTCTGGAAGGTACTGCCCCAAGAATTACTTAATAGCAGGACACGTTTTCTAATTAATCCCACCGGGAACTTCGTGATAGGAGGACCTCAAGGCGATGCAGGGCTTACAGGGAGGAAAATTATTGTAGATACTTATGGTGGGATGGGGAGACATGGTGGAGGGGCCTTTTCAGGAAAGGATCCCTCCAAAGTGGACCGTTCTGCAGCCTACATGGGGCGCTACGTAGCAAAAAATGTAGTAGCAGCCAAAATAGCAGACCAGTGCGAGGTTCAACTTGCTTACGCTATCGGATGTGCTGATCCGGTTAGTCTACACGTCAATACCTTCGGGACATCGAAGGTAGATGAAGCACGCATTGAAACTGCTGTAAAAGCTGTTTTTGGGTTTAGGCCAGCCGAAATTATTAGACAGCTAGATTTGCTCAGACCTATCTATTCTAGAACCACTAACTACGGGCACTTTGGTAAGATAAGCTGGGAATTTTCCTGGGAAAGGACTGATAAAATCGATGATCTCCAGGAAGCTATAAAGACAAGGACTTAATCCCATGAATACTGAAGCCCTAATTTCTCGTCAGAGGGACTACCGAGTAGCAAATCTTGCGTTTGCCAACTGGGGTCGAAGGGAGATTACTATGGCCGAGCATGAGATGCCAGGGCTCATGGCACTGCGGATAAAGTGGAGTGAAAAAAAACCCCTACAAGATGTGCGGATTACTGGATTGGTCCATATGACTGTCCAAACGGCAGTTCTTATCGAGACTCTCTGTAAGCTTGGTGCTTCTGTACGTTGGGCAAGTTGCAATATTTTCTCTACGCAAGACCACGCTGCGGCTGCTATTGCCCAGATGGGGGTAGCTGTTTTTGCATGGAAGGGAGAAACGCTGGAAGAGTACTGGCAATGTGTTTACCGCTCCCTTCGTTTCCCAGGAGGGAAGGGACCCCATCTTATCATAGATGATGGTGGAGATGCCACTCTTCTTGTCCATAAGGGCTATGAGCTAGAAGAAGGCAGCGACTGGGTAAACACTTCGTCTACAATCCACGAAGAAGGCATCATTAAAAATCTTCTGAAGCGAATCCACGCAAAGGCTCCCTCCCGCTGGCATGAGATTGTCAGGAGGTGGTGTGGAGTTGCAGAAGAAACTACTACTGGCATCCGCCGCCTTTATAAGATGTTGGAAAAGGGAAAGCTCTTGGTGCCTGCCATCAATGTCAACGACTCTGTTACTAAGTCCAAATTCGATAACTTGTATGGTTGCCGCGAGTCTATAGTGGATGGAATTAAGCGGGCCACTGATGTGATGATTGCTGGAAAAGTCGCAGTCATTTGTGGGTACGGGCCTGTAGGTAAAGGGTGTGCACACGCACTTTGTAGGTTTGGTGCACGTGTGATCGTAACAGAGATTGATCCTATCAGTGCTCTACAAGCAGCAATGGAAGGGTTTGAGGTTAACCGTATGGAGAAATTGCTTGAGAGGGCTGACATTTATGTGACGGCCACCGGCAATTGTGATGTCATAACCCTAGAGCACATCCTCGAAATGAAGGACCAAGCCATCATCTGTAATATTGGACATTTTGACAACGAGATCCAAGTAGGACGTCTAAACCGATGCCCTGGAGTTACTAAGTTAAACATCAAGCCGCAAGTAGACTGTTATACACTCCCCAATGGGCGCCAGATTTACCTGCTAGCAGAAGGGCGCTTAGTTAATTTAGGATGTGCCACTGGACATCCCAGCTTTGTGATGTCCTATTCCTTTACTAACCAGGTACTTGCACAGATTGATCTGTGGGAAAACCGTGACAAATACAAAGCTGGGATTTATCGCCTACCTAAGCATTTAGATGAGGAGGTAGCTCGTCTGCATCTGGAAAAAATTGGAGCTCAACTTACACGATTAACACCTGTCCAAGCAGACTATCTTGGTGTCCCTGTGGGAGGACCATATAAATCTGAACACTACCATTATTGAGCTGGATCTACCTGTATTTAAAATCCCTGCCATCTGCTAACCGCACGAGTTTTTTGCCCAGCGGAATTTTATCTACAGTACCAGTTTCATTCCTCGAGCAAGTGAGACTTGACCCAGATCAATTCCAAAAAGGGGAGAAGGCTGGCTCCTTTCCCACCTGGGGCTTGATAACTAGTGTAAGAATTTAGGGATCACGTAGAAACTGGCGGCAAGGGGGAATCCACACAAAAACACGCAAGGGCGCACCGCGTGCCAGTTCTGCTAGGGGAGCAAAACGGCTGAGGGGGAGGTTGTTGGGTTGTCTGTTCTAAGAACGAATCCATAAACCGCTTCGCTTGCCTTTGCTAAAAGCGCGCGCAGGAGCGACTTCTTGCTGCAGAAGTCTCTTACAGCGCTGTGGGGCCCGCCTTTCTTAAATCACCCAAAGAAGAAGCGCCGAATTTGGGTACAGACGAACTCGACTTGCTCTCTCGTTAGCTCTGGGTAAATCGGAAGGCTGAGGCACTCGGCCGAAGCACGCTCGGCTACCGGAAAATCACCAACCCGATATCCAAGGGAGGTATAGCATTGCTGCAGATGCAGAGGCCGCGGGTAGTGTACAGAACACTCTATTCCTCGCTGTAGCAGAAATTTTTTGAGTTGATCACGTTTTGGATGTCGTATGGTGTACAAGTGCCACGCGCTTCTGTGGCCTTGTGGTTCAATAGGCAGACGTAGTGGTACATCCGCCAACATCTTGGAGTACAGTTCTGCCACCCGGCGTCTTCCTCTAATCCAGGCCATTAGGTACTTTAGTTTAACACAAAGTACTGCGGCTTGGAGTCCTTCCATCCGGTAATTATAGCCAATCTCGTTGTGATGGTAACGCCGACTTGCACCATGCTCGCGAAGCAAACGAGCGCGTGCTGCAAGAGCTGCATCGTTAGTAAGAAGAGCCCCCCCTTCCCCAAAAGCCCCAAGATTCTTTGTAGGATGGAAACTAAAGCAGGACAGTGCGCCAAATGAACCCACCCTACTTCCATGGTAAATGCCACCATGTGCTTGGGCCGCATCTTCTACTAAAGGTAGCGAATGGGCATTGGCAACTTTTAGAAGGTGAGAGAGCTCGCAAGGCAGACCATAAAGATGTACTGGAAGAATGGCTTTGGTCTTTGGGGTAATGGCTTTTTCCACTTTTGCAGCATCAATGTTAAAAGTGGGATCCTCAATATCCACATACACTGGTCTTGCACCCATATAGGAGATGGCCCAACTTGTGGCTGCAAAGGTGTATGGTGTAGTAATGACCTCATCCCCAGGTCCTATACAGAGGAGACGAAGAGCAAGATGCAATGCGGAGGTCCCACTATTGACTGCTACAGCGTATTGTACGTTGCAGAATCTAGCAAATTGCTGTTCGAAATCTGTGACATCGGGTCCCAGGCAAAAACTGCGGCGTTCTATAGTTTTTCTTATCGCCTTCTCGAGTTCTTGGCGTATAGAGGCAATCTGTAAGGAGAGGTTCAAACAGGTTATCTTCATGAAATCCTCTTTTCTATCTTTAGAAGAAGCTCAATAAGAAAAAAGGTTATTTCAATTATTATTATTTTAGTCGACACTGCTAGTCGTTCCGATCGCAGAGCCCTTTTTGGCGGCACACTATCCTGGACTTTATTGGTTTCGGCGTTAAATAGGCAGCCAAGCGCACCACAGGAGAGGCAGAAAAAATAAGGATGTTATAAAAATTACCTTAGATTTCTGCCGATGGTTTAGGCACCACGCGTGTCTCCCCTACCGCCCACCATAGGGCATTCTTGAGTGTTGCTCAAAGGGGATGTTGACGCCCCTCTGACATTCCTCAACTTTTTGAAGCAAATCCTGTCATTATTTCCTTCCTAACCCTAAGCAGTGCCTCAAGGGGTGATGAGGCAGTAATGATTGGACGCCCAATGACTAACCAGTTGGCTCCCAATTGAGCTGCTTGCAGTGGAGTCAGAATGCGTTTTTGGTCGTCCCTAGGAGCCCAAGTTGGTCGAATTCCAGGTGTTACAATTTGAAGAGAATTTCCAAAGAAGTTCCTTAGGGGAAGGATTTCCAGCGGGCTTGCAACTACTCCTCCCTTTAGATACCGCACGGCAAGACTGGAAAGCCGGATCACCTGTTCTTCTACGGTCGATAAAACTCCAGTAGCAGTAAGGGTGTTTACATCGCAGCTTGTAAGGACACTCACCCCTACCAAAAGAGTGGAAGTTCCCTCTACGCTCTGAGCGGCTGCTTCCAACATATCAACCCCTCCACAAAGATGGACACTTATTAGATCCGCGCCGAGTGAGCATGCAAATGCCACGGCTCGTGCTACTGTATTGGGAATATCGTGAAATTTCAGGTCCAAAAAGATCTGCACCCCTATACCCTTCAATCTTCGCACTACTTCTGGCCCTTCGCGCATAAAGAGTTGCAGTCCTACCTTAAAGGCATCAGCTTCAGACCTAAGAATGTTTACGATTCGCACAGCGTCATGTAATGTGTGTACATCCAGCGCCACGGCGATTTTTGTTTTCATCAGGCTGTGCATTTTTTGTATGGAGTCGAGGAGAATAGAACTGCATCCTCCAGCTAAGATCAACCTCTTCCTAAGGATTGTTGGACAAAGGCCAGATGGATACCATGAGGTCAAAACGCTAGTTACCCTTCTCACACTGGAGGACATCCTCTATATAGAACTGACTCCAAATCAGGGGGTTGTTTTTGAGTGTAATGATCCCTCCATCCCGTGCGGCGACACCAACTTGGCCTTTCTTGCTGCTAAATTCTATCTGGAAGCAAGCGGTTCCGATCTCGGTGCCCACATTACTTTGGAAAAACGTATTCCGGCGGCTGCCGGATTAGGAGGCGGTAGTAGTGATGCGGCCTCTGTGCTGCTCGCTCTTGACACTTTGCATAGCCACTCATTAGGGCAGGGGATTCTTCATTCTATTGCTGCTAGTATTGGTTCAGATGTTCCCCTTTTTTTAGGGCAGAGAGCGACTTGGTGTCATGGTCGAGGAGAGATTTTGGAGGCTGCAAAATTCCGTTACTTCGAGGACCGTACAGCGGTGCTAATCAAGCCTCCATTTACAGTAGAAGCCCAATGGGCTTATCAACGCTGGAGCAATGCGAGAAAAATACTAGGTCTCCCTTATCGGGAGCAATCCTCTCCATGGGGCGGAATCTACAACGACTTAGAGATACCAGTTTTTGAGAAATTCCCCATTTTAGGCCTCATTAAACAATGGCTCTTGAGCTGCCAGGAGACAGAGTGCGCCCTAATGTCTGGCTCAGGACCAACACTTTTCGCGATCTTACGACAGGGAGCTGCCTCGCGTGAATTAGAGACCGCGGCTGCCTTAGAGTTTGGGAACGACTTATGGGTGCACACTTGTAAAGTTCAGTTACCACAACCTTAGCCTTAGGATAGACACGTGCTCTGTCTCTGCAAAAGCCTAGGACAAGTTTTTCCCATCTGGGGATGGGAAACAGCTACGCGACCCACTTACGTTGAGATGTTACGACTAACAAAAAGCCGCAGGTCCTTTTGGCCATGGAGAGAGCTCCCGCACCTTTGTAAGGGAGTAATAAAACCTATGCCTTGATTCGCTGGCTATGAAAAATCAGCTTCCGAGCTTGTGTTTCCGAGTGCTGCATTTCCTGTAATTCTTCTCCATCCTGCTATCTTCACGCCAGAAAGAAGATGGCTTTTATTCAGATACGTTTTCAACACAGACTGAAGAAGAAAGACCACTGCGAGTAATCTAACGGTAGCGGCAATTAACACATCCAAAAGACGTCTGGCCTTATCTCGTGCACTACTGACAATTACTCTAGGTTCAGTTTGATTTTCGTGCTTGCGAGTTGATCCGGAATGGACGGGAGACTTGGAGTAGACACAAAACCTGTGTCACTCTTCGGACGATTAAGTTTTTAACAAGGGGGGCCCCCAGGTCAGCGTGGTGTGCCGAGAGGCTTACAGGGCAAGCTCCATGCGAAAGGAAGGGGGATAAAAGTAAGGCGACACAGCCATCTTACTGTGAGTCATGCACAAGTGTGCTATTTTTTGGGTGTCACCAAAATAAGGGAGGCAAAGACAGAACCAGACAAAAGAGTAAGAATCACGGCAAGGGACCACACCGCACTTATAGACAGCGACGTATGACTAAGTACCATCTTGAGTCCGATGAACACCAGGATAGCAGAAAGCCCCAAGTGCAAGAAGCGAAATCGATCCACACAATCCACCAAGGCAAAATATATTGCCCGTAGCCCTAAAATTGCAAAGACATTCGACGTTAGCAGAACAAATGCGTCACAGGTTACTCCCAGCGCAGCAGGAATAGAGTCGACTGCAAAAACTAGATCCGTCGCCTCGATGATCAACAGTATAACAAATAAGGGAGTTGCCAAGATGGCATCATTTTTTCGGATGAAAAAAGAGCTACCATGGAAATCTTTTGAAATCGGAAGGAATTGTCTTGCCCGCCTTTCTACTAGCAAGGCAAAGGAGTGTTCACTTGGCCATACAAGCATACGCGCTCCAGCCACTATCAATATCCCGCCAAAAAGATAGGTGGCCCATTGGAAGAAGTGCAAAACCTGGAGTCCGGCGAGGACAAGAATAGCCCGCATTACCAGTGCTCCAAGCACTCCCCAAAGCAGGACACGGCGCTGCGCACTGCCCCTCACCCGAAAATGGCGAAAAATAAGAGCGAATACAAACATGTTATCTAGGCTCAGGACTACCTCTACGAGGTAAGCAGTCAAAAATTCTAGCCCAGCAGCTTGCTGCAGTTTTAACGTCTCGTATCCACCAACCCATCCCATATAGATTCCCGCATTGAAGATTGCCGCCAGTCCAACGCGGAACGCTATAGCGGGTAAGGCTGAATGAAAACCGACAGAAGAACCTCTTCCATATCGGCCTAGCATTCCTAGATCAAAGGCAAACAGGATTGCAACAAATCCCCCGAAGACTATCCACCAATACCAAGCCACCGCCATGGTGCACTTTATTGTGTGGGTTCTACTACTTTCCAGCCAATTCCTGAGAAGAGGCGGTTCAGGTAATTTATAAATTCCTCTTGCAGGTTCTAAGCTGCTTAGTCTACCCTACCCGTGCGGTATGTAGGTTAATAAATATGCGTACAATCGCGGGGTGGAGCAGTCCGGTAGCTCGTCAGGCTCATAACCTGAAGGTCGGAGGTTCAAATCCTCTCCCCGCAAGTGCGCTTGTCGTTGTCCGTTCACTCCGACTGTTGGAAGAGTCTTTCTTAGATGTAGCTCAGGTGGATGGGGGGCTGGCGTTGTGCTATCCTGGTTTCCGCTTGTGGGTCTTTTCCTTTCTGACAAGAGCTACTTAGTAGTCTGGGGGACATCCGCTGATGAGAAAAGGTACCAGCAGCACGTGCTTTCCTTGGAATTTCTTCTGAGGCGTCTGACGATGGGGTTATTGCAAGTGGATCTCCCTCAAGAGACAAAGGTGACCAAACTGCGCGTTACTCCCAATAAATAACGTCCAACGTTCTCACACTAGGTAAGAGAAGGTATAATACAGCAGTGTTCCCGCCTTTCCATGGGCATCTGTCTGCTTTTTGGCGCCTCTCTTGTCAAAATGGATTCAATGGATATATTCTCGGCGATTCTCAGTTGATCTGGTTATGGCCTGAATCTATACCAATCATGGGGAGAATCCATGCTTGTAATCAAGGAAACCACTAGTAATCTGCAGATGTTCCAAGCAATGATGTTAGCCAACCTCTTATCTGCCCAGCAGATCATCCTGGAAATGAAATCCACTAAGCGGTGGGACGCCATTACAGAGTTGGCATCCCTTTTAGTCCAGCATGGAAAGATTGAGAAAAAAGATAAGCAGAATGTCTTGGAAGCTTTGCGGCAAAGAGAAGAAACGATGAGTACCGGCATTGGTTATGGTATTGCCATCCCTCACGCTTCGTCTGAATGCATCTCCAGCGTAGTTGCCGGTTTCGGGAGATCCTCTAAAGGTATCTCTTTTGATGCTTTGGACAATGCTCCGGTGTACTTTATTGTCCTTTTTATCGTGCCAAGTAGCCAGTTCCAGATCCATCTTCGTACCCTTGCGGCCATTGCTAAGTTTCTGAACGACAAAACCGTGCGGGATGGTCTGGCTAAAGCCAAGGATGTGCAACAAATTTTAGGCGTGTTTACAAGTCGCATGTAGTCCCGTTAACCGAGGCTATTTCCCATCTCCATGAACCTCTCCCTAGGCAAGGAGCTAATAGCTAGGCTTAGCAAAGCTCTTGCAGAGCTCGGACTCCCAGAAGGTTCCGCCGAGATTTCCCCAACTACAGCGGCTTACTTTGGGGACTATCAGTCGAATACTGCTATGGCGTTAGCCAAGTCTCTCAGAAAAGATCCAAAAACAGTCGCTGCACAAATTCTCTCCCGCATGGACGTTTCTGACCTTAGCCTTCAGCCAAGAATCGCTGGAGCAGGGTTTCTGAATTTTCGCATTCTAGATAGTCACCTTGTTCGACATTTGGTACGGCTCTCCCATGACCCCCGTCTTGGTGTCCCTTGCGCACCTTCTCCTAGGTGTATCGTGATCGATTTCAGTTCCCCCAACGTAGCTAAGCCTATGCACGTTGGACACATTCGAACTACGGTGCTAGGCGATGCCCTTGCTCGTATTGCCCAATTTCTTGGGCATAAAGTCATCACTGATAACCACATTGGAGATTGGGGTACTCAATTTGGCAAGGTGATTTACGGCTGGAAGCATTTCCTAGATTCGGATCACTTGGCCCGTAACCCAATAGCTGAGTTAGTGCGCCTCTATCGGAAGGTTAATCGTCTAGAGGAGGAAACCCCAAATGTGTCTCATAAAATACGCGAAGAGCTGGTCCTATTACAGCAAGGCAGTCCTGCAAGCCTTGCCATTTGGAGCAAAATTGTCGAGCTTTCTTGGAAAGAGTTCGAGGATGTCTACAAGATCCTCGATGTTCATTTTGACTATCGGTTGGGGGAGAGCTTCTATAACCAGGAGCTCTCTCCTCTAGTAGAACGTCTGCTAGCTGCAGGTATCGCTCGTTTAAGTCAAGGGGCCGTCTGTGTCTTTTTCCCAGAAACTCCGGAGCTAATAGATAAACCGTGCATGGTTAGAAAAAGCGATGGAGGATTCTTATATGCTACGACAGATCTTGCTACACTGGAGTACCGTATCAAAGCTTGGAACCCGGATGCTATTTGGTATGTGGCTGGTGCCCCGCAGTCCCTTCATTTTCGACAAGTTTTTGAGATAGCTCGCCGATTGGGTGTTCAGGCTGAACTGACTCACATTGCTTTTGGCAGCATCCTTGGAAAAGACCGTAGGATGATGAAAACCCGGTCCGGTGATAGCGTTCCGCTAGCAAATCTCCTCCAGGAGGCTATTACTAGAGCTATCCAGGTTATAGGAAAGAAGAATCCCTCACTTTCCGTTGAAGAGAAGACAGAGGTGGCCCACGTGATTGGTATCGGCGCAGTAAAGTACGCCGAGCTTTCCCAAAATCGTCTTACTGACTATGTCTTCTCTTGGGAAAGAATGCTTTCTTTCCAGGGTAATACTGCTCCATATCTTCAGAATGCCTATGTGCGCATCCGGTCGATTTTTAGAAAATTACAGGGAACCTTACCAGATGCTTCTTCCTTCTGTCTCAACGTTCCTGAAGAGCGTGTCCTTGCTCTTAGGCTTCTTCAATTTGGGGAAACAGTCCCCAGAGTATTAGAAGACTTTCGGCCCAATCTTTTGGCGAATTATCTCTTTGGGCTTGCAAACGCTTTCCACAGCTTTTATGAGGCGTGCCCAGTGCTGAACGCGGAAGAGAGGCTCCGCCAATCCCGCCTAATTCTTTGCCAACTTTCTGAGCAGATACTTGGCAAGGGACTATCCTTGTTAGGAATCAATTCCCCGAAAAAAATGTGATGAAAATATGAAAAAGGTGAGGGGTGCAATCTGCAAGAAAAGCGCAAGTTTTTGCTCATCGGCATGCATTCCTTTATCCAGAAAATTTCTGTCTAAAAATAGGAGAAAGTTATAGTTCTTTTAACGAAGAAAGTCTGTTATACACTCCTTGGATGGGTAGCTGGTTCGGAGAGGCATTTCGGGTTAGTACTTGGGGTGAATCCCATGGGGGTGGCGTAGGAGTAGTCATCGATGGCTGCCCCCCGCGTCTTCCCCTTGTTGAGGAGGATATCCAGGTGGAGTTGGACCGTCGCCGTCCTGGCCAAAGTGACGTTGTGACCCCACGCAAGGAAGGGGATAGGTGTTCTATCCTCTCCGGTACTTTTCAGGGGAAAACATTGGGTACACCCATTTCCATTTTAGTACCGAATACAGATGCACGTCCTGAGGCATACTGCGGGATGGAGACTGTCTATCGCCCTTCCCATGCAGACTATACTTACCAAGCGAAATATGGCATCCGCAACTGGCAAGGAGGCGGGCGTGCATCTGCAAGGGAGACTGTTGGCCGTGTGGCAGCAGGGGCGGTAGCAAAGAAGGTTCTTCAAACCCTATATCCTCGTTGGGAAGCTTTAGCTTACGTGGCATCTATTCATAACATTCATGCCAAAGTGGATGTACGCTCTGTCCAGCGAGAGTCTATAGAGAAAAGTATAGTTCGCTGTCCAGATATGACGATTTCCTCTGCTATGGAAATGCGGATCCGTGAAGTTCGTCTAGAGGGGGATTCTGTAGGTGGCGTTCTTGAATGCATTGTGCGCGGGACTCCGCAAGGATTAGGAGAGCCGGTTTTTGATAAATTGGAAGCTGATCTGGCCAAAGCCATGCTTAGTTTGCCGGCCACCAAGGGATTTGAAATTGGATCTGGATTTGCAGGGACTCGGCTTAAGGGATCACGCCATAATGATCCCTTTCAGATGGAAGGAGCGACAATACGTACTCTTACCAACCACTCTGGTGGGGTGCAGGGGGGCATCTCTAATGGAGAGCTAATTTTCTTTCGCGTTGCCTTTAAACCTACCGCTACCATTGCGCGTGAACAGAATACCGTGTCCGTTTCTGGAGAAAACACGCGCATAGCCGTACATGGTCGCCATGATCCATGTGTTCTTCCACGGGCTGTTCCTCTAGTGGAGGCAATGACGGCGCTAGTACTCTGCGATCACCTTATGCGCCAAAAGGCGCAGGACATTCTGCAACAGGTGCGCTAGACACGTATAAGCAAGATATAAAGACTGCACGTTGCTTAACCTCTGGCCTGACAGCAGTAGAACCCAACTAGAGATGGGCATGGGGGGCCCCCTCCCCCGTTTTTTGGGAGCACCTACATAACATTCTCCCCCTGCAGTCAAGCCATCGTTGGCTCCAGGAGAAACAGTTTAAGCAGTGTAACGGATGAAGCAGAGGAAGAACGGAGAGGGATTCGGAATGGTAGGCCAGCTACAGTGACTGAGGATGCAGATTACAAGAGATAAGAGCTCTAAGCCCTTGTAGAATTCTCTTTTACTAGGACCATAGACAACTCCATAGTAGGCTTGCATGCCTTCCCCATACGTCGCCACGATTGGACTTGAGGTCCACGTCCAGCTCAAGACGCACTCGAAGATGTTCTGCCCCTGCCCAGTGAGATTTGGAGCCGAGCCAAACACCAACCTTTGCTCCGTGTGCCTTGGTTTGCCAGGTGCCCTCCCTGTGATGAATGAGGAGGCCCTTCGAATGACCGTCCTTACTGGTCTCATGTTTGGATGTACAATTGCTCCCCTCTGCAAGTTTGATCGAAAAAATTACTTCTATCCAGACACGTCCAAGAACTACCAAATTTCCCAATATACACAGCCTTTCTGTCGTGGAGGTACTGTTCTTCTTTACGAGCAAGCATACCCTAAGGATGCACAAAAGTTTATTACCAGTCCTAACAAACATATCCGGCTCTCTCGTATTCACCTTGAGGAAGACGTAGCCAGAAGCTTTCATCTAGAGACATCTACTGGAATAGACTTTAACCGATCAGGAACTCCTCTGCTAGAAATCGTCTCTGAGCCAGATATTACCTCTCCTGAGGAAGCTTTTGCCTGCCTCACAGCTCTTAAACAAGTTCTTCTCTATGGAAATGTAAGCAGCGCAGACATGGAAAAGGGTCAATTACGTTGTGACATTAATGTCTCCTTACGTCCTGAAAATTCCAATGTGTTTGGGACCAAAGTAGAAATCAAGAATCTTAATTCCATCAGTGGGGTTCGCCGTGCTCTGACCTTTGAAATTCAGAGACAGACAGAAGTTTTGGCCGCCGGTGGCGTCCTACAGCAGGAAACACGGAGGTGGGACGATGTGCGAGGAGAAACTCAGCTCATGCGTGCTAAGGAGCAGGCACATGACTACTGCTACTTCCCGGATCCGGACCTAATGCCAGTCCAGACAGCTCAGCTAATTGAACAAGTCCTCCACCAGCTGCCTGAGCTACCAGAAGCCAAGCGCTCTCGACTAGTCGAGCAATATAACCTCACCTCCTACGATGCTGGAGTACTTGCAAGCGACCTTGCACTTTCCAAATTCTTTGAGGAGGCAGCAAGAACAGTTACGAAGCCGAAGGTTGTTGCCAATTGGATACTCAATGATTTCCTTAGCGCCCTCTCTACAGCATCATTAAAAGTGTCTGATTGCAAATTTCCACCCTCATCACTCGCCAAGCTAGTTGACTTAGTCGAAGCAGGAACCGTCAGTAGCCGACAGGCAAAGGAAGTGTTTGTAGAAATGTTTGAATCGGGCAAATCTCCCTGTACTATCGTTATGGAAAGGGGGCTCCGGCAAGTTAGTGACGTAGCTGTCATCGAGACACTGTGTGAGGAAATAATTGCTCAGAACCCAAACCCTGTAGCTGATTTTCGCGCTGGAAAGGCTACGGCTCTTAACTTTCTCAAGGGGCATGTAATGCGGCTTTCCAAAGGAAAAGCTAATCCAAGCCTTGTTGGGGAAATCCTTACCAGCAAGCTTTCTTGAATGGTAGCTAGAGAGCCCTTTCTCCTGCCTCTTCCGTCCGGACGCGGATAACCTCCTCGATAGGGGAGACGAATATTTTGCCATCCCCAATTTTTCCTGTCTGAGCGGCCTTCATCACAGCATGTACAGCAGATTCCAATGTAGAGTCAGATAAAACTACTTCAACTTTAATTTTTGGCAGAAATTCCACTGTATACTCAGTTCTTCCATAAAGCTCTGCACCGCCCTTCTGACGTCCAAATCCCTTTACTTCGGTAATGGTCATTCCCTCAATCCCCAGACTGGATAATGCATCCTTCACCTCTTCTAACTTGAATGGCTTAATGATAACCTCGATCTTTTTCATAATTAGGTGGCTTTCGGATGGAGAGCCATCCGACTCAGTGTCGTGGGATCCTGGAGAAAAAAGATACGCTAAACTTAGACGTTGCTCTCCCGATTGGGATAACCAGTGGATGGCGTGGGGCCCCCGCAACTTGTGATCTGCTCTACTGCCAAACCCATAGTTCGACTCACTGAGCACCAGAAAATACGGTTCTAAGAATCTATACAACTAATACAACCCATGGAGAGTATGCTCGCAAAGAAATTCAGTAGGCTTAGCGTCGCCACGTCGCATCGGTTAGACCGAAGGAATCCCTTCTCCTCTTTTCTCCATTCTCTTCTCCAGTTGCCTCCGACTCTCGGAAGTAATGGGGGAGAGGGGTTGTGCCCATCCGACCCCCCCTTGTAAAAGCGGTCGAGCAGTTTTTAGACCGCATTGACATTGGGTGGACAACCACCCTCGAATTGCCGGTGGAGGGACTTGAACCCACACGTCCTTTTGTGGACACCAGATTTTGAGTCTAGCGCGTCTGCCAATTCCGCCACACCGGCTGGGTCCACCAGTTCCCCATATCACATTACGTCGCGTGTTCACACAAGAACTTTGCTACTTTGGAATACTCCTGCTGGCTAACTAAGTAGTCATATTGCTTTGTGTAAGTGTTTCCATGAATTTGTCTGCCCAAATTTGAATTTCTGGAGACATACGAATCAGGTCCGGCCATCTACGTGTGTACCCTTCAGTAGGAAATTTACGTGTCGCATCAAACCCCATGTGTGTTCCCAGTGTAGGAATTATTGGTGCATGATCTAAGGCATCACTCGGATTTTTGACAAGGCTTATGTCCCTTTGGGGGTCTGTATTAGCGCAGAGACGAAAAAGCACTTCACTCGTATTATGGACGTTGCAGTCTTCATCCACTATTACAACATATTTGGTGAACATCATTTGCCCCATTCCCCACAGGCCATGCATAACCTTATATGCCTGCCAGGCGTACTGTTTACGGATGCTTACAAAGAGAAGGTTGTGACACACACCCTCTGCAGGAAGAGCAACGTCCATAATTTCAGGAAAGTGCATCTGGAGGATTGGTAAAAAAATACGTAGAATGGCACCACCTATGTAGAAGTCCTCCATGGGCGGCATTCCAACAATAGTTGTCGGATACACTGCCTCTCGCCGGTGTGTAATTGCCTGCAGGTGAAAGACGGGATAGTCGTCTACCGTAGTATAAAATCCGGTATGATCCCCAAATGGACCCTCTGGACGTAGCTCTCCTGGTTCTATATAGCCTTCTAAAACAAAATCAGAATGAGCCGGCACGTCAATATCCACTGTTTCACACCTCACAAGATCTATAGGAAATCTGCGGATCAATCCGGCAAAGAGCAGCTCATCCAAGCCATCTGGCAGAGGTGCAGTTGCTGCAAAAGTAAGAGCGGGATCTCCGCCTAGGGCTACGGCTACTGGCATACGTTCATTCCTTTCAAAGTAACGTCTTCCGTGGCGAGCTGCAACCTTGTGAATTTGCCAATGCATGCCGGTTGTGACGCCGTCGTACACCTGCATTCGATATATACCTATGTTTCTTTCCCCACTGTCTGGGTCCTGCGTGTATACTGTCGGCAAGGTAATAAACCGACCTCCGTCCTGAGGCCAGCACTTTAAAATTGGTAACTCCCTAAGCGAGAAGGGTAGTTCTTGCATATCCGTAAGTCCATCAAAGCGGTGGATTATCTCTTTACATGGGCCCTCTGAGACACGTTTAGGACGGGCTCTGATCAAACTGCATCCCCCGCGCAGTAGTACCGAAATCGCCTCGCGAAGTCCATTTGGTGGTTTAACTTTAAGGAGATAGCGTATCTGTTCAACTAACTCTTCTATGGAATTCCTTCCTAGCGCTAAAGCTATGCGTCGGTATGAACCCATTGTGTTAATTGCCAGTGGAAAAACGGATGGCTTCCCATCAACGAGAGGCTTATCAAACAATAGGGCTTTTCCGCCTCCAGAAGCCTTCATTTCCCTATCTGCCAGTTCAGTGATTTGTAGATTAGTGTCCACTGGCGTCACGATACGTTTAAGCTCACCGGCTGTCTCCAGGGTCTGCAAGAATCCAGAAAAAGATGTATACGGCCTGCGTGACACGTGACACTTGTACTGCCCCAGTAAGCTTGAAGGAAGGGGAATTTTTCTCAGAGCAGAATTCGTTCGAATCTTCCTCCATACAGGTCTTATTAGCCCTCAGGCTTCTATAGAAGTAGTGGAAATTGCACCATTTTGCCGTAGAATGTATGGAGGAGCCCCGCAGGGGACTTTACTAACTACAGAGAGGGTGAGACTGGCCGCCACCGGCTGAGTAGCGAGCGCAGAACCTGTCAATTAAGTTTCCTTCTCCCCAGAAGGAATGGAAACCCAAGAGATGTCTAAGTGGGCAGATAGGCCTTTTTGCGCACGCGCCTTTTCTTTGTTACACACTTAAATGCCAAGGGGGTGAAAAAACTTGCCATCTATGGCACGGGAGGAATAGCTTGCTCGGGGTTGAAGGAGCCTTAGCTCAACTGGTAAGAGCGCTGCCCTGTCACGGCAGAGGTTGCGGGTTCGAGCCCCGTAGGCTCCGGCACGGATAAGGTAGTGGGAACCCTGGTAACCCCCCTTTCCTTTTAGGCATAGGAAGAAACCATACAATAGACAACATAATTGCAGAATCCTGGGGAAGGAGCTCTGGTTGTGGAAAAGTGGCGTAGTGTTTACTTACACTGGAAAGGAGTAGGGGGGTCCTTTCATTGTCCTATGTGGGATCCATCAGGAGTTCTGCTTAGCGTTCTGTGTTTCCCTGGTGGGAACGAAGAGGAAAGCAGGTTGTGGCTTTTATCGTTGCCTTAGTAGAATAACCCTCTGTGGGGGGTTTTTTATTCTTCTCTGGGTTACTCCAAAAACAAAATCCGCTACCATCAGCTCTGATTCCACATCTACATGCCAAGAAAACGGGGGGGAGGACTATGGCAGGGAAACTGGTAATATGAAACTACAGATGCTGCCACCCATATTCATCCATCACTGGTGGGCTTCACGTTATTATCTCCCTTCTTTGCAAGATCTTGTCTTGCTTGTGGTGCAACTCCTGGGACTGCTAGACGAGGCATATCTTCAATCTGCTTTGGTGGACCGACAGTTTTCTCATCACCCACAACCCCCAAGGTGCGAAATTTACGTGCGCTCACTAATACACGGCTTTCCAAACTACGTGAAGCTTCGTTAAAAGAACGGACAGCCGAGGCAAGCCCTGCAGAGACCTTGTCCATATGTGAAGCAAAAACCGTCAACCGGTTGTACAATTCGCGGCCTAATTCACCGATAGAGCGGGCATTTTCCGCAGTTTTTTCCTGTTGCCAGCCATAATGGACCGCTCGTAGCAAGGCAATAAGAGTGGTAGGAGTAGTCAAAATAACGCACCCCCTTGCCGCTTCTTCGATAAGTTCTGGATAAATTTGCAAAGCAGCTCCAAAGACGGCTTCCATTGGCAAGAAGAGTACGACAAATTCCGGCGTGTGCTCAAATTGCTGCCAGTATGCTTTGCGCGCAAGCTGCTGGATATGCGTCTTTAATTGGTTTGCATGTCGACGTAAAGCCGCTTGCCGAGCTTCACCCTCCTGCAGATTTAAGGAGTCCAGATATGCTGCCAGAGGAACCTTAGAGTCCACTACTACTTGCCGATTCCCTGGAAGATGAACTACTAAATCTGGCCTAAACTGTTTCTCTTCGGTTTGGACACTTTTCTGCTCAGTAAAGTCACATTTTTCAATCATGCCTGCTAATTCAACAACACGACGAAGTTGCATCTCTCCCCATTGACCACGGGCCTGGGGTTCACGTAAAGCCCGGACCAGGTTAGAAGTCTCTCCCTGAAGGCGGAGTTGACTCTCTCCCAAGCTACGTAGCTGCTCAACCAGTTTTTCGTAAGCACCGACACGTTGTTTTTCAACACTATGGATTTCGGCTTGGAATTTATCTAGCGTTTCGCGCATAGGCTTTACAGATTCCTCAATGCGCCTATGGTGCTCGGCTAGGTCCCGATCAGCAATTTCCAAAAACGATCTATTATTCTCCACCAGTGCTTGTCGAGAAAGTGCTTTGAACTCATCCGATAGCGTTTTGCGAGCATACTCTAAGAAGGAGGCGCCCTCAGTGGCAGTGCTGCGTTCATACTCCAGTGCTTTACGCAATTGGGCGAGCTCTATGTCTGACTGACGAGTTATTCTAAGAAAGTGTGCTTTACAGACGGACCAGGTGGAGAACACTGCGCCACCCACTAGAAGAAAAACGAGAATGAAAGAAAGTGTCCAAGTCATAACAAAATGGGGGACTGCACGTTGTTACATGACGCCTGGCCTTTAAAAGAGGGACATTTTATTAGTTACCTGCACATCCTCTCATTCCCTCCACCAAGTCTACTGTCTTCGTTTAACCCTAGAAAGAGGGATGTATAAATAAACACGGTGTAGAGTCGCGAGGCTTCCATTCCAGGCTGAAGTGTGTTCAACACAGATGATACAGCGACTGCGCTGCCCCTATCACTGCTTCTGCCGTGATGCCTAACTCTCGAAGTACTATAGTCCCAGGAGCACTTAGCCCAAACTGCTTGACAGAGATTGCTACCCCATCTAACCCAATATACCTGAACCAAGGATCTGAAACGCCAGCTTCGATGGAGATCCTCCGACGGACCGATTTTGGCAGCACTTCCTCCTGGTAATCGGACGGCTGGCGTGCAAACCGCTCAAAACATGGCATAGAAACTACTCGTGTTCCTCTTCCCAGCTGTTCTGCTGCCTGTAACGCAAGTTGGAGTTCACTTCCAGACGCAAGCAGAATAAGACTGAGGAGTGTCGTCTCTTTCTTTGCAATGTATCCACCGAGAAATGGGCCACCTCTTCGATTTTGGACAGAGATAGCATGGAGGTTTGGGACATTCTGGCGAGACAGTGCCAGAAGGGTAGGGCCGTCCATTCTGGAAAAAGCTGCCGCGAAAGCCCCTGCAGTTTCTTCTGGGTCAGCAGGGCGAATGACGTCCAGATTGGGAATACAGCGGAGTGCAGCAAGTGTCTCTACAGGTTGATGTGTGGGACCATCCTCACCAACTCCAATAGAATCGTGAGTAAAGAGGTACACTACTGGAACTTTCGATATTGCGGCGAGACGGATGGAAGGCCTTCCATAATCACTAAACACTAAGAATGTGGCCCCACTGGCGCGAAAAATTCCGTCGTAAGCAATCCCGTTAAGAGCACCACACATGGCATGCTCACGGATTCCAAAATGGAGGTTGCGGCCCAGCCGATTTTTACGGCTAAAGTTCTCCCCGCCTCGTATATAGTTTAGTGTGGAGCTATGTAGATCAGCGCTGCCGCTAACAAGTAGTGGGATCTCCTTTGCAATCGACTGAAGAACTTCAGAGCCAGCCTTACGAGTGGCTATGGCATCGGAATTGAAGGCAGGAACTTTTGCCAGCAGATCACGTGCCATCTTTGTTCTGCTGTCTAGAAGAGCAGCTAGACCGCGGTTGGTACTCCTCCAAGCTTTATAGGTTTCCATCCATTTTTCGTAGTTATATCGCAGTCTTTCCCCATGCCGAGCAAAATAAGTGCGAGTTTCCGTAGAGACATAAAAAACTTCTTCCGGCAACCCGAGCCTTCTTCTTGCTTCCCTACTAAACTTTACTCCACCTTCTCCATGAGCCTTAGAAGTACCGCTCACTTCTGGTATGCCTTTCCCGATTAACGTCTCGGCGATAATCAGTTGAGGCTTTCCTGAACTAGTTGCTTTCGCCCTTTCGAAAGCAGCAAAAAATCCCCGTAAATTGTGGCCGTTGACCCTGCAGACCTCCCATCCCAAGGCACGATAACGAGCTTCCGTATCCTCACTTTGAGTGATGGATGCTAGAGCGTCCAGAGTAACACTATTAGAGTCATAGATAAGAATTAGATTATCAAGGCCCAGATGCCCAGCAAGTGCAGAAGATTCCTGCGTGACACCCTCTTGAAGACAGCCGTCTCCTGCCAAAACAACAATATGGTGATCAAAGATACGGTGCCGACATGTGTTGAACCGAGCCTCAGCCATTTTCGCCGAAATAGCATATCCAAGCGCATTTGCCACGCCTTGCCCCAGTGGACCTGTCGTAGCTTCTACACCAGGAGTATCACGAAACTCGGGATGTCCCGGCGTAACACTACGTGCGGATCGGAACCTTTTCAGATCTTCTAGAGTAACGGAGAACCCACACAGGTGCAACCAACCATAGAGAAACATACTTCCATGTCCAGCAGAGAGAATAAACCTATCGCGGTTAATCCATTTGGGTTCCTCTGGGTAGATAGAGAGTGCATGTCCAAAAAGTACTGCACCTATCTCTGCAGTGCCAAGAGGAAGCCCAAGATGACCAGACCTACATGTGACCACCGCATCAATAGCCAATCCACGGGCATCTCTGGCTGCTATTTTAAGAGAGTGCAAATCAAGCGGCATATAAAACCGGTGGAGTGTAGCAAACTGTCAGCCCTTGCCAAGCTCCGGCTTTGCACACTTCTGCGCGTTCTAGAAAAGCCACCCTTGCGTAAGGGAAGCAACCTCCTTCTTCTCCTTTTCTTTTTCTTTTAACACCTCCCTTTCTATTGCTTCGGAGAGGAGTCCGAATTCATACCTCTTAAACATGCGGACTAACTCGGCGTAGTGTGGTTGAATGTACAAGGCCTCTAGAGGGGCCGGCAATGGAATGTGAAGATCTAGCTGAACCATTCTTAAGTTTTCCACAATCTGGGACTGATTTGTCTCTAATTTTGCTCGTAATGCTTTATTCTTTACCTGATCCAGATTCTCCAAGAGTCCTGCTATTCCCCCATAAATTCGTACCAGAAGCGCTGCCGTTTTGGGTCCTACCCCATTTATTCCTGGGATATTATCTACAGCATCTCCTGTTAGCGCTAGTACCTCTCCTATTAAGCCAGGAACAACTCCCCACTTTCTGCGGACGGCTTCCTCTCCCAAAAGAGAGAAGCCATTACCAGTCGTATCTTTTTTGTTAGTAGCGTAAATACTAACTCCTGGGCGAACTAGCTGAAAGAGATCTTTGTCGTTGGTAGCAACGTTCACTTCTATTCCATCGATCACTGCAGCCTCGGTGTAGGAAGCCAAAAGGTCGTCTGCCTCTACTTGAGGAAGGCTTAAGCTAGCAAAACCTAGATGTGGACACAGTTCCTTAAGGAGTAGCTCTTGCTTGCGAAGCGCCTGGGGCATTGCCGATCGGTTTTGTTTATAACTAGGTTGCAATGCTAGCCTGCGTGCGGATAGTCCCGCATCCCAAATTATTGCTCCTAGATCCGGCTGCAGGTCCATTATCATACGTCGTACCGCCCGAATAAACCCGTAGATGGCATTAGTAGGCTCGCCTTTTGAATTACGAAGATTTCCGATTGCATGGAAAGAGCGATAAAGATAATAGTGGCCGTCGATGAGGAGGAGGCGCATGTTCTGTTCTTACGTTCCCTTACAAGGTGCCTTGCTTCATAGGAATAACAGGAAGGGGCGGAGTTCCCAACCCCTACATTTCGGAACATAAAAGAAAAAAGAAAGTTTTCCCACTCGTGTTTTACTATGCGGAAGAGCTCACTATTTTTTTCTGTCTTCCTGTTCACATATATCGGCTCTGTGGTGCTACCGTCGCACGCCACTATATGGGGTAGGAAAAGAGCGGATTATCCGAAGCTGCACGCAAGGAAGCTCAGCAAAAAAGCCACGGCCCGTTCTTTGCTGGAGCAGGCAGAGCAGGATGAAAGATCTGGAAAACTGAAAAAGGCTGTTCAAAAATACCGTTTGCTCGTCAAGCAGTCTGCTCCTCCTAAGCAGGATGCACCAGAGAAGCAGGATGCACCAGAGATCCACTTTCGTCTCGCCAAACTCCTCCAGAAAACAAACCGACTGCAACAGGCCTTCGACGTTTATCAAACCCTCATCAATCTCTACCCTAGGGCTAAACACTTTAACGACTCGATAGCCGAGCAAGTCCATATCGCTAACTTTTATCTAGAGAAGCCCGATAGCATCGTCACACACATTCTAATGTCAAATGCGGAAACCGCCCAAGGGATGTATGAAAAAGTTCTCACCTCCGCCCCCTTTGGATACTACGCTCCAACCGCTCAGTTTAATCTGTGCCTCGCACATGAGAGACAAGGACACACCCGTGATGCCGCACAAGCCTACCAGGTCCTATTCGAGAAGTATCCCAATAGTAAATTAGCAAGTGATGCACAATATCAAATCGCCTATGTCTATATGCGCGTCGGACTTGGCAAACGTTCACAAGACCTTGCAACCATGTCGCGGGCAAGGGATGCCTTTCAAGACTATTTGTTGCAATGTCCAGAAACCAAGCGTAGGGCTAGGATTCTAAAAAACATAGAGAAGATCAGCTCCAAAGAAGCTTCCATGATTTATCGTATCGCTGAATTCTATGATCGCCGCCGGAGTTACAAGTCCGCCTACATCTACTATGGCGAGGTGCTCCAGTGTCAAGCTGCTTCCCAGGAAGCCATATTAGCTAGGGCGAGGATCAAAGCGATACGCAATAAGCTGGCATGAATGCCCATGATAGATCTAGAAGAACAGAACGCAGCGGCTTTGCAAATTTGCAGAAGAAATATAGATGTCTACCCTCAATATGCTGTGCCTTGCTCTGTAGCAAATCAGTGATCCTTAGATTAGACAGTGTTGGTGTATGCTCGAAAACATGGCATGCAGCCGTCCAACCGTCCAACCCTACGGGAGAAGGTATCGCTTGCCCTCTTTAACCAGAAGACGCGTATTTTCCGTTTTACTTTTCTCATTACCTTTCGTGTCCACAGGCTGCTACCAGCTGGGGATGATTTGCCCCAGTTCAATGCGAGGTATCCGAACACTGGCAATTCCTATGTTCCAAAATGGCACTTTAGTCCCACGGACAGAAGCCCTTCTAGCAGATGTCACCATACGTGTGTTTCAGGCGGATGGTACCTACAAGATTGTAGATGAGGGTAAAGCGGACGGCATCCTTCAATGTAAGCTCACCGATGTTTCCCGTACACCTATTTTCGTTTCTTCCACCAACTGGATGACTACCAAAAAGTTTCAACTGCAGATCCTAGTAACCTACTGTGTCCTTGACAGGATTACTGGCAAAATCCTTCAACAAGGCGCCGTGACTGGCGCTACCAGCTACTTTGTAGGTACGGACCTCACTTCTCAGGAACGTCAGGCACTACCAATGGCTGCACGTCTTATGGCTAATGCCTTGCTTGGCCAACTAACAGAGGGGTGGTAAACTTCACAGTGCTTACTGTTACTCCCACACCTATCGGGAACCTTGAAGACATTACTCTCCGCTCTATCAGCGCCTTTTTGGAGGCGGACTATATTGCAGCTGAGGATACGCGGCACACCTCTATCCTCCTGCGACATCTGGGAGTTTCCAAGCCACTTATTAGTTTTCATAGACATAACGAGACTTCACGTACTGCAGAGCTTATAACGCATGTTAAGAGAGGGTGTAGGGTGACGTTGAGCTGCAATGCAGGTACACCGGCTATTTCGGATCCCGGATATCAGCTGATATGCACCTGCATTCGGGAAGGCCTACCTTTTACTGTACTCCCTGGCCCTTCGGCTATACTGACAGCACTAGTAGGTTCTGGACTGCCTTGCCATAAATTCTATTTCTCAGGATTTCTGCCAGTCAAACCAGGAAAACGTGCGGCGGAACTCCGTCAAGCCGCCATCTGTCCATGGACCTCCGTCTTCTTTGAGTCTCCTTATCGTTTGGTAAAATCTCTTGCCATTCTCGCGGAGACTCACCCCTATACCGCTGTGTGCGTTGCTAGGGAGATTTCTAAAAAGTTTGAAGAGTACAGACGCGGAACAACTAGCGAGGTACTAGCCCATTTTACAGTCAATCCTCCGAGGGGGGAAATTGTCCTTTTAATTTATGGAGCTCTTCCGGAGTAAGAGGGCAGCGCCTACTTTGATTGGCTTGCGTAACATCCATCTCGGTGTCAATTAAATTTTTTGTTACCACTGGATTGGCTGTACTGCCCACCAGAGTTTCAATTTCCAAGACGGCGCAAGCAAAATCACCTTGCATGGAAGATTCTCTTGGTAGCAGGACTACAATCTTTCTCAGCAAAACAGGAAACTAATCCACAAGCGTTAGCTTAGGATACCTCTACCGTTTCTTACCAGAGACCCCTACTGAAAGGGGAGGTCCTGTCATAACTAAAAAGCATCCGCTGCCTGGATGGGACCTAATGGAACCTAAGATTGGATGAGTAGTTCTGCAATTTGAACGGCGTTTAAAGCCGCCCCCTTGAGCAGTTGATCCCCACAAATCCAATAGGCTAGGCCATTTTCCATAGCAGAATCTAGACGCAACCGCCCTATTTCGCACTCTTCCTTGCCCTCTACGCCCAAAGGGGTTGGATAGTAGTTACCCGCTACATCGTCTACCAATCTTAGTCCTGGGGCTCTCCTAAGAGCTTCTACGGCCATTTCCAAGGAAACCGGTTTTTCAAATTCAGCAAAAACTGCGATCGAATGTGCCCGATACACTGGCACCCGTACGCAGGTGACAGAGGCACGAAACTTTGGCAAATGCAAGATTCGACGGCCCTCATTCTGCATCTTCACCTCCTCCTGAGTGTATCCAGAGTCAAGAAAATTTTCAACGTGAGGGAGCACATTGAAGGCGATTTGGTGAGGATAAATCTTCCTCTCAACATTTTGATGGCAGGCAAGGAGAGCATGAACCTGCTGATTGAGCTCTGAAATTCCCTGTGTACCCGAACCAGAAACCGCCTGATAGCTAGAAGCAAAAATGCGCTTTACATCAAAAGCCTGATGTAGAGGATAAAGCCCTATCAGGGTGATGGTAGTTGTACAATTAGGACTAGCGATAATTCCTTTGTGGTGCTGTGCTTCTTCTCCGTTAATTTCTGGAATTACTAACGGTACTGTAGGATCCATACGAAACGCTGAGGAATTGTCGATAACTACGGCGCCTTCCTCCGCCGCGATAGGGACATAGCGCTTAGAGATTTTGTTATCAGCACAGAACCAAGCAAAATCCACTCTAGTGAAGGAACTCGCCTCTAACGCTCGCACTATTACCTCTTCCTTGTGGAATCGAAGTACCTTTCCGGAAGAGCGTGGAGACGCCAACAAAGTCAGCTGAGAGACTGGAAAGTTGCGATGCTGAAGAACTCGAATGAGTTCCAACCCAACAGCTCCGGTAGCGCCTACAACTGCTACATGAAATCTTTTGCTTATGCTCATCGTCGCAACCTATCACAAAATAAATTCATGGAAAGATTCGTAAGAAGAATACCGATCCAATCTAATTGCCCCCACTTTCTCCACCAAACTCATCCTCTTTCTCATTATCACTCACGGTCTAACTTCAAGAATTTTTAGATTAAACTCCATAGGATAGTCAGACTGCCTGTAGGCATGTATCCAGCACAGAAAATCCGGGGTGCTCCTGAGTGTAGAGAGAGTTTTTTTCATTCTGTATCCAACGCGGAACAGATTTTCGTTGTAAGCTGCAGGGGATTCGACAGAATACCTCTCGCAACCAGCAAAGAAAGGGGGGAATATTCTATGCTTTTTGTTAAAGTCCTCGTTGCTGTCACTATGGTCAGCGCAATTCTTGGGCTTGGAGCTTGTAGCCACAAGCCACCGCCAGTTCCGCCAGCACCAGCTACTATTGGGACTGCCAAGTAGTTCCAGTCGGGCTTATTTACAAGTAACTCAAAACCCAGCCGGACATTCTAGGAGTGCTGCACGGTGTTTTGAAGAGTGGACGGCCACCTTCCTCGTGTCCCGCTCGGAGGAACCTATGAGCCCGGCTGGAAGTTGTGGGTAGTCTGCTGGCTTCCCTGTAAGAATAGGAGGCTTACTCATGGTCAGCCTCGTTCATGAACTCCTCAGTTATCATGTTCTTTGGGTTATCCGTTGTCGTGGTTTCTACTTTCCCTTCAGGAGCCGTCCTTTTTCCTCTCAACAGACTGGCGACGGTGCGTCTTCTAGACCAAGACCACTGGTAACAGAGAAGCTTTCTGGGCTTGGACACAACAAGAAAGGCCCTTCAGGAAAGCCTCTTTCTGTTTATTTTATCGTCCCGTTGGGTGATCGATAAATTCCCATGGTAGTCTGAGGTGTTCAGAAAGATGTTTGGCTACTGATTGGATGCCAAATGTTTCTGTGGCATAGTGCCCCGCATAAATCAGATTTACTCTGCATTCCTCTGCTGCTACGTAAGTCCAGTGTGCCCCTTCGCCTGTAATTAGAGTATCAACTCCATCTGCTGCTGCTTGTGCAATTCTAGAACCAGCAGAGCCACTGACAATACCAATATGACGACATGTTTCAGGTCCGCCGGGAGCTAGGTGTACGCCTCCGCATACCGCTTCTGCCACGCGACTCAACACATCTGCCCGACTTAACCTCACCCTAACGCGTATTCCAACGTGAGTTCCAAGGATTTCCAAGAAAGGTTGGAAACGGGTAAACCCACAGGTCTGTGCCAACAAAACGTTGTTCCCATATATTGGATGGATATCTAAAGGAAGATGGGCACTATAAATGGCAAGGTCTCCGGAAATGGAAGAATGAAGTCTCCTGTAAGTTGCTCCTATCCAACGTTTATTCCCTCCCCAAAATAGTCCATGATGGACGAGGAGTAGAGTATGTTCTACTTGAACAGCGTGATCAATCACCGCTTCGCAAGCATCCACAGCAGCAGCAATTTTCTCTATCTTACCAGAATTCTCTAACTGGAGACCGTTATAAGCATCTGGCGCATCCCTAAATTTATGGATATTCAGGAGATGATCCAAATAGGGAACTATGTCTCTGAGGAAGGCCATATAAAAAATCTTCGGAGAAAAAAAGTTTGCATCTAGTCACAATCTATTAGAGTTCCCCCCATGCCTAAGATCGGTATAGTCGGACTACCGAATGTGGGGAAGTCGACCCTTTTTAATGCGCTTACTCGCAGTCATAGAGCGCAAGTTGCAAACTTCCCATTCTGTACTATCAAACCAAATGTTGGAATCGTCAACGTCCCAGATACTCGACTTGGTACGCTCTCGGAGCTGATGAAGTCCAAAATAGTGGTGCCCACAACTATCGAATTCGTAGATATTGCCGGACTTGTTAAGGGAGCCAGCGAAGGAGAGGGACTTGGTAATCAATTTCTCAGCCATATTCGAAAGGTAGATGCCATTGTACAGGTAGTACGATGCTTTGAAAATACAGAGATTCACCACGTAGCGGGTGCCGTGGATCCCGTCCGGGACATAGAGACTATCAGCACTGAACTAGTTCTTGCAGATCTTGCTTTTTTACAGAAACGTGAGGGCAAGCTGAAAGCACGCATCCCGAAGCAGGAAGTGGAACTCCATCTCCTAGAGAAGTTAATTCAACATCTAGACAAAGGACATCCGGCTTCCTCTTTGAAGCCTTTAAAAGAGGAAAAACCTTTCCTTGACGCCCTCTGCCTCCTTACTTCCAAGCCCACTCTTTTTGCTTGTAATGTTCATGAGGAAGATCTAGCCGGCCAGGGCAATCTGGCTGAAGCCTCATTTCTGCAGAGTGTAAAGGCCTATGTTGCCAGGGGTTCCTGTACCGAAACGATTGCTATTAGCGTTCAGATTGAAAGTGAGCTTTCAGAGTTATCACTCACGGAAGCGGGGGAATTTTTAGCAGGGCTCGGAGTTGAGGACAGTGGTGTTAAACAGTTGATTCGCACCGCCTATGATAATCTCCTAGGATTACGGACGTACTTTACCACTGGCCCCAAAGAAACGCATGCTTGGACTATCCACGATGGGGATAGGGCTCCTGCCGCGGCCGGCATTATTCACTCAGATCTAGAGCGCGGCTTTATAGCGGCAGAAGTCGTCTCTTATGAGGACTTTATACAGTTGGGATCCTGGGCACAAGCCAGAACGGCTGGATGCCTTCGCGTAGAAGGAAGGAAATACATGGTCCGTGATGGGGATGTTATAGAATTTCGGTTTAATGTATGATTTCTGCTGGTTTTGTGATTTATCCAAAAAGAATCTTGAAAGGAGCAAGGCACATGAATACCACGGTCCCTGCACCCGATGGGTGGCAAGGAAGCTGCAGGTGAATCTGTCTTCTTGTGCCTGCTCTCTTTGCGGGGTTGTCCTTGTCCATGCTAGATAGAAGACGACGGGAGCTGATTATAGGACTTGTCCAGCATCGATGTACCACAGATAGGGAGGCCAACACGCTTTCCTTAGAGGAGGGGATTCGCAGGGCAGCTTCTCAAGGCGCACAGATTATCTCTACTCAAGAATTGTTCCGTTCTCAATATTTCTGCCAAGTCGAGGACTACAAGCACTTTGCTTTGGCCGAGACCATTCCTGGTCCTGGGACGAAGCGTCTCTGTATAATTGCTCAAGAGCTTACTGTTGTGCTAGTTGCTTCCCTCTTCGAGCAGCGTGCCCCGGGACTCTACCACAACACTGCTGTGGTAATCGATGCGGATGGAACCCTGCTAGGGAAGTATCGAAAAATGCACATTCCGGATGATCCTCTTTTTTACGAAAAGTTTTACTTTACTCCAGGCGACTTGGGGTTTTTGGTGTGGCATACTCGGTATGCACGCATTGGAGTAGGTGTCTGTTGGGACCAGTGGTATCCGGAGGCCGCCAGGCTCCTTGCTTTGCGTGGAGCACAAATTCTCTTCTTTCCTACGGCAATCGGTTGGCATCCTAACGAAAAATTTCGTTACGGACAGCGCCAATGTTCAGCGTGGGAAGTTGTTCAACGAGGGCATGCTATAGCCAACGGTTGCTATTTGGCCGTAGCTAATCGCGTAGGCCATGAAGTCTACAGCGGCGATGGAATTGAGTTTTGGGGACAAAGCTTTGTTTGTGACCCCTTTGGGGAAATTCTTCAAAAGGGATCAACTTCTGATGAGGAGATTGTCGTCGCAAAAATAGACCTAGACTTACTAGGTACGCAGAGGCAACACTGGCCCTTCCTGCGCGATCGTAGGATTGACGCCTACAGGGATTCTCCGCCGATTTATCGACTCATAAGCCTCTTCCACACCTTGAAGTTCACCAAGGGATCAAAATACCGAATTATACTCAATCGCTCAACCACTCGTCTCTACGTTTTAACCTTACAAAGCGACGAAACAAACAACCGTCCTGGTAGCGTAACTCCCACATCTTGTCCTAGAAAGGATTCCTGCCTATTTTTTTAGATCGAGCATTCGAGCAGTCGGCAGTAGAGCATGTCAAGTGCAGCATCAACAGCCAATCGTTTAAAAATTTCTCGGCTTCTGGGGAAAAATCCTCTGTGAATCTGGACAGATGCCTGATGAGAGGCTAGGCTGATGAAGGCTGTACCGACAGGTGCCTGTTGCGTCCCACCAGTTGGGCCAGCTGTGCCGGTGGTGCATAGAGCGTAGTGCGCGCCGCTAACACACAGCAGGCGCTCCGCCATTTCTGCAGCTACTTCCCTACTCACTGTACCATATGACTGGATGGTCGATTCAGGTAGATGTAGCCTTTTAGATTTAGCCTCATCGGAATAGAGGACAAATCCCTCTAAGAAAACTCTAGAACAACCTTCCACATTAGTTATACGGTCCGCCAGGAGGCCGCCAGTACAGGACTCTGCAGTGGCCAGGGTCTGTTTCGTTTTACAGAGATACTCCACTACTATCCTTTCCAAGGATAGTCCCTTTTTTATTGTAGAGCTTACCGAGGAAAGAACCGTCTTGCATCCAGTTTCCATTTCACCTTTCACTTGTCCGTACGGGCTCGTATTGAGAGATGTCCCACAGGTTAATGGGAGTATCCTCCTTTTCAAGGACAACTTTTCGTGAATTTACTCCGCGTAAGGCGGAATCCGCAGGCTGTTAATTCTGCCAAGGTATAGCGGGGGTTATGCTCCCCAGCTTATCTGGAGGCACCTACTGATCTTGTAACCGGTGAGAGGTATATTCTAGGATTCTCTCGCAACGGAGCAACGCCGCTCAATCCTGCGTAAATCACACACTGTACGAGATGATACGAGCCGGCCATTCTAAGCATCTTTCTGCTTGTATGTGTACCTCACAGTCAAATCTTATCTCAAGAGCGGAGGTATTCCTGACCATGTTTCCCCACTTCTAGCAACAAAATAATGGGCACTAACTGCGCTAGGGTTTTGGTCGCCTTGGAGGAGATTTTGGAGAGGAAAGACAGGTTGGCAAAAACATAGAAGAAAACGAGAGGAGAGGCTTTTTTGTCAAACTGGCCACAAGCATTTGAACAGCAGCCTAAATATAAAAAAGACTACCTGCCGAGTAGGCCTGAGACTACACGTCCAAACACATTCCCATCTGGCTCTGAACCTCCAAGCTCTATTATCTAGAAGACAAGGAAGGGGCCTCACATTGCAAGTGCTGCTAGCCGCCGTGCTTCTGCGTCTGTTTCAAGAATTTGCCCAAGATCTGGTGCGGATATACCATCTCCCATTCGGTCCAGGACCTCCTCCACAATGCCCCAAATTCTCGGAAAAGGAATCTCCCTTTTCAAAAAGGCCTCTACCGCCACTTCATTTGCGGCATTTAAGATGACAGGCGCGGTGCCTCCACTCTCTCCGGCACGCTGTGCTAGATGCAAGGCAGGGAAATCATCCCGGCGAGGGGGAAGGAATTCCAAGCGACTTAAGACTTCCAAATTTAACGGTTTTCTCGGAGGTCCTATGCGTTCTGGCCACATAAGTGCGTGCTGAATTGGGAGATACATATCTGAGGCAGCCATCTCAGCAAGAATACATCCATCTATCAATTCCACCATAGAGTGAACGATGCTCTGCGGATGGATTATTACCTCGACGCAAGACATAGGGATTCCAAAAAGGTGGTGTGCCTCAATTAATTCCAATCCTTTGTTAAACAAGGTGGCACAATCAATTGTTAACTTGCGTCCCATTCTCCAGTTGGGATGACACAGTGCCTTCTCCGGTGTCACCCCCGCTAATTTTTCTGAAGGAAGGGACCGGAATGGACCGCCAGAACAGGTAAGTATCAACCGGCTAACTTCCTCCATGCTATGCCCCTCAAGACATTGAAAAATAGCGTTATGCTCGCTATCTACCGGTAGTAGATGTACCCCCTTTTGTTGCACAGCGTGGATGATAATACCCCCTGCCATAACTAGTATTTCCTTGCTAGCAAGGGCAAGATCTCTCCCAATTTCAATTGCTGCTAAAGTAGGGCGCAATCCACTGGTGCCTGTGGTGGCGACAAGGACTATGTCTGCGGTGAGTTCCACAACGAGGTTTACTAACCCTTCTTCTCCACAGAAAATTTTTACTTCCCTTCCAAGGATTCTATCCAAATTTTCAGCAGAAACTGGATCTCCCACACAAACGGCTTCAGGCCGAAACTCCCGTATAGCCTTCTCCATTTTTGTTACATTGCGGAGGGTAGACATCCCAACGATGTTTATGCGATCAGAGAGCACACGCGCTACCTGCATGGCCTTATCTCCGATGGAACCTGTAGCCCCGAGAACAACTACTCTGCGCTTTCTCATAGTGAGTGCATGATCCAATGTAGATAGAAAAATAAAACCGGTCCGGTGAAGAGCAGACTGTCTATCAAATCAAGTGCTCCGCCAATACCAGGAAGTAGGTAACCTGAATCCTTAGCCTGTATACTACGCTTAATGACTGATTCTGCCAGATCTCCCACAATGGCTACTCCCCCCAATGAGGATCCTAGGAAAAGAACATTTGTTTTATGAAAGAGAGGTAGACAGGATGGGAAAAGTATGTGCGCGAAGAGAGCTACTATGCCAGCTGAGGCAACAGCACCTAAAAAGCCCTCCCATGTCTTTTTAGGGCTGATCTGTGGCGCCAATTGGTGCTGACCGAAGAAGCTGCCGAACATATAGGCCCCCATATCACTGCACTTAGTGACTACAATTGCAAAGAGCGCGTAGAAAGGTCCCGTGGGGTCCCCATTCGCCAATGGTGGCGTAAGAAAAATAATTTTAGATAAAAAGTGGAACGTCCATGGAATATAGAGAACGCCAAACAGTGTGAAGGCGGTAGCTTGGCAAGTTATTAACTGTCCAATCGGAGCGAACACTTGCCGAATGAGGAGAGCCACCACCAGTAGCGAAACTACTGCCGAATCGAAACTAGTGTGGATGGCGTTGTCCCGATAGTAAAGAAAACTTCCTACTAAAAACACTGCTGAAAGAAGTGTTGCTGTTATTGAAAATGTCTGTATACCGGCACTCCGTAGCATCTGGAAAAATTCCCATTGAGCAACTAACGCCAGTCCACAGACTAGCACCAAATAGAGTATGGGTACTTTCCATGCAAGTGCTAAGCCAATGACTACCCACAAAGCGATAGAACTTCCCAGTCGAAGCAGAAAAGTAAGCCGTCTGTTAGCCATATGTGTAGGTAAAAGTGGACACCACTCCGTAAGCCAGCAAGTTGTACCAACTTCCCCTAACTGGCCCCTCTCGTGGCTCGTATTAAATCCAATCGGATTGGCTCTTAGCAGGAAGCCCGTTTTTTAACACTGGATTTTTTGCCCCCTTACTGAGACCATGAGTGCCTCCTGGCGGACTAATATCGCTGTTTATGGCTTCTAAAGAAATCACTACTGAGGAAAAGGCCCAAGTCCAGCGTGATAAGAATCTTGACATAGCTTTACAGCAAATTACTAGAGTCTATGGGGAAGGAGCGATTATGCGACTAAGTGGATCCTCAGCCCTCTCTGTAGAGGTAATCCCTACTGGCAATATTGCGATTGATCGAGCTCTTGGTGTTGGCGGATTTCCCCGTGGCCGCATCGTCGAAATTTTTGGCCCGGAATCTTCTGGGAAAACCACTCTTACTCTGACCGCAATCGCACAGGCCCAGCGGCGTGGGGGACTAGCCGCCTTTATTGATGTCGAACATGCTCTGGATCCACAATACGCTAGCCGCCTGGGGGTGCAACTAAGCAATCTTTTGATTTCTCAGCCTGGTTCAGGAGAAGAGGCTCTACGTATTTGTGAAACTCTCGTTCGTTCCAATACCTTAGATATTCTAGTAATCGATTCTGTGGCCGCCTTAGTCACTAAGGCTGAACTAGAAGGTGAGATTGGGGATGCTGTAGTGGGTGCTCAGGCTCGCCTAATGAGTGCTGCTTTACGAAAGCTTACCTCCTTTATCTCCAAAGCGAGTGCATGCTGTATTTTCACCAATCAGATTCGCGAAAAAATTGGCGTTACGTTTGGAAATCCAGAAACTACCCCTGGTGGGAAAGCCTTGAAGTTTTACTCCACTATGCGCATCGATATTAGGCGTGTTGGTCCTGTTAAGAATAACGACGGAAGCATCAGTGGAAACCGCACTCGCCTTAGAGTGGTTAAGAATAAAGTCGCTCCCCCTTTTGCTGAGGCTGAATTCGACATTATCTACAGTGAGGGCATTTCCAGTACCAACACTTTACTCGACATTGCAGTAGAAAAAGGTGTTGTGGAAAGGAGAGGTTCCTGGCTAAACTATAGGGGGGAACAACTTGCTCAGGGTCGTGATGCCACCAAAAATATTCTCAGAAAGAATGTTGAGCTCTATACAAAGATTGAGAGAGAGGTAATTTCGGCGCTAGATGCTGAGCTCCAGATAGGGAAGCAGCTCTCTCGCTCGGGGGGTAGCTAGTGTAGAAACCGATAAGCACTCGGGCAGGCATCTTGCAGCTGACAAGTGGCACAACTGGGTCTGCGGGCTGTGCAACTTCTTCTTCCGTGCAGGATAAGCTGGTGGCTGAGATTGCTCCAATGCTTTTTCGGAAGAAGTTCCATAAGGTCTCGCTCGATTTTTTCTGGGTTTATGTGCAGAGTCAGCCCCAAACGCTTTGAGAGACGCGCCACGTGAGTGTCAACTGCTATGCCTTCGTTTTTTCTGAAAGCATTACCGAGGACTACGTTGGCTGTCTTTCGGCCCACTCCTGGTAAAGTCACCAAGGCCTTAAGTGTTTTTGGTACTTTTCCGCCATAGCGCTCTAAGATCTTTCTAGCTGTAGCGCGAATATTTTTCGCCTTTCTCCGAAAAAATCCAGTGGAACGGATCAGTGATTCTAGTTTCTCCTGGGAAACTCCTGCAAAAGCGTGTACTGTGCGCAGCACTTCGAAAAGTCTTGGTGTTACCAAATTCACCTGCTTATCCGTACACTGAGCAGAAAGAATGGTGGCTATCAATAACTCGAAAGGTGAGTGGTAGACCAGTGTACAGTGTGTCTTTGGATACACTGTCTTTAGCCTTTGAAAGAGAACAAAGGCCCGCTCCTCCTGAGTCATAACTACACCAGTGGTCAAGACGGGATGCCGTCTATGCAAACTGACTGGCGTTCCAGCTCCCATAAGAATCTCTACAATCCTGCACTCCCTTCGTCCTTGTGTCGTCTCTTTGCAAAAGTCTAATGTCTAGAAAGAGCGGTGTTTCGATGGTGTCTCGTATGTTCCACCACGGCGAATTCTCAGATCTAGCTCTCTTGTTAAAACATAAGCTTCAACAGGGCCGCATCCTCTCACTCTGTATTCCTACCCTCAACGAAGAGTCTACGATTGGTGCCTTAATCTGTCACTTAAGAAAAACACTTATGGAGGCCATCCCCATCCTGGACGAAATTCTTATCGTAGACTCTGGTTCCTGTGACCGTACAAGAGAAGAGGCCCTAGCTGCTGGTGCTTCTGTCTTTCTCGCTTCCGAAATCTTGCCAGACCTGCCCTCCCTTCCTGGAAAAGGGACTAACCTTTGGAAATCCCTGTTTGTGGCTAAAGGGGACCTTCTTTGCTTCCTAGACGGAGATATTCAGAACATGCATCCCCGTTTTGTCTATGGTCTTGTCGGACCCTTGCTAATGTTTCCTGAGATTGAATATGTCAAGGCTTTCTATAACCGTCCAATTTTGACAGATAAAGACAAAGACCCCAGGCCTGTAGGTGGTGGCCGTGTCACTGAAATCCTGGTCCGTCCGCTTTTTTCCATTTTTTTTCCAAATCTTTCCGAAATTATTCAGCCGCTTTCTGGAGAGTATGCAGCAAAACGCTCTCTCTTGGAGAATCTTTCTTTTCCCGTCGGATATGGGGTAGAAACCGCTCTTCTCCTGGACATCTACCACAAAGTGGGGATCGGGAAAATCGCCCAGGTAGATTTAGGGGAGCGTCTTCATCGTCACCAAGATATCTTGGCTCTCGGTGCCATGGCTTTTTCCATCCTACAAACTTTTCTGAGACGGATTCCCAAGTTCAAAAACTTTCCGAAGAATTCCCTTCGCCAATTTTATCTTGGCACAGACGGTTACCACTTTCTTGAAACCGACTTGTCCAACAAGGAATATCCCCCGATGCTTTTAGTGAAAGCCTGCCGAAGAATTGATACTCTTCCATTCGATTGATGCGCATTGCAATTGTCCACTACCATCTACGCATAGGAGGGGTTTCGCGTGTTATTGAACTGGCCTGCCGCGCCTTACTGAAAAAGCCAGACATTTCCCTTGCCGTGTTAGCGGGAGACGTTTCACCTTTCTCACCCATTCCGAATCTGGTACCAGTCGCCAGGATTCCAGGGCTAGACTACGAAAGTCCTTCTTCCAATCTACAAAAAACAGAACTCCTCCAGGAACTAAAAAGAAACGCCTATCTCCTTTTAAAGGGAGCTCCAGATATCTGGCACCTGCACAACCATTCCCTTGGGAAAAACCTCTCGCTTATTGAAGCTGCTGCATGCCTAGCCAGGGAGGGATACGCTATGCTCCTCCAGATCCACGATTTTGCTGAAAATCAACGCCTAGAAAACTATCAACGTCTAATCCGTGCGTACGACCCGCTAAAAGTAGGAAACCTATTGTATCCCTCTACCCCCCGCATTGCCTATGCATTGCTCAACTCGCGCGATATGACTCTTTTGCAGCGAGCACAGTTTACAGGAAAACTCTTTCTTCTGCCCAATCCTACTCTCCCCCCCCCAGTCACCCTCCACCCCAATCTAAAAAAACGGGGGTCTGTACGCTTCATTACCTATCCGTGCCGATCTATCCGAAGAAAAAACATTGGAGAAGCCCTTCTTTTTGCCTGTACCTTGCCGAAAGGAGAACGGCTTACATTTGCCATGCCTCCCAAAACTCCAAACGAATGTCCTTCCTATGCACGTTGGAGATCCATCGCCAATCGCTGGCTTATTCCGGCCGAATTCATGCATTCTCATCCTAGTACTCCTATCGGGGACCTTATGTCTTCTTCCGAAGCCTTGCTTACTACCAGTCTTGAGGAAGGCTTCGGTATGGTCTTTTTGGAGTGTTGGCTCTTTAACAAGCCCATCTTAGGTAGGGACATTCCATTAATCACTGCAGATCTCCGCTCCGCTGGCATTATCCTAGATTCCCTATATGACTTTCTAGGAGTCCCCATCTCTCTTATCGGGAAGAGACAAGTGTACCAGTCTCTCTTCCATCATCTATGGCAAAATGCTACTACAATCGGTATGCCAGTGGAGTCCCAGTTATGTGAAAGAATGCTACAACGAGCCTTTCGCGGTGACCAGGTAGATTTTGGTCGGTTAGAGCCTCTTTTTCAGGAGCGTGTTCTCCATCTGGCTTCAAGATCTTCCTCAGTCGCTCGGGATTTTTTTCCACAATCTCACGCCCGGACCTCACAGGAAACTATCCGACTTAACCGTAGTGTCGTGGAAAGAGAGTACTCTCTTGAAAGATATTTGGACCGTCTTCTGGAGATCTACTTTGCCATTGTCTCTGCTCCAGCTGCGCCTGCTGATTCAGCAGGGAATAGTTTAGACATTTTCAAAGAATTTCTGCTAGCCTAGGACCCGAGGGGGTTGCCGTTTCGGCCGATTCACCAAAGCGGCGCGACTTTGCCTCTTGACCATACTTGTTCTCGTATTCATAGTCCTTGGTGTGGTGTGCCTGCCACTGCAAGCTATGGTGTAGTGGTGAGCAAGGGTAAGAGGGATAGTGTCGCTTTTCCCGCTCGTTTTGTACATATCGGTTATGAATGCTGAATTGATTGCAACTCTAGATTACTTAGAGAGGGAGAAGGGAATCCGTCGGGATGTACTAGTGGAGGCTATTTCGTCTGCTCTCCTTGCCGCATCGAGGCGCAGTTTTACCGCTGGTACCAGGGATTTGCGTATCGAAATTAATCCAAAAAATGGAAACATTCGTGCAATGGCTAAGCTGATCGTTGCAGATCCTGTGCGTAATTCTCACGACGAAATTGCCATTTCTAGGGCACGTCTTTTAAAGTTAGATGTACAGCTAGGCGAGGAGTTAGATGTCGAGGTCACTCCTAGGGATTTCGGGCGCATTGCGGCTCAAACTGCTCGCCAGGCTATCACGCAGCGTTTGCGGCAACTTGAGAAAGAGATGATTTATCAGGAGTTTAAGGATCGAGCAGGAGAGATCGTCAGCGGAACCGTTCGCCGCTTTGAGCGCTCTGATGTTATTGTTGATCTTGGTAGATTCGAGGCCGTTATGCCAGGATGGGAACGTGTCTCCACTGAGGAATATAGCGTTGGCGATCGCATCCGTGCTTACGTTATTGCGGTTGAGAATGGTTCGCGTGGCCCCGAGATCATTCTTTCACGCAGTCATCCGAATTTTGTTCGTAGGTTGTTTGAAATTGAGGTAAGCGAGATTGCAGATCGCACTGTGGAGTTAAGGGGTATTGCTCGTGAGGCCGGCTACCGTACTAAGGTCGCTGTGTACAGCTCTGATGAAAAAGTCGACCCTGTGGGGGCATGCGTAGGCATGCGTGGGGGGCGCGTCAAGAACATCGTGCGTGAGCTGAATAATGAAAAGGTGGATATTATTCGATGGCATCCTGACCCAAAAGAGTTTGTAAAAGAGGCCCTCCGCCCCACGGTGATTAAGAGTATATCAATAGACGAAGCTAAGAAGGAATTACGAGTTACAGTTGCTAAAGAGGGCCTTTCTCTAGCGATTGGAAAGAGAGGCCAAAACGCTCGCTTGACTGCTAGGCTAACAGGATGGGACATTGACATCCAGGAGGATAAATCTAGAGAGGAAGCGCTCGAGTCCCAAAAAGCACAGGCTGCCCGCTCCTTGGCAGAATCCCTCCATCTCAGCGAGGAAGACGCCTCTTTTCTTGCTAGTGCCGGCATGAATTCGGTAGAAGTGATCGCCATGTCTGACGCAGAAGATATCGCTGGCATCCTGGATGGAAACATGGAGCGTGCTGCCCAAATTCTAGCGACTGCCAAAAGTCTGCAGAAGGTTACCCCTCAGCAGGATACTCCCCTGACCATTACAGTTGAGACCTAAAGTACTTCATGACACATGACTTCAAGTTCCGGTAGCCGTGGAGGAAAGGGGGCTGTGGAGAAGATCCCCTTGGCGAGCTTTCCCAAACAGACATAGCTTGTGAGAAGGCCGCTGCGTCTTCTTGTGTCTTCTTTTGCCAACAGCGCACACGGGGGCCGGTCAGGCCTCGGAAAGATTTTGGCTCGTATGGCGGCGTTAGATCGGATGTTCTTAGTAACTAATGATAGGACGAATGAGAAGGCGATCCAGCCTTATCTGTAGAGAGGTAGGAGATGTGTAAACTCCATGGCTACACGACTTAATAGTAGAAAGGGAGAGGAGGGCGGTAGCTCCTCCTCCGGAAAAGAGGGACGAAAAGTAGCTACTTTCAGGACGGGGGATGCTGTGCCCGTTCGGCCGAAAGTGGATAGTCCCGCGTCTGCCGAAGCAGTGGAGCCTCTTTCCCTGATTACACCTAAGAAAAAAGGTACTGAGGATACAGAGAAAGAGAAAGGGAAGGTTTCCAAGCGCAGGCCCCTGGCTCCGATCGCCGCCGGAATTTCTGCCCCTCCGCAAGAATCAAAAATATCCCAGCCTCACACGGATGGAGAAGGTGCTCCGACTGAGGGGAGCGGCTCCGCTTCCAAAATCCTTCATATTAAGCCGCCAATCATTGTCAGAGAACTTGCTGAAAAACTCGGCATTAAGCCGTTTCAGATCATCTACGATCTGATGAAACTGAACATCTTTGCTGCTATTAATCAAACTATTGAACTAGATACAGCATCCAAGATTTGCAAAAAGCACGGCTTTCACCTTGAGCGGGAGAAACGTAAGGCTGGAGAGGGGCACCGTAAGGCAGCCTACCACTCTCCTCTTGCCGCCCCCGTTTTTTCTGCTGAGAGAGTTTCTGAAGAGCTATGCCCAAGGGCTCCCATAATTACCTTTATGGGGCACGTGGACCACGGAAAAACCTCCCTACTCGACGCTATTCGCAAGACGAAGGTTGCTGCAGGGGAAGTTGGTGGGATTACTCAGCATATTGGTGCATACAGTATCGAGCGCGATGGTCACCGTATCACTTTTCTTGATACTCCGGGCCACTCTGCCTTTACGGCCATGCGTATGCGTGGAGCTAACATCACGGACATTGTCGTCCTTGTCGTGGCTGCCGACGATGGTTTGATGCCGCAAACTATTGAAGCTATCAGCCATGCCAAGGCAGCTGGAGTTACTGTCATTGTGGCTATAAGTAAGGTGGATCTACCCACCGCTAATATTGATCGGGTTAAACAACAACTGCAGGAGCAGGGTTTTATCCCAGAAGACTGGGGTGGAAATACCATTTGTGTCTTGGTAAGCGCCACCCAAGGTACTGGTGTTGATAAGCTCCTAGACATGATGTGCCTGCAGGCGGAAATCCTTGAACTCAAGGCTAGCATATGTACTCCAGCACGTTGTACCGTCATTGAAGCTCAACTTGAGCCAGGCCGCGGACCCACTGCTACGCTCATCGTGCGCATGGGAATAATTAAAATTGGCCAACCCTTCATTTGTGGAAACTACTGGGGTAAGCTTAGACAGCTCATTAATGACGATGCCAAGCCCATCCGAGAAGCTGGCCCCTCCACCCCTGTTAAAATTTTTGGCCTTAGTGGACTGCCTAGCGCGGGCGACGAGCTTATTGTCGTAGATTCGGAACACTCCGCTAAGGCCTTTAGCAAGGAGAGGCTGGAGGCCCTTCGAGCTAATAAACTTGCGGTTCCACAACGTGCTACGCTAGAGAGCCTGTTTCAAAAAAGTCCTGCCAATGCCCAAAAAAAATCCCTTCAGGTCGTTTTAAAGGCAGATGTACAGGGCTCCATGGAGGCTATCGTTGCTTCTCTAAAAGAAATACCCAGCCAAAGGATTACCATAGAATTGATCCATTCCGCTGTGGGTCCGATCTCCGAATCGGACGTACTTTTGGCCGGCGCTTCTAATGCGATAATAATAGGTTTCGGCACCAAGGTAGAGAATGGAGCTTCCAGCATTGCCAAGCGTGAAGGTATACAAATCAAGCTTTTTAGTATTATCTATGAGCTTGTCGACCAGATTAGGGAAGCAATGGTCGGAATGCTTGATCCGCAGTTGCGAGAAACTGTCCTTGGTCACGCTGAGGTGAGACAGGTCTTTGAGCTCTCCAAGGGTAAGGTAGCCGGCTGTGTAATTACAGATGGTCGTGTTACCCGTAGCGCACGGGCGCGCATCTTGCGGAAGCGGCAGCCCATCTATGATGGTAGTATTGCTACGCTGCGCCGTTTTCAAGACGACGTCAAGGAGGTTAGGGTAGGACTTGAGTGCGGTATTAAGCTAGGCGGTTTCTCTGAGTACTTGTCGGAAGACATTGTTGAGTGCTATGTTCTAGAGAGGACGCAGCAATCTCTGGAGTAATGGAGCCTACCCAGGCTATAAGGTGGATAGGTCATGCGTAAATGTAAACCTTAGGAAGTCCTTCCTGAAGTGACATCCCATCATCTGGCATGAAACATCGGACTGAGCGGGTTTGTAAATTGCTGAGACGGGAGCTTGGAGTCTTAATTCTCAGAGATTTCCGGTTCCACTCACCACTTGTTTCCGTCAGCTCCGTAGAAGCTAGTCCGGATTTTAGGCACGCCTACGTTTACATTACTGCCCTGGGTAACAATCAACAAAGGGAAGACGCTCTCAGAATTCTAGCGTCCAATCGCCTTTACTTACAGCGTGCCATTTCAAAGCGAATAACCCTCAAGAACACTCCTCATCTTCACTTCCGATCGGATAAATCTATTGAACGAGGCACTCGCATCATTAAATTAATGGACGAATTGGGACTTCAAGATCTCCATTCTGATTGATGCCAATGAGCCCTATACTTTCCAGTTCTCCAGTACCGGCTAATGTTTGCTTTAAGCAGATCCTATCCGCTCTCCATTGGGCTAGAAATATTTTGGTAACAAGCCACCTAAGACCGGATGGAGATGCTTTAGGATCCACTATTGCTTCTGCCCTCTGGCTTCGAAGTCTCGGGAAGAAAGTAACCACCTGGAATGAAGATGGAGTACCAAGTCGATTTCACTACCTTCCATATCATTCCTACGTTTCTATACCTCCTGCAGACAAGCACTCCTTTGATGGAGTCATCGTTCTCGACAGTCCTACTCGCTGTAGGTTAGGCAAGGTTCTTACAGCCATCAAATCCGTTGGTATCCTGATCAATATTGACCACCATGTCAGCAACCAGCGCTACGGGGACCTTAACTACGTAGACCCTTCTGTTCCGGCTACTGGGCAGATTCTTTTTGACCTCTTCCGCTATGCAGAGGTGGATTTTACTCCAGAAATTTCTACTAATCTTTATGCGGCTATCGCTACAGACACCGGTTCCTTTCAGTATGCAGGCACTACCCAGCACACCTTCGAATCCGCTGCATACCTCGTGCGTTCTGGAGTCCAAGTTACTAAGCTCTCTCTAGCAATGTACCATAGCCAACCCAGACGCTGTTTTCGCCTCCTTCAGCATGCGCTAAATAACACTAAGTTTTCCTGCAACGGCGCCATTGCTCACTTTTCTCTTTCTCTTTCAGATCTCAAACATCTTCAGATTTTTCCAGAAGACAACGAGGGCATTATTGACCACCTACGCTCTGTAGAAGATGTTGTGGTAGCTCTCTTCTTCGAGGAACTTCCTGGTGTTAGGGTGCGCATTAGCGCCCGGTCAAAAGATACACGCATTGATGTATGCAAAATTTGCATGCAGTTTGGTGGTGGAGGCCACCCATTCGCTTCTGGAGCATGTACCAGTGGTTCTCTGTCCTCCATTCGCGAAAAATTTCTCACTGCTACCTACCATGAAATTCGGGGTCTCGCTTGATGGTATACTGCCTGTAGACAAGGCTTCCGGAATGACTTCACATGATGTCGTAGCTATTGTCCGCCGCGCTTTTTCTACGAAAAAGGTCGGCCATTGCGGTACACTTGATCCTCTGGCCACTGGCCTACTTCTTATGACAATAGGCAAGGGGACCAAAATTCAGGATCTTCTTATGAGTGAGGACAAGGAGTATGTCGGGACCTTGCGACTAGGAAGTATTACTGACAGCCAGGATGCAGAAGGGACGATACTCGAGAGGCATTCTGTACCGCATTTTTCTGCTCTGCAAATTGAGAAAGCATTCCGTCGACTCACTGGGGATTTTTATCAAATACCCCCTATGGTTTCAGCAATTAAGAGGAATGGGGTCCGTCTCTATAGACTTGCTCGTGAGGGAAAAAATGTCGAAAGGACGCCACGTTTTGTCCATGTGCATGCCTTTAAAATTCTGGCAGTTCGGCTACCAGAGGTAGACTTCTGTGTGGAATGCAGTAAGGGGTTTTATGTGCGTACCTATGCTCACGATATTGGCATGATCCTTGGCTGTGGTGCATATCTTCAGGCCCTACGTCGGACTCGATCTGGGAAATTTTCCCTTCACGGAGCTACCACCGTCGAGGAGGTTAAAAACTTCTCCTTGGACTTCCTAAAAAAGCGTGTTCTTAGCCTTCCAGTTGTGTCCAGGCTCCGCAGCGCATGATTTTTCGCTCCATCTCAGAACTAAAAATCATTGCAGCTCCTCTCGTGATTGCTGTCGGAGTGTTCGACGGAGTTCATCTTGGCCACCAGGCTCTTATCCGCCGTGCTCTAGAAAATGCCCAGTGTGGAGGCGCTCTTTGTATTATTTTGACCTTTGATCCACATCCAGCTCAACTCCTTCACCCTACCTCCGCTCCGCGTCTCCTCACTTCTACGACTCATAAAATCCGCCTGATACAGCAACTTGGCGCAGAGCACATTCTTCTCTTATCCTTCAACGCAGAACTAGCTGCACTCCCTGCTGCCGAGTTTATTCACCTTCTTAGCTCGCATGCCCCCTCACTCCGAGAAATTTGTGTTGGATATAACTGGGCCTTCGGGAGAAGGCGTGAAGGGAACACCCTTCTCCTCAGGCAGCTCAGCACAAAGTTCGGATTTCGAGTTACGGAAATTGACGCCGTGAAAATAGACGGCGGAGCCATCAGTAGCACCCGCATTCGGGACTGTATTCGATCCGGAGATCTCCACTCTGCCGCAAAATTTCTTGGCCGTAAGTATACAGTTTTTGGGACGGTTGTGAGAGGAGAAGGGAGAGGACACTCCATGGGATTTCCCACTGCAAATCTGGCTGTGCATAACGAACTTTTCCCTCCAGACGGTGTGTATGCAGTCTATACCAAAATCGATGGTATTGTTTTTCCTGGCGTGACCAATATTGGCACACGCCCGACGTTCTCCCTTCCCTCTCAGCAGACTTTAGAGGTTCATCTCCTAGATTATTCTGGCAGCCTATACGGAAAGGATATCGAAGTGTGCTTTGAGGCCTATCTCCGTAAGGAACACAAGTTCCCAAACCCCCAATTGCTACGCACGCAGATTGAAAAAGATGCCAACGTCGCTAGAGCTGTCCTTAGATAGCCCCTTTCCAAGGACGCCCTTTTCACATACCGAGAAACCGCTGCCGCTTCTTGTAACTCCAACAAATTTCCAATCTCTGGACATAGCATGCGGTTCTGTCAGTACGGCTCTTTTTTTATCGGAGAGTCCATTGCCTTATTTATTTCCACTTTCACACTAGCCCAGGAAAGCGCACTCATAGCAGATAATCAAACTGGACACATTCTCTACAATAGCAACATTGAGCACAGACTCCAGATTGGTAGCCTAGCCACGATTGCCACTGCAGTGGTAACACTTGACTGGGCCTACGTTAACAGGATAACTCCATCCGCCCAGGCTATAGTTCCAAGTAGTTCAGCTTTCAATTCTATCCTGAGACCTGGAGATCAAATCTCTTTGCGAGACTTGATTTACTGCACAATTCTCTCCTCGGATTGCGGAGCGGCTCACACGCTGGCCGACTACATCGGGTCGCGCGTTCAAAATCCTATGGGTCTTTCTGCAGAAAGAAACTTTGTTTCAAGAATGAACGCACTAGCATACCGTTTAGGGATGCACAATACCTGCTTCCTCAATCCAGACGGGTCACCTCTACCCATGACAAGACAACAATCCTATTCAACAGCAGCAGATGTTGCCCGTTTAGCCCATTACGTCTATCAGAAAGCCCAATTCTGTTTCTATGCCAGACAGACCTCGCGAACCATTCAAATTATCCGTGGGGGACTAATGTGTTCCCTCCATCTCCAAAACACCAACCAATTTCTTGGTTACGAACGCATAGATGGGGTGGCTAGCTGTTGCAGTAAATGCCCCAAGAACCATCTTGTACTAACAGCCAATTACCCTCCTATTGCTAGGCAACACGAGAAAAGATGGATTATTATCACTCCTCGACGTCTTCTCATCGTTTTGTTGGGATCTACTAATTGCTTGAGCGATGGCTTAGCATCTTTACGGTATGGATGGAGGCTGTATGATGAGTGGATTACCCAAGGGCGCCCTATTAGGGGGCATGATTTTCTCTAAACTCCCCTCTCCGCCTGCTTAGGAGAGAGAGTGCAGGATCAGTGTCCTCCTCAGGAATGGAGATAGAGGGAATACTATACAATACCAGATGAGAAAGAAAATCAGCGTGCTGACCACCGGGGGAGATTGTCCAGGGCTTAATGCAGTTGTGAGAGCTGTCACCCGCACTGCAGATCATTATGGGATGGAAGTGCTGGGATGCTGTGAGGGATTTGAAGGACTTCTGCCTCCAGGAAATTTCCTTTCACTTGATCGCTCTGCTACTGCAGGCATTATGCACCTTGGTGGGACTATCCTTGGTACTACGAACAAGGGGCACTTCGTTGCAAAAATAGGAGCTGGGGATAAGGCTGCCATCCCACAAGAAATTATTCAAAAGGCTCGCCAAACCTTTGATGCTCGTGGTCTGTACGCTCTCATTATTGTTGGTGGAGACGGTTCACTCACCACCGGACTACAACTTTTTGAAAATGGGATGCCTGTCGTTGGTGTTCCAAAAACAATTGATAATGATCTAGAAGCCACAACCATTACATTTGGTTTTGATTCAGCTGTTGCCTGCGTAGTAGATGCTATGGATCGCCTCCATACCACTGCAACAAGCCATCGACGTGTCATGGTTTTAGAGGTTATGGGGCGCCACGCGGGCTGGATCGCTCTTTACGGAGGTATGGCCGGCGGAGCAGATGTCATTCTAATTCCAGAAATTCCTTTTGACCTAGATAGAATCTCAGAGACGGTTAGGCAGCGCGACAGGTTTGGAGCAAAAAGTACTATGGTGGTCGTCGCTGAGGGAGCTCGCCCAAAGCAGGGAGGACAGTATCTTCATACTGTCGTAGGCGGAGAATATCGCTTAGGCGGTGTAGGAGGAGTGGTAGGACACGAAATAGCGAACCGTACCGGAAAGGAAACTCGCGTCTGCGTCTTGGGTCACCTCCAACGGGGTGGAGCCCCTACTGCTATGGACCGCATCCTTGGTACTCGTTTTGGAGTTCACGCTGTCAGACTTATCCATGAAAATAAATTTGGCATGATGGTGAGCTATATGGGCGACTATATTACAGAAGTACCTATTAATGAAGCAGTTAACAAACTGAGACAGGTTCCACCAAATTGTCAGATGGTTCAAGATGCCCGTGCCTCAGAAATCTCCTTTGGGGATTAGAGTCTCTGTCTTCCTGATAGGAGGCACCTAAGGAGATGCTGTATAAGCAGTCCATCCGGAAGCCAACTCATAAGCGTGAGCAAGACGAAGCAGTTTTGCCTCCTCAAGGGCATTGCCGAGGAATTGCACTCCAATTGGAAGACATGAGCCCTCTACCATCGCAAAGCCGCATGGCACACTAATTCCGCAGATTCCAGCCAGATTTGTAGCAATGGTGAAAACATCCGCCAAGTACATATGCAGAGGGTTATCCCTACGCTCTCCTAGGCGGAAGGCAACATCTGGCGATGTAGGACAAACGAGGGCATCCACCATGCTAAAGGCCTTTTTAAAATCTTCACGAATGAGGGTACGTACTCTCTGGGCACGGAGGTAATAGGCGTCATAGTACCCTGAGCTTAACACGTAAGTACCGAGGATAATGCGACGTTTAACTTCGCTGCCAAAGCCTTCCTCACGGCTACGCCGATAGTGATCAAATAAATTTTGAGGGCCCTCAGCATGGTAGCCATAGCGCACACCATCGAATCGAGCAAGGTTTGAAGAAGCTTCAGCCGTAGCCAGAATGTAGTATGCGTTGACAGCATATTGCGTATGAGGAAGAGAAAGTTCCACGATTTCAGCTCCTAGTCCATGACATTGCTGGATAACCTTCTCTACAGCAGATCGTACCTGAGAATCTATTCCGTCTACGAAATATTCTTTTGGGATACCAAGACGTAACCCCTTCACGCCGAGATGAAATTCACGCGTAAAGTCCTCCTGGGAACATTCTAAACAGGTGGAATCTTTTGGGTCCTTTCCCGCAATGGCATTAAATACCATAGCACAATCGCGTGTAGAACGAGCAAGTGGTCCAATTTGATCCAGCGACGAGGCGAGAGCAACAAGTCCATATCTTGAAACACGGCCATACGTTGGTTTGAGACCCACACAGCCACAAAAGGCAGCTGGCTGTCGAATAGAGCCGCCTGTGTCCGAACCTAAGGCCGCAAAGGCTTCACGAGCAGCAACAGCTGCAGCAGATCCTCCACTGGAGCCTCCTGGAGTACGCTGTAGATCCCAAGGGTTACAGGTAGACTGCACAGCTGAGGTCTCGTTAGAAGACCCCATAGAAAATTCATCCATGTTCGTCCGTGTAAACGGGATAGCACCAGCTGCCTTCAGCCGAGTAATGACTGTTGCATCGTAGGGAGCACGATATCTGGCGAGCATTCTAGAGGCACAAGTGCAAGGATCCCCCTTCACATGAATAGCATCCTTGATGGCAATGGGCAACCCACCTAACGGGAGCGAAATGTCTACTCGCTCGGCTAGCTGCATGGCGCTTTCTACGTCCCAGTGTAGAAGAGCCTTTACCTTTGGCTCTACACGGATAATACGTTCCTCCAGTGCCTTGATAGCATCGCGCGGATGGAGCTCTTTAGTCCGAAATTTCTGTTGCAACTCGTGTAGGGTTAATGCCTGAATTTCCATTCAGTTACTCGACGACCTTGGTCACCACAAACAGTCCGTCTGATGAACGTGGGGCGTTTTCTAGAGCAGCTGCCCTGGTAAGTCCATCAATAGCTTTGTCTTTTCGAAATACATTGTATATCGGAGCTGCATGGGCTGTTGGCTCCACATCGGAGACGTCCACGGCCTTCAGTTGTTCTATGCACTCTAATATTTGCTCTAGCTGGACTTGAAAAAGAGATTCCTCCTGCTCAGTGAGCGCAATGCGAGCGAGAGCCGCGACGTCATGTACATTGAAACAGGGATTACTCATGAGTGCTCAGTCGGAGCATTAAAGCTCCTTCGAAATGTTCCCCTAACAAGGGGGGATCATATTCAAACAAACATTAGGCACAATTTCCACCACTGCTCGAACCTCCATGGAGAAAAGTATAACAGAAGGAAAACAGATCGCCCCTACGTTGTAGCCGTGTATCAAGCTCGGAACAAGAATTTCCAAATCCTCCCAAGGTATAGAGACAAACAAGTAAGGCTTAGCTTATATCAAAAGTCAGGAGAAAGAGAATACATTGATTCAGTAAAGATATTGCATCAACGCGCAGTATAGAAGTTTTGTGTCTATAGTCTCTCTATCTAATCCACATGGATAGCAAGCTATAACCGAGCCCTTCTACCCTTTTCGTAGGAGTCGGGGAGAATTCCTTCATGGGGATAGAAAAAGGATGGTTCAACTTAGAAATTCCCCCTACGTGTCGCTTAATGTTGAGATAGATACGAGAAGAACAGCAACAACCGTTACCTTCCAGAAGAAGTAAGGCTTTGATAGACTCTTCCTTCCAGCAATAGAAAAGGAACCTCCTAAAAACAAAAACAGAGAGGAAAATGGGTCCCTGTTGCAAGCATAACCCAACCAACCTCCTACTTGGGTCTAATTTCGATACATTGCGCCAGGCCTGGACAACTACGCTACCAGGTAGCGTGCAGAGCGAAAATTTTTGACTAGTTACTTCTGAGTGAAGCAAACATAAATGGATGGGAGTCGTGCTTAGTTGTACAGGGAGGACTAGTGCTTAAAATGACGGATTCCTGTGAAAACCAAAGCCATTCCCCGTGCGTTCGCAGCTTCTATTATCTCCCTGTCCCGTATAGCACCTCCAGGTTGTATTGCGGTAGTTGCTCCAGCCTCAGCAGCTGCAATTAACCCATCTGCAAACGGGAAAAATGCATCGCTACAGACTGCACTGCCGCGCAATGACAGCCCAGCCTCTCGCGCCTTCCAGGCTGCAATACGCGATGCATCAATTCGCGACATTTGCCCAGCTCCAATTCCAAGGGTACGGTCTTCGGCAGAATAAACAATAGCGTTAGACTTGACATGCTTAACGACTTTCCATCCGAATGACATAGCTTCCATTTCCCTTGGATCTGGATGGCGGTGGGAAACTACCTTGCATCCTGATCCTGATCCATCTACGCTGGGCGGGTCCGCTTCTTGAATAAGCACGCCTCCTGGTATAGAGCGAGCTTCCAGTGTGTCCATTGGTGGCCACTGCAGTATCCGAATGAGGCGGAGGTTTTTCCTCTTTTGCAGGAATGAGAGAGCTCCTAGCTCAAAGCTAGTGGCAATAATGACCTCAACGAAGTTTTCTGCGATAGCCCGCGCTAGTGCAAGGGTGACCGGACGGTTTATAATGATCACCCCGCCGAAGGATGCTGGCTGATCCGTAGAAAAGGCCTTCATCCAGGCCTTTCTAAGATTAGGATCAGATCCTACCCCGCATGGATTTGTGTGTTTTAGAATGGCTACAGTCGGTTCCGTAAACTCTGCAATCAAGGTTATTGCACTGCTAATGTCCAAGATGTTGTTGTAGGAGAGTTCTCTGCCATGAAGTTTATCGACATAGTTGAAAAACGACCCATAGAGTTTTGCATCCTGGTGGGGATTTTCTCCGTAACTGAGGCAACAGGCGAGAGGTAGATTCAACATCAGTCTATCATGGGCATCTTGTTCTTGGCTGAGATATTTAGCGATGCTGAAATCGTAGGAGGACGTGGTAGCAAAGGCCTTGATAGCGAGCCGCTCGCGCAGCTTGCATGTTGTCTCCCCTGCATTTGCCTCGAGGTCTTCTAGTACACTGGCGTAATCCGCTGGATCTGTGACTACGGTTACATGTCGATAGTTCTTGGCAGCGCTGCGAATTATTGAGGGGCCGCCGATGTCGATTTGCTCTAGGATCTCCTCATGGGCTCCTCTCCGAGACGCAGTTTCCACAAAGGGGTAAAGGTTGACGATAACAAGGTCTATCGGCTGGATTCCGTAAGTCAGCACCTCTTTTATGTGTTGTTCCTTCTCTCGCAAATAAAGCAACCCAGCGTGTACCTTTGGATGTAGGGTTCTTACCCTGCCACCTAAAATTTCTGGAAACCCGGTGAATTCGGCAATTTCTATCACCGGAATCCTCTTAATTTGCAACGTCCTAGCGGTACCACTGGTGGCAAGTATTTCAATGCCCAGCCTTTCTAATCCGGAAGCGAAAGGGACTAGGCCGGTCTTATCAAAAACGGAAATGAGAGCACGAGAAACTTTCATTAAGAGGTAGGGGGGGTAACAGAGGCACCCCACTGCTAATGAGGATGAGCAGAAAATTGCAACTCATAGAGCTTGCGATAAGTTGTAGAACTCCGGAGCAGCTGAGCATGGGATCCACACTCAATGAGGTGGCCACCATCCACCACCATGATCTCGTCCGCTTTTAGAATAGTTGAGAGGCGATGAGCAACGGCTATCGTTGTCCGGCCCTGCGTCAGGCGATTCAGGGCAGATTGAATCATACGCTCAGATTTCGAGTCTAACGCTGCCGTTGCTTCATCCAATAACAGAATAGGAGCATCTTTGAGAATTGCTCGAGCAATGGAAAGCCTTTGCTTTTGCCCCCCGGAAAGCTGACATCCCTTGTCGCCGATAGTCGTATTGTAGCCTTCTGGTTGTTCGAGGATAAAATCGTGTGCAAACGCAAGTCTGGCCGCCTCCTCAATTTCCTCTTGGGAAGCATTTAGGCGTCCATACCGAATGTTTTCATAGATTGTGTCGTGAAAAAGAAAAATGTCCTGACTAACCAATCCAATATTTCTGCGAAGAGACTCCTGAGTAAGGCAACGAATATCTACTCCGTCAAGTAGAATGCACCCTTCCTGAGGGTCATAGAAGCGTAATAAAAGGGAAAGTATAGTACTTTTACCCGCACCGCTAGCTCCCACTAAAGCATATTGGCAACCAGAGCGGATCGAAAGTGAGATGTTGCTCAATGCTTTTTTACCAGCCTTATAGGAAAATGATACCCTGTCAAACTGGATATTCCCTTGAGGAGAGACGAGCTGGCGCGCATCTGGCCAGTCCTTGGTGGATGGTCTCAGTCGTAGAAGGTCAAAGATATTTCCAGCACAAGTCAAACACTTCTGGAGCTCAAGGGGAATTTTACTAAGTTTTTTGACAGGCTCATAAAGAAGGAAGATACCTACGAGCAGGGCAAGGAATTTCACAGCTGACATTTGTCCGTAGTATACGTACACCAGCGCCAGGGAGACGCCACAGGCGGAGATGCCCTCAATGAGCGGCTGGACGATTTCGGCGCTTTTGCAGATCCTTAGGCTATGTTCCAATTGGGCCTCACTGGACTTCTTGAAGAGTTGAGCTTGGTAGATTTCTCGTCCGAATCCCTTGACCATGCGGATGCCGGTGAAAGATTCCTGGAGGATGACGGACATGGTCCCTACCTCATGCTCCTCCGCTTTTCCAGCACGGCGAACCTTTCTACCGTATATCAGGACCGGCACAATACAAAGTGGAAGGAGCGCGAAAGTAGTCAAACTGAATCTCCAGTCAATACGTACAAGGACGCCTACTCCTATTAGCACGGAGAGAGGAGCCTTAGTAAGTTCTGAGGCTATCGAAACGAGGGCTTCCTGGGCCTTGCGTGTGTCGTGCATCACACGAGAAATCAGCTTACCAACTTTGGCTTGGTTAAAAAAGTCCACCGACTGTGAAATCAAGTGCAGGAACAACGTCTGTCTCATATCTGTCAAAAGGCGAAGACTGACCCATTGCATGCAATAGGTACTTAGGTAGGACAGGATACTACGTGTAAGCATTGTCAATGGAATAAGCAGGCAAATCAAGGTAACCGGCAGGCTTAGTTTTTTCCCCTGGTTGGATTCTGCAGCATATATCAGTTCAGTTTGGCTAGCCCCTGTACGGAAAACTTCTTCCCCCACATATCTCACGATCAACGGCACGCACCCGTTTACGAATGCAAACCCAATTCCACACATTAGTCCAAGTGCAAACCGTTTTCGATATGGTCCCAAGAAGGGCAGCATTTGCAGATAGGGCGTCCAGGCAGCCCTCACCAGTGTGAGAAGGGGAAGCTTTACTTTTGAGGAGTGAGACATAGTCGGGACTGCTAGGGTAGCAAAATATCCGCGCCGGTGCTCCCATCTGAGGTTATCAGCAGGGTGGAGAGCCTCTCTCTGCGTTGGATGGAGGAATGAGGATGAGTTAAAAGACCTAGAGGCAGCCAACACTAGCAGGCTAGATCAGCCGGCAGCGGAATAACAAAGTTATATAAGAAAGAGAATCCATCGCTAAAGCAGGCGATAAAATGTTGGTGCTACCATTACTATTGTCTCCTTAAGAAGAGTAGATTCTGTATTTCAAAGGGATTCAGAGCATTCCGCCAGTTTATCCAGAAACAAGGCTAATCACACAACCAGGAGAGCTTTCCTTCCACTAACGCCGGAGTCGAGATCGTTTCAGGCAAGTCAGTAGACTACTTATTACTTGCAAAGTGTACTTCATACTGCTCCTCTCCCACCTGGGATGCCAATCGATCTGGATCAGGGTTGGCGTCCGGAAGTATCCGCCCACCTAATGGTGGGGAAAGCTCCAGTTCGCGCATTCTTTCGGTGTATACTTAAAAGGCCTTAGGATGAAAAACCCTACCACCCCATGTAACGGGGGCGAGTGGGTGAAAAGGGGCCAAATTATTCTCTTTTCCCTTTCCGTTACCAGCTGCGCTGCCCTGCAGCCACCAGTCGTGCCTTGCAAGCCGATAGTACTTCCGTTGGTGCCTGATAACCAGTTTCAGTTAAGAAAACTTCGTCAATTTTTCAACGAGCCAAGTTTCTTTATTCCTACTACCTGTGAAGCAATTAATTTCGAGCGTAATTCGATTAACCACGGCGCAATCTCCAAAAGCCAATTTGATCAGTTACGCGGAAACTACTTTTCATTCTTATGGCATACTTCAACAAGGGCGAGTGTCACAGTGCGGTTCGAGTACCATCAAAATTCTTTGGGTAACAAGACACAAGCGTTAGAGTGTCTCTACCCTAACGCGCTTGGTTCCTACAAATCTAAGTTCAGAGTAGTAGGAGAAGATTACTCAAAGTTTGGTAGAGTTGTCTCCTGGAGAGTGTTACTTATTGTGGAAGGGAAGATTGTGGCTCTACGCCGGTCGTTTTTGTAGAAAAGGAGCATATCCTATCTGTCAGCAAGAAAAAATCTTGCGTTTTTTGTTCCAGAAACTATATGAGGGCCGCGTGGGTTACTTCTTATGTCATACGATATAATTTACCCTTTCAGGTTTTGCTCATAGGGACCGAGCAGATTGAGACGGGGTTCTTTCTTCATGCTTCGCTCGTTGCTCTACTGGAACAGGAACAGGCATATACGGTTCAGTTGTCCAAAAAAAGGCAATGGCTCTTAGAGCATTGACAAAAATTGGCAACGGTACGCCTTCGATAGAGTCTGTGTGGCCTTGTGTCCTACTTTTACTTTTTGTCCAAACAAACTTATCCGATGCCCTTGTGCAGACAGAAACACAACAGATGTGCTCTGGAGAAAGCGACTGGCCGAGGTCCATGGGTGGGTTCTCAGGTGGTTGTTTCAGTGTTCTATCCAGCGGTCTTGGTGTATCTCCAAGAAGAAAGAAGATGGTGTAGAAGCCAAAGGCGGTAAGCCAAAAAATCTGGAGGGTGCGGAGGTGTTATCCACGATAGACAAATGTTACCTTTACTCTCGCCACAAGAAGATATGACTATGCCTGAACCGGTAGGAAACGAGATGGAAAAACAAGAAGAGATTATCCCGGCAACAACCAAGGGTGAGAACCACGCCACTTCTCCTTCCCTAACGGAAGGAGAAGGTGTTGGTGTGCCTCCGCTAGCAGAGCTAGAGGCGGAAATTGCTAAGCTAAAAACGGAGGTAGGGGAATTTAGGGATTTAGCCTTGCGCTGCCAGGCAGAGTTGGAGAATTATCGCAAACGCGTTCTCAGAGAGAAGGATGAAGCTATTCGCTATGGAAATACGGATCTTTTAGAACGCCTCCTTCCAGTAGTGGATAGTTTTGAATTAGGCTTGGAAGCTGCAAGGAATGCTTCCGATACTGCTGGAATCCTCGTTGGTATGAGTATGGTATGGGGAAAGCTTCAGGATTTTCTGCGGGAGAACGGAGTGCAAGCTATAGATGTGAAAGATGCGCCCTTTGACCCCAATCTACATGAGGCAGTTAGTCACGAACACAGCCATCAGATAAAAGATGGTTATATCATTCGCCAGCTTCGGTGTGGCTACAAATTGGGTGACCGGCTTTTGCGTCCATCTACAGTAGTAACCTCCAAAGGCATGGAAGGCTCATGAGGGGAAAAAGGGGATATTACGAAATTCTCGGAATTTCCAAAGACGCGGATGCTAATGAGATCAAGCGCGCGTACCGAAAACTCGCGGTAAAGTTCCATCCAGACAAAAATCCCGGCAACAAAGAAGCAGAGGAGTGCTTCAAAGAAGTCAGCGAAGCTTACGATGTTCTTATGGATCCGGAAAGACGTGCTGCTTATGACCGCTATGGGCATGCCGCTTTCCAACAGGAAGCGAGTTTTCAGGGAAAGGCTGGCTTCCACGATCCATTTGACATTTTTCGGGAAGTCTTTGGTAGTAGCGAGAATGGAGGGGGTATCTTTGAGCAGTTTTTCGGAGGGAGTGGAGAAGGTAGAGGTGAGAAAGGATATCAACGTGGGTCTGACCTACGTTACGACATGAAGATCTCACTTGAAGAGGCTGCTAAGGGATGCGAGAAGGAAATCGAGATCCGGAAATTAGATGTGTGTGAGCGCTGTAAGGGTACTGGGGCACAGGTGGGGTCTCGCGATGTAACATGCCCCATGTGTCGTGGTCGTGGTCAGGTAGTAGCCTCAAGAGGATTTTTCCAGATTTCACAGACCTGCCCTACTTGCCAGGGAAGTGGACATGTCATTGAAAGGCCCTGTCGACCCTGTAGTGGAGAAGGTCGTGTGGAAAAGAGCTCACGCATGAAACTAAAGGTGCCTATTGGCATTGAAGATGGATCTCGTTTGCGCTCCCTAGGCAGGGGGGAAGCCGGTATTCGTGGAGGTGCTCCGGGGGATCTCTATGTCATTGTCCACATCCAGCAACATCGCGTGTTTCAGAGAGATGGATCAGACTTATACTGCGAAATCCCAATTCCGTTCGCCACTGCAGCATTAGGTGGAGAAGTCCGCGTCCCTACTTTAGAGAACACCGCAACACTGAAGATCCCACCTGGTACACAAAATGGCACTCTGTTTCGTATTGGTTCCAGAGGTATGCCATTTTTACGTGGTTCCGGCCACGGTAACTTGCACGTTAAAGTCCAAGTGGAAGTCCCTACGAGCCTCAACAGTGAACAACGCAGGAAATTGGAGGAATTTGCTGGACTCTGCGGGGAGCACAATATGCCACTACACCGATCTTTTTATGAAAAACTGAAAGGCCTATTCTCCTAGAGAAGAGAAAACATGTTAGTTTCTAAGTTAGAAATGCGGGCTAGCGAGGAAGCTGCCTTCGTACAAGGAGTTAAAGCAGAGGCACTAATGGAGGTGGTTGGAACAGCACTTGCCAAGATCGTTAATCAATTTCATCCAAGTCCTGGCCGGTTGATAGTTTTTGGCGGGAAAGGCAACAATACAGGGGATGTTCTGGTTGCCGCTCGCCTCTTGGTTAATCAGGGCTGGCATGCTCAGTTCCGCTGCGCTTTTCCGAAAAAAACGTTAAACAAGCTTGCCTCTCTCAAGCTCAAGGAGTTCAGCCGGTCCATCCTGGCCAGGGGTAGTCTCCTCCATCCTCCTGATGTCCCGCTGGTTGTATTAGACGGCATGCTAGGCATAGGGGCCATCGGCTCCCCATGTACAGAGATTTGCGCCGCTATCAACCAAATCCGTCGCCTCCGTGAGGCAGGCGCTTGGATATTGGCAGCAGATATCCCTACAGGCCTTGATGCTGATAGCGGTCTACCGAGCGCCTCCTGTGTAGAGGCTGATCTTACGGCCACCGTGGGATTTGTAAAGAAAGGATTAGTAGCCGATACTGCAACTAACTATGTTGGCAGGCTAGCTCTAATTACGCTCACAGAGCTTCCCTCTAGAAGGGGTGATCCAGCTAAGCTTATTACCCCATGCCTTCTTAAACATTGGTTATTACCTCGCCAATTTAGTTCACATAAAGGCTTGTATGGCCGGGTGGGAGTTTTAGCTGGAAGTCGGCGCTATCCTGGAGCAGCCAGATTGTGTGCTCATGCAGCACTTCGAGCGGGTGCTGGTATTGTAATGTTGTTCCTCCAGGAGACATTGGAATTTTACCCACCAATGATGGCCTCTTTACCTCCAGAGGCCATCATTTTACCTATTCAATCTTTCAATGAGATTTTCCAGCAGCGTTTAGATGCGCTTTGCATTGGGCCTGGTATAGGGGAGGAAGAGAAGATAGAAGAGATCCTAGAGATAGTAAGAGAAGCGCAAACGCCAACTGTTGTGGATGCAGGCGCGCTTAACATTGTTTCCCGCCAACCCCAGGTACTCCGCGCATGCCGTGGGTTGCGACTGCTTACTCCTCACCCTGGCGAGTTTGCTCGCTTATCTCCTGAATTGGCAAAACTTCCCAGGCGAGAAGCTGCAGAGGCTTTCGTATCTAACTACTCCGCCGTCACCCTCCTTCTTAAAGGAGCACGTGCTATCGTTGCAGAGGCGGGCACACCTTCCTTAATAAACAGCACTGGAAACCCAGGGATGGGTTCAGCAGGAATGGGAGATGTCTTGACTGGGGTATGTGGTTCCCTTCTTGCACAAGGATTGACTCCACGGCAGTCTGCGAGCATTGGTACCTGGCTATGTGGGAGAGCGGCCGAGATTGCTATCTTTTCTCATGGAGAATCTCCTCAATCGCTCCTGGCTGGGGATATAGTCCAGTTACTTGGCCAAGCCTTCAGTAGCTTGCACCAAGGTACTTACTAGTGTCGGTACTAATACAGACCTAAGCAAGGGAGGTATCCCAACAATTTAACGTGCTTTTTCTCGTTTCTTTCTTAGGAAGCAAGCGAATTATATTTTACCTCAAGCCACTTCCTTAAGCCTTGCAGCAAGCTTTTTTGCTGGCCATTGACCAGGAACTACTGGACGCACTAACCACCCATAGTTAAGCGTGGAACCGCACCTGGCTAGTGCTAGACGGGATACTGTTCCCAGCGGACCCATCCCCATTACTGCTATAGGAAGCAAAGATGTAGTGTAGTCTAAAAGGTGGAGCAGGCGTGCCAAGTCGCTAGGGCTGTTTAGATAGGTGGCCACCTTGAAAATGTCTGCACCGAATTGCTTTGCCAGAAAAACCCTCCTTAGAAGTGCAGTAATGGAGGGAGTCTCCGAAAGATCATGAAATGAGGCAATGACCCGTACACCAGATTTTCTGGCCATCCGCAGGATGGGAGATAACTCCTCCCAAAATTGCAATTCTAAGTCCACAAAAGCCGCAAATGGCATGCTCGCACTAAGGAGTTCTAGACGGCGTTCCGTAGTCAGACCATTGTTACCTCCTTCTTTTGGATGACGTGCTGTAGCAATAAAAGGTCTGTGACCTGCAATCCCTTTCAGACGCGGAAAACCCCCCAACAAATCTAGCCGAAGTTCAATGGCGTCTATTCCACAAAGCTGAGCCTCCGCCAAGCATTTGAGCCCTTTTCCTTGCTGGCAGTGGAAAATTCCTATCACATTTGGTCGGTTAAGGCATAAAGAGGAGGACATTTTGTTGGATATTTGACTTTTCTTGCGATAACGTGCGGCAGGCAGGCTGGGTTGGGGTTGGAGCTCTGTGGGACCAGCTATTCTCTTAGAGGAGTAGTATGCCCCCTATCTTTTTCCTGAGAGGAGTCAGAATCGGGCGAGTTGTAGCACATGTTTCCTGGTTTAACGAAGGAGGAATGCTTTTCCTCTTCCGCTTACGAGTGTTAAAAAGCCTCAGTCACATGCCTTCCGAGCCGTTAACAAGCGTGGTCACTGGAGGGGCTGGATTTCTTGGCTCCCATCTTACAGATCGTCTTTTGTCTGAAGGGCACAGGGTCATCGCTATTGACAACCTGACCACTGGAAACATTGCTAATGTTGGGCACCTAGCCAACAACAAAAACTTTCAGTTTGTCCATCACGACGTTACCAGGTGTATCCTCCTTCCAGATCGCGTAGATTTTGTCTGGCACTTCGCCAGCCCAGCAAGTCCCACCGATTACTTAGAATTTCCCATTCCTACTTTGAAAGCAGGGGCTTTTGGGACTTACAACGCGCTCGGACTTGCGAAGAGCAAGGGGGCTGCGTTTCTGCTTGCTTCTACCTCAGAGTGTTACGGTGATCCCCTTGTTCATCCACAAAACGAGGATTACTGGGGAAATGTTAACCCAATTGGTCCACGTGGAGCTTATGATGAATCTAAGCGCTTTGCGGAAGCCATAACTATGGCTTACTATCGCTACTACCGGATGGATACTAAAATTGTCCGAATTTTTAATACATATGGCCCGCGCATGAGACTAAAGGATGGGCGGGTGGTTCCGACTTTCATTGACCAAGCTCTTAGTGGAAATCCGCTCACTATTTTTGGTGATGGGTCTCAAACCCGTAGTTTTTGCTATGTGACAGACCTCATTGAGGGTATTTACCGCCTGATGGCAAGTGATTGTCATCAACCAGTCAATATCGGAAACCCTAGTGAAATGAGCATTCTCCAGTTTGTCCGGGAAGTTACTTGCCTTATAGAAGGGCCCTCAAGAATCGAGTTTTGTCCTCTTCCTGAGGATGACCCAAGGATAAGACGACCTGATATTTCTAGGGCTAAGAAAATTCTCGGATGGTCGCCAAAAGTTCCCCTCAAAGAGGGAATTCGAGTCACCATCGACTTTTTTCGGAAAATGATCTAGAATCCCGCGGTTATTCTGTACTTTTGCAGGTTCACGCAGTTCCCCGTTACAATGGATCTCCCCCCCCTCTCTCTCCCATTTACTCCTTAAAAAAGAAGCTTTCCTTGCAGGCTTGTTCTGTCATACGCTCGCGCTGCGTGAGGAACAAGAGTTTGCCCCACTCAGAGAAGTGTGGTTGTCTGGGGGAATCTTCGAGTGGTAGGCCTATGTGCGTCTTTTCCCTCCCTATGGTTGCCCGTTTACAATCCTTTTCCGGACTGGAGTGTACTCGGAAGCTAAGGGGGATTTTTTCTTCCTTTTTTATTCCTATAGAGAGAAAGAGGGTTTGAATGGTGTCTCTTTTTATCCCATGAAAGGACACTAACTCCCCTCCTTACCCACACTACTTGGATCTAGGCGGCGCAGCACCTGCAAATCTCCTTCCAGGTTGGAGCTTCTCACTTTTTTAAGAAACTCTTTTTAAGCGTGTGACAGCCGCATCCCCCTTTACATGAATTACTCTTTTTTCTCATGGCTCCTCTTAAGAGAAGCATGGCAGAAATGGCCGCGATCCCTACGGCAACAATACTTTGAAGTTCAGCATTCATTAGCATGTAGCATGTTAGTTCGATCATCCGGATCTTCCATCTATCCTAGCGAAAGGAGACGACCAGTTTGGTAAACTAATAGCGCCGCCCCATATGCCATAACAAACATATAGCCGAGCTGAAATACGGCCCATCCCCAGCTGCCAGTTTCCCGTCGTGTTACAGCGATGGTACTTACACACTGGAGAGAAAGAGCAAAAAACACCATGATAGTGACACAAACAAGGGGGGTAAAAACAGGTCGACCATCTGGCCAGCGGTCTGTGAGAAGCACTTCACGTAGTGGTTTAGCCGTCTCTTCTGTTTTTCCTTCTACACTATAGACTACACTGAGAGTGCTAGCAAAAACCTCTCGTGCCGCTTGAGCGCAAAGAAGACCGATGCTGATTTTCCAGTTAAATCCCAGCGGTTGGAAGACGGGCGCTAGAGCCAATCCCGTCTTTCCGGCAAAGCTATGTTTCAGTGTCTCCTCCGGAGACTGGATGTCTCCTGATTTTGGATATGTGGAGAAAAACCATAGAAGGATGGAGATCCCAAGGATCACAGTGCCAGCGCGTTTTAAAAAGATTACAGCACGCCGATACACTTGTTGAAGTATAGATGCAAATAAGGGAAACCGATAAGGAGGTAGTTCCATTACCATGGGGCAAGAGATATTATTCCTGAGAATGGTTTTCTTTAAAATCCAGCCACAAGCAAAGGCTGCTGAGACTCCCATGGCATACATAGAGAACATTAAACCAGCCTTAGCTAAGGGGGAAAAGGGCATGTTAGCCGGCAAGAGCAGCGAAATCATTAGCGTGTAGACCGGTATTCTCGCAGAACAACTCATAAACGGTGCAATTAAAATAGTTGCTAAGCGATCTCTGGCATCGGGAATAACACGGGCAGACATAATACCTGGGATAGCACAGGCAAACGCACTCAAAAGTGGAATAAATGATTTTCCATGTAGACCAACCCGACTCATTAAGTGGTCCATCATGAAGGCTGCCCGGGCCATGTATCCAGTGTCTTCCAAGAGCCCAATGAAGAAAAACAGAATCAAGATTTGTGGTAGAAAGACAAGAACCCCACACAGACCAGACATCACGCCATCTGAAAATAAGTCTGTCAAATCCCCCCTCGGGCAAGTGCTTTTGACCCAATTTTTGGCGAAGGAAATCCCTGATTGAATCCAGTCCATTGGATAAGCAGCAACGATAAAAATCGTCAGGAACATAACCGTCATTACAAAGGCAAATGATATCCAACCCCAAACTGGATGGGTAAGGAAATGGTCGAGCCGATCAGTCATGTCTACTATCGCTTGCTGATGTAAAGAGCGGTAAATAATAACCCTGGAGCAAATTCTCTGAATCCTATGGTACCTAGCGGCAGCAGTTATATGCCTCCATCCGGCGTACTTACTGTCCAGGATAGATTGTTCTCGAACAACTTCCTTGATAAGTGAAGCTGGTAGTCCATAGAGTGGGAGGCGGCTACTGCAAGGTTCAAACAAGGCAAGATGGACGGCTGGCGTGTAGTCTGGGGTCGCTGATTTGGACAGGCGCGCTATGGCTTCTCTCAAAGGAGGAAAAGACTCTGAAAAGGGAGACGCGGAGCTCTTTCTGTGCTTAATAGCAATAGCAAGCTGCCGTAGTTCCACCAATCCGCTGCGGGCAAAGGCGTTACATGGAACAACCGGGCATCCAAGCTCCTCACCGAGCTTTACAGCATGGATTGTTTCTCCCCGTCCTTCAAGAAGATCTATCATAGTAAGAACGAGGATGATAGGTATTCTTAGTTGGAAGACTTGACTTACCAGAAACAGATGTCTCCGAAGGCTAGTGGCATCCGTTACGCACATAATGCAATCAGGAGGACAGACATCAGTTCGTAGTCCAAGAAGAACCTCTGTAGTGATACGCTCATCAGGCGAAGTTGGATTGAGGCCATAGGTACCAGGGAGATCAATTAGCTGTATAGATTCTCCGTGTGGTCCACTAAAGTTCCCGGTTTTTTTTTCCACGGTTACCCCTGGATAATTACCTGCTTTCTGGCGCAGTCCAGTAAGTGCATTAAAGAGAGTTGTTTTCCCACAGTTAGGGTTCCCGACTAAAGCAACTGCAATCTGTTTGGAGGAGGAGCAGGCAGTATTAGGCACGGGAATCATGAGGTTATCTCACCAACTTTAATCTACAACGGGTCCCTGATTTATATGCGGCATGAATCAACATCTCTCCTAAAAATTTCCATGTTACGCTAGTGCCGCGCCCACTCGGCGCAGCTATGTATGAAAGCTAGCAACGAAGGAGGCGTTGTTTGGTCCTCTCCTTAAAATCCTTTTTACTGCACGAGACCAACCCCCTACAGGGGACTGCACAGAATGTGGTATTCCTGAGCTAGAGTTAGGCGAGTGAAGTAGCGGAGCTCTCCCCCTCATATGGAACGACAACGATTTTATCGGCCAGCTGATGGCTAAAGGCGAGACGTACCCCATAAACCCAACAGATCAGACATACTCCGCTCGAAACTTTGCGAAACCGAACAGATTCACAGAGACCCATTTCTCTCAGACGGTGGCAAAAAGCAGGCTCTCCGTTGAGTTGAACCAGGCAGAGAGATTGCCCCACTTTGGCATGTCGTAGAGTGGTGCAGGTCTCGCTAGTAGTTGTGCTTTTCACTGGTAGCCCCCATTTTGAGACAACATCTCAATATTCTTTGAATAGAAGTCAACACAATTTGGTGAAAAAAAGAAAACAACAGCACTTTTTAGGAAAAGTGAAATGTGAATCTGCATTCACCCCAAGAAATTTGCCTTCCTCTGATAAATCCTGGAAAGCGCGGCACACGCTTATTTCGCTAGTAGGGACGAATTTGCATGTCCTTTTTCCATCGGACTCAAGTTATCTATTTTCTCACGCTCCTGAGGGGGAATGTGCTGGTAGTGTTTCAAAATTGAATGAGGGAGAAAACTGGCAATGGAGCAAGCGCATGTCTGCCATTCAGGAGGACAATCTCGAGAAAGCACTGCGTGATGGCAACATATGCTCCGGATTCTTGTACAAGGCTGGCGGCAGCGCGAGCGGTGCCGCCAGTGGCCAGTACGTCGTCTACAATAGAGATTCGTTCTCCAGCAAGGAACGCGTCTTTGTGGGATTCTAGCTCTCCAGATCCATATTCTAGGGAATAGCGAATTGCGCGAGTTAGAAAGGGAAGCTTTCCCTTTTTCCGTATTGGGACAAAGCCGACTCCTAGGAAGGCTGCTATAGCAGCTCCAAAAATAAAGCCACGTGCTTCAACAGCAGCAACTTTTGTAATCCGCTCCCTTTTGCAGATCTCTGCCATTTGAGCTACAGCTGCCTGAAAAAGTGCTCCATTTCCCAAGACAGGAGTAATGTCTTTAAAAGTGACACCTACCCTAGGAAAGTCTGGAATGTCCCGGATAGCTGCCTTCAACTCTGAAATGAGAGTTGCTTCTATCATAAAGAGCTCTCAGCTCAGTAGGTTTCTATGGCAATTTATACCTAAGAAGATTCCTACCAGTCATCTGAGAAGGCTGTTTTAGATCGAGCAGAAATAAAAGTGTAGGGGCAACGTCTGCCAAAATCCCGTTGTCCACTGTAAAGCAATTGGCTTCCCTGGAGACAAAAACCAAATGGACAGGATTAGTCGTATGGGCCGTATGCGGTGATCCATCCGTGTTGCGCATCTTTTCGCAATTGCCGTGGTCAGCTGTGATCAATAGACATCCCCCCAATGCAAGAGTCATTTTCACAACCTCTTCTACCCCCTTATCGACGACTTCGACAGCTCGGATCGCTGCCTCTAAGACTCCCGTGTGTCCTACCATATCTGGGTTGGCAAAATTCATGATAACCAGATCGTAGCAAGCCAGAGTTTTCATTGCAGTATGTACCAACTCGGTAGCACTCATTTCTGGCTTTAAGTCGTACGTTGGTACTTCCTGTGGACTAGGGATCGTTATACGATCCTCTCTGAGAAAGGGTTGTTCAAGACCCCCATTAAAAAAATAGGTAACATGGGGATACTTCTCCGTTTCAGCTATACGAAGTTGACGCAGTCCCGCCTTACCAGCAACTTGTCCGAGAATGTTTTCTAAAATCTGAGGAGGAAAGACAACCGGGCACTTATAATTGGAGTCATATTCGGTCAGTGTAATGTAGTGCACTGCTGGGACGACTTCTCGAGAAAATCCACTGAAGTCCTTCTGTAGGAATGCCATACTTAGCTGTCGAGCGCGGTCTGAACGAAAATTGAAGGAGAGCACAACATCCCCGTCATGAATACGCGGCTGGTCCGCGTACAAAAAAATAAGCGGTCTCATAAATTCATCTGTCTCTCCACATGTATAACGACTCGCCAGCGCGATGTGCGGCGGTTTTTCTGTTTTTTCTCCCCGTCCCAAGACCACTGCATCCCATGCTATTTTGCTTCTCGCCCACCGTTTATCACGATCCATAGCAAAGTAACGGCCGACTGCGGTGGCAATTCTTGCCCGGCTTGCACTCAACTCCTGAGATAGCTGAGTCAAATGTTGTGCCCCACTTGTAGGAGGGGAATCACGCCCATCCGTAATGACATGCACTAAAATATCCGCTACCCCTGCCATATGAGCAGCATTAGCAAGTGCTATAAGATGAGCTTTTTGGCTATGGACGCCACCGTCTGATACAAGACCTAAAAGGTGAAGCCGACTTGATCGGGCTCTAGAAAAGGCCTGCTGTAAAACGGTGTTAGTGTTTAATACACCCACTCGGATGGCCTCATTGATTCTAGTTAAATCTTGATGGACAATACGCCCCGCCCCCAAGTTCAGATGTCCAACTTCACTATTCCCCATTTGCCCAGTTGGCAACCCGACATCTTTCCCGCTTGCGCCAAGTATGCCGTTGGGGAATGCACCGTAAAGGTAATTATGGTAAGGAGTCGCTGCAAGGAGAGTGGCGTCGCCGTTTTCTACTGCCTTAACATTTCCTTCTGGATTGATTCCCCAACCATCCCGAACGACGAGGACGACAGGCCTTTTCATTGCGATCCGACTCAACCGGTGTTTATTCTTGCTACCCATTCAACTCTTCCTACCGAGGAAGAAACACATCTACTGGATACCTGACACTCCCTTCTTCCGATTCCGAGAAGTCCAAAGAAAATAGCTCAAGCATGCCTAGCCCCTAAACTGTAAGACCCATAATAGGCAATATAAAGGTAGCATATCGCCGGGATAAAAAACGATTGATGCAATCCTATGATGTCTGCCACACGTCCCATAAGAACTGGGATAACAGCGCCACCCACAATCGCCATAATGAGCAGACTGGAACCGTGACTAGTGAGACGTCCCAGCCCACGAATACCAAGGGTAAAAATATTCGGAAACATGATAGAATTGAAGAGACCAACCAATAATATTGCCCACATGGCAATCGTCCCACACGAGGCGTACGCTAGCATACAAAGCGAAGCGGCAATGAGAGCATTGAATCTGAGAAGCCAGGCAGCGCTAACCTTCCTAAGGAGGAAAGATCCAAGAAAACGTCCCAACATTGCCCCACCCCAATAATAAGACACATAGCCAGCTGCCATTTTAGGGGTTAGACTCGTCACAGTAGGCTCTCCCATAAAATTAATGAGGTAACTTCCAATTGCTACCTCAGCTCCCACATAGAGAAAAATTCCAATGCAACCAAGAGATAGGTTTGGAACGCACAGCGCTTCTATAAAGCTACCGTGATGTTTCTGGTCCCCCTCTATAGCAGCTAGCTTCGGTAATTGAAACTTGCTGAGAAACCAGGCCATGAATAGGAGAACTCCTGTGATAATTAGATAGGGGACCTTTACTGATGCAGCTCTAGCCGTCCTATCCATCATAACCGTTCCCGCTCCACCCCCAGCCAGGATGAGCCACCCGCCAAATGAGGGAGCAACAGTCGTCCCTAGCGAGTTAAAAGCCTGGGTTAAATTTAGTCGGCTAGAGGCAGTTTCCGGTTTTCCTAAGGAGGAGACGAAAGGGTTTGCTGCTATCTGGAGAAGCGTGATCCCAGAGGCTAATACAAAGAGAGCTCCGAGAAAAACTGGATAGGAGGCAAAACTAGCTGCCGGACAGAAAAGTAGTGCTCCCGCTGCCGCTGTTAACAATCCTACCACCATACTCTGCTGGTATCCGAGCCAGCCCACAATTTTTCCGGCAGGAAGGGACATCAGAAAATAGGCGCCAAAAAAGACAAACTGAACGAGCGCGGCTGCCGCATAGTTAAGTCCAAACACTGCCTTCAAATGAGGAATCAAAATATCATTGAGGCAGGTGAGAAATCCCCACACGAAGAATAAACTAGTCACAATAGCCATTGCCCTTCCTAGTGCCCGAGCCGTCGGCACGACGGCTTCTTCGCAGTCAGACACGGCTGCTCGTTGGGCAGAGGATGAGGACTTCATGAGCTTGGACATAGCATGACAGGTAGGCCCAGTCTTTTTCTCTGCAGCGCATTGCCACTCACCCATAAACGGCATACCCACAAGCAGCTGCCACCTGCCAGCAAGGTAACTTCTTTTTTATGCAAGTACACGCAAAATATTTTTCTTCCTAGATATTGCCTTCACCCTGATAGGGAAGTGATATAACTGTAGACACCTCCAGCGGAGAATTTGGAAACTACAAGTTCTTCCTCTTAGAGTAGAGGGCGTACTTCCGCAGACGGTGTTAACTGGAGAACAGCGTTGAGAGACAGCTATAAAGCACCGCGCTACTCGCTGCAAATACAACCTGAGATTCGATGCCAAGACTCTAACTTGCTAAGTCATGGCATCCTTTTTCCTCCTAGAAGGATTTATCCACACGTAGTGTCCTTCGCCTTTCCATTATGAATGGATGAGGAACTTAGCGCTAAAGGTACAGTCTTTTTACCATGCTCCTTCCCGAGCGAGACCTGGGAAGAACTAATTTCCGAGTCAGCTTAAGTTGCTTTATTTAGATGTGAATAGCTAATCCATAAGCTGTTTCTGCAGCTTCTTTAACGGACTCACTTAGGGTCGGATGTGCATGAAGAGTGTCGATCACATCATGAAACGTGGCTTCAAGACTGATTGCAAGGCCAAGCTCAGCGATCATCTCTGTAGCATCACTGCCAATGATGTGAGCTCCAAGCAGTTCCCCATGGGGTTCACCAAAAACGAGCTTTACAAACCCCTCGCTCTCTCCGACGGCTAACGCCTTTCCACTAGCATAAAATGGAAACTTTCCTATCCGATACTGCAGCCCATTTTCCTTCATAGCCCTTTCAGTCATACCAACACTAGCCACTTGGGGCTGGCAGTAGACACAGCTTGGAAAGACAGAAGCTTTTTTTGGTTTCGATGATCCCCACATACCACTAACCGCTTGCATTGCCTCATAGCTAGCTACATGGGCTAGCCATGGTGGACCAATAATGTCTCCGGCACCATAAACTCCATCAACACTAGTTTCATAACAATCGTTGGTTCTGAGATATCCGCGTTGATCAAGTTCAAATGGTACTCCATGCGGTATGATGGGAGATACACCAATCGCTATCAATACAGTGGGCGACTGCAGAACCATCTCACTCTCCTCTCTCAAAAGGGTGAGGCAAACGCTTTCGCCTTTAACTTCTGCTTTTTCCACCTTGGTACTAGTCAAGAGGCGAATACCCTGTTTAGCGAGAGACGTCGCCAGTGCTTCACTAACTTCTGTATCTTCTAGATGGAGGATATTCGGCATCACCTCTATAAGAGTTACTTTGGTACCGAAAGCATTAAAGAAGTAGGCAAACTCAATGCCAATGGGCCCTCCTCCGACAATGAGGATTTCCTTTGGAAGTTGTGGGAGAACCATCGCCTGCTTGCTGCTGATCACTGTTTTATCGTTAAAGGGTAGGCCAACCATCTCGCGTGGAACGACTCCAGTGGCGAGGAGGATTTTAGAAGCTTCTAGTGCCTTGCGCTGACCCCCCCGGTCTACTGTTTCTACGGTGTGAGCCCGAGGGATAGATCCACTGGCAAGGATATAGTCAACTTTATTCTTCCTGAATAATTGTTCAATCCCTCCTGCAAGCCTGTCACTTACCTCTCTGCTACGATTAATAACCCTGTTCCAATCAAAGGCAAGATGACTAAATTTGAGTCCAAACTCTTCCCCGTGTCGCTGTACTGTATGGTAGAGCTCAGCGTTTCGTAGCAGAGACTTTGTTGGAATGCAGCCCCAGTTTAAACAGGTCCCTCCTGCCCGATTTTCCTCAACGCAAGCAACTCTCTTTCCCAACTGGGCAGCACGGATAGCTGCAACATAGCCGGCAGGCCCTCCTCCAATGACAACAAGATCGTAAGCCATGACAGGTTAGTGAAACGCTAGAAGAAAAGCAAGGACTCAGGGATTTCAAGAAATTTACGAGAAGCTGTGAGAAACTCAGCAGCTGCAGCACCATCTATTATGCGGTGGTCGCAGCTTAGTGAAAGTGACATCCGTTGGCCAGCAATAATTTGACCCTCGGACGTTACCACAGGTTTGCTAACGATGGCTCCTACAGCAAGGATAGCTGCCTGAGGGGGGTTGATAATTGCAGAGAACGACTCTATCCCATACACACCTAAATTAGAAACGGTGATGGTACCTCCTTGGTACTCTTCAGGTCTTAACTTTTTCCCCCTAGCACGGGTAGCGAGATCTCTAACAGCCAGGCTGATTTCCCTGAGGGAAAGATTTTGGGCATTTCGGATGACCGGCGTTACCACCCCATCCTCTACGGCGACTGCTATAGCTAGATGAACGGTCTCATACTGTAGAATGACGTCCCCAGTGAAGGTCGCATTAATCTTAGGGTAGGAGGTGGCTGCACGAGCAACTGCGAGCAGCACAAAGTCATTGACAGTAATTTTCTGATTATTGTTAGCGTTACTGGTGGCTTGTACGTCTTCACTAAGTTGTTTTCGGAGTCTAGTGAGTGGTGTGGCGTCTACCTCCAACTGCAAGTAAAAGTGAGGGATCTGAGTTTTGCTCTCCAGCAACCTAGAGGCAATTGAGCGTCGCATACCACTGAGTTCAATTCGGCGAGGAAGAACTGGATGAGAAGAGGAGGAGACAGCAGAAGAACCACTGCCTGCCAGTATGGCTTTTACATCTCTGGAGACAATACGTCCACCAGGGCCAGTGCCTCGAAGTTGGGAGAGGTCAACTTTCAGCTCTGCAGCAATCTTTTTGGCCAATGGAGATGCCTTTACTCGCATACAAGACCGGGAAGAAGGGGAAGGGGATGCCGCTGGCGGAGAAGAGGTGGTAGTTAGAGTATGGAAGGCAGCGGCCGAGCGAGCAACGCGAGAAGCTGCAGATACTCTTCCAGAAAGCTGGGCAATCTGGACGCCAACTGGGACCTTTGCTCCATCCGGTACGAGAATCTTTTCTAACACACCTTCATCAAAAGCCTCCATCTCCATAACAGCCTTATCGGTCTCTATCTCGGCAAGTACATCACCAACTTCGACTTTGTCGCCTTCTCCCTTAAGCCAGCGAAGGAGCGTGCCTTCGGTCATGGTGTCACTCAGTTTAGGCATTTCAATGGGAATGGAAGACATATAGAATGTGCATGGATGCTAGGATTAGAGCCGGAAAAGTTCCATTAGCAAATAGAAAGAGTTTTGTTAACCACCCGTTCCGCAGTGGGAAGCTGCCTTTTCTCAAGTTCAGGGCTGTAAATTGCTGGGGCATCTAAGGTGCAGACACGAACCACAGGGGCATCTAATTCATCAAAGACTCTTTCTTGGATAAGGGTAGCAATCTGAGAAGAAACTGCACAGAAGGGTCTATTCTCATCGACTAAAACAGCCCGATGAGTCTTTCGAATGGAATTCAGGATTGCTTCCTCGTCCAGTGGCCGAATGGAACGTAGATCAATAACTTCTGCGTGGATGCGGTGTTGTCTCTCCAAGATATCAGCGGCTTTTAGAGCAGTAAGCACAGCCCGACCGTGAGCGATAAGCGCAACGTCTGTTCCGCTGCGCTTAATGTCTGCTACACCTAGTGGAATAAGATACTCCTCTTCAGGGACATCCCAGCATTCTCCGTAAAGTAGGGTATTTTCCATTACGCATACTGGGTCATTATCGCGAATAGCAGCCTTCATTAGCCCTTTTGCATCGTAGGCTGTTGCTGGACAAACTACCTTTAGGCCTGGAGTATTAGCGATGAAATTTTCTGGAGTGTGTGAGTGAGTGGCCCCCACATTCGTTCCGCCATTCGCGGGGCCACGGATGACGAGCGGAAGGTGGATAAGACCTCCTGACATGTACCGGATGCATCCTGCATTGTTAATGATCTGATCGAAGGCCACATAGGCAAAGCTCCAAAACATGAGTTCAATTACTGGGCGTATTCCCAGCATAGAAGCTCCTATTCCTAGCCCGATAAATCCAGCCTCACTGATGGGAGTATCCACCACGCGCCTGCTTCCAAAGCGTCGCCATAACCCTTCAGTAACCTTATAAGCACCGTTGTATTCAGCAACCTCTTCACCAACAATTACTACATTCTCATCACGTAGAAGTTCTTCAGCAAGTGCGTCGTTAAGAGCTTTGCGGTAGGTAATCAAAGGCATGAAATCAACTATCGACAGAGAAAAAGATTATCGGAAAAAATGTGTACCGCTACAACCGGCTTGGGTCGCGTGATCTACTTCATAATAGACATCTTCAAAAATAGCTGCTTCCTTTGGAGTGGGGCTCCTGCTGGCAAATTGAACAGCGGACTCTACCTCGCACTTAGCCTCCTCATCAATTTGATCTATCAGTTTTCCCGTAATAACCGCCTCATCAAGTAGACGCTTGCACCAAAGCCGAATAGGATCGTGAAAATTCTTGTACCGCTCGATTTCCTCGGTGGGTCTGTATTTCTTTGCATTTGCATCAGCAACCGAGTGTCCATAGTAGCGATAGGTTCTGACTTCTAGGACAGTAGGACGGCAATCTTCGTGGGCTCGTTGAATGGCTTCTTGAGTCTTTGCACGAACTTCATAAAGGTCCTCTCCATTAGCTGTATCCCAAGCAATTCCATAACCTTCTGCACGTTGAGCTAAGCAATTTCTAAAAGTAGAAGATCGCTCCACGCTCGTTCCCATTGAGTACTGATTATTCTCGATGATATAAACAACTGGTAAGTGCCAGAGACCAGCGAGATTAAGAGACTCGTGGTATGTCCCTTGATTGATCGCCCCGTCTCCTAGAAAGCAGAGTGCAGCCCCACGGATTTTTTTGTACTTTAGAGCATAGGCAATGCCCAACCCCAATGGGGTTTGTCCGCCAACCACCCCATGGCCTCCCCAGTAGTGCTTTTCCGGTGAAAAAAAATGCATAGACCCACCCTTACCCTTCGAACAACCGGTGGCTTTCCCAAATAGCTCGGCCATGCACCCGTTCATATCCATTCCTATAGCGAGGGCATGGCCATGGTCACGGTAGGCAGTAATAATATGATCATCTGCACTCAAGAGAGACAATGCGCCGACAGCAACGGCCTCCTGGCCAATATAAAGATGGAGAAATCCCCCCATATACCCTTGGTTATAATACTTTAAAGCAGTCTGCTCAAAGCGCCGAATGCGCATCATTGCACGGAGGAATCCAACCTTCTGATCTGGTGTTAGTATTGCATTAGTTCTAACTCTAGAAAAGTCCTGGCGGTTTGCCTCCGTTTGGATTTTATTTGAAACGCTGGTTTTGTTCATCCGTACGCACGTTCTTTTCTTCTTTTTAGTTTAGCGTTATTCAAGAGCTCTGAGTATGGAACTGGGCGTGCCGTAATACCTTACTTCATAGCCTGATTGCACTAACAAAAAGTGTGCCCTTCTACTTTTGATGAAGGCCAGTAGTTTGACAATAGCAATCCTAGAAACTCACCTCCGTTTCCCACTAAAGACAGAGGACTATATGTTGATTTAGTGAATAGAGGTGTCATCTCTCTTCATCAAGGTCTCCGCTTCAAATTTATTGATAGGAAAGGTCCAATAGGCCTACAAGCAAACCAGACAAATAGGTCACCGGTGATCCGATGAAGCCGAAGTTGAATATTGTATAAGCCTACACGCCTTCTACCGTCTGACTTGGGAGTATTCTGAGAGTTGCTTGCCTAACTCTCCAGCAGGACAATTAGACAAGGAGGGCCAGCGTTTCCTGAAAAAAAGGGGGGACACTCCAAGTATGGAAAAAAATTTGTCCTCTGCACGAGGAATGTTCCGCTTGTTTTTTTGGCGCTGCAAGGAAACTCGACTCTCAGTAATTTACTGATTTACTATTGATCGCTTATCTCCCTCGTAAGAATAAATAAAGGACATGTCAGTCTTTAACTACCCTGAGAAATTCGACGTAGTAGTAGTTGGTGCTGGGCATGCTGGGGTAGAAGCAGCTATGGCTTCTGTACGGTTAGGATGCCACACTCTTTTGCTGACGCAAAATGCAGATACCATTGCTCAGATGTCTTGTAATCCTGCGATCGGCGGGTTGGCCAAAGGACATATTGTTCGGGAAATTGATGCCTTAGGAGGAGTGATGGGGCTGAATGCAGACGCCACTGGCATACAGTTTCGCATGCTCAATATGCGCAAGGGTCCTAGCGTTCGGGCACCGAGAGCCCAATGCGACAAAAAGGCCTACCAATTGCGAGTAAAGGTTTTACTGGAGAGGGAACCAGAACTGAAGATCCATCAGGCGGTAGTGTCTCGTCTCTGTGTTGAGGAACAACGCATAGTTGGTATCAGGACACAACTGGGAGTCTGCTACCGCACATCGACTGTGGTGGTCACCACAGGCACCTTCTTGCGAGGACTATTGCATGTTGGCATATGCAGTCAAGAGGGAGGCAGACTAGGAGAAACGGCTTCTGGACTTAGTAAATGCCTGCAAGAGTTGGGGTTTGAAATTGGCCGGTTCAAGACAGGTACACCCTGCCGCCTTCTAGCAAAATCCATCCACTTTGAAATCTGTCAGCGGCAGGACGGCGAAGAGCCCCCCCCACTTTTTAGTGCTATCTCCCATACACTAAAACGAGGTGTAAACGACATCTTTACCCTTAATACCTGGGAGCATGGAAAATTTCAAGTGAAGCAAGTTTCATGTTGGATTACTCGTACTAATGAAAGGACACATGCGATCATTCGAGACAACCTTCACCAGTCTCCTCTCTACAGCGGACGTATCGAGGGGGTAGGCCCCAGGTATTGTCCCTCTATAGAGGACAAGGTGGTGAAATTTGCTGATAAGTCTCAGCATCAAGTTTTTTTGGAACCAGAAGGGCGTCACACGGATGAAGTTTACGTGAATGGGGTTTCCACCAGCCTTCCTTTGGGAGTGCAATACGAACTAATACGGAGTATTCGTGGACTAGAAAATGCGGAGCTTCTCAGGCCAGGATATGCTGTAGAGTACGACTATTGCCCACCTACCCAACTGAAGCGTACTTTGGAGACTCATCGGGTTACTGGGTTATATTTTGCTGGTCAGATCAATGGAAGTTCTGGCTATGAAGAAGCTGCAGCTCAGGGACTTGTGGCTGGAGCAAACGCTGCTCTACAGGTGCAAGGTAGACCACCGTTGGTATTATCACGCTCTGAGGCTTATATAGGGGTATTGGTAGATGATTTAGTGACCCGTGGGACGCTAGAGCCCTATCGGATGTTTACTAGCCGGGCCGAATTTCGTCTACTCCTCCGTCAAGATAATGCCGATCTCCGATTGACTGGGAAGGGAATTCAAGTGGGGCTAGTACGTGGAATCCGCAAGCGTTTTTATGAGGAAAAGAACTCCGCTTTTCAGGAATTGATGCTGGAAGTACATCGAATCCGCCAGGATGGGATGCCTCTTTCCGCGTGGCTGCGCCGCCCGGAAAACTCTTTTTCTAGCGTGGATCCAGAATGGCGCAACAAGTACCCGGACTCTGTTTGGGAATCAGTAGAAGCTGAACTGAAATACGAGGGGTATATCCATCGTCAGAGGGAACAAGTAGCTAACGTTAGCCGCCAGGAGGCTCTCTGTATCCCCGAGTGGATAGATTTTTCTCAGGTTATTGGGCTAAGGAACGAAACGGTTCAAAAACTTTCTCAAGTGCGCCCGGAAACGTTTGGACAAGCATCACGTATTAGCGGAGTCACACCAGCCGATATTGCTCTACTTTCTATTTGGGTGAAAAAACAGCGCCATCTGAAGCACCCTGGGGCAGGGAGTTTTTAACTAGCTCTCCGTTTGCAAGAGGTGAGAGATATCAACTTAACCAAGATTTTTTATGGAACAGAAGTGGCGTTAGACCTTAGTGAGTTGGCTTCCGTTCGATGGTAGTCTTGTCCCAATAATTTAAATACGGGAGGGATGCGTGTGTCGGCGAGATTATGGGAACTGGTGAAAAACTTCTCGGCTATCCACTTTTGCTCTAGTCCTAACTGAAGCTCTGGCATCAGATCTTTAAAAGTGGGCAGATCCAAAGTAATTCAAAGGGGAAGAGAGTTTCTAGGACAAAAGTCACTACGTCCCATGTCGCCGAAAGTCTTTGCAATGGCTTCCAGAGTAGCTATCTCCTGAACCCAGGAAGGTGGTGTGGTTCCAAGCTTGCTTATGCCAGGTGGCCCTTTTCGGTATATAGCCCAATAACTGCAGCGTGGAGGACTGAACTGTCTTTGGTTATGGAATTACTTCACTATCTCGACAAAAAGGTTCGTCTGATAGATAAAGCACTAGACGACTTCCTGCCTCATCCATCTATTAAGCCGGAGAGCCTGCATCGTGCTATGCGCTACAGCCTTTTTGCGGGAGGAAAGCGTCTACGTCCTATCTTATGCATAGCAGCCTGCGAAATTTGTGGCGGGGAGGAAAAAGACGCGCTGCCAGCCGCCGCCGCCATTGAGTGTATCCATACCTATTCGCTTATTCATGATGATCTTCCTTGCTTGGACAATGACAACTTTCGCCGTGGTTGTTACACTGCCCACAAAGTATTTGGTGAGGCCATTGCGCTCCTAGCTGGAGATGCGCTATTGACACTTGCATTTGAAATTCTTGCGCAGGTGCGTCCTACACTACGTTATTCTCCCCAGGCATTTCTCTCTGAGCTCTCCCATGCTGCTGGCAGTCGCAAACTCATTGCTGGACAGGTAGCAGATCTAGAGGGAGAAGGACAGAAGCACAAACTCTCCGAGCTTTATTTTATTCATCGGAGTAAAACCTCCGCAATGATTATTGTCTCTCTACGTCTTGGTGCTATGGTCGCCAATGCGACACCGTCAAGGCTTGCTTCACTCACAACATTTGGTGAAAACCTTGGCCTCGCTTTCCAGATTACTGACGATATCCTTGATGTTACCCAGACCAGCAAGTGGCTTGGAAAGAGTGCTGGAAAGGATGCCGCTGCCAAAAAGGCCACCTATCCAGCCTTTATGGGGATCAGAGCCTCAAGGAAAGAAGCCGAGCGCCTCACCTACAACGCACGCCGCGCTGTTAAGTCCTCTTTCGGGCATGGGGCCAAGCTCCTAGAGGAGCTGGCGTTTTTTTTGCTCAGACGCAAGCGCTAGTTATTTTCTAAACACTAGAAAAGCGAACCGCCGCCGACAGAGATGATAAGTCAAGAAGCTTGACCTTCCTCCCCTTGCACTTGTGACATGTCCAATCTCATCCCCGAATTTGCCACCGCAGGGGGGGGGAGATTCATCGTTACTTGACTCAGGATAAGAAAAGTAGTTGCATCCGCACCTGGATATTTTTTCCTAGAGGGCTTTTGCTGCTGGAATCTTGTTATGCGACTACTACAGGGCCTTATGCGCTGCCTGAAAGCTTTTGTTGCTCAGATGCCAGATGGAAAGGCTAGCATCGGCACGACAAAGCCAGCAATAGTGGAGAGAAGCCTGAAAGACCGTCATTGCACCCTTGGAATAATCCTCAGAGAAAAAAATCAATAGATAAACCCAGCGAAGGGCGTTTCGGTAGAGCTAGGTCGACAACAACGCTTTTCATATTTCTTCCCCTTGGAGCCCCCTCAAAAGGCGCCTAGTCGTGTCTTTTTTTATCCTGTCCTCTTGTAAAAAAGGTCCAGTTCCAGCCAGTCTTTTTTACATCTTCTCATCATTAGCCAAGGCCATAAAGATAAGAAAAAAAGGATAGAAAGTAATGTCTATCGACAAGCAACATTCGACTATTGACTATTCAATTGCAACTGCCCTTCAACTCCATAATCTATCCAGTAGCTCTAAAGGACGCAGTTTTTCACGGTTGACATCGCTTAAGATGCCGCTCTTGTACGCTGTTAGGCCCAAAACACCATGAGGAGTAACCTCCCAGAAAGGCAAGATAGTCGGCAACCCCGCCCGTTCAAAAGAGGGATCGCAGCAGCTGATGGGGCCCAACTGAGTGGACGGCCCTGAAGGCCAATTAGCCAGATGCAATTTCAAGAAGATCTACACCTGCTGGCCGGAAAATGGCATCTGGGGAGTGTATTGAGTACCGTCCTTTTTACTACTTCTCTCCAGGCAGAGCTTTCAATCACTCCCTCGTCATTTCTCGTTCCTTCTTCGATAGCGCGAAGCCCTTCTCCAGCCGCCTCCTGCCACGCCGCTCCCTTTTTTCAACCGACGTTTCTACCAATGTTCTTCTGTTCTCGGCAGTCCAACTGGCTATCGCCAATCCTAGTGGCAAATTGTTCCGTTTCTACCGAATTCCCCGTAACATCGGCACCGGCTCATAATGGCATTCCTCGTGTTCGCCTTGCTAAGATAGAGAAAAAACTTACCAATACCAAGAAGTTTACCATCAACAGCGCCATACAATATGCGCTCCGACACAATCCGGAAATTCTAGATTCCATCCAGCAAATCCGGTCTGTCCATGGAAAGCTTATTAGCACGCGTGCTCAGCTTTTACCACGGCTTGGCGCAACTAGCGCTTGCCAAGATATACCATCTTCGCTTGCCTCTTCTGTCTTCAGTGAGACTTCACGCGTTGCGGACGGCTCCACCATAAAACTTCCTGGTACGCAAGGTAGGGCGGACCACCTTTCTTGGAACGCACGACTCGCTGTTCAACAGCTGATATTTGACGGAGGAAGAAGCCTAGCTGGTATGCGAGCCGCAAAACACCAGGAGTACATGTCTTTCTTTACCCTATGCAGCACGATTGATAACATTATCGCGCAGGTGAAAACTGCGTTTTTTCGAGTTATTCTCAACCGTACTCTTGTTGCAATCCAGGAGCAGTCAGTTGTCCTGCTAGAAGATCAACTAGAGAACCAAAAGAAGCGCTATCAGGTGGGTGTTGTCCAGAGGCTTAGCGTACTTCAGGCGCAATCGGCTGTGGCTACCGCGACATCCGCCCTAGCTAAAATACAGAACGACTCACGTACTGCTCAAGATCAACTTGTTAGACTTCTTGGAATAAACTATACGAAACGAGCGGAAATTCCGTTTCATGTGGTAGGTAATCTAGAAGTGAGGTGCCACACCATTTCTCCGGAAGAATCCGTTCGAACGGGGCTTACCCGGAGTCCAACTCTAAAAGCTCAAAGAGAACACGTCCTCGCGCAAGCAGCTTCGTTTAGGGAGGCTCTCTCTAAGAGATATCCTAAGATCACGTTAGGTGTAGGATATCTTGTTCAAACCAACGCTAGTGCCTATCTAAGGAAAATTATGGGTGGATGGTTTTGCGGCCTGAATGGAACTTGGAACTTCCTTGATGGAAGTGAAATTGTGCAATCCAAGGCGCAGCTGGAGCAGTCCATCATCAGATATGACAGCAATGTGCGCTCCGTTGTTGCCAGTATTCAGCGGAACGTTGCTGACTTGCAACAGGCTCAAGAGACTATAGGGAGTCAACAGACCAATGTGGCAGAGGCTACTGAGACACTTCGCTTGGCATGTGAGCAATTTGACAGCGGGATAGGAACCCAACTGGAAGTTTTCGATGCCAAGATCAAATTGCTCCAGTCACAAGCTGCCGTCCTCCAAGCACGCTTTTGTTATATCCAAGCCCTAGCACAGTATGCATCCATACTTTCCATTAATACGCAACACATAGAGCTCGAAGATCTCCTGACTAAGAAAGAGCAGCGGCGTTTTGAGAAGCTAAAAGTGCTGGATGCAAACCCCTTGACTGCGTATAAAGCAGCTTGAGTAAGCACCCGTTAAAACCCCTCCGCTATCTCCAACAGACTCATTATGGCAATACCAGGATGGGATAATCCTATCATAGATGGGGCTTGGTCGACTTAGTCTCACTAGTTGTCATAGTAACCGCAGCGCTGATCTAGTTTTGCCGCATCCTTTCGTGAGCATAGCAGCCCTGAATCACGTTATCTCGCAAATGCCACAAGACACTATTGCTTAGGGTAGCTCCCTAGGATCTTTACAGCCAGACAGCATCTGGATAGCTCCAGAATGGAGTGATTAGCTTGTAGCTGTGTGCTATGCCCTTCCACCTCCATCAGGACTAAAAGATCTTTAGCACTGTCCTTTCCTGCAGATAATTGGCTGTCCAGTGGAACAAGATTGATGGAATTCCTTCTGAAGGGCTTTAGGATGGCTAGTGCCCCAGGCTTGTTTTCTAAGCGGAGTAAGATAAGGGTACGATCCGAGCCTGAAGGGGAGGTCGGAACACGATTGAGAACTAAAAACCGATCTCTCTGTTCTCCTTTTCTAGAAAGTAGGATCTCTGCACATATACTTAGCTCAGTCTGTGCTAAGTCACTTAGTACTTGTGCTGCTACTGAACTCTTTACTTCAGCAGTATTAACAGGAATTACTCCACAATCCGCCTCACTCTCGGCAACTCGTCTAAACACCTCCGAAGCTTCCCGACAAAAGGCATATTTTACAGCGGAACCAAAACGACGATAGGCTGCCTGATGAGTAATTCCAGACACAAGTCCTAAACAAGCCACCGTTACCTCCTTCTCTAGGGCACGGCAGGCAGAGATAATTTCCCGGTAGATGGCATGAACCGATGCTGTAGATAAAGCACTATTATTTTTCTCAACCAAGTGGCGGAGTAGTTTCTCCTCCCTATCTGGAGCATAAATGGGAAGACCTTCCTGCTGTTTTAGCTCTCCTATCCTACGGACTGTAATAACACGTTGGTTTAGAAGAGATAAAATCTGCACATCTACCGCATCAATTTGTGCTCTTAGTGTTTGCAGTTTAATTGGGGTTTTTGCAGAAGAGGCTGCCTTCTGTTGGATAATGGGCACTGTATCAGCCATGGTTTAGCTCCTACTTTTCACTCTACTTCCATGGTTTGGATTTCGGAAGAAGCAGGCTCATCAGATATATAAGCTAAGTAGACCTTTTGACCCATTGAAGCCTGCACTGTAACCTGCGATAAACTCTTGCGTTGCTCCACTTAAGGCAGAATGTTTGTTGTTCGTATCCATTACCAGCAACAATGCGGCAGAACTCACCCTTTTTCCATCTTCTAAAAAGAGGCGAGTTAGTCCCCTCCTACCACAGGAGGGCCGAGGAACAGGGCATCCGGTGTAAAATGCCAGAGCATAAGGTTCTCCATTGGTAGTTACTCTGCGGATATGTCCGAATTGCTCTATTCAAGAGATTTCTATAGGGAAAGCAACAAGTAATCCCGGAGGAAACCTCTGCTGTAGTCCGCTTCTCCAGAAAGTATGGACCTCCAGAGACCATGAAAACCACCCATCAGAAGTCCATCCGTTACTGAGAACTGAAAGCAAGTCTGCAGATTGATCCAAATAAGGCTTTTATAAACGTATTCTTGGCATCCCTCTCCAAGTTGGAAGGAGGGAGAGAACAAAGCACGAACCGTAATACCAGACGATCTTTTCGCACCGATGCCCATTTCCAGAGTCGTTATTACTCTACCTTCTCTTATATCCACGTTTGCTACCTTCCTTTGCAAGTTGCGAAATGTGCTTCTTCCGCTCTTGGATTCTTGTCTTACGCTTGCGCAGAAGCCTTGCCAGCTTTGTAGAGACTTTATCAATAGCAGCGTAAAGGTCGTCCTCAGCATCTTCTGCATAGATATCTGGACCTGGAATTGCTAGGTGAACCTTAATCACATATTTTTTCGTCCGCGTCTCATCATGGAGGAGAACCACGTGGGCTGCCAAGATTTGCTCCGTCATCTCCTCCAAGTGGGAAATTTTGTTCGCTACATACGAATGAATGGCAGCCGTCAGAACCAGATGCCGAGGACTGAGATGAATGTGCATGGGCCGTATCCTAATAAGCAAGAGAGAAAGCTGCGAGAAAATAACCAGAAGTCTTCGTCGGCTGGAATCATAAATGGGCGTAATTTTCTCTATAATTAGCGGAAAGCCGATGCCTTAAATCAATGTTAAGTGGTGTAATAGCACCAATAGTATTTTTTTCTTTCGGAGAGGATAACGTGATCAAAGGGTAACTTACCAAATTGATCTGCTGAGTAGTTTTTACTTAAGTCCTTCCTAAAGTGATGAGAGAGGCCCCCTATCCAAACTAAAAATCTCTTTCCTGATGCGTGGTCAGGACACGCGCTGTTAGGGCCGTGCATTATAGTAATCAGACGCCCTCCAAATCGGTCTCTCTGGAAAAAGGTAGCCTTAGACACAGTACAGAGATCTGTTATCGTATAATATTGTAGTAACTTGGGGATCTCTCACTTGGTGCAGGAGGCACATGAACTTCTCAAGAAGCCAAACGAAGGAAGCCAACGGCAATAGTGAGGTCCTTCAAGGGTAAAGGTCAATCGTCTCAGTCTCCTTATGCTTAGCTAGACGAGATAAACCCCATTCACAAAATCCGTCTGAGATGGAAGCTCATAATTCCAACTTTGGAATGGACCTATGAGATACAGGAGAGGAGACGCCAACTTTCTGGTAGGCACGTGCGGTGGCGATACGCCCATGAGCCGTGCGCTGGAGATATCCCTGCATAATTAGATACGGCTCATGCACCTCCTCTAGCGTTCCAACTTCTTCTCCAACAGCCACAGCAAGTGAGTTAATCCCGACCGGTCCTCCATTAAATTTGTCGATGATGACTTCTAGAATGTGCTTGTCCATTCTGTCGATGCCCTCCTCATCAATTTCCAGCATTGTCAGGGCCCGGTCAGCTATCTCTTGAGTGACTATGCCAGAAAATCGAACTTGAGCATAGTCCCGCACCCAGTGGAGCAAGTTATTGGCAATGCGCGGAGTGCCACGGGAGCGACGGGCAATTTCCAATGCACTAGCTGCATCAATGGGAATATCTAGCAAACTGGCGCTACGCTCCACAATCTTTTGTAGGTGGATAGTGCTGTAGTAATCCAGTCTACAGGTCATATCGAACCGGGAACGTAGTGGGGATGAAATCATACCAGAACGGGTAGTAGCTCCAACGAGTGTGAATTTGGCAAGATTGAGACGGATACTGCGTGCACTAGGGCCTTGGTCGATAACAACATCTAACCTGAAATCCTCCATAGCAGGATAGAGATATTCCTCAATAGTAGGCTGTAAACGGTGTATTTCATCAATGAATAACACTCCCCCGTGTGGTATATCTGTCAAGAGCCCTGCGAGATCTCCCGCTTTTTCAAGCAGAGGCCCGCTAGTGGTCTTGACGCTAGTGCCAATAGTGCTGCCAATAATGTTAGCCAGCGTAGTTTTTCCTAGACCTGGCGGGCCACTCAGAAGGATGTGTCGCAGGACATCTCCACGCTTCTGCGCAGCCTCCACCATTAGTCGCAATCGTCCTACAGTCTTTTCTTGGCCATAAAATTGTTCAAATACGGAAGGACGTAGAGAATCTAGCGATGTGTTAGGCATTTCTTGATGGCCTTTCATCCGAAAGAAGCAATATCCTGATGAGGAGTGGAGGGAATGAGTAGCATAAAACAACTGTTACCTAGGAATCGACTCCTGCCCTGTAAAGGAACAACTTTTAACAGAGAAGGAAAGCATAGAGCAACTGGAACAAGGCAGAAGAACACGCCTAACAGGTTCACCAGTTCCAAGCAAGATTGGTAACAAACTGCGGCCGCTCGGCATACTCCAAGCTAGCCGCGAAGAAAAGTAGGAAATACACACAAGCACTATGTCTGGGGATGAAACTGGATTACAGCAGCTTTGGGGGATAGCCAGCAGTCGCAACGGGAAAGCAAACAAGTGCCATTCTGGGTTTCCACATGTACTCCTCTAAGAAATCTAAAATGAAAACCAAAAAACGAGCAAGAAACGGCTCAGCCTGGTGAAGCGGGGTAGAGAAGACCCCCCCATCGCATTTTCTTTAATAGGCTACGGCAGAAAAGCTCCAAATAGGCTCGGGGATAAAAGATAGGTTTTAGAAGAAAGCTTATTCTCACAACGGCAGGAATGCTACCAAAGCAGCTCTGTCCAGCAAGATGAGGAGTTTTTGAGGAGGACGCATGGGCCAATACTAATACCAGAAAGGATAGAAGTCTCTTTTGGTCAGGGGGTCATCGTTGCACTCCACTCGAAATAGGGGATCGCACAGTATCATCAAGAAAGCAAGTGGAGAAATCTATCCTAATCTACAATGCTCGGGGTAATGGATATATCCCCCCCACACCACCATGCAAGAGAAGACTAAAGACTATTCTTCAGACCTTCCAAAGCTGTAAGTGAAGTAAGTTGCGCTGCGAACGTAAGTACCATTCGTGGTTTTAGGACAACAGCAACCGGTACTTCTTCCTCGGCTGAGGCCACTTTCTCCAGTGTGTACAGTGTGTAATTAAAAGGTCGGCATATCCCGAAGGTACTAATGGCAGCTTAAGGCGAGAGAATAGCTAAGACGGCATTTCCAGCAGGAAGAAAGAGCAACCTGGTTTGCTTGGAGGCCCCCTTGTGGGGGTTTCCCATCCCACGGCAAGACAGATGCTACAGCCGTCAACTACAAAGGAGAATCACTTATCCTTAGCTTTCAATGTAGTGGTGGGCATCCTTCGCGAGCAAGGTAACGCTCATAACAAGGTCATGACACCAGGCTAATGTCATTTTGCCAGCAGGAAAGTTGTCTTTCAAAGTCCGTGAGACTTGCCTGCACCCCTAGATCGTCACGAAGTAACGAGGTACCGACCAGGGCGGCTTGAAATTTCCTACGCACACAGCCAAGTGTAGAGGGAGAAAGCCCACTTTCCGCTACATGGATAGCTGTCTCCGGCAGCTTTTCGACAAGCTGAAAAGCATCTAGATTAATGCTAAGGTCTTCCTTCGAAGTACCGGTAATACCAACAAAGTCTCTCTTATCCTTAAACCTTCTGCTGTTAATTCCCACTATCCGTGCGTCTGGTGGAAGGAAATAGATTTCTTCATTAGTGTGGACCTCGAAAAGAGCTTCCATACCTAACTCTCGGCATAGATCGTAGAAGCCACGAAGGCGCGAGGCATCTAGTACATTTGCCATCAGTAGCAAGGCATCTGCACCAAAGGCGCGAGCCTCCCAAATTTGGTACTCGTCTATTATGAAATCCTTGCGCAAGATTGGTTTCGAGGAAGCCTTGCGGATCTCTCCTAGTTTCTGAATAGACATACCAAAATAGGAAAAGTTTGTAAGTACAGAGATAGCATGCACGATAGAAGACTCCTCGTAGGCTTCTGGTGCGTTTTTAACGTTTTCATCACGCATAGGTCCCACGCTAGGAGATTTTTCTTTAATTTCAGCAATGAGGCAGAAACTGCCCCTCAATTTCTGATCTAATGCAATAACTGGTGGCGCATCCGCTACCATTGACCGTAGATCTGCAGACGTACGTTGTATTTTCGCCGAATTGAGCTCTTCCTGTACAGCCATTAGGATGTCTTCAAGGATAGTCATGGAAAGTTCACCTTTGTAGCTCCGTGGAGGTTTCTGGAGAGTTGCGCATTTTCCAAGCAAACGGAAGGTAAGGCAACAGAATTGCCGCCGGCCGCATCTTCCGTGAAAATCGGCCGCCACCCAAGTCTAAAATTCCCACAGGAAGTTAAAGTTGCCTTCAGACATAGGCTGAACGCTCATGGGGGTGTGTGTGGGCGGAGATAGAGAGGGACGCGGGCCTTATTCCGGCCACACAAGGAGGCCCAGAAGACATTAATTGCTGAACCAGGAAAAGTTTTGTACGCCAAACAATACAAAGAAAACAGACATCAAATTGCAGGAGAAAAAAAGGACCATGGACGTCGTCTAATTTCTCCTGCAGTTGTGAATGGATACAGCAGTGCCTTTGTCCTTTGGGAAGCGTGCAAGTGTGAAGAGCTGCAAGAGGGATATGGTTTGTGTGGGCTGCTGCGCTTTCTTCCTTAGTTGGCTATTCTAGAGGCAGTGTGGGTGCATCTTTGAAAGCAGCGATTACCAAAAGCCTGTAGCTTTTCCATACCATTCATTCCTCTTCAATTTGTATGCAAGATTGCTTGATCCACATAGCATAGGCAGCAAGGCAGCAGTCTGCCTCAAACGACAGGATTTCTGGCACGCTATAGGGATGCACTTTCTGAATTTCAGTCTGAAGTCTCTCCACACAATTCGCAGTGGTCTTTAGCAGAAGAAGGCACTCCTGATTTTCTTCTAGATTGCCATTCCAGATATAGACAGAGACTGCTTTTGGAAGGAGAGTGCCACAGGCCGCTAGACGAGCCTGTATAAGCTGTCGCGCGATTTGTCGAGCCTGAGTAGAACTTGGGAACGTTGTTAGAACAAGCCGAATCATGCAGACACTTTATTGCGACAAATCCAACCACCACCTTTCACCTGATCATGATGGTAGAAAACAGCAGCTTGGCCAGGAGCAATCGCGCGCTGTGGCTCTTGCAGTCGTACCAAAGCGTGCTTGCTACCCGTTGGATGCAACATAGCCGCCGAGCCACAGTGAGTAGATCGAATTTTGACGCTCACTTCTATACTCCTCTCTGGAGGAACCCCAAGCCAATTTATCTCTTCAACCTCAAATTCTTTCCGAATCAGCTCTGTCTCAAACCCCACAATGACTCTAGAGGAGGCAGGATCAATGTCTACCACATACAGAGGTTGTGGAGATCCTCCAGGTAAGCCCTTACGTTGGCCCACGGTATACATTTCAATCCCGTCATGGGGTCCTAAATACTCGCCGGAGGTATTATAAATGCCTCCTGCACGGAACTCATTCTTGCTAAGACGACTTTGGAGAAAGGCCTTATAGTCATTGTTAGGTATAAAACATACTCCCTGGCTATCCTTTTTATCTGCAACCTTCATACCCAACTGACGCGCGATGCCACGAACCTCGGCTTTGGTCATCCCCCCTAAAGGGGTCAAAACCCTCGTAAGCTGCTCTTGGGAGAGACTGAAGAGAAAATAGGACTGATCTTTAGACAAGTCCGCTCCCTTGCACAGAATGGTTCCAGCTTCTGTATGGTGAACAGTAGCGTAGTGTCCAGTGGCAATGAAGTCGGCATCTAAAAACTTGGCTTTTTCCCAAAGATTTCCAAACTTGAGCTTCTCATTGCACATAACGCATGGATTAGGCGTACGCCCTGCGCGGTACTCTCTGGAGAAGTAGTTGATCACTAAACGCTCAAAATCTACGGCTTCGTCTACTACGTAGTGAGGTATGTTAAGACGATGTGCTACCCCGCGTGCATCTGCAACTGCCTGTGGCCCGCAACACTTGTCCTCCGCACGAGATAAACAGTCCTGTGGCCATACTTTCATGGTGACTCCGATTACGTCCCAACCTTCTTCCTTGAGCAAATACGCAGCAACACTAGAATCCACTCCGCCACTCATGCCAACGAGTACACGCCTACCATGTCCTATACCTGGATGGGGAAAAGCCTTCGAACTCTGACTAGTACGCATGAGGGAAAAGTATCCGGAGAAAATCTAGAGGTCAATCATCCTCCTGGCCTATGATTTATTCCCATGGGCGCGGCGGCCCCAACCCCTCCACCTGACTCGACGGGATGTTATGTAATAAAAATGTGGAAGTACAATTGATGAAGCAGATAGCTGTAGCAGTCCAAGCTATTTACGCTTGGACCTATGCTTCTGGTGTAGACTAGATAGAAGGTACGGTGTGCCGCTAGACTAAAAAGCAACAAGCAAAAGGAGGAGGTATTAGCCTGGTAGCATCAGAGCCCAGGTTCAACGGTTAGCTGCCTGGACCAACATCAAAAAGTCTACCCCCCTGCTTCCCGTGTGGACAAACGACCAGTACTAGAAATTCACGGGCACCCTAGAGCATTAACTGATTCTAGTCAGAACGCACTCCAGGCTGTGATCAATGTTATTCTGTCAAACATTAAATCTCTACTAGATTAACGGATATGACACTCTCCATCCTTAGCGGGACAGCTTTCATTGAGTTGGCTAAGAGACGAATCGGAATCAAAGAATACATCCGTGTATCCTGTGATGACGATCCACTTATCCCCCTTTGTTCTTCCACCCTAGAGAAAGGGTGTTCTATGTCATGTGTGGGAATCCCTCTCCAATGTTGATCGCCAGCTTAAGATGATATTTCAGCAGACTTAAGAAGCTAGAGCAGCGCAGGTGTTAGGCTCCTTAGAACCATTGCAAGAGACCACGTCCCAATCCTTCCAATATTCCCCATTCATTTCGTTCCGAAAATTCTCTCGCCAGAAAAACATATCTTTGGCTATCCCCCGCCCGAGGAGATGTGCCTGCGTGAATTAAATAATGATAATGGATTTGCTCCTAGCACAATCCCCTTCCTCTTCATTCTTTAGGTTAAAGAGGCAGGAGGAGGTGTACTGCTAGAGCTGCCTGTATCTTTTGCCAAGTTTTTTCTATACACCAACCAAGCCCTCCCTCTTTAGGCCGCTACGCTACATTATCTCCTACTTTTATATGTCAGAAGTAGAGAGGGATTTACACTGATGAGTGTACCGTGCACGAGGCAGTCACCTACAGTTTTTGATACACCATTTTAAGATCCTTATCTGCCTTCTCCTCATTTTGTCAGCTTGCAGTGTGGTATGGTCGCTATAACCGCTGAGATGTAGGAGTCCGTGGATCAGGCAAAAAGCAATCTCTATTGTTGGAGAATGCCCGTAAAAACCACTGTTGAAGGAGGCAGTTTCCGCACTAATAACGACCTCTCCATATGGAAATGTTATGACGTCTGTGGAAGAATCTCCATTAAGAAATTGTCTGTGGACTGCCGAGATAACAGCGTCGGATACTATGGCTACTTCGACAACTGAAAGGCTTGACAAGACGGATTTAAATTCACCTCTCTTGTTGGAACAGTGAGGCAGAGCCAGGACTCCAATCCGCCTTAGGAGTGACGTGTCTACGCGCACTCCTCGCTGATGGTTGACTAAAACCAGGCGAGTACCGGCTCGTTTCCTTGAACCACGAGCAGGCTTGTAAGCCACTTTCTTTTTCTCGTTATTGACGTCGCGTGGGCACACAACAATGTGTGGAGAACGGGGGCACTTTAGCAAGGCAATCGGAATACTCCACCAACTCCAGGGTAATTATATAGCGCACTTATATTTCCGGAGGCACTGATTTTCCGAAAAGCGGGAGCGTTCCGTTGGGCTAAAAAGGCTCCTTACACAGTCAGCGCGAGACAATGATGGTGATTTATTGGCCGTAAGCTAGGACGAAGTTACACCAATTGATAGAGTTGTTTTTCTGCGTGTTGCAACTTATCCCGGCGAGCAAGCCCCCATATGGTCCTACTTCCCAGCAGTTACATCGGTTTACAACCGTATGGGCCTTCCAAAACACACACCCTGACTAGCTAATTAATTGGAGGTTTCCATGAATTTGGGTCCAAGATCTCTGCTAGCAACGATAGAAAAAACCACAACGTAGGGAGGGAAACCTACACCTGCTTAACAAGCATCTCCCTTATGGATTGGGAGGTTACTGCAGCTGAATATTAAGTTCAATGCAAAGATCCTCTAACGGAGGAGCCTTGCTCCACCCTTGGTACATATTCACCCCAGACTTCTGAGAAGGAAAGCATTAGCATCTCCTAAAGCGTAAATTCTCCTTGGGAGACTGCCCCCTCTAGTCACACTACTCCTGTGAAGGGTAGAGGGAATGAGAACCTTCTCTTTCAGAGTCTCCAGAATCTCCCACAAGCCCAGCTACTTCTTCCACTGTACTGTGGAAGTTTTTCACTGTTCCACGATAGGCCTGATAAGCGCGTATTACAGGCCGTACAAGCGGATGTCGCATGACATCCGTTTCAGAAAAGTAGTGGAATTCGATCCCCCGTATTCCCTTTAGAGCTGCTAAAGCCTCAAGGAGACCACTTCTTTTGTTTCTCGGTAGATCAATTTGCGTTCGATCTCCAGTAATGACACACTTTGAATCTACTCCTAAGCGGGTTAGGAACATGAACATCTGTTCCGTAGTCGTATTCTGAGACTCATCCAGTACAACAAAGGCATGACTGAGAGTACGTCCTCGCATGTAGGCCAAAGGAGCAATCTCCACCACACCTTTGCATATGCTACGCTGAATTTCGTCAGCTCCCAGCATGTCATGCAGGGCATCATAGAAGGGTCTTAAGTATGGAAGGATCTTGTCTTGCAAGTCCCCGGGTAAAAACCCAAGAGCTTCTCCTGCCTCAACCGCCGGACGTGTAAGTACAATCCTGCTGATTTTATCTTGTTTCAGTGCGGCGACAGCCAGCGCCATAGCCAGATAGGTTTTTCCAGTGCCGGCGGGCCCTAGCCCAAAAGTAATGTCAGAACTCTTAATGGCCTCTATGTATGCTTTTTGCCCCGCTGTCCTCGGAACAACTGGAGGTTTATTGGGAGAACACTGTATCTTTGATTCCACGAGCTCAGAGAGCGTATTCCCGCCATGTGGCCTTGTAGAAGAAAAAAGCGCGTGCTGAAACTCATGGCGTCTGATAGTAACTCCACGCTTTCTGGCATTTTCCAACTCCCGGAAGACGGAACACGCTTTCTCTACGGCAGCCCGCTTACCTTCAATGCGTATCCACCCATCTCGAGTTGTCATCCGAACGCCAAGTTTGCTTTCCATATCATATAGAAAACGCTCTTCATCCCCGTAAAGAGACCGTAGTGTGCGGGCGTTGTCGAATTCTAGGATTAGCGATTCCATACTGGATTGTACCATACCCTTTGCCCACTTGGCTATTTTCACCTCCAAAGAGTCCCTTTTTCTCTCCATGTATAAAAGACCTTGCTCGATTCCTGCCTGAAGAGGTCTTTGCAACCTATAAGCAAGAAGCAGAAGGCATACTCGTAGGCCAATTGCGCTTATGGCAGTGCGGCAAGAAGAAGTATAATAACATCCCACGCTGAGACTGTGTACTAATCCCATCGTAACTCTCTCGTTTGACAAGAGGCAGAGGGGATTTCATCCAGCAGCGAGACACCCTCTGCAAACATCTTCCAGAAGGTTAATTCTGCGGTGGCCCTCGGTATACGATGTCATTAAAATCACCGGCCTTACGACGTCAAGGCAGCGAAGCATCTTCCTACGGATTGCTGGGCTCTCCTAAAAGGAAAAAAGCCTATTTCTCACGAATAATTTGCGCAGTCCTGACAGAGTCTTGCACCTACCGGATAACTCTCGCGCGGGAGCTCTATCCATTATAACTTGCATTTGCAAGGCGCACCCGATTTTCTACATACGTTCCTCCTTCAGGAAAGTCTCTACACAAATCCGAGAAAGATCTGCAACACGGCGGAGAGGGCAGGGATGAGTTGCCAGAACGATCCTACCTTGTGACCAGGCGGAACCCATACCGGCTTGTAAATTACTTGCGTAAGCAGGTTTAATTTTTAAGTTAATCCAACGTAACCTTCCAAGTGGCCACGCCGCCATCGTAACAGAATAGTGCCAATTAGGTCGATGAATATCCACAGATTGCAACAACTTCTCTGCACTTTTGCTACCAAGCGACTAGCTGTTATCGGAGATGTCATGCTGGACGAGTTTGTCTGGGGAAAGGTTTGTAGGGTTTCTCCAGAAGCGCCTGTCCCAGTAGTAGAAGTTCAAAGCGAATCTCATTATCCTGGCGGAGCTGCAAATGTAGCCAGAAATCTTAAGCCATTTTGCCAATCTGTGTATATTTTTGGTCTTATCGGCAGGGATTTTGCAGGAGATTGCCTAGCCAGACTGCTGGAGAGCGAGGGCATTTTAACGGGCTGTCTTGTTAGGCAAAAAAACCTTTCCACGATCGTGAAGACCCGCATCATCGCCCTCCACCAGCAGATAGTCCGAGTCGACAGGGAAAACAAGGCTTTTTCCGCTACTGATAGAACGATAAGTAAACAGGTCATAAAGATGCTCAAGCAATTGTTGCCCTCACTGGACGGAATCATCTTCGAAGATTACGGCAAGGGATTTCTCGATCAAGAGTTGAAAGATCAGTTGTGTCATATGGCTAGCAGGAGAGGTATGATTATAGCTGCCGACCCAAACTCTAGAAATCCTTTAGATTGGACTGGGGCGACCGTTATAAAACCGAACCGAAGTGAGGTTTTTGATTTTGCAGGCGTTCCGTCTCCACCCGTTAACACTTTTAACCCAGTAGAAGATAGACAATTGCTACGAGCCTGTGAAAAGCTGCAAGCGCGTTGGAAGCTTCCACAACTGCTGATTACGCTAGGTGAGCAGGGTATGCTTCTGATCCAGCCTGGATCGCCTCCCTATCATATCCCTGCTCACTCCAAGGAGGTCTTTGATGTTTCCGGAGCGGGAGATACTACTATTGCTATGTATACTCTAGCATTATGCGCCAATGCTGCACCTAAGGAAGCTGCTGAAATTTCTAACCATGCGGCTGGCATAGTAGTTGGGAAGTTAGGTACAGCTACCCTGACCATAGAGGAGCTAAGAAGAAGCTTTGAATAGCAAGATGGAAACTGGAAGTCACAACAAACAACCTGCTGTTTTTTTTGATCGTGATGGGACATTGATGGAGGAAGTCCATTTTTGCCATGATCCCAATGATGTGCATGTCATCCCAGGTCTGTGCGGATCACTCCGTCGATTGCGGATGTGTGGATGGCTAGTTTTTGTTGTTACCAATCAAAGTGGCATTGCATATGGGAAGATTTCACTTTCCGAGTATGAGGCAGTTCACTGCGAGTTAATGCGGCAACTGGATTACCAGGTCGACGCTACCTACTTTTGTCCTGTAATTCCTGACGAGGGGATAGAAGAACAGCGTCGTAAGCCCGATATCGGAATGATCCTTGAGGCCACAAAGACCTTTTCCATAGATTTACCGCGCTCTTATCTCATCGGTGATAAAGCTACTGATATCGAATGTGGGAAACAGGCTGGTATGACCTCCCTCCTTGTAACTACTGGATATGGCACACAACATCTGAGTTGTGGAGCCGACAAAATTTTTGAAAATGCTGTATCAGCTGTAGATTTCATTCTACGGAAATCGGCACTATCATGAGGCGCCTGGTCACTGTTATCCCGGCAAGGTGGGCTTCTACACGCTTTCCTGGAAAGCCTTTGTGCCTTCTTGCTGGGAAGCCCATGTTGCAACATGTGTGGGAGCGGTGTTGCCGTTGTATGCCCATGGATAGCGTCTATATTGCCACGGATGATGAGCGGATCCTTCAAGCAGCGAAGAGCTTTGGTGCACAAGTCGTCCACACTGCTAGTACACACCTTACCGGAACTGACCGTGTTGCCGAAGTGGCTGCTTGCTTACCAGAGGCTACCCACATCATCAATGTCCAAGGCGATGAACCAGTCCTAGATCTATATCTCTTACATCGCCTTGTACGGGCCCTTCACGATTCCAACCACTTAAAAATGATCACAGCAGCAACTCCATTCCCAAAATTTGCTGATCCAAACGATCCTCACATGGTCAAAGTGGTCATTAACAGTCAAGGATATGCGCTCTATTTTTCTCGCAGTGCCATTCCATTTGCTCAGCATGAAGGGGATCGCCCCCACCGGCTGCTACATATAGGGGTATATGGCTTTGAAAAAGCGTTTCTTTTGAAATTCGTTTCTTGGAAAACTTCTCCACTAGAACAGTGGGAAAAATTGGAACAACTTAGAGCACTAGAAAATGGCATCCAGATTCAAGTGCTCCTTACGCAACATGCCTCTATAGGTGTAGATATCCCCAGTGATGTTAAGAAAGCAGAAGAAATTCTTCATGCAGAACACAGGTTGGACAATGCCTTCTGGAAGGCTAGTTAAAAAATTGAACAACTTCTCCATTTTGGTTGTAAGGAGGTCTCCACCAACAACCCGATTTCGTTGCTTCTTAGTGGCTAAGCCTGATTAGCCTCTGTAGTCGGAGGAATGCCTCTCCAGAATCGATAGCCTCAGAAGCGAGTTCTGCGCCATGAAGAAGATTGGTTGCAATTTTACAGACGCAGAGGGCGGCAGCAGCATTTGCTAGGACCATATTCCTTCGGGGACCACAGTCTGATCCCCTTAGGATATCCAGGAGTATACGCGCGTTTTCCGTGGCATTTCCGCCTAGAAGATCATTCAGACGAGCCGTAGCAATCCCAAAATAGTGGGGAGAGAGCTGAAAAATCCTCTTTCCCCCATCTTGCTGGAAAGTACACACCATTGTTTGCCCCGCTATAGAAACTTCGTCCATGACTTTGTCTGAAGATTCAATATTTCCGCAAACTACCCATGCCGCCTTTCTACCGAGCAAGCCTAAAATGTAAGCGTAGTTCTCTATTAACAGTGGGTCAAAAACCCCTACCAACTGGTAGTTGGGGCGGGCAGGATTAAGAAGAGGACCCAAAAAGTTAAAAACAGTAGGGATATTTTCTTTAGATAGGAGGTGACGTACTGTAGCAACCGCTCGAAACGCCGGGTAATAGGCCGCTGCAAAAAGGAATACGCAGCCAGTAGACTCCAGCACTACAGGAACCCTCTTGGCAGGCATAGATATGTTGACCCCAAGAGCTTCCAATACATCTGCACCGCCACTACGCGAGGTAAAACCCCGGTTGCCGATCTTTACTACCAGAGCTCCACATGCTGCAGCAACGAACATTACTGCGGTTGAAACATTAAAAAGCCCAAGCCTGTCTCCACCTGTCCCGCAGACGTCCAGAAGAATGCTAGAATGGCGGATAGCAGCTGGTATGGGGTTAACACTCTGCTCCAGTAATACCTCTGCAAATAAAGCTATCTCCCTTGGAGTTTCTCCACGGCGATGCAATTCGCGCAAAAACTTTGCCTTCATTTCAAGAGCACTTTTCTCGTCGAGGAGCATACAACATGCCTCCTGTATTTCTCGTCGACTTAGCTCTTCCCTGGACAGGATCCTCCTTGCCCATATGTCGTTCATGATCATTACTGACTAACGGTAATTATCCAATTACTAGGCGACCCCAACACTGATTGAGGTACAATGCAACTAATGCCCATAATTTATAGCTCCTGTAAATTAATCTGGACTGGCGTCTATCTTCCTAATGAAAAGTACACTTGCCGCCCCGTGTTGAACCTTGCAGCCATCAGTTTTACATCGGGCAATACGATTCTCGGCGGTATACTTATCTACCTGCAGTATCTACCTGTAGTTATAGTGGAGACGTGGTTATACGGAATCAATCATGGAAACGAAACAGCTGTTATTAATTAGTGTCTCATACAGCCACGCTGTTCCTATAACTTGCCTTAATTCTTCATCCTTCCTTATACGCAAGAATTAAGAGAATACCAACCGAACTTATCTACCTACTAGCAGACTGTTTAAGGAAAAAGAGGAGGGAAAGGATATCACCTCAGGGTAAGATACCCATCATTACAGAACTTGCATTGCAATTCTCGTCCTTTAGCATCCCTCTTGCGGGTAACAGTGACTAGACAGGCATAACTTTCGTCCGTTATCGAGGAAGTAGAGCTGAGAGCCCCTAAGGGGATTGTTATACGTTTAGCAATTTCCTATCCTGGCTATGCTAAACCCTACAAGCAGAGCCCATATAGAATTTTATCGCTGAGTCCATTGGTAATGCATCCAAGCATCAAGTTATTAAGCATTAACCTAAGCGTTACCTTACAACTTCTACGCCACGACGTAAAACACGCTGCATGGCATGTACGGTAGCTTCTATTTCTTTTTCCGTAGTAAAGTGCCCAAGAGAAAAACGAATAGTTGACTGTGCAAGGCTTGTAGACACTCCCATGGCAAGGAGAACATGAGAAGGTTGTGTGGAGCCTACCATGCACGCCGAGCTGCTGGAGACGCATATTCCTTCTAAGTCAAGTGCAATAGGCAGGGTTTCGCCCCCTTGCACACTAGGAAAACTGACGTTGAGTGTATTTGGTAAGGTATCCCTAGGATGTCCGTTGCATATGGCTTCTGGATGAATGTTGCTCAGGCCGTTCCAAAGTCGTTCGCGTAATGCCATCAGTCTGGAAGTCTCTTTGGGTATAAGCCCCACTGCCATGGTCGCTGCTGAGGAAAGTCCAACAATACCGGCCACATCTTCAGTACCTGGTCTGTGTCGACTTTCTTGGGAACCTCCAAAATGAATTGCATCCATGGAAACTCCTGAGCGGAGAAAAAGGGCTCCGGCTCCTTTAGGACCATAAAACTTATGGGCAGCAATTGAGAGTGCATCTACGCCGATTTCGTGAGGAAAGATCGGCTGCTTACCGAAGCTTTGCACCATATCGCTATGGAAGAGCACTCCTCGCTCCCGACAGATTTTCGCCAGAACTGGAATAGGTTGCAGGGTCCCTGTCTCATTATTTGCTGACATGATGGATACCAGCGTAGTCTCCGGACGAATCGCAGCACTAAGTTGGTTAGGATCGACCTGCCCAAAACGGTCCACTGGAAGGATAGTGACCTCGAAGCCCTCATGATGATGAAGATACTCAAAAGAGTGTAGCACCGCGTGGTGTTCTGTGGCGCAAGTAACAAGATGAGTACCTCTTTTCGAGGATTTAGCACGAGCCAGACCAAGAATAGCCAAGTTATTAGCCTCCGTACCACCACCTGTAAAAATGACCTCGTGCGGGCGCACTCTTAGCAAGGAGGAAAGTGCCGAGCGGGCATTGTCGATAGCTGCCCTAGCTCGTCTTCCTGCTCTGTGTTGACTGGAAGGATTACCATAACTATCGGTCAGATAGGGCATCATGGCATTGAGCACTTCTTCAGCCAGAGGGGTGGTTGCGTTGTAGTCTAAATAAACCATTGCCCTCCTATTCCTTGCACTTTGGTGTTATTCCCAGCTGTGTTTTTCATAATTTCGAATTTCGATAAACTTCTTCGAAAGCCATTGAGAGAGAAACCTAGGATACACTCGGCGTGTCCCGCTTGAGGGGGGATCGATGTGAATGTTCTAGTAATGTACAATGACAACAAGATGTTGGCCCTTCCCTCTTGGGCGGAAGGGAATTCAACCACTGTGTGGTAATTATCGTGATATGGCAAGTCTCTCTAAAAAAGCAATATTCTGGGTAGGCCACGAGCGAACGTAGCTGAATCGGCGGAGACCATTCCGTACCTCCCCAGTAAATAGGGTCATTAGTATAACAGTTAATAGTATAAGGATCCGCTGCATACCACGCTGGGACCTACAAGGTTTAAGGTTTATAGTATTCGCTATAATGTTGACACTGCTGATAAGGACGGTTGTAGTCAGCAAACATTAAACTTAGGTGCATCCTGGGAAGGGATACCCTGAGGGGTATGATTTGCTCGCCAGTTCTGCTAAAAGGTCGATCCAATATCGGTATCAAGTCCTGATCATGCTTGCCAACCGCCAGATATGGGGAGTAGTGTCCGACGAACAGTGAAACAATGTCTATGTCAGATCCAACTGAAACCATCTCAACCTCGGAAGTTATCTCAACATCAGCAAAGAAGAAATTGGAAAGTGGCTCGGAACATGCTCGTAGGGCATGGGAGGCTACTGCCCAGGCGGCGAAACATGTGGGCGATGCGGTAAAAAAGGAGGCTCGGGCCGTGTTTTCTAGCAGTAAGGATCATCTCGGAAAAGCAGCTCAAAACCTTAGCGAGGCTGCTTCTGATGCTTGTGGGACCTTGCGCAGCCAGGCATCCCAAAAGCTCCATGCTTGTCGAGAGCAGACCGAAGCCGCCATCGAAGATGCTACCTCTAAGGTGAAAACTCTTCAGTCTAATGTTGAGGATTATGTTCATTCTCACCCGCTAAAATCCGTTGGAATTGCGGTGGGGGTCGGCTTTATCTTAGGAGCCATCTTTTGGCGTCGCCAGTAACACCATTTTACTAGAAGATAAGATAAACGTGTCCATGCCCGATTTGCCGTCTCGGAAGAGTCGAGGAGTAGGGGGGGGGGTTGTTAGTGAATTGAAGGCCCTGGCAAGGGGGATGATTCGACACTTTATTGCGCGGTTATTTCTGGTATCGCTGGAAGGCCGCGAGGCGTGTGTGCATTGTTTTCGCCTGGTCGCTACCCTAGTAATTGCAGTCCTCCTCTTTCTGGTCAGTTACTTGCTTCTACTTTCATTCTTAGTATTGTCCTTAGCTAGGATGGCTGGAGAGATATGGGAGTGGGTTCTACTGGTGCTTGCTGCGTTCCATGTAGTTGGTGCTCTCGCATGCATGGGTATCTTTGTCAGGTACATGTACAAGCCAGTTTTTACGGCTACTCTCGCTGAAGTAAAGGAAGATCTAAGAACCCTCAAGCTCTTCGCTGAGTGAACTCTGTCCTAACTAAGCAGCTCCTTTTGGCAGAAATTAGACAAAGCCGACTGGCTGTGAGAGAAAATCTTTTTGCGCTAATCCAAGAGTTGAATGTCGCGAAAAAAATTCGATGGTCGGTGCATACTCACTCAAGTCTTTTTCTTGGAACGGCTACCGTAGTCGGTTTCCTTCTTGCTCGGTTTTTTAGAACAAGGAAGAAGAACCCCTTTTCTCGAGAAAGGGATAACTATCCACTGACACCACTGAAATCTTTCACCCTGTGGGGAATTTTGTTAGCGGTCTTCAGGTTTCTAGTTCCCTTAGTTAGGCCGCTGGTTCTAGCATACATCGGCAAAAAAGTTCGCGAAGTAGTACGTTCAGATTCATAAGATTCACAGTGCTAGGAGCGGTATATAGATAATGGAGGGCTTAGCTATTCACAATGAGAACCTTCATTGTCGGACATAGAAATCCAGATGTAGATGCTATTTGCTCAGCCTTGGCATATGCAGCATTCAAACGTGCCCATGGAGAAACTGGGATCGTAGCGGCACGCTGTGGGAATACCAATCAGAGAATTGACTACGTTCTAAGAAGATTTGGCTTCCCTGCTCCTCTTTTTCTAAGTGATGTTTCTCCCCGTATTGAAGATGTCATGGAGAGGACAGTAGTAACGGCACAACTGGATGAACCCATCCTACATGCGCTTTCCCGAATGGAAGCGCGCCATGTGCGTAGTTTACCTATAGTAGATGAGATGGGTTACTATGTCGGTATGCTTTCTACTCCCAAGCTCACTGATTACTTGCTCCTTAATGGTAACAGGAAAACAACTCATGTAGGTTGTACCGTATACGCTAGCCTTGCTGACATTCGTGAGAGTCTTAATGCCGAGAATATTGGACCGTCTCCTCCATCTAAACCAGAGGTCTACTCGCTTTTGGTAGGAGCAGGAGGAGAAAATTCTTTTTCCGCTACGCTCAGATCTGCTGATCTGAAAAGCACTATTGTCATTGCAGGAGACCGCCCTTCCATTTTGGAAATGGCAGCTGAGTTGGGGACTGGAGCTATTCTTCTGGTGGAAGGTGTTATCCCCACAAAAAAAATAGTGGAGATTTGTGAAAAAAACGCGACGGTCCTCCTTCTGACCCAATTGGATGCTCCTAGTGCCATTATCCATATGCGCTGTGCCGTTCGTGCTCGCCAAATGCTCCATAAGAATTCCCAGTTTCTCCGTGCCAACCTCTCTTTGGAAGAAGCACGTAGATCTCTAGCATTTTCCCCCCAATTTGTTTTTCCTGTGCTTGAACAGGGAGGAAGAATGGTGCTAGGGGTCTTCTCCAAGAGCGACTTTCTAAAGCCTATCCCCAGGCGGTTAATTTTGGTAGACCACAACGAACTAAGTCAGGCGGTTACTGGAGCCAGTGAGGTACCGATCGTGGAAATTCTGGATCACCATCGCTTGGGATCCATCAATACCGGGATGCCTATCCTCTTCATCAATCGGCCTGTAGGCTCTACCTGTACTGTCGTGGCCAGCTGCTATCAGATGGAGAGACTATCGATTCCAAAAAATGTAGCTGGAATCTTGATGGCGGGCATTGTTTCTGACACGCTCAACCTTACTTCACCTACTACTACCGCAGAGGACCGCGAAATTTTGGCTGACCTTGCGAAGACTGCCGGAGTGAGCCCTTCCCAGCTTGCGGGCGATATTTTTTCTACGGGATCACCTCTGCTGACTACAAGCGCGCAGCAGGCCATTATTGCAGATTGCAAGGAATATTGCGAGCAAGGCTATACCTTTACAGTCTCCCAAATTGAAGAATTAAATTTTTCTCACCTACCGAGAAAACAAGAAAGTCTGGCAAGTGTGCTTGAGGAGTATCGCCTTAAGCATGGCCATCTCTTCTCTGCTCTCCTTGTTACAGACATCAATACACAAAACTCCCTCCTTATCTTGCGCGGTCGCGAAGATTATCTACGCCAGATTGACTATCCGATGCATAGTCCCTTCGTTTGGCAATTAGATGGGATTGTCTCCAGAAAGAAGCAGCTATTACCTTATTTGAGCGGACTACTTAGTAGGATTGCTTAGTTGAAAGAAAAAGCCTACAGTGCACCTTCGTTCCCAATCTTCCGCTTGCTTAGTCCTGCCTTTGGAGAGAGCAGGAATGATGGGCGGCCCCAATGTGGGTCTAGGTCCCTCTATTGAAATTCCAAATCCAGAGAATTCCCATGTTGATTTGTAGAGAGGTAAACTGTTTGCGCTGTCACAGGGGGGGTCTGTATACCCTTCTCTTATTGGCGCGGCTATTTCTTACAGCTTCTCTTCTGATAGGCTAATGGGCTACGGGCTTAGTCCAGCTCTCTGAAGAGGGAGCTAATTTACTTGATCTGTATGTCAAAAAGAAATCTTCAGCTTGTCACATAAATTTCTCTGTGGTCTTTCCAGGAAAAGTTTTAAGGAAGTGTGTGTCTATGTTGCGGCTGCTCTTTTTTGCCTCCCTATATCTATTCCCCATACCTATACTAGCATTCCCTGGGCTCCAAGGCCTTTCTGGTTCTCTCTCAACTGCTCCCTCAGCATCATCAACCGAAAAAACTCTCACTGAGCAACTGCAGGATGCCAAGCGGGAAATCGACGGAGCCCAATCTACCCTGACGCGCATGCAGGGTGAAAAAACAGCCAGTGCCCTCTCTACCGCAGGGTTTCCTTCAACGCTACAACTGGATCTTGTCACTGCCGCTGGAAATGTTTTGCGAAATGCGCAGCGTTATCTGGAAAATCTGGAGACCCTCCGTCACACTCAGAAGAATGCTGAGGCACGTCAATTTTTAGTAAAGCTAGGTACAGAACCAGGGTCTTCTAGCACAGATGTTGAGTTAATCCGAGAGCGTTTTTATGCTACCCAACAAGCCTTAGAGGCAGCTCAAAGCGAAATGAAATTCTTGTTGGATAGAACTCAACAATCCTTGAGTCACCTATCTAAATTAGATCAAACGATGCGGCAATTTAGTTCTCGTCCAAGTGGAAATAATAATTGGAGGCAGGAACTAGTTAAATTACAAAAAAGGGGGGTAGAACTGCTAGTTTTGGCCGATCTTGCTAGAAAAAATACTCTGATTTTGCGGATAGGCGCACTCAAGCAAGAGGCAATTGCCGATAAAAAGTTGATTCAAGCAGATGTTACCGCCATCCGCCCACAGCAAGGGAAGGAAGCTCTAAATCAGCTAGAGAAGGAGCGTGTAGATATCAATCGCTGCATTCAGGAGGCACATAAACGCGATCAGTCCTCACAAGCTGCTTTAAATAAAGCACGAGAGAACTATCTTAGGATCCGATCAGATCGGATTTCCGACAGCGCAGAAGTTACATCGGCCCGTCAACAATATGAGCTCGCGCAAGCAGAGATCGAAACAGTTGGGGAAATAATTGAGGATGGGCGCAGCTACCTCCATATATTAGACACCGAGACAGCCTACTGGAAGTCCCTCACAAAACTGGGCAATAGGATTTCCCCAACAGATGCACAGAGGGAGGCTTCTGCTCTCAAACCGAAATTGGAGCTGATCCAAAAATGGAAACCACACTTGGAGCAGGAGGTACGTTCCAAGCAGCTTACCATTGAAGGCATCAAAAGGCATGTTGATGAGCGGAGACTAAAAGACTCGGATCGTGAGTTTCTTACCAAGAAGCTTAAGTTATTTCAGGAGCAAAATGAGATGCAGCAGCGGCTTCTCTGGAGGGTAGAAACTCTTCAGTGGAGACTTTCAGATTGGTTACGCCAACTGCAGCAGATGGCTCCACCGCTACCATTACCTACTGGGTTCAAGGAAGTGTGGGGTGCTTTATATGCGACAGTTGCTGGTACTTTCAATTACGAGGTTTTGCATTCCAGAGAAACCAAAATGGTTGGTGGGACCCAGGTAGTCGTTGAAGAACACTCCGTTACAGTAGGACATATCATTGTCGCCCTAGCTCTCTTCTTACTGGGTTACTCCCTTCTCGGAAAAGTTGCTCACTCCTCCGTAAGGGCTGCCCAAATTCGCTTTCAACTTCCTGCCGCGCGCATCGCTTTATTGGAGAAGCTCGTGCTTTATCCCATGATTATTCTCCTGGCCCTTTGTGTATTAAGTTGGGTCAGGATTCCTCTTACAGTTTTTGCCTATTTGGGTGGGGCGCTTGCTATTGGTGTAGGATTTGGAGCTCAGAATCTTATCAACAACTTCATCAGTGGAATTATTTTACTTTTTGAACGTCAGGTAAATGTAGGTGACATTGTGGAAGTAGATACTCACACAGGAGCAATTACAGCTCTAGGTAGCCGCTGTTCTCGCATGCGTCGTGGAGATGGAGTGGAAGTCTTGATCCCAAACAGCCTTTTGCTAGAAAAAAATGTCGTCAATTGGACGCTCACGGAGCCCAATCATCGATTCAGTTTCACTTTTACTGTAGCTTACGGCGCTTCTGTGGAGAGAGTCATGCAGTTAGTCACTCAGGCCTTAAACGAAACTCCGTACCTTCTAAAACAGCCGCCACATTGCGTATTTTTTGAGCAATTCGGAAGTGATGGTCTTATATTCGGCGTTTACTACTGGGTGAAATTAGGCATTGAGGTGGATCCACGACAACCGGGAAGTGATCTTAGGTTTCGAATCGACCAGCTGTTTCGAATAGATGGGATTCAAATGCCTTTTGCCCAACGGGATATTCATCTGGATAGTACTTCCCCGATCCGTGTACATGTCGAGAGTGGTTTTCAAAAACCATAATCTTACTTGACTGGGTAGTGGAAATGGACTAGCAATGCCCCCATATTAACTGTCTCTTTTTATGGCATATACCGTACCGCTTCTTGAATATCCATTTGAGGCCTTAGAACCATACGTCGATGCTGCGACTATGGAGATCCACCATGATAAGCACCATGGCGCCTACGTAGGAAATCTAAACAAAGCGCTGGAAGCTTATCCAGCGCTGCAGGGTCAGCCTGTCGAGAGGCTTGTTTCGCGTCTCCCGATTATCCCCGATGAGATCCGCACAGTTGTTCAAAATAATGGTGGGGGACATGTTAACCACACTTTCTTTTGGACAATCATCGCCCCAGGTTCTAGCCCTATTCCTACGGGGGAGCTGGCAGCTGCTATCGCTAGTCAGTTGCATGGATTCGAAGAGTTTAAGGCTAGATTTGAGGCGGCTGGCATTGCTCACTTTGGCAGTGGTTGGGTGTGGCTGGTGATGAGTAAATCTCGCAACCTCGAGGTTATCTCTACCTCCAACCAGGATAGTCCCATTTCTCAGGGGCTTTCCCCGATCCTCGGTCTTGATGTCTGGGAGCATGCTTACTACCTAAAATATCAAAACCGCCGCGCCGACTACGTGAGGGCTATGTGGAACGTTATGAATTGGGCTCAGGCGGAGCGGTATTATTTATCTGCTAGGGCTTCTTGAGTCTCTTTAGTGTGGGGCGATATAGTAGCTGTTTTTGCGTGTTTCGTCCGGTGTTGTGTGGTCCCTTCCCTTCACTGAGGCCTTACAGTCCTTAATGATAGGTCTGAACTCCTTCTTCAGGGGGACTTCCTCAAGAGGTGAAAGTGGGACCTTGCCTCTACGTATGGCTTTCCTGAATTCCAGTTACATGAAGCTTAGAGGGAGATATCTCTTCCCTGAGGTCAGCCGTCGCGTAAGGGCTTTTTTGGATTCCTATCCGGAGGCACCCCTCATCTGGTGTGGAATTGGGGATGTCACAGAAGCTCTGCCACTTGTTGCTCGTAATGCGTTTCATAAGGCAGTGGACGAGTTAGGAAGCAGAAAAACCTTCCGCGGGTATGGGCCAGAGCAGGGTTATCAGTTCCTCCGAAACGCCATTGTAGAAGGCGATTATCGGAGTCGTGGCATACATTTAGACGAGGAGGAAATTTTCATCTCAGATGGATCTAAATGCGATTGTGCCAACATTCTCGATATCTTCGCGGACCGCAACCGTATTGCAATAACGGATCCTGTTTATCCTGTTTACGTGGACACTAATGTCATGGCCGGTCACACTGGAGCAGCAGACGCCTTAGGAATGCATTACGAAGGTCTCACCTATCTACCCTGTACTGAGGAAAATGGGTTCTTTCCAGACATTCCTACTAAGCCAGTAGATCTCATTTATCTTTGCTGCCCTAATAATCCGACTGGTGCTTCGGCTACCTACCAGCAGCTTTCTATGTGGGTAGAATACGCAACGCGGCACCGTGCCGTTATTTTTTTTGATGCGGCTTATGAAGCCTATATTGCCGACCCTGTACTTCCTCACTCAATTTATGAGATTCCTGGTGCAAAGCGGTGTGCTATAGAATTCCGCAGCTTTTCTAAGAGTGGCGGGTTCACTGGAGTACGGTGTGCGTTCACTGTCCTTCCTAAGGAACTAGAAGCAGATACAGGAACGGGTGAATACATAGCACTACATCCTCTTTGGAACCGGCGTTTTAGTACGAAATTCAACGGTGTGGGATATGCCGTTCAGCGGGCAGCTGAGGCTTTATACTCCCCTGCAGGTAAGGTTCAGGTCCGTGGATTAGTGAGCCATTATATGGGTAACGCGCGCATACTTCTGGAGGCGTTACGGGATTCCCAGTTGAGCGTTTTTGGCGGAGTCAATGCCCCCTATATCTGGGTACGAGGTCCGCATGGGGTTTCCTCGTGGCAGGCATTCGACCATATCCTTAAGGAGGCAAACATCGTGGTTACTCCAGGCAGTGGCTTTGGGAAGCATGGCGAGGGGTACTTCCGAGTTTCTGCTTTCGGCAGCCGCAAAAATGCCGCAGAAGCTGCTCGGCGTTTCAAAGACCTGAGGTGGTAGGAAGCTGTTATGGATAACGGCCAAAACACAGCCTGGCGGCTTTGTAAGGTTCTGAAAATCCAAAATCATCATAAAGAGAGATGTGTCCGCTTTGATCAGAGCTCAGAAGAAGTCCTGCCATCCCTGTCATGGGTGTCCTTTGTTTCACGGGGGATTGAATTTTAGTAGACATCGCATCGATAACGCCTTTCGTTCCTCAATTCCCTAATATATTCTCTCGACTGGTCACTAGTTTTATTCCCAGCCTTTTCTATGATTGTGTGCAAAGCATCATCAACCTCCCTTGCCATGTGTGTAGCATCTCCACAGACATATAAGTAAGCGCCAGATTCCAGCCAATTGTAAAATTCCTTAGCTTTCTCCAGCATGCGGTGTTGAACATAAATTTTGAGCTCTTGATCCCTGGAAAATGCAGCATCCAAGCGGTGAAGTGTTCCCTCCGCATAGTAGGTCTCTAGTTCGCTTTGGTAAAAAAAATCAGAAGCGTACCTCCTTCCACCAAGAAATAGCCAGTTTTTCCCCCTAGCTCCAGTAGCCCTGCGTTCTTGCAGAAATGCCCGAAAGGGCGCAATGCCGGTCCCAGGTCCCACCATGATTATTGGAACATCCGGATCTTTTGGCATATGGAAATGCCTAGCGGAATGTACGAACAAGGGTATTACTGCCGCGCGCTCAGAAAGAAAAGTGGAGCATACTCCACGGCGTAGGCGCTCGTAGCTCAGGTAACGGACTATAGCCACAGTAAGATGAATGGAACGCGGATAAACCTTCTGAGAAGAAGCAATTGAGTAGAGGCGTGGCTGCAATTTTCTCAAAAGCCCAACGAATTCCTCTGGCGCAAAGCGGACAGACCTAAACTGCTCCAGATGATCTAATATGTCCTTCCCAAAGAGATACTGGTCCAGTTTCCTCACCGCACCAGGGTCGAGCAAATCTTTAAGAAAAACGGCTGAGGGATCTCTTTTAGCAATTGCCGACAAAAATGGTTTGGAGGGCTTAGTGAGAGTGTAGTTGCCGAGCAGCGCTTGCTGCAAAGAGACTGTAGTCCCGCCCGGTGTTTGGACAGACTCAGTACCGGAGAATTCAAGCGCCATCAAAACTCTTTCCACTAGCTGTGGATCATTTGTCGGAAGAATTCCAACCGAATCTCCAGCCTCGTACTGTAAACCCTCTCCTTCAAGAGAAATCTCAAAATGGCGCGCTTCCTTCCAAAAACTTTTACCAGTCAATCTTCTGTTGACAGTTAAGCATCCAAGGAGGGAGTTCTTTTTAGAGGGAAGGGACACGCAGATGTAGAAAACTAAAGCACTTCTTCTTTGGAGTCCATTTATGGCTCCCTTGGGACTTCAACGAGTGTGGAGGCAATACTGGAGATAGCCTCTCGATACGATACCCAGCGTGGAGCCCATTGCACGCCGCATAGTTTCTGGTTGCTAACACGCTTGTTGCTGTATCCACGCTTACGTTCTAGATTTATATAACCTCGCTGAGGTAGTGGTTTTTGGAAAAAATTTGCCAGCCACTGATAAACCTCACATTGTCTGGCTGGTCTATTGTCGCAGACATTGTAAATACCTGTTGGAGCTTGCAAGAGACACACTAGGGCCCGTGCTGCATCCTCCCGATGAATTTGGTTTATCCAGCGCTGCCCATCGCCCTCCAATCGGGCCTCTCCTGTTAGAAATTTCTTCATGAGCACACTGCGTGTTGGGCCGTAAATCCCGGCTAGCCGCGCAACGGTTCCACCAGATCGCAGTATCACATTCTCTGCCTCCAGCAGAATCTTACCCGCTGAGTGCCTGGGTACCGTAGGGCTTTGTTCATCCACAACCTCCCCATTCTCTTGGGCATAAAGAGAAGTGCTGCTGGTAAAAAGGATTTTCCCTGGATGAAGAGTTCTAAAAATATTGCGGCTTCCCTGGAGATACAGCGCCCGATAAGCTTCCGCGTCCCCCCCACGAGAGCTAGCGCAAAAAAAAACCGCGTCCAATTGCGAGCCAGAGAACAGACGGAGGCTCGCACTCTGCGTGACATCACAAGCCTGCACTGGATAAGGCTTACGAGCGTTACGAGCAAAGTGCCCAGCCGCCAGTTCCGTCCTGCAGGTCGCGCTAACGCCCCAACCAGCCTGAAAAAGCAAATCGGCCACAACTTCTCCAACGAACCCACATCCAATGACCAAAGCCTTAGGCATAGCCAACACTGAAAACCTCAGTGCATGTGGAAACGGAGCTTCATCTTGTTCCGTTTAGCATTATTTTTAGCCTTCCGCCTAGCCTTTTGAGCAGGAGTCTCGAAGGCACGCAGACGCCGTACCTCATCCAACACACCGTCCGCATCGATCTTACTCTTTAGACGCTTTAGTGCCCGGTCGATGGGCTCCCCCCTGCGAACAACTACTTCAGCCACAACCTCACCTACTTTCTTTTTGTTTTTCTCGTTTTTCCCTACGCCTACAGAAAGCGGCGAGTCTAGCGGAAGTCCCTGGAGATGTCAATGATTCCTTCCAGAAGAAAAGAGGGGGTCAGCCCTATTCCAACGGCAATCTTATCCACAATTGATCCCAAAAATTTTTCCTTTACGGCGCGCGTGCCAAACGGCGATTGGCGACGCTACAAACACCGAAGAATAGGTCCCCACAAGCACACCAACTAGGATCGTAAAAGCAAAGTCCCGAAGAATTTCTCCCCCAATGAAATAAAGAGCTACCACAGAAAGTAGGGTAGTACCACTGGTTAAAACAGTCCTCCCGAGGGTCTCATTGATACTCTGATTTATCAATGTCTCGACAGTTCTTAAGGACTTATTACCAATCCACTTTTCTCGGACGCGGTCGAAGATCACTATCGTGTCATTGACGGAGTATCCAGCAATAATTAGGACGGCTCCCACTAGAACAAGAGAGAAAACACCTCCTGTAAAAGCGAAGAGGCCAACTGTAATGAGAACATCGTGCGAAACCGCAACGATTGCCCCTAGAGCAAATGCAAATTCAAAGCGCATGGCGACATAGCAAAAGATGGCTGCTACGCTTAGCCCCAGAGCAAAGGCCGATTTTGTAGTAAGTTCCCTCCCGACCCTCGCGCCAACAGTATCCTGTTGTACTACCTGTAGCCCTCGGGCTAAGAATGTGTTGGAGAGAGCAGGAATAATCGCTCTGGAAGAACCTTTTGGACCCTGGATAATAAACCTTTCGGGACCAGTGCCACGTGCGAGTTGGACGGAAACGGTTCTCCCAAAGCCAAGGCGGTCCAGCTCACGATGCACCTCCCCCAGACCTACAGGCTGCCGGCACTGCACGACGAGGAGATCTCCCCCGAGGAAGTCAATACCGAAGTTCCTCCCTCCCCTCAGGGCAATGAATATCACAGAACTAGTCAGGAGCAATAGCGAAATTCCAACAGCTAGTTTTTGCTTCCCTAGGAAATCAAATTGCCATTTAGGAATCCAGTCTAGCAGGTATAGTTTTCGGAGGTATCCTTTGGTGACGAGCCAATGGAAAAGTGTGCGGGTAACGATCAATGATGAAAAAAGAGATGTCGCAATTCCTAGCGTAAGTGTTATCGCAAATCCTCGTACTATTCCAATTGCTTGCCAAAAGAGGACAATTGCCGCCAAGAGTGTCGTAACATTGGCGTCCAAAATGGCGCTGGACGCCTTTTCATATGCCCCCTGGAGTGCAAGATCTAACGTCTTTCTATTCCTTAGTTCTTCTCGAAGCCGTTCATAGATAAGTACATTGGCATCCACAGACATACCAATTGTCAAGATGACGCCAGCAATTCCGGGTAGCGTAAAAACAAAACGAAACATAGACATCAGACCCAGTAGGAGCAGTATATTCACTGCAAGACCAAAGAGGGAAATTAGGCCAGCTAAACGGTAGTATATTCCTGTAAACGCCATTACCAATGTTAACCCCACTGACCCAGCGACGAGTCCCTGATACACTGAGTCCCGTCCCAAAGTGGCCGATACACTGCGAATTTCCTCAATCTCTACAGGAACACGGAGTGGATTCTGTAAGATATTTGTTAGGTGTCTCGCTTGTTGCTCTGTAAAATTGCCGGTGATCTGAGCTATCCCACCGTAATGACATGCCTTTAGGACAGGAGCAGATTGGATCTGTCCATCTAAGAGTATTGCGAGAGGCTGCCCCAAGTGAGTCTCTGCCAATCTATCAAAAAGCTCAGCTCCTTCGCTGTCTAAGCGAAGGCTCACTCCATATCCTTGCTGATCGAAGAAAATGTGAGCAGAAGCAACATGGTTTCCGGTAATTTCAGGACGCTTTCTGACAAGACGTTTAGCTGTATGGATGCCACCCTCAAAATCTTTAAATTGCTCTGTCTTAATGGTGTAGCCCGGTGGAACTATTCCTCGGCCGGATTCAATTAGTGGAATAAGATGCTGACTTTCAGGGTGGATAGATGCGAATTCCAGTTTCGCCATCCGCTGCAGTTGGATCTCCATTTCTTCTACTTGCTGTGGGGTTTCTACTCCTGGAACCTGAACGAGTACGCGATTTTCCCCCTGCGGGACAATGATAGGCTCGTTTATCCCAAGCAAGTCGATGCGTTGACGGATAATTTCCACTGCTTGCCACACCATTTCCCGCGTAATTTTTTCGCCAGGTTGATGGACCAGCTTGATTAGGAACGAGCTGCCTCCTTGCAAATCTAGTCCTAATGGAATTTTCCCTGACGGAGGCCATACTTGATGTAGACAAAAAGATATTAAAAGTCCGCTGAGGATCAGACCAAGAATAGGCTTGCGTCCCGCAAGATCCTCTGCGCAGTACCACCCAAATAGAACTACAACGATAAGCCAAAAGGAAAATAGGAGAATAGGTAACACAGGAATCTTATCAGGTTCCAATTGGCTGCAATGTATTTAGCTCTCAACTCTCAATTAGGAACGCTTCCTCTTAGCTAGCTCGGTCCAGCAGTCGTATCTGCGACTGCTATAATGCTCGACTTCTCAAACTCAATTTTTACATTGTCCGACACCTTGAGGATGACTGTCTTGTCTTTCACATTGGAAATAAGGCCGTGTATGCCTGAATTGGTAATGACCTTGCTTCCTGCTTTAAGACCCCGTAGCAAACGCTGATGCTCTCTCTGTTTTTTCTGTTGTGGGCGTACCATTAGAAGATAGAAGACAACAATGACAAAGACAAAGAGGACGAGTTGGTTAAGCATTGCCGGTCCAGTGGTTGATTGCGAAACCACACCGGTTGTTCGGACCAAAGTACAGAGAGGTGTCATATTAGACAGATGGTAGGGTCAGCGGTTGTTTAAAAATTCTGCCGCGCGGGAAAAGTGGGACCCCCTCGTAAACTGGAGAAGGGGCACATCGCTACGACAATCCACGCACGTGGCCTCGCTAGAGAAGAAAAGGATTTATAAAGGCTTGCTCTCAGAATTTCTGGGTGTAATCGAGTAGAAGTTAGTCGCTTATACTTACAGTGAAGGGACACGTCACGAAGAGCATCCAAGAGTTAAGAGCGTACCAAGATCTATTGCTCGGACCAGCACCTTATCTCCGTTGAAATGTGGACTACAAGTAGCGCGTCTTGGCAGCCAGCCTTGATAACGTAAAGTTCCACGCTTCACATTCCTGTTTGAGCTATTCACTTTCAGACCATCATTCCCCTCCCATCTCTCGTTTGCGCTTTACACTGTCAATCCCACGGGGTTTTTTACCCTCTAGGAGCTCCCAGGTTTTATCTTTTCCTAACCGGAGCGGCCTAGATAGGTGCCCGTACGAGTGTCAATTTTTATTGCTTGTCCCTCCCTAATAAAGAGGGGTACGTGGACCACTTTCCCAGTCTCTAAAGTTGCGGGCTTCAGCACATTATTAGTCGAGTCTCCACGGACTCCCTCTGGGGATTCTATAACTTTCAGATCAACCGAAGAAGGCAGTTCGATCTGGACCGGGCTTCCGCCTACCTTTAGGATAGTCACCAAAAGGTTTTCTGTAAGGTACTCTTTGACAGAAACTACCAGGTCTTCCTGTAGACTCACTGTCTCGTAAGTTTTTGGTTCCATGAAATGGTATCCATGATGATCGGCATAACTAAACTCAAAAGCTTGGCGTGTTATCTCTACAAGCTCCACCTTTTCAGTAGAGGAGAACCTTACCTCAGCAGACTTGCCAGTACTGATGTAGCGGATTAGCGCCTGAACAAAAGCCCTCAGATTACCTGGAGTCCGGTGCTGTACTTCTAGTATGATGGCTGGGTGTTTGTTGTAGCGAATAGCCATTCCCTTACGTAGATCGTTCGCGAGAGCCATGGTGTTGTATTATGGGATCGATAGGTCTTAGTAATCAAATGGAGAAATCCCGCATGCTAAAGAAACATTCTGTGTTGAGTATTCCATATCTTATCCAAGCGCCTAGACTAACTTTAAGCGCGTTAAGTCTTGCGAGTCAATTAATCCAATTGGCCGATCAGAAGCGTCCACAACTATTAGATCATCGATCCGATGCTTCTGTAGAATACGAAGAACCTCAATAGCAGGTTTGCTACCGGCAATCGTTATCGGATGGCGTGTAACGAATTTATGGACCATTTGGCTCCCAATATCGGGAGAATTAGGAAAGTGTCTGGCAAAATCACCTTGGGTAAAAATTCCGGCAAGACGGCCAGAAGGGTCCACAATTGTAACACACCCACATCGCTTGCATGTCATCTTTTGAACGGCCTCTAAGACGGTGGCTGAAGGTGAAACAAGAGCCATCTCTTCGCGAGTACGCATGACGTCTCTCACTGTTAGCAAAAGAGAACGCCCTAGGCGGCCGCCGGGATGAAACTTGGCAAAGTCTTCCGTGCTGAAGCAGTTGGCTTCCAAAAGCACCATTGCCAGCGCATCTCCAACTACCAACATTGCTGTCGTACTAGAGGTAGGAGAAAGATTGAGTGGACATGCTTCCCGTGAAACGGCTACATCCAATATGACGTCACTCGCCCTAGCTAGCCTGGAATTACTACTGCCAGTCATTGCAATCAGACTGACATCAAAATGGACAAGGGCTGGAAGGATACTGACTATCTCTTCCGTTTCGCCACTATAGCTCAAGAAAAGGATTACATCTCCGTTGGCAACAATGCCGAGGTCACCGTGCAGCGCATTTAGAGAGCTTAAAACAACAGCTGTACTCCCAGTACTAGTAAGGGTAGCCGCAATTTTTTTTCCGATATGGCCTGATTTTCCTACACCAACCACAACGATCTTTCCCTTCTTTTGAAGGGCATTCTTAATCAAATTTACCGCAGCCAAAAAACTGGCACCCAAACGCTGACCAATATAACGCACCTCTTCCATCTCAATAGAAATAACACGCCTGGCTTTTTCTAAGTAATCCATGCTAGGTCTTTTTAATCCGGGTTGAAGGGATTCAATGTCGTTTTTTCTCCTGATTTCCTCTTCTCTTGCTGTGAGAATAGGAGGCGAGGGTTGCTTACTCAGGTTATCTCAAAAAAGAAACACGTGCATCATCGTATGATGCCTCGATTGCTAGAGATAACAAAAGAAACAAGGGCATTAATATTTCTGTTAGGTCCCATCTCTCCCTGGATCCTCTTTATGGCCTGTTGTACATTAAGATTGGAACGGTAAAGGAGGCGATACGCCCCCTTTAATGCTAAAAGCTCATCTTCTTCGAATCCAAAGCGCTTTAGCCCTACAACATTAATTCCATGGACCTCTGCTGGGTTTCCATCAGCAATCATGAAAGGGGGGACGTCTTGTACGATTTTAGAACATCCACCTATGATAGAGTGTTGGCCAATTCGACAAAATTGGTGCGCTGCAGTCAGGCCGCCGATAATTGCATAGTCCTCCACACAAACATGCCCAGCAAGTGTAGCGCTGTTTGAAAAAACAATGTGATCGCCAACTTTGCAGTCATGGGCTACGTGGCTGTACGCTAGGAAGTTGCTGCAATTCCCAATTACGGTCTTTGATTTCTGAGTGGTGCTACGGTTGATGGTAACACCTTCCCGGAAAGTATTGCTTTCTCCAATTTCTAGAAGAGTGGGCTCACCTTCATATTTAAGATCTTGCGAGCACTGACCGATAGAACAGAAGGGATAGAAGGTATTTCTTGCTCCTATTGTACAGGGACCACTGAGAACCACGTGACTGTGAAGTACGCAACTCTCTCCGAGAAAAACATTAGGACCTACACTACAATAAGGGCCAATGCAGCATCCTTCGTCCAGAACCGCTGCAGGGTCCACGATAGCGGTGTGGTGGATTTTTGTCATGAAGAAACGAGGCCGAATAGCAAACTGGCTTCGGAGACCACTGTGTTAGTGACAAGACACTTACAATATGCCCTTCCTAAGCGTTTGGTGGCATGAACCATCTTCGCATGGATAAAGAGAGTATCTCCTGGTGTTACCGGTTTTCGAAATTTGACACCATCAGCGCTCATGAAGTACCCAATTTTTCCTGAATTCTCCGTTTTTCGCATCATGAGGACACTTGCCACCTGGGCCATGGCTTCTAATTGAAGGACGCCCGGCATGACTGGATGTCCAGGAAAGTGACCCTGAAAATATGGTTCGTTGATAGTGACAGACTTCACTCCAACGGCTGTCATGTCATCCCTAAGCTCCACAATACGATCGACCATCAAAAAGGGATACCGATGAGGCAGCGTTCTCATCACCTCGTTAACATCCAGTACTGGTGATCTAGAAATGATCGGAGCCGGCACTGTAGCTAGTAGTTGCATGTGTCGTTTAACAAGTAGTTTTGCTAGCTCCGTGTTGGGGCCGTGCCCCGGACGGACGGCAATCACATGACCACAAAGTCGACGCCCAACCAAGGCAAGATCGCCAATGATATCCAGAATCTTGTGTCGCACAAATTCATCTGGGAAGCGAAGTGGCTCTTTGCTGAGAATGGAGCCGCCGCGAGCTACTATCGCGTTTTCCAGACTTCCTCCCTTTATTAATCCGTTTTGTATCAGTGCTCTTACATCCTCATAGAAGACGAACGTGCGTGCTGGGGCGATTTCTTTCTCATATATCTCCGGGGTAATAATGGAAGAAAGAAACTGGGTAAATTGTCCCCTGGGACCTACCTGTGTACAAGAGACCCTGAACTTACTGTCGGGTACGACAGTCAACAGAGACCCCTCTCGGCTTTCCGTATGGATAGGCTCCAGAACTTCAAAATGAGAAAGTGCCGCTTCTTGCTCAATAACGCCTGCTGTACGAATGAGCTGCACAAAAGGTTGAGCACTACCATCCCCGATGGGGGGTTCGTTTGCATCCATTTCCACAAGTGCGTTGTCAACTCCCATGCCGGAGAGTGCAGAAAGGATGTGCTCAACAGTGTGAACTTGGATACCTCCGTTGACGATAGTGGTAGCACGCTCGACAGTTTTTACATTTTCAGCCTTTGCCTCTACGATGGGTTGACCAGGTAGATCCTTCCGCCGAAATTTTACCCCGTGGCCTGGATTTGCAGGATGGATAGTAAGGCGAACGTTTTCTCCAGTGTGGAGGGAAATACCAGTTAGAGTGGCCGATTTTGCAAACGTCCGTTGTTTTTCCACGCTTCAAAAGAGTCGTATTCGATGTAGGGACAGCAGCTTCCTAACGGGAATGGGGAGTGTGGGTCCATGCTCAAGCTAGAGGAAATCTAGATTTTAAGTACGAGAACCAGAACAATGACCGACAATTATCTGGGTGTGGTTCTATAGCTGTGCTCAGTCCTGTGCAAATGTAATCTCTAGTAGAGAAACATTCCAATGCGACTAGACTGCCTCCTTTTCCAACGAGCGATTCCTTGTAGAGGCGACGCCGGCGTTAGGCTCTACAGCCTTTTGCAAAAAAAACCAGGATTCCATTGGGGAAGTTGTGTGACAGTCTCATCCTTCGATTATTGCATTGCCTAGGGTTACTCCAAAAAGACTTGCAGACAAGGTGGTTCGATTAATGTGGCACTGTTTATCTTCATCTAATTGGGAGTCCTCTGCACGTTCCGCATTTTAGCATAAAGAAGTGGCTTGATAGAACAGTGAGGCATTAAAACAGGCTATTCGGACTCGGTTAGTCCCTTTTGAGGGAGGCTCAATAAGGTAAGGAAGGGCCCTTCTGTGCCGCCCCTAGCCGATTGCTGCACGCAACACAACCCCCACCCGCCACTTATGTGCGTTGCGACGCTAGTTATATTGCTTCTGGATATAGGTAAGCGAGTAATAGGAGAGCCCCCGCAGCAAAAAATAATTAGACTACCTCCAAGACTTTTTGTTGCTTTTTGCAACTTATTCTTTCACCGTGGCACCCGTGGTGTCTCATTTGCCGATTATAGGCGGCCCGACCGGTGTGTGGAGGGAGGAAATGGGGCCTTGCTTTCCAAAAAAGAGTATGCTCATGAAGCGGATTATCCCTTGCCTTGACGTCAGTGATGGTCGTGTAGTCAAAGGAACATGTTTTTCAGCATTGAGAGACGCCGGCCATCCTGTTGAATGTGCCAAGATGTACGACGCACAGGGGGCAGACGAGCTGGCCCTGCTGGATGTTACCGCTTCCCGCAAAGGAGGACAAGCCCTCGTCTCTTTAATTGAGAAGGTGGCTGAGGTATGTTTTGTTCCCCTTACGGTGGGGGGTGGAATTCGAAGTATAGAGGACATGCGAATAGTGCTCTCAGCAGGCGCTGATAAGGTCAGTATTAATACCTCAGCCGTTCAAACTCCCTATTTGGTTAGGGAGGGTGCAGAGAGTTTTGGTTCTCAATGCATAACGGTAGCCATTGATGCCCGACATGAGCCGGGATTTGGTTGGCGCGTTTATACTCATGGAGGAAGCAGGGCAACCGCATTGGAAGCTATCGCATGGGCTCGCCTTGTGGAGGGCTCTGGAGCAGGTGAGATTCTCCTGACCAGTATGGATGCAGATGGAACCTGCAGAGGCTATGACTGCAAGCTTACCAAAGCGGTGAGTCAGGCCGTTAGGATTCCGGTAATTGCTAGCGGAGGGGCCGGGGAATTAGCTCATTTGGCCAAAGTCCTGACGGAGGGTGCTGCCGATGCCGTCCTAGCAGCTAGCATCTTTCACTTTGGAAGATACACCCTACAGGCAGTAAAGGAGTTCCTTCTCTCCAAGGGGATCGCAGTACGCCATCGTACAGAATGACCATCCGTTGCAATCGCGATCTGCGAGCTCCCACAAGCTTAATTTTTTAGTAGTTCCCCGATTACTGAGCGTTCCTCCCTGAGCTCGCTTATGCTGGCTGTTATTTTCGATTGGCCAAACGGATCTATTTGGAGTCCCTGTACGATCTCCACACAGCCTTCCCTAGAGAAGACAGGGAAGGAAGCAACAAGACCCTCGTCTACACCATAACTTCCATCTGAAGATAAAGATATACTATGCCAGTCTCCAGTGCTCGTTGGCTCGACGATGCTACGAACAGTCTCTATGACTGCGTGCGCGGCAGATTGTGCAGAAGAAAGTCCTGTAGCACGAATAATGGCGCTACCTCGCTGTTGAACGCTCCGAACAAAGTCACCCCTTAGCCACTCCATATCTGAAATGACTTCACAAACTGAACGACTTCCAATGCGAGCGTTTAAGAAGTCTGGGTACAATGTGCTGGAGTGGTTACCCCAGATGGCGACGTTGGTAACCTCTCGCCAATGTCGGCCAGCCTTTGCCGCAAGCTGAACCTTAGCACGGTTCTCATCAAGTCGACTCATTGCAAACCACCGATTGTTGGGAATATCTCGTGCACTACTCATAGCGACTAGACAATTCGTATTACAAGGATTACCGATCACCAATATTCGGACGTCTGATGCAGCATTCCTCTGAATAGCACGCCCCTGTTCTACGAAAATCCTCCCATTGATACTCAACAGATCCTTACGTTCCATGCCAATTTTTCTCGGCATACTTCCCACGAGCAATGCCCAATTGACATTTCGGAAGCCTTCGTCCAAGTCAGCAGTAGCTATGACATTTTCTAGCAGAGGAAAAGCGCAGTCAAGAAGCTCCATAAGGATACCCTCTAACGACTTGAGAACGGATGACACTTCAATGAGCCGTAAAACGATAGGCTGATCAGGACCAAAAAGACTTCCAGAAACGATCCTAGGGACTAAGGAACGACCAATTCGGCCGGCGGCACCAGTGACAGCAACGTGAATAGGACTCTTCATCTTCATAGCATCTAGGCAACAGCGAAAAATCTCTTGATCCTAAGCCTACTGTCGGAGGACAGGCCTGCACAGCCTCCCTTGCTCGGCTGACCTGGTCTCAAGGCTCAATGCCGCCCATAAAAACACCCCGCGGCACGCAGCGCTCCCGCTTCAGCGCCCCAAGAAGCCCCGGGTACAGCCTAAAGCCTAAAGCTTACAGATCTGGCCCCAGATGTACTCTCGCCACATACCAATGAGAGTTCCAACGGGACGCAGACTAGGATCCAGGTGTCCCATCTGTCAACAAAGAAATTAGACGAGTTTTATATAGATATTTAGATATTTGTTAGCACAGGCTCTCAGAATGGAGCTTGCTGAGTCAGACTATATATATCCGTCCCTCAAAGTTGGAACAGAGAATGAATGAGAGAATGAGAAAAAAACCGAGCAGTGGGAGGGGTATACGTGTTGGTAGGCTCCATAACTTTCTCGTAGGGAATCTTGTCTGTGTCGCTACGAGATGTATGCATGTTGGACGACTAATTGGCACAGAAAATCCACAGGGAAGAATTGTACCAGCTTGACTCTGCTGGTAGATATTTTGGTTATGAGCAAGCCAGTAAAGGAGGTGAAGGTACGCGGAGTGATTCCGGCTGACAGTAGCTGTGCGGTTTTCCTTGGCAACGAGGAAAAGACTTTTGTGATCTACGTAGACATTGGAGTGGGGAGCGCAATTAGTATGTTCCTCAGCAGCATTCAGAAGGATAGGCCTCACACACACGATCTTGTCGGACTTATGCTAACTGCTTTTAGTGCTCGCGTAGATCGGGTAATCATCAACCAACTCAAAGGAACTACCTACTATGGGCGCCTGATAATTGCCGCGGAGAATGAACTCCACCAGAGGAAGATCATTGAATTGGATGCAAGACCCAGCGATTGTATTGCGATGGCTGCACAGCAACGTGCACCAATCTATGTCAGTCAAGAGGTTTGGGATGAAGTTGAAGATATGTCTGATGTTCTCCATGGTATAGAAGAGGAACGCCGGCGGGAAGGAGATCAAGGATAGAGGCATATACTCTCTCCACCAGGGTGACTTCCTCACTACGTTGTTCGGACTCGTGAGTGCAGCCGATTCTTGTACTCGGTCGGACAAAGACGATTTGTGACAGTAGGGTTTAAGTCTCAACCAGCGCCGTGGACCAGTGCTACAATCCCCCCTGGCCATTCTGGGCAATACACGCCTTCCATAAATAAGTTGCGAGGCAGCGTCTCTGCCTGTGAATGGTAGCCAGTAGTCCTTCTTTAGTACAGTCTCTCTTAATGAAAAAAGATGGGCTTGTACACGCTCATTTTTATGAGCTTCCTACCTGCCCCCCCTATTCTTCAGTCTTGTGTCAAGGACATGAGACCTTTGAAAGAAATTTATTGACGGAGAGGCCATGTGGCAAAAAGTTTTCGGTAGTATTTGACAGCTGTATGGGCCGAAGGGGGCCTAAGCTCTGGGACCCTTCATCCCAAGCAGTTACGGAGACACGCGGAGACATATGCAGGAGAGAAATTCCAGCCGTACGGAAATATCTTCCCGGTATTTGTGCAGGTTGAAGCGTAAGGAGACAGAAGGGAATTTAATTAATTTCCTGGGAGGTTTCCTCATCCCTTTAATTTTAGCAAGATACCCGCACGGGTTGCGTAGGTGTCAAAGAGGTTAGGTCTTTTCCAGCCAACAGGCAAGTAGCTATAGAGCAGGCTATAGCGTACTCAAAAGATGAGGCTGCGAGCACAACCGCAGCAGAGAACCTCTACCGTTCATTTTACGCGTGACATGAGGGAAAATAAAGGGATGAAGGGGGAAGTACGACCCTGTTCTTCGGCCGACACATAAAGCATTTTGTGAATACATGCCGACATGCCGACGAGAGAACCGCTCTGGTAAACTTCTGTTAGTTGGAGCAGTCTAAATGGGCAGGATTGCTAAAATCAGACGAAAAAGGCCACAACTTCATGGCATGATCCCCCCTGACCACAAAGGTTACCTTGAAGGTACCTCTTCTGGGATAGAACCGCCCTATCCTAAACATATCTACGAAGATCCACATTCTTGTAAAGGAGGGTTTCACTCCACAGGGGATTAGGTCTTTTTTTCTGCCGGGGATAAGCATCAAATAAGACTAATGCAACGATTGAACCAATTATGAAGATTCATGTTGACGGTACTCTCTATGACGAAGAAGACGCGAAAATCTCCGTGTTTGACCATGGCTTACTCTATGGAGATGGAGTTTTTGAGGGAATCCGATTCTATAATGGTAGAGTATTCCAACTGGATGCTCACATAGACCGTCTCTTTGACTCTGCTCACTCTATTTGCCTAAAACCCCCCTTAACCAAGGGGAGAATGAAACAGGCACTGTTAGAGACCGTTCGAGCTAACCAACTGCAAAGCGGATACGTCCGGCTGCTTCTAACTAGAGGTGTCGGCAACTTGGGACTTAATCCGGAACACTGCCGCCTCCCCATAGTGATCATTATTGCTGACTGCATTAAGCTATATCCCATAGAGATTTACAGGAGAGGATTGAAGGTTGTGACCTGCTCAACTCGCAGGACCACCTCTACCGCGCTTAGCCCTATGGTTAAATCTCTCAATTACCTCAATAATATTTTGGCCAAGATAGAGGCTTCCCAGGCTGGTGCTGAGGAGGGCCTCATGCTTAATGAGTGGGGACACGTCGCAGAGTGTACAGCTGACAACATTTTTATTGTGAGAAATGAAGGGATAGTTACTCCCCCAGTCACTGCTGGAGCGTTGGCAGGCATTACTCGTTCTGTCATTTTTGATCTCGCATTAGATCTTGGAATTTCCTTAAAGGAAGCCGATATTACTCGCCATGAGGTTTTTGTGGCAGATGAGTGCTTTTTAACTGGTACTGCTGCGGAGGTCATTCCAGTGGCAACGTTGGACGGCCGTCGGATAGGGGTAGAAGTGCCAGGTCCTATAACGCAGCGTCTAACCAGTGAATTCCACCAGTTGACACGAAGGGTAGGTACTGTGATTTACTGATTGTATGCGATGTGATGTTTGCCAAAACAAGGAAGCAACGGTCTTTTTGACTCAAATCGTTGAGGGAAAGATGCAGAAGGTTAACCTCTGTGAGGTCTGTTCAAAGAACAAGGGAGTAAGTGACCCTGTAGGTTTTGAGTTGGCAGAGCTTTTGGTGGGACTAGGAACGGCTCCAAGTGTAGATGTGCAGCCCCCTACGCCGAAGTGCACTGTCTGTGGATTTACGCAAATAGAATTTAAGAAAACCGGACGTTTAGGCTGTAGTAATTGCTATGATGCCTTTTCAAGGCTACTTTTTGGCATGTTGAAAAACATGCATAAGGGTGTTCGACATAACGGTAAGGTACCCCTTCAGCACCATAAACTCCGCTCCTACCAAGAGCGTCTGAGGACCTTAAACGCTACACTACAGCAGGCCGTAGAAGCTGAGGAATATGAAAAAGCAGCAGCAATCCGAGACGAAATTCACCAGTTAGAGTCGGAGCGTACATGATGAACCTCGCTAGTATTATTTCTAACACTGGTGAATGGCTAAGAGGGGAAGGACCTCACCGGAATATTGTCATTAGCAGTAGGGTACGTCTGGCTAGGAACTTGCGTGGAAAGCCTTTCCCTGGTTGGGCTAAAAAAGCGGAGCGTTTGGGTGTGGTGCAGATAATCAAACCTGTTGTTGAATCTCTCCCAGAAATGCAAGATGCCTTTACGGAGCACCTAGAATCGCTTTCTTCACTGGAAAAACAAATTTTGGTAGAGCGTCACCTTATCAGTAGGGAGCATGCGGCCAAAGGAGCGGGAAGTGCTGTTGTGATGAATACCGCTCAAACCCTCAGTTTCATGATCAACGAAGAAGACCATTTGCGCATGCAGGCCATTTGCTCTGGCCTCCAGCTGACTAAAGTATTCGACATGATTAACCAGGCAGATAGCAAGCTGGAAATGACGCTTGACTTTGCCTTTCACGATCAACTTGGATACCTCACAGCTTGCCCTACCAACATCGGCACCGGTATACGGGCTTCTGCCATGCTGCATCTACCTGCGCTGGTGATGAACGATCTGGTGAACAAAATTATCAATTCGGTTAACAAGATTGGATTAGCTGTCCGTGGGCTCCACGGTGAAGGATCTGAGGCTGTTGGCAATCTTTTCCAGGTTTCCAACCAGACTACACTGGGTGAGTCGGAGGAAGAGATTATTGACCGACTCAACAAGGTAATTGAAACTATCCTTGAGCATGAACAGAATGCGCGCCAAATCCTTTTGGAGCAGCGTTCTGTCACACTGTTGGACCAAATTGGGCGTGCCTATGGTATACTTTGCCATGCTCACTCGATTGGTTCAAAGGAAGCGCTTAATTTACTTTCCATTATTAAACTTGGGATAGACTTAGGTTTGTTTCACGCTGGCAGCAGACATCTCGTAGATGAGCTTTTTATTGAAACCCAGCCGGCGCACCTCCAAAAAGGTGTACAGAAGATGGAAGTTGAAGCTAGAGATGCGTTACGCTCCTCTATTATCCGAACAAAGTTGAATTCTATGTCTCAGCCGGATGTTGCAAAAATTAACACTATGCCGGGAAAAGGTGGGGGATCCCTATAAAAATGAAAAATTTTACACCACGTGCGCAGCAAGCATTAGCGCTTGCTCGCAAAGAAGCAGATCGCTTCAATCACAACTATATTGGTACTGAACATGTGCTGCTAGGGTTAATTAAATTGGGAGAAGGTGTGGCTGTTAGTGTACTACAGAGAATGGGGTTGGATCTGGAAATGGTGCGCACGGAGGTAGAAAAGCAAGTGGGATCTGGTCCAGAAGCTAAAACAGTAGGAAGTGTTCCTTATACTCCCCGTGTAAAAAAGGTTCTCGCCCTGGCTGGTAAGGAAGCTAAGAGCTTCCAGCACTCCTACATTGGTACCGAACACGTGCTACTGGGTTTGCTTCGTGAGGGGGAGGGAGTTGCTGCGCGGGTTTTGAAGAATTTGGAAGTAGACCTTGAACGCACCAGGGGCGAGATTGTAAGGGAATTGGATCCTAATTTTAGTACCTCAGAAGGGGATGGGGAGCCCATGGTAGCTGAGGCAGTGGGAAGTGGGATAGGAAAAGGAGGAAGCAAAACCCCAGCGCTGCGTGCTTTTGGGAGGGATCTCACTGAATGTGCTAAGAGGGGAGAAATAGATCTGGTTATTGGACGGAGTGATGAAATTGAACGAGCGATCCAGATTCTGTGTCGTCGTACGAAGAATAATCCGGTTCTTATTGGGGAAGCTGGTGTTGGAAAAACTGCTATTGTTGAAGGACTTGCCCAGGCAATAGTTAAAGGAAGTGTTCCGGAAATTTTGAGGGACAAACGGGTAGTTACTTTGGATCTCGCACTTATGGTGGCAGGCACAAAGTATCGTGGTCAGTTTGAGGAACGGATTAAAGCGGTAATAGACGAAATTCGGAGAACTAAGAACGTCATCCTCTTTATCGATGAGTTACACACTATCGTCGGAGCTGGATCTGCGGAAGGAGCAATGGATGCTTCCAATATTATCAAGCCAGCTCTAAGTCGAGGTGAGCTTCAGTGCATTGGGGCAACCACGTTTAGTGAATATCGAAAATACGTTGAAAAGGACGCTGCTTTAGAGCGCCGCTTTCAAACGGTAAGAGTAGAAGCTCCGTCTGCTACACAGACTGTCCAGATTCTTAAGGGTATACGTCCAAAGTATGAAGCTCACCACGGAGTTAGAATTACCGATGGGGCCCTGGAAGCGGCGGCAAGATGTTCGGAGCGCTACCTTACTGGGCGTTTTCTACCAGACAAGGCCATAGATGTGATGGATGAGGCAGGTGCTCGTGCTCGTATTGTCTCAATGGCTAGACCGTCCAACATAAGGGATATGGAAAATGAGATCGAAGTTATTCGATCAAGTAAAGAGTCAGCGATTAAGTTACAGGACTTTGAAAAGGCTGCCTCGTTACGTGACTGTGAGAGGCAAGCCAGAGAGAAGTTAGAGGTTGCTCTCGCTGAGTGGGGAGCGAGACGTAAGGAAGAGGAGATTTGTGTCACAGAGGAAGATATTCTTCATATTGTCTCAAAATGGACCGGGGTGCCACTAAGTCGCATGGAGCAAAAGGAGGCCTCTAAACTTCTTGCAATGGAGAGTGATTTAAAAAATCAGCTTATTGGGCAAGATGAGGCAGTGGCTACCATTTGCAGAGCCTTACGGCGCTCTCGTACGGACCTTAAGGACCCAAAGCGCCCCATCGGCTCTTTTATCTTTTTGGGCCCTACTGGAGTAGGAAAGACGTTTCTTGCACGGGCGTTGGCCGAGTTCATGTTTGGTGACGTGGATGCCTTAATCCAGCTTGACATGTCCGAGTACATGGAGAAGTTCACTGCTACACGCCTGATTGGTTCTCCACCTGGCTTCATCGGCTATGAAGAAGGAGGTCAGCTTGCAGAGTCGGTACGCCATCGCCCTTATTCAGTAGTGCTCTTCGACGAGATCGAAAAGGCCCATCCGGACGTAATGCATCTCCTTCTACAGATCTTGGAAGAGGGTAAGATAACGGATAGCCTCGGCCGTAAGGTGGATTTTCGGAATGCGATTGTCATTTTGACGTCCAATGTAGGGGCGGAGCTAATCAGGAAGCAGACAGCCTTAGGATTTGGGGTTTCTAGGCCTCAGGATAACTACGAATCCATGCGGGAGAAAATTCTAGAAGAAGCTAAAAAGGTTTTTAAGCCAGAGTTTTTAAACCGGCTGGATGATATTATTGTTTTTCGTTCACTCACACGTCTGGATTTGGAACGCATTGTTAATCTAGAAGTAGCGAAGGTCATCGAGCGCATCCGCGCTAAGGAAATCAATTTATACTTGGACTCAACTGCAATTGAATTTCTCATTGAGAAGGGGTACGATCCTGCCTATGGCGCTCGTCCAATGCGCCGAGCTGTTGAGCGTTTTTTGGAAAATCCCATTGCGGAGGAGCTTTTGCGCGGGAAGTTGAAAGGTGGAGATCAGGTAGATGTAAAAAGGGAGGGGGAGAGCCTTTCCTTTCGGACAACAAAGGGGGATCCTGTGGCTGTCAGTAGCTAGTTAGCTAGTACGTTACTGGTTGCTCAGGGCTCTTCAATTTATACTCCTAGCTCCTAGCTAGCCAGCGCTCGACGTCTATGGCGGCAGAGCATCCTTGGCCTGCTGCTGTAATAGCCTGACGATAGATAGGGTCGACTACGTCGCCGGCTGCAAAGACCCCTGGTATGCTGGTTTGCGTTCCGCGCTTCGGCACAATATAGCCGGCCTTGTCGAGTTCGAGCTTATTCTTAAAAGGAGCCGTGTTTGGAGTGTGGCCAATAGCGATGAAGACACATTTGACTTCAAGCTCCTTTTGGGCCCCAGACGTAGTATTGAGAATGCGGATGGCGCGCATCATGCCAGATTCATCCTGAAGGTATCTTTGCACAGTAGAATTCCATACGGGCTGAATTTTTGGGTGTGCGAGAGTTCGTTGCGCCATAATATGCGAGGCCCGTAGGGTCTCCCTACGGTGGACTAGATGTACAATGGAGCAGAAACGAGTGAGGAATAGAGCCTCTTCACATGCAGAATCCCCCCCGCCGATGACGGCTACTGGTGCGTCTTTGTAAAAAGCCCCGTCACAGGTTGCACAAGAAGTAAGACCATGGCCAATCAGTTGTCTCTCCTGTTCCAGATCCAGCCACTTAGCTGAGGCACCACTGGCAATGATTAGTGCTCGGCTCTCACGCCAAGTGCCATCGATCTTTACTCGTTGGATTTGGTCAAAAGCCTCAAAATCCTCCAGCATGCCATACTCGAACCTTGCTCCGAAACGACCCGCCTGCATACGCATGCGTTGCGTTAAGTCAGGGCCTTCAATTCCATGAGGAAAACCGGGAAAATTTTCTACACTAGTTGTAAGAGTTAACTGCCCACCAGGCTGTGTGCCTTCTATAACTAGGGGCGACAGGTTCGCCCTGGCGGTATAAATAGCCGCAGTGAGGCCTGCGCATCCACTGCCGACGATGATAACATTTTCCATAGGTGGAAGGGGAATGTTTTTTAGCTTTCTCTTGATTATATAGCACAGCTTCCCCACATAAAGAGTTTACTTCCTTAACCCCTTCTGGAAGAATGCGCTAGCTATGTCAGTTTGTTCGGATCGATGGATACGCCAGATGGCCGTTGAGCGCTCTATGATCGAGCCGTTTATAGACAGGCAGGTCCGGGCCAGTCAGGAGGGACAGCGGGTAATTAGCTATGGGCTGTCTAGTTACGGTTACGATCTGCGGGTATCGGACGAGTTTAAAGTTTTTACCAATGTTTTCAATACAGTAGTCGATCCTAAAAACTTTGACTGCTGCTCTTTCGTGGATACCAAAGCAGACGCCTGCGTCATACCTCCTAATTCTTTCGCACTGGCGAGGAGTGTTGAATACTTCAGGATCCCGAGGGAAGTACTCACTATTTGTGTTGGAAAGTCCACATATGCACGCTGCGGGATCATCGTCAATGTTACTCCCTTTGAGCCAGAGTGGGAAGGGCATGTTACGTTGGAAATCTCCAACACTACTCCGTTGCCAGCAAGAATCTATGCTAACGAAGGACTCGCTCAGGTGATCTTTTGCCTTGCACGTGAATCCTGTAGCGTAAGTTACGCGGATCGCAGTGGAAAGTATATGCGGCAAAAAGGCATCACGACGCCACTGGTATAAAAGCTCTTTGCAGAATCAGAATTCCACAAGGAATTCCATAATGTGTATATCTACCTGAAATGGATCCTGCGTTCCTTATGCCGGGAGAAGAAAGGCAGCGTATGTTAGTCTTGATAGAAGAGCGAGTCGATATCTCCGGCAGTTGTAACATTAGTCCTACGTGAAATACATTTTTGTGACCGGGGGCGTCGTAAGCTCCCTTGGAAAGGGGATCGCGGCCGCCTCTCTTGGGACCCTTCTCGAGCGGAGAGGACTGAAAATTTCTCTACAAAAGTTGGATCCCTACCTTAATGTGGACCCTGGCACTATGAATCCGTTTCAGCATGGAGAAGTTTATGTATTAGCGGACGGCTCTGAAACCGATCTGGATCTTGGCCATTATGAGCGATTCACACAGTGTGTTCTTTCCCGTTCCAATAACGTTACTAGCGGACAAATCTATGAAGCGGTCCTGTCTAAGGAAAGGCGCGGTGAATATCTTGGGAGTACCGTGCAGGTGATTCCACATGTTACTGAGGAAATCAAGGCCCGCATTCGCCGTCTTAGTTGGACGTCTGGTGCAGACGTAATGATCACGGAAATCGGAGGGACAACTGGAGACATCGAGGGCCTGCCATTCCTTGAAGCAATCCGTCAATTCATTCTCGAAGTTGGCACTGGTAATGCCGTTATTGTTCATGTAACTTTAATCCCGTTCATTAGAGCTGCCAGAGAGCTAAAGACTAAGCCCACACAGCAAAGTGTAGCCAAGCTGCGAGAGATTGGCCTTCAACCTCAGGCTCTGATCTGCCGCAGCGAAAAGCCTTTGGATCGGGAAGTACGCCAAAGGCTTTCTCTCTACTGTAATGTTCCCTATGAAGCGGTAATTGAGGCGCGCGACGTAGAGCATACTATCTATGAGTTCCCCCTTAATCTGAAGGCTGAGGGACTGGACTCTTTCGTCTGCAGGGCGTTAAGACTTACAACGTCAGAGCCAGATATGGCTAGCTGGGAGAGGTTTGTACGGCGGGTAATCTATCCAAAGGTTCGTGTAAGCATTTCCATTGTTGGGAAGTACACTGAACTTCAGGACGCTTACAAAAGCATCTACGAATCTCTGATACATGCTGGTGCTAGTAATGATTGTGGAGTTGATTTAGCTTTGGTAGATGCAGAATGTATTGAGCGTGAAGGGGCAGAGAAATATTTGCGTAGAACAACCGGAATTCTTGTACCAGGCGGCTTTGGAGATAGAGGCGTAGAGGGTAAAATTCTTGCTGCCAAATTTGCGCGGGAATCTCACATTCCATATCTTGGGCTTTGCCTTGGTATGCAGGTAGCAATTATCGAATTTGCCAGGGAGGTATGTGGATTAAGGAACGCCAATAGCACGGAATTTGACCCTGCAACCCCACATCCTGTTATTGTTATTCTCAATGAGCAACTCACATCGAATAAGGGAGCCTCTATGCGTCTAGGAAAATGCCCAAGTACTATTCAAAAAGACACACTTGCTTATCGAGTGTACGGGAGGACGGAAATTCAGGAACGGCACCGCCACAGGTATGAGTTTAATGTACGTTATCGAACGCAGATGGAAAAGTGTGGCTTTGTGATCAGCGCCATATCACCTACCGGCGACCTAGTAGAGCTGGTTGAGTTACGGGATCATCCTTGGTTCCTTGCCTGTCAGTTTCACCCGGAGTTTCAGTCCAAACCCAATAACCCACATCCACTCTTTCAAGGCTTTGTCGCTGCTTGCATCGCAAACCGTCAGTGAATCTGACTTGACACTCAATTGTACTTATCCCCGGTTATTCCACCGGGTTAGAAGAAGAGAAGCACGGGGGAGTAGTACTTTTAGCCGAGGATTTTTTCTAACGCCTGCCTACGTTGCTGGTGCAACTCATCGCTCAACGCTGGTAACAGGGCAGAACCGCTCCCTCGAGAGGGAACTTCTATCCATGAGCGGCATCCACCATATCTTTTCTCATATGGAATGCAATGCGTGGGATTCAAGCGTAACACTCGCACTAGAGCCACATGAACACCAAACCCCCTGTTCTGAAGGCGCTCTTGGACCACAAAATCCTGTAAGACGTGAAACTCTCGAAGGTAGGCGATCTTCCCATTGTCTTGCACAAACCGTACCCACTCTACAGAAGCTAAATAGCGGATTTCTATTTTTAGTATGTTTTCCGCAGAGGATGGGCACAAGCCCCCTTGCAGTATTGTCTTCTCTGGCTGTCCATGAAACCAAGTAGGAAACAGAAAAAACTCTTTGTGTTTGAAGTGGAATCCCGCCTTACCTTCGGAAATCCCTCCCTTTCGGATTAAAATGTTTTGTTTCCCTCTTCCAAGGGCTTCACATACTAGCGCCCACTCCTTAAGTGCTGGAAACGTATTCATTTAAGATAGATAACCGCACCCCGTAGGGTAAGCATAGCATGGATGCTTTATCGATTTGATTTTCATACTCACTCATTTTTTTCTGCAGATGCTTCCAGTAGTCCGGAGCAGCTCGTAAAGGCTGCCAAGTCCCGTGGACTAAGTGGGATTGCCATCACTGACCACAATGATTGTCAGTCCCTTCGATATTGTGTTCAAAATAGGCTCATGCGGGAAGATGGGTTACCAGTGGACAACTTTTTGATCTTTCCAGGAGTAGAGGTTTCTACCGCTGAGGGACATCTGCTATGCATTGGGAGTACAATCCCTAATCGAAGAGGAGTTCCTGCCCTTCAAGTAGCAGAAGAGATTCGCATGCGTGGAGGGATTCCAATTCCTCCTCATCCTTTTGACCGATGGCGTGCCAGTATTTGTCCTGAAATTATGGATCGGATGCAATTGGAAGTGGTAGAAGTATTCAATGCAGCGGTTTTCCGAAAAAAATACAACCAGCAAGCCCACATGTATGCCACGACACACTCTTTGGGAATGGTTGCTGGGAGTGATGCCCATCACCAAACATCCGTTGGAACGTGCTGGACGACGTTAGACTTGGAGAAGCTTTCCGTTGCCAGCGTACTCTCTCAGCTCCCAAAGTCTGTCCAAATCGGTGGAAACTACTCTCCCTTTTTAGAGGTCCTGAAAAAGTACTCTGGAAACTGGTTCCGTTGTTTCCAGTAACGGGGCCAAAGTGCTCTTGTCTTAAACAGATAATCGAACTGCGTGCCTCCTATCTAGCTTGAGGATTCCAGAGGAATCAAAGGCAAATTGTGCATGTAGAGCAATTTTCTCCCCCCTCCACCGTACACTACCCTGCTCGATAAGCCGCCGTACTGCTCCACGAGACTTATGTATGCCAAAACATCTGGAATAGACTGCGATAATGATCGATATTGAATCATATTTCCCTTTTGTAAGGGAATAAGATGGGAGATTAACCTCCTCAAGGTTTTGCTTGCTGAACCTTAGATTAAAACTCTCCAGAGCTACTCTTGCTGCCTCCTGTGAGTGGTATTTACTAACTATTCGACGAGCGAGCTCTCTCTTTGCATCCATAGGATGAAAACTAGATGAAGGGGCAGAGTCGCAGAGTAACAATTCGTAATAACGCCCTGTTAGGGTGTCCGGAATACTCATAAGCTTCCCAAACATCGCCTCCGGAGTTTCTGTAATACCTATGGCGTTGTTAAGACTCTTACTCATTTTTTGGATACCATCTATCCCTTCCAATAGTGGGAGAAGCATAGCAATTTGCTGAGGCTGCCCCTCTCCCTTCTGCAGGTGTCGCCCCATCATAACGTTAAAGAGCTGATCTATCCCTCCTAATTCGATATCTGCCAGGACTTGCACAGAATCCCACCCCTGCATAAGCGGATACTGAACCTCATGTAGGCGTATAGGAAGTCCTTGATTTATGCGACCCTTAAAATCTTCTCTTTGGAGGATTTGCTGAATGGTGACAAGGCTATCCAGATAGATTACCTTCTCAAGTGACATGGTTCTGAACCACTTGCTGTTAAAAACAACATGCGTCCGTTCTTGATCAAGAATCTTAAATACTTGTTTTTGATAGGTGAGAGCATTAGACATAATTTCATCGTAGGCTAATTTCGGACGGGCAGCCGAGCGGCCACTAGGATCTCCGATTGTGGCCGTAAAGTCCCCGATGATCAAAATGCTGTCGTGGCCTGCTTCTTGAAACTGGCGTAGTTTAGCAAGGGCAATGGTATGGCCGAGATGGACGTCCGGCGTGGTAGGATCCACTCCGAATTTTACTCTAAGAGGACGATTTGCCTCCAATCTGATCTGCAACTCCTCTGGACTGAGGATCTGCAAACAATTACCAGTAAGAACTTTAAAAATCTCGGATCTCATGAGAGTATGTGTCGACAAACAGTCGAAGGCAAACTACGCCACCTTATGGGCTTGTTTGTGCTGAATTTATTGTGGATCTCTTTCCAACCCTAGTTTCTATCGTCTGTTTTGGAAACAGCTGATGCTTAATCTCGTTTATTAATCTCGTTTAAGTGCAGATTAAGTGCGAATCGAGCCATAAAGCTGCCTACAGGAGGCAGCACCGTACTTAACTCATAGTAAGGAGACACCACTCACCAATCTCCTCCAGGCCCATAAAGTTGTATACTCTAGCTCGAGTATATAGTCTAGGTCTGGGTTCTGGTAATGGCTTACGAGAGAGCAGTCCTTTCCTCCATGGATTGCCCACACTCTTAACCAGTGGCCAACTCTTCTCTTTGAATTGCGGCCGTACTTGCTTTAGTGAAATCACGACTCATGACTTTATCTCCATGAGATTTTTTTGCTTTTTTTCTCTACATGGATGGCCCTCCATCTGATCGGATTCTCACCGGGCATGCAGGGCTTATAACTTAGGCCAGATTTGTATAGATGATACCGAAGGCATGGAGCAAAATTAACGGAACTGTGGAAAATTTGAGACTAAAATAGCCCTCCTTGTTATGAGTATGATCCTGAAAATTGTCAGCTATGGACATCCTGCACTTCGTGTAAAGGGTAAAAATGTTGCCAAGATAAATAAGCGTGTTCTCCGACTTGTGGCGGATATGACTGAAACTGTGATTGATGCAAATGGGATTGGCTTAGCAGCTCAACAGGTAGGATTTCCCCTGCAGCTTTTTGTGCTAAACTTACCTGGGGATCAGTCGCGCCTAAATGCAATGTTCCCCATGGTAGGCTCCGTTCCCCCTAAGCTTCTAATGCCGGTTGCGGTGGTGAACCCAGAAATCGAGCCCTATGGAGAAGTCGTGTATGCCATGGAGGGATGTCTTAGTTTTCCAGTTATAGAAGGATCTTATCCAATCCAAGGACTTGTACCTCGTCCTTCTTGCGTTTTCCTCTGTGCACAAGATTTGGAGGGAAAAAAGATGGAATTTCACTCCACTGGGCTGTTAGCCCGTGTTATTCAGCATGAATTTGACCACCTTCAAGGGGTCCTTTTTATAGACCGTATGGACCCAAGTACCTTAGAAGAGCTAAAACCTGCTGTGGAGAGATTGCTTAACTTCAAAACCGAGTGAATTTTGCCAAAGGAGAAGGGGGAGAAGGTCCAAGAAGGTTGTTGCTAGGCGTTCCCAATGAGCATGCCAGCGCAGAAAACAAGTAGTCCTCCAGCGACCACCTGGAAAAGCGCTGAGGTCCAAGGGATGGCCATATATCTGTGCCGAACCCATGCGATGGTAAAAAGCTCTACTGCAACCACACTAATAGCAACGGGAGTAGCAATGGTTATCTCACGGATTATCAAGTAGGGAAGAGTGTGGCCAATTCCCCCAAGGATAGTCATGAGTCCACAGACACTTCCACGAGCCCACGGCCGACCGCGGTCAGTGAGGCTTCCGTCGTCGGAAAGGGCCTCTGCGAATCCCATACTAATTCCAGCACCTACGCTAGAAGCAAGCCCCACCAGAAATGTTTCCCAGCTTCTACGCGTTGCTAAAGCAGCAGCAAACACTGGAGCAAGCGTGGAGACAGAACCATCCATTAGTCCCACAAGTCCTGGCTGAACTACCTGTAGTATGAAAAGACGTGTGTTGCTCGTACCTCTTTCCTCTGCCCGACGCAGCCGCTTAACACTATTTTCATGAGAACGTTCTGCCTCAGCAAGGTCTTCTAGAAGTTGCTGGATTGCGATATCATTGCTCCTCCGGGCAGCAAGTTCGTAAAAATGCTTAGTTTCTACTTCAATAATTTCCGCCTCGCGTGCTGCTGTTTCAGCATCAAACGGATGAATTAGCCAAATGGGGTTGCGAGATATAAAGCCTCGGATATCTCGGCGGCGAATAGAGGGTATAGCAGTAAATCCAAAGAGCGTTTGATAGAGCTCTAAGAGATGGCGATGATGATTGCTTTCCTCCCTTCCAAGTCTCCCGTAGTCGGAAGCTTTCTTAGGGTGGGTAGGTTGAAGTGCATCTGCAAAGTTTCTATAAATTTTTGCATCTTCTTCTTCTAGAGAAATTGCGAGAGCGAGAATTTCTCTGGAATTCAGACTTTCGAAGGTTCTCATTCTAGGGCTTATCTAGCTTGATTAAGTGGATATTATAAAAAAATTGTGACAAAAGACATAGTTTACTTTGACTTGGAAACACAGAGGACGGCGGGTGACGTAGGGGGATGGAATCGCAAGCAGTTGATGAAAGTATCCCTAGCGGTAGTATTTAGTACTAAGGATGAAAACTACACCATTTATCTAGAAAAACAGGTGGAGGAGTTGATTATACGGCTTCAACAGGCAGATATGGTAGTCGGATACAATATCCTCCATTTTGACTACGAAGTTCTCATGGGGTATACGGTCTTAGACCTGCCGCACTTCCTTCCGACATTGGATCTAATGGTGGAGGTAGAAAGAGTAGTCGGACACCGCTTAGCATTGAATGCTCTGGCACAGGCAACGCTGGGTATTGGGAAGATAGCAGATGGACTGGATGCTATTCGATGGTGGAGGGAGGGAAAGCTCCTACAAATCGCGGAGTACTGCTGTTTTGATGTAAAGGTGACTCGCTTGGTGCACGAATATGCTCTTCAGTATGGAGAATTGTTCTACGTAGACCGGTCTTTTCGTAGGCAGAAAATTGCCATCAATTGGCGTTGCCCGTAATCATTGTCTGAAAAAATCTCTGGGAGCTCTCGATTGTCCTTGTCGAGTGGGGCTTTCTTCTCTCCCCTGGAAGGATTTTATATTTCTGCCTAACGAGAAGTAGAGCATAAGGGTTGCCCTACCCGAGCGTTATGGGAGTCTGGAGGGTGCTTGTTATCGGAGTTGTGAATGTGTTGGCTGGAATATGTCCTTGTGAATGGGAGCTTGTGTATCTTATTTAGTTTAGTTACAGGTCTACTCCTCGATCGTTCCTATGAAGATTGGTCTTTACGGGGGAAGCTTTAACCCCATCCATCACGGTCATTTAATTTTGGCTCGGGATGCCCTAGAGCAGTTGAGCCTGGACAAAGTGATTTTCCTCCTCGCTAAAGTTTCCCCATTTAAACTCTCCTTGCCTTCCTGTGTTCCAGATAAACTTCGCGCTCATCTGCTTAAAGTCGCTCTTGAAGGAGAAACCGGATTGGAATGGGACGATTGTGAGTTAGGACGCGACGGTCCCTCCTATACCATTGATACAGTCCGCCAGATGCAAAGACGTTATCCTGCCGCTGAGTTTTTTTACCTTATTGGGGATGATCACCTTTGTACATTGTCCAACTGGAAAGAGTATAAGACACTGTGTCGCCAGATCCACTTTGTCGTCTTAAGCAGGGGGGCTACTGTACCTGAAGCTACTTTCCCTATCCTAAGGAGGAGGCTGGACATTTCCTCCTCAGAGATACGAACTCGACTTTCTCAAGGCTCCTCAATCCGCTACCTGCTTCCGGAGTCTGTCCGCGAAATACTGCTTCGCTCCGGATGCTATCAGCCTTGCCTTCATCAAGATAGATTGGATAAATCGGAGGCTCCGTAGCCCTTATAATTCCTTTCATGGCCTTGGAGCAAACCAGCATTGTACAATGTGCTTGGTGAGAGTCAGTCTTCCGTTCTCCTATTTCTAATTTCTATTTATGGGGGGCTAATTGGGAGGATTTTGCTGTTTTCATACCAACTATTTTTGACTATGGTCCCCCCCATGGGGAGTCTTATATGAGAGAGAGCTTTGGTGTGATAGAAGCGTGTGCCCACGCAGCTTCTGAGAAGAAAGCAGAGAACCTAGTGCTTTTGGATCTTCGCGGTATCTCCTCATGGACAGATTTCTTTCTCATCGGCAGCGCGCTCTCGGAGCCACAACTCAGGGCAATCGTTTCCTCCATCTGTAAGCAGTTAAGGGATCGCTTGCGGCTGCAACCGTTGTCAGTAGATGGACTACCTGCTAGCCAATGGATAGTGATCGACTACGGTGGAGTGGTGGCACATCTTTTTTTGAAAGAGAAGCGGGAATTTTATGCTATTGAAAACCTCTGGCGAGATGCTCCACGCTTGGAGAGGCCGTGGCTGACTTGATTAGGGATAATTGATTATGGATAAGAAAAGGGGGTGTGGTTTTTTGGACTGTCCCTCTCTAGGAGGAGAAGGGCAGCCCCGATCTTTTCGGAGCTGCCCGAAGGGGAAATACGGAGCCGGCCGCAACTACAACATCCCCTTCTTGGATCCTCCGGCTCCAGTCTAGCAGTCTAGTAGTCCATGCCACCCATTCCACCCGGAGTAGGTGGTGTCATCGGCTTTTCTTTTTCCGGAATCTCTGTAACAAGGCCTTCCGTAGTGAGAAGAAGCCCACTGATGGAGGCAGCATTCTGTAGCGCAGTGCGAGTCACCTTAGCAGGGTCTACTACGCCAGCTCTCACGAGGTCCTCGTAAGAGTCGGCGGCGACGTTGTAGCCGTCATTGCCTTTGCGCTTTTTCACTTCCTCAACAATTAAAGCACCCTCTTTTCCAGCATTGTCGGCTAACTGGCGCAGCGGGAACTCGATGGCTCGACGAACGATATCCGAACCAATTCTTTCGTCCCCCTCGAATCGAAGATTATCTAAGACCCTCTGTACTCGGATAAGTGCGACTCCACCACCGGGAACAATACCTTCCTCAACAGCCGCACGGGTGGCATGCAGCGCGTCCTCGACACGAGCCTTCTTTTCCTTCATTTCAGTCTCAGTGGCAGCACCTACATTGATGACGGCTACCCCCCCTGCGAGCTTAGCGAGACGCTCCTGGAGTTTTTCACGGTCATAGTCACTGGTAGTCTCCTCGATTAGACGACGAATCTGAGCTACACGCCCTTGAATATCCGAGCTCTTACCCTCCCCTTCCACAATGGTAGTGTTTTCCTTGTCAATCGTAATCCGCTTGGCACGCCCCAGGTCCTCGACCTGAACATTCTCTAGCCGTATGCCGAGATCCTCTGTAAGGCAACGCCCGCCGGTAAGAATAGCGATGTCTTCCAGAATTGCCTTACGACGATCCCCAAACCCGGGGGCCTTAACAGCAGCAACCTGTAGTGTGCCGCGTAACTTGTTCACTACTAGTGTAGCAAGGGCTTCTCCCTCTACATCTTCAGCAATAACCAGAAGTGGACGACCGGCCTTTGCTATCTTTTCAAGCAATGGAAGTAAGTCTTTTAGGCTACTAATTTTCTTCTCATGGATAAGGACATAGGCATTCTCCAAAGCTACCTCCATGCTTTCAGTGTTGGTTGCAAAGTAGGGGGAAAGATATCCCTTATCGAACTGCATGCCCTCCACTACTTCCAAGATAGTTTCAATTGACTTGTTCTCTTCAACTGTAATAGTGCCATCTTTGCCGACTTTCTCCATAGCATCGGCAATAATTTGTCCAATAGTAGAGTCCCAGTTGGCAGAGACAGTTGCTACCTGGGCGATTTCAGTGCTGTCCTTAACCTTCTTGGAAATTTGGCCAATCTCCTTGACAAGAGCATCAACTGCTTTTTGGATGCCACGCTGAATTTGGGTTGGGTTTGCACCTGCAGTTACATTTTTCAACCCCTCGCGATAAATTGCCTCGGCGAGCACCGTTGCGGTCGTGGTGCCGTCACCTGCTAAATCAGAAGTTTTAGAGGCTACTTCGCGCACCAGTTGAGCGCCCATATTTTCGTAGGGGTCTTCCAGCTCAATTTCCTTTGCAACAGTGACACCATCTTTAGTGATGGTCGGACTTCCAAATTTCTTGTCCAAGATAATGTTGCGACCTGAAGGACCAAGGGTCGCCTTAACTGCCTTGGACAGTTTTGATATACCGCGCAGGAGGGCCTGCCTAGCTTCTTCGTCAAACAGTAATTGTTTTGCTGCCATAAGAATATCTACTATTAAGTGAATTTTATAAAATCTACATGTAGTACCTAAATACCAATAACTCCCAGGATGTCATCTTCACGAAGAATGAGATACTTTTCATCATTAAGCTGTACTTCTGTACCACCATATTTCGAAATGAGAACTGTGTCTCCGACTTTGACGGTAAACTCAATCCGCCTACCGTTATCATCGATTTTTCCAGTCCCAAGTGCCATCACTCTTCCCTCTTGTGGCTTTTCCTTGGCCGAGTCCGGGATAATGATGCCATGTTTCACTTGTTCCTTCTCGTCGCTGGGTTTCACAAGTACCCTGTCAGCAAGAGGTTTAAAGTTACTAGCTGCCATAGTTTTAGATTTGTATATGTTAGGTTGTTTGGATTTTAACAAGAGCGCTTTCCCTGAGGGGATAGGACATTGCTAAAAGTATTGAAGTTATGATCTATTCTTCCGGACGTTTCTTCTTTTCCTCATCCATCATTTCAAATTCCGCATCAACGACATTTCCACCCTGCTTGCCACCGGTCTGGGATGCTGTACCTATGGAATCGGAACTGCCAGGTGTATCCGATGTCTGAGAAGAAGCAGCCTTTTTATAAAGTTCAGCACTGACTGCTTGAAATTTCTGTTGCAGACTGTCGTATGCGTTAGTAACAGCACCTGTGTCACCCTCCTTAAGGGCTGCTCGGACTTGAGCGATTGCCTCTTCTAGAGTTTTTTGGGTCTTGCTGTCTACTTTAGCACCAAGCTCTCTTAGTTGCTTCTCGCACTGATAAGCAAAGTTGTCAGCAATATTTCGGGTTTCAACTTCCTCCCGCACCTTACGATCTTCCTCGGCATGGGCCTCCGCGGTATGCTTGGCCCTTTCGATATCCTCCTTGCTAAGGCCGCTGGACCCTGTAATAGAGATCTTCTGTTCCTTCCCGCTTCCTAAGTCTTTGGCAGACACATTGAGAATCCCGTTGGCGTCGATATCAAATGTCACTTCGATTTGAGGAACACCACGCGGGGCTGGAGGTATTCCATCCAGATGGAATACACCAAGCTGTTTATCATCACGTGCTAATGGACGCTCCCCCTGCAGGACCTTAATTTCTACCCCAGGCTGATTGTCAGAGTAGGTCGAGAACACCTGAGATCTGCGTGTAGGAATTGTAGTATTGCGAGGGATCATTGCTGTTGCTATACCTCCAGCAGTCTCAATAGCGAGGGTAAGAGGAGTAACATCCAAGAGCAGAATATCTTTTACGTCTCCTTTAAGCACGCCCCCCTGAATTGCTGCTCCTACTGCTACCACTTCATCCGGGTTTACGCCCTTGTGAGGTTCTTTACTAATAAGCTGCCGCGCAGTTCCAACTACTTTCGGCATCCTTGTCATACCACCTACAAGCACCAATTCTTCAATGTTAGACTTCTCCCACTTTGCGTCCTTTAGACAGTTCTCTACCGGCTTAATGGTGCGCTCAAACAAGTCGTCCGTCAACTGCTCCAATTTTGCACGAGTAAGCTTCTTCTGAATATGCTTTGGCCCGGAAGCATCCGCCGTGATAAAGGGCAGGCTAATTTCATATTCTTGAGTGCTAGAGAGAGCAATTTTTGCTTTTTCGGCTTCTTCTTTAATGCGCTGGACGGCGTCTTTTTGCCTAGAAAGGTCCATTCCCACATCTGTTTGAAATTCCCTTATGACCCAATCCATAATGCGGTTATCCCAATCATCCCCTCCAAGATGGGTATCACCGTTGGTAGCACGCACCTCAAAAACACCGTCACCTATTTCTAGTGCAGAAATGTCAAACGTGCCACCCCCAAGATCATAAACCGCTATTTTCTCATCTTTTTTCTTGTCAAGGCCATAGGCTAGAGAGGCTGCTGTGGGCTCGTTAATGATGCGCAAGACCTCTAGGCCAGCAATACGCCCAGCATCTTTAGTTGCATTTCTCTGTGAATCGTTAAAGTAGGCCGGAACGGTAATTACCGCCTGCGTAATACTTTCCCCCAGTTTAGTCTCGGCATCAGCTTTGAGCTTTGCCAGAATGATCGCCGAGATTTCAGGGGGAGAGAACGTTTTTGTTTCACCATTAACCTCAACTTGGATGTGGGCGTCGCCGTTGGCTGACTTGATGACCTTGTATGGAATGCGGTGTAGCTCGTCCCGCACCTCGTCGAATTTACGACCCATAAATCGCTTGACGCTGAATATAGTGTTAGATGGATTGGTAGCGGCTTGGCGTTTGGCGGATTGTCCCACTAGACGCTCCCCGCTCTTGGAAAAGGCCACTACTGAGGGCGTAGTTCTAGCACCTTCTGAGTTTTCTAATACCAGGGGTTCTCCACCTTCCATGACTGCCATGCATGAATTCGTCGTTCCAAGGTCAATTCCTAAGATTTTAGAGGATTTAGGCATTTTCCGTAAATGTTTTCCTTACCAAGGCTTAACGGAGCATAATCTGTTCCAAAAATAAGAACTCTTGTAAAAGAATCCTGAAACAAACAACTTATGCATGTAAAGCCTTGTGAGTATGCGGCGCTTTGCAGCTAGAAGAGAGCCATAATGTCCCAACTCTTGGGACAGAAGGTTACCAAAGGTTATCAAGTTACTAGCTGACCCACACTGTTCATTTTACTTCTAGATAACTTCTAGACAAGCACTTCTAGAATCTGCTAGCCGTTTTTTCAGGAACAGAGCAGTTATGCGCCCCCTCGAAAAAAAGAAAGAGGCGCTCGGTGGATCCAGAGCAGGGCTCTCTAGGACTCCCATCCCCTCTGCCTAACAACGTGGGAGTTCGGCAAACAGCAAACTGCTGAGACAGAAACCCCACCAGATACCCTGAAAATCTACCGACAGCCAAAAAAGGAGGGGACATTCAGCGATACCACAAAGCCCTCGGACATATACCCATGAAGAGAGAGATATGCCACCATCTCCAAAAACCCCCCCGCAGAGCTTCTCGCGTTTCCCGTCTTGGCACGGTTCGGTATAAGGCCTTCCCGCGAGCGAGGAAAGAGCCCCTAAAGACCTGCTGCCCCCTGCATGTGGAAGAGCACGCAGAGAGCAGCTTCTTCATCTAGGTCTGAGTTAACACAGACCAACTATCCTACTTTTCGGTAGGTCTTTTCTTTTTCTTTGCTAGGAAAGAGCTTCCTTCTTCCAAGCATTGAAAGCGTTCCACTTTTCCTTGAGGATCTCTGGACGGGAGAGCCCAAGTGGAATGAAGAACTTACCATCCTTCTTGCTTAGATCTACGCGCTCCAAGTCTGCGTCTTTCTTAATATCCTTCCTGTCATCCTTCCTGTCATGCAGTTTTTTAGAGGATCTTAGATCTACGCGCTCCAAGTCTGCGTCTTTCTTAATATCC
>Ga0134126_10000027_pt1 | contig 190685 bp, 175 predicted proteins | sample KB31752_FD_96881 | JGI IMG/M metagenome (GOLD analysis project Ga0134126, IMG submission 96881) | Terrestrial soil microbial communities with excess Nitrogen fertilizer from Kellogg Biological Station, Michigan, USA - KB3-175-2 | ecosystem: Environmental > Terrestrial > Soil > Unclassified ...
GTACATCGGCGCGGTGTGGGCGCTGGCGCAGGGCATCGCGCAATTGACGCCGGTGGTCGGTGCGCCGGAATGGATTGCGCGCTGGTTCCTGATCGCGGCGACGATCGGCTTTCCGTTCTGGCTCGCCTTCGCGTGGTTCTACGAATGGACGCCGCAAGGGCTCAAGCGCGAGAGCGAGATTGCGGATGACGCGTCGATCACGCGCGTGACCGGTCGCAAGCTCGACAAGTGGATCATCGCGGTGCTCACCATCGCGGTAGTGTTGCTGCTGGCTGATCGCTTCGTGCTGCATAAGAACAACGTCGGCGACGCAGTTGTAGCGGCACCCGGAAAATCGATCGCTGTGTTGCCGTTCGAGAACCTCAGCGCCGACAAGGACAACGCCTATTTCGCCTCTGGCATGCAGGACGAAATTCTCACCCGCCTGGCCGGCATCCGCGACCTCAAGGTGATTTCGCGCACTTCCACCGAGCAATACGCCAGCCATCCACCGAACCTGAAAGTCGTCGCCGTGCAATTGGGCGTGGCCACGGTGCTGGAAGGCAGCGTGCAGAAGGCCGACGGCAAGGTGCGCATCAACCTGCAGTTGATCGACGCGCAAAGCGACAGCCACTTGTGGGCGCAGAACTACGATCGCGACCTCAAGGACGTGTTCGCGGTGCAGAGCGACGTGGCCGAGAAGGTCGCCGATGCGCTGAAGGCGCAACTGTTGCCGGCAGAGACCACGCGGATCGCGAACGTGCCCACGCGCAACGTCGAGGCGCACGATTTCTACCTGCAGGCGCTGGCGCTGTTCGGCCAGTTGCAGAACAGCTTCACCAACGATCCGGTCGCCGTCGGCCGCGAGGCAACCGATCTGTATAACCGCGCGATCGCCGCCGATCCGGATTTCGCGCTGGCCTACGCGAAGCAGTCCTACCTGCAAAGCTACCTGTACTGGTACGGCGTCGACACCCGCCCGGAGGTGCTGGATCTGGCACGCAGTGCGGCGGAGAAAGCGCTCGCGTTGCAACCGGGATTGCCCGAAGCGCACCTGGCAATGGGCTACGTGCACTACTGGGGCCATCGCGACTACGAAGCGGCGCTGAAGGAATTCGCCATTGCCCGCGCCGGGATGCCGAACAGCGCCGAGGTGCTCGCTGCCATCGGCTACGTGCACCGGCGCCAGGGCGACCTCGCGCGCGGCGTTTCCGAGTTGCAGGAAGCGGCCGTGCTCGATCCACGCAACTCGCTGATCCCGCGCGAGATCGGCAACACGCACGTCAACCTGCGTCGCTACGCCGAGGCCGATGCCGACTTCGCGCGATCACTGGCGATCTTTTCCGGCGACATCGAGGCGCAGGAACAGCGCGCCACCGGCCGGATGTTCGCCGGCGATTTCGCGGCCGCTGGCCGCATGCTGGACGCGATTCCCGTGAATTCCGATCCGCAAGGTTCGTCCTCGTTGTTGCGCTTCCGGCTGGCGATGCTGCAACGCCAACCCGACCGCGCCCTCGCCGCGATCGCCCGCGCGCCCGACTGGCTGATGACGCGCTGGGAGCACAGCGTCAGCCCGCTCGCATTGGCGCGCGGGCAGGCATTGGCGATGAAGGGCGATCGCGCAGCCGCGCACGCCGCCTTCCTTGCCGCCGAACAGGCGTTGCAGGCGCCGTTGCAAAATCCCGGCACCGCCGCCGATGCATCGAGTTATCTGGGGCTGACGTACGCCGGTCTCGGTGACAGGCAGAACGCTCTGAAAAGCGCGCGCCGGGCGGTGGACATGTTGCCGATGTCGCGCGACCCCACCGTCGGCGCGTTCTATCTCGAACGCCTCGCGCGCACCGAGGCGCAAGTCGGCGAAACCGGCGCGGCGATCGCCCACCTGCGCCAGCTCATGGATTCCGCTGCCGGTGAAACCCTTTCCGTGGCCACGCTGAAGATCGATCCGGCGTGGGATCCGCTGCGCAAGGATCCGCGCTTCCAGCAAGTGATCGCCGATGGCGAAACCGCACAAGCGAAGATCCAGCCATGACGTCTCCTTCCTTCATCGCCGAACTCAAGCGCCGCAACGTGCTGCGCGCGGGCGTGCTGTACATCGGCGCGGTATGGCTGCTGGCGCAGGTGATCACGCAGCTCGGTCCGGTTTTCAACGCACCGGTCTGGATTGCACGCGCTTTCCTGATCGCGGCGGCGATCGGCTTTCCATTCTGGCTCGCGTTCGCGTGGTTCTATGAATTCACCCCGCAGGGTCTGAAGCGCGAGAGCGACATCGCGGCGGATGCGTCGATCACGCGTTCGACCGGCCGCAAGCTGGACAAGGCGATCATCGCGACGCTGGCGATCGCGGTGGTGCTGTTGCTGGCGAATACCTTCGTGTGGAAAAAGGGCGCGGGATTGCAGGCGCCAGCGCGAATCGCCGCAAGTGTGATCGTGGCCATTCCCGAAAAGTCGATCGCCGTGCTGCCGTTGCTCAACGAGAGCGGCGATCCGGGTCAGGATTACTTTTCCGATGGATTGTCCGAGGAGCTCATCTCCGCTCTCGGGCAGGTTCGTGATCTCAAGGTGATCGGCCGCAATTCTTCTTTTCGCTTCCGTGGTGCCGCGCAGGACGACACCGCGCGCATCGGCGCCGAGCTCGGCGTGGCCACGTTGCTAGAAGGGACCGTGCGCAAGCAGGGCGACGAAGTGCGCGTCGTCGCCTCGTTGATCAAGGCCTCGGACGGCAGCCAATTGTGGTCGCAATCTTACGAACGGCAGCTCAAGGACGTATTCGTGATGCAAAGCGACATCGCGACTTCCGTGGCGAATGCCTTGAAAGCCAGCGTGTTCGGCGGCGCCGTCATGGCCACCGACAGGCCGCCCGGCGGCAACATGGCGGCGTACGACGCGATGCTGCAGGGGCGCTACTACGCGGAGCGGCGCGACCGCGACGACTACATCAAGGCGGTGGCGTATTACCAGAAGGCCATCGCGCTGGATCCGGACTATGCGCTGGCCTATGCGCGACTGGCGATCGCGCAGCAGTGGTTCAACGACTGGGTTGCCGACGCCGACGAGCGCAAGATCGCCAGCGCGCAAGCGCGCGCCAATGCCGACAAGGCGATCGAACTCGCGCCAGGATCGGCTCTTGCGCTGGGTGCGCTCGGGATCAACCAGGCATGGTCGGATTTCGACTATCACGCAGCCGAAACGACTTTGAAGAAGGCAGTCGCGCTCGATCCGTCGAACGCCGAAACCCTCTATCAGCTGGCGGACGTCACCGCCTGCCTCGGTCGTCTCGACGAAGGCATCGCGATGATGCGCACGACGCTGACGATGGAACCGCTCAACGCCTCGTTCCATTTCTATCTCGGACAATTCCTGCTTGCTGCAGGAAAGCCCGATGCGGCGGAAACCGAACTGCGCCGCGCCATCGAGTTGCAGTCCACCGCCGCCGGCTTCCACGCCTATCTGGCCATCGCCCTGCTCCAGAGCGGGCAAACGGATCAGGCGTTGCGCACGGCCAGGGACGAACCGGATCCCGCGAATCGCCGATGGGCGCTGAGCACGATCCACTTTGCGCGCGGCGAAACCGTACAGGGACAGGCGCTGCTCGACGAGATGATCCGCCTCGACGAGGGCTCGGGGCCTGTCAATATCGCGATGGTCTACGCGTTTCTCGGATCGAAGGACAAAGCTTTCGCAATGCTCGATCACGGGCTGGGGATTCGCGACTCCGGTGTGGCCTCCATCTACGAACAGCCTTACCTGATTCCGAAACTTCGCAATGATCCGCGCTTGGCGCCGTTCCTGCGGAAACTCGGCTTGCCATCGCCCGGGGAACTGGATGCGCGTCATCACGCTCCTGGGTCATGACTGAAGAATGCGGAAGATTGGACGCGCGCATGTAGCATGCGCTGTCGGCGGGCCGTAACCCGCGCCGGACCTTCTGCGATGGCCAACTCGCTGAAAACCGCGTTTGCGGAATTGCGCCGTCGGCGGGTGTTCCGCGTGGCCGCCGTGTACGTGGTGACGGGATGGATATTGATCCAGCTCGGCAGCGCCATCTTCGAGCCGCTGGGCCTGCCGCCGTGGTCGATGCGCCTGCTGCTGGCGCTGCTCGTGCTCGGGTTTCCGCTGGCCTGCCTGCTGGCGTGGGTGTACGACCTGGGTGCGCACGGCATCGAGCGCACCGCGCCGCTCGTGCAACCCGATGTTTCTTCCGTGGCGCCGCCCTCGCGCGCGCCGCAGGCTTCGGTCGCGATCCTGCCGTTCGCCGACCTGAGCGAGGCGAAGGACCAGGATTATTTCTGCGACGGGTTGGCCGAGGAAATCCTCAATGCGCTGGCCGCGATCCGCAGCCTGCACGTGGCGTCGCGCACCTCGTCCTTCCGCTTCCGCGGCGGCGATGCGGACGCGCGCGAAATCGGCCGGGCCCTGAACGTGGCCGCGATCATGGAAGGCAGCGTGCGCAAGGCCGGCGACCGCGTGCGCGTGACCGCGCAGCTGATCGATGCCGGCAACGGCTATCACCTCTGGTCGGAGAACTTCGACCGCAAGCTGGAAGACATTTTCGCGATCCAGGAGGAGATCGCCTGCTGCGTGGCACGCGCGCTGCGGGTCACGCTCAATCGCGCCAGGGATCTGAGCATCGAACGCAATGCCCCGCGAGTCATGCATGCCTACGAATTGTATTTGCGCGGGCGGCAGATCCAGTCGGTCAAGAGCAGCGACAACTGGACCAAGGCGCCGGAAATGTTCCGCAACGCGATCGCGCTGGACCCGGATTACGCGCAGGCCCATGCGGGCCTCGCCGATTCGCTGGCGCAATTGCTGATCTGGCGCATCCTGCAGCCGCAGGACGTGCTGGACGAGGCGCTCGCGGCCGCCAAGCGGGCACTGGAACTGGCGCCGGAGCTCGCGGAAGCGCACGTGGCGCGTGCCAACACCCTTTCGCTCGCGGGCGAGGACGCGGATGCGGTGGCAGCGTTCGAACGCGCGCTCGAACTGAATCCCGGGCTTTACGAAGCCCACTATTATTTCGGCCGGCATTGCTATGCGCGCGGCCAGTACGCGCGTGCACTCGACGAGTTCGACGCTGCGCACCGGGTGCGGCCCGATGAATTCCAGGCACTCTCGCTGGCGGCGAATACCGCCGATTCGCTGGGCGACAAGGCGCGCGGCGACGCGTTGACGCGACTCGCGCTACCCGCGGCTTTGGCCGAGATCGCCGCCGATCCGGAAAACGGGCGTGCGCTGTACCTCGCCGCGGGCATGCAGGTGAGACTGGGCGATCCGGAAGGCGCTCGTCGCAGCATCGAGGCAGCGCTGCGCCTGCAGCCGGACGATTTCGGCACGCTCTACAACGCGGCCTGCACTTACACCCACATGGACGAGAACGAGCGCGCGCTCGACCTGCTGGAACGCGCGATCGCGACTGGCGGCGGATTCCGCGAATGGCTGGAGCACGACAGCGACCTGGACAGCCTGCGCGCGCAACCGCGTTTCCATGACATTCTTCGCCGCCTCGAAGCGCGGGAACGGAACTCGCCCTGATGTTCGACACCACTGCCACACTCGATTGCAACGGTCGGTCGCTGAAGCTGGATCGTCCGCGGATCTGCGGCATCCTCAATCTCACCGACGATTCGTTTTCCGGCGACGGACTGGCCGATGACGTGCGCGCCGCGGTCGGGCGCGGGCTGGAAATGGTGGGGCAGGGCGCGGACCTGCTGGATGTCGGTGCGGAATCGACACGCCCCGGCGCGCAGCCGGTGGACGTGCCGGCCGAAATCGCGCGCGTGGTGCCGGTGATCGAAGCACTCTCGCGTGAATCAGGCGTGCCGATCAGCATCGACACCTCGAAACCGGAAGTCATGCGCGCCGCGGTCGCGGTCGGCGCCGGAATGATCAACGACGTGTACGCGTTGCGCCGCGAAGGCGCGCTGGATGCCGCCGCCGAATTGAAAGTGCCGGTGTGCGTGATGCACATGCAGGGCGAACCGCGCACGATGCAGGACGATCCGCATTACGAGGACGTGGTCGGCGAGGTGCATCGTTTCCTTGCCGAGCGCGTGTTTGCGTGCGAGATGGCCGGCATCGACAAGCGGCGCGTGCTTGTCGATCCGGGCTTCGGCTTCGGCAAGACGCTCGAACACAACCTCGCCTTGTTGCGCGCCCTGGAACGCTTCCGCGAGCTGGCCGCCGGTGTGTTTGTGGGGCTGTCGCGCAAGGCCATGATCGGCACGCTGACGGGCCGAGCGAATGGTGTGGAGCGTGTTGCCGGTTCCGCCGCCGCGGCGTTGATCGCGGTGCAGCGCGGCGCGGCGATCGTGCGCGTGCACGACGTGGCGGCGACCCGCGATGCGCTGGCCGTGTGGCAGGCGGTGCACGCGGGCGATGCGCCGGAAAAGGTGACGCAAAAACCGTTCGGCTCGCAGCGGTTCGGCGACGACTGACCCCGCGCGGCCACGGTCCGGTTTTTGCTACATTGACGGACCTACGTTCACCTGCGCATCCTCCCATGTCCACGAGTCGCAAATACTTCGGCACCGACGGCATTCGCGGTCACGTCGGCCAATGGCCGATCACCGCCGAATTCATGCTGAAACTCGGTCGCGCCGCGGGCGCGGTGCTGGGCCATGGCAAGCGGCCGCTGGTGCTGATCGGCAAGGACACGCGCGTGTCCGGCTACATGTTCGAATCGGCGCTGGAAGCCGGACTGGTGGCGGCCGGCGCCGACGTCGGCCTGCTCGGCCCGCTGCCGACGCCGGGCGTGGCGCAGCTCACGCGCGAACTCGGCGCCAGCGCCGGCATCGTGATCAGCGCCTCTCACAATCCGTATCAGGACAACGGCATCAAGTTCTTCTCCGCCGTCGGCGAGAAACTGGACGATGCGGTGGAGGCGGAGATCGAACGCGAGATCGACGCGCCGTTCACCACCGCCGCGCCGGAGCGGCTGGGCAAGGCGCGCCGCATCGACGACGCCATCGAGCGTTACGCGCGTTTCTGCCTCGGCACGCTGGCGGCGCCGCCCGACCTCGCGGGCAAGCACATCGTGCTGGATTGCGCGCACGGCGCGACCTACCAGGTGGCGCCCAAGGTATTCGCTTCGCTCGGCGCGCGCGTCACCCGCATCGGTTGCGAGCCGGACGGCTTCAACATCAATCGCGAAACCGGTTCGACCCATCCGGCGACCTTGCGCGGCGCGGTGATCGAGGAGCACGCGGACCTCGGCATCGCCTTCGATGGCGACGGCGACCGCGTGCAGATGATCGACCGCAATGGCGCGCTGGTCGACGGCGACGACTTGTTGTACGTGCTGGCGCGCGACTGGATCGCGCGCGGGCATTTGCACGGGCCGGTGGTCGGCACGCTGATGAGCAATTACGGATTGGAGCGTGCGCTCACCGGTGCGGGCGCGCGTTTCCTGCGCGCCAAGGTCGGCGACCGTTATGTCCTGCAGCAATTGAAGGAACACGGCGGCCAGCTGGGTGGCGAAACCTCCGGGCACATCCTCTGCCTCGATCGCGCCAGCACCGGCGACGGTATCGTGTCCGCGTTGGCCGTGCTGGATGCGCTGGCACGCAGCGGACGTGATCTTTCGCGCGCGCGCGAAGGCCTGGACAAACTGCCGCAGATCACGCGCAACGTGCGCGCGGCGGGCGGCGCCGCGCTGGTGGCGTCGGAAGGCGTGCGACGCGCCTTGTCCCAGGTGGAAGAAACCCTGCGCGGTCGTGGGCGCGTGGTGTTGCGACCTTCCGGCACCGAGCCGGTCGTGCGCGTCACCATCGAGGCCGCCGACGCGGCGGAAGTCGAGCAGCTCGCCACGCGCCTCGCCGAAGCGGTGCAGGTCGCGGCCGCGGAAGGCGCGGCATGATCGCGCCGCAACCGTTGCCATGAACCGCGTTCCCACCCTCGACATCCGCCGCTACGACAACGACCGCGATGCCTTCGTCGCCGAACTCGGCACGGCCTATCGCGAATACGGTTTCTGCGGCATCACCGGCCACGGCGTCGCACCGGAACTGGTCGATGGCGCCTACGACGCTTTCGTGCGTTTCTTCGCGCTGCCGACGCAAACCAAGATGCGTTATCACGTGCCGGGAACGGGCGGGGCGCGCGGCTACACACCTTACAAGGTGGAAACCGCGAAGGACAGCGAACACCCGGATCTCAAGGAGTTCTGGCACATCGGCCGCGAGTTGCCGGACGACTCTCCTTACCGCGAATTGATGCCGCCGAACCTGTGGCCGGCGGAAGTGCCCGATTTCCGCGAATGCGGCTACGGCCTTTACGAAGCACTGGACGCGCTCGGCACGCGCGTGCTGCGCGTGCTGGCCTTGCACATCGGCTTGCCGGAACGTTTCTTCGACGACAAGACGAACACGGGCAATTCGATCCTGCGGCCGATCCACTATCCCCCGATCGAAAGTGGCGACGTGCCCAATGTGCGCGCCGGCGCGCACGAGGACATCAACTTCATCACCCTGCTGGTCGGCGCGTCGGCGGCCGGGCTGGAACTGCTAACGCGCGAAGGCGCGTGGCTGCCGATCACCACCACCGGCGACACCATCGTGGTCAACATCGGCGACATGCTGCAGCGACTGACCAACCACGTGTATCCCTCGACCACGCACCGCGTGGTCAATCCGCCGGGTGCGGACGCGCGCAAGCCGCGCTATTCGGTGCCGTTCTTCCTGCACCCGAACCCGGACGTGCTGCTCGATCCACTGCCGTCGTGCGTCAGCGCGGACAACCCGCGCCGCTATGACTCGTCGATCACCGCGAACGAATACCTGCAACAGCGCCTGCGCGAGATCCGCCTGATCTGAATCCGGTCGTTGCACGCCTGCCGGCGATCCGGAGGCCTTTCCCTTCGTGCCGGGCTCACTTCTCCACGCGGAACTGTCTGGCGCGGCGCGCGATCAGCCGCAATGCGAGGCCATCCGGCAACAGCTCGAACAGGGCCTTGACGGCGCGGTTGGCGCCGCCGGTGACGTGCACAATCTCGCCACGTTCGGTTGCGTCCAGCCCGCGGCGCACCACGTCGTCGGCGCGCATCCACATCCAGCCCGGCAATTTCGATACTTTCGCGCGCGCGCCGGTGACGTCGTGGAATTCCGAGTACGTGAACCCGGGGCACAGCGCGCAGACGTTGACGCCCGCGTCGCGGTTTTCCAGCGCCAGCGATTGCGAGAACTTGACCAGGTACGACTTGGCGGCGGCGTACAGCGTGTGTTTCGGGGTGCCGGGAACCAACCCAGCCAGCGAGGCGACGTTGACGATGCCACCGCGGCCGCGTTCGCGCATGCCGGGCAGCAACAGGTGGCACAACTGCGTCGGCGCGACCATCAACACCTGGATGAAATCGGCATGCGTCCGCCAATCGCTGGCGAGGAAATCGCCGGGCACGCCGTAACCGGCGTTGTTGATCAGCCAGTCGATCCGCCATCCGCGTTCGTCGATCCGCGCGGCCAGGCGCGCGGGTGCATCGCGATCGGCCAGGTCGTCCGGCAATGCCTGGGCATCGATGCCGTGCGCGGCCTGCAGTTCCGCCGCCAGCTCGCGCAGTCGATCTTCACGGCGCGCGGTCAACACCAGGTCGCAACCGCGCGTCGCCAGCTCGCGCGCGAACGCCGCGCCGATGCCGGAGGAAGCGCCGGTGACGAGGGCGCGGCGTCGGGGCGCATGGTCTTCGGGTCGCATCGGGGCAGGGCTCTCGCTATGCTTTGCGTCCGCAATCATCGATGGTTCGACCCATGCGCCGCAAACTGGTGGCCGGAAACTGGAAGATGCACGGCACGCGCGCCAGCGCCGAGGCGTTGGTGGACGCGATCGCGCACGCGTTGCCCATGGCATGCGAAATCGCGGTGTTCCCGCCGTATCCGTATCTCGCAGGCTTGATCGCGCGTTGCGCGAGCGCCGCGATCGGTTTCGGCGCGCAGGATGTCAGCGCGCACGAGCAAGGCGCGTGGACCGGCGAAGTCGCGGCGTCGATGGTGCGGGACGTGGGCGCACGTTACACCCTGGTCGGGCATTCAGAGCGTCGCCAGCACCACGGCGAAACCAACGAAATCGTCGCGGCCAAGTTCGCGCAAGCGCAGGCTGCGGGCCTGGTGCCGGTGCTTTGTGTCGGCGAAACCCAGACCCAGCGCGACTCGTACGAAACGCGCGAGGTCATCGCCACCCAGATCGACGCGGTCATCGACCGCATGGGCATCGGCGCCCTGGCCAGCGCCGTGGTCGCCTACGAGCCGGTCTGGGCCATCGGGACCGGACGCACGGCCACGGTCGCGCAGGCCCAGGAGGTGCACGCCTTCATCCGTGACAAAATTCGCCGTGCGGATGCTACAATTTCGGGTTCGCTGCAGGTTCTTTATGGCGGCAGCGTCAAGCCGGACAATGCGGCCGAGCTGTTCGCGCAGCCGGACATCGACGGCGGTCTGATCGGCGGGGCTTCGCTCAAGGCCGCCGATTTTCTCGCGATTTGCGCCGCGGCGCGTTGAACGCCGCGCGCCATTGGAAACCCAAAATGCTTTTCACCATCTTCAGCGTTTTCTACGTACTGATCGCGGCGGCCTTGACCGTGCTGATCCTGATCCAGCGCGGCGACGGCGCCAACGCGGGCGCGAGCTTCGGCGGCGGCGCGTCCGGCACCGTATTCGGCGCGCGCGGCTCGGCGAGCTTCCTCACCCGCGCGACCGCGGTGCTGGCTGCACTGTTTTTCATATTGAGCCTGGCGATGGGCATTTACCTCAGCCGCGCCGGCGTGCCGAAACCGCAAGCGGATCTCGGCGTGATGGCCGGCGCAGCCGTGCCGGCGGTTTCGACCACCGCGGCGGTCGCGCCCGGCGTGGTTCCATCCGCGGCCGTGAAGCCTTCGCAGCAGCCATCGTCGGTGCCGCCAGCGCCGGCCAACAACAGCGAAGTGCCGCAGGCCACCGCGCCCGCGAAACCCGCGCCGAAAACCGCGAGCAGCGGCGGACATTAGATCGGTTGAGCGAGCTTCATGAAAAGTCCGCTACATGGATGTAGCGGGCGTGTCGCAGGGATGCGCACCCATTGCCCAGGTGGCGGAATTGGTAGACGCACTACCTTGAGGTGGTAGCGCCGAAAGGCGTGGGGGTTCGAGTCCCCCCTTGGGCACCATCAGCTGGTTTCAGGTCTTCCCGTACAATCCCTGAAATCCCTATGAAACCCGCGCCGGTCGCGGGTTTTTTGTTTATACTGTCTCGGATCGTTTCGGTGCAGCCGAACGTCTCTGGGGTCAATTTGGGGGTACTTTCAATGTGAGTCCCTGTTTTTGTGGGGGTACATACTGGGTTCGGGTCCCTGCTTTTCGGGAGAAACGAGTGGCCGAGGTCATCAACAAGCTGACACTGTTTGCGATCAAGGCCGCCAAGCCCGGCAAGCACTTCGATGGTGGCGGTCTTTATCTGCAGGTCACGCCGTCGGGAAGCTATTGGCGGATGAAGTTTCGCTACGGCGGCAAGGAAAAGTTGCTGTCTTTCGGCGTCTACCCGGAAGTGTCATTGGGAGAGGCCCGCAAACGCCGCGACGAAGAACGCGCTCTATTGCGCGCCGGTCGCGATCCCGCCGCGGAGAAGCAAGCCGCGAAGTTGCGGGCAAAGATATCCACCGCCAACACCTTCGGCGCCATCGCCGAAGAGTGGCTGGGCAAGCAACGCGTCAAGCTGGCGGAAGTCACCGCGGTCAAAGCCGTCTGGCTGCTGGGCATGGCGGCATCACTGAACAAGCGGCCGATTGCCGAGATCGAAGCGCCCGATGTGCTGGCGGTCCTGCGAACGATCGAAGCCACGGGACACCATGAGACGGCGCGGCGCGTCAAGCAGCGCATTGGCCAAGTGTTCCGCTATGCGATTGCGACCGGACGCGCCACGCGCGATCCGACACCCGATCTGCGGGGCGCGCTAACGCCCGTTGTCTCTACGCCGCGCGCTGCCATTACTGATCCGAACGCTGTCGCAAGCTTGTTGCGTGCGATTGACGACTACACCGGTCAGCCGACGACGCATGCAGCTTTGCGGTTGGCGCCACTTATCTTCGCTCGCCCCGGCAATCTGCGGGCGATGGAATGGACAGAGCTTGACCTCGATGCCGCCGAATGGCGCATTCCCGCCGGCAAGATGAAGATGCGCGAGGCACACGTGGTGCCCTTGTCATCCCAAGTCGTGGCGATCCTGCGCGAACTTCAGCCGCTCACCGGATCGGGCCGATATGTCTTTCCAAGTTTGCGCACTCGACAGCGGCCGATGAGCGAGAACACGGTCAATGCGTCGTTGCGTCGGCTCGGATACGACAAGGACACCATGACCGGACACGGCTTCCGGGCCATGGCTTCGACGCGCTTGAACGAAATGGGGTGGTCGCCGGATGTCATCGAGCGCCAGCTTGCCCACGCCGAACGCAACACGGTACGTGCTGTCTACAATCGCGCGCAGTACATGGCCGAGCGTCGCAAGATGATGCAGGCATGGGCCGACTACCTTGACAACTTGCGCACCGGCGGCAATGTCATTCCGTTCAAGCGCGGAGCCTGATCCTCCAGATCGGTGGCGCTGCGCGATCCAAGAGCCAAAAATATGCATTGAGCTGGCTGCGTATGCATTGAGCTAGCTCAAGTAGTGTATTTCTCGCGCAGATGCAGATAGTAGGCGTCGCCTTGTTCAAGGCCGCTTGCGCGATGCGGCGCGAGCGCACGAGGACTCCCGTATGGAATTGGACTTTTCCGGGCTGACCGAAATCAGCTCGTTGCTCAACGCGCAAGAAACAGGCAATGGCATTCGCCGGGTGCGGGTGGATTCGATCCAGCCTGATCCGAACCAGCCACGAAAGACCTTCGACGAACAATCGCTCTCCGAGCTCGCGCAGAGCATTCTATCCATTGGCATCATCCAGCCGCCGGTCATCCGAAGCTGCGATGGTGGCTACATTCTGATATCCGGTGAGCGCCGGTGGCGTGCCGCACGTCAACTCGGTTTGGAGATGATCGAAGTCATCGTGCGGGACGATCTCGACGCTCGCGCGCAGTTGATCGAGAACATACAGCGCGAGGCGCTGAGCGCTTGGGAAATCTATCGGGTTATTGCCGGCGAACTCGATGCGGGGACGACGCAAGCCGACTTGGCTCGGGCGCTTGGAAAGAGCAGGGCTTGGGTGACGGCGCATGCCGCCATCGGAAAAATGCCTGAAAGGCTGGTGACCGCGTTGCGCGAGAAGCCCGTTGCTGGCGTGACCGATTTGGGGCAGCTGCATCGCCTGAGGAGGCGCCAGAAGTGGCAGAAAACCTGTTGGATTCGCCAGATCACATAAACCGATCAATGATCGAAAAGGCCAGAAAGGAGGTTCCCGCGCGGCGAAGCTCACCACCTGCTGCCGCTTCCGATTCGTCAGAGTTCAAGGAGGCGGAGGTCGCCCAGTCGTCTTCAAAGCCACGCAATCAAATCGACGCGAAGGCGAAAAACCAGCAGTCCCCATCGCTCGATTCTGGACGCGAGTACCTGCAGGTTCGCATCCGGGTCCAGTACGACAACGCGTGCTGGATAGTGGATTACACCAAACCGGTGGAGCATGACGGCACGCTTTGTTTGGTGTCCGAAGGGGGTGACCGCGGTTTGTGTTTCGCGTCCATTGCGGCAATGAGGCTTCAATCCGTCGAGCGCGCTTGACTGTTTCGCGACGTTGCCCTCGAGTCCCGGTGTTTAGCAGCTAAACATTTTTCGAGGATGAATGAGCTAGTGCAGGATAGGTTTGTCGTGGCCAAGTTTTAAAGATGTCATCGTCGGCATCACGTTTCCACTCCCGTGAACGATTCGTCGGCTCGAGTTCAACCAGATCCTGGTCCAATCCAAATGCCCTTGATTGCCGCCAAATGCAGTGATTCCACGAAGGCACGTTTTCGCGCGCTCGCCGAGCGCCATGGCGTGAGCGAGTCTGTCCTGCTGCGCAAGATGATTGATCAGATGCTGGCCGGTAACGAAAAGCCGTCCGACGTTGAGCGTTTCGGATCGCGCAGGAGAGGGTACAGCGGACAGTTGAGATTGCGCTTGCGCCGCAACGAGGTCACAGCAATTCGTGCCCTGGCGGAGCCTGCTGGTCAATCGGCCCAAGGCTGGGTTATTGCGCAGCTACGCCATCGGCTCGAGCGAGCGGTGCCTTTCGCGAGGGAAGAATTGACCGCGATGCACGATGCCGTGCGGGAAATTGGTTCTGTGGGCGCAATTTGAACTCGATCACGCGGCACTTGCTGCGCAACGGTCAGTTCTTTGCTGATCAATTGAACCTCAACGAATTGTCGAAAGCCGTTGAGCGGATACGCCGCGAAATGATCGCAACGCTTACCCGTGCGAGTCATCGAAGCGGCACTGAAGAGTGACTTCGTTGGTCGCTGATGCCAACATCGCAGTCGCAATTGATGATGGTCGGTCGCATAGGAGCGGCGTAGATGCTGCCGAACTATTCGAACCTCTCGTTGGTAGCCCGGTGCTATTCCAGCTTGCGCTGCACTTCTCGCTCCATCGCCTGCATCACATGGTTCCTCCAATAAACACATTCACTTGGAAAACGTGAGGAACTACTGTTCGATCACCTTTTCGATCAGCTCCCGCTGGTGCGCCAGCAGCTGTTTACCGAGAACACGCTCACCGCGGTGCTACCGCTGATGAACCCCGTTATGTCAAGATTGGGTGCGCTTCTTCGGCTCAGGAGTACTGTGCTCGGCGTCATCGTCTTCGCCTACGGGTGGTGGCGCACCTGCCGCTCTTCGACCAAGGAATGATGAGTGCGTTCATCAGAATGGACGAAGAGATCATCGCGTATTCGGCGCTATCGATGTTCGTCAAGACCATCTTGGGCGGTTGGATAATCGCGATGATGGTTTGGCTAATGGCTGCTGTGGATGCGACGCAGAGGTGGACTCATCGTTGGCCTCACTTGGTTAATCGCGCTGACCGGACTGGTGCACGGCATCGGTTCTGCAGCTGATGTATTTTTCTCGTGTTCGATGGACTAGATTAAATGGCATCGATCAGCTAGACATCAGCTGTGCGAGGTGCGGGCGGCGTGAATGACGCGCTCCACTATTTCGCCGACCATTGGGTCTTTAATCGGTTAGCACGACGTCAGCAACGATATCGTCGCCAAGCGGCTGCACGGCATATCAATGCGTTGCAGGAGTTGCGATGCCCAGAGCAGGCGCATTCCTCAGCCGGTTTCAAGTTGTCCGCACAATCCCTTTGAAACCCGGACGAAACCGCGCTTGTCGCGAATTTTGTTTGAATCTTTCGTCGCAGCCGGATGCGCCCGGGAGTCATTTCGGGATATCTTTAATTCAAGCCTTCCCTGTGACTACAGGCAGAGCGACGATGAAGCAGCTTCCCCGATTCTTGCCGGCGCTGGTGGCATTGACCCTGCCGCCGTGTGCTTGTACGAGCTCGCGCACGACCGCCAACCCGATGCCTAAACCGCCGTTGGAAAGCTGGTGATCGCGCGTATCCTGCACGAACATGTCGAAGATGTCGGGCAGCATCTCCGGCGCGATGCCGACGCCGTTGTCCGAAACAGTGATAGTGGCAGCCTGTTGCTGCACCGTCATTGTCAGCGTGATCGTACCCCCCTCGCCAGTGTATTTCGATGCGTTGTCCAGCAAGTTGTTTACGATCTGCGTCAGTCGCACGCGATCGCCATGCAAGTTTACGCTTTCGGCCGGCAGCGCCACGGTGAGACGTTGCTGCCTGACTTCCATCATCGGTTGGCAGGTCTTCACCACCTGCGTCAGGACTTCTCGCAAATCTACCTGATCGAATTCCAGTCGCATTTTGCCGGCGCTGATGCGAGAGCCTTCAAGCAGGTCGTCGATCAGCCGCGTCATGTGCGCTACCTGGGTTTCAATGACCGTGTTCAATTCGGCCAGCGAAGGGGACTTCGGTTGCACGCCATGAGCCAGCATCTCGGCGGCGAGCCGGATCGGAGCCAATGGGTTGCGCAGTTCATGCGCGACCAACCCCATGAAGCGAATCTGTTGACGATGCGCTTCGATCGCTTGCGCGGCCGAGGCCTGTGCATTCAACGCGGAGAGCACCAACTGCTGATTGGCGCGGCGAAGGTGGTGACGCTCCGCGGCGCGCACGTCCGGGGAAAAGTCAAGGCGTTCAGCCACCCTGCGCCAATCGTGACTTTGCGGCAACGGGTTGAGTTTTCCTGCAATGCAATCGGCGTAGAACGCGAAGCCCCCATGCGAATGGTGTTTGGAGTAATACATGGCCGTGTCGGCGCGCTTCGTCAGGACCTCGGCGTCCTTGCCATCCTGCGGATAGACCGCGACGCCGAGGCTTGCCGTCAACTGCAGCACATGGTCGCCGACATGCGCGGGTGCGGCCACTGCCGCGAGCAGCTTGGCGGCAATCCGCCCCGCATCGGCAACTTCGGCAATTTGCGGCAGCAGAATCAGAAACTCGTCGCCGCCGTACCGGCTGACCGTATCAGAATCGCGCACCGTGGCGGTCAGACGTTCGGCCACTAACTGCAATACTTGGTCACCGTTGATGTGGCCGAGCGTATCGTTGATTGTCTTGAAATGATCGAGGTCGAGAAACAACACGGCCAGTTGCGAGCCCTGCCGATGTGCCGCAGCTATCGCGGTGTCCAGCCGGTCGCGCATTAGGGTACGGTTGGGTGTGCAGGTCAGCGGATCGCGCTGGCTGGTATGGGTAAGTCGGCTCAGATTGTCGACCGCCATCGCGGCAATGCTGTCGGCTTTCAGTACCGCCAACACCAGGCTTTCGTTCGCCTCCCGCAGCTCGTTCTCGCGGAGCGTATTCAGTTCTCGCTGGACATTGATCAGATCTTGCCGCAGTTTGGCCAGATGCTCACGTAAAGTGACTGCCTGCGCATCGAGTGCGACGAGCATTTCCGTCGCGGACACGACATTGCGCCGGTCGCCGGAGTCGTTCACGGTAACGCCCGCATCTGGGGACACGACCGCCCCGCATCATGGCGCTCAGCCATTCTCGGGGGCATCCCTGTGGCTTCCGGCATGGCTACTGCGAGTCGGTCTCCCGCCCAGCAGACCTTCCTGATCGATCAGCATGTCGCCGATCTGGATTCCGTCGTCGTCGATGTGATAGATGCGCAGGTCGTGGGAATGCGCACTGTCGCGCACCTTCACCACCGCCATCATCCGTTGCAGTTGGCTGTCAATTTCGATGTAGCGTTGCACGATGATGGCGTCAGTCATGAACGCATTGCCGTATGGACTGAAGCGCAGTTCGTCGTAGCGGTCTTCCAGCTCCGAAGTCATCAGCAGGCTGACGCCGGTGGCGGCCAGCGCCGACACCATGCGCGACAATGCTTCGCGGAACGTATCGCGGAAGGTCGGCGCCAGCAGCACCTCGAAACCTGAAAGCGAGTCGAGTACCACGCGAGTCGCAGTACTCCGCTTGATTTCGGTGATCAGCATCATGGAGATCTCGTCCACCGACAGCGTGGCTGCCTGGGTGTCGATGACGCCGATCCGACCGCGTTCGATCAAGTCCGCGACGAGCTTTCCGCGTGAACGGTTGGGGCGTTGCTCGAAAGCGGCAATGAGGCCGATTTCCCCGTTGCGCGCGCCTTCGGCCAGGAAAGCGCCGGCCAGGATGCTCTTGCCTGAGCCGGCGGGGCCGGCGACCAGCAGCGAGTAGCCGCGCGGCAGGCCGCCGCCCATCATTTCGTCCAGCTGGGGGTTGCCCATCGCTACGCGATGCTTCAGCGATTCTTCCGTGCCTCGGGCGTCGGGTGCATTGGATCGTGGAGGCGCGAAGATGTTGATGCCGGCATTGGTAATCCTGAAAGAGTGCAACCCTGGCGAGATCGGCTGCCCGCGCATCTTCATAATCTCGATTTTCCGCACCACCGAATTGTTCTGCGCGCTCTGGCGCAGCCAGATCAGGCCGTCGGCCACGGTGAAGATCGGGCTCGGGTCCCGTTCATGAAAGTACTCGCCAACCAGAAAAGTCGTAGCTTGCCAACTGGTCATCAACAGCCCTAGCTGCTGCACGAACTGCTGCAAGCTAAGGAATGCATTGCCATTGCCCTGCGCCGCCAGAATCACCGATCTGAACGAATCGACGAACACCAGCCCCGGCGCGTGCGTTTTCACCTCGGCGACGATCCGCGCCAGCACCTTGCCGAGATCGCCCGTAGCGGTGTCGTCGGCCAGGTTGATGAAGCGGATGCTGTGGTTGATCTTCTCACTGTCGAAGAAATCGAACTGCTGCTGGTAACGCAGCATCTTCAGCGGCGGCTCGCCCAGCACCGTGAAATACAGTGCGGGACGCTCAGGCGTGGCCAGCGCAAACATCAACTGATGCGCCAGCGTGGTCTTGCCGCTGCCCGGCGGCCCGGCAAGGATATTGAACGAGAACTCGGGCAGTCCGCCGCCGAGCACCTCGTCCAGCCCCGGCACGCGGGTATGCAGACGGTTGATGATTGCTTTGCTCATAACTTCAGGTGTCCTGCACGGCTTCGCCGCTTGAGGGGTTGTTTCCGACGGAACGCAGCAGCCGCTCGGTGAGTGCGGCACCGATGAGACTCGTCAACAGGTCGAGAAAAATCTTGAGCAATGCTGCCTGCACGGCCATCGCCGCGTCCACGCTGGATTGTTGCGCGAGGACCTCGCGCAACGGGGCGTAATCGCCATGGGCGATCTCGACATCGACCATCGCCGTCAGGGCAGGTTGGTCCGTCCGCGCCAGATACAAACTGCGTCTGAAAAGCGCGGCCATGCCCGCATGGCCGATGATGGGCCAAAGTGCGTCGTCGATCTTGCGCCAAGTCGCCGCTGCCAGATCGGCCGCTTGTGCAGTGTTCGTCGCCTTGACGTCCGATTGTCCGGCAATGAGCCTGGAAGGGAATTCAGTGGGGTGGGATGGCATGGCATTCCGAAGACGAGCCCGCCGTGGCAAGCTCTCGGATGTTACTCCGCGCAGTAATTTTCGGTGAAAATCTTTCGTGGCATGGATTTGCCGGACATGCTTATTCCGCGTCATGAATCCGGTCCGCCTTGCATCGATGCCTTGGGGAAAATGCTGTCGAAACCGCACACCGCCGGAACCGGACACGTCTGCATTATCTCCCCCAGGTCGCGAACATGACGACAGCCGCCCCCGTCATGACCAGGGTCGCGATCCAACCCAAGGCCTGCAGCCATGGTGGAAGAACGAACTTGCCCATGTCGCGCAAGCTCGTGCTGAACACCATGATCGCGGTCATGATCGGGACCGCCGCGACACCGTTGATCACCGCGCTCCAGTACAACGCCTTGACCGGATCGATGGGGAGGATATTGAGCGCCAATCCCAACGCGCCGGAAACAATCAGCACCGTATAGAAAAGCTTGGCCCGGGAAGGCTTGTGCTCGAGCCCGCTCGGCTTGCCGAAGGCTTCCGCGCCGGCGTATGCCGCAGACCCCGCGAGTACGGGTACGGCCAGCAGGCCTGTGCCGATGATTCCGGCTGCGAACAGTGCCGAAGCAAATCGCCCCGCCAATGGACGCAGCGCCGCCGCTGCCTCCGCGGAGGAGGTGATATCGGTCTTTCCATGCGCGTGCAGGACAACTGCCGCGGTAAGGATGATGAAGAACGCCACGATCTCGGAGACGAACATTCCGGTAACCGTGTCGAGACCGATGCGCCTGAGCGCAGACGGACCTTGCAGCGGCATGCGCTTGAGCGGCCGGCGCAGATTGCGGGTGTCGTTCACTTCCTCGACTTCCTGCGCGGCCTGCCAGAAAAACAGGTAAGGGCTGATGGTGGTGCCCAGGACCGCCACGATCGCCATGGCGTACCTGGCATCGAAAGTGATGTGCGGCAGGAAAACGCCTTTCAACACCTCGTTCCAGGGAACCTTGATCGCGAATGCCGTGGCGACATACGCGAACAGACTCAGCGTCAATATCTTGAGGATGGGCGAGTAGTACGAAAACGGAACGAACACCTGCAGCACAATCGAGAGCAGCATGAATACCGCGGTGTACGCCAGTGCGGGGCCGCCGATCAACAGCTTGAGTGCAGCGCCTATCGCGCCGATATCCGCCCCCAGATTGATGATGTTGGCAACCAGCAGCGCGGATACCAGGCAATACACCAACCAGTGTCCGTAGCGCTTGCGCAATCCCGCGGCGATACCCGCGCCGGTCACGCGACCGATACGCGCGCTGATCATCTGAATGGCGATCATCAGTGGCAGCGCGAGCAGAACGCTCCACATGGTGTTGTAACCGTAGGCCGCGCCGACCTGCGAATAGGTCGCTATGCCGCTCGGATCGTCGTCGGCGGCGCCGGTGATCAGGCCGGCGCTGAGTGTTCGCCAGTAAGGTGTTTTTGTTTCGGCATTCTTGAGCTTCTTCAAGTCAAGCACTCTTCGTGAAGCGATCTATTGCGCATCTGCTGCTTCGCGGCGGCGCCCTCACGGAGTGGACTATGATTGCCAGTTCAGCCGGGTCGTGTTGTGCAATCGAGTGCATGGTGTTGTCAGCCATGGCTCCTTCCTTGTGGATATCCTTGACGGTGACGTGCCGTGTGGGCTGCGTAAGCTTTTTTTACAGGCACCTCGGCTGTTGCTCGGAGTCTCTTGGCGTTGTGTATCTTTCTGTTCAGGCACGATGCTCGACTGCATCTTCGGCCTTGTCTCCCGTTTCTTCCGGCGGCTTTGGGCCCTGGTCGCGGCTTGCGCTCTAGGCGACCCCGCTTGAACACGGGAATGGATTCCCATTTTTTTCTCGAAGATTATGTGCAAGATTGCGTGCGGTCTGTACGGCACCGCACGATGCGTAATGCAATTCATGCTCGCCATGTGGCTATTGTCCTGGCCAGCGCAGCGACTCAGCCACGCGCCAGTCATCCGTCAGCCTGCCGACGACTTCTCAGGTGCTGTATCAGTGGAACTTCCGCGATCTCCCGAAAGGATCTTGACGCACGGGTTGCGCCGTTGAGAACCGAATGCGATCGGAATAGTGGTACTCTGTACGGTACCGCGCATACAATCTCGAATACGGCCGTTTGACTGATGGTGGAAGCAGTCGCTTTGATTGTCTGTCGAGGCCCACTTGGGCGTTGAGTCTGTCATGCCGTCCGCGCAAACCAGCCCCAGACAAAACAAATTGCTTGCCGCGATTCCGGACGCGGAGTGGGAGCGTTTCGCTCCGTATCTGGTGGCGGTGCATCTGAGGTTGGGCGACGTCATCTACGAATCGAAGACCGATCAACCTTACGTCTACTTTCCGACGGATTCGATCGTATCGTTGTTGTACGTGATGGAGGATGGCTCATCAGCCGAAATCGCGATCGTCGGCAACGAAGGGCTCGTTGGCATTTCACTGCTCATGGGGGGTGGAACGACTCCCAGTCGCGCCGTCGTACAAAGTGCCGGCCACGCATTCCGGATGCAGGCCCGGCATGTTCACGACGAATTCGTCCTGGCCGGTCCGGTTCAAAAGCTCTTCCTGCGCTATACACAAGCATTGCTGACGCAGATGGGACAAACCGCCGTGTGCAACCGGCACCATACCGTGGACCAGCAGCTCTGCCGATGGTTGCTGATGAGTCTGGACCGATTGCCGTCCAACGAGTTGACAATGACCCAAGAACTGATCGCGAACATGCTCGGCGTGCGGCGCGAGGGCGTCACGGAAGCTGCCGGAAAACTGCAACGGACAGGTGTCATCGAATACCGCCGTGGCCGAATTCGGGTCCTCGACCGACCGCGCCTTGAAAGCATGGTATGCGAGTGCTACGAAGTAGTGAGAAACGAGTTTGCACGCTTGCTTCCATGAGGCGACGGAACCGTACACCGCCGAAACTGACCTTCCCACGGTGCCCCAGGCATTGAATCGTCGATCACACATTTCATCTGTGATGCAAAACGGCTAGTCGCTCTCGACTATGTGCGCCGTCAGACAGACGACGGACACGCTTTGCAGCATGCTGGCTCCGCACGTTCAGGCCATTGGGATCCGGTAGCGGAACAATTTGACAATTCGTCTTTTCCGCGCCGCGCCCGGGCACGTCAGGGGAATTTCATGCCACCCGAACACCCGCTTGTAGTGTCCAATCAGCTGCTCGCCACGTTGTCGGCCAAGCAGCGTGATCGCCTCCTTGCTGAGTGCACGCTTGAAGATCTGATTTTCGGAATGGTTCTTTACGAGCAGGGCTGCCGTATTCGCCATGTGTATTTTCCAACAGGGGGTTTTATCTCCATGTTGAAAACCGTTGATCGGTACTCGACGCTGGAAGTCGGCATGATCGGAAGCGAGGGAATGTGCGGATACACGCTGAACTTGCACGGTGACGTTTCATCGCTCCGTGCGCTGGTACAGGGTCAGGGAACAGCGTGGCGCATGACGTCAGCAACATTTCATCGCCATCTTGCTGCCATGCCGGCCCTGCGCGAAGTTCTGGACATGTATACACACGTTGTACTCGACCAGCTTTCGCAGGCCGCGGCATGCCTGCGTTTTCATATAGTTGAGGAACGGCTCGCGCGGTGGCTGTTAATGACCCAGGACAGGGCGCACGCTGATTCGTTTGCCGTGACGCAGGAATTCTTGGCTTATATGCTCGGTGTACGCCGGTCCGGCGTTACCACGGCTGCCGGCATTCTTCAGTCGCGCAAATTGATTCGCTACGCGCGTGGCCAGGTGACTATCCTCAACCGCGATCGCCTCAAGGCTTCCGCGTGTGTGTGCTATAAATCCGACCTCGACAGTTACAAGCGCGGAATGGCCGCAGGACTCAGGCACTGATCAAGGCCTTGTTGACTCTAATGGCTCGGTTGCAATGCGAGGCACTGATCGGTGCCACGGGTACCAGATATGTCGGTGATCATCGATGGGTGATCATCGATGCGATCGAGGAAAAGTCGGCGCATCTTCCAGCGCATGAGCAGCTACCATTGCATCGCTCGCCGGCTTCCGATTCGAATCCGGCAGCATAACCGGACACCAAGCTGCATCGCCGCCCGAGGCAAAGTTTACGCCGGGACCAATTTTCCTGCCATCAAAACCGATGCTCAACCAGGACCGAAAACTTGTCCGGAAAGCAGACATCGTTCGGGTCCGCCAACGATTCGCCCGCACGAGGGCGAAGGGTGGAACTTTGTGCGATCTGACGCAGGTCAAGCGAGTCCATCAGTCGTTCGCCCGCCAGACTCGACTGATGCGCCTCCCGATGCGAGCCGATGATTCCTGACTCCCATTTGGCGGAATGGGCGGCAGCAGTCGGCAGTTTTTTCGTCGGTATAGTCGCGATCTGTGTCGCTTTCATCCCCGTTTACAACGAACATTGGGCGAAGAAAAGCGAGGCTCGTGTGATTGCCGGTGCCATCGCCGAGGAAATCGAGTTTGCGCGAGTGAGTGCGGCTACCATAGCGCACGAAATCACAGGCAGGTTGCGGCATCGATCAAGCGACTTGATCGAGTTGATTCCATCGATTCTCCTCCGGCGCACGACAATGATCGACCGTTTTCTTGCCGACCTGGATTGCTTCGGAGTCCGGGATGGAAAGATCGTTGCGGACGCCTGCGCGGCAATCCTCAATCTTAACGCGCAGCTTTCCAGCGTTGGCATGTGGCCTCACGATCCTGTCGCCAATCTATCTTTCGACGACCTGCAATATATTCTGCTGGAAGACTTGATCATTTATGCGGGTAATACGGCAAAATTGGCGGAATCTGCCAAGAATGTTCTGCGCAGTCACGGCGCAGCGTTCCTGACCAAGCCCCGTCCGCATCATCTCGACGACGACCGATGCTGAAACCAGGAGCCCTTTTTGGCACCGCGTGCCGCGTTGGAAGCTATCTGTCGATCCGGATATCCGATCCGATGCGCAGAATTAATAGCGCTTCCAAGCCACCGTCGGTTGTCAATGGCCATCATGCAACGGCGTGGCCCAGTAATCCGACGTCGGGATCGCAACGCGTGCGTCCAAATCCTGATCTCTAGGCTTTCGGCCAAGTAGTGCCTGATTCCCGCCCATACGGCATCGCCGCGAACGCATGCGGGATTGCGCTATACCCGCAGTGACGATGTCTGTGTTGCCCAGCGCACAGACATCCATCCGTGCTTGACCTACCCTTGCGTCGATCAAGGAAGAACGGTCGAGGCAGGGACGCCTCCGATCTTCGCGGCCCTTGCCCGGCAATCGAAGGCGAGGGCGGCTCAGAAATTCGACTCGGGAAAATCCTATGAGCAGCGAAACCCGCCTTCTGCAGGGGCTGATCACTTCTTTGGATGACGCAAGACTATGCCATTGTCGCACGGCCCGGAAAACGACCCAAGCTCATCTTCGGCACTCGCTCGAAAGGGTTATTCAAACGCACATGATCATTGCTGCCGATCTGGCCGATCACATCGGTCGCATGGGTGGCCGAGCCAGACGCAGTGGAAGTCATCTGGCAATATGGCGGACGCGTCATGCGGGATGGCTGGCGCGGCTCAGTCCCGATATAGAAACCGCGTACGCCATCCATGCAGAAACGCATGAAACGCGTGTACTGCGGCATTTCCGAAACGCGTGTGCCAGAGCACGGGATGTAGGAATGCGCGATTGGCTGAAACACCACGGGTGCGAGATCGAACACGCGTGTACGGATATAAGCCGCCACAGCCTGATGATGCAAATGCGGGGAATGCCTTTGACGGTCCGCACCAGCTGCAAGTAAAAGATTGCAGGCCATACAGGTGGAGCGGCGAGCCTGCCCTCGAACACCATCGCGGGTTGAAATGCGGCTAGCGAATTGGAAAATCGACAACAAATGGATACTGATACGACTACCCTGCTGGATCTGATCGCGCTCATCGACGATGATCGGCGCTTTCACCAGGCCGCGGCGTTGCTGGCGGCGAATGCCGAAGACAAGGCGCAATACGCCCACCAGTCGCGTTGCGAAGCTTCGGTAATTTCCAGAATCAGGCGAGGCATGGCTCGCAAGAGCCATCGTCGTGTGCCATTGCCGAGACAAAAATTCGATGACTATGTCGATGACTTGATCAACACGTATCTTGAGCGCATAGGCGATTCGGAAGCTCTGTACGGTGTTGCCAAGTAAGGTGCACTTAAGTTGCACTGGGCTCTTTGAGCCGAATCATGGCGAAACAGACGAGTCTCCGGCACGCGCGCCACAGCACGAGCTGTCTTGCGGAAAGACGAAGGAAGCTGCGCGGATGCGCAGCTTCCTGTTTTTTTATCGTACCGTCGTCGTCAATGCTGATCGTTGTTCCCACGATTTTTCTTGTCGGATGGCGGACCCGGCGGGCTTTCCTTCTGCGGCGTTGTTCGCTGGGTAGCTTGGTGTGTCGTTGGGGTCTGGGATGCCGTCGCGTATTTTGGGACGTTGCTCTTGGCAGGCTTGGCGTAGTGGGATGACCGAACGTTCTCTGTGGTCGTGCGCTGTACCACTACCGTGTGCGTGGGTTTCCCCTGGTAGGAAGATCGTGCCGTGACAGCGACTTCAGACCTGGTCAATGCTGCCGGCGAGTGCGCATCGTCGCGCGCGACACCGTGCGAATATCCGTGCGAGCCGCCGCGCACAGTTGCAGGCTCGTAACGGGGTACTACGCGGCTCCAGTGGGTACGGTCGGAATACCAGGAGCGGTTGCGGTAGTGATCGGCCCAGTACGTGTCAAACACGAAACTGACGATGGGAATGCCGATCCGAACTCCGTATTCCGGCACCAGCACGCGCTGGCCCTGATAGTCCTCCTGCAAGTAATTCCCCTCCATCCAGCCGCGGTCGCCCCCCGTGGCCACATCGCACCAAGACCAGCCGTTGACGCAGCCCTCGACGGCAACCGGGGTTCCGACCCTAATCATCGCGACATCCGGATAACCTTGATCGGGTCCGGCGCGCAAATACACATTCCCCGTCACGTAGCCGTCGGCCGCGAAAACCGATGCGGTTGCGAAAACGGAGAATCCCAGTGCAATGGAAAGAATGCGTTTCATCTGCATTGTCCTCTTGAGTTTGAGGACCAGCTATACGCCCTTAGTTACGGATGCACCGTGCGGTGGTGCGCTTAGGGGGAAATACCGTTCCGGGTTTAAATGCCGGATCGCGTCGCACGCACGCCGGCATAACATTTGATCGAGGCGATGACCAGCGGGAACGCGCCGAAAATGATGAACGCCAGATCGCCCGGCAGGCGCAGCCATTCGAGCAGGCGTGCGGTATCGGTGCCGGTGTAAGCCAGGCTGCGCGCATGCCAGTAGCCGTGCCGCACGACATCCCAGACTTGCAACACGCCGCCGGGGAACAGGCTCAGCGCAACCATCATCGCCAGACCGATGTTGGTCCCACAGAAACCGATCTTGATGTATTTCTCGATACCGGGCCAGTGCGCGTCGTCGGTCGTCTGGCGCAGCACAAACACCATCAGCGCCAGCGCCAGCATGCCGAACACGCCCATCATCGCGGCATGGCCGTGATTCGGCGTGAGGATGGTGCCGACTTCGTAGTAGCTGACGATCGGCAGGTTGATCAGGAAGCCGAACACGCCGGCGCCGAGAAAATTCCAGAAGCCGACCGCGATCAGGAACCAGAACGTCCACCGATGCGGGACCGCGACCGGCCTGCCGCACACGTCGCAGTCGCCGCGCGTGGTGCGCACGAAATCCCAGGCATCCAGCGTCAGCAGGGTCAGTGGCACCACTTCCAGCACCGAGACCAGCGCCGATATCGCCATGTTGAATTGGCTCTGTCCGGTGAAATACCAGTGATGGCCGGTGCCGATCAGGCCACCGCCGAAATACAAAATGGCATCCAGATAGATCACCCGCAGCGCGGTGTTGCGCCGGGTCAGGCCGAGCTGGAAGAACGTCAACGCGACCACCGTCGTCGCGAAGAATTCGAAGAAGCCTTCCACCCACAGATGGATGATCCAGAAGCGCCAGGTATCGACCACTGTGTAATTGGTCTTGGCGCCGAAGAACAGCGCGGGGATATAGAACAGCGGAATCGCCAGCGCCGCGTACAGGAACATCCGCGCCAGCGGTCGCGCGTCCGGATTAACCACCGCGCGCGGCCGCACCAACCGCCACAGCATCGCGAACCAGGCGAGCAGGCCAAGCACCAAAAGGTATTGCCAGAAGCGGCCGATTTCCAGATATTCCCAGCCCTGGTTTCCAAACCAGTACCACCATCCACCGAGCCAGCCCGCCATGCTGGCCCACTCGCCGAGCAGGCTGGCGCCGATCACCAACACGAATGCGGCGAACAGCAGATGGATCGCCGGCACCAGCCAGCGCGGCTCATCGGTGCGCAGCGAACGGGCGAGGAACAATGCAGCGGCGATGTAGGCCGTGGCGATCCAGAAAATCGCCGTCTGCAGATGCCAGATGCGCAGCAGATTGCTCGGGAATATCTTCTCGAGCTGGAATCCGTAGAAAGTGGCCGGATCCGCGCGAAAATGCGCGACGCCGCCGCCGACCAGGGTCTGCATCAGGAACAGCAGCGCCACCACGACGAAGAACTTCACCAGTGCGCGCTGCCCGTTGCTTGCCTGCCCCGGAATCACTTGCGGATGCACGTGATGGCCACGCGTGACCCAGCCCAGATAGTCGAACTTGCCGAACGCCAGCAGCACCACCGCGATGCCGCCTAGCAGCACCACCAGACTCAACGCGCTCCAGAGCAGCGCGCCAGGAGGCGGCCGGTTGCCGACGTCGGGGTCGTAGGGAAAATTGTTGGTATAGGAATAATCGCTGCCCGGTCGGTCGGCAACGGATGCCCACGCAGCCCAGGTGATGAAGGCGGTGAGCTGATGCAACTCGACCGGATCGGTGATCAGGTCGGGCTTGAGTCCGCCGTTGCCGCCCGGATCGTGGAAATAACCCGTCCAGTAGCCGATCTGCTGGCGATAGGCCACCGCTTCCGGTGCGGTCAACTGCAGCGTATCGCTGGCCCCATCGAAGCGATTGGTCTTCAGCGTCACCGCAACCTGCGCTCGAATCGCCGCCACCTGCAGCGGCGTCAATTGAGCAACGGGTTTGCCGTAATGCTGCTGCGCCAGCGCCACGGCGGTACCGTCGCCGATCCGGTGCAGTGCTTCGGCGGAATAGTCGGGGCCGAGGTAGGCGCCGTGCCCCCAGATGCTTCCGTTGTCCATCAGGCCGTAACGCAGGAACAGCGCCTGGCCGTTGCTGATGTCATCGCCCGTGAAAAGAACTCCGCCGCCGGCGTCGGTCACTTGGCGTGGTATCGGCGGCGCGTTGCGGTAAGCCAGCGCGGTGATCGCCAGTAATCCGGCAAAGCCGAGCACCATCACGATCAGTACCGAACGGCCCCACCATGGCGACAGCGGGAATTCCTCGGGGTCGCTCGCGGGCAGCGCGACTTCAGTCACGTGGATATCTCCAGGCATTGATGCGTTGGATCAGAAGTATTGCGCGGCATGCATCGGCGGGGGCGATCGCCGATCATGCCCCGATCGAGCACACGTGGGCGTGCGCAATTCCGCCGCGACATCGCCATCGGCGACCGATCGACTGTACAACTCCCGCATTCGCCTGCGCGAAGAAGAGCGCTCCGGGCTAATGGACCGTGGCCGCATTCGCAAGCAGCGACCGGGCAAACCTCCGCAGTGGATCGATGCCGCTGACTTCCGCGGCACATACCCATTGCGAAAGCTCCTCGGACGCGACACCGAAACCGCGTTGCTCCACCAATGCGGCAAGCTGTGCGCGAAATTCCCAGAGGGTGCGCAAGCGCGGCCTCGCATTGAGCCAAGCGTTCAACCGCCTGCGATCGTCAGCCGCAAGCCAGTGCCCGCCGTCGGCGAGCGCGCGCCGCAGACGCAGCGACGGTTTTCGTCCATCATGGCCGCGCCGGGTTTCGTCATGCACGGCCGGCAACATCACTTTGCGGAAAAAATCCGTCATAACTCTCACTCGCGGGGCCAGTGCTGTCTGTCGTGGCTGCCTGATGGATGCGATGGAAACGCGCGCTGCCAAACGCCCCGTCTGTCCCGCAGCGATGCGCTTCACGTCGGCGAGCCCGCATCGTGCCAGGATCCGGATGGCCAGCCAGCCCAGATCGAACTCGTGGCGGCGGATGGAAAACTTCGCCGAGCCAGGAAAGGCATGGTGATTGTTGTGCAGCTCTTCCCCGCCGATCCACACTGCCCACGGAACCAGATTGGTCGACCGGTCGGCGGTCTCGAAATTGCGATAGCCCCACCAGTGGCTGAGCCCATTGATGACGCCGCCGCCCCAGAACGGTATCCACATCATCTGCACGGCCCATATCGCCATTCCGGGCACGCCGAACAGAAGCAGATTCGCGACGGCGAGCAATGTAGGTCCCCAGTTGCAATGCGGCGTGTAGAGGTGGCGCTCAAGCCAGTCGTCGGGCGTTCCCGAGCCGTACTTCGTCAACAGTGCTTCGTCATTTCGCGCCTCGATGTACAACTCGGTGCCCTTGACGAGCACTGTGCCGATTCCGGCAACTTGCGGACTATGGGGATCCTGTTTCGTATCGCTGTGAGCATGATGTTTGCGGTGGACCGCCACCCACTCCCGGGTGATCATCGCGGTAGTCAGCCATATCCAGAACCGAAACCAGTGCATCAACGCTGGATGAAAGTCGACGGAACGGTGCGTCTGGCCACGATGCAGATACAAGGTCACCGTCAGCGTAGTGAGTTGGGTCATCACGAGCAGGTACACAAGCATCGTGCCGACCCCGACCCCGGTAATGCCGTGCGCCCCCGTTTTCAGCAGAGAATCGAGCATGTAACTAGGTCCGCCTGCCACGATCTGTCATATCGGCCACTGACGGACAAAATGCTGCGGACACTTGTCAGCGTCTGTGCGCAAACGAACACACAAGCATTATTTGCGGCCCAAGTATTTATCAGAAACGCTTGGTTCGGCCAGTACTATCCCGCCGGCGAAGCGTCCAAGGTATTCCCACTTGGCCTCCCGTAGCGCAACTGCCATCCATGATCCCAATTATTTCGTTTGTAGTGCCGCGGGGGTGCGAGCGGGGGTAATTGGCTAAGACTCGCCACCACAAGGCTTTCCGCGACAAAGTGTTATGGCAGCTTTCCCAGTCCCCCTTGGCACCAATGAATGAAGTTAAGTACATCATGTGATTGGATTTTTTATTTATTAAGCCAAGGATATATCCGCGATCCTACCCGCCTCGAACTTGAGCCAGCTTCCAGTCTGGCGAGACGCTCAGATACGATCTCACAGCCGCGACGATGATGGCGCATTCGGAGGGGGAGATGATGAGCAACGCAAATGCTGGGCGGTGTTTGCTAGTGGCTCTTTTTGTGGTCCTGATAAGCGGACCGCTCCACGCTGCAGACGATCAGGTCCATGTAGTTCCCGCTTCGGAGCTGGATCAGTGGTGGCAATTGGCGCCCGGATATGGTCCCCCACAGTCTCCAGCTCCAGATCCGAGTCAACCTATCCCCACAGGTTGCATGGTTATAGCGTTTGAAATCCACAGTGATGGCAGCGTTTCAAATGAGCGCGTGTGGCGTACGACGTTGACCAACTCTTTGCAGGATGAGCGGGTCAAACGCGGTGTATTGCGAGCCATGCATCAGTCGCGCTTTGTGCCAGTGCCGGCGAACCAGAATGAAAGCCCCGTGTATACGTACAAAGTTTTCACATACGACTGGATTCGTCAGGGTTCCGATGATCGTGAAGCGGAACGCGTCTCGCGTGAAACTGCAAGCAAATGCGATATTCCGGATTTCCCGCAACAGGTTCAGGCGATGGTCCAAGCGGCGGCCAAGGGAAATGGCGGTACACAGTGAAACCGCGGCACCCAGTTGGTTCTCGCGCGTCGGGATGTGCTGAAGCCCGGGAAGCGGAAACGCGAAAGTGAGTGCGCCGCGCGTCGGCTGCGGCGAAACATCCCAGCTTCGGACGCGAGTGTCTACAGCGTGCAACACTTGCTGTTATCCCCTGCGCATCATTTGAGTTCGATGCGTTCGCCCAGAAGTCTCGCCAAGCCGAGATGGAGCGAGCGGGTGCGGCAGGGATCGAGCTCCGTGATTTCCATCCAATGGTCGTCCGCAAACCGGACCCGCAGGTTATAGGCGGACTCCGGATCCGGATGGAAGACGACGATGGCTTGCCCGGCATAGCCGCCTTGCAGCGGACCGCCCAGGTCGATCCGCGTCCACGCGGGGTTTTCCGTCGTCGCGTAATCGATGGACTCGACCGAATGCTGGCTGTCATTGACGATGTCGACGTAACAGGTTTGCGAAGCCGAGGCGGAACCGCCCAGCCCGAGGACGCTTGCCAACACGAACCAGCGCGCGCGCATCTTGTGCTCCTTTCGCGGCACGGCCGCGTCTTGCCGGCCGCGCGTGAGGTCGGGCCGGAGATCGGAAAAAACAGGTATCGCGTACGGCGTTCGAATCAGCGACGCGAGATGAACCAATACGCCAGATTGCCCACGGCCGTCGCACCGAGCAGCACCGCGGCGACGCCCATCGACAGTTCGTTCCAGCCGAGGGCTGCGCTTGCTCCCAGTCCGAGCGCGAGCGCCAGCAGCACCGCGCCCCAATGCAGGGAAGCGGAACGCCGCCGTTGCTCCTCTGAATCGACGATCATCCTCACCAGTTCTTCCGAACCGCCGCGCTTGAACATCATCCAGCGAACGCAACCTTCGATCAGGATCTTGAAGACATAGGCCACGCTGACAAACAGCGCGATGGGAACGAGGGTATGGTCCATGGCATGCTCCGGCGTCAGGATTTGTCAGATAGACGGGTCGTCTGCCAAACCGGTTGCAGGAAAAATTTGCAACCGCATCGCGCCGGACCACGTCCAACAGGGACCTTCCTGCGTGCACCGGCCGGCGATGACATGAGCACGCTTCCCGACGGTGAAATGGTCGCCGAGGTTCTGGCCGGCAAGCGCGGCGCGTTCGAGTCGCTGGTGGCGGCGCACCAGCAGTTGTGCTGGAACATCGTGTTCCGCCTCGTGCGCCACAACGATGATGCGCACGATCTCTGCCAGGAAACCTTCATCCTCGTGTACCGCAAGCTCGCCGGTTTCCGTTTCGAATCGAGCCTGCGCACCTGGATAGGGCGAATCGCCTACAACGTCGCGATGACGTATCTGCAACGCCGCCGCGTCGAGACGGCCGTGCTGTCGCGCAACGCACAGGATGTGGAGTGCCTCGAGGGATTCCCGGACAGGGCGAACGTCGAAGCTGCGGCCTCGCAGCATGAGCGCGCGCGCCTGCTGCACGCAGCGATGAAGGAGTTGCCGCCGCTGCAGCGGACCATCCTGACCCTGTACTACCTCGACGAATCTTCCGTCGCGGAGATCGCGGAAATCACTTCGCTGCCGGAAGGCACGATCAAAAGCCATCTGCATCGCACGCGGCAGAATCTGCGCGCCGACCTGGAGCGAGCGCTGGGAGAAAGAACATGAAGCCGAAGCCGCCCAACGAGGGCGTTTCGCAAGCGCAGGCATCGAATGGGCTGCCGCCGTCCTTTGCCAGAGATACCGCGCGTCTGGCCTTGACCGGCAAGCCAAAGATCGATGCGGACACGCGACATTTCGAATCCCTGATCGTGGCGCTTCTCACGACGGTCTATGGCATCGCGCTGGCTCTCGTCGCGTTGATTTTCGGCCATCGCGAGTTCCTGGAACTGCTCGGCCTGCCGTTGCCGCGCTGGGGTGTTCTGGTAGTGGCGTGCCTCGGCTTCACCGCATTGTTGCGCGGCTGGTTGCAGTTAAGCCGCTAGCGCGCCGGAGGCGCTTGCACCCGGCGTCTTGGCGCGCGCTATGATGGCCAGACGTGTCGCGGCCTTGCATGGTCGCTTTCTGTTTTGTGTGCGCATTTTCCGGTCCCGCTGGGGAAGCTGCCATGAAACGATTCGTGTTCGATCGCAGCCTGTGCGTGCTGCTCGCCCTGTCTTTCTTCGCGGTTGCCGGCGCGGCACAAGCCGCCAACGGCATCACCGTGCTGCATTCGTTCAATTACGCGGACGGCCAGTATCCGGAGGGCCGCCTGGTGCAGGGCAATGACGGCGCGTTCTACGGCACGACCTACGCGGGCGGTGCGGACGGCCTCGGCGAGATCTACAAGGTCACCGCCGACGGCACCTTCACGATCCTGCATTCGTTCGTGGGCGACGACGGCGAATCGCTGAACTCCGGAATGCTGCTGGGCGGCGACGGCAATTTCTACGGCACCACGCCGCAAACGGTCTATTGCCACGGCAGTTCCTGTTCGGGTTACGGCGGCACCGTTTTCCGCATGGCGCCGGATGGCACCTTCGCCACGCTGTACACCTTCACGAATTACCAGATCGGATCGCAACCCGGCCCGCTGGCCGACGGATTCGATGGCCTGTTCTACGGACTTGCCGCGCAAGGCGGTTCCGCCGACGAAGGCATCGCCTATTCCGCCGCGCCGGACGGCACCTTTTCGGCGCTGAATTCATTCGACGGCGCGAACGGCGGATTGCCCTACGGTGCGCTGGCGAAAGGTTCGGACGGCAATTTCTATGGCATGACCAGCGTGGGCGGCAGCTACAACAAGGGCACCGCATTCCGGATGACGCCGGCGGGCGTCATCACCACCTTGCACAGTTTCAGCGGCGGCAACGATGGCGGCTCGCCTTACGGCAGCCTCGTGCAGGGCAGGGACGGCCGCTGGTACGGAGGCACCAGTGGAGGCGGCAGCGGCGGCGCCGGTACCGTGTTCGCCATGACGGCGGACGGCAACGTGACGACCCTGCACACCTTCAACGGCGGCGATGGCACCGGGCCGGTCGGCGGCCTGGTGCAGGGCAGCGACTGCAATTTGTACGGGGTCACCAGTGGCGGTTATCAGGGTTACGGCACCTTGTTCCGCCTGTCCCCGGAAGGACGGGTGATGACCCTGCACCTGTTCTCTCCGCAGGATGGCACGGCGCCCGTATCGACGCCGATCTTCGGCAGCGACGGTCGCCTTTACGGCACGACGAATTACTATGGCGGCGCGCCGGGCGCGAGCGGCAGCGTGTATGCGTTCGACCTTGCCGCGCCGCAAACGCCGGAGTTGCACCTGACCAAGACGTGCCTCAACGAGTTCTACATCTGTTTCAAGCCATTCAACACCGGCGTCGGCCAACCCGTGCGACTGGACTGGGCTTCGGCCAACGTCAGCGCGTGCAGGGCCAGCGGTGCATGGCAAGGTGCGCGGCCGACCGGAGGAAGCTACACCTTCGCACCAGCCAAGCCCGACGCTTTCCTTTATCGCATCGACTGCACCGGCCCGAACGGCCACGTGAGCGCGCAGACCACGCTCACGGTCATACTCTGACCGGCATTTGACGCAACGCGAAATCGCATGCACACGTCCCGGCGAAGACGCGTGTTCGATCAAGTTCCCAGCAGGCGATAGCCGACCTGCAATTCGGTGATCAGGTGTTTCGGTTGCGCGGGATCGTCTTCCAGCTTGTGGCGCAGGTTGGCCATGTGCACACGCAGGTAGTGCGTGCGTTCCGCGTGTCCCGGCCCCCACACGTCGGCCAGCAGTTGCCGGTGCGTCAGCACGCGTCCATGGCCGCGGATCAGCGCCGCGAGCAGGCGGAACTCGATCGGCGTGAGTTTCACGGGTTCGCCGCGCCTGCGCACTTCATGCGACGCGAGGTCGACCTCGATGTCGCCGAAACGCACTGTGCCCGAAACGGAAGCCGCGTCGGCCTGCACGCGCCGTCGCAACATCGCGCGCAATCGCGCCAGCAGTTCCGGCACGCCGAAGGGCTTGACGAGGTAATCGTCGGCGCCGGCATCGAGCGCGGCGACTTTTTCTTCTTCGCGTTCGCGCGCGGACAACACCAGCACCGGCATCGCCGACCAGCCGCGCAATTCGCGGATGAAGCTCTTGCCATCGCCGTCCGGCAGGCCGAGGTCCACGATCGCGAGGTCCGGTTGGCGCGTCGAAGCCTCGACCAGCGCGCGCTTGCAGGTTTCGGCCTCGTACACGTCGAACTCTGCGTCGCGCAACGCGATGCCGACGAAGCGCCGGATGTTGGCATCGTCCTCGACCAGCAGGATGCGCGCGCCGCTCATGGCATCTCCACGGTCGGGGGAGTCCGCAGCGGCAGCGTGATCGCGAAGCACGTGCCGCGCGGCGCGTTGGGCCGTGCCTCGATGCGGCCCCCGTGCACTTCGATGATACGCCGCGCCAGCGCCAGCCCGAGCCCGATGCCGGGCACGCTGGATTCGCGACGCCCGCGCTCGAACGGATCGAACAGCTTGGCCGGATCGATCCCGGGCAGGCCGGGGCCCTCGTCGTCGACTTCCACCGCAACATCCTGCGCCGAGGCCCGCGCGCGGATCGCGATCGGCGTGCCGGGCGGCGTGTGCTTGCCGGCGTTCTCCAGCAGGTTCACCAGCACGCGTTCGATCAGCAGGCCGTCGACTTCGATCAGGGGGAGGTCGGCGGGCAGGTCGGTGCGCACCGGATGGGCCCGCAACGGTTCGCGCAATTCGCGCAGCGCGCTGCCGACGATTTCCTCCAGCGATTGCCATTGCCGGTTGAGTTCCACGCCGTGCGCCTGCAAACGCGCCATGTCCAGCAGGTTCTCGATCAGGCGCAACATCGAGCCGGCCTGTTCGCGGATCGATGCCACCAGCGGTTCCGCAACATGGCCGCGCAACTGCAGCGTCGCCGCATCCGCCGCGCCCAGGATCGTGGTGAGCGGCGTGCGCAGGTCGTGCGATACCGCGGCGAGCAGCGTGTTGCGCATGCGCTCGCCCTCGATCTGGACCAGTGTGCGTTGCGCGACTTCGACGAAATGCACGCGTTCCAGCGCGAGCGCGAGCTGGCTGCAGCAGGCTTCCAGCAGGCGTTGTTCTTCCGGTTCGCGCAACAGGTCCGGCTCGTTGAATTCCATCACCAGCACGCCACGCACGCGCATCGGCGCCTTCAGCGGAAGATAGCGGCCCGGCGCGGCGGCCAGCGTCGCGGTGCCGGCACCGGCCTGCTGGTCGTGGTCGTACACCCACTGCGCGATGCTTTCGTCCACCGCGCAGGCGTTGTGCGCGAGCGCGTGCACGTGGTCGCCTTCGTCGGGCAGTGCGAGTCCCACGCGTGCCTGGAAGAAGCCGGTGAAATCCCGCAGCGCGATCTCGACGATCTGCTCGACCATCAGCGCGCCCGACAGTTCGCGTGCCAGCCGCGCCAGCACGATCGCGCGGCGTTCGCGCGAGGCCGCCACCCGCGCCTCGTGCCGCAGTCGCGCGGTAAGCTGGCCGATGGCGAGCGCGACGCCGAGCATCAGCACGAAGGTGAAGAGGTATTGCGTGTCGCCCACGCTCATCGAATAGCGCGGCGGCACGAAGAAGAAGTCGAAACAGGCCACGGCGAGCAGGGCGGCCCATGCGCCGGGCCCGCGCCCGAATCGCAATGCCATCAGCACCACGGTGAGCAGGAACAGCATCACCACGTTGGCGAGATCGAACACGCGCAGCAGCGGCGACGCGACCAGCGTGGCGGCGAGGCAGGCGAGAGTCGTCCACACGTAGGGCATCCAGCGCACTTGCCGGGGTACGCGTTCGCGCGGCGCTTCGGCCTTGCGCGCGTCGTCGAGCGCGACCACCACCAGATCGAGGTCGGAATGCAGGCGGCCGATGCGGTCCGTCATCGACGCCTGCCAGAACCGCCACGGCGCGTTCGCGCGCAGGCCGAGCACGAGACGATTGGCGTTGTGCTGGCGTGCGAACACGAGCAACGCTTCGGCGGCGTCCGTCCCAGGGATGGTCGCCGTCTCGGCGCCGAGGCTGTGTACCAGCGCCAGAGTGTCGGCGATCCGTCGCCGCGCCTGCTTGCCGTGCCGCCGCCATTGCGCAACATCCACGTGCACGGCGATCCAGTCCGCTTCCAGTTTCTGCGCCAGCCGCGCCGCATGCCGCACCAGGCGTTCGTCGTCCGGCGTGCCGGCGATGCCGACCAGCATGCGTTCGCGCGCGGCCCACACCGCGTCGATCGAACGCGTGCGCCGGTAGTCGCGCATTTGCGCATCGACTCGATCCGCCGCACGCCGCAGCGCCAGCTCCCGCAACGCGATCAGGTTGCCCTTGCGGAAAAAGTTCTCGCGCGCCCGCGCCGCCGCGTCCGGAAGATAGACCTTGCCATCCGCAAGCCGCTTCAGCAGTTCGTCGGCGGGCAGGTCCACCACCACCACGTCGTCGGCGTTGTCGAACACCGGATCCGGCACGGTTTCCGCCACGCGGATGCCGGTGATGCGCCCGACCACGTCGTTGAGGCTTTCCAGGTGCTGCACGTTCAGCGTGGTGCAGACGTCGATGCCGGCATCCAGCAATTCCTCGACGTCCTGCCAGCGCTTGCGGTGGCGGCTGCCTTCGACATTGCTGTGCGCGAGCTCGTCGACCGCGATCAGCGCAGGGCGCGCGGCGAGCGCGGCGTCGAGGTCGAATTCCTCGAGCGTGCGGCCGCGATACTCGACGTGGCGCGACGGCAGGCATAGCAGACCTTCCAGCAGGCGCGCGGTGTCGCCGCGCCCGTGCGTTTCCGCCACGCCGACCAGGATCGAACGTCCCTCGGCACGCAACTGCTGCAGCGATTGCAGCATGGCGTAGGTCTTGCCCACGCCGGGGCAGGCGCCGAAGAAGATCTTGAGTTTGCCGCGCGCGTCGCGCTGCTGGCCGGCCTTGACCTCGGCGAGCAATCGGTCGGGATCGGGACGCGTCGCGCTCATCGGCGCGGATTATGGAAGCTCTGGACAAATCCATCCAGAATTTGCCAGAACACGCCTGATCCGGTGCACGCCCGGTTCAGGCTTCGCAAATCAAGCAGAAGAAACAGGAGCGTGCTTGATTTGCGGGCGGCACATCCATGTGCCACGAGGAAACGATGATCCATCATCGTTTCCTCTTCTCCGTGCCGCGCGCGGCGTCGTCCAGCGCCAGGTTCAGCGCCAGCACGTTGACGCGCGGCTCGCCGAACAGGCCCAGCGACGGTGGTTGCGTAGACGCCTTGATCAGATTGTCGACCTGCTGCAGCGACATTCCGCGCGCCCCGGCCACGCGTGCCGCCTGCCAACGCGCGGCCTGCGGCGAGATGTCGGGATCCAGCCCGCTGGCCGAAGCCGTCACCAGTTCCGCCGGAATCGGTCCGGTTGCGGTGGGATCGGTTGCCCGCAGCGCCGCGATGCGCTGTTTGACCACATCGACCAGCGCCGGATTGCTGGGGCCGAGATTGCTGCCCGTGGAGGCGTTCGCGTTGTACGGCATCGGACTGGTCGCCGACGGGCGACCCCGGAAATACTCCGGCGCATCGAAGTTCTGGCCGATGAGCGCGCTGCCGATGGTTTTGTCGCCGTGCACGACCATGCTGCCATTGGCCTGATGCGGGAAGGCCAGTTGCGCGACGCCCATCGTCGCCAGTGGATAAAGCAGTCCTGTGATCGCGCTCAACAGCAGGAACAACACGATCGCGGGACGAAGCAGGGAGAGCATGGCCGCGATTCCTCAGAAAGTGGTGGACAGGCCCAGCACGACGCGCGTGCCGCCGAGATCTTTTTCGTCATCGGCATCGACGAAGCTGACGACGCGTCGATAGAACGCATCGTTGCTCGAGTGCGAAACGCCGAGGCTGGCGGCAAAGTGATCGGTCGGCGCGTATTTCAAGGTCAACCCATAATCGGCGTAACTGGGATCGCGCGCGCCGTTGGCCAGCGGCAACTGCAGGCTTCGGGGATAATCGGTGTAGCCCAGATGTGGCGACAGGCTCCATTGCTTGCCGAACGGGATCATGCCGTCCAGTTGCAGATACTGCGTGCCGCGCGTGGCGCCCGAGTAACCTTGTTCCACATCGGCGCCGAAATAATCGGTGAGCGCGCGCGAATATTTCAGCGTCCAGTTCTTCCAGCCCAGCGAAAGATTGGCTTCCAGCGTGTCGAGCGAACGGCTGCCGAGTTGCGGACGCGCGTGGTCGAGATCGGCGCCGGGATAGAGATAACCGTAGAGACCGAAGCGCGCACTCCAGTCGCCGTGCTGGAACAGGCCCACATCGCCGAACAGATCCAATTCGGCGCCGCCGCCGGGATAGCTGTTGGTGCTGACGTTCGACGTCCACGCGCCGACGTGCCAGCGACCATCGTTGACGTCCACGCCGCCCTGCAGCGCCGGATGTCCCCAGGTCTGACTGATGCCGCGGAACAGGTAATCGCTGACCAGCGCAGCGTTGCCGGTGACCTGCACGCCGGAGGGTTGATCCTGCGCGGCGGCAGCATGTGCGATGAACGCTGCGGGCAGTGCCAGCCACAGAATTCGTTTGTGCGAAATATTCATGGGTGTACTCAAGCCAGATGCAGTGCGGCCAACGCAAGATCGATGGCCTTGATACCGATGAAGGGTGCAATCAATCCGCCCAGCCCGTAGATCAGCAGATTGCGGCGCAGCAGTTGCGCGGCCGGCTGCGCGCGATAGGCGACGCCCTTCAGCGCCAATGGAATCAGCAGCACGATGATCAGCGCGTTGAAAATCACCGCGGACAGGATCGCCGACTGCGGCGAGTGCAGGCGCATCACGTCCAGTGCCTTGAGCTGCGGATACGTGGACGCGAACGCGGCCGGGATGATCGCGAAATACTTGGCGACGTCGTTGGCGATACTGAAGGTGGTCAGGGAGCCGCGCGTCATCAACATCTGCTTGCCGACCTCGACCACTTCCAGCAGCTTGGTCGGGTTGCTGTCCAGATCCACCATGTTGCCGGCTTCTTTCGCCGCCGACGTGCCGCTGTTCATGGCCACCGCGACATCCGCCTGCGCCAGCGCCGGTGCGTCGTTGGTGCCGTCGCCGGTCATCGCCACCAGCCGGCCTTCGCCCTGGTAACGCCGGATCAAAGCGAGCTTGTCTTCCGGCGTGGCCTCGGCGAGGAAATCATCGACGCCCGCTTCGGCGGCGATCGCGGCGGCGGTGAGGCGATTGTCGCCGGTGATCATCACCGTCTTGATGCCCATCCGACGCAATTCGGCGAAGCGTTCGCTGATGCCGCCCTTGACGATGTCCTTCAGCTCGATCACGCCGAGCGCGCGCGACCCTTCCGCGACCACCAGCGGCGTGCCACCCGCGCGCGAGATCGTTTCCGTCGTCGTGCGCACGTCGCCCGGCATCCGGCCACCGTTCTCCTCGACCCAGCCCGCGATCGCGTCGGTCGCGCCCTTGCGGATGCGGCGCTCGCCGGCATCGACGCCGCTCATGCGCGTGCGCGCGGAAAACGGCACGAACTGCACGTCGTGCAGCTCGCGTCCGCGCAAACCGTATTGCTTGGCCAGCACCACGATCGAACGGCCTTCCGGCGTTTCGTCGGGCAGCGACGCCAGTTGCGCGGCCTCCGCCAGCGCCTGTTCGTCCACGCCTGGCGCGGGATGGAATGCGGCGGCCTGGCGGTTGCCCAGCGTGATCGTGCCGGTCTTGTCCAGCAGCAGCACGTCCACGTCGCCGGCGGCTTCCACCGCGCGGCCGGAAGTGGCGATCACGTTGGCGCGCAGCATCCGGCTCATGCCGGCGATGCCGATCGCCGACAGCAGCGCGCCGATCGTTGTCGGGATCAGGCACACCAGCAGCGCGACCAGCACGGTGACCGACACCGCGCGGCCGCCGGCAGCTTGCACGCTGTACAACGAGAACGGCAGCAGGGTCGCACACACGATCAGGAACACCAGCGTCAACGCGACCAGCAGGATGGTCAGGGCGATTTCGTTCGGCGTGCGCGCACGTTTCGCGCTCTCCACCATCGCGATCATGCGGTCGAGGAAGGCTTCGCCGGGTTTCGCGGTGACGCGCACCACGATCCAGTCCGACAAGACTTTCGTGCCGCCGGTGACCGCGCAACGATCGCCGCCGGATTCGCGGATCACCGGCGCAGACTCGCCGGTGATCGCCGATTCGTCCACCGACGCCACGCCTTCGATCACGTCGCCATCGGCGGGGATCGTGTCGCCGGTCTCGACCAGCACCACCCGATCACTGGTGAGTTCGTCGCTGGGCATCGGCACCCATGCCGCGCCGTAATGCGGTTCCTGCAGCAGCTTGGCGTACACGCGCTTCTTGGCCGAGCGCAGCGCGGCGGCCTGCGCCTTGCCGCGGCCTTCGGCCAATGCTTCGGCGAGATTGGCGAACCACACAGTCATCCATAACCAGACCGCAACCGCCAGCGTGAAGGCCGGCGACGGCAATGCATGATTGTGGAAAGCGGCGATGCCGAGCAGCGTAGTCAGCACGCTGCCGACCCACACCACGAACATCACCGGATTGCGCCATTGCGCGCGCGGCGAAAGGCGTTTGACTGATTCTCCCAGCGCCGGCTTCAGCAGCGCGGGATCGAACATGGGCAGCGCCCGTGCGGATGCGGTCGACATGGAAAGTTTCCGTCAGTGCGGGTATCAGTGCGCGCGGAACAACGCGAGGTGTTCGATCACCGGCCCCAGCGCCAGCGCCGGCACGTAATTGAGCGCGCCGACCAGCAACACCGCGCCGATCAGCAGGATCACGAACAGCGGGCCGTGCGTGGGCATCGTGCCGGCGGAAACGGTCAGCCTCGGTTTTTTCGCGAGCGCGCCGGCCAGCGCCAGCACCGGAACGATGATCAGGAAGCGCCCGAACCACATCGCGATCGCCAGCAACACGTTGTAGAACGGCGTGTTGGCGGAAAGCCCCGCGAACGCGGAGCCATTGTTGTTGGCGGCGGATGAAAACGCGTACAGCACTTCGGAGAATCCGTGCGCGCCCGGATTCGACATGCCTGCGCGGCCGGCCTGCGCCATCACCGCGATCGCGGTGCCCAGCAGCGCCAGCAGCGGCACGACCAGGACCGCGATCGCCACCATCTTCATCTCGAACATGCCGATCTTCTTGCCAAGGTATTCCGGCGTGCGCCCGATCATCAGCCCGGCGATGAACACCGCGAGCACGGCGAAGATCAGCATGCCGTACAGGCCGGAGCCCACGCCGCCGAACACGACCTCGCCTAGCTGGATCAGGAACATCGGCACGCCGCCGGCCAGCGGCATCAGGCTGTCGTGCATCGCGTTGACCGCACCGCAGCTTGCGGCGGTGGTGATCGCGGCGAACAGCATGGACGCCACTGTGCCGAAGCGCGTCTCGATGCCTTCCATGCCCGGGCCGCTCACGCCGAGATGCGTGATCAGCGGATTCGGCACCGCTTGCGTAGTGACGCCCACCGCGTACATGCCGACGAACAGGATCGTCATCGCCGCCAGCACCGCGATGCCCTGGCGCTTGTCGCCGACCATGCGTCCGAACGCAAACACCAGCGCAGCGGGGATCAGGAGGATCGCCAGCATTTCCAGGAAATTGGTCAGCGGGGTCGGATTCTCGAACGGATGTGCGGAATTCGCGTTGAAGAAGCCGCCGCCGTTGGTGCCGAGTTCCTTGATCGATTCCTGCGAGGCGACCGGACCCAGCGCGATGGTCTGCGTGGACGCGACGACATCTTTCGTCAGAGGCTGGCCTTTCGCATCCTTCAATACATTGCCCGCGGCGTCCGTGGCCGGCATCTGGTAGTGCGTCGCCTGCAGTGTTTGCACGGTTGCGGGCGCGGAAAAGTCCTGCGGTACGCCCTGGCTGACCAGGAACAGCGCCAGCACGAACGACAACGGCAGCAGGATCCACAGCACGGTGCGGACCAGATCCTGCCAGGCATTGCCCAGCCCCTTCGCGCTGCCGCGCGCCAGGCCGCGGATCAACGCGATCGCCACCACGATGCCGGTCGCGGCGGAGAAGAAGTTCTGCACGGCGAGCGCCGCCATCTGGGTGAAATGGCTCATCGTCGATTCGCCGGCGTAGCCCTGCCAATTGGTGTTGGTGGCGAACGACACCGCCGTGTCGAAGGACGAATCCGGCGACACCGGACCCAGGTGCGCCGGATTGAAAGGCAGCCATTGCTGCAGCCGCTGCAGCGCGTACACCACCAATGTGCCGAGCAGGTTGAACAAGACGATCGCGATGGCATAGCGCCACCACGGCATGTCTTCATGCGCATCGCTGCCGGCGATGCGTAGCAGCCCGCCATCGATCGCGCGCATCCAGCGCCAGCGACCGGCGATGCGACCCTCCAGCACGCTCTCGATCCAGCGGCCCAGCGGCCAGGCGAGTGCGAACAGCACCGCCAGATAAATGACGAGTTGAATCCAGGGATTTGCGTTCATTCGAGGTTCTCGGCATCGAACAGCGCATACAGCAGGTAGCCGAACAAGCCGAGCGACAACGCGGCCGCGAGCGCGTAGACCCAACCGGGTTCAGCGGCCATGGCCGCGCTCCTCGAGGCGACGGCAGGCCGCGACCAACCAGATCAGCGAAAGGCCGAGCCCGAAAATCAGCAGCAGGTAGAGGATGTCCATGTTCCGCTCCGCATCGCGAATCGTCATGCACAGCGTAGGAATCCGCGCATCAAGACGGCGCAGGATTTGCGCGCGCGGATATCAAGACGGCATCAAGAAATACGCGGCGACAGGCATTCACGTGCCACTGACCGGCGCCCGCGTAGCGTGGCGCGTCCGCCTCGCGGCGGCAGGGTTTCGTTGGGCTCCATCCCCCACAAGGCCATGGCCATGAAAAAGAAAGCGTCCCTGTTCACCCGCTTCGCGCAATGGGCCGCGCGCGCGACCGGCAAGCCGGTGACGTTCCTGCTCGCGGTTTTGATCGTGGTGGCGTGGGCCGCGAGCGGGCCCGTGTTCCATTTCGGCGACACCTGGCAACTGGTGATCAATACCGGCACCACCATCATCACCTTCCTGATGGTGTTCCTGATCCAGAACACCCAGAACCGCGATTCGATGGCGGTGCAGAACAAACTGGACGAACTGATCCGCGCGATCGAGCCGGCCAACAATGCGATGCTGGAACTGGAAGACATGGACGAAGAAGTGCTCGAACGCTTGCGCCGGCACTATTGCAGGCTGGCCGAGCAGGCGCGCGAAACGCTCGACGACGTGCTTGCGGAGCGCGAGGGGCTGGGCAACCGGAAAGACGATGCGGACAAGACGTGATGCCGCGTCTTCCTGCGCGCTCGGTTTTTCCGACGGACGAAGCCGAACAACGCTGCCACGGCATGAGTTCGCGCAGGCAAGGTGTCGCCGATGGCGCTGGCGCCGATTGACGTGAAGGCGTAACGGCTGGCCTGGCGCCGTGGCCTCGCCACGTTGCCGTCATGCCATTCAACGGTTTGTCGGTCCTTTCGCGGCGCACTCGTGGCCGGCGGCATCGCACGAGGGTCGTCGCGGATGCCGCGGCTGGGCTACCATGCGGGAGCTTTCAGGCTTGGGAGGGGCTTCATGAACAGCATCGCCGCATCGCGCAAGGAACTCACCATCCGCGGCTTGATCATCGGCATCGTGATCACGCTGGTGTTCACCGCCGCGAACGTCTACGCCGGATTGAAGGCGGGGCTGACATTCTCGACGTCGATCCCCGCCGCGGTGATCTCGATGGCGCTGTTGAAGGCGGTGCGCGACGCGACGATCCAGGAGAACAACATCGTGCAGACGGTCGCTTCGGCCGCGGGCACGTTGTCGTCGATCATCTTCGTGTTGCCTGGCCTGATCATGATCGGCTGGTGGACCGGCTTTCCGTTCTGGACTTCGTTCGTGATCTGCGTGACCGGAGGCATCCTCGGCGTGATGTACACGATCCCGCTGCGGCGCGCGCTGGTGACCGATTCCGACCTGCCGTATCCGGAAGGCGTGGCCTGCGCGGAAGTGCTGAAGGTCGGCGCGGCGGGCGACGAGAAACTCGCCGGCATCACGACGCAGGACCAGCCGCACGCCGCGGGCGCGGCCGCGGCGCAGGCCAGCGGCGCGGGTCTGCGCGCGGTGGTGGCCGGTGCGGTCACTTCCGCGATTTTCTACATCATCGTGCAGACGAAGTTGTTCGCCAGCGACGTCGCGCAATATTTCCGCATCGGCGACAAGGGCTCGGCCAGCGGCTACGACTTCAGCCTGTCTTTCATGTTGTTCGGCGTCGGCCATCTGGTGGGTCTGTGGGTCGGCGTGGCGATGGGCGTGGGCGCGTTGATCGGCTGGGTCTGGGCCGTGCCGTATTTCACCGCGCTGCATCCCGCAGCCGGCATGGCGGCGGATGTCGCGCAAGGCGCGTGGAGCCACTACGTGCGTTTCGTCGGCGCCGGCACCATCGGCGTGGCGGCCATCTACACGCTGGCGAAACTGGTGAAGCCGGTGATCTCCGGACTTGCCGGCGCATTCCGCGCCGCGAACGCGCGCAAGACGGGCACGCTGGCGAGCATGCCGCGCACCGAACACGACATGCCGATCGGCATGGTCGGCCTGATCTCGCTGCTGTGCCTGATCCCGATCGCATGGCTGCTGTGGGATTTCAGCCAGAGCAGCGGCCTTGGCGACCACGCGTGGCTGCTCGCGATCGGCGGCGTGCTGTTCGTGGTGATCCTCAGCTTCGTGGTCTCGACCGTGTGCGGCTACATGGCGGGCCTGATCGGTTCCAGCAACAGCCCGCTGTCGGGCATCGGCATCCTGGTCGTGATCGTCGCCGCGCTGCTGCTCGTGTTCGGCGTGCAGGCTCAGACCGCGCCGGGCACGGGCAAGGCGCTGGTGGCGTTCGCGTTGTTCATCACCGCGATCGTGTTCGCGGTGGCGTCGATCGCCAACAACAACCTGCAGGATCTGAAAACCGGGCAACTGGTGGATGCCACGCCGGAGAAGCAGCAGTGGGCGCTGGTAATCGGCGTGATCGCGGGCGCGCTGGTGATTCCGCCGGTGTTGAACCTGCTCAATCATGCCTATGGATTCAACGGCGCGCCGGGTGTCGATCCCGCGCACGCGTTGCCCGCTCCGCAGGCCGGCTTGATCTCGGCCCTGGCGCAGGGCGTGATCACCCACAACATCGACTGGAACATGATCCTCATCGGCGCGGCGATAGGCGTCGCGATCATCGTGCTGGACGAGATCATGGCGCGCACCATGAAAGGCCCGCGCTTGCCGCCGCTGGCGGTGGGCCTGGGGATCTACCTGCCGACCGCGACCACGCTGATGGTGGTGGTCGGCGCGATCGTCGGCGCGTGGTTCGACAAGCGCGCCGAGCGTACGCCGAATCCGGAAGGCACCAAGCAGATTGGCATACTGCTGGCGTCCGGCCTGATCGTCGGCGAAAGCCTGCTGGCGGTCGTGGTCGCGGGGCTGGTCGCGTTCGGCGACAAGCTCGGATTCAAGAATCCTTCCGCGCCATTGGCGCTGGTCGGCGACGCGTTCGCCACGCCCGGCCTGATCCTCGGCGGCGTGGTGTTCGCGCTGATCGTGATCGTGCTCTACGGCTGGGCGGGGCGCCGCGGCAAGGCCGCTTGATGCTCATCACGGGAAACCGGACGGCGATGCCGTCCGGTTTCCGCGGTTCACTTGGCAGTGGCCACAACACCTTCGCGCGAACGGCGCAGATCTAGGAAACCCGGCAGGATCGGTCCCGCCTTGACCAGGAAATCCCAGGCCATCAGCAGCGCACCCAGCGCGAACACCACGTCACCCGGCAGGCGCATCCATTGCCAGAACAGGGTGGTGTCGTAGAACTGCTGGCTGCGCGCCCAGGCCAGTCCGTGTTCGTACACCGCGTCAAGTTGCGACCAGCCGACCGGGAAGAAGTTGAACAGGATCCACATCACCATGCCGGCGTTGTAGAGCCAGAATGCCCAGATGCCGAGTTTCTCGCTGAAGAGCCGGCGCCCGCCCGCGGCATAGCGCAGGCAGAAATACACCAGGCCGATCGCCAGCAGCCCGAACGCGCCGAACAGCGAAGTGTGCGCGTGGTTGAGCGTGAGGAAAGTACCGTGTTCGTAGTAGTTCACCAGCGGAGCGTTGAGTGTGCCGCCGCCGAACACGCCGGCGCCGACGAAATTCCAGAATGCCGCGCCGATGACGTAGTAATAGGCGAGACGATACTGGAAATCCGCGCGCGTGCGGATCAGGCGATAGTGGTTGATCGCCTCGATCACCAGCAGCACCAGCGGCAGCACTTCGATGAAGGAGAACATGCTGCCCATCGGCACCCACATCGAAGGGCCGCCCGCCCAGTACAAATGGTGGCCGGTGCCGAGCACCCCGCCGAGGAAGATCAGGATCAATTCGAAATACACCGCGCGCTCGGCCAGCCGGCGCGAGACAAGGCCGACCGCCATCAGCAGGTAGGCGCTCATCGCCGCGGCGAAGAATTCGAACGACTGCTCCACCCACAGGTGCACCACCCACCAGCGCCAGAAATCGGTGATGGTGAAGGACTTCTCGATGCCGGTCAGCGGGATCATGCCGCAGGCGTACAGCAGGGCGATGTTGATGGTGGACGCCCAGATCAGGTTTTCCAGCCGGATCGCGCCGGACCAGAACTGGCGCGTCGCCTGCAGCAGCGCGGTTCGTGACGGCCACAGCGCGCGGAACACCAGCAGGCTCCACAGCACCAGTCCGGCGAAGAAACCGATCTGCCAGAATCTGCCGAGCTGGATGTACGACAGCCCCTGGTTGCCGAACCAGAACCAGCCCTCGCGCACGTAACCCATGATGCCGAGCCAGTTGCCGGCCAGCGCGCCGGCGACTACCAGCAGCGTGACCCAGAACAGGAAGTTCACCAACAGTTTCTGGCCGCGCGCCTCGCTGCCGCCGGCGATGGCGGGCGCGAGGAACAGGGCCGCGCCGATCCAGGAAATGCCGATCCAGACGATCGGCGACTGTGTGTGCACGTCGCGAAGGAAGTTGAACGGCAGCCAGCGGTTGATGTCGATGCCGTAGAAATTTTCGCGGTCGTAGTACGAGTGCGCCATGATGCTGCCCGCAAGGATCTGCACCAGCAGCACCGCGGCGACGACAAGGAAATACTTGCCGATCGCGCGCTGGCTGGGCGTCAGTTCGCCGAAGCGCGCGAGCACCGGGTCCATCGGCGCGTCGTCGGCGTCGTTCAACCAGAATTCGTAGATGAAGATCACCACGCCGAACATCAGGAAGGTGAAGCAGAAGCTGATCCATGTCCAGCGGAAGGTGTTGGTGGTGGGCGTGTTGCCGACCAGCGGTTCATAGGGCCAGTTCTCGGTCCACGACCACGTGGTGCCCGGACGGCGCGCGACCGTGGTCAGCGCGGAATAGATCAGGAAGTCCGCGGTCGCGGAAACCTCTTCCGGAGTGAGACTGTAGGCGGGCGTCCAGCCGGCCTTCGGGTCCGGCGTGGCCAGTTTCCGGCTCAGGCCCTTCTGCGATTGGGTGACGGCCGACGCCAGCGCATCCGGGAGAATCAGCGTCTGCCGGGTGAGGTCGGGCTCCTGCAATTGCGACTGCATGGCGCTGGTGGCGAAAGTCTGCTGCATCGGGTCGAGTTGCGCGAACGGTTTGCCGAAGCGCTGCTGCGCGATGCCTTCGCGCGTCGTCGTTGCCAGTTGCACCAGCACGCTCGCGGTGTAGTCCTCGCCGTAGTACGAACCCATGCCGTACAGCGAACCGTAGTCCATCAGGTCGGCTCTCTGGAAACCGGCCTTGCCCGCGAGCAGGTCCGCGGCGTCGAAGAGTTGTGCGCCGCGGCTGTCGAGGAAACGTTCCGGTTGTGGCGGGGCGCGCTCGTAGGTGAGCACCGTTGCGTAGCCCAGCAGGCCGAACGTGGCGATCGCCACGAACAGCAGGATCCACTTCAGGACATTGCTGACGGGGTCGGATTGCATCGATGCAGTGGCGGGCGACTCGTGTTGCATGATGCCTCCTCGGAATGCCTGGCGAAGGGAAATGCATACACCGTCACGCGCGATGCCACGCATGGCGTCGACGCATTGCTCATTATGTGATCGGGGCGAAGGATCGCCTTGATTTTCGTCAAGAGTCCGCGATCTGCCGCAGGACCGTGTAGTCCAGCACCCGCACCTGTGCGCCCTGCACGGCGATCGCGTTGCTGCGTGAGAGCGTGCGCAACCCGCGCGACAGTGTTTCGGGCGCCAGGCCGAGCTGGGCCGCGATCTGGCTCTTGGCCAGCGGCAGGCGCACTTCGGCCGTGTGCGGGCGCGGCGCGGCGCTCAGCAAATAACGCGCGAGCCGCTGCACGCTGCCGTGCATGCTCAGGTTTTCGATTTCGTCCCAGTGCGCGAGGATGCGCTGCGTCATCCGGGTCATCAGCACGCGGCAGGTTTCGTAGGATTGCTCCAGCGCATGCAGATACGCCTCGCGTTCGATCGCGACCAGCGAGCAGTTCTCGATCGCTTCCGCGTGCACCGGATAGCGCGGCGGCTCCATGAACAGGATGCTGTCGGCGAAGCTCTGCCCGGACGACACGGCGCGCATGATCTTTACCTGCCCCTGCGAGGAAAGCCGGAACAGCTTGACGGTGCCCGATTGCACGATGAAGAAAGCCTTGGCGCGATCGCCTTGCGCAAACAATCGTTGGTGCGGAGACAATTCGATGCCGTGCAGGTGCGGCTGCAGCGCGCTCCATTGCGCGTCGTTGAGTGCGGAAAACAGTGGGTGGTGCCTGGGCAGGGACATGCAGATCCGAAAGAGCGTTTTTCGCAGCGTGAATGCGACACGCCGAGGCGAAGGCTAATCGATGAAGCTCAAGTGCGCACGGATTCCACCCGTGCCGGCATTCCCTGCAGCAGCAATGGCGCCATCGCCGCCAGCCAGAGGACGAATGCCAGCACCCACGTGCACGCGGCCGAGGTCCAGCCTGCCGGGCCCATGGCGAGACGCAGGATGGCCGCGAGCGTCGGCAATGCAAATGCCGCCGTCAGCGCAGGGTTCGCGCGGATCTCCCGGCCGCTGTGCCCGAGCGACACGCGCGTCATCATGCCAAGCGCCAGCGTGCCGAGCGCGCCGACGGTGATGCCGTGCAGGGTCTCGATCTCGGGTTGCCGCCAGACCCCGAGCAAACCCATGCCACGCAGCGCCAAACCAGCCGCCAGCCACAGGTAGCCAAGATGCAATACCCACAGCATCGGTTCACGCAGCGTCTTCCAGCCGCGCCATCCCGACAGTCTCGCCAGTACGAGCGCCGCGAGCAGCATCATGCAGGTGCCGCGCACGCGATCATCGATGGCGAAGAAATCGGACAGCAACAGCAACGATGCACCGATGTTCGTGGCGATGTTCAACGGTGGCCACCGCATCAATTTCAGCGCAGGCAGCTTGCGCCCGGTGAAGAACGGGATGACGCGTCCGCCGATGGCGATCATCAGCAACGCCAGCAGATCCACGCTCGCCAGCAAGGCGTGCGAGGCCTGCGCGTAGTCTTCGCGCGCGACCGCGATGTAGAACCACGAGTCGAGTGCGGCGTAGGCGAGCAGGATGCCGACCAGAAAAAAATTGCGCCGGTTGCCCGACAGGAATACCACGCGGCCGACCAGCGCCGTGACCAACAGAAGATACGCGACGTCCAACATCGCCGTTGCCCACAATGGCGCGTCCAGCCACAGGGCGAAGCGTGCTGCCAGCCATAACGACGTTGCCGCCGCGAGCGTGAGGCGATTGGTGGTCGCGATGCCGGTCCAGTGCCCGGAAGCGGTCAACACGAAACCGCCGATCAGCGCGCCGGCGAAACCGTAAAGCATGGCGTGCGCGTGCCACGGGATCGGAGCGATCGCGAACGCGGGCAGGCGCCCCGAATGCAGGAACCATCCCCACGCCAGCATGCCGAATGCGGCGAACGAGCCGGCGCACAGGAACAGCGGGCGAAATGGCAGTGGGGCGCTGCGCACACCGGCGGGAAGCGGAATGGTCGGCATCGTCCGGGAAGAATGCGACAGGAACGCACTCGACGCCTTGACGGTGATCAAGAGCGCCGGGCTTCCGGCGAATCGGCAGCGAACCTCCGCGTGGAATGGCGGTCAAATCCTTCGATCCGGTGCGAAGGCTTGAAAATCCATGGCTCCGCCCGGATTCTCGTCGTCGAAGGGACACTGCCACAGGAACTACAGGAAACCGTCATGCGCAGAATCCTGCTGTTCGTTGCCACCAACCTCGCCGTGCTGTTGCTGCTCGGCTTCATCTGCCACTTCTTCGGGCTCGACCGGCTGGCCGCGGTGCAAGGCATTGGCGGCGACGGCGCGTTGCTCGTCTACGCCGCGGTCTTCGGTTTCGGCGGCGCCTTCATTTCGCTGGCGATGTCCAAGACGATCGCCAAGTGGAGTACCGGAGCGAGGGTGCTCGCGCAGCCGCGCAATCCGACCGAACAGTGGCTGTTCGACACGGTGCGAAGCCACGCGCAGAAGGCCGGCATCGGCATGCCGGAGATCGCGGTCTACGACGGTCCGGAAATGAACGCGTTCGCCACCGGCGCCAGCCGCAACCATGCACTGGTGGCGGTAAGCACCGGCCTGCTGCAAGGCATGAGCCGCGATGAAGTGGACGCGGTGCTGGGCCACGAGATCACCCACGTCGCCAACGGCGACATGGTCACGATGACCCTGCTGCAGGGCGTGCTCAATACCTTCGTGATCTTCCTGGCGCGCGTGGTCGGGCGGCTCGTCGATGGCGCGATCGGCGGCAACGACCGCGGCGGCGGACTCGGCTACTTCGCGGTCGTCATGATCCTGCAATTGGTGTTCGGCCTGCTGGCGTCGTTGATCGTGATGGCGTTTTCACGCGGACGCGAGTTCCGCGCGGATGCGGGCGGCGCGAAGCTCGCGGGACGCGACCGCATGATCGCGGCGTTGCAGCGGTTGCAGGCGCAGCATGGCGAGAACACCTTGCCGAAGGCGATGGCGGCGTTCGGCATTTCCGACCGCGCGGCTGGCGGATTTGCGAAGTTGTGGATGAGCCATCCGCCGCTGGAAGAACGCATCGCGGCGCTGCGCAACGTGCCGGTGTGATGCCGCTGTTTTCCCGAAAGTGAAACGCGAGACGCTGTCGTCTGCCGAAGCGGCGGGATCCGCGACGGCTGGCGTTCGCCTGGATAGCTGGCTGTGGGCCGCACGCTTCTTCAAGACGCGCTCGTTGGCGAAGCAGGCGATCACGGCGGGACGGATCGAAATCGACGGCGCCATGTGCAAGCCATCGCGGGTGGTGCATGTCGGCGACCCGTTGCGTGTCACGCGCAGCGAGGAACATTTCGAGATCGAAGTCCTGGCGGTGAGCGACCGCCGCGGGTCGCCGGCCGTGGCGCAGGAGCTTTACCGTGAATCGGAAACTTCGCGCGCGGCGCGCGAGGCGAGGGCCGCGCAGCGCCGTGTCGAACGCGCGGGCTTCCGGCCTCCCGCGGGGAAACCGGACAAGCGTGCGCGCCGGTTGCTGCGCGCGCTCGGCGACATCGACGCCGGTTGAATGCAGCCGGCCCGATCCGGTAGAGGATCGGGCCGGTATTCCGAAGCGCCTGGGCCGGCGCCGGCACGCGCGCTCAGGCGAGATCGAAGCGGTCCAGGTTCATCGCCTTGTTCCATGCCGCGACGAAGTCGCGCACGAATTTCTCCTTCGCATCGGAGCTGGCGTATACCTCGGACAGCGCACGAAGCACTGCGTGCGAACCGAACACCAGGTCGACGCGGCTGGCAGTCCACTTCACCGCGCCGCTCTTGCGGTCGCGGCCTTCGAACGTTTCCTTCGCATCCGAGGTGGCCTTCCACTCCGTGCCCATGTCGAGCAGGTTGACGAAGAAATCGTTGCTGAGCGTGCCGGGCCTGCCGGTGAACACGCCGTGCCTGGTGTGGCCGGCATTGGTGTCGAGCACGCGCAGGCCGCCGATCAGCACCGTCATTTCCGGCGCGGTCAGGGTAAGTCGCTGCGCCTTGTCGATCAGCAGGTGCTCGGCCGGGATGCTGTATTTGCCTTTCAGATAGTTGCGGAAACCATCGAAGGTCGGTTCCAGCGGTGCGAAGGATTCGACGTCGGTCTGTTGCTGCGCGGCGTCGGTGCGGCCCGGCGAGAATGGCACGGCGACGTTGACGCCTGCATCCTTCGCGGCTTTTTCGATCGCGGCACAACCCCCCAGCACGATCAGGTCGGCGAGCGAGACTTGCTTGCCGCCGCCGGCCTTGTTGAAGTCGGCCTGGATGCCTTCCAGCGCCTTCAGCACCTTCGCGAGTTGCTGCGGCTGGTTGGCTTCCCAGTCCTTCTGCGGGGCGAGCCGGATGCGCGCGCCGTTGGCGCCGCCGCGCTTGTCTCCGCCGCGGAACGTTGAAGCGGAAGCCCACGCGGTCGATACCAGTTCGGACACGGACAGCCCCGAAGCCAGGATTTTCTGCTTGAGCGCATCGATGTCCTGCGCTTCGATCGACTTGTAGTTCGCTGTCGGCAACGGGTCCTGCCAGATGAGCTCCTCGGCCGGCACTTCCGGGCCGAGATAACGCGCCTTCGGGCCCATGTCGCGATGCGTGAGCTTGAACCATGCGCGCGCGAAGGCGTCCGCGAACTGGTCCGGATGCTCCAGGAAACGCCGGGAGATCTTCTCGTACGCGGGGTCGAAGCGCAGCGAAAGGTCCGTGGTCAACATGGTCGGGCGATGTTTCTTCGATGCATCGAATGCATCGGGGACGGTTTCCTTTGCTCCCTTGGCAACCCACTGGTTCGCACCGGCCGGGCTCTTGGTCAGTTCCCACTCGTGGCCGAACAGGGTTTCGAAAAAGCCGTTGTCCCACTTTGTCGGCGTGCCCGTCCAGGTGACTTCAAGGCCGCTGGTGATCGCGTCCTTGCCGACGCCGGTGCCGAAGCTGTTCTTCCAGCCCAGCCCCTGGTGTTCCAGACCCGCCGACTCGGGTTCGGCCGCGACGTTCTTGGCGTCGGCGGCGCCGTGCGTTTTGCCGAAAGTGTGGCCGCCGGCGATCAGCGCGACGGTTTCTTCGTCGTCCATTGCCATGCGCGCGAAGGTCTCGCGGATGTCGATGGCCGCGGCGACCGGATCGGGCTTGCCTTCCGGGCCTTCCGGATTGACGTAGATCAGGCCCATCTGCACCGCGGCCAACGGATTCTCGAGATTGCGGCCACCGTCGGTGCGGTCCTTCTCGCGACCGTGCAATTCCTTCTCGGCGACCAGCGGGCCTTCGCCGGACCTGGCATAACGCACGTCGCCACCGAGCCAGGTTTTCTCGTTGCCCCAATAGACATCGTTGTCCGGTTCCCAGGTATCGGGGCGTCCGCCGGCGAAACCGAAAGTCTTGAAGCCCATCGTTTCCAGCGCGACGTTGCCGGCGAGGATGATCAGGTCGGCCCAGGAAATCTTGTTGCCATACTTCTGCTTGATCGGCCACAGCAGGCGGCGCGCCTTGTCGAGGCTGACGTTGTCGGGCCAACTGTTGAGCGGGGCGAAACGCTGCTGTCCGCGCCCGCCGCCGCCGCGACCGTCGCCGATGCGGTAGGTGCCGGCGCTGTGCCAGGCCATGCGGATGAACAAGCCGCCGTAATGGCCGAAGTCGGCCGGCCACCAGGGCTGCGAATCGGTCATCAACGCCGCGAGGTCTTTCTTCAGCGCCGCATAGTCGAGGCTCTTGAAGGCTTTCGCGTAATCGAAGTTCTTGTCCATCGGGTCGGACTTGGAGGAATGCTGGCCCAGCAGGTCGGGCCGCAATTGTTTCGGCCACCAGTCGCGATTGGTGGTGCCGCCGCCGGCGACGTGATTGAAGGGGCATTTCGATTCGCTTGCCATGTGCGTTTCCTCCGGGATGTTGCAATGACGGCGCGGGCGCGGCTTGCGCGCTGGCCGTTCGCGGGACGTGACCTTGCGAGAATACGCCCCGGTCGTGACCACTTGAATTCGAATCTTTCGATCCGTTCAATAGGCGTTGTCTATCGAAAAATGCACAATCATCGACAGCGTGAACGAACGCGCGTGCTCAGCCCAGCGACTTCAGGCGATACAGGACTTCCAGCGCTTCGCGCGGTGTCAGCGCATCCGGATCGATCTCCGCCAGCGCGCGATCCGCCGCGGAAGGCTCGCGGCGCGCGAACAGGTCGGCTTGAGGCTTCGCGTCGTCGGGATTCGACGATTTGCGGACGCTGAGCGAATACGCGCCGCTTTCCAGATCGGCCAGCGTAAGGCGGGCTTCCGTGATGACACTTTTCGGCAGGCCCGCGAGTGCGGCGACCTGCAGCCCGAAACTGCGGTCGGCCGGACCATCTTTCACAGCGTGCATGAAGACCAGTTGATCGCCCTGTTTCGCATCGTGGTATTCGACCGCATCGAGATGCACGTTGGCGATGTGCTCGAACTGCGCCGCCAGCTCCGTCAGTTCGAAGTAGTGCGTGGCGAACAGCGTGAGGGCACGATTGACCGTGGCGAGATGCACCGCCGCGGCACGCGCCAGTGAGAGGCCGTCATAGGTGCTGGTGCCGCGGCCGACCTCGTCCATCAGCACCAGCGAATTCGCCGTCGCGTTGTGCAGGATGTTGGCGGTCTCGCTCATTTCGACCATGAAGGTGGATTGCCCGCGCGCGAGGTCGTCGCCGGCGCCGATGCGGGTGAAGATGCGGTCGATCGGGCCGAGCGTCGCGCTTGCCGCCGGTACGAAGCTGCCGATGTGCGCCAGCAGCACGATCAGCGCGTTCTGGCGCATGTAGGTGCTCTTGCCGCCCATGTTGGGGCCGGTGATCACCAGCATGCGGCGCGCGGCGTCGAGGCGAAGGTCGTTCGGCTCGAAGGGTTCGTCGCGCACGGCCTCGACGACCGGATGTCGTCCGCGTTCGATGGCGATGCCGGGTTCGTCGGCGAGCAACGGGCGCGACCAGTCCAGCGCTTCCGCGCGTTCCGCGAAGTCGGTCAGCACGTCGAGTTCCGCGATCGCATCGGCCGCCTGCTTCAATGGCTGCAGCCGCTCGATCAACGCGTCCAGCACGCCGTCGTACAACGCGCGTTCGCGCATCAGCGCGCGTTCCTTCGCGGATAGCACCTTGTCCTCGAAGGCTTTCAGTTCCTCGGTGATGTAGCGTTCGGCATTCTTGGTGGTCTGCCGCCGCGTGTAATGCACGGGCGCCTTGCCGTCATGCGCCTTGCCGAATTCGATGTAGTAGCCGTGCACGCGGTTGTAGCCGATCTTGAGCGTCGGGATGCCCGTCGCGGCGCGTTCGCGCTGCTCCATGTCGAGCAGGAACTGGTCGGCATGGGTCGAAAGTTGCCGCAGCTCGTCCAGCTCGGCATCGTAGCCGTCGGCGATCGCGCCGCCGTCGCGCAGCAGCATGGGCGGCCGCTCGACGACGGCGCGCGTCAGCAATGCGACGGTGTCGGCATGTTCGCCGAGTCGTTCGGACAGGTGATCCAACAGGGCGACCGCTTCTCGAAAAGCGTGGTCATGGCGGGCCGCTCCCGGACTGCCATTGCCGAATGTAGTCGCCGCGGCGGAACCGAGGTCGCGGTTGCCGCGATCGGGGGTGATCGCGCGAACAATGGCGGGTGCCGCAGCAAGACCATCCCGCAACGTGGCGAGGTCGCGCGGGCGCGCGGAACGCAACGCCACGCGTGCGAGGATGCGCTCCAGGTCGCCGACCGCGCGCAGCACGTCGCGCAGGCGTTCGTGGGCACGCGCTTCGATCAGCGATTCGACCGCATGGTGTCGCGCGCGCAGCACGCTGCGGTCGCGCAGCGGCCGGTGCAGCCAGCGCCGCAGCGTGCGCGTGCCCATCGGCGTGATGGTGTTGTCGAGCACACCGAGCAGGGTGAAGCGCGCATCGCCGCTGGCATGCGCATCCAGTTCGAGGTTGCGGCGCGTGGCGGCATCCATCGCGATGGTTTCGTCGGCCGATTCGACCGCGAGGCCGGACAAGTGCGGCAACGCGGCCTTCTGCGTTTCCCGCAGGTAGGCCAGGAGACAACCGGCTGCACCGATCGCCGCGTGCAGCGACTCCGCGCCGAAACCCGACAAATCGCGCGTGCCGAAATGGCGCGTCAATTCACGATGTCCGCTGTCGGGATCGAAATGCCAGGGCGGACGCTTGCGCAGGCCATCGAGGGACGCCACGAAAGCCGGCCATGCCGCGTCTTCCGCGACCAGCGTTTCCGCAGGTGCCAGGCGCGCGAGTTCGGCCGACAAGGCTTCCGAGTCTTTCGCTTCGCTCAGCAGGAAACGTCCGCCGGCCAGATCCACCCAGGCCAGCCCATAGCTCGAACCCCGCGCGGCGATCGCGAGCAGCAAATTGTCGCGGCGTTCCGGCAGCAACGCTTCGTCGGTGACCGTGCCGGGCGTGACCACGCGCACGACCTTGCGTTCGACCAGGCCTTTCGATGCCGCGGGGTCGCCGAGCTGTTCGCAGATCGCGACCGACTCGCCGAGCCGTACCAGTTTGGCGAGGTACGATTCGGCCGCGTGGTAAGGCACGCCCGCCATCGGGATCGGTGCGCCGGCCGACTGCCCGCGCTGCGTCAGCGTGATGTCCAGCAGACGCGCGGCCTTGCGCGCGTCGTCGTAGAACAGTTCGTAGAAGTCGCCCATGCGGAAGAACACGAGCGTATCCGGGTACTCCGCCTTGGCGGCGAAGTATTGCTTCATCAGCGGAGTGTGGTCCTGCGCGTTGATGGCGGCTCCGGCACATCCGCAAAACGCGAAGTCTAGCGGGTCCGGTTCATCGCGCGAATGAAAAACGACGGGCCCTTGCGGACCCGCCGTTGCCGTCATCCTGCCGAGGGCATGACGTCGAGACTGGCTCCCGGTTCGACGTACAACTGGTGCTGGCCGGGGTTCCGACGTCGTGTCAGAACTTCACTTCGCTCCACACGCCGAATTCCTTGGTCCTGGTGTCGATGCTGGTGTTGTCCTGCAGGGTTTCGTCCTTGTAGGCGACGGCCATGCGGACGCCCTTGGTGACCGGGAAGCCGACGCCGATGTTGTAGTACTTGTCGGTCAGGCTCGGGTCGAGGTCCTTGCTGGTATGCGCGTGATCGTAGCGCGCGAAGATCGACGCCGCGCCCCAGTCGTAGCTGGCCCACATCGAATAGCCGTCCGCGGAATCGGTCGGCACCGACACGACGTTGTTCCAGTTGTCGGCCTTGAACCATTCCGTGCCGATGCGCAGGTTGTCGTTCTTGTAGGCGATCATCGCGTCGACGCGGCTCGCGGTGTGCAGGGCCGGGGATGAGTCCGTGTCCTTGCCCAGGTCACCGGAATAACCGCCCACGGCGATCATCAGGCCCTTGACCGGCTGCACGCCGATGCGGCCTTCGAAATCGACGCTGTTGCTGCGGCTCGGATTCTTGTAACCACCGCCGTTGACCATCGAGACCTGGTAATTGAAGACGCCGTTGTCACCCAGCAGGTGCACGCCCCAATCCGCCGAGTTGCCGAACTTCAGGCGATCGATGAAAGTGTTCTCGACGAAGCGGTAACCGTAGTAGTCCTCGACGAACGGGATCCACGCCATGTTGGCCGAGCCGACACGCAGCGTGGCCAGCGGCGAGAATGCGCCCTGCAGGTAGGCCTTCTTGACGAACAACTGGGTTTCGCTGTCGGTGCTGACGTAGTTGAAGTCGGTGGTCAGGTCGGCCGACCAGATGTCGTTGAATTTGTGGTCGACCTGCAGATAGAAACGCTTCACGTCGAGGCCGGTGCCGGAACTGTCGGTCTTGGTTCCGTTCTTGGTCTGGTCGATGTTGGTGAAGTCGATGAACGACGTGCCGCTGATCTTGGTGTTGTTGAACCATTGATCGGCGGTGCCGGTGCTGGCGGCTTGCGCCTGAGTCTGTTGCTGCTGGATCTGCTGCAGCGTCTGCTGAGTGGCGACCGTCTGCTGCGCATCCTGCTGGCTGTCCTGTTGCAACTGGTCGACCTTGGCCTGCAGAGCGGCCAATTGCGCCTTCAATTGCGCGATTTCCTCGGCGTTGCTGCCGCCGGAACTGGAATCCGACTGCGGTGCCGCGAAGGCGCTGAAGCTGGTTGCGGCCAGGCCCGTGGCGATGGCGATCGCAAGCATCTTGTTACGCATGGAGTGTCTCCGGGTGTTTTGTGTCGTTCGTGGGAGCGCCCCCGCAGACCGATCACACGCCGGCGTCGCGGAAGGACGGCGCAAGAGTGAGGCGCGTCCGTTACCGCCTTGTGCGATTTGTGTGACAAACGCGAGACAGGCGTCATCGCGTCGTCGCGAAGCACGGTTTGTCGCATGCCCGAAGCTTTGTCACGAATCTGAAACAACCGTCTCATCGGAGTGCAACATGCGTCCCCTGAAATGTCGCCCTGTACTTCAACCCGCAACCCGCACAGGAGCGATCCGTGTACAAGCCCACTTCCCTCACCGCCCGCATCGCCGCGTTCGCAGCGACCGCGGCCTTCGGCGTCGCCGCTCACGCCGCCAACATCACCGGCGCAGGCAGCACCTGGGTGTATCCGCTGGTGGCCAAATGGTCCGCCGCCTATGCCAAGGAAACCGGCACGCAGGTCAATTACCAGTCGATCGGTTCCGGCGGCGGCATCGCGCAGATCAAGGCCGGCACCGTGGCCTTCGGCGCCAGCGACAAGCCGCTGAAACCGGAAGAACTGGCTGCCGCCGGCCTGGTGCAATTCCCGACCGCCATCGCGGGCGAGGACATCATCTACAACCTGGCTGGCGTCAAGCCGGGCGAATTGATCCTGAGCGGTCCGCTGGTGGCCGACATCTACATGGGCAAGGTCGCGAAGTGGAACGATCCGGCGATCGCCAAGCTCAACCCGGGCCTGAAACTGCCGGACATGAACATCACGGTCGTGCACCGCTCCGACGGTTCCGGCACCACTTTCACCTTCGCCAACTATCTGTCGAAGGTCAGCCCCGAGTGGGCCAAGAAGGTCGGCGTGGATACCTCGATTGCGTGGCCGACCGGCGTGGGCGGCAAGGGCAACGAGGGCATCGCCTCGTACGTGCAGCGTATTCCCGGCTCGATCGGCTACGTCGAGTACGCCTACATCCTGGAGAACCACATGTCCTACGCGCGTCTGATCAACAGCGCGGGTAAAGTGGTCAGCCCCAGCCTGCAAGGTTTCCAGGCCGCGGCCGCCAACGTGGACTTCACCAAGGCGCAGGATTTCTATGTGATCCTGACCGACCAGCCGGGCGACGAGAGCTGGCCGATCTCCGGTTGCACCTGGCAGATCCTGCGCAAGGACGCGCCGAAGGCGACCAACCAGGAAGTGACCAGGTTCTTCGCCTGGGGTTTCGACAAGGGCCAGGACATGGCGCGCTCGATCGCCTTCGGTCCGCTGCCTTCGAGCACGGTCGACGCGATCAAGGCGTACTGGACGAAGAATCTGGGAATTTGATTCGGGCAACGTGATGCACACCCCGCGCGAACGGACAGAATCCAGCTCATGAAGGCAGCTTCGTCGGTCATCGCAGGGCAACCGTCCGTGATGCGCAACGGAAACCCGTCTGCCGGGAAGAAAGTTCGCTTCCCGGCGGACTTCCTGTTCCGCAAGCTCACGGGCTTCATCGCGCTCCTGGTATCGATCACGCTGCTGGCGATCCTGGTCGCCTTGATCAAGGAAGGTTCGCAGGCGTTGCACGTGTTCGGCTGGCGCTTCTTCACCACGACCGACTGGGATCCGGTGACGAACCGTTTCGGCGCGCTGGTGTTCATCGTCGGCACGCTGATCAGTTCCGCGATCGCGATGCTGATCGCGATACCCGTCAGCTTCGGCATCGCGCTTTTCATCTCCGAGCTCGCGCCCAACTGGTTGCGCGGGCCGGTTTCCACCGCGGTCGAATTGCTGGCCGCGGTGCCCAGCATCATCTACGGGATGTGGGGCTTGCTGGTGTTCGCGCCATGGTTCAGCAGCCTCGAGCCGTGGATCAATGACCACATCGGCGCGATCCCGGGCCTCGGCATATTGTTCCGTGGGCCGCCGATGGGCATCGGCATGCTCACCGCCGGCATCGTGCTCGGCATCATGGTGATTCCGTTTATCGCGTCGATCATGCGCGACGTGTTCCTGGTGACGCCGCCGGCGCTCAAGGAATCCGCCTACGCGCTGGGCGCAACGACCTGGGAGGTGGCGCGCCACGTGATCCTGCCGTACACGCGCACCGCGGTGACCGGCGGCATTTTCCTCGGGCTGGGCCGCGCGCTCGGCGAAACGATGGCCGTGACCTTCATCATCGGCAATTCCAACAATCTCAGTGCGAGCCTGCTGATGCCGGGCAGTTCGATCGCCTCCGTGATCGCCAACGAATTCACCGAAGCGACCACCGATCTTTACAAGTCCTCGCTGCTGGCGCTGGGCCTGATCCTGTTCCTGATCACGTTCGTGGTGCTGGTGTTCGCGAAGTTGCTGCTGCTGCGGCTGCAGCGCAACGAGGGCAGGAAGGCATGATCCCCCTGCGCACCAGGCGCCGCGCGATCAACGCCTTCAACCTGAGCATGGCGGTGCTCACCACCGCGTTCGGCGTGTTCTGGCTCGGCTGGATCCTCTGGACCACGCTGCATTTCGGCATCGGCGCGATCCACCTGTCGCTGTTCACGCAGGACACGCCGCCGCCGGGCGGCGAGGGCGGCGGCTTGCGCAATGCCTTCGTCGGGAGTTTGATCCTGCTCGCATTGGCGCTGGTGATCGGCGTGCCGGTCGGCGTGCTGGCCGGCACCTGGCTGGCGGAATTCGCCGCGCGCCGCAAGCTCGGCGGCGTGGTGCGCTTCCTCAACGACATCCTGCTGAGCGCGCCGTCGATCGTGATCGGCCTGTTCACCTATGCCATCGTGGTCGATCCCAGCGGCCACTTCTCGGCTTTCTCCGGCGGCGTGGCGCTGGCGCTGATCCTGATTCCGGTGGTGGTGCGCACCACCGATGAAATGCTGCGGCTGATTCCCGGCGCGCTGCGCGAAGCCGCGATCGCGCTGGGCACGCCGTACTGGAAGATGGTGCTGCGGATCACCTGGAAGGCGGCCGCGTCCGGCATCCTCACCGGCGTGCTGCTCGGCATCGCGCGCATCAGCGGCGAAACCGCGCCGCTGCTGTTCACCGCGCTGAACAACCAGTTCTGGAGCACCGACCTCGCGCATCCGATCGCCAACCTGCCGATGGTGATCTTCCAGTTCGCGATGAGTCCCTACGACAACTGGCAGAAAATGGCGTGGGCCGGCGCGTTCGTGGCGATGGTCTTCATCCTGCTGCTGAGCGTGTTCTCCCGTCTCATCCTCAAGCGTGGCGCATCCAAATGATCATGACCCAGGAAAACTTCCAGAGTTCGCCGCGGGGAGCCGCGATGCACGTGCCCGCCGGCGCGGGCAGCGTCGCCGCGGGCGAAAAAACCGCGGCGATGCCGCCGGTCAAGATCAGCGTGCGCGGCCTGGATTTCCATTACGGGAAATTCCACGCGCTGAAGGACATCTCGATCGACATTCCCGAGAAACGCGTCACCGCCTTCATCGGCCCGTCCGGTTGCGGCAAGTCGACCTTGCTGCGCACCTTCAACCGCATGTTCGAGATTTATCCCGAACAGCGCGCGCAGGGGCAGATCATCGTCGACGGCGAGGACATCCTCGATTCGAAGGAAGGCATCGCGCGGGTGCGCGCGAAAATCGGCATGGTGTTCCAGAAGCCGACGCCGTTCCCGATGTCGATCTACGAGAACATCGCCTTCGGCATCCGCCTGTACGAGCGCCTGCCGAAGACGGCGATGGACGCGCGCGTCGAACAGTGTCTGCGCCAGGCCGCGCTGTGGGACGAGGTCAAGGACAAGCTGCACCAGAGCGGCACCAGTCTTTCCGGCGGCCAGCAGCAGCGCCTGTGCATCGCGCGCGGCGTGGCGATCAAGCCGGAAATCCTGCTGCTGGACGAACCGTGCTCGGCGCTCGATCCGATTTCCACCGCGCGCGTCGAGGAACTGCTGAAGGAACTGGTGCGCGATTACACCGTGGTGATCGTCACCCACAACATGCAGCAGGCCGCACGCTCGTCCGATTACACCGCCTTCATGTACATGGGCGAGCTGGTGGAATTCGGCGACACCGCGACCATCTTCACGCGACCGGCGAAGCAGCAGACGGAAGACTACATCACGGGGCGGTTTGGGTGAGTTGCCGCGCTTGCGCGATGCGTTGAAGCGCATCGTGCGCGGCAACGAACGCCTGAGCAGGACGCGAGGGCCGGAGCCACTTGGCGAGATCAGGACGATCGAGCCTGGTGGCCGGATCGGATTCAATCATCATTCGAGAAGACCATGAACACCACGACTCCTGCGCACGACCACATCGTCAAGAGCTACGACGAGGAACTGAAGCGGCTCACCGGCGAAATCCATCGCATGGGCGAGCTGGCGGCCGCGCAGCTCGACGCGGCGATGGACGCGCTTGGCAAGCGCGACAGCCGCGCGGCGCAGCGCGTGGTCGACAACGACGACGCGCTGGATTCGCACGAGCGCGAAATCAGCCAGGACGTGCTGCGCCTGCTGGCGTTGCGGCAACCGATGGCGCGCGACCTGCGCGAGATCCTTGCCGCGCTGCGCATCGCATCCGACATCGAACGCATCGGCGATTACGCGGCCAATGTCGCCAAACGTTCGATGGCCCTGAACCTGGCGGCGCCGGTGCCGCTGGCCGGCGGCCTGGGCCCGCTGGCGCGCATGGCCAGCCGTTTGGTGCGCGAAGTGATGCGCGCGTATGTCGCGCGCGACGCCGAGCTGGCGCATGCGGTGTGGGAGCGCGACGCCGAACTCGACGCGCTGTACACCGGACTGTTCCGCGAACTGCTGACCTACATGATGGAAGATGCGCGCAGCATCACCGCATGCACCCACCTGCTGTTCATCGCCAAGAACATCGAACGCATCGGCGACCACGCCACCAACATCGCCGAGAACATCTGGTTCGTGGCGCATGGCGAAGCGTTGACCGAATCCCGCGCGAAGCGCGACCTGACCGCCGAGTAGCGGCCGGGCCGCATCGCGACCTGCCTCCGGCGCGGTCCGTCAAGACTTGGCGGATGCGCGGCGAGGGAGTAGAAAGCAGGTCGGTCAAGACGGGAAGCGCGCATGGACACGCCGCAGGTTTCCGATGAAGCGTTGCGCGAACAGGCGCAGGACATCGCCGCAATGCTGGCGCGGCGCGGGTTGATGATGGTGACCGCGGAGTCCTGCACCGGCGGCTGGATCGCCAAGACGCTGACCGATCTCCCCGGCAGTTCCGCGTGGTTCGAATGCGGCGTGGTTGCGTACAGTTACGAAGCCAAGGAAGCGCTGCTGGGCGTCAACCCGCACACGCTGGAACGCACCGGCGCGGTCAGCCAGGAGACCGCGATGGAGATGGTATCCGGCGCGCTGGCGCGTTTCGGCGCGTCGGTTGCGGTGGCCGTCACTGGCATCGCCGGGCCTTCCGGCGGCACGCCGGAAAAACCCGTGGGCACCGTATGGGTCGCCTGGAAACGCCGCGGCGGCTACGCGCACGCGCGGCTGTTCAATTTCTCCGGCGATCGCGAGGCGGTGCGGCGACAAACCGTGGCGCATGCCCTGGAAGGCGTGCACAACCTGTTGTCCGAATAGCTCGGAAGCGCGCGGCTCAATCCACGGGAAGTCGCCGCGACTGCAGCAACGCGCGCGCATCCTCGGCGTCGTTTTCGAACCAGGCGCGCGCGGAACCGAGCCGGAACGAATAACCCCACGCATCCATGTCGGCCAGCGCACGCGCGCGACCGAAGCCGGGCAGGGCATCCGCCAGCATGATCTGCAGGTAGCAGGTGGCGTCCTCCTCGATCTGCGAATCGCTGGCGTCGGTGTGGATGCGCGGCCGCCGTTCCGCGCCCGCGACCAGCAGGTGACAGGCTTCGTGCAGCAACGAATGCAGCGGCGTGTCGGCGCGCGCGTAGACCACGTCGCCGATCACGCCGGCTTCCGGTTCTCCCCAGTAGCAGCCGGGAATCGCGGCGTCGTCCTGGATGCGCGCCAGCCGCAGGCCATGGCGCGACAGCAGCGCGACGCAGGCTTCGAAGCCTGCATCGCCTACGCGCAGCACGTCAGCGACGGCTGCGCTCACGCCTTGCCCGCGGCCTTGATCGGCGCATCCGGAAGCGACACCGACAGTTCCAGCACGTCGTGCTCGCCGTCGCGTTCCACGTTGATCTGCACCGCGTCCGGATCGACGTTGACGTACTTGCGGATCACGCCGAGCAACTCGCCGCGCAGCAGCGGCAGGTAGTCGGGGCCGCCACGCGTGGCGCGTTCCTGCGCCACGATGATGCGCAGGCGCTCGCGCGCGATGTTCGCGGTGTTTTTCTGCCGCACGCGCAGAAAGTCCAGAATGCTCATGGCGTGCTCCTCAGGTTCCGAACATGCGTTTGAGGAAACCCTTCTTCGGCGCGTCCACGAACCGCAGCGGGAGCTCCTCGCCGTCCAGCCGCGCCACCGCGTCGGCATAGGCCTGGCCCGCGATCGATCCGGCGTCGTGGATGACCGGCACGCCGGAATTCGACGCCGCCAGCACCTGTTCGGATTCCGGGATCACGCCCAGCACCGGGATGCCGAGGATTTCCTCGACATCCTTCACGCTCATCATTTCGCCGGCTTCCACGCGCACCGGGTTGTAGCGCGTCAGCAGCAGGTGTTGCGGCATCGGCGCCTCGCCGCGTTCGGCGCGGCGCGTTTTCGACGCCAGCAGGCCGAGGATGCGGTCGGAATCGCGCACCGACGACACTTCCGGGTTGACCACCACCACCGCGCGGTCGGCGAAGTACATCGCCAGATGCGCACCCTTCTCGATGCCAGCGGGGGAATCGCAGACGATGAAATCGAAACCGTCCGCAGCGAGCTCGTCCAGCACGCGGCCCACGCCTTCCTGCGTCAACGCGTCCTTGTCGCGTGTTTGCGAGGCCGCCAGCACGTGCAGGTTGTCGAGCCGCTTGTCGCGGATCAGCGCCTGCTTCAGCGAGGCTTCGCTGTGGATCACGTTGACGAAATCGTAGACCACGCGCCGCTCGCAACCCATGATGAGATCCAGGTTGCGCAGGCCGACGTCGAAGTCGATGACCGCGACACGATGGCCGCGTCGGGCGAGTCCGGTGGCGAGCGAGGCGGACGTGGTGGTCTTGCCCACGCCACCCTTGCCGGAAGTGACGACGATGGTTTCTGTCAAGGGTCGAGTCTCCAGGTGATTGGTGGGCAACGAGTCAGGAGCAGCCGCGAACGAGATTGCTTCGACTCACGGCTCACGGCTTTACAAATTCGCGATCTTCAATTTGCCGCCGTCCAGTGAAATCTGCACAGCACGGCCTTCGTGCTGCTCCGGGATTTCCTCGAACACGCGGTAGTGGCCGGCGATCGACACCAGCTCCGCATGGAATTCGCTGCAGAAAATGCGCGCGCGTTCGTCGCCCAGCGCACCGGCGAAGGCGCGGCCGCGCAGCGGCCCGTACACGTGCACGTTGCCGTCGGCCAGCACTTCCGCGCCGTTGGCGACGGGCGCGACCACGATCAGGTCGCGTCCCTGCGCGTAGAGTTGCTGGCCGGTGCGCACCGGCTGTGCGTGATGCAGCGCGCGCGCGCTTCCGGACGCGCCGGCGGGCGCGGGCTCCGTGATCTGTTGCGACGCGGTTTTCGAATCGGGCGTCGAGGGAACGGGAGTTTCAGCCTGCGTCGCGGGTTCCGGTTCGCGTTCGTACTGCGCGCGGAAGCGGGCGAGCAGGGGCAGGCCCAACCGTCGCGCCAGCGCATCGTTTTCGCTGGTGCCATAGGCCAGCGCCACCGGCAGCATGCCTGCCGCGCGCACGGCTTCCAGCAGCGCGTCGGCCTCGCCGTCGCCAGGCTGCGCGGGGAGCTGGGAAAGATCCACCACCACCGCGGCGCGCTCGAACAATTGCGGCGCGGCGCGCACGCGCCGTTCCAGTTCGGCGTGCAGCATCGCGGCATCGTTGCGGCGCACGCGCACGCTGGCGATGCCGACCTGCCCGAACTTCAGTTCCACTGCGTCGGCGTTGTCGCCGCGTCCGCCCGCACTCGCACTCACGCACCACCCGTCGCCGCGCGCGGCCATTCGACGTGGGTACGCAGGCGCGAAGCCAGGCGCGGCATCGCGGGCAGGCCCTGCGGATAGTTTTCGCACACGAAGGCGTGGCATTCGAGCTGTTTCGCGAGCAGGCATACGCGCCGCCCGTTTTCCGGCATCGCCTGCTGGCCGACTTCATTGAAGCCGCGGGTGCCGTGGAACAGCATCGACACGTCGTCGCGCGGTTCCAGGAAAACCTCGCAGGCCAGCACCGGCGCGTGCGCCTCGGCGTAGCTCTGCACGTCGCTGTAGAACACGCGCCCGAGACCGTGGCCGCGGTATCCGTCGCCGATCACCACGCGGTCGACATAGACGAAGCGCGCAAAGCGTTCGCGGAACCAGCGGAAGTTGGAACTGGCATGGTCGGCGTCCTCACGCAACGCGATCAGGAAACCGGCGATGCGGCCATCGATCTCCGCCACGCGGAAATAATCGGCCTGCTCGAAGAAATACCGCAGGCTGGCGGCGTCCAGCGGCAGGATCGCGGCGCCGGCGCCGTTGTTGAGGGCGAGCACGGCATCGAGGTCGGGCTCGCGGACATCACGAAGATCGACGGACATTACTTCTCCAGCGTGAAGATCGAAAGGCAGGCATCCCGCCTGCGTTTCCCGTGCGATGCGTCCAGACCTGGACCACGATCAAAAATCGGGCCAAGGCCACCGTGCATGGCCCCGCATTTTCGCACCGCGCATCGCGACGACGCACGGGCGGAAGGACGACGGGAGCGCACGCCGGCGCACGGATCGCATAATTATGACATGCAGGACGCTGATGGTCATGTTCCGTGCCGCCGGTGACGAAGCTGTGACCGGCAGGTGGCGGTCAAGTTCCGGCCGCCCGCGAAGCGCGGAACGGCGCGTTGGCATATCATCCATGCGTGCTGCCGCGTCACGCCCTCAACCACATCCGCCTGCTGCGCTACGCCGGCATGTTCACCTATGCCTGCGTGGGCGTGCCGCTGGTCAGCCGCGAGATGCTGGCGAGGATCGTCGAGTCGCGCCCGCACGAGCACGTGAGCGAAGTGCAGCAGCTGCGCAGCCATACCGATGCGTTGTTGTGGGCGGCGAGTTACGTGGTCTTCGGCGTGGTCTACTGGCTGTTGACGCGCGACCTCGGTTCGCGCCGGCATGGTGCGGCCAAGGTGCTGGGGCTGGTGGCGCTGACCGGTTCCGCCATCGCGATCGGCTGGTTCTCGCAGAGCGGCTTGTGTGCGCTGCTGATGATGGTGGTGTGCGTCGTGCTGCCATGGTTGCTGCCATTGCCGCTGGCGGTCGCGTGGCTGCTGTTGCAGAACGTCGCGCTGATTCCGGTGATCGCGCTGTTCCCGGGTTGGGACATCGGCCTCGCCACCTTGCAGTCGGCGACCTACCTGGGATTCTCGGTGATCGCGTTCGTGGCATCGATGGTCGCGCGCCAGGAGGGCAGCGCGCGCGAGGAACAGCGCCGGCTCAACTCCGAGTTGCGCGCGACCCGCGCGTTGCTGGCGGAATCCAGCCGCATCTCCGAGCGCATGCGCATCGCGCGCGAACTGCACGACCTGGTCGGCCATCACCTGACCGCGCTCAGCCTCAATCTGGAAGTGGCGAGCCATCTCGCCGATGCGCCCGCCGCCGAGCACGTGCAGAAAGCGCAGAGCACCGCCAAGCAATTGCTCAGCGACGTACGCGAAGTGGTCAGCGAGCTGCGCGACGACGACGCCATCGAACTCACCGATGCGCTGCGCAATATCACGGAGGGCGTGCCCGGTCTGCACGTGCACCTGGAGCTGCCGCCGCGCTTCTCGGTGGACGACCCGCATCGCGCCCAGGTCCTGTTGCGCTGCGCGCAGGAGATCGTCACCAACGCGGTGCGGCACGCCGGCGCGCGCAACCTGTGGCTGCGCTTCGAACGCACCGCCGATGGCATGCTGGCGCTGAAGGCGCACGACGACGGCCGCGGTGCGGCAGAATTGAAACCCGGGAACGGTTTGAGCGGCATGCGCGAACGGCTGGCCGAAGTGGGTGGCCGTCTGGTGATCGACACCGCGCGCGACCGCGGCTTCGCGCTGGAGGCGCTGTTGCCGATCGAAAGTACGGCCTGAAGCGTGATTCATCGTTGCATGGGGAGCGCCGGATGACTGGAACGATTCTGGCGAAGCGGTGCAAGGCAACCAACGTGCGGGGACGTTCCGAATGATTTCCGTCTGTCTCGTCGACGACCAGAACCTGGTGCGCCAGGGAATCCGTTCGCTGCTGGAACTCTCTCCCGAAATCCGCGTGGTGGCCGAGTGCGTGGACGGCGCGCAGGCGCTGGAGACGATCCCCAAGATCAATCCGGACGTGGTGCTTCTGGACATGCGCATGCCCGGCAAGAGCGGCCTGGACGTGCTCAATGCCTTCGCCGCGATAGGCGCGGTGCCGCCGACCATCATCCTCACCACCTTCGACGACGACCAGCTCGTGCTCGCCGGACTGAAGGCCGGTGCGCGCGGCTACTTGCTGAAGGACGTGTCGCTGGAACAACTGGTGGAAGCGGTGAAAACCGTGGCGGGCGGCGGCTCGCTGATCGCGCCGATGGTCACGCAAAGATTGCTGGCCGGCGTCGGCCGCATGCAAAACCAGTTCACCAGCCTGGAACAACCCGACCCGCTCACCGAACGCGAAACCGAAATCCTGCGCCTGATGTCCGGCGGCTACAGCAACAAGGAAATCGCCAACTCCCTCGGCGTCGCCGAAGGCACCGTCAAGAACCACGTCTCCAACATCCTTTCCAAACTCGGCGTCCGCGACCGCACCCGCGCGGTGTTGAAAGCGCTTGAGCTGGGGATTGTTTGATCATGCGGTCCGTTTATTTCGTGCTACTCACAGTTTTGCTGCCGGTTGTCGCTTGCCGAGCACAAAATGAGGATCAAAGCGAAGCAGCGATAGCGTCAAAGATGACAGAGCTGGCGGGCGACACAGCAATTCGGTGTGGATTGGTTAGAGGCAAGCAGAACTTCGATGTTGCGTGGGCGTGTGCAAGACAGGCCGACGCAGAACAAAAGCCTTTCTGGCTTGCGCTGCGATTGATGCGAACCGATTCGGATGTGTGGGAGGGCATAGCGAGAGATGGTCGCGGGATTCGATATACGTTCTTTTATACAAGCAACAAAAACGGTCAATCGAAATTCGAACCAAACTTTGATGTGCACAAGTGCACGAAACCATTTGCCTTCGACCCAAATAAATTGTTTGTAATCGGCTGTCTTCCAATTTAGCAGCAGGTTGGGGCGAGCTCGCGATCTCCAACAAGCTAATCGCATAGCAGTTAGGTCTCGCTTCGCTCAGTCCAACTATAAACGCAGGCCATGGATGGCCGTCGATGGGCGAGCTTCAGCGCCGTGCATGACGCCGAGGCGCGCAGCCGGACGGCGGAGCAAGCGCCGCATGTTCGAGCACATGGATGTGCGAGTTCGGCGCGGCCGCCGTCCGGCGAGCACCGAGGGCAGTCGAGCCGACACGACGTCGGCGAGATCGTCATGCCCGCGCGCAATGGCTTTGGTTACTTTCCCCGAAAGGAAAGTGACCCGCTCGCGGCAGCGAGCGGAACCCGGCTTTCTTGCGACGCGGTCGCCACTGGATGCCGGCCCCGGCCTTCGCCGGGGCAAGCTCTGCGCCGGCATGACGAACAAAAGCAAAGTTATGTGATTACGGCCAGCCACGGAATGACGAATCAGTGAGGCGGATCGCCTTCCGTCCCGTGCAGCCTGTCGCCGAGGAGCCGTCGCACCACGACGTAGAACACCGGGATCAGCAGCAGGCCGAAAATCGTGGCGAACAGCATGCCGCCGATCACGCCCGTGCCGATGGCGTGGCGCGCATTGGCGCCGGCACCGCTGGAAATAAAGAGCGGAAACACGCCGAGGATGAAGGCGAACGAGGTCATCAGGATCGGGCGAAAGCGCAATCGGGAGGCTTCGAGAACGGCGTCCCGCAGCGGTTTGCCTTCCTTCTGCGCGGCCACCGCGAACTCGATGATCAGGATCGCGTTCTTGGCGGCCAGGCCGATCACCGTGACTAGGCCGATCTTGAAGAACACGTCGTCGGCCAGCCCGCGCGCCATCGTGAACAACACGGTGCCGAGCAGCGTCAACGGCACGATCAGCAACACGGCGACGGGAACCGACCAGCTTTCATACAGCGCCGCGAGCGCCAGGAACACCACGAGGATCGAAAGCACCATCAGCATGCCGGCGCCGCTGCTGGATGCCACTTCCTGGAAGGACTCGCCGGTCCAGTCGAAACTGAAGCCATGCGGGAGATCGTGCATGACGATGTTCTGGATGGCGTCCATGGCCTGGCCCGACGCATAGCCGGGCGCGGCGTCGCCGACGACCTCGATGGCCGGATTGCCGTTGAAGCGCGCCAGTGACGGCGAGACCAAATCCCACTGGCTGTGGATGACGTTGGAGATCGGGATCATCGCCGGCGTTCCGTCGGGATTTTTTTGCGTGCTGCTCGGTGTGTAGAAGTCGTTGAAGGCGGAACCGCTCATCCGGAAGGGCGCGGCCGCCTGCATCATCACGAACTTGACCCGGCCCTCCGCGAACATCTGGCCCACGTTGGTGGGTGCCAGCATCAGGCTTGCGGCATTGGCGACGTCCGTGACCGACAAGCCCATCGAGGCCGCCTGCACACGGTCGATGCCGAAATCGAGCTGCGGCGCCGGCGGCAATTCATTGGGCCGGGTGTTGACCAGGACTTTGTCCTGCGCGGCCTTGTTCACGACGGTCTGCAGCGCCTGGTCGAGCGCCGCGCGTCCCTGGCCGCTGACGTCTTCGAGAAACATGTCGAAACCGCCGAACTGTCCGAGGCCGTGCACGGTGGGCAGGTTCACCACGACGACCGTCGCATCGCGGATCTTCTCGTGCAGTTTCGCGTTGAGGCGCGGGATCAACTCTTCCGCGGACAGACTGCGCTGGCTCCAATCCTTCAATTGAATGAATACCTGCCCGTTGTTTTCGCCCGAACCCACCGGACTGAAGCCGACGATCTGCATGGCACCCTTGATCGCGGGCTCCTTGTTCAGCACGTCCCACATCTGGTGCATCACGACTTCGCTGCGCTGCTTGGTCGCGCCCGGCGGCAGTTGCACCATGGCCATCAGGTAGCCCTGGTCCTCCTGCGGCAGAAAGCTGCCGGGCAACTTGGTGTAAAGGAATCCGGCCAGCACGGCGACCACCACGAACACGGCCATCCAGCGCGGCGCATGGCGCACTGCGTGCGCGACGTGGCCGACGTAGGTGCGGTGCGTCCAGCCGAACAGATCGTTGAACTTGCGATAGATGAGGTTTTTCCTGTTTTCGTGTTCGGGCTTCAGGAAGCTCGCGCACAATGCCGGCGTGAACGTGAGGGCGAGGAACGCCGAGAAGAACATCGACACCGCGATCGTCAACGCGAACTGGCGGTAGATGATTCCCGTCGAACCCGATTGCAGTGCGGACGGCACGAATACCGCCAGCAGCACGGCCGTGATGGCCACCACCGCGCCAGAGATTTCGCCCATGCCCTTGCGGGCCGCCTCCTTGGGCGACAGATTTTGCTCGGTCATGAGGCGTTCGATGTTTTCGATCACCACGATGGCGTCATCGACCACGATGCCGATGGCCATGACCATGCCGAACAGCGTGAGCTGGTTGATCGTGAAGCCCAGGGCCGCCATGCCGATGAAGGCGCCGAGCAGGGCGATCGGGATCACGATGGCCGGAATCAGGGTGGCCCGGAAATTCTGCAGGAAGATCAGCATCACCGCGAACACCAGCACCAGCGCCTCGGCCAGGGTCTTCAACACATCCTGGATCGAGATCGTGATGAACGTGGTGGTGTCGTAGGGAACGAACCACGTCACGCCTTGCGGGAACCCGACCGCGAGTCTCGCCATCTCGGCGCGCACAGCCTTGGCCAGCGCCAGGCCGTTCGCGCCCGGCAGCGTCTGGATCGCGAAGGCGCCGATGGGCTTGCCGTCGTAAGAGGTGTCGAAACCGTAACTTTGCGGCCCGAAATTCGCGGTCGCAACGTCGCCGAGCTTGACGACCGTACCGTCCGGGTTGGCGCGCAGGATGATGTCGAGGAACTGCTGCGGCGTGGAGAACAGGCCTTCGCCGGATACATCTGCCGTGAACCCCCAACCCTTGACCGCCGGGTCGGCGCCCAGCGTGCCTGCGGCAACCTGGATGTTCTGGGCAGCCACTGCGTTCAGGACGTCGGTTGCCGACAGGCCGTAGCCGTGCATCTTGTCGGGGTTGAGCCAGATGCGCATCGCGTATTCGGCACCGAACTGGCGGGTCGTGCCGACACCCTCGATGCGCGAAATCGGGTTCAGCACCTGCGAAGCCACGATGTCGTTCAGGCGGTCGCGGCCGATCGCGGGATTGCTGGAAATCAGGGCCACGGCCATCAACGTGTCCGGGTTGGCCTTGGCGACGATGATTCCTTGTTGCAGGACCGCTTGCGGCAACAATTTCTCCGCCCGCGACACCTGATTCTGGGTTTGCACCGCCGCGATATCGGGGTTGGTACCCGGCTGGAAGGTCAGGGTGATATGCACGCTGCCGCTGGAGCTGGTGCTGGAGTCGAAATACATCAGGTTGTCGATGCCGGTCAGTTGCTGCTCGATGACCTGGGTTACCGAGCCTTCGGCCGTGCCGGCGCTGGCGCCGGGATATTTCGTGGAGATCGAGACCTCCGGTGGCGCAATATCCGGGTACGACTGCACCCCGAGGCTGAAGATCGAGATCACGCCGCCCAGCGAGATCAGGATGGCGATGACCCAGGCGAAGATGGGTCGGTCGATGAAAAAATTCGACATGCGAAATCCCGTTACCGGTCGCCGGCGGTATCCGCGGACGCGGGCGTGGACCCGGTCGGCGTGCCGATCGATGCTGCCGGCTGCCAGGGTTCGGACTTGGCCGGTGCGCCCACCTGTACCATCTGTATCCCCGAAACGATCACCTGGTCGCCGACGGTGAGTCCCGAGGTAACGACCCAGTCGAGCCCGACCGTGCCGTTCGTGGTCACGTCCTGGTGTGCGACTTTTCCGTCCTTGCCGACGACGAGCACGTAATTTCCGTTGATGTCGCTTTGCACGGCAGGTTGCGGCACGAGGAACGCGCCGCGGCGCTCACCCAGGTTGACCTTGAGGTTGACGAAGGTGCCAGGGAGCAGTGCGTGCTGCGGATTGGGCAGCAGCGCGCGCATGTTCACGGCGCTGGTGGACGGATTGACGTTGACCGCCGAAAAATCTAGCGTGCCGGGTTCGGAATAGGGCGTGCCGTCCGGCAGCGTGATCTTGATCGTGGTTTTGTCCGGTGCGGACAGATTGACGCCGCCGCTTTTCTGCAACTGCTGCAGTTCACCCAGTTCACCGACGCTGATGGTGAAATTCACGTACAGCGGATCGATTTGGTCGACGGTCGTCAGCAGCGTATCGGTGCCCTGGCCCACCAACGCGCCTTCCGTCACCTGCTGCTCGCCTGCGCGACCCGCGATCGGGGACGTGACATCGGCGTAGCCGAGATTGATGCGTGCCGCCTCCACGGTTGCCTGCGCGGCTTGCACCGCGGCCTTGGCGGTGCGTTCGGCTGCCAGCGCGTTATCGAGATCCGTCTTGGAGACATAGCCCTTCGGAGCCAGGGCCTGAAGGCGTTGCGCGTTGACGTGGTCGTTGGTGTAGGTCGCCTGTGTTTGCGCGAGTTGCCCCAGGGCGTTGTCCAACGCCGCCTTGTAGGGCGCCGGGTCGATCTTGAACAACAGTTGGCCGGCCTTGACCTCGCTGCCTTGCTTGTAAGCGCGCTGGAGAAGCACGCCGGCAACGCGGGCGTTGATGTCCGCGGTGCGGAAGGCCGAAACGCGTCCCACGAAGTCCTTGACCAGCGGCACGCTCTGCGAACGCACGGTTATCACGCCGACTTGCGGCGGGGGCGACGGCGCGGATTGGGAATGACTGCATGCGGCGAGCACCAACACGCATCCGTTGATGATGGCAAGACGCAACGGGCGAATCGGCATGGGGATGCTTACTCAACCGGACAGGTCACGAATTATCCCGCATTCGGGTGCCGCACGCCGTAGGCCAACGGTCATGCGTAAAGAAAAGTAAAGTACGACGTGAGTCAGTGGAATTATTTCGCGCGACGATGCGCGGCGTTCACGCCGTCATTGCCACCATCACGCGATCGCGGCCTTCGCGCTTGGCGCGGTACAGCGCCTGGTCCGCAGCGCGCTTGAGTTCCTCGGGTGTCGTGCCGTCGACGGGATAGATCGCCATGCCGATCGAGACCGATGCGACCGGCAGGCGCTGGCCGCGGTGGCGCAGTTCCAGTTGCGAGGTGGCAATGCGAATGGCTTCCGCGCGTTCGCGTGCATGCGTTTCGTCGATGTCGACCAGCACCACGGCGAATTCCTCGCCGCCGTAACGGCAGGGAATGTCTTCGTCGCGGCAGAGTTCCATCAGCAGCGCGCCGAATTGCGCGAGCAGGGCGTCGCCGGCATCGTGGCCGTGGCGGTCGTTGTAGCGCTTGAAATGGTCGAGATCGAGCATGAGCAACGCGAGTTGTCCCTTGCGGCGATCGGCGCGCGAGAATTCGCGCGGCAGCGAAGCTTCGATGTAGCGGCGATTGAACAAGCCGGTAAGCGGATCGCGGATGGACTGCTCGCGCAGGTTCTGTTGCAGGCGCAGGTTCGCGATCGCCAGCGCCAACTGATCGCCGACCGTCAACAACAGTTCGTGCTGGCTGGCGTCGATCGCATGCTCGGCGGTCAGGCTCAGCACGCCGAGCGCCTGGCCCTGCGCGACAAGCGGCAGGCACAACGTGTGCCCGGCGGTGACGCCGGCATGCACCAGATGCGCGCACACCGGCGTTGCGGTTTCGCCCAGGTCGGGATGCGGACGGCTGCGTCGCAGCGCCCAGCACTCGTCCGGCGCGAACACGGCCTGCACCAGGTCCGGGCCGCGCGGCCCCCACTGCACCTGCGGCTCCGCCATGTTGTGCGAGGAATTGATGAGCGCGAGGCTGCCGGACATGTCCGGCAGCAGTTGCGGCAACGCGCGCTCCATGACCGCGATGGCTTCATCCGGTTCGCGGCAGCTCTGCAGCATCTGGCCCAGCGACGATAGCTGACGCAGATTGTGCGCAAGTCTTTCCGCATCTTTCAGCGAGTTCTGCAGTACCTGTGCGCCTTGCTCGAGTTTTCGCTCGGTGCGCAGGCGCTTGCGTACTTCGGAAGTGATCGCGAAAAACGCCCGCAGCATCAGGCCGATGACGATCATGGCGGCGAAAGTGGTAAGCGCGGTTCCGTACCAGACGCTGCGGTTTCCCTGTGCTTCCCGGATTTTCAGCAGGCCGCCTTCGATATCGCGCATGTGCAGCGCCAGTTCTTCGATCTTGCGGGGTTGGTTCGCCACGGGGAGCAGGTCGGCATGCGCCGTAGCGGCGCCCTGGCTCCGGTAATCCTCGATGATCTTGTCGAACAGCGTGTGCCGCTCCGCAATCAGCAGGCTCAGGCGCCGGGTATTGCCAAGTTGGGATGGGCTGTCGGCAACAAGGGCCGCGAGATCCGCCAGATCCTGATTGGTCTGGGCGGAGTAATGCTGAAAGAGATCGGCATGCTCTTCTTCGCCGGTCAGGCCGTAATTGCGTGCCTCGACGCCAGCCATGCGCTGGTGATAAAGCGTCAGCAGGATCTGTTCGCGCACCTGGTAGGTGTGCAATGCCCACTGCTGATAGTTGGCATATTCCCTGGCGGCATAGATGCCGGCCAGGGCGAGCAGCAGTATGAGCGTGGCGCCAGCACCGAATTTGACGATCAGGGGGCCGACAAAGCGCCAATAGCGCCCGCGGACCGAGGCCGACGCTGGATTCGCTTCGGCGACCGGCGCTATTCTTTGTATCCCTGCATCCTCAGGATTTTGCACCCTTCCCGCCATGAATGACCTTCGCGCCCCGCACGGGGCGGTCGACCTCGCTGCCGTGCTCGAGCAACTGCGCAGCAAGTTTCCGGCCAGCAGTCAAACCCCAGCCCGGACTTTCGTCACAGCTTGCGGCGCCGAAATCGCCCCCGAGGAATGGGGAGAGCGCAGTGCATCCGCATGGGTGACGTTGTTCGCCGACCTGTTCGCGTTCATGAAGACCCGGCAATCCGGCCGCACGCTGGTCCGGACCTTCAACCCGGAAACGGGCGCCGGCGGCCGGGAAGGTTCCTGTTCGGTGGTGCAGATTGTCACCGACGACATGCCTTTCCTGGTGGATACGGTGGGCATGGCGGTAGCCGGCGCGCGCCTGCAGGTGCAACGCCTGATCCATCCGGTCGTGATGGTTTCGCGCGACGCACGCGGCGAACTCGTCGGCATCGGCGAGAGCGGCGACGCCAGGCCCGAATCCGTGATGCACGTCGAAATCGATCGCGTGGCGGACGAGGAGTTGCGGGAGTTGCAGGCCTCGATCGAAGCCGCATTCGGCGACGTGCGCATGGCGGTCGAGGATTGGCCCGCGATGCACGACAAGATGCTCGAGATCGCCGGATCGCTGCCGCAGCGGCGCATGCCGTTCAACAAGGAAGAAGTGACCGAGGCGCAATCGTTCCTGCGCTGGGCCGCCGAAGACCATTTCACCTTCCTCGGTTATCGCGAGTACGCGGTGGTCGCTTCCAATGGCGACGAACTGCTGCAGGCCAAGGCCGATTCCGGGCTGGGCATCCTGCGCAGCATGGATCTGGCGGTGGCGCCGCGTTCGCTCAAGTCGATGGCCGCGACCAAGCTGCCGGTATCCGGGTCGATGGACGCCATCATCCTGACCAAGACCAACGCGCGCGCGCGCGTGCACCGCCCGGGCTACATGGATTACATCGGCGTGCTCTGCTTCGACGACAGCGGCAAGCCGGTCGGCGAGCAACGTTTCCTCGGGCTGTTCACTTCCACCGCCTACATGCGCCGGCCGCAGGACGTGCCGCTGGTGCGGCAAAAGGTGGAGGGCGTGATGCAGCGCTCCGGGTTGCGTCGCGACTCGCACTCCGGCAAGGCGATGCGGCACATCCTGGAGACGCTGCCGCGCGAAGAGCTGCTGCAGTGCTCGAGCGACGAATTGTTCGGCATCGCCCACGGCATCTTCGAATTGAAGGAACGCGCGCGCACGCGCCTGTTCGTGCGCCGCGACGCCTACGGGCGTTTCTTCTCGTGCCTGGTGTTCATCCCGCGCGACCACCTCAGCCGAGGCATGCGCGAGAAGATCGAGGCAATGCTGAAGGAAAGCCTGCGTGGCGAACGCGTGGACTCCACCATGGAAATCAGCGAATCACCGCTGGCGCGTCTGCATGCGGTGGTGCGCCCGCGCGCCGGCGATCATCCGGAAGTCGACCTTCCGTCGATGCAGGCGAAGCTCGCCGGGATCGTGCGCAACTGGCACGACGACCTGCGCGATGCGCTGGTCGCGCGCGTCGGCAGCGAGCGCGGCGCGCGTTTGCTGGCGCGTTACGGGCGCGCGCTTTCGGCCGGCTACATCGAGGAAGTCACGCCCAGCCGCGCGGCCGAGGACGTTGAGACGCTGGCCGGGCTTGCGGACGACCAGGACATCCGCTTGCGCCTGTACCGCTCGCATCGCGGCGACGAACTGCATTTCAAGATCTTCCGCAGCGGACCCGAGATCGCCCTGTCGGAAGTATTGCCGCTGCTGGAGAACGCGGGGCTGAAGGTGCTCAGCGAGCAGGTCTACTCGCTGGACGTGAAGGGCGCCAGCCTGTGCATCCAGGATTTCGTGGTGCAGCCTGCCGTGCCGCTGGCCTTCGACGTCGACGAGTTGCACGAGCATTTCGAATCCGCGTTCGAGGCGATCTGGCGCGGCCGCGCCGAGAACGACGGCTTCAACAAGCTGCTGCTGCACGCCAAGCTGTCGTGGCGGCAGGTGGCGGTGCTGCGTGGCTACTGCAAGTACCAGCAGCAGGTCGGCACCACCTTTTCGCAGGCGTACATGGAAGAAACGCTCAACGGCTATCCCTTGATCGCGGGCCTGCTGATCGAGTTGTTCGAGGCGCGCTTCGATCCTGCGCGCGGCCACGAGGGCAAGCCGGCGCAGGACGCAGCGCGCCAGCGCCTCGAGGGCGAGCTGCTGGCATTGCTGCCGGACGCGGCGCGCACGCGCGATCCGAAATTCGCAGAACAGGTGGCGGCTCTGCGCACGCTGCCGCCGGAGCAGCAGGCCGAAGGCCTGATCGCGCACATCAAGACCCTGCTGGAGAACGTATCCAGCCTGGACCAGGACCGCATCCTGCGTGGGTTCATGGCATTGATCCGCGCGACGCTGCGCACCAACTATTTCCAGTCGCGCGACGGCCACCCCTCGGATTACCTCTGCTTCAAGTTCGATTCGCACCAGGTGCCGGATATTCCGAAGCCGGTGCCGTACCGCGAAATCTGGGTGTACTCGCCGCGCGTGGAAGGCGTGCACCTGCGCTTCGGCCCGGTCGCGCGCGGCGGCCTGCGCTGGTCGGACCGGCGCGAGGATTTCCGCACGGAGGTGCTGGGCCTGGTCAAGGCGCAGATGGTGAAGAACACCGTGATCGTGCCGGTCGGCTCGAAAGGCGGATTCTTCGTCAAGCGCCCGCCGGCCGCCGGCGATCGCGACGCCATCCAGGCCGAAGGCATCGCCTGCTACAAGGTCTTCATCAACGGCCTGCTCGACATCACCGACAACATCGTCGATGGCAAGGTCACGCATCCGGACAGCGTGGTGCGCCACGACGCGGATGATCCGTATCTCGTGGTTGCCGCCGACAAGGGCACCGCCACGTTCTCGGACATCGCCAACGGCATTGCGATCGAGCACGGCTTTTGGCTGGGCGACGCGTTCGCCTCCGGCGGTTCGGTCGGTTACGACCACAAGGCCATGGGCATCACCGCCAAGGGCGCGTGGGAATCGGTGAAGCGCCACTTCCGCTCGCTCGCCCGCGACTGCCAGTCGCAGGACTTCACCTGCGTCGGCATCGGCGACATGTCCGGCGACGTGTTCGGCAACGGCATGCTGCTGTCGAAACACATCAAACTGGTCGCGGCATTCGACCATCGCCACATATTCCTCGACCCGAATCCCGACATCGCCGCCTCGTTCGCCGAGCGCGAACGCATGTTCAAGTTGCCGCGTTCGAGCTGGGACGACTACGACAAGTCGAAGATCTCGCAGGGCGGGGGCGTGCATGCGCGCTCGCTGAAATCGATCCCGGTATCGAAGGAAGCGCGCGCGGTGCTCGGCATCGCCGGCGACGTCGAGCAGCTGGCGCCGACCGAATTGATGCGCGCGATCCTCAAGGCGCCAGTGGACCTGCTGTGGAACGGCGGCATCGGCACTTACGTCAAGGCCACGGCGGAGACCAGCGCCGATGCCGGCGACCGCGCCAACAATGCGTTGCGCATCGACGGCCACGAGCTGCGCTGCAAGATCGTGGGCGAGGGCGGCAACCTCGGGTTCACCCAGAAGGGTCGCATCGAGGCGGCGCAGCACGGCGTGCTGCTGAACACCGATTTCATCGACAACTCGGCGGGCGTGGACACTTCCGACCACGAGGTCAACATCAAGATCCTGCTGAACGATGCGGTGCAGCGCGGTGAACTCGGCATGGAGCAGCGCAACGCCCTGCTGGCATCGATGACCGACGAGGTCGGGCGGCTGGTGCTGCTCGACAATTACCGCCAGAACGTGGCGCTCTCGCTGATGGAACACATGTCGGTGCAGCGGCTGGGTTCCAAGGCGCACTTCATCCGCACGCTGGAATCGCGCGGGCAACTCGATCGCCAGATCGAATCGCTGCCTTCCGACGCCGAGCTGGCGGAGCGCAAGGCGCGTCACCTCGGGCTGACGCGGCCGGAACTGTGCGTGCTGCTGTCGTACGCAAAGATCGTGCTGTACCAGCAACTGCTGGATTCCGATGTGCCCGAGGACGCGTGGCTGTCGCGCGAGCTCGACCGCTATTTCCCGCAGCCGCTGCGCGAGAAATACGCCGCGAGCATGCAACGGCACCGACTGAAGCGCGAGATCATCGCCACCGCGGTCACCAACTCGATGGTCAACCGCATGGGCGCGACCTTCATGTTGCGCATGCAGGAAGACACCGGGCAGACGCCGGCCGCAGTGGCCAAGGCATGGAACGCCGCGCGCGAAATCCTGGACGCACGCGAGTTGTGGTCGCGCATCGAGGCGCTGGACGGCAAGGTCGCGGAAGGCACCCAGATCGATGCGTTGCTGAAGGTCTGGGCGTTGCTGCGGCACATGACGCGCTGGCTGCTCAACCGTCCCGGCACGGTACTGGACATCGCCGGGCTGGTGGAACGCTACGGTCACGGGATGGCCGCTTTGCGCGCGGCGTTGCCGGCTGCGCTCACCGCCACCGGTCGTGCCTCGTTCGAAGTCGACATGGAGAAATGGCAGGGGCTCGGCTTTTCCGCGCAACTGGCGGAGGACCTGGCCGAGATCCCGGTATTGGCGGTGGCGCTGGACATCATCGAAACCGCGCGCGAGTCCGGCCAGGCGATCGAACGCGTGGCGCGTGTGTTCTTCGAACTGGGCGAGGCGCTGGACATCGAATGGTTGCGCGCGCAGATCGAATCGCTGCCGGTGGAAAGCGGCTGGCATGCACAGGCGCGCGGCTCCCTGCGCGACGAATTGGCCTCGCAGCAGCGCGCGCTGGCGACACAGGTGCTGGCAATGCCGGGGCGCGACGGCGAAGGCGCGGTTGCGGCCTGGCTCGACCGCGATGATCCGGCGCTCAAGTTCACCCGCTCGATGCTGGACGAGATCCGCACCCAGAACGTGGATTATCCGATCGCCTCCGTGGCGCTGCGCAGGCTGGCGCAGTTGGCTCAAGTCTCGTGAGCGGTCAGCAGTGAGCGGTCAGCGGAAAGAGCTTGGAGCCAGCGAGCTTTTACCGCTCACTGCTCACTATTCACCGCTCGCGGCTTGCGGCACACTGCGTTCATGCCGCAGCTCTCCGCCAAGCCCCGCATCGCCTTCGTCGCTTCGTCGTCCGACAAGGCGCGCGAGGCGGCGAAAATCCTGATTGCCCGTTACGGCGATGCACCGCTGGAACAGGCCGAATTGATCGTCGCGCTGGGCGGCGACGGTTTCATGTTGCGCACCCTGCACGATCACCTCGATCGCGGCGTGCCGGTGTACGGCATGAAGCTGGGCCGCGTCGGATTCCTGATGAACCAGTTCGAGCCGGATGCGCTGGAACAGCGATTGGCCGCGGCGCATCCCGCGGTCCTGCATCCGCTGGAAATGCGCGTGCGGCGTTCGCAGGGCGACGAAGTGCGGGCGCTGGCGTTCAACGAAGTTTCGCTGCTGCGTCAGACCAACCAGGCGGCGCACATCGAGGTCGCGCTCAACGGCGCGGTGAAACTGGAGAACCTGATCTGCGACGGCGTACTGGTCGCGACGCCCGCGGGTTCCACCGCCTACAACCTTTCCGCCTATGGGCCGATCCTGCCGCTGGATGCCGACGTGCTGTCGCTGACGCCGATCAGCCCGTTCCGCCCGCGACGCTGGCGCGGCGCGCTTCTGCCGTCCGCCACCGAAGTGCGGCTGCGCACGCTGGAGCCGGGCCACCGGGCGGTAAGCGCCACTGCGGATTTCCTCGAAGTGCGCGACGCAAGCGAAGTGACGGTGCGCGAGGCGCGCCAGCACTCCGTGACGCTGCTGTTCGACCCGGAGCACAACCTGGCGCAGCGGATTCTGGACGAGCAGTTCGCACCATAGCGCGGAGCTTAAGCGACCGAGCGTTAGTCAGTGGCTTGACGCTCGGAATTTGAATGCATACTCTTGTCGGCAGCGGGGATTTATGCAATATCTCAGCACTCGACCTCCCGACCAAGAGCAATGACTCGTATCGTTGCGCTGCGAATGTAGGTAATTGGCAAGAGTCCCGAGAGCAGCTTTCGCATGCCCGTTTTTAGGCGAACTGCGTTTATCGCACCGAAAATCCGAAGCACCTGTTTCCTGTTGGAGGCAAGGTATGGATTCTTCACGGAGCATCGTTTTCTGCCGTCACTCGCATGCAGCGGTAGCAATTCGCTGCATCGCCGTGTTCTTTCTTTTGTGGATATTCTCGGCTTCCACGTTCGCTGCCAGTGTGCCACCAAATGTTGGGCCATACAATTATGGATTTGTTCGCTGCGATACTTGGCACAACGGGTACAGTTCAAGAGAGGATGCAGAGCAAACCGGCGCGAATTATTACTATAACGATGGCTGTGGGGCCACGATAACGACTTATTTCCCTTGGGGCACACCCACGAACCCTGGGTCTGGAGAACGACTTATTTCCCTTGGGGCACACCCACGAACCCTGGGTCTGGAGTTTGTGGTGGTCCGCCTAATTACCCAGGATATTACTTAGGAGTAGAAACTACTAATTGGTCAGCCGATTATGTTACATACAAATTTACTCCTCCAAGTTGCACTGGATCTGCAACGGATGGCATGTCGTTGCATCGCTTTCGGGCGGTCGCTTGCCCGCTTGGCTGGACACCCAACGGCGGTACACAACTATGCGATCCACCCGTCGGCATCGATCCCAACAAAAACAACAAGAGTTGCGCTGCAGGGTGTAATGGAACCGACCCGATCAATTCCGCAACAGGAGCGTTGCTCCAGACTGAGACCGACTACGCTGGTGACGGAGGTTTGCTACGTTTGGCTCGTTACTATACAAGCGTAAATGGCCAGTACAACCAGAATCGACTAGGGCTTCAATGGCGGACTAACTTCGACGCCTATATCGGATTGGTGACTTCAGGTTCTGGTTCAGTTACTACTGCCACGGTCTATCGACCGGATGGTGATCGGTTCAACTTCGTTGAAAACGCACAAGGTCAGTGGGTGCCTGATGCAGATGTGGCACTCACGCTGACTTCTACTACTGATTCAGGTGGAAACATCCTTAGCTGGACCCTGATTGACGAGGAGGGAACAAAGGAGGGTTACAACGCAAACGGGTTCCTTGTTTCGATTGTCCGCAAGGATCAGAAGCAATTAACTTTGGCTTACTCCGAATTGAACTTGGCCACAGTCATCGACGAGCATGGCCGTTCTCTCAATTTCACATATGGGACCGTGACCTGGAATGGCAGTCAAACTGATACTCGGTTGCTAATCGTTACAGAGCCGGATGGCTCAAGCATCAATTACGGTTACGACAGTTCCACCGGCTTGCTGACGACTGTCACGTACAAAGATGCGAGTGGTTCCAATCCTCAAACACGCACCTACGTTTATGGGGAGAACGGCGCACCCTTCCAGGCGATGACGGGATTGATTGATGAGAATTTACATCGATACGCATCATGGGCTTACGACAGCAAGGGGCGCGCCAAACTGAGCGTACATGGCACCACAAGCGATTACGTCGACCGCACCGAGCTCACGTACAATACAGATGGCACAACGACCATTACCAACTGGATTGATGGAGATGCGGGTGTTTCATTCACCCGTAATTTTTCGTTTGATGTGTTGTACGGGGTAGCACACCTCGCCATCGTTGGGTGTAACGGGTGCACATCCGCTGCCATTCAACTTCCTGGGCAGATACCGCTTCCTGCAGCCGCTTCATATGATTCCAACGGATTTCCAGCTGCCGAAATCGATTGGCGCGGGAACGCAACCGCACATACATACGATACGACTGGTTTAGAAACCCAGCGTATCGAAGCGCAAGGCACGTCGGTCCAGCGCACGACCAATACGCAGTGGGACGCGTGCTGCGCAATCCGCTGGATCGCCAGGTGCTGGATGCCAACAACACCCTGACTGCCAAGACCGATTGGCTCTATAACGCCCGCGGCCAGGTGCTGGCACGCTGCGAGGACGATCCTACTGTTTCAGGCGCCACGAGCTACGTCTGCACCAATACCGGGACGCCGCCCGCGGGCGTGCGACGCTGGACTTACACGTACTGCGACACCGTCGGCAGCGGTTGCCCGCTGATCGGCCTGCTGTTGACTGTGGATGGGCCGCGCACCGATGTCTCCGATATCACGCAGTACGCGTACTACGCGACGACCGACGAATCCGGCTGCGGCACGCCGGGCGGAGCCTGCCATCGTGCCGGCGACCTCGACACCGTCACCGATGCCCTCGGCCACGTCACCGAAACGATGGCTTATGACAAGAACGGCCGGGTTGCGCGCAGCAAGGATGCCAATGGCGTCCTGACCGATTTCACTTACGAGCCGCGCGGATGGCTGCATACCCGCACCGTGCGCGCCAATGCAGACGGATCGCCTTCCTCCCAAGACGCCACCACCACGATCGATTATTACCCGGTCGGCACGGTCGAGCAGGTGACGCAACCCGATGGGGTCTACACCCATTACGACTACGACGATGCGCACCGGCTGACCCAGATCACCGATGCGCAAGGCAATTACATCAAATACACGCTGGATGCCGCCGGTAACCGCACGGAAGAGGACACCTACGTGGCGGGTGGCTCAACCCTCACGCGCACGCTCTCGCGGCACTTCAACACGCTGGGCCAGCAGGATCAGGACATCGATGCCTACAGCAACATCACTCACTATCTCTACGACCTCAACGGCAACCGGACGGATGCCACCGACCCCAACACCATCACCACCCATTCCAGTTATGACGCCCTGAACCGGCTGTCGCAGACCATCCAGAACTACAACGGCGTCGATCCCGCCACCCAGAACACCACAACCGGGTACGGCTACGACAGCCACGACAACTTGGCCCAGGTTACCGACCCGAACACCCTCGCCACGAACTATACCTACGACGGCCTGGACGATCTGGGTCAGCTACAGAGCCCGGATACCGGCACTACGCTCTACACCTACGACGCCGCCGGCAACCGGATCACCCAGACCGATGCCAAGACCGTACTGACGACCTACGGCTATGACGCCCTGAACCGGCTCACCTCGATCAGCTATCCGACCAGCGCGCTAAACGTCAGTTACGTCTATGACGCTCTGAGCGGTGTCACCGGTTGTTATCTGGTAGGTCGGTTGGCAAAAATGGTGGACAGTACGGGCAGCATCACCTACTGCTACGACCAGCGCGGAAATTTGATCGGCAAGCACATCACCATCACCAATATTAGCAATGGCGCTGTGGGCTATGCATACAACCTTGCAGATCGCTTGATGGGTATCAGCTATCCGGTCAACGGCAGCTTGGGTTATACCCGTGATGCGGACGGCCGCATCAGCACGGTGACTGCGACAATCAGTGGAACCACACTGCCGATCGTCATCGCGATCAGCTACCTGCCGTTCGGCCCTGCGACACAGTACACCTACGCAAGCGGGCAGACGTTGGCCAAGGCCTACGACGCCAATTACCGCGCCACGGACATCACCGGCAGCGCGATCAACCTGCACTTCTTGCTAGACGACATAGGCAACATCAGCAAGGAAGGCAGTGCAGCGGGCGTGCCCACGCCCAACGAGAGCTACCAGTACGATCCGCTGTACCGCCTGAAGGAAGTGGACGCTGCCAGCGGCGCGCCGTGGCAGCGCTACAGTTATGGCAAGACCGGCGACCGGCTGAGCAAGGCCACGGCCGGGATTACGCCGGTGGACGTGTATCACTACACGACCGGCACCCACCATCTGTCGAGCATCACCGGCGCGGATGCCTCCGCCCGTGCCTTCGACGCCAATGGCAACACCACGGCCCTTCAGGCCAATGGCTGGACCTACGGGCTGGGCTATGACGATACGAACCGGTTGACCGTGGCGCAGCAGAACGGAACCACGATCGCAACGTATGGGCTCAACGGCAACGGCGAACGGGTCACGAAAAATGGTTCTCCGTTCATTTACGATGAGTCGGGCAAGTTGCTGGGCGAAGTCGCCGGGTTTATCCGGTTGTACTACTGGGCCGACGATACGCTGGTCGCGATCCAGGATGGGCAATCCACGACAGGAACGCACTACGTTTATACCGATCATCTCGGCACGCCCAGAGCGGTAACCGCCACGACCAGTAGTACGCCGATCTGGCTATGGCCGTGGACGCAAAATCCGTTCGGAGAGAAGCCTGCGAGTGGGAGCGGCGGGTACACGCTCAACCTGCGCTATCCGGGACAGTACTTCGATACAGAGACCGGGCTCAATTACAACTACTTCCGCGACTATGAGTCGGGAACGGGAAGGTATATCCAGAGCGACTCCAAGGGGCTGTACGGAGGAAGTATTTCAACATACGTATACGTTAATTCTCGTCCATTGAATCTCAAAGACATGGACGGTCAACAAATAGCATATGCGGTTCCAATAATTGGAGCCGCGTACGCTTGTATTACGCTAACTTGTATCAAGAAAGGGATTGACGGTTGCGCTCGTAAATACCCCGGGCACACTGATCCACTAAGTTCCGACTATGCTCCATTCGCGCGGTGTCAGAAGGCTATCGTTGTCGTATGCGCAACCTTAGGTTTATATGGTGCAGATCCACTTATTTCTGGAGCGGGCACAGTAGGTGAAGAAATAGGCAAAAAAATTAGCGGTATACATTGAGTACCAAGTATATGTCAAAAAAAGTCGAAATTATTATGTTGGCGTTTTTAGGTGTATTGATCATCGTTATAGCCGGATATACCCAATTTATGTCAATTGATTTTGATCACTCATCTATTATATATATCATGAGGAAAAGTATAAAAGTTTGGCTTTGGTGGACAATCGTCGGTATCCCGTTCATCACTGGAGCAGCATTCTTGATTATTGCCTTCATCACTGAAAAAATTATGCTTTCAGACCGAGGTATTCAATGTCTATTTGCAGCTCTAGAAATTTTTTCTATCCTATTGGCGATATTGATAGGCGGCATTGGATATTTTATTGCAATATCTTGCGGCGTAATTACACTATCTGCATTCTGGAGAAATAGAATGAGGCACAAAATACATTGAATTGCCGGACACTGTGTGGATTGGTGATGCGGATTCTGCCGAATGTTTTAGCCATTCTGTCGCCATGGCGAAAGCGCTTCGCCGACTCCGTTCCGCGAGAGTGGATGAAGTTACCATCTCGGCTTACGCCACGTACGCCATCACCTTTTCCGGTTCGCGCAGGAAATTGCCTTGCACGAAGTGCACGCCGGACGAGAACAGGATGCTCATGCTGGCGGCGTCTTCCACCCATTCGGCGATGGTGTGCTTGCCGGCCGCGTCGGCCTGCGTGGTGAGTTCGCGCACCTTGAGCTGGTTCTCCTTGATACGCGGAAGATCACGGGTGAAGCTGCGGTCGATCTTGAGGTAGTCCACGTCGATGTGCTTCAGCAACTGGAAGGAATTCAGGCCGGACCCGAATTGCTCCAGCGCGAAGGCGCAGCCGTGCTGCCGCAATTGCTCCACCAGCGCGTGCGCCGGCTTGAGGCTGGTGACGACCTTGCTCTCCGGCATCTCGAACACCAGCGAGGAACCGGGAATCTGCGCTTCCTGCAGGCGCTGCCCGACCCAGCGGCCGAGTTCCTCGTCCTGCAGCGAGTCCTCGGTGAGCTTGATGAACAGGAAGGTGGGCGTGGAACGGTTCTGGCGTTCCGACAGCACGTCGATCGCGCGGTCGATCACCCAGCGGTCGATCGCGGGCAGGCGGCCGTGGCGTTCCGCCACCGGGAAGAAGTACGCGGGCAGCACTTCGCCCGAAGGGCCCTGCATGCGCAACAGCACTTCGTAGTATTCGCCTTCCGCGCCGTGCAGGCTGACGACCGGCTGGTAATAGAGCAGGAAGCCGTCGTCGGCGAGCGCGGCGTCGATCATCTCCAGCCACTGGCTTTCCCTGGCCGCTTCCGCCTTGTCGGTCGCGGCCGGGTCGTGGATGTCCCAGCGATTGCCGCCCTGAGATTGCGCACTGCGCAGCGCATGGCTGGTCTGCGCCAGCAAGGCCTGGGTGTTGGCGTTCTTCTCGCCGATCAGGTTGCCTCCGATACTGGCGGTGAGGCTGACCGAACGCCCCGCCGCCTCGACGATGGTCGCTTCGATGCCCGCGCAGATTGCCTTGGCGAGTCGCTGGACCTCCTCGTGCGGGCGCGATGCGAGCAGCACACCGAAGGTGTGCTCGCCGGTGCGTCCGGCGCAGTCGTCGTCGCCCAGTTTGGCGGAGATCGCCGTGGCCATCGCCTTCAACAGGGTATCCGTGCCCGTGATGCCCACCGCATCGTTGACGTTCTGGAAATTGTCGGGTTCGATCAGCAGCAGGCACTGGTCTTTCGTGCCTTCCATCGTCGCCTTCACCACCTTGTCCACCTCGGCGAGGAAATAGGCGCGGTTGTAGAGCCCGGTCAGCGGATCGTGCGACTTCATCTGTTCCAGTTGCCGCGCCAGTTCCGGGTCGACTTCCTGGCGGCGGAACACGATCTGCAGGCACGGTTCGCCTTCGTAGCTGGCCGGCGAAAACTCCATCACCGCGTCGAAGGTGGAGCCGTCCGAACGTTGTGCCGCGAGTTCCAGCCGCGGCGGAGGTTTCTCGCCGCGCGAGAGGCGCTTCAGCAGGTCGCGGAAATCGGCGGTATGCGCTGGCGCGATCAGGTCGAGCAGGGTCAGGCCCTCCACTTCCTCGAAGTCGTCGAAGCCGAACATCTCCAGGTAGGCGCGGTTGGCGCGCACGTGCGTGCCTTCGTGCACGTAGGCGATGGGATCGCGCGAGGAATCCAGCAGCGAATCGCAGCGCCGCTCTGATTCGCGCAGCGCGGATTCCAGTCGGCGCACGCTGCGGCGCGTATGCAGCGCATCCAGCTCCCGCCGCACCACGGCCTGCAACTGGTCGGGCCGCTTGCGCAGCGCGATGCCGCGCGTGCCGGTGCTGGTGAAGATGCGCGCGACCAGGTCTTCGTCGATCTTGTCGGTGATCGCGAGCAACGCGATGTCCTTGCCGCTGCTTTCGATCTGGCGCGCGAGTCCGGCGTAATCGATATCGGTGGCCGCAGGGTTGGCGAGCACCAGGTCGGGATTCAGCGATTCCAGCGCCGCGGCGAGCTCGTCCTCGCTGGTGACCCGTTGCGGGCGGACCGCGATGCCGCCATTGCGCAGCACGCTCACGATCTGTTCTGCATCCTCGGCGATGTCCTCGACGATGACGATACGGGTAACGGCGTCCTGCATCATGGGCTGTTCATGTCGACGCGTCGTTGCGCCGGGGCAAGGGGTTCCTTGTACCGTATCACCGCGGGCATTGCCAGAACCGTGCTCAGAGCGGTGTCTTGGAAGCCTCGCCCGCGGTCTCGCGTACCAGCCTTGGCACCAGGTAGCCCGGCAGGCGGACGCGCAAGGCCGCGACCAGTTCGCGCGCGCGATCGTCGCCTACAGCGAAATGCGCCGTGCCGCGCACGTGATCGAGCTGGTGCAGGTAGTAGGGCAGCACGCCGCAATCGAACAGGCGTTCGGACAGCGCGGCCAGGCTGTCCGCGGTGTCGTTCACGCCCGCGAGCAGCACCGACTGGTTCAACAGGATCGCGCCGGTTGCGCGCAGTCGCGAGCAGGCGTCGTGTACCGGATCATCCAGCTCGCGGGCATGGTTGGCATGCAGCACGACCACGCGCCGCAACGGCAGCGCGCCCAGCCAGTTGCAGAACACGGCATCGATGCGCTCCGGCAACACCACCGGGACACGGGTATGGATGCGCAACGTCCTCACGTGCGGGATCGTCGCCAGCGCCGCGCCGAATTCGTCCAGCTTGGATGTTGACAGCACCAGCGGGTCGCCGCCCGAAAGGATGACTTCATGCAGGCTTGCATCGCCGCGGATGTGCACCAGTGCTTCGCGCCAGGCCGCGGCGGCGGCGATTTCCTCCGCATAGGGGAAATGCCGGCGGAAGCAGTAGCGGCAATTGACGGCACAACTGCCGGCCGCGATCAGCAGCGCGCGGCCCGGGTATTTGTGCAACACGCCGTGCGCGGCGCGCGCGGTCAAATCGCCGACCGCATCGTGCTCGAAACCCTGCGTTTCCGCATTTTCGGCCAACTGCGGCAACACCTGAAGCAGCAGCGGGTCGCGCGGATCGCCATGCCGCATGCGTGCAACGAATCCCCGCGGCACGCGCAACGCGAAGCCGGCGTCTTGCGCGGGCAAACGCCCGGCGAGATGCGGAAGCCCGAGCAGGTCCAGCAGTTCGCGGGGATCGCCGATGGCATCGCGCAAGGACTGCCGCCAGTCGGGCAGGGCCGCCGGCTGCGCGGCAAGGGAGGTTGCGGGTATCATTGCGGGTCTTGATCCGGGCCTCGTGGCCCCGGCGAGTCCATCATTCTAGCCGCCCTGCCTTGCGGGCGGCGTTTTCGTAATTGAAGAGTGCGGTCAGGATGACCGCTTTTTGATCTTCGCGAGCATGGACGATCGCAAAAAATCACGGAGCATGCAGCAATGGCCAATTATGGTCTGAACGACGTCAGGAACGGGCTGAAGATCATCGTCGACGGGGACCCCTACGCCATCGTCGATGCGGATTTCATCAAGCCCGGCAAGGGCCAGGCCTTCACCCGCATCAAGATCCGCAACCTCAAGAACGGCCGCGTCACCGAGAAGACCCTCAAGTCCACCGATTCGGTGGAAGGCGCGGACGTGATCGACACCGACATGCAGTACCTCTACAACGACGGCGAGTTCTGGCACTTCATGCAGCCGGACAACTTCGAGCAGCACACCGCCGACAAGAACGCGGTGGGCGATGCCGCGCAATGGCTGAAGGGCGAGGAGGAGTGCATCGTCACCTTGTGGAACGGTTCGCCGCTGTCGGTGACGCCGCCCAATTTCGTCGAGCTGAAGATCGTCGAGACCGATCCCGGCGTGCGCGGCGACACTTCCGGCGGCGGCGGCAAGCCGGCCAAGCTGGAAACCGGCGCCGTGGTGCGCGTGCCGCTGTTCGTCAACCAGGACGAAATGATCAAGGTGGACACGCGCACCGGCGAATACGTCGGCCGGGTGAAGTGACTGATTCGCGGATAATCCGTGCAGCGGATTTCGTCGCGAATCATTCATCCCGCGAAGACCGGGATCCAGTGGCTTTTGGCGAATGAGCGAAAACAACCCGCAAGCCGTCGACCTGCTGATCCGCGCCCGCTGGGTGATTCCGGTGGAACCGCACGGCATGGTGCTGCAGCGGCATGCGGTCGTGGTGCATGAAGGCCGCATCGTGGCGGTATTGCCGGCGATGGAAGCGGAAACCCGCTACGCGCCGCGCGAACGCGTCGATCTGGGCGCGCACGCGCTGATACCGGGCCTGGTCAACGCGCACACGCACAGTCCGATGACCATGCTGCGGGGCCTGGCTGACGACCTGCCGCTGATGACCTGGCTGCAGCAACACATCTGGCCGGTGGAAGCGAAAGTCATCGGCGCGGATTTCGTGCGCGACGGCAGCGAACTCGCGATCGTCGAGATGTTGCGCGGCGGCACCACGACCTGCAACGAGAACTATTTCTTCCCGGATGCGTTCGCCGCGGCGTGCAGGCGGACGGGCTTCCGCGCGGTGGCGGGGTTGCCGATCATCGAATTTCCGAGCGCGTGGGCGTCCACGCCTGACGAGTATTTTGAGCGCGCGCTGGCGGTGCATGACGAGCTCAAGGGCGACGCGTTGGTGTCGTGCGCGTTCGCGCCGCATGCACCGTACACGGTGTCCGACGCCAGCTTCGCGCGAATCCGCACGTTGTCCGATCAACTCGATGTGCCGGTGCACCTGCACCTGCACGAGACCGCGCAGGAGGTCGAGGATTCGCGTCGCGAGCACGGCGTGCGCCCGTTCGCGCGCATGCAGGGCCTCGGCCTGGTCAACGATCGCCTGATCGCGGTGCACATGACGCAACTGACCGACGGTGAAATCGCGGTCTGCGCGGAAGCCGGTGTCTCGGTGGCGCATTGCCCGGAATCCAACCTGAAACTGGCGTCCGGATTCTGCCCCGCGGAAAAATTGCGGCGTGCCGGCGTGAACCTCGCGATCGGCACCGATGGCTGCGCTTCCAACAATGACCTCGACATGTTCGGCGAGCTGCGCACGGCGGCGCTGCTGGCGAAAGGCGTCGCCAGCGATGCCAGCGCTTTCGACGCGGCCTTCGCGCTGCGTGCGGCCACGCTCAACGGTGCGCGCGCGATCGGGCTGGGTGAACGCATCGGTTCCATCGAACCCGGCAAGCAGGCCGACCTTGCCGCGGTGCGGCTGGATTTGCCGGAAACGCAGCCGCTTTACCATCCTGTCTCGCAACTGGTGTACGCCGCGTCGCGGCGGCAGGTCAGCGACGTCTGGATCGCCGGTCGTCGCAAACTGGCGGATGGCGCGTTGTGCGATATCGACGTCGATGCGGTGCTGGCCAAGGCCGCGCGCTGGGGCGAGCGCATCGCCGCTTTCGCTTCGTGAGATTGCGCGGGAGGCATGACAGGCCATGAACGTGGCGACCCATCACAACGCCAGCGATGAAGAACTCGCCCGTTTCGGCAAGCTCGCCAGCAGATGGTGGGGCGAGCCGGGACGTGACGCGAGATGCGTCGGATCGCATCTCGCGCCGGCGAGTGCACGGACAGGGATGTCCGGGCCGGCGCCACTCGCCAGGGACGGCGTCGAAGCGATGCACGGATGGATGCAATGAACGACGCGATGGGCAACGTCAGCGCGGAAGAACTCGCGCGCTTCGGCAAACTCGCATCAAGATGGTGGGATCCGAACGGCGAGTCGCGCCCGCTGCACGACCTCAATCCCGCGCGTCTGGCATGGATCGCGGAACGCACTGCCCTGCGCGGCGCGCGCGTGGCCGACATCGGTTGCGGCGGCGGCATCCTTTCCGAAGCGCTGGCGCGCGCGGGGGCGAAGGTGACCGCGATCGACCTCGCGCCGGAGTTGATCGACGTCGCCGAATTGCACCGTCGCGAATCGAACGCGGCAGTCGATTACCGCCTGTGTTCCTCGCGCGAACTCGTGGCGAACGAACCGGCCGCGTTCGACGCCGTGTGCTGCATGGAACTGATCGAGCACGTGCCCGATCCGGCGGCGCTGGTCGACGACCTCGCGGCGTTGCTGAAGCCGGGCGGCAAATTGTTCTTGTCCACGCTGAACCGCACGCCCGCCGCCTTCGCGCTGGCCATCGTCGGCGCGGAATACGTCGCGCGCCTGCTGCCGCGCGGCACGCATCATTACGAACAATTCCTCAAGCCGTCGGAGCTGGCGGTTCTGTTGCGCGCGGCCGGGCTGGAGCTCGACGAACTATCCGGACTTGCCTACAACCCATTGACAAGAAAGGCCCGTATCACTACGCGCGTGGACGTGAATTACCTGGCCTGCGCGTGCAAGCCGGCATGAGGCCCGCGCTGCCCGAACCGCTGGCCGCGATGTTCTTCGACCTCGACGGCACCCTGGTCGACAGCGCGCCCGACCTGCACGATGCGCTGGTCGCGTTGTGCGTGGAACGCGGCATCGAGGCGCCCGGGTATTCCGACGTGCGCGCGGTGACTTCGCGCGGCGCGCGCGCGATCGTCTCCACCGCATTCGGTGACCCAGGCGAAGTGGAAGCGGTCATGCCCCGGTTTCTGGAGCTCTACCAGCAAACGGGTACCGTGCGCACGCATCCGTTTCCCGGCATCTCTGCGCTGCTCGACAAACTGGAGACGCGTGGCATCAAGTGGGGCGTGATCACCAACAAGGCCGGATTCCTGACCGCGCTGCTGCTCGAACGCCTCGGTTACGCGGATCGCGTGGCCGCGGTGGTCGCGGGCGACACCTTGCCGGTGCGCAAGCCGGATCCGCAAACCATCCTGCATGCATGCAGGCAGGCCGGGGTCGAACCTGCGCATTGCGCCTATGTCGGCGACGATCCGCGCGACGTGCAGGCCGGTCGCGGCGCGGGCGCATACACCATCGTCGCCGAATGGGGTTATCTCGATCCGCAGGACGCGCGCGGATGGGACGGCGACGCCTACGCCGCGAACGCTGCGCAGATCGCGGATTGGCTCGGCTAGGGTCAAGCGGCGCGACGGCAAACGGTCGCGCCGCCGGCCCTTTGTCTGCAGGGCAAGGAAGAGTGAGGAAGATGTATGTCGATACATAGACGAACGATGACGAAGCCCTGCGGGCAAAGGGCCACGGCCCTTCGGGTTGCTCCGCAGCGGCCGCCATACTGCGGCGCGCACCTTGACCATAGATGGCTATGGCACTGCGGCGCGCAACCTTGTCTGGCAACCGCTGCGGAAGCAACGCGGCTCGTTTGGCGCCGCGCCGGTTGACCCATGACCGCCGACGCGCTGGAAAGCTGGCTGCGCGATCATCGCAATGCGCATCCGCAAACCGATACGGCGTGGATTTTCCTGCGCGGCGAGCCGCGGCGGGACGCGCTCGGCGCGTTCGAGGCCTTGCGCCAGCAATGGCTGGATGCGGTGTATGCGATCCGCGAGCCGCGCGTGGCGGCGACCAAGTTGCAATGGTGGGTCGGGGAATTGCAGCACGCCGGCAACGGGCAGGCGCGGCATCCGTTGACGCAGGCCCTGTTCGCGGACGAAGGTGTTCGCGCGATCCCGCAGCCGCATTGGCAAGAGGTCCTGCTCGCGGCCTTCCGCGAACTGGAAGCGGCGACCGCCTCCGATTTTCCGACGCAAAGGGCGCAGGCCGCCTCGTTGCACGGCGCGCTTGCGCGGATCGAGACGACGGCGTGGTTCGGCGCGACGGCCGACCCGCGTCGGATGCAGGCGCTGGCGCCCATCCAGCACCTCGCGGCGATGTTGCGCAACCTGCCGATGGAAGTGGACCACGGCCGCATGCCGCTGCCGATGTCGCTGCTCGCGCGCCACGGGTTGTCGCAGGACGCCTTGCTGCAGGAGGGACCGGCGCGGCGCGGCGCGCTCCAGGACCAGATCCGGGATCTTCTGCAGGCCATGGCGGAGGCCGATAAAATGCCGGGGCCGCTGTCGCTGTTCCGAGGGCTGCAACAACGGCTGGATCGAGCCGCCTTGCGGCGCGCGCTGCGCGTGCAGGAACCGTTGCGGGAATTGCAGCGCGGGGCCGGCGGCTTCGGCGCCTTGATGGATGCATGGTCCGCGGCGAGGGCTTGCCGTTCCGCGATGCGGCCCTGACATGTGGAACACCGATTCGGGTTTTACGGCAGGAGCAACGATGTCTTCCGCAGACAACCGGCAGGAATTGCCCGACGTGGCGAGCGCCGCGCACTCCGACCAGGCGGGCCCCCTGGACTGGGTCGGCATGGACGGCATCGACCTCCCGTTGCGCCATGCGGACGGGCAGGGCGGCACGCTGGTGGTGCCGGCGCGCGTGTCGGTGCAAGTGGATCTCGCCGACATTCACGCGCGCGGCATCCACATGTCGCGCCTGTATCTGATGCTCGAAAAGACGCTGGCCGAGCAGGCGCTGACGCCGTCGATGCTGTGCAGCCTCTCGCACGCGTTGCTGGAGTCGCACGCCGGCCTGTCGACGCGCCTGCGCCTGCGCATCGATTACGCGCACCTGCTGAAGCGTCCGTCGCTGGCCAGCGCCAACGCGGGCTGGAAGTCTTATCCGGTGACGGTAGAGGCGACGCTGCAGGACGGACATTTCGCGTTGCAACTCGGCTGCGAGGTGCAATATTCCTCCACCTGTCCGGCATCGCTGGCGCTGTCGCGGCAAGCCAACCAGCAGCGCTTCGACGAGGATTTCTCCGCGGTCGCGCCAACGCACCACGCAGTGCGCGAATGGCTCGGCTCGGAGCGCGGCGTCGCGGCCACGCCGCATGCACAGCGCAGCACCGCGCGCGTGCAGGTGAAATTGAAATCCGGATTTGAATTGCCGGTGGTCGAGCTGATCGACGCGATCGAACGCGCACTGGCGACACCAGTGCAGGCGGCCGTCAAACGCGAGGACGAGCAGGCATTCGCGAAGTTGAATGCCGAGAACCCGATGTTCTGCGAGGACGCCGCGCGCCGCATCCGTGCCGCGCTGGACGCCGACCCACGCATCGCCGGCTACCGCATCGTGGCGTCACACCACGAGAGTCTGCATAAGCATGATGCGGTGGCGGTGGCTCATCGAGCATTTTGAAAGCTGCTGCGCTCGGCAGCTCGCGCGCCGGCGGTGCTCGGAATCCTCATGTACTGACGTGTACACTCCGGTTCCTGCGCGCCGGCGGCGCGCAACCTGCCTTCGCTCGATACGCTTTCAAAGCGCTCGATATTTCCACGAATGAGATTGGTGCAGCATAGGCAGAACGCATTGCGACACAACTAATTCTTCTTATCGAGTTTGCGCTGATATTCGAGCCAGTCTTTCAACGCCAGATTGTAGGTTTCTGCGTATCGGGTTGCTTTTCTGATTAAATCTCTATGCTGCAAACTTTCCACTGCATCAGTCGTTCCGGGAACATCGCGCAACTTGTACTTGATTACAATCTCATTTGGACCAATTTGATTGGTCAACAAGTCCCGGCGCGTAGCACGCAAAACCGCAGACACCAACTGGTCGATAATCCCCCTTCTTGACGTGCTCAAGCATGTCTTTTTGTGGATTATCGAGATTCAATAACGCCAGTGCTGCCTCAAGTTTCTCAGTTTGCGGCTGTGGTTTTTGAGGGCGTCCGCAAGCGGCCAGAACAAAACTGAAAGCACAAACAAAAGCAAGTCGTACCGATAGCTGGGATGTTGTCATCGCGCAAACTCCAATCGCATCCCCATTCCCGCGTCCAGCAGCTTGCCGTCCCGCGCAACCAGCCGCCCATTGACGAACGTCGCTGCGATGCTGCTGCGGAAGGTGTCGCCTTCGAACGGTGACCAGCCGCACTTCGACAAGATTTCATCGCGGCGCACGGCGTGCGGCCTGCCCGGGTCGACCAGCACCAGGTCGGCGTGATATCCCTCGCGCAGGAAGCCGCGATCCTCGATGGCGAACAGCGTGGCCGGTGCATGCGCGACGGTTTCCACCAGCCGTTCCAGCGAGAAGTCGCCCGTGAACACGCTTTCCAGCGCCGACTGCAGCGCGTACTGGATCAGCGGAATGCCGGACGGGCAGCGCGTGTACGGCTGCGCCTTTTCCTCCAGCAGGTGCGGCGCGTGATCGGTGGCGAGGATGTCGAGCCGTCCGTCCGCCAGTGCGCGGGTCAGCGCGTCGCGATCGGAAGCGGCCTTGATCGCCGGATTGCATTTGATCTTGCCGCCCAGCGTCGCGTAATCGGCATCGCTCCAGCGCAGGAAATGCACGCAGGTTTCCGCGGTGATTTTTTTCTCGGCGAGCGGGCCCGGTTCGAACAACGCAAGTTCGTCGGCCGTCGAAACGTGTAGCACGTGCAACCGCGTGCCGAACCGGCGCGCGGTTTCCACCGCCCAGCGGGTGGATTCAAAGCAAGCCTTGCGCGAACGGATCCGCGGATGCATCGCCATCGGGATGGCGTCGCCGTACTTTTCTTTCGCGCGGTCGAGGTTGGCGTGGATGATGCGGTCGTCTTCGCAGTGCACGACCACGTTGACCGGTGAATCGCGGAACACGCCGTCCAGCGCGATCGGGTCGCTGACGCAGAGATTGCCGGTGGATTCGCACAGGAATACTTTCACGCCCGGCACCGTGCGCGGATCGAGCGCGCGGATCGCGTCGAGGTTGTCGTTGCTGGCGCCGAAGTAGAACGCGTAGTTCGCCACCGACATGCGCGCCGCGATGGCGTATTTGTCTTCCAGCAACGCGTTCGTCAGCGTCGGCGGATTCGTGTTCGGCATCTCGATGAAGCTGGTGACGCCGCCCGCGACCGCCGCGCGCGATTCCGAGGCAATGTCGGCCTTGGCCGTGTAGCCGGGTTCGCGGAAATGCACGTGGTCGTCGATCATGCCCGGCAGCAACCACAGGCCGGAGGCATCGAAAACGTGCTCGCCGTCGCGCGCATCCAGGTCGCTGCCGATCGCGTCGATGCGTCCGGCACGGATGCGCAGGTCGGCCTGGCGACGCCGGCCTTCGTTGACCAGCTCCGCGTTCTTGATCAGCCAGGCCTCAGTCATGCGAATTCCCGTGGTGTCGGCAACCGCGCAGCGCAAAGGTTTCCGGCACTTCGTCGAGGCCGCCGCTGCACAGGGGTTGGCAGCGCAGGATACGCCAGATCGCCATCAGGCTGCCGCGCGCGGGGCCGAAGCGCGAGATCGCGATGCGCGCGTAGGACGAACAAGTGGGGTGGAAGCGGCACTGGCTGCCGAGCAACGGGCTCAGCAGTTTCTTGTACGCGGCGATCAGGCACAGCAGCAGGCGTGTCAAGACGGCGTTCACAGGACGAGGAAACGGATTCCGGCTACACTTGCCGATCGGTTGCCGGTCGGTCGGGGCTAGGCTATAACACCCGACCGCCTGATCACACAGACGAGTGCAGGGACATGGCGAAGTCGAAGGCGAAATCCGGCGCTTCCGCGCGCGCAGCCAAACCGGCGAAGAAGCCGGCGGCCGCGTCGAAATCCAAATCCGCGAAGAGGATCGTTCCCATCAAGAAGTCGAGCAAGCCGGCCAAGAAGGCCGCACCGCTGAAGCAGGTGAAAAAATCCGCGGCGAAGGCGAAGCCGCAGGCGAAAGCCGCCGCCAAACACGCTCCGGCGCGCAAGGCCGCAAAACCCGCACCGGCGAAAAAAGTCGCGCCTCCGAAAAAGGCTGCACCCGCAAAAAAGCCACTGGCGAAACCGGCGCTGGTCGCCAAATCCGTCGCGCATAAACCGGAGCCGGTGAAGACCGCGGTCGCGCATCCGAAGCCCGCGCCGAAACACGAACGTGGCGCCGTGGCCGTCGCCAAGCCCGGCAGCGAGCCCACCGTCACCAAGGAAGATGGTCGCTACGCATTGCCGGCCACCGTCAACATCGACCTGCCCAAGGGCTACCGGCCTTCCCAGAAAGAGGAATACATGGGGCCGAAGCAGCTCGCGTATTTCCGCAACAAGCTGCGCGACTGGCGTGACCAGCTGGTCGAGGAATCGCGGCAGACGATGGAGAACCTGCGCGAGGAAGTGCGCGATGTCGGCGACGATGCCGAGCGCGCCACCCGCGAGACGGAGAACTCGCTGGAGCTGCGCACGCGTGATCGCTACCGCAAGCTGATTTCCAAGATCGACAAGGCGCTGCGACGGATCGAGGAAGGCCGCTACGGCTACTGCGAGGAAACCGAGGAGGAAATCGGCGTCGAACGCCTCGAGGCTCGCCCGATCGCGACGTTGTCGCTGGACGCGCAGGAACGCCGCGAACATTTGCAGAAGCAGATGGGCGATTGAGTTCCCCGCGCAACGTGCATGACCTGGAAAGGCTCCGGCAACGGGGCCTTTTTCATGCGAGCACGCGCAGCGCATGCTCCTTGATCGTCGCCAGCATCGCGGCCAGCCCGTTGGAGCGGGTGGGCGAGAGATGGCGCGCGAGGCCGAGCGCTTCGATGAAGCCGGGATCGGTATCGAGGATGTCCTGCGCGGAACGGCCCGAATACACGCGCAGCAGCAACGCGATCAGGCCGGACACGATGGTCGAGTCGCTGGTCGCGCGGATGTCCAGTTTCGCGGCGTCGCCGGAGACATCCATCCACACCTGCGACTGGCAGCCGTGCACCTTGTTGGCCTCCGTCATCAGTCCGGACGGGAACGGCGGCAACTTGCGCCCGAGGTCGATCAGGTATTGGTAACGCTCGGTCCAGTCGCCGAACAGCGCGAATTCTTCCACGATCTCTCGCTGGGCTTCGCTGGTGGTCGTCGTGCTCATGAGTCGGCCATCTTCCAGCGCGTGCCCTGCGGGCCGTCCTCGATCGCCACGCCCATCGCCGCGAGCTGGTCGCGGATTTCGTCGGCACGTTTGAAATCGCGCGCGGCGCGCGCGACGCGACGCTCTTCAATCAGTTGATCGATATATTCGGTGGTAGGTGCAGCGGTAAGAGTGCCCTGCGCCGAGAATTCTAACGAAGCCTCGCCCCTCAAATTCCCCTTGAACCAGAATTCGGGGTCCGACGTCAGAAGCCCCAGCAGTTTGCCGCCAACAAGCAGCGCGGTCTTGGCACGTCGTTTGTCTTCGACCGAAGTTGCACGTCGGGCTGCCCTGGCTAGCTCGGCTAGTTCGGCGAAGGCATGCGGGGTGTTCAAGTCATCACAGAGCGCCATTTGAATTTTTTCTGGAACGTTCGCTTCATCGACTTCGACAGCCACGTCCGAAAGATCGCGCAATACGCCATACCAGCCATCCAGCGTGGCCTTCGCCTGTTTCAAGGCTTCGTCCGACCAGTCCAGTGGCTGGCGATAGTGCGCGCGCAGCAACATGAATCGCAGATCTTCTGGACGGTGTTGTTGCAACAGCTCGTGCAATTGCAGCACGTTCCCCAGCGACTTCGACATCTTTCGGCCATCGAAAGTCAGCATGCCGTTGTGCAACCAGAAGCGCGCGAAAAGTTTGCCGCCGTGCGCGCAGGTGCTCTGCGCGATCTCGTTTTCGTGGTGCGGGAACAGCAGGTCGTTGCCGCCGGCGTGGATGTCGATGGTTTCGCCAAGGTGTTCCTGCGCCATCGCCGAACATTCGATGTGCCAGCCGGGGCGGCCGCGACCCCACGGGCTGTCCCAGCCTGGCAGTTCGGCCGAGGAAGGCTTCCACAACACGAAGTCGGCGGGATTTTTCTTGTACGGCGCGACTTCCACGCGCGCGCCGGCGATCATGTCGTCCACCGAACGGCGCGAGAGCCGGCCGTATTCCGGATACGAGGCGACATCGAACAAGACATGGCCTTCGGCCACGTACGCATGGCCGGTTTCGATCAGGCGCGCGCACATCGCGACAATTGCGCCGATGTGCGCGGTGGCTTTCGGCGCGATGTCCGGCGGCTGCACGCCGAGTTTCGCCATGTCTTCTTCGTAGGCCTCGGCATAACGCCCGGCGATCGTGGAGATCGGCACGCCGGCCTGTTGCGCGGCGGCGTTGATCTTGTCGTCCACGTCTGTGATGTTGCGCGCATAGACCACGTGTTCCGCGCCGTATTCCCGTCGCAGCAAACGCGCCAGCACGTCGAACACCACCGGCCCGCGCGCGTTGCCGATGTGCACGTAGTGGTACACGGTCGGCCCGCACACGTACATCGTGACGCGGTTGCGGTCGAGCGGCTGGAATTCCTCGACGCGGCGGGTGAGGGAGTTGTAGAGGCGGATCGGCATCACCGGCATTCCGGTATCGCCGCAACGCGCTGCGGCCGGTCAGCGATTTTAACAGTGCGCGGGAGCATGGCCGTCCGCTTCGGCGCGGATTCAGGCGGTATTTGCTGGAATGTCGCCCGTGCGCGGTTGTCCGGGGGAAGGCCGTGCTCGCACGGAGGTCGCCATGTCGCTTGTCAAATTCGTTTTCGCTGCACTGCTGGCGGCTTCCGCAGGCGCTGTCCACGCGCAGCCCTATCCACCACCGCCACCGCCGGGCGACAACGCCCACTTCGGGTGGGCCGATGTGCTGCGGGTGGATCCCGTGTACCAGGTGGTGCAGGCCGGTCCGCCGCACCAGGAATGCTACGACCAGCCGGTCGCCGTCCAGGACAACAGCCATGCCGGTAGCACCGTGCTCGGCGCCATCGTCGGCGGTGCATTGGGCAACACGGTCGGCAAGGGCGACGGGCGCAAGGCGGCGACTATCGCGGGTGCCGTGGCCGGCGGCGTGGTGGGCAATCGCGTTTCCGCAGCCAATGATCGCACCTACACCGATACCGTCACGAATTGCCGCATGGTCAGCGACTATCCCCCGCAACGCCGCATCAGCGGGTACGACGTGGAGTACCGCTATCGCGGCGAGATCTACGTGTCGCGCCTGGGTTACGACCCCGGCGAACGCCTGCGGGTGCGCGTCAGCGTGACGCCCGCGGAATGATCGCGGCTTGTGCCGTGTCGAAAAACCGTGGCATGATCCGCGCGTGCAAACCCGTGCCTTCATTTCCGCCGACGTCGTGACCAGTGCCCGCATGGCCGCCGGCATGACCTCGCGCGCGCGCCGACCGGGAGTTTTCATTCCGGCCGGTTGATCGTCGTTCGTTTTTCGCGTTCACGAAACCCGGCCTCGCGCCGGGTTTCTTTTTTTCGGGATTCGAATCGATGTCGTTGAAGCATTTCATCACCACCCAGGATTTCAGCCGCGCCGAGCTGGATGCGCTGCTGCGGCAGGCGGCCGCGTTCAAGCGCCACAGGCTCGGCACGCAGCTCGCCGGCAAGTCGATCGCGCTGCTGTTCTTCAATCCGTCGCTGCGCACGCGCACCAGTTTCGAATTGGGCGCGCGCCAGCTCGGCGGGCACGCCGTCGTCCTGGCTCCCGGCAAGGACGCCTGGCCGATCGAGTTCGAGGTCGGCGCAGTGATGGACGGGGAAGCCGAGGAGCACGTCGCGGAAGTCGCACGCGTGCTGTCGCGTTACGTGGACCTGATCGCGGTGCGCGCGTTCCCGAAATTCCGCGACTGGAACGTCGACCGTGAAGACGCGGTGATCCGCGCCTTCGCGCGCCACGCCACGGCGCCGGTGATCAACATGGAGACGATCACGCATCCGATGCAGGAACTGGCGCACGTGATGGCGTTGCAGGAACACCTGGGCGAGGAATTGCGCGGCCGCAAGTACGTGCTGACCTGGACTTGGCATCCGAAGCCGCTCAACACGGCGGTCGCCAACTCCGCACTGCTGATCGCCACGCGCTACGGCATGGACGTGACCCTGCTGTGCCCCACGCCGGAATACGCGCTGGACGAACGCTACATGCAGGCGGCCGCCGAAAACGCGCGCGCGAACGGCGGTTCGCTGCGCGTCTCCCACGATATCGCAGAGGCTTATCGCGGCGCGCACGCGATCTATGCGAAGAGCTGGGGCGCGTTGCCGTACTTCGGTCGCTGGGAGCAGGAGAAACCCGTGCGCGACGCGTACCGGCACTTCATGGTGGACGAAGCCAAGATGGCGTTGACCGACGCTGCGGTGTTCAGCCATTGCCTGCCGCTGCGGCGGAACATCAAGGCTACCGATGCGGTAATGGATTCGCCGCGCTGCATCGCGATCGACGAAGCGGAAAACCGGTTGCACGTGCAGAAAGCCGTGATGGCCATGCTGGCCGGCGCCACCACGGGAGGATGTTGAAATGACGAAGGACATCGTTCTCGCCTTTTCCGGTGGTCTCGACACCAGCTTTTGCGTGCCTTGGCTAAAGGAGCGCGGCTGGTCGGTGCACACCGTGTTCGCCGATACCGGCGGCGTGGATTCCCGGGAGTGTGCCTACATCGAACAGCGCGCCAACGAACTCGGCGTGGCTTCGCACGTGACCGTCAACGGCGGCCCGGCGCTGTGGGAACACTTCGTCAAACCGTTCGTGTGGGCGGGCGAGGGCTACCAGGGCCAGTATCCGCTGCTGGTTTCCGACCGCTATCTCATCGTCGATGCCGCGATCAAGCGTGCCGCGCAGCTCGACACGCGTGCGATCGCGCACGGCTGCACCGGGATGGGCAACGACCAGGTGCGTTTCGATCTCGCGGTAAAGGCGCTGGGTGATTACGAGATCGTCGCGCCGATCCGGGAAATCCAGAAGGAGCACACCCAGACGCGCGCGTACGAACAGGAATACCTGAAGCAACGCGGCTTCGATGTCCGCGCGAAACAGCAGGCCTACACCATCAACGAGAACCTGCTCGGCGTGACCATGTCGGGCGGCGAGATCGACCGCTGGGAAGCGCCGGGCGAGGGCGCGCGCGCCTGGTGCAGGCCGCGCGCCGAATGGCCGCCGCAGCCGATGCGGGTGACGGTCGGTTTCGAGAACGGCGAGGCGGTGCTGCTGGATGACCGCACGCTCGACGGCCCCCGATTGCTGGCAGAACTCAATCGCGCCTTCGCGCATTACGGCGTGGGCCGCGGCCTCTACACCGGCGATACCACCATCGGCCTGAAGGGCCGGATCGTGTACGAAGCGCCGGGCCTCGCGGCACTGCTGGTCGCGCACCGCGCGCTGGAGGAAGCGGTGCTGACCAAGCAGCAGAACCGCTTCAAGCCGGAAGTCGCGCGCAAGTGGATCGAGCTGGTGTACGAAGGCTTCTTCCACGATCCGCTGAAGACCGACCTGGAAGCCTTCCTGCGCAGTTCGCAGCGGATGGTCACCGGCCTGGTCACGCTGGAGACCAGCGGCGGCAGCGTGCAGGCGGTGGAAGTGAAGTCCGCGCACATCCTCAGCAGCAAGGGTGCGACCTACGCCCAGGCCGCGGATTGGGGCGTGACCGAAGCCGAAGGCTTCATCAAGCTGTTCGGCATGAGCTCGACCCTGTGGGCCGAGGTTAATCGGTGATGGATACGTTGCTCGACGCCACGCTCGCGCACCTGCGTGCGCTGGTCGGGTTCGACACGCGCAATCCGCCGCGGGCGATCAGCGCGGACGGCATTTTCGATTACCTGCGCGCGCAATTGCCGGGATTCGATATCGAGGTGACGGATCATGGCGCGGGCGCGGTCAGCCTGTTCGCGGTGCGGGGCAAGCCGAAGCTGCTTTTCAACGTGCACCTCGACACCGTTCCGGATTCGCCGCAGTGGAGCGCCAGCCCGTTCGAGCTGCGCGTGTCGGCCGATCGTGCGATCGGGCTGGGGGCGTGCGACATCAAGGGCGCGGCGGCGGCATTGCTGGTAACTGCAAACGTGTCACGTGGCGACATGGCGCTGTTGTTCACCACCGACGAGGAAGGCGCCGATCCGCGCTGCATCCGCGCTTTCCTCGCGGACAAGCCCGCATTCGATGCGGTCATCGTGGCAGAACCGACCCGCGGCGAGGCGGTACTGGCGCACCGCGGCCTTCATTCGGTGCTGGTGCGTTTCACCGGCCGCGCGGGCCACGCTTCCGGCGAGCCGGGAGAATCCGGCAGCGCGGTGCACCGGGCGATGCGGTGGGGCGCGCGCGCGCTGGAATTCGCGGAGTCGCAATCGCGCGAGCGCTTCGGAGGCTTGACCGGGCTGCGCTTCAACATCGGCCGCATCGAAGGCGGCATCAAGGCCAACATGATCGCGCCGTCGGCCGAGGTTCGATTCGGCATGCGGCCGCTGCCGTCGATGGACGGCGATGCGTTGTTGCGCTCATTGCGGGATTGCGCGCGACCGCAGGCAGAAACCTTCACCGAAACTTTCCGCGGGCCGCCATTGCCGGGTGGCGATGGCGCCAAAGCCGAGGCACACCGGCTGGCTGCGCGCGATCTTGCCGACGAGCTGGGCCTGCCGATCGGCAACGCGGTGGATTTCTGGACGGAAGCCTCGCTGTTTTCGCAGGCCGGTTGCACGACGTTCGTGTACGGCCCGGGCGACATCGCGCAGGCGCATTGCGCCGACGAATGGGTGTCGCTGGAGCAATTGCGCGGTTACGCGCAGCGCGTGCGCCGCATCGTGGAACGGGGGATGGCATGAGCGCCGACCTGCACGCGCCGACGCGGCAGGCCATCGTGCGCTTGCTTTCCAACATGAGCGGCGCGAAGGAGATCCGGCAATATCTCCAGCGTTTCTCGCGGCTGGACGCGCGGCGATTCGCGGTGGTGAAAGTGGGCGGTGCCGTGCTGCGAGACGATCTTGCCGCGTTGACGTCTTCGCTGGCATTCCTGCAGCAGGTGGGATTGACGCCGATCGTGGTGCATGGCGCCGGCCCGCAACTGGACGAGCAACTGGCCGCGGCCGGCATCGCGGGGCGCGTGGTCGATGGCTTGCGACATACCAACCCGGAAGTGCTCGGCGTGGTGCGTCGCGTGCTGCAAACAGAAAACCTGAAACTGGTCGAAGCGCTGCAAGTCAACGACGTGCGCGCGACTTCGGTGCTGTCGGGCGTGTTCGAAGCGGCCTTGCTGAATCGCCGCAAATACGGCATGGTCGGGTGCGTGACGCGCGTGGACGTGATGCCGATCGACGCCAGCCTGCGCGCGGGCTCGATCCCGGTGCTGGCGAGCCTCGGCGAAACACCAACCGGGCAGATCCTCAACGTCAATGCGGACTTCGCCGCCAACGAGCTGGTGCGTGCGCTGCAGCCCTACAAGATCGTCTTCCTCACCGGCGCCGGCGGCCTGCTGGACGGTGAAGGCCGCGTGATCGATTCGATCAACTTGCGCAGCGACTACGCCGCGCTGATGCGCGAGCCATGGCTGCATTCGGGGATGCGCGTCAAGCTCGAACAGATCAAGCAAATGCTGGACGACCTGCCGCCGACGTCATCGGCATCGATCACGCGCCCGTCGGAACTGGCGCGCGAACTGTTCACCCATCGCGGCTCCGGCACGCTGGTGCGGCGCGGCGAAAAGGTGCGGCGCTGCACGCGCTGGTCGCAACTGGACAGGCAGCGGTTGCGCGAATTGATCGAAGCGAGTTTTGGACGCCGGCTGGTGCCGGATTATTTCGGGCGCACGCCGCTGTATCGCGCCTACGTCAGCGAGAATTATCGCGCCGCATTGATCCTGTCGCGTGCGACGCTGGCGGACGGCTCGGGCGCGGCCTATCTGGACAAGTTCGCGGTGGCCGAGGACGCACAGGGCGAAGGGCTGGGGCGTGCGGCGTGGCAGGTGATGCGCGCGGAAAACCCGTCGCTGTTCTGGCGTTCGCGCATCGACAACGGCGTCAACGAGTTCTATGCCGGCGAAGCCGACGGCTGCGTCAAGGGCGCGCACTGGACGACATTCTGGTATGGGCTGGAATCGTTCGCGACGATCGCAGCCAGTGTCGAATATTGCCGCGCGCGCGCGGCGACCCTGGTGAATCGCTGACATGCGGAACGACGCGCGCAAATCCGTGGGGATCGTCGGGGCCAGGGGACACGTCGGCGCGGAGCTGATCGCGCTGATTGCACGTCATCCCCATTTGAAACTTGCATTCGTGTCCTCGCGGGAATTGGCGGGACGGTGCGTGGCCGATGTCGCGGGCGAGCTTCGCTACGAACCGCTCGACCCCGAGGCGGCCGCGGACAGGCAGGCCGACGCGGTGGTCCTCGCGTTGCCCAACGGCAACGCCGCGCCCTGGGTGCGGGCGCTGGATGAAAAAGCGCCGCGGACCCTGATCGTGGATGTCTCGGCCGACCATCGATTCGACGACGGCTGGCATTACGGGTTGCCGGAACTCGCGCGCGCGCGTTACCGCGGCGAGCGTCGCATCGCCAATCCCGGTTGCTACGCCACCGCGATGCAACTGGCGATCGCGCCTGTGCTGGACGACCTGGTCTCGCCGCCGCAGTGCTTCGGCGTGTCCGGCTACTCCGGCGCGGGCACGACGCCTTCGGACAAGAACGATCCCGGGAAATTGCGCGACAACCTGATGCCGTATTCGCTGGTCGATCATCTGCACCAACGCGAAGTTTCGCGGCAATTGGGCGTGCCTGTGGAATTCATGCCGCACGTCGCGCCGCATTTCCGCGGCATCACCATGACGGTGAACCTGTGGCTGCGCGAGCCGGTCACGGCCGACGCCCTGAAGGCGCGCTATCGCGAACGCTATGCCGGCGAGCCGCTGGTCCGCATCGTGGACGATCCACCCTGGGTCAGCCGCATCGCCGGCCGTCACGACGTCGAGATCGGCGGTTTCGCCGTCGCGCCGGGCGGCAAACGCGCCGTGATCGTGGCGACACTGGACAACCTGTTGAAGGGCGCCGCGACGCAGGCGCTGCAAAACCTCAACCTGGCATTCGGCTTCGATGAAACCGAAGGCATTCCGCTGGAGGACGTGCCGTGAGCGATCCGGTCTGGAAGAAATCCGATACGTTCGTCGATCCGCGGATCATGCATTTTCTCGCCGGCGACGACGTGGTGCTGGATCGCGAATTCTTCCTGCACGACATCGCCGCCAGCCGCGCGCATGTCGAAGGGCTGGGACGCATCGGCATGCTGGCCGTTGGTGAAGTCGCGGCGCTGTTGCGCGAACTCGACGTACTGGCCGCGGACTTCCGCGACGGCATCTTTGTACTGGATGAGCGTCACGAGGATGGCCATTCCGCGATCGAGGCCCGCCTGACCGGGCGCCTGGGAGATGTCGGCCGCAAGGTTCACGCCGGCCGCAGCCGCAACGACCAGGTGCTGGTGGCGACGCGGCTGTGGCTGAAGGAAAGGCTGGATCGACTGGAAGCGCTGTGCCGCGAGGTGGCGGGCATCTGCCTCGATCGCGCGGAAGCCGGATCGCTGCCGATGCCGGGCTACACCCATCTGCAGCGCGCGGTGGTGTCCTCGACCGCGATGTGGTTCGCCGGCTATGCGGAATCGTTCATCGACGATGCCGCGCGCGCACGCGCGACGCGCACGTGGATCGACGCCAATCCGCTAGGCACGGCGGCAGGTTATGGCGTCAACCTCGGGCTCGATCGCGACCACACGACGTCTGCGCTCGGCTTCGCGCGGCTGCAGATTTCTCCGATCGCCGCGCAGCTTTCGCGCGGCAAATTCGAAATGGCCGCGATCGAGGCGCTGGGTTCGGCGGCACTCGACCTGCGCCGGCTGGCGTGGGACTTGAGCCTGTTCACCACGGCGGAATTCGGCTTCGTGTCGCTGCCGTCGCAGTTCACCACCGGCTCCTCGATCATGCCCAACAAGCGCAATCCGGACGTGATCGAACTGATGCGCGCCAGCTATGCCAGCGTCGCCGCAGGCCGCAGCGAAATCGAGCAACTGCTGTCGTTGCCATCCGGTTACCAGCGCGACCTGCAGGTGTCCAAGGGCGGCCTGTTCCACGCCTTCAGCCGCGGGCTGGCCGCGCTGGAACTATTGCCTTCGCTGCTTTCGGAATTGCGCTGGAACGAGGATGCGATGCGCGCCGCGATCGAACCGTCGATGTATGCCACCGATGTGGCGATCGAACAAGCCGCGGCGGGCGTGTCGTTCCGCGCGGCTTACCGCGCCGCCGCCGAGGCGGCAAGCACGGCAGGGGAAGGACGCACGCCGGAACAAAGCCTCGCCGCGCGCGCGTCGCCGGGCGCCCATGCCGACGCACGTTTGCTGGAGCTCAGAAAACGTTTGTCTGGATTCGACTGAAGAGCCTTCCGATCAAGGGGCGATGCCTGGCAATATTCATCCTCTACGGCAAGTATTGTTGCCGTCTGCATCAGGCGCCTGTGGGCAGCACACGGCATGGACTCGGCGTGCAGTGAAGAAAATCCGTGCTCGCGTGTAAACATGGAAGAAGGCCGCCATGCCGACGGTCACGGACCGACAAGATGAAGATTGCATTCCGCATCCTCGGGGTCGTCTTGCTGACAACTGCCCTGGCTGCTTGCCATAGTGATGCGTCCGACGACGGTTCCGGTGGGCAGGCTTTCGAGTTGAAGCTCTACAAGGTTCCCGCTGCCGAATCCAGGGCCATTGCAAATAGTCTTTCCGCCGTTCTTGAAAGTTCGGACTACCGGGTAGGCTTGAAATCCCACACCGAGATGACGGTGACTGAACCGTTTCCCGGCGCCATTCTCGTGCTTGCCCCCAAGGCGTTGCAGCCCTCCATTGGCGATGCGATAGGCCAACTGGGCCGGAACTCCACCAATGATGCGGACGATTCGTCGGGAGACGAATCACTGCAACTGCATTTCTGGGTCGTTGATGCAGTGCGTGGGCAAGGCGAGGACAGCCCCGAATTGAAGCCATTGGCCGCGACTCTGGATCGTTTGCGCGCGTCCCTGGGGGCCAGCCATTTCGTGCTCGATTCCATGGCTGCGGCCACCACGAAGACAAACAGCGGTTCGGGCGGCATCGAAACACCGGATGCCGGAAAATGGTCCTTCGTCGCCCAGACTGGGCAGGGTAAAGCGATAGATCTGTCGATGCAGTATCACAGCAAATCAGTAGACGCCGTTCGTGCGATCGATCTCTCCACAACCGTCGCCGCGATTCCCGGCCAGTACATCGTGCTCGGACAAGTACCTCAAGCCGCCCCGGCTTCGCAGGGAACGGCCGAAACCGCACCGGTTATGCGCCTGTTCGTGATGCGGGTCGACCGCTCCGCTGCAGCAACGCATTGAGACGGGCCCGTGGCGGCGCGCGAGGATGCGCTCTACGGCAGTTATCGGCGGCTGGAAGGGCCTTTGTACAACGTGTTGTATCGCCAGTTGTGGCACCGCGAAGATTGTCAGGACGTGATCCACGATGCCTACATGCGGATCTGGGCGCGTCGCGACAGTGTGGACGAGGAAACGCTGGATGCGCTGGTTTGGACCACGGCGTTGAATCTGGCACGCAATCGCCTGCGCTGGCGGCGGTTATGGCGCCACGAGCCGCTGGTCGACGAGAATCATGTGACGGTTTCTTCCGAGGACGATTTCCTGGCCACGCGCCGCTTGCGTGTAGCGTTGCGGCAATTGCCCGCGACGTCGCGTGATGTCCTGCTGCTTTCCGAGTTCAGCGAGCTGCGCGGACGGGAAATCGCGGCGTTGCTGCGGATACCCGAGGGAACGGTGGCATCCCGCAAACACCAAGCCATGGCCCGGCTGAAGGTTCTGCTGGAGGATGTTGCCGATGCGTGAACTCGAAACCCTGTTGCCGTTGTTGGAGCCGCCACCGGGCGGGCTGGCGCGGCTTCAGCAGAAGATCGCGAAGCGCCGGCACCCATCAGAGCAAGTCTCAGGGCGCTCGCATCGCCGGACGTGGAATACGGCACTGGCCGCGATGGTGGCGACCGCCATTTGCGTTGCGCTGGTCCCGCACTGGGTATTGCAACGGCGACAGACCGCAATGATCGCTGCAGCCTTGCGCCGGGACGTGCTGCCCGTGAACGGCATCCGAGTACTTAATGGCGCCGCCATCGAACTGCCCAGCGGACAGCCCGATGTCAGGCTCTATCTGGTGCAGTCAGTCGCCGACACCCATCAGAACGACATGAAATAGCCGCCATTCACCGGCAGGTTGGCGCCGGTGATGAAGCCGGCATCGTCCGCGGTGAGGAAGGCGACGGTGCGCGCGATGTCGGAAGGCTCGCCGAGTCGGCCGACCGGAATCTGCGCGATGATCTGGCTGCGGATGTCTTCCGGCACCTTCATCACCATCTCGGTCTTGCAGTAGCCCGGCGACACGCTGTTGACGGTCACGCCCTTCTTGGCCACTTCGCGCGCCAGCGCCATGGTGAAGCCGTGCATGCCGGCCTTGGCCGCGGAGTAATTGGTCTGGCCGAACTGGCCGGTCTGGCCGTTCACGGAGCTGATGTTGACGATGCGGCCGAATCCGCGATCGCTCATGCCGTCCACCACGTTGCGGCACATGTTGAACACGCCGTCGAGGTTGACGTGCATCAGGTCGCTCCATTGCGCCTGGCTCATTTTCTTGAGCGAGGTGTCGCGGGTGATGCCGGCGGCGTTGACCACGATGTCCACGCTGCCGTAGGTTTCGTTGATGTGCTTGACCAGGGCTTCGCAATCCTCGAAACGGGCGACGTCCGCAGGGGCGAACACGATGCTGCCGTTGAACGCCTGCGTTTCCTCGCGGAATGCGGCCAGCCGTTCCTGGCGATTGCCCAAGTCGGCGGCGACGACCTGGCGCCCGGCGGACGCCAGCTGTTTGCAGATTTCGGTGCCCAGACCGCCGATGCCGCCGGTCACGACCGCCACACGCTTGCTCATGATCAACTCCTCAATGGCGGCCGCCCCTGGCCGCGCTCGATATGCGGCGCAGCGTCACGTGGTGCGCTGCAACAAGCACGGATGGTAGGCAGCGCCGGACGGGGTGTCAACGTGACGCGCGTATGGGGTCAGCGCGATTTCTTGCCCTCGCCGGCGGGCGGCTTGGGCGGGGGCGCCGAGGCGGCGGTCTGGGCGGATTCCATGAACCCGCGCTGCAACGATTTCCACAAGTCGATGTTGCGCTCGGTCATTTCGTTGAGCATCGACCACGGGGTCTGGCCCAGCATTTCCTTCAGTTGCGCGCGGAACTTGTGCTGCTGGTCAAGGAAGATCTGCAGGCTGTTTTCGAGATAGCCGCCCACGAAACCCTGCATGGAATCGCCGTAGAAGCGAATGATCTGGGAGAGCAGGTTGGCGGAGAACATCGGCTGCCCTTGCTGCTCGTGCTCGGCGATGATCTGCAGCAGCACGGCGCGGGTCAGGTCCTCGTCGGTCTTGGCGTCGCGCACTTCGAACGACGCGCCGCCCAACACCAGTTGCCGCACTTCCTCCAGCGTGATGTAACTGGAGATCTCGGTGTCGTACAGGCGGCGGTTGGGGTACTTCTTGATGACGCGGATTGGTGCCATGCCGCAAAGCTAGCACGGCTTGCGGCGGCGCACTAGCGCCCTTCGTCATGCCGGCGAAGGCCGGAATCCAGCGGGCTAAACGCAAGAATGTCCTGATTCCGCTCGCTGCCACGAGCGGGCTACTTTCCTTTCGGGGAAAGTAGCCAAAGCCATTGCGCACGGGCATGACGATCTCGCCGACGTCGTGTCGGCTCGACTTCCCTCGGTGCTCGCCGAACGGCGGCCGCGCCGAACTCGCACATCCTTGTGCTCGAACATGCGGCGCTTGCTCCGCCGTTCGGCTGCGCGCCTCGGCGTCATGCGACGGCGCGGAAGCTCGCTTAACACGGCCATCCATGGCCTATCTATTCGATTTGACAGCACCCGCAACGAGACTGAATATCGCGCGCAACGCCCCGGATTAGGGGTCTATTTCTAGTTAGGCATCAACCATGAAACGGTTCGTCACCTCTCCAAAGGTTTCTGCGGAAGTTCATGGCGGAAGCTTTCTTTGGGATAGTTACCGGCTGACTTTGACTATCAGTGACAAGGATGAAGTGATCTACGAAAAGGAGCCCATAAGCCCTAAGCCAAGCTCTTCTCAAATCCTCACAGGGCATGTCATCCGACGTGGCAGCTACTCTTGGCTAGAAATTCATCTTCGCCACGACCCCAGTTCAAAAAAGCTCGTTCTATACGCCCTTGAAGTCGATGATCAACTCATTTGCGCTGTTTATTCCGAGTTCAACCAATCCTCATCAAGCGAATTATTCTACAAAGATGTTAGTTCGGCTCAGGCCTAACCTACTCGTCCAAGCGGACGCGCGTACCGCGTGACGCTTAACTCACGCGTTAGCGCGAAGCCGGCAATGTTTGTTCGTAGTGCAGGCCATGGATGGCCGGCAACGGAGCGATCAACGCGCCGTTGCATGACGCCGAGCATCGCAGCGCCAAACGTGAGCAAGGCGCGCATGTTCGAGCACAAGGATGTGCGAGTTCGCGCCGGCCCGATTGGCGCGAGAAGCGCAGGGAAGTTTCAACGACAGGAAGTCGCTGAAACCGTCATGCGCGGCGCAATGGTTTTGGCCACTTTTGCCGAAACAAAAGTGGCTCGCTCGAGAAGCGAGCGAAACCGCTCTGCGGTCACCACCCCATGTAATGCCCGCCATTGATCGAGAGGTTGGCGCCGGTGATCCAGGCGGCCTTGTCGTCGAGGAAGAACGACACCGCGTAGGCGATCTCGTCGGGTTCGCCGAGGCGTCCCACCGGGATCTGCGCGACGATCTTGGCGCGCACGTCCTCGGGCACGGCCATCACCATGTCGGTGCCGATGTAGCCGGGCGAGACGGTGTTGACGGTGATGCCGAACTTGGCGTTTTCCTGCGCCAGCGAAATGGTGAAGCCATGCATGCCGGCCTTGGCGGCGGCGTAGTTGGCCTGCCCGTACTGGCCTTTCTGGCCGTTGATCGAGCTGATCTGGATGACGCGGCCCCACTTGCGGTTGCGCATGCCGTCGATCACTTGGCGGGTGACGTTGAAGCAGGCGTTGAGGTTGGTGTTCACCACGTCCGTCCATTGCTGGTAGGACATCTTGTGGAAAGTGGTGTCGCGGGTGATGCCGGCATTGTTGACCAGGATGTCGACGGGGCCGAGTTTCTGCTCGACTTCTTTCACCATCGCTTCGGATGATGCAGGGTCGGAAACGTCGCCTTTCACCAGCGTTACGTCGATGCCTTCGGCCGCCAACTTGTCTTTCCATGCCTTGGCCTTGGCTTCGTCGCGGTAATTGGTGGCGACCTTGACCCCCATCCCGGCCAGTCGCCGCACGATGGCCGTGCCGATGCCGCCGGTGCCGCCGGTTACCAGTGCCACGCGTTGCTGGGACATGCCATTCTCCTTGCTGGATGGGCCGATGACTGCCGATCATGCGCCAGCAGACGCCGGGAAGTCTCGCCGCGTTGCGGCAAAATTTCTGCAATCGTCCCTGATTGCAGAAGCCAGAGCGGCCATCCCTGGCCGCACTTCTCACGAAAAGCCGGCTACTGGCAGAGCTTTGACGCGGCAACGCCGCGGAATCGAAATCGCGAGGATCAAGGAGCGGCCATCCCTGGCCGCGCTTCTCATGAGAAATCGGTTGCCAGCAGCGTCTTGCTGCAGGGAATGGCAACGGAATCGAAAGCCGCGAGTGCATCGCGCAGCAGCGTGCGAGGAGTCGTTCCGCGCAGGGCGGTGGCGGGCAGGCCCAGCAGGGACAACGCCGCGCGCATCGCCGGAACAGGATTCCGGACATCGATGGCTGGCGCGCCGCTGGACTTCGACAGCTTTTCTCCCGTGGCCGTCACCGCGACCGGCAGGTGCAGATAGGCCGGTTCGGGCAGGCCCAGCAACCGCATCAGGAAGATCTGGCGCGGCGTGGAATCCAGCAGGTCGGCGCCACGCACCACTTCGGTGATGCCCTGGAACGCCTCGTCGACCGCGCAGGCGAGCTGGTAGGCGAACGGACCATCCGCGCGCCTGACCACGAAATCGCCGTCGTCCGCCAATGGCCAGCGCTGCGGGCCTTGCAGGGCATCGTCGAATTGAATGACGGCTTCGTCCACGCGCACGCGCCATGCCGGTTCGCGCGCGGACATTCTGCCTGGGCCCGGCGCGACCATGCAGGCGCCGCGATGCACGCCGCCGCGCACGGCGAGGTCGCTGCGCGAGCACCGGCAGGGAAACACGCGGGCATCCGCGCGCAGGCGCCGCAATGCCGCTGCGTAGGCATCCTGGCGCGCGCTCTGGAACAGCGGCGGCTCGTCGGGCTCCAGCGCGCAGGCGTCGAGCGCGCGCAGGATGGCATGTGCGGAACCGGGGACTTCGCGCGGGGGATCGATGTCCTCGACCCGCACCAGCCACGCGCCACCCGCGGCGCGCGCGTGCAACCAGCTTCCGATCGCGGCCAGCAGCGATCCGAAGTGCAGGTCGCCGGTGGGCGAGGGCGCGAAACGGCCGCGGTATCCCGAGGATTTCATCGTCGGGAATTATCCCGCGGTGGCTGCCGATCGGCGAGGCGACCCACCGACGACGTCTGGCATAATTGCGGTTTGGCTTTCCGCCGATCGTGCCTGCGATGCCGTCCCTTTCCGAACCCCGCGTCCGCGAGCTGCTCGCGGAGATCGTCGACCCGCACACCGGCATCGACATCGTCACCGGCGGCGCCGTGCGCGCGCTCGGCGTGGACGGCGATCGCGCGGCCGTCGAGATCGTGCTGGGCTATCCGGCCAAATCGTTCGCCGATGAGCTCGCCGCGCGGATCAAGCAGCATCTCGAATCGGACGGCGCGATCGCGCAGGCGACGGTCTCCGTCGCCACGCGCATCGTCGCGCACAAGGTGCAGGACAAGCTCACGCCGCTGCCTGGCGTGAAGAACATCATCGCGGTGGCCTCGGGCAAGGGTGGCGTCGGCAAGTCCACGGTCGCGGCGAATCTCGCGTTGGCGCTGGCGGCGGAAGGCGCAACCGTCGGCGTGCTGGACGCGGACATCTATGGTCCCAGCCAGCCGCGCATGTTCGGGCTGGAGGGCCGCCCGGATTCGCCGGATGGCAAATCCATCGAGCCGATGACGAACCACGGCGTGCAGTTGATGTCGATCGGTTTCCTGGTCGGCGAAGACACGCCGATGATCTGGCGCGGGCCGATGGTGACGCAGGCGCTGACACAGTTGTTGAACGACACGCGCTGGCGCGACCTGGATTACCTTGTGATCGACCTGCCGCCGGGCACCGGCGACATCCAGTTGACGCTGGCGCAGCGCGTGCCTGTGTCGGGTGCGGTGATCGTCACCACGCCGCAGGACATCGCATTGCTGGACGCGAAACGAGGCCTGCAGATGTTCCAGAAGGTCGCGGTGCCGGTGCTGGGCATCGTCGAGAACATGGCCACGCACGTGTGCTCGCAATGCGGCCACGAGGAACACGTGTTCGGCGAAGGTGGTGGTGAACGCATGGCGCAGCAGTACAACGTGCCGTTGCTGGGCTCGCTGCCGCTGGACATCCGCATCCGCGAACAGGCGGACGGCGGCAAACCGAGCGTGGCCGCGATGCCGGATTCGGACATCGCCGCGCGTTATCGCGGGATCGCGCGCCGCGCCGCGGCGCAGTTGTCGCTGCAGGCGAAGAACAAGGCCATCGCGATGCCGAAGATCGTGATCGAGAACACCTGAGAGCGCCGCATGAGCATCAAGTCCGACAAGTGGATCCGCCGCATGGCCGCGACCGGCATGATCGACCCGTTCGAACCGGGCCAGATCAAGCAGAACGGCGCGGGGCGCATCGTCTCCTACGGCACCTCCAGCTATGGCTACGACGTGCGCTGCGCCGACGAGTTCAAGATCTTCACCAACATCAACTCGACCATCGTCGATCCCAAGGATTTCGATTCGCGCAACTTCGTGGACTTCAAGGGCGCCTGCTGCATCATCCCGCCCAACTCCTTCGCGCTGGCGCGCACGGTGGAATATTTCCGCATCCCGCGCAGCGTGCTGACGATCTGCCTCGGCAAAAGCACCTACGCGCGCTGCGGCATCATCGTCAACGTGACGCCGCTGGAACCGGAGTGGGAAGGCCACGTGACGCTGGAGTTTTCCAACACCACGCCGCTGCCGGCCAAGATCTACGCCAACGAGGGCGTGGCGCAGATGCTGTTCCTGGAATCGGACGAGGTCTGCGAGACCAGTTACCGCGACCGCGGTGGCAAGTACCAGGGACAGACCGGCGTCACGCTGCCCAAGACCTGACGCGGGCGATTCGGAATGCGCGACCGGGCCGCTTGTATATCGCGCCGTCAGGTTTCGCTTCCGGCGCCGCGCTATGCTTCGACGATTGCAACGGAGGCCTCCCGATGATTGCTCGCCTTTCCACCACGCGCCTGCTGGGCGTCGCGATGTTCGCGCTGGTCCTGACGCTTTCCGGCTGCTACGGCCGTGTGCGTGGCGGCGGAGAAACCGTGGCCAACGTGCCGCAGCAATACGACATGACCCTGGAAGCGGCCAAGGACGGGCAGTTCCTGCTGGATGGCGCGACCCTGTCCCTGGACGACCTGAACGGGCACTTCCGTTATCTCTCCGACCAGAAGCAGTTGCCGAAAACCGTGTTGCTGAAGGATGGTCCCGACGCCAACGTCAAGGATGCGCAGCTGGAGTATTTCGCCGGCCTGCAATTGACCTTCCACTTCACCGGCTACGTCGAGCGCAAGGGCAATCTGCAATTGCTCAGTGCGGTGGAAGACAAGAACCCGCCGCCGGCCAGCGCCAGCAGCAGCGACTGACTGCATCCGGGCCTCAGCTTTCCGGGCCGGCGGACGTGCGCGCGTCCGTGCGCACGCTCAGCGCGGTGCGGATGACGGTTTCCAGTGCCCGCATCATTTGTTCCAGAGGCATGCCCGGTTGCGCATGGCGTCGCGCCTGATCCGGCAGCCACGGCACGTGCACGAAGCCCGCGCGCATGCCGCGATGCCGTTTCGCCGCGTGCATCAAGGCGTAGAACAGCGCATTGCAGACGTAGGTGCCCGCGGTCTGCGAGACGTGCGCGGGGATGTCTTCGCGTTGCAACGCCGCCAGCGCGGCCTTGATCGGCAATGAGCTGAAATAGGCGGGCGCCGCGCGGCGCACTACCGGCACGTCGACAGGCTGCGCGCCGGCGTTGTCGGGAATGCGTGCGTCGATCACGTTGATCGCCACGCGCTCCAGTGAAATCCCCTCGCGTCCGCCTGCCAGTCCTGCCGCCACGACCACACGCGGCTGCTGTCGGCGCAGCGTGGCGCGCAACATCGCGATCGAGGCCGCGAATTCGGTGGGCAGCTCCAGAGCGCTTACGCGATGACCGGCAATGATCGCGCCGTCCAGCGCGCGTGCAACCTGCCACGAGGGGTTCACCATCTCGCCCGCGAACGGCGAGAAGCCGGTGACCAGCACGTCGTTCGGGGCTTCGCGTTTCATCGTGCTCAGAACCGGAAAACCAGACCGTACATCAGGACCAGGTTCACGACCAGCAAGGCCGCGCCGGTCTTCCATTGCGCGCGGATCACGTCGTTCTGGTTCGGCAACTCCAGCAGCGCCACCGGCACGATGTTGAAGTTCGCCGCCATCGGCGTGAACAACGTGCCGCAATAACCGGTCAGCATGCCGAGCGCGCCGAGGATCGCGGGATTCGCGCCGTGCAGGTGGATCAGCAGCGGCAGGCCGATGCCGGCGGTCAATACCGGGAACGCCGCGAACGCGTTGCCCATGATCACGGTGAACAGCACCATGCCGAGACCGTAGGCGAGGATGCAGGCGAGCGCGCTTTGCACCGGGATCGCGGTTTTCAATAGGTCGGCGATCGCGTCGCCCACGCCGGTCGCGGCGAACACGCCGCCCAGCGCGGCCAGCATCAGCGGCAGCAGCGCAGCCCATCCCAGCGTGTCCAGCAAGCGACGGCCTTCGATCAGACCGCTCGCCGGTCTTGCGCGCGTGACGGCCAGCGCGGCGACCAGCGCGATCACGCAGGCCAATGCCAGCCCGGTCAGCGTCATCTGGCTGGCGTCGAACAGATGGCGGCTTCCCAGAGTGATGCGGGCGCCGAAAAGCGCGACCAGCAGCGTCACCAGCGGAATCAGCACGGCGGGAAGCAGCAGCTTGTGACGCAAACGCAAGGCGTCGACCTCGCGTTGCCGCGCGTCGCGTTCGCGCAATTCGCCGCGATGCATGCGCGGCGCCAGCCCGGCCAGTGCGAGTACGCCGATGCCCGCGAGCTGCGCGGGCCATTCGCGGTGCGCCTTGCTTGCCGCCAGCACGGCGTCGCCACCGACGAACAGTGCCGCCAGCACGCCCCAGAACGCGGCGTGCGACCAGCGTCGTTCGCGCAGGTTGAGCCACGCCGCGCCGGCGAGGAACAGCGCGACCAGCCGATAAGCCTGGCCGATGTCAAGCATGGAGGGTGCGCGTCATCAGTATTGTCCCGCGGGCGTCGCGACGGTCGGCGCGCGAGCGACATGGCGCGCGAACAACACGACGCGCAGGCCATGGATCAGGAAAGCCGCGATCGCGGTCGGCAGCGCCCACAGCGCGATCTGCAGCGGCTGCAGAACGATGCCGTGCTGCGCGTAGAACCCCTGGATCAGCAGCACCGCGCCGAGCGCGATGAACACGTCCTCGCCGAAGAACAGCCCGACGTTGTCGGTCGCGGCGCAGAATGCGCGCACGCCCTTGCGTTCGCCTTCGTCGAGGGCCGTGCCGCGTTTCTCCGCCGCCGCCTCCGCCATCGGTGCCAGCAGCGGACGCACGGTCTGCGCCTGTCCGGCGACATTGGTGAGGCCGAGCATCGACAGGATCTGGCGCATGCCGAGATAGGCGAGCAGCAGGCGCGAAAGCGTGAGGCCGCGCAGCGAAGCGATCCAGTTGCGCGCGTGTTCGCGCAGGCCCGCGCGTTCCAGCACGCCGATCGCCGGCAGCGTGAGCGCGTACAGCAGCAACGCGCGTTGCGAGACGAAACTGTTGCCGAGCAACGCCAGGATTTCGCCGGGGCTCTTGCCGGCGAGTCCGCTGACCAGGCCGGCGATGATCACCACCGGCACCGGATTGAAGCGCAGTGCGAAGCCGAGGACGACGACCGCCACGCCCAACAGCGGCAGCCAGTGCGTCATGCGCGCTCCGGCGCCGCGATGCGCAGGCCGGAATGCTCCAGCGCATCACGCAGGCGCTGCGCGAGTTCGCCGGCATTGTCGTGGTCGCCGTGCACGCACAGCGTGTCGACCGCGATGCCGACGCGAATGCCGTCTTCCGCAACGGCTTCGCCGTGCAAGGCAATGGACACGGCCTGCGCCACGGCTGCATCGATGTCCTCGATCACCGCACCCGTCTGCGAGCGTGGCAGGAGCGATCCATCGGCGCGGTAGCGGCGATCGCAGAACGCCTCGTTCGCGGTGCGCAATCCCGCCGCGCGCGCGGCGTCGATCGATGCGCTGCCGGCCAGCCCGACCAGGATCAGCGAAGGGTCGTAGTCGTGCACGGCGCGTGCGATCGCTTCCGCCAATGCGTATTCGCGTGCGGCCATGTTGTAGAGCGCGCCGTGCGGCTTGACGTGGTGCAGGCGTGTGCCCGCCGCGCGCGCGAAGGCGTCCAGCGCGCCGATCTGGTACAGCGTCTGCGCATGGACCTCGTCGGCATCGACTTCCAGTTCGCGTCGCCCGAAGTGCTGCGGATCGTGCAGGGAAGGGTGCGCGCCGATCGCGACGCCGTGTCGCACGCACAGCTCGACGGTGCGCCGCATGGTCGCCGCGTCGCCGGCGTGGAAGCCGCAGGCGATGTTGGCCGACGTGAGGTGCGGCATCACCGCCGCGTCGTCGCAGCCTTCGCCGAGATCCGCGTTGAGGTCGATGGTCTTCACGCGCGCAGTCTTTGCAGGATGGCGATCTCCAGTTTGCGCAATCGCTGTTCGCGCTCGCGCAGCATGCGCAGCGCGGCTTCTGCCGTGCAGGGCGTGAAGCGTAGCGCATCGCCGGGCCGGCATTGCGCAAGGCGGGGAAGGTCGACCGCGGCGATCTGGCCGATACGCGGATAACCACCGCTGACGGGGTGTTCGACGCCCAGCGCGATCGGTTCACCGGAAGGAGGCAATTGCAGCGTGCCGGCGACACAGCCTTCGCTGATCATTTCGAAAGGTGTCGACAACTGCAGTCGCGTGCTTTGCAGGCGCACGCCGACGCGGTTGGAAGCGTTGCCGACACGGAATTCGCGCGCGAACAACGCTTCGCGTGAATCCTCGTCCAGGCGCGAGGCATGCGTTCCGGACGTCAGCCGCAGCGTGTGCGGTATCGCGGCGTCGAACCAGTGGCGCGCATCGAGCCGCCATTTGCGCGATGGCGTTCCCTGCGATGCCGGCACGAGAGAGGTGTCGCCGACCGGCAATACATCGCCCGCGCGCAATGGATGCCCGAACGGACCGAGCGCCGCGTTGACGTCGAGGCTGCGGCTTCCGAGCACGTATGCAAGATCGAAACCGCCGCGCACCGCGAGGTACGCGCGGCAGCCTTCGCGTGCCGCGCCCAGTTCCAGCGTTTGTCCGGAACGCAGGTGCAGTGGCGACCACATCGGCTGCTCGTCGCTGTCGACGCGCACGGGCAACGGGGCGCCGGTGACGGCGATCCATGCATCGCGACGGAAGCGCAGGGTCGGGCCGAACAGGGTGATTTCCAGCGCGCAGGCATCGCGTGGATTGCCGGCCAGCGCATTGGCAAGGCGCAAGGCCGGCGCATCGAATGCGCCGGCGCGGCCGATGCCGAGATGCGTCAAATCCATGCGGCCGGCATCTTGCGGCGTGGTCAACAGGCCGGGTTTCAAAACTTCGACGGCCGTCATTTCCGTGATCGTCCCTGATCGCGAAGATCGAAAAGCGGCGACCCCTCGCCGCGCTCCTCGGCAGGCTCCGTCAGCGCCGCGAATTCGTCTGCATCGATCGCGCGAAAGCGCACGCGGTCGCCGGGCGCCAGCAGACAGGGTGGATCGCGTTGCGCATCGAACAGCGTCAGCGGCGTGCGGCCGATGAGCTGCCATCCGCCCGGCAGTTCGCGCGGATAGAAGCCGGTCTGCGTGCCTCCGATGGCGACCGATCCGGCCGGCACGCGCGTGCGTGGCGTGGCGCGTCGCGGCACATGCAACGAAGGATCCATCCCGAGCAAATAGGGAAAACCGGGGGCGAAGCCGAGCATGGCGACGCGGTATTCCATCGAAGCATGGCGCGCGGCCAGTTGCTGCGTGTCCAGGCCGGCGTGACGCGCGACATCTTGCAGATCGACGCCGTGCTCGCCGCCGTAGCACACCGGAATTTCCACGAGGCGTGGGGACGTGTCGGCATGAACGCCGGGTTCCGAAGCCAGTTTCCGCAGGCTGTCGCGCAGCACATCCGCGCCGTCGGTTGCAAAGGGATCGAAACGCACCAGCAGGCTGGCGTACGCGGGCGCAATGTCATGGATGCCCGGAAGCGTCATGTCGCGCAAGCGTGCGGCGATGGCATGGATGCGCGCATTGGGTTCCGCGTCGATGCGATCGCCGAGGCGCAGCAGCAGCGCATCCTCGGACAGGGTCTCGATGGAGAATTCAGCCATCGCCTTGCGTGTGCGGGAGGAAGACGGAATCTTCCGCGTGATCGCTGCCTTCGTGGCAAAGCGCCTCGACCAGCCTGTCGCGCGCTTCCGGCGCGTAGCGTTGCGCCGTGCCGTTCCCCCATACCGGCGCCGGCCACGCGGCATCGCCTTCGCGACGCGCCACCACGTGCACGTGCAATTGCCGCACGATGTTGCCGAGCGCACCGACGTTGAGCTTGCCGCAGGAAGCTACGCCGCGCAGGATTTGCATGGCGAACCGGATTTCGTGCATCAGCCGCGTGCGGCTATCTTCATCGAGATCGTCGAGTTCGACGAGTCCCGCGCGCCGCGGCACCAGTATCAGCCACGGGAAGCGCGCGTCGTCCATCAGCAGCACCCGGCATAATTTCCAGTCGGCGACGAACACCGTGTCCGCGGCGAGGCGCGGGTCGAGTTCGAAGCCGGATGCCGGATCGTCGCTCATGCGTCGCCCGCGAGTTCCCTGTCGAACAGATCGAGGGTGCGTTGCAACGCCAGTTTCGCCGCAGCCTCGTTGTACGCATGCGGATCGACGTCGCGATTGAAGGCATGGCCGCAATGCTCGTAGACATAAATCGGGGCATCAGGCCACGCCGCGCGTTGTTTGGCGATCGCCTCCGCCGTGATCGATGGATCGTCCGCGCCGAAATGGAAAATCGCCGGTGCCCGCAGCGGCTGGTCGAGGTATTGCACGTTGCGCGCGCCGTAATAGCTCGACGCCGGCATCGCCAGCACCTGTGCGGCGCGCAGCGCGACCGTGCCGCCCCAGCAGTAACCGACCGCGCCGATCCTGCCGCTGGACTGGATCGCCTCGGCCGCGCTGGCGACGGTTTCGACCGCGCGTTCCATGCCGACTTCGCCGATCAGTCCACGGCCCTTGTCCATGCCGGTTTTGTCGTACCCGAGCTCCACGTCGTTCTCGACGAAATCGAAGAACGCCGGCGCTATCGCGACGTAGCTGTGCGCGGCGTAGCCATCGGCCACGCTGCGGATGTGCGCGTTGATGCCGAAAATTTCCTGTACCACCACCACGCCGCCTTTCGGCTTGCCCGCGGGTCTTGCCAGATAAGCGCCAATGCAATGCGTGCCGGCGGTGTTGAGGCTGATGCGTTCACCCATGACATTGTTCCTTCAAACGACGATCCCGCCAGCCTAAACCCGTGACGGGACAAGTCAACCAGCCGGTTCAAATGCGCGCGTGCCGCGCCGATACAATGCCGGTTTCGCCTGCCGCTCACCCGCATGCCCGCTTCCACGCCCAAAGTTGGTTTCGTCAGCCTCGGCTGCCCCAAGGCGCTGGTCGATTCCGAGCGCATCCTCACCCAGTTGAAGGCCGAGGGTTACGAGATCGTGCCGCGCTACGACAAGGCCAACGCGGTGATCGTCAACACCTGCGGCTTCATCGACGCGGCCGTGCAGGAATCGCTGGACGCGATCGGCGAGGCGCTGCACGAGAACGGCAAGGTCATCGTCACGGGTTGCCTCGGCAAGCGCGACGCGCTGATCCGCGAGGCGTATCCCGACGTGCTGGCGATCACCGGCCCGCAGGATTACGCGAACGTGATGGGCGCGGTGCACGCCGCGTTGCCGAAGCCGCACGATCCGTTCGTCGATCTGGTTCCGGACACGGGCATCAAGCTGACACCGAAACACTACGCTTACCTGAAGATTTCCGAAGGCTGCAACCACCGTTGCACGTTCTGCATCATTCCGTCGATGCGTGGGAACCTCGTGTCGCGTCCGATCGACGAGGTGCTGGTCGAGGCCGAAAAGCTGGTGCGTTCCGGCGTCAAGGAATTGCTGGTGATTTCGCAGGACACCAGCGCGTATGGCGTCGATGTGCGTTACGCCGAACGCGCGTGGCGCGGCAATTCGTACCAGACGCGCATGACCGACCTGTGCCGCGGGCTTGGCGAACTCGGCGCGTGGGTGCGGCTGCACTACGTGTATCCGTACCCGCACGTGGACGACGTGATCCCGTTGATGGCCGAAGGAAAAATCCTTCCGTACCTCGACATTCCGTTCCAGCACGCCAGTCCGCGCATCCTCAAGTTGATGAAGCGGCCCGGCAACATCGACAAGACGCTGGATCGCATCCACGCGTGGCGCCGCGAATGCCCGGACTTGACGATCCGCAGCACCTTCATCGTCGGCTTCCCCGGCGAGACCGACGCCGAGTTCGAGGAGTTGCTGGATTTCCTCGGCGAAGCGCAGCTCGACCGCGTAGGTGCGTTCGCCTATTCACCGGTCGGCGGCGCCAAGGCCAACGAGCTGCCCGATCCGGTGCCGGAAGAATTGAAGGAAGACCGCCTCGAACGTTTCATGGAAGTGCAGGCCGAAATCTCCGCCGCGAAATTGCAGAAGAAGATTGGCCGCACGTTCGACGTGCTGGTCGACGAAGCGAACGCCGAAGGCGCGGTCGCGCGTTCGATGGCCGACGCGCCGGAAATCGACGGCATGGTGCGCATCGTCGACGGGCAATCGCTCAAACCCGGGCAATTCGCGAAAGTGCGCGTGACCGGTGCGGACGAACACGACCTGGTCGCGAGACTGGCGCAACCGACGTAGCCTTCGTGCGATATATTGCGCCGCCGCGCGAAGCCGTCGATCCGCAGGTGTTTGCGCGGATGCCGTTGGCGGCATGGCACGAATTCGCCGATCTACTGCAGGCCCGCGAATGGCCGTCCGTCGATGCGATCAATGCGCGATGGCCGGCGGACGTGCCGTTGCGCTTTGCCGCGCAATCGCGCGAATTGCTGGCCGACGGGCTGCATTACGAGCAACGCATCGCGCAGCGCGGTCTCATCGCCACCCGCGAGCGCAACTGGCACGATCTGTTCAACGCGCTGGCGTGGCTGCGCTTTCCGGATTTGAAGCGAGCGCTCAACCTGCGCCAGGTTGCCGAGATCGCGCGCATGGGCCCGAAGCAACGCTCGCGCGCACAGTACGCGCTCACCCATTTCGACGAGGCCGGCGTGATGGTCGGCCTGCGCGATCCGGCGCTGCTGGCGCTGTGGGATGCGCACGACTGGCACGGATTGTTCTGGCGCGAGCGTGACGCATGGCGCGACGGCCGCATCGAGGTCGAAGTGTTCGGCCACGCGCTGCTGGAACACGCGCTGGCGTCGGACAAGCTGCTGGTCGGCAAGGCGCTGGTGGTGATCCCCGGTCCCGATCAAGAAGAAAATGGCTTGTCATCCCGGCGCAGGCCGGGATCCAGTGGCGGCGCGTCGGGTGCGTCCAAGGGCGAAATCATTGATGCCTGCGCTCACGCAATCCGCAACGAGGATTTGTTGCGCGATCCGCTGGAGCTGCGCCCGCTGCCGCTGTCCGGCATTCCCGGCTGGCATCCGGATGGCGAAGCCGAAAATTTCCACCGGAACGCGCCGTGCTACCAGCCGCTGCGCGCGGGGCGATGCTACCCTACAACGATGAAACTGCGTGGATTAAACAGCAAAATTGAGGCATGTTAAGTAGGTTTACCTGTCCTTTTTCAGAAATTGTAGGCTTGATACCAACGAGAAGGGGTTCGCTGTGCGCACATTGCGACTCTTATTTTGGATTCTTCCCGCCCTGCTTTTGGCTGGATGCGGGGATCCACGTGATAAGACACTACCCTTAGATATCGCGACATCACCTGATGTCCGGGAAACGCTTGCCAAGCTGACCCCATCCGAGCAGCAAGCTATTGCAGAATATGAGATACGTCGTGCAGCAAGGTTAGCTCAAGGAGATAAATCAGCAAGTAAATCGGTGACTTATCGCGAGGCGATAACTGATCAGCTGGTGTATGACACGGCAGAGGCGCAGCGGGTTGAGGCAATAAATGTGCGGGCGCAGGCTGAGCAAGAAGAAGCTGAGGCTAAGAAAGTTCAAGCCGCAAAAATTGCTGCCGATAATGCCAAGCTAATGCATGAGTCCATTCAATGCCGATTGGAGAACAAGCAGTTTGATTCCATCCCAAAACCAGATGCCACGGATATGCCCTTTCCGCAAGTGACTTACGATTTCACTTGCCGAAACGCTAGCAGCTTCGTTGTCAACGGGTTCAAAGGGTTGCTATTCTTGAATGGGCCTTACGGAGAATCAGTAGCCTCGATTCGGATTCGACACGATAGTCCTCTAGCCCCAGGTAGTTCTTTTGAGCTGAATACTAAGTCGGAATTTGTAGATTTAGATCCGGGGCTGACTGCCCGCACGTTTTACGATTTACCTGTCGGTAAGATTTCCACCGACGTTGAATTGGATTCACTCGTGAAATCGAATGGAGAACTTATCCACTCTGATAATTGGAATCCACTTTCACTTTGATTATCCATGCATTCACTAATCTATTGGTGGAAATAATATTTGGTTACGTAATCTCCATATTAGCCGTAGCGGACATCCACGACCGAAAACCGTGCCTTCTCTCCCGGCAGCTCCGCTTCGAATTCCTCGTCGATGTGTTTTTTCAGCGCCGCGCGTGCCAGCGGCGAGTCGATGCTGATCCAGCCTTGCTTCGCGTCGGTTTCGTCGGGACCGACGATGCGATAGACGTGGCTTTCGCCGTTGCCGAGGTTTTCGATTTCGAAGGTCGCGCCGAAGAAAATCGCCGCGCGGTCGGTCGGCGCGCCTTCCGCGACTTTCAGCGACGGAATGCGTTTGGACAGGTAACGCACGCGACGGTCGATCTCGCCCAGCTGCTTCTTGCGGTAGGTGTATTCGGCGTTTTCGGAACGGTCGCCTTCCGCAGCAGCGGCGGCCAGCGCCTTGACCACCTCCGGTCGCAGCGTGTGCCACAGATGGTCGAGTTCCGCTTTCAGTTTCTCGAAACCCGCGCGCGTGATGATCGCGGTGGAGCGGGGCGGTGGCGGTCGCCAGCGTGACATGCGTTTCAGCCGCCGGGCGCAACGTGGTTCATCGGGTTCTCCTGCAACGAGACACGCTCGGCATTGTACGTGACGGGTGCTTGAGTCCGCCGCATTCGCGGGTTAGGGTGCGAAACGTTTTCCGCTGCCGGTGCCGTCGCGATGTCGTCTTCGAAAAAATGGCCGCAGGTGCGGCCGCTGCGCATGCTCGCCGTCGTGCTGCTTGCCTTGCTGTCCGCGTGTTCCGGCGCGCCCGCGCGCAAGGGCGCGGGAAATTCCACGCTGGATGAGCTGTACGCGAAACTCGACCAGGCAAGCCGCGACTACGACCAGGCGTTGACGCTGGCACGCCGCGACGACAACGCACAGGCCGAGCACGCCATCAGCGTGGCGCTGGATGCGATGCGCAATGGCGCCGCGCAGTGCGTTAACACGCCGGGTTGCGACATCCAGCGCTTCATCAGCAGTTACGACCGCGCGTTGCGCCTGAAGGACGGCAGCTTCCTCGGCGGCGACGAAGGTGACGAGTTGTCCGACCAGCCCGATACCACCAATGCCGGCGAAGGCACTTCACCGGTGTTGAGCGCGGTGCCGCAGACGCAGCGCAGCGTGAGCCTGCTCGGCGGCCAGAAGCTCTCCGACCTGATCGCCATGAACGGGCCGGTCAAGGCCGCGCTGGAAACCTGGCTGACGCGCATGCGGCCCAATCTGATGCAGGCGTATGTCGATTATCAATATCTGCGCTTCGAGATGTGGCCGGAATACCAGAAGGCGGGGCTGCCCGAGGCGATCCTGTTCGGCATCCTCGCCAAGGAATCCGGCGGCAAGGTGCATGCGGTGTCGCGTTCCGGCGCGGCGGGGCCATTGCAGTTCATGCCGGCCACCGGCGCGCGTTTCGGCCTGACCACGGTGGACGGGTTCGACCAGCGCTTCGATCCCGCGCTGTCCGCGCGCGCCAACGCCGAATACCTCGACGAGCAACTCGCGCAGTTCAACAACAATCTTGAATTGGTGCTCGCGGCGTACAACGGCGGCGAGGGTCGCATCGGTCGCCTCGCCGCGACGCAACCCAACGCGAGTTTCTGGGATCCGCAGGTGTATTTCTCGCTGTCGCCGGAAACGCGCGACTACGTGCCGATGGTGCTGGCGGCGGCGTGGCTGTTCATGCACCCGGATCGTTACAACTTGCATTTCCCGGAACTCGACGGCGCGCCGGGGCACGTGATCCTGCAGCGACCCGCGTCATTGAGCGAACTGGCCGTGTGCCTGGGGCAGGACGGCGGTGCACGGGCCGGATGGTTCCGCACGCTGCGCAATCTCAATCCGCAGCTCGATCCGCAAGTGCAGGAACCGATGGGTGCGCGCGTCGAACTGCCGGAAAAGTTGCAAGGCGCCTACGCGCAGTCCTGCGTCAGCGGGCCGTGGGTGGCACTGGCGAGCGACCTGCACTCCGCGGTTTTGCCGACGCCGCCTCCGCAGATCGCGCAGGCCGCTCCTTTGTCGGAGCCGCGCCGCTACACCGTGCGCCGCGGCGATACCCTTTCGTCGATCGCGCGCAAGTTCGATTGCGACAACGCACACGCGCTGGCCAAGGCCAATCATCTGCACTGGCCGCACTATTCGCTCAGGCCGGGGCAGGAGCTCACGCTGGCAGGATGTGGCAAGGATTGAGATCCGGAACTTGCGACAGCGGGTTGGCCGCATTCCGCGGTCCATCATTCTGTGGAGTAAGCTCGGTCGTGCGCAGTGGCTGGTTGCCGAGGGATTGGGCCGCTGCTCCCGGGATCATCGAGTTGGATGTCGAATAACCGGCCAGGCAAGCTGGGCTTGCCAGTCCAGCCTACGCGGGCTGGTTGTGATTGCAATCAGTGAGTCCATGCCATGGTATCGAATTGGGTATTTGTTATAAGTTTGTGCTGTATGGTTGTGTTGTTTATCGCAGTCGTGTGGGTCCAATCGATTGTTAAGCGGCAGCTAAAGAAGCACTATGCAAATAATCCAGACACACCAGATGTGACGTTTAACCCTCTCGATCATTCAGCAAGACAAACCCTGATATTTCTTAGATTCATAGCAAGTAAACAATACAAGCATCTCAGCGATGCCAAATTGTTACGTCATTGCAATGCATTACGCTTGCTTTATGGTGGTTATTTGGTGATATTCGTATGGGTGGCTATTGCTATAATCATAAAACCTAGTACGGGCTGACTCTTACCCTATTACGCCGCCGCTTCGCCGCCCGATTTCATCCAGCGCTGGCCGTTGCCGGTGGGCAATGCGGCGTTTTCCTTGATCATGCGCATCACGCGCAGTACGTCGCGGTGCAGGTCGGCGAATTCCGGAAAGCTGGGCTCGCGGGTTTCGTGGTAGGCCACGGCGATCCACAGCGCGATGCCGCGCAGGCGCACCTGCGCATTGTCGGAACGGGCGCGGTCGTGACCGAGTTCCATGCCGGTGCCCCAGCTCCCGGGTTTGAGGTCCGGCGGCGAGCCATACATCTGCGGCGCATCCAGCCGTTGCGCGGCCGCGCATTCCTTCGCCACCAGTTCCGCCAGCAGCAGGGCGGTCGGCGGCGGCAATGCGAGTGCGCGTTGCTCGATGTCGCGGAACTGGCGGCGCATCCGCGCCGCGCGGCTCAGGGCCAGCATCCTCATTAGAAGGCGCATGATTTTCCCCGGATAACCTCTTGATGCGCGCGAAGGTGGGGAAGTTTCGACCATACGCGCGCGACGGGTTGCAACCCCGGTCACAGTTTGGGCGAGGCGTCGCCGCCCGCCGGGGCGTCAGGATCAGGTATCGGCGGGAAATGCCCCAGCCGTTGGCCCACCCGCACCGGCATTTCCGGCTGCAGGCCGGCCTGCAGGTGACTGCCGGGCGGCAGCAGCAGGATCACGGTGGAACCCATCTCGAAGCGGCCCATCTCCGCGAAGCGTGCCAGCCGCACGCCGCGCTTGCGCCAGTCGCTGCGGACCAGGTGCGCCGCGTAGGGCGGCACTTCGCGCCCGCTCCACACCGTGCGGATGCCGGAGACCAGCATGGCGCCGACCAGCGCCAGCACGAACGGCCCATGCGGCCCGTGGAAATGACAGACCAGCCGCTCGTTGCGCGCGAACAGCCGCGGGATCTGCGCGACGGGACGAGGCGCGACGCTGAACAGTCGTCCCGGCACGTGCACGGTTTCCAGCAGTTCGCCGTCCATCGGCATGTGCACGCGGTGATAGTCGCGCGGCGACAGGTAGATCGTGGCGAAATGGCCGTCGCGATAGTCCTCGGCGGCCTGCGCGTCGCCCAGCAATTCGGCCACGCTGAAGTCGCGGCCCTTGGCCTGCAGGATGCGGCCGTCTTCGATGCGGCCGACCTGGCTGATGCGGCCGTCGGCCGGGCACAGCACGGCGGCATCGCCGTCGCCGGCGTGGCGCGCGCCGGGTTTCAGCGCGCGGGTGAAGAAGGCGTTGAAATGCGGATAGGCGAACGGATCGTGCTGCGCGGCCTCGTCCATGTCCACGCGATAACGCTTCACCACGCTGCCGATCAGGAAATCCTTCCACGGCCGCCACGTCCAGCGCGTCGCCGCGCGGACGATCCGGCTCAGGGTCTTTTGCGGCAGCAGGTATTGCAGCGCGATGCTCGGCGACATGCGCGGAGTGTAGCGATTCGGCCTCCTCTATACTTTGCGGCCCTCGTTCGCAGTGCGCACATGACCGCCGAACTCGTCAGCATTGTCGATTGCATCCGCTACGCGGCCAGTCGCTTCAACGCGGCCGGGCTGACTTTCGGCCATAGCCACGACAATGCCATCGACGAGGCCACGCACCTGGTGCTGTCGTCGCTGCATCTGCCGCCGGACATGCCGCCTGCCTACGGCGCGGCGCGGCTGACGGCGGAGGAAAAGGCGCGCGTGCTGGAGCTGGTGGAACGCCGCATCGCCACGCGCGAGCCGGTGGCGTACCTGGTGGGCGAAGCCTGGTTCGCGGGAATGCGTTTCAAGTCCGACGCGCGCGCACTCGTGCCGCGCTCGCCGATCGCGGAACTAATCGAGTCCGGGTTCTCCCCGTGGCTGGAGGAGCGCGACGTGCAGCGAGCGCTGGACCTGTGCACGGGTTCCGGCTGCATCGGCATCGCGATGGCCGCATACAACCCGGCGTGGCGCGTGGATCTGGTGGATGTCGATGAAAATGCGCTGGGCCTCGCGCGCGAGAATATCGCGCTGCATCAGTTCGGCGATCGCGTGCGCACGTTGCAGTCGGACCTGTTCGCAGGATTGCAAGGCGAACGCTACGATCTCATCGTTTCCAATCCGCCCTACGTCACCGCGCAGGAATTCGCCGCGTTGCCGCCCGAATACGGCCACGAGCCGAAACTAGGCTTGATCGCGGGCGACGACGGGCTGGATCTCGCGCTGCGCATCCTGCGCGATGCGCCGGAACACTTGACCGGGGACGGACTGCTGGTGGTGGAAGTGGGCGAATCCGAGCGGGCCTTGAACGCGCTGCTGTCGCAGGTCGCGTTCGTTTGGGTGGAATTCAAGGTGGGGCAGATGGGCGTGTTCGCGATCGAACGCCGCGAATTGCTGGAGCACGCGGACGCCATCCGCGCCGCCGCGCGCCGCTGAGTCGCGAAATGGCGTCCAATACCTTCGGCCAGTTGTTCGCGGTGACCACATTCGGCGAGTCGCACGGACCGGCGATCGGCTGCGTGATCGACGGCTGCCCGCCGGGCATCGCGATAGGGCCGGCCGATTTCGCGCACGATCTTGCGCGTCGCGCGACGGGAAAGACGCGCTTCACCTCGCAGCGGCGCGAGGCCGACGAGGTCGAGATTCTTTCCGGTGTTCATGAGGGCAAGACCACCGGCACGCCGATCGCGTTGCTGGTCCGCAACACCGATGCGCGGCCGAAGGATTACGACGAACTCACCGGGGTCTTCCGGCCCGCGCACGCGGATTACACCTATTGGCAGAAGTACGGCATTCGCGATCCGCGCGGCGGCGGGCGCGCTTCCGCGCGCGAAACCACGATGCGCGTGGCGGCGGCCGTGGTCGCGAAGCAATGGCTGGCGGAAAAGCACGGGGTGCAAGTGCGCGGCTGGCTGGCGCAGATCGGCGATGTTGTACCGGACATGTCGTCGGAAACCGCGATCGATTTCGCCGTGGTCGAGAACAATCCATTCTTCTGGCCGGTCGCGGCGCAGGTGGCGCAACTGGAGCAATACCTCGACGGCGTGCGCAAGGACGGCGATTCGGTCGGCGCGCGCGTCAACGTGATCGCCACGGGCGTGCCGCCGGGCTGGGGTGAACCGGTCTACGGCAAACTGGACGCGGAGCTGGCATCGGCGTTGATGTCGATCAACGCAGTCAAGGGCGTGGAGATCGGCGACGGTTTTGCCAGCGTCGCGCAGCGCGGCAGCGGGCATCTCGATGAAATACGTTTGGACGGCTTTACGTCCAATCATGCGGGCGGCATACTGGGCGGGATTTCCAGCGGCCAGGACATCCTTGCCTCGATCGCGTTGAAGCCCACGTCCAGCATCCTCAGACCCGGTCGCAGCGTGAATCTCGCCGGCGAGGAAGTGGAAGTGCGCAGCAAGGGTCGCCACGATCCGTGCGTAGGTGTTCGAGCCGTGCCGATCGCGGAGGCGATGGTCGCGCTGGTGTTGATGGACCAGGCGCTGCGCCACCGCGCGCAGTGCGGCGACGTGGGCGAAGTGAAGCCGCTGATTCCGGGAAGCGCGAAGGCATGAGCAGGAAATCCAGTTACAAGGTCGCCGTGGTCGGGGCGACCGGTGCGGTCGGCGAAACGCTGCTGTCGATCCTGGCCGAGCGCGAATTCCCGGTGGGCGAACTGGTGCCATTGGCCAGCGAGCGTTCCGCGGGCGGCAAGGTCGAGTTCGCCAACAAATCGCTCACGGTGAAGAACCTCGCCGGCTTCGACTTCGCCGGCATCGACATCGCATTCTTCTCCGCAGGCGGCAAGGTCAGCCGCGAGCATGCGCCGCGCGCGGCAGCGGCCGGCGCGGTGGTGATCGACAACACGTCGGAATTCCGCTACGACCCGGACGTCCCGCTGGTGGTGAGCGAGGTCAATCCGCATGCGATCGCGCAGTACGGCAACCGCGGCATCATCGCCAACCCGAATTGTTCGACCATGCAGATGGTGGTGGCGCTGGCGCCGCTGCACCGCGCGGCCGGGATCGAGCGCATCAACGTGGCGACGTATCAATCCGTTTCCGGCGCCGGACGTTCCGGCATGGAAGAACTCGGCCGCCAGACCGCGGCGTTGCTGAATTTCCAGGACGCCGAGCCGTCGAAATTCCCCGCGCGCATCGCCTTCAACCTGATTCCCCACATCGATGATTTCCAGGACAACGGCTACACCAGGGAAGAAATGAAGATGGTGTGGGAAACGCGCAAGATCCTCGAGGACGAATCGATCGCGGTGAACCCGACCTGCGTGCGCGTGCCGGTGTTCTACGGGCATTCCGAAGCGGTGCACATCGAAACGCACAGGGAACTGGGCGCGAAGGAAGCCATGGCGCTGCTCGCTGCCGCACACGGCGTGGTGGTGGTGGACGAACGCAAGCCCGGCGGTTACCCCACCCCGGCCGGCCATGCGGCAGGCCACGACGAGGTGTTCGTGGGGCGCATCCGCGAGGACATCTCGCATCCGCGCGGCCTCGACCTGTGGATCGTGTCCGACAACATCCGCAAGGGCGCCGCGCTCAACGCGGTGCAGATTGCCGAACTGCTGGTGCGCGACCATCTCTGACGCCTGTCGTGACGGCACGCGCGGGAACGCGCTATAACGGCGCCACGGGCGTCGCGGGGAGTTTCCCATGTTGCGGATCATGGTCCTGATGCTTGGCGCGTCGCTCGCGGGCATGGTTGTGGCCACGCCGCCCGCGGGCGGCACTTCGTCCGGCGCATCGCCGGAAATCTCGCGCCAATTGAGCGAGGCGCGCGCGCAGGTGGATGCCCAGCACGCGCAAACCGCGCAGTTGAAAGACAAGGTCGCGGCACTGGAACAAACCGGCGCGACGCAACAGGCGCAACAGACACAGCGCGACCGCGAGATCGCCGAGTTGCAACGCAAGCTCGCCGCCTTGCAGGCGGCTTCGGGCAAGGCCATTTCCGCGGCGCCTGCATCCGCGCATTCCGCCGGGCATCGCTGAGACTCCGCGCCTCGGCTGGGCGCGCGCATCGGCCCTGTTCAGCGCTGGCGGACTGGACTAACCTTGCGACCGCGCCCTCGGGCGCGAGGTTTTCCGCCAACGCGCCGCAACGGGGATGATGAGATGAAGTCGAGCACCAAGCTTCCGCTGGCCATTGCCCTCGCACTGGGAAGCGCGCCCGCGCTGGCCATGCAACTCGGCGAAGTGCGGGTGAAATCCGCGCTGGACGAACCGCTGGTCGCGGAAATCCCGATCCAGCTCGACAATCTTTCCGAAGCCCGCGACCTGCGCGCCGGCCTCGCGTCGCAGGCCGATTTCGACAAGGCCGGGATTTCACGCACGGGCCTTGACCAGTTGCGCTTCAGCATCGTCGACGACAGCACCGGCCACAAGCTGGTGCTGATCACCAGCCAGCAGCCGGTCAGCGACCCCTATCTTGATTTCCTGATCGAGGTGGACAACGCGTCCGGCAAGCTGTTGCGCGAATACACCGTGTTGCTCGATCCGGTGATCAGCGCGCCGCTGCCAGAACAGGAAATGATCGCTCCGGCATCCGCGCCGCCTCAGGCTGCTCCCGCGCCGACGCCGCCCGCCACGGCGCCGGTGACCCCTGCGCCGATGCAACAGGCGGCTGCGCCCACGCCTCCGCCTGCGGCGCCTCCACCGCCGTCGAACCCGGTGCAGTCCACCGGCGCGCATACGGGCGATTACACCGTGCAGCATGGCGACACGCTTTATCGCATCGCCAGCGAAAACCGTCCGGACGACCAGGTCAGCGTCGACCAGATGATGCTGGCCTTGCAGAGCAGCAACCCGGATGCGTTCTATCACGACAACATCAACAACCTGAAAAGCGGCGCGATCCTGCGCATTCCCACCCGCGACGAAATCGCATCGGCGCCCGGCGGCGCAAAGGCGCACGCGCAAGTGCGCAGGCAGAACGAAGACTGGCGCGGCGTGGCCGCGCGCAAGGCCACGGTGGTCGCGAGCGAAGCGGCCGGTGACCAGGGCGCGCCGGCGAAAAGCGCGACCGACGCGGGCGACAAGCTCGCACTGGTGCCGCCGACCCAGGGCGGAGGCTCGGCTTCCACGCGCGCCGGCGAACAGGGCGGCACCGGCGCCGAACAAGTCGCGGGCCTGAAGCAGCAACTGGCGACCACGAAGGAATCGCTCGCGAGCGCGAAGCAGGAGAACAGCGAACTGCAATCGCGCGTCAAGGATCTGGAAGACATCAGCGGCAAGAACCAGAAGCTGCTCGGCATGAAGGATGCGCAGATCGCCGAACTGCAGGGCAAGCTCACGAAATTGCAGAACGGTCCCGGCGCGGCTTCGTCCGCCGCTGCGGTGGCTCCTGCGCCGGCGGGCAGCACGACTGCGGTGGCGAAGGCGGCGACTGCGGGTGCGTCGACATCCCCGGCGGGCACCGCTTCCGCGCCTGCCGCCTCCGCGAGCACGCCCGGCACCGTTGCGGCGAACGCTCCGGCGAAACCCGCGCCGGTTTCTAGGCCCGTTGCCGCGAAGCCGCAGCCCGCATCAAAGCCCAGCGCTGCCGCGACGGAAGCATTGCCGTGGTATCAGCGCTCTGTGGCGTGGATCGCCGCAGGTGCCGTGCTGCTGGTGCTGATCCTCGCCGGGCTGCTGCGCCGCCGCCCGAAGCCGCTGCCGGAATTGCCGGAAGAACCGGAGGCGTCGTCGCTGGCGGATCATTTCGGCGACTCGCCGTTGCCGGACGAGCAGGCGGATGTTGCGGAGGCCGACGAGCCACACGACCCGGTTGCACAAGAGTCCGAGTCGGAGCCGGAAGCCGAGCCTGCCGTGCAGGACTATGATTTCACCTTCGACGAACCGCCGCCCGGCGAGCCGGTCGCCGAGCCGGGCATGGCGCCGCCGCAGGCGCCGGTGGCGGGACTGGACGACATCACGCGCGAACGCGGCGCGGTGGACTTCGAGGAATCCGCAGCGCCGACGTCTTACGCCGATGCGTCCGGCGAGGAGGAAATTGCGCCCGCATCGTCGGACGAGTTCAGCGACGATCCGGTCGACACCAAGCTGGATCTCGCGCGCGCCTACCTCGACATGGGCGATCCCGCCGGCGCGCGGGCGATGCTCGAAGAAGTGCTCAACGAGGGCACGCAGGCGCAGAAGGACGAAGCCAGGCGTTTGCTGGACGACATCGCTTGAACGATGGCGGTGGTGCCGTGTTGAACATCGGAGCCGGTGTCCCGCGCACACGCGCGACCCGTCGCGCAAGCCCGTAGCATCGTGCGCATCGCCCTCGGCATCGAATACGACGGTACCGGCTTCTTCGGCTGGCAGCGGCTGACACACGGGCCGAGCCTGCAGGCCGAAGTGGAATCGGCGTTGTCGTTCGTGGCCGACCATCCCGTGGAAGTGACCTGTGCGGGCCGCACCGACGCGGGTGTGCACGCGCGCTGCCAGGTCGTGCATTTCGATACGCATGCTGAGCGCGACCCACGCGCGTGGGTGCTGGGTGCGACCACGCGTCTGCCGCATGCCGTCGCGGTGTTGTGGGCACGCGCGATGCCCGATGATTTCCACGCGCGTTTTTCCGCACGCGCGAGGCGATACCGCTACGTGATCCTCAACCGCGCGATCCGGCCCGCGCTGGATGCGCGCTTCATGTCGTGGGAACGCCTGCCGCTCGATGCGGATGCGATGCATGCGGCGGCGCAGGCATTGGTCGGCGAACACGATTTCTCCGCGTTCCGCGCGATCGCCTGCCAGGCGACGCATGCGCGCCGCGCGGTGCATGCCCTCGCGGTGCGGCGGGTAGGCGATCACGTGATCGTGGAGATCGAGGCCAACGCCTTCCTGCATCACATGGTACGCAACATCGTGGGCTCGCTGCTCGAAGTCGGACGTGGCGAACGGTCGCGCGAGTGGATCGCGCAATTGCTGCAAGGCCGCGATCGTGCCCTGGCCGGCGCCACCGCGCCTCCGCAAGGACTGACCTTCCTTGGTCCGCGCTATCCGGCACAATGGGGACTTCCTGCCGAAGTCAGCGCATGAACCATCGAACTCGCGTCAAGATCTGCGGCGTCACCCGCGTCGAGGATGCGTTGCTCGCGTGCGAGCTGGGTGCCGACGCGATCGGCATGGTGATGACACCGAGCAGCCCGCGCTGCGTGCCGATCGATCGGGCGCGAACGATCCGCGACGCGCTACCGGCATTCGTGGATGCGGTGGTGTTGTCGCACGATCTTTCCGCCGAACGCGTGCGTGCGGTGATCGACGGCGTGCAACCGAGTCTCGTGCAGTTCCACGGCTCGGAAGACGCCGCGTTCTGCGAATCCTTCGGGACGCGCTACATCAAGGCGATCGGCATGGATGGCGACATCGACGTGCGCGCGGTCGCCGCGGCACATGCGCACGCATCGGGTTTCGTGCTGGACGGCCACCCACCCGGCCAGCAGGGTGGACGCGGCAAGACCTTCGACTGGTCGCGCGTTCCGCGCAATCTTGGCAGGCCGATCCTGCTTGCCGGCGGCCTGAACGCGGACAACGTGGGCGACGCGATCCGCGTGGTGCGGCCGTGGGCCGTGGATCTCGCCAGCGGCGTGGAATCCGCGCCGGGGGTCAAGGATCACGGCAAGATGCGCGACTTCTTCGCGGCAGTACGCGCCGCGGTTGCGGAGGACTCATGATCGCCGCGGCCTGCCCGACCCGCTCACCTCCGAAACCATCGAGCAGTTGAAGCAGGGCGCGCGACAGAACCTGTGACGGTCGCCGTGGACAAGGATTCCCTGGAACGCATGAAAGACATCGATTACCACGCTTTTCCCGACGAACACGGGCGCTTCGGTGCCTACGGCGGCACCTTCGTCGCGGAGACCCTGGTCGCGCCGCTGGAAGAATTGACGGCGGCGTACACGCGCCTGCGCGACGATCCCGCGTTCCAGAAGGAATTCGCCGACGACCTGAAGCACTACGTCGGGCGTCCCTCGCCGATCTATCACGCAAGACGCTTGTCGGACCGCATCGGCGGCGCGCAGATCCTGCTGAAGCGCGAAGACCTGAACCACACGGGCGCGCACAAGATCAACAACACCGTCGGCCAGGCGCTGGTCGCGCGCGCGATGGGCAAGCGTCGCATCATCGCCGAGACGGGCGCGGGGCAGCACGGCGTCGCCACCGCGACGGTGTGCGCGCGCTTCGGGATGAAGTGCGTCGTCTACATGGGCGCAGTCGACATCGAGCGCCAGAAGATCAACGTCTACCGGATGAAGCTGCTGGGCGCCGAGGTAATCCCGGTGACCAGTGGTTCGCAGACACTGAAGGACGCGCTGAACGAAGCGCTGCGCGACTGGGTGACCAACGTCGCCGACACGTTCTACATCATCGGCACGGTCGCGGGGCCGCATCCATACCCGATGATGGTGCGCGATTTCAACGCGGTGGTCGGCCGCGAGGCGCGCGCGCAGATGCTGGAACGATTCGGTCGCCTGCCCGACGTGCTCACCGCGTGCGTGGGCGGCGGTTCGAACGCGCTAGGCCTGTTCCACGCATTCCTCAATGACCGCGACGTGCGCATCGTGGGCGCGGAAGCGGCCGGCGAGGGCATCGCCACCGGCCATCACGCGGCCTCGCTGGCGGCCGGCCGGCCCGGCGTGCTGCACGGCAACCGTACCTACGTGTTGTGCGACGACGATGGCCAGATCACCGAAACGCATTCGGTTTCGGCGGGGCTCGATTATCCCGGCGTCGGTCCCGAGCACGCATTCCTGAAGGACAGCGGCCGCGCGGAGTACGTCGGCGTGACCGACGATGAAGCACTGGCCGCGTTCCATTTGTTGTGCGAAACCGAAGGCATCCTGCCGGCGCTGGAATCCAGTCACGCGGTGGCGCAGGCGATCAAGCTCGCGCGTGATTTGCCGAAGGACAAGCTGATCCTGTGCAATCTGTCGGGGCGCGGCGACAAGGACGTGCACACGATCGCGCAGCGGGAGCACATCGAGTTATGAGCGGCCGTATCGAGGCGCGATTCGCGGCATTGCGCGCGCAGAAGCGCGCGGCGCTGATTCCCTTCATCACCGCGGGCGATCCGATTCCAGGCGCGACCGTCGCGCTGATGCATGCGCTGGTCGAAAGCGGCGCCGACCTGATCGAACTCGGCGTGCCGTTTTCCGATCCGATGGCGGACGGCCCGGTGATCCAGCACGCCGACGAACGTGCGCTGCGCAACAAGGTCGGCATCGCCGACATCCTTGGCTGGGTGCGGACATTCCGTGAACGCGATGCGGAAACGCCGATCGTGCTGATGGGTTATCTGAATCCGATCGAGATCCACGGCATCGAACGTTTCGCGCGTGAAGCCGTGGATGCGGGCGTGGATGGCGTGCTCGTCGTCGATTGCCCGATCGAGGAAGACGCGACCCTGCGGCCGTTGCGCGATGCAGGCTTGCAACGCATCCTGCTGGCGGCACCCACGACTTCGGACGCGCGGCTGGCGCGCGCCATCGAAATGGCCGAGGGCTATCTGTACTACGTTTCGTTTGCCGGCATCACCGGCGCGGCGAAATTGTCCACGCAGGACATTGCGCAACGCGTCGGCGCATTGCGCAATCGCGCCAAGGTCCCGGTCGCGGTCGGTTTCGGCATCAAGGACGCGGCCAGCGTCAAGGCGGTCGCCACGTTCGCGGACGCGGTCGTGATCGGTTCGGCGCTGGTCGGGACGCTGGCGGACAGCGACAGCGCGGACGACGCATGCCGGCGTGCACGTGATTTCCTGCGTCCCGTCCGTACGGCACTGGACGCGCGCCGGGCCTGACGGCTGGTATCCTTGGGCGCTTTCCCGGAACCGCTTTCCACCATGACCTGGTTGCAGAAACTGATGACAGCCCGCATCCGCACCGAGAACGCCGTTGGCAAGGGCAAAGTGCCGGAGGGCGTGTGGGAGAAGTGCGCGGGTTGCGGCATGGCGCTGTACAAGCCGGAGCTGGAACGCAACCTGATGGTGTGCCCCAAGTGCGGTCATCACCACGCGATCGGCGCGCGCGCGCGGCTCGCGTCCTTCCTCGACGAGGGCAGCGTGGTCGAGCTGGACGAGGAGATGCAATCCGTCGATGCGCTGAAGTTCAAGGATTCGAAGAAATACCGCGACCGCGCCGCCGCCGCCCAGAAAGCCACCGGCGAAAAGGATGCGCTCATCACGGTGCGCGGCACGCTGAAATCGATGCCGCTGGCAGCCTGCGCGTTCGAGTTCGCCTTCATGGGCGGTTCGATGGGTTCCGTGGTCGGCGAAAAATTCACGCGCGCGGCCGAGCGGGCGCTCGCGGAAAAAATGCCGCTGGTGTGTTTTTCCGCCACCGGCGGCGCGCGCATGCAGGAAGGCCTGTTGTCGCTGATGCAGATGGCCAAGACTTCCGCCGCGCTGGCGCGCATGCGCGAAGCCGGATTGCCGTATGTCAGCGTGCTCGCCAATCCGACCACCGGCGGCGTGTCCGCCAGCCTCGGCCTGCTCGGCGACATCAACATCGGCGAACCGAAGGCGCTGATCGGCTTCGCCGGCCCGCGCGTGATCGAACAGACCGTCCGCGAGACCTTGCCGGAAGGCTTCCAGCGCTCCGAATTCCTGCTGGAACATGGCGCGATCGACATGATCGTCGACCGCCGCGAAATGCGCGACCGCATCGCCGACCTGCTGGCAATCCTGACCAGGCAACCCAAAGCCGCCTGAGATCCGATCACCTTAATGCAGAGATGAGAAGCTTCGGCGACCGTATTACAGCCAATCGTGGCCGATTGTCATCGAACCCACAAAAAAGGGGTGTTATATACTTGACAAACCCATTTCGGAGGGGCAGAATAGGCTCAACTTAGGATCCTAGTCATGTCCGCCGATCTACTTTCCCCGCACTTTCAGGATGCCAACAAGGCGCGCGAATACCTTGAAGCGTTACGTTGGCCGGATGGTGCGATCTGTCCGCACTGCGGCTGCATTGGCGATCACTACGCCCTCAAGGGCACAGCGCATCGCCCCGGCTTGTGGAAGTGCAAAGACTGCCGCAAGCAATTCAGCGTGACCGTCGGCACCGTGTTTGAGCGCAGCAAGATTCCGCTCAACAAGTGGCTCATGGCCGTGCATCTCATGTGTGCCAGCAAGAAGGCGATCAGCTCGCACCAGATTCACCGGATGCTCGGCATCACCTACAAGTCCGCGTGGTTCGTGACGCATCGCATCCGCGAAGCCATGAAGCAAGGTCATACGGGCTTGCTCGGCAGCGGCGGCGGCACGGTCGAAGTGGACGAAACCTACTGGGGCAACAACGGCAAACAGCGCAAAGGTGCGCGCGGCTATCAGCACAAGATGAAGGTCGTGTCGCTAGTCGAACGCGAAGGTGAAAAGCGCAGCGTGGTCGTTTCTGCCGTCACTGGAAAGACACTCCGCGAAACGTTGAACAAGCATGTTTGCAAGTCGGCGCACCTCATGACCGACGACCATTCCGGCTACACGAAAGCGGGTCGCGAGTACGCATCTCATGGCGTCACGCACCACAGCGCCGGTGAGTACGCCGTTGGCAACACTCACTCCAATACGGTCGAGTCAAGTTTCAGTCTGTTGAAGCGTGGCCTAGTCGGCACGTTCCATCATGTTGGCGAGCAACATCTACAACGGTATTGCAGCGAGTTCGATTTCCGCTGGAATCATCGCAAGACCACAGACAAGGAGCGCGCTGATGCGCTACTTGGCCAAGTGAATGGCAAGCGCCTGACGTACCGTAGGCCTAACCAAGAAGAAACAATGATTTCTTAAGAAGTCTCAGCTTCTAGGACTGACGGGGTTGTCTGGCTTGGTCTCAATCCTCGACCATCGCTCCATCTCGGCCTGAAACGCAATAACTGCGCCCTCCTGAGTGTCGGACTCGACACCTACCGCCAGCGGCCAATTCCGAGGCGTCACGGCCAACCAGCCACCACAATGGCGCTCAATCAGACGGGGCTTGGGTTGGTATAGCGCATCTAATACGTTCATGCTGACTTTCCTATTGGTTATCTCAAGGAAAGAGACTACAACAAAAAATGCATTAATTACAGCATATTATAAAATAAACTTATGATGGTGTTCCACGTGAAACAGTGAATAACCATCACTAGTGCCATAAACAGGCTTGTTGTTATCCCTCCGTTCTGCTGTAATTTGTCCAGAACAGAACCGGAGACACCATCATGGCCGTTACAGCGCAGGCACCGGCACCGTATACAGCAGGGGCCGCCGTCATCAACGTCATTCGCCGGTATCGCGATAAAGGACTGACTACTCCGATTAACGGAGACGTGCTAGTCCGTGCTGGAGTGAGCGAAACGTTGGTATCCAGAACGATGCCCGCTCTCGTCACTCTGGAGCTGATTGACGAACAGGGGCAGCCAACCGAGACCTTCCAGAAGATTCGCACCATTCCGGAGGCCGACTACAAAGCAACGTTGGCCGCTTGGTTGCGCTCGGTCTACGCCGATATTTTCAGCTTTGTTGATCCCGCGAATGATGAACAAGTCCGTGTGCGAGATGCCTTCCGCAGCTACGTGCCGCATGGACAACAAGATCGAATGGTTGCGCTCTTTCTGGCGTTGTGTGCGGAAGCAGGAATCGTGTCGGAAACTAAAAAATCCGAGCCACGCACAGCAGCTAGAAAGCAACCATCAGCACCGCGTGCAGCGGCACGCACTCCGCGTGAGCGTGCAGGTACGCCAACCAACCGCAAGAACGAATCAGGTGCTTTCAATGACGGCTCATTGCCGCCCGCACTTGTCGGGATCATTCAAAGCATCCCGTCCGCCGATCTAGGGTGGACACAATCAACACGCGACAAATTCATCACCACGTTCAGCGCCGTCTTGGACTTCGTCGTGCCGATTAAGACCGACGACGAAATCGCCGCGCAAGCGGTGGAACAAGAGGAGCACACCAAATGAGGCCCTGAGAAAGGTCTTTGGTAAAGAGGGGCCAGCGCCCAAAGACCTATAACCACACGGTGCTACGTGCTATCCCCGAGAAGAGAACGCGCACGTAGCACCGGCTGGCGACTTTCAGTAACGGAAGCGGACGGCTTCACTCCTACCGCCGGCGCGCATGTTCGAGCATGCAAGGTGCCGGAAAGGAGGTTAGCTATATGTCCAAGCAGATGAAACTTGCACTGCCTGTTCCACCGGGTTATGTCCTGCGATTCGTTGCATTCATAACTCTGCGAAACGGCAAGCGTCTTTATGCGAAAGCGTGCGGATGCCGTGCTTTTCCCTTGATCGTTAAGGGCTAAGAAGTTCCCAGCCCCATCCGCTTCCGCTTTTTCAGTCTAACCCTCACTTCTTGGGCTGTCTACGGACTTTCGTCACGGTCTTACGAGACCGTTTAGGCGCGGCCGGCGGCGTGATTGGCGTGGGCGGCGTCGCGAGCATGCGACGCAGGACTTCATCCATCGCCGCATCCTTACCGTGCTTCTTCGTTGTAGCTTTGGTCTTGGTCATGAGTCCAATCTACACGCGCAGCATGCTCGTGTCGTGTGGTTTCTCATGTATACAATCCCCCAAAAAAGACCCAAGGAATACTGGGCAGCAGCAAAAATTGCAGAACATCGGGCAAGACGGGCTTGCGCCGCGTGTACATGGCGTCGAAATCGGCGATCAGCGCCAGAGCGAGCAGACAAATGAAAGCTACAAAGCCGAATATCGAATGCGAGTTTGTCCAAGGCGCTACACCCACTGCAAAGACAATTGCCGCGAGAACCATCAAACCGGGCAACACCATCAGCAATTGCGCCTTGTCGTGACAAATCGCTGCCGTGATCGTGTAACCGGCCGAAGTCGCGGCGGCCGCCCAGAGTGGCCAGAGCATCTGGCCGGCCGCGAAAACCTGATAGTCATTGAGCATTGCTTGCTCGAGAGATTCAACGCGGCGACGGGCTCGCGGGCGAGTCGCGATGCACGTCCCGCCAAGCCAGCATCCTGCCAAGTTGCAGTTCCTTGTCGGTGTCGAAACCGCAGCGCCCACGAAATTCGCGCGGATTGTCGTAGGTACCGAACAGCATGTCCCACAACGTAATGTCGCCGTAGTTGTTGAGATGTCGGCCGTATTGGTGATGGATACGGTGCATTTCCGGGCGTTGGAATACGTAACCCAGCCAGCGCGGCGTGCGCACATTGGTGTGATAGACGAACTCCCCGAACGCGGTGAGCGCCGTATAAATGGCGCCAGCCGCGGGAGAGAGGCCGAGTAAGGCAAATACCAGCAAGCTGCCGATGATCGAATCGATCGCCATCTCGACCGGATGCTTGTAAAACGAGGTAAAGACTTCGATGCGCTGCGCGCTGTGGTGGATTTGATGGAACAGCCTCCAAAGCAAATCCGATTCGTGCCGCCATCTGTGCCACCAATAGAAAACGAATGTCGCAATGAGGTAGGCGATCGCGGCCCCGATCCAGTCCGGGACGTGGTTTGCACTCAGGCGCAACAAGCTGGCTGCCTGCAGCCATCTATTCCAGGCGATGCCGGCGAGCAGGACGATGGCCAGTTGCGCAAAATTGACCGCGACGACGCGCCATGTCCAGCTAGGGACACTCGGCAAACGCCACCCGGGGCGGCTCCTCTCGAGCACGAAGCAAAGAACAAAGCCCGCAAGAATGATCGGGATCATGGGGATTCACTTGGTGTGGGAAGAGTTCGCCGTTGCCGGTCGGCTTCCCGTGATTCGCAGCGTGTGGCTGAAGAAATCAAGAATCCGTCGACGATATTCGTCGCCCGCGAACTGCTGCAAATCAACGTGCCCGGCCCCGGGTACCAGCCACAATTGCTTCGGTTCGCTGGCAGCGGCATACATCGCCAATGACTCTTGAGGCGGGGTATAACGGTCGTGCGTGCCACCTATCAGAAACAGAGGCGCATTGACTCGTCCGATGTGCGAAATCGGACGCAACTGCTTCGCTTGCAACCCGGTCTCTTTTCCGACCCAGCTCAGCAACACCGGGCTGAGTGCGTGTCCCAGCGACCCCAGATAACGCGTCATGCGATGATCCATGGCGAGATCGATGGATGGATACACCTGCTCCAGAATCGCGGCATCGACCCGTGGTCGCGGCGACGCGAGCAGAAACGCTGCGCCACCCATCGAAGTGCCGATGACACCGATTCGTTCACCAGGCGCGGACTTCCGCAAGTAGTTGAGCGCGGCCAAGACGTCGCGACCTTCGGTATAGCCGAAGGTGATGCGGTCGCCCGAACTCTCTCCATGCGCGCGAAAGTCGAATGCAAGCACGGTGTAACCGGCCTGATGAAGGAATCTGGCGCGTCCGATTTCCGCCAATCTGTTGGCATGGACGCCATGCAGCAGAAGTACAGCTCCTGATCCGCGATGCCCCGGTATATACCATCCGCGCAGCACGATCCCGGGATCGCTCGAAAAGCTGACGCTCTGCACTGGGAGGTCTTTCGGGCCGCCGCCAACATGCGCGTGAGCGGGATGTGTAAACATCGTCGGCACCGCCCACCCCGCGAACAGCGCGGCCACAAGCGCCAATGCAGCCGTGACCGCAAAACGAGGCGGTCTGGACACTGGATGACGCAAGGGATTTGCCATACCCGGACATTGCGCCAGATGCAAATGGCAGACAACGGGCACGCGCCTGACGGATACTGGACGACACGCGCGGTATCACGGTGCGATACCCGAGGGGACACATGCCAGATTCCATCCACATCGTGCAGGGTATACGCGCAGCGTTACGCGAGCGTGGCATGGGTTATCGTGAGCTGGCCAAGGCTTTGGGCGTCAGCGAAGTCACGATCAAGCGGAATCTGTCACGTGGCGATTTCGACCTGGAGCGGCTTGACCGTATCTGCGAAGTGCTGGAACTGTCGGTACAGGAACTGCTGGATCTGGCCGCGGTCCCGGCACGCCTCACGCAATTGAGCGCGAAGCAGGAGCAGGCGCTGGTCCGCCACCCGAAGCTTCTGCTCGTGACCTACCTGCTCGTCAACAACTGGCGTGCGGCCGAGATCACCGAAACGTTCGATCTGGATGAAAACGCCATGATCGGTATTTTGCTCGAGCTCGATCGCTTGAAGATCATCGAGTACAGGCCGCCCGGCCGTATCCGCAAACTCACTTCGCGCAACTTCGGTTGGCGGAGCGATGGGCCGGTGCATGCATTTTTCGTGGAACGGGTGGCGCCCGAATTCCTCCGCGCGCAAGACACCCGCGGTTCCTTCCATTTCGCGGGCGGGACGCTGAGTGCGGCCTCACGCGTCAGGATGGCCGGCGCCCTGGACAAGCTTGCACGCGAGTTCGAAGAGCAGGCACGGCTCGATGCGCGACTGCCGTTGGATGCACGAGACGGGTGCAGTATCTTGCTCGTGTTGCACCGCTGGGAATTCTCCGAATTCACCAAGTTGCGCCGACGCGTGTAATGCAGCCATCCACGGCGTCGCACACGCTCGAACAATGGCTGGACTACCAGCAGCGCGTGCACGCGCGCGGGATCGAGCTCGGGCTGGATCGCGTGCGCGAAGTGTGGGACCGCATGGGCGCGCCGCGCATCGCGCGTCGCGTGATCACGATTGGCGGCACCAACGGCAAGGGCTCCACGGTGGCTTTCCTGGAGGCGATGCTGCGCGACGCGGGCCTGCGCGTCGGTGCCTACACGTCGCCGCACATCGCGCGCTACAACGAGCGGGTGCGCATCGATGGCGTGGAGGCCGGCGACGACGGATTGATCGCGGCGTTCGAGCGCATCGAAGCCGCGCGCGACGCCGATTCGAAAAAGACTGTCCCGCTGACCTATTTCGAATTCGGCACGCTGGCGGCGTTCGAGTTGTTTGCGCGCGCGGGCCTCGACGTCGCGTTGCTGGAAGTCGGTCTGGGCGGACGGCTGGATGCGGTGAACATCGTCGATGCGGATGCGGCGATCGTGACCACGGTCGATCTCGACCACATGGAATGGCTCGGCAACGACCGGATGAGCATCGGTCGCGAGAAAGCCGGCATCTTCCGCAAGGATCGCCCGGCGATCGTCGGCGAGGCCGATCCCCCGGCAAGCCTGCTCGACGAAGCGCGGCGCATAGGCGCGTGCGTGATGCGCGCCGGTGTCGATTACCGCTTCGCGGCCACGGGCGATCACTGGACGTGGCGCAGCAACGAGGCGTCGTTGTCATTGCCGTTGCCCACGCTGGCCGCACCGAGCCAGATCGCCAACGCGGCGGCGGCGATCGCGGCCTTGCATGCCCTGCGCGAGCCATTCGGCTGGAATCCGGAAGCGATCGCGCGTGGCGTGCGCGAAGCGCGCCTGCCGGGACGCATGCAGGCAATCGCGACTTCGCCGCAGGTCGTCGTGGACGTGGCGCACAACCCGCAAGCCGCGCGCGAACTGGCGCGCTGGGTGGATATCCACCGCATCCCCGGTGCGACCTTCGCGGTATTCGGCGCGCTGATGGACAAGGATGTGGCCGGCATCGCGCGCGCGCTGCATCCGCGCATCGCGCACTGGCACCTGGCCGGCCTGGAGGGCGATTCTCCGCGCGGCTTGCCTGTCGCCGAACTCGCGCATCGCATCCGCGATGTCATTCCGGGCGCGAGCTCGAGCGAGCACGCGGACGTGGCCGCGGCGCTGCACGCCGCGCGCGCGGGAGCCGCGGCGCGAGATCGCATCCTCGTATTCGGCTCGTTCTTCGTGGTCTCTGCCGTGTTGCCGCGGGATGCCGCGCCGGGGTGAGCCACGGCTATAATCGGCGCGTCGCTCGCGCCGCCGGGACCACGTCATGGAACCTGCCTTGAAGACCCGCCTGCTTGGCGCCGCCGTTCTCATCGCGCTCGCCATCATCTTCGTGCCGATGTTCTTTTCCGGTTCGTCGCAGAAAACCGCGAACGACCGGGGCGTCAGCCTGCAGATTCCCGACCAGCCCGACGCGCAGTTGCAGACCAAGACCTTGAGCGTCGCCGCGGGCAGCGCCAGCGTCGCGGACGCCGATCACGTGGCGACGGTCAACGCCGATGCCGGCAAACCGGCGCCCGCGCCGGGGGACGTGGCGGTCACGCCGTCGCAACCTTCGCCGTCGCAGAGCGCGGCGCCTGCGAGTGCCGCGCCCTCGACGCCGGCAGCGCCTGCCGCGGTGGCGAAAGCTTCGCCCGCAGCACCGCCTGTGGCGACAGCGCCGGGCACGGCGGCCAATGGCGCGTATTCGGTGAACCTCGGCATCTACGGCGATCGCGCCAATGCCGACAAATTGATCGCCAGCGTCGGCAAGCAGGGACTTCGCGCGCACGGCGTCGACACCACCTACAACGGCAAGCCCGCGACGCGCGTGGTCGTGGGTCCGTTCGAAGATCGCGCATCTGCCGAGGCTGCGCGCCTCAAATTGAAGACCACGCAACCCGGCGTGCCGGTGGCGTTGATGGCGAGTGCCAGCGATCAGGCGGGTGATGCCCCGGCCAGTGCGATCCCCGCCAATCGCGCCGGAGGCTGGGCGGTGCAACTGGGCGCATTCGGCGCCGAGGCGGATGCGAACAAATTGCGCGACCGGCTGCGGGCTTCGGGATTCGACGGCTACGTGGACAGCATTCCCTCGAACGGCCGCCAGTTGTGGCGCGTGCGCGCGGGCCCGGTCAACGAACGCGCGGCGGCGGAGCAGTTGAAGGCGCAGATCGCGGCCAAACTCAAGATCGACGGAAACATCGTCACCCAGGGTTGAGCGTGCACGAGGCCGCATGAATCATCGGTACCACTTTCGCGCACCGTTCGCTTTCGTTGCGCCGTCCGGGGTGAACAACTTTCCGGTCCGTGCAGGCGGCGTGCATCGCGCGGACGACAAGCGGGCTGAATGAACGACGCCGACTACATCATCCTCGCGGTGCTCGGCTTGTCCGTCCTGTTCGGACTGCTGCGCGGATTCGTTGCGGAAGTGATCTCGCTGGTGTGCTGGGTCGCCGCGTTCTGGGTGGCCTGGCTGTTCGGGCAGCAGGCCGCGGACTGGTACGGGCAATGGCTGCACGACCCGGTGGCGCGGATCGTGGCGGGTTACATGACCTGCTTCCTCGCCGTGCTCGCAGCGGGCTCGCTGATCGGCTGGGGATTGCGCAAGCTGATCCGCAGCGGCGGCTTGTCCGGCGGCGACCGCTTCCTCGGCATGCTGTTCGGTTTTGCGCGCGGGTTGCTGCTGGTGATCGTGGTGGTGTGGATGCTGGCGTTCACGCCGGCGTCGGCCGAACCGTGGTGGCGGCAATCCAGCCTGCTGCCGCAATTCGCGCATGGCGCCGGCTGGCTGTCCGACCATCTTCCGCCGGACGTGGCGCAGTACATGCGCAACGGGCAACAGGTGCTGCACGAAGGCGCGGCGGCCTTGCCCAAGGTTCAGGGCGCCCCCATTTCTTTTCCCGACGTGCGTTTGCCGGTTGTTCCTGGCATCGGTTCTTCCGCGGCCAAGGCCTCTTCAGCGGCAACATTGCCGGATGCAAACGCGCGACACGGTCACACCGGCAATGGTGTGGGACAATAGCAAAGCAGAACAGATGACCGCCCGGTCACTCGAGTTCTGGCAGATCGCGGCATTGGCTTTTGCCCCTCGGGTCAAGGGGGCGGAGTCGCCGATTTTGGCGATGCGCGGGTTGTGGATGCGGGACCGTGTATGTGCGTAGCGTGAAGGTCGTTTCATTCGGAGCGTGATTTTGCTCTTGGCCCCCTTCAGTGAAGGGGGCGATCAGACCCGCGGAGCGGGCCTGATGGGGGTTGTGGATGCGGGACCGTGTATGTGCGTAGCGTGAAGGTCGTTTCATTCGGAGCATGATTTTGCTCGTGGCCCCCCTTCAGTGAAGGGGGCGATCAGACCCGCGGAGCGGGCCTGATGGGGGTTGTTGATGTGTGACCGGGTTTGTGCGTAGCGAAACAAACGGGCTCTATCAGGGGTGAACAGTAGATGTGCGGAATCATCGGCATCGTCGGCAGGAGCGAAGTCGCCACCGCGTTGTATGACGGTCTGACCGTCCTGCAGCACCGCGGCCAGGACGCCGCGGGCATCGCCACCCTCGACGGCAACCGCCTGCGCCTGCATCGCGGCGCCGGGCTGGTGCGCGACGTGTTCGGGCCCAAGGACATGCGCGAACTGCGCGGCCATGTCGGCATCGGCCATTGCCGTTATCCGACGGCGGGCGCGGAGGGTTCCGAGGAAGCGCAGCCGTTCTACGTCAACTCGCCCTACGGCATCGCCTTCGCGCACAACGGCAACCTGGTCAACACCGAGGAATTGCGGCGCGAGATGTTCGAGGACGACCGTCGCCACATCAACACGGATTCCGATTCCGAAATCCTGTTGAACGTGCTGGCGCACGAACTGCAGATCCAGGAACGCCACCAGTTGACGCCCGATCATTTGTTCAAGGCGGTGGCGGCGGTGCACCGGCGCGCGAAGGGAGGCTACGCTTGCATCGCGCTGATCCTGGAATACGGCCTGCTGGCGTTCCGCGACCCGCACGGCATCCGCCCGCTGGTGCTGGGCGAACGCGAGACGCCGGAAGGCCGGGAAGTCGCGGTCGCGTCCGAATCGGTGGCGTTCGACATACTGGGCTACAAGCGCATCCGCGACATCGCGCCCGGCGAGGCGGTATTCATCGATTTCGAAGGCAACATCCACGCGCGCCGCTGTTCGGAAGGCGCGGTGCACGCGCCGTGCATCTTCGAATACGTCTATCTGGCGCGACCGGATTCGATGATCGAGGATGTGTCGGTGTACAAGGCGCGCCTGCGCATGGGCGAGAAGCTCGCCGCGAAGATCCTGCGCGAGTGCCCGGATCACGACATCGACGCGGTGATCCCGATTCCCGACACTTCGCGCACCGCTGGTTCCACGCTCGCGGCCGCGCTGGGGGTGCCGCTGCGCGAGGGCTTCGTCAAGAACCGCTACATCGGCCGCACCTTCATCATGCCGGGGCAGGGCGAGCGCGCGCGTTCGGTGCGCCGCAAGCTCAATCCGATTCCGCTGGAATTCCGCGGCAAGAACGTGTTGCTGGTGGACGATTCCATCGTGCGCGGCACCACCTCGAAGCAGATCGTGCAGATGGCGCGCGACGCGGGCGCCGGCAAGGTCTATTTCGCTTCCGCCGCGCCGCCGGTGCGCTACCCGAACGTCTACGGCATCGACATGCCGGCCGCCACCGAGCTGGTCGCCGCCGGCCGCAGCGTGGAGGAGATCCGCGAGCTGATCGGCGCCGACTGGCTGGTCTACCAGGATCTGGAAGACCTGACCGCGGCGGTCGCGGAAGGCAACGAGCGGCTGAAGCACTTCGACGATTCCTGTTTCTCCGGCCGCTACGTCACCGGGATCGAGCCGGGCTATTTCGAGCAGATCGAGCTGGTGCGTTCCGACCAGGCCAAGGCCCAGCGGCGCAGCGCCTGAGCGGGGGCTCCATCCGCCTGCGAAGGTTCTTGACAATCATTCTCATTTGCATTGAAATGGGCCACCCGTCCGGGAAGCCCAGCATGTACGTCTGCATCTGCAACGCGATCACCGAACACGACATCCGCCGCGCGGTGGATGCGGGCGTGGAGTGCTTCGAGCAGTTGCAGGCGCGCACCGGTTGCGCGAACTGCTGCGGTTGCTGCGAAACCGAAGCGCGCCGCGTGTTGCAACAGGCCCGCGACGAAGAGCTTGGCGTCGCGCTCGCTGCCTGAGTCGCATTCCCACTTCCATCTGCGATTTTCGTTCGCGCCGCGGTCGGCGGTATAGTTCGCGAGTGCGCGATCGTTCGCGTGCGCAAGGCAGACTCCGGGAGAGGACCATGCAGGGCGACAAGAAGGTCATCGAGTATCTCAATCGCGTGCTCTGCAACGAGCTCACCGCGATCAACCAGTATTTCCTGCATTACCGGATGTACGACAACTGGGGCTACAAGGAACTGGCCGAGCACGAGCGCGCGGAATCCATCGACGAGATGAAGCACGCCGACAAGCTGATCGAGCGCATCCTGTTCCTCGAAGGCCTGCCCAACCTGCAGAAGCTCGGCAAGCTGAAGATCGGCGAAGGCCCGCGCGAAGCCATCGGGTGCGACCTGAAGCTGGAGCAGGAAGGACTGGTCGACCTCAAGGAAGCGATCGCGCATTGCGAAAAGATCGCCGACTACGTCAGCCGCGAACTGTTCGCCGCGATCATGAAGTCCGAGGAAGAGCACATCGACTGGCTGGAAACCCAGCTCAGCCTGATCGGCCAGATCGGCATTTCGCCCTACCTGCAGGCGCAGGTTCGCGACTGAGACGAAAACCTGCCTATAAGCTACTGCGCTCGGCAGCTTGCCCGCCGGCGGTGCTCGGAATCCTCATGTACTGGCGTGTACACTGCGGTTCCTGCGCTCCGGCGACGCACAATCTGCCTTCGCTCGTTACGCTTATACGAAGGTTTTCATTGCACGATCTTCGTCTCGCCTGTTGAGCCGGCCGCGCGCCACAATGCATGACGGACACCGCATGCATAGGGAGAAGCCATGGCACGCCGGCTGATCGTGTTGTTCGACGGCACCTGGAACAAGGTGGACACCAATACCAACGTCTGGCGCCTGCATGAGTTGCTGGCGCCGGCGGATGATGCGGGCGCGGCGCAGATTGCCCTGTACATCGCCGGCGTGGGCGTGAAACCCGGTGTCGAGCACCTCCTCGGTGGCGCTTTCGGGCTGGGGCTTTCCGGCAACATCGAACAGGGTTATCACTGGTTGTGCCAGCAGTGGAATCCCGGCGACGAAATCTTCCTGTTCGGTTTCAGCCGTGGCGCCTACAGCGCGCGCAGCGCGGCCGGCCTGATCCGCAAGTGCGGCCTGATCAAGCCGGACGTGACCGGCGACGTGTCGCAGCACGCGGTGGACGACGCTTATGATTTCTATCGCAACGAGATCAAGCCGGACGACCCGCAAGCGGTCGCGTACCGCGCGCAACGCTCGCGCGAAGTCGCCATCCGTTTCATCGGCGTGTGGGATACGGTCGGAGCGCTGGGCATCCCGGACGTGGCGTCGTGGTTTCCGTTCGCGCGCGGCCGCTACCGTTTCCACGACACCGAATTGAGCGGCATCGTGCAGTACGCCTACCAGGCGCTGGCGCTGGACGAACACCGCGCGGACTTCGCGCCGACCAAGTGGACGCGCCTGCCGGAAAACCTCCAGCCCGGCGAGACCATGACCTCGAAGAAGGCCAGCCAGATCGAAGTCGAGCAGCGCTGGTTCATCGGCTGCCATTCCGATGTCGGCGGCGGCGAGAAGACCGACGGCGCGGGCAAGTCGCCCGATCCGCTGCCCGACCTGCCGCTGGCATGGCTGCAGGCCAAGGCAGCAGGCGCGGGCCTGGCGTTCAAGCAGCCCTTCGTTCCCGTGGCGAACGCGGAACGGGCCACGCCCAACAATTCCTACGCGCAATTCATGTACGGCATTTACAAGACCTTCAAGAAACCGTTCGAGCGCACCGTCGGCGGCGGCGTCAACGAGACCGTGGACGCATCGGTGTGGCAACGCTGGCGCGAAGTCGCGGCGTATCGCCCGGAACCGCTGACTGCCGCCATCGCCGATGCCGTCGTGGATGTTCCGCCGGACATCCAGCACATGGCATGAGCGACGAGGCTGTCGCCACGAACACCTTGCAGCATGCCGCGCTGGCATGTTTCGTCTGCAGCGATCCTCCGCGCAAATGCAAGTTGACGCTCGCCGCGCACACGGCGTTGCTGGAGGGAAGCCTGGCATTGGGCGACGCTGCGCCGGGCCGCGATCTGCCCGCCGTTCCCGGCCGGCCCAAACGGCCGCAACTGGTGCCGCCGCGCGAGGTGCCGCAACGTGGATTGGGCAGCGCGGAAGGACGCGCCGCGTTGGTGCACGCGGTGGCGCACATCGAATTCAACGCGATCAATCTCGCCTGGGACGCCGTGCTGCGCTTTCCCGGCATGCCTGACGACTATTACCGCGACTGGGCCGGCGTGGCCGCCGATGAGGCGCGGCATTTCGGCCTGCTGTCGAAGCGATTGGCGGAACTCGGCCACGCCTACGGCGATTTCGATGCGCACGACGGCTTGTGGGAGATGGCGGTAAAGACGTCCGATTCCTGCCTGGCGCGCATGGCGTTGGTGCCGCGCGTGCTGGAAGCGCGCGGGCTGGACGTCACGCCCGGCATGATCGCGCGTCTGCGCTCGGTCGACGACGATGCTACCGCGGATATCCTGGAAATCATCCTGCGCGAGGAAGTCGCGCACGTCGCCGCCGGCACGCGCTGGCTCCGCTGGTGCTGCGCGCGCGACGGCCGCGATCCGGCACGGACCTTCCGCGACCTGCTGCGCGAACGCCTTGCGGGCGGCACGCTGCGCGGCCCGTTCAATCTCGAGGCGCGTCGCGCCGCGGGCTTCGATGACGCTGAACTCGCGTCGCTGGGCGCCGCCTGATGCGGCGATCGTTTTTCCGCATGCGTTTCGGGGGCAGGCCATGACAAATCATCCGGCGGCGCGAACGATGTTCGATCGCCTGGGGATGCGCGTGCCCATCATCCAGGCGCCGATGGCGGGCGTATCGACGCCCGCCATGGCCGCGGCGGTGGCGCGCGAGGGTGGATTGGGCTCGCTCGGCGTGGGGGCGATGCGCGCGCAGCTGGCGCGCGCGGAAATCCATCGCTTCCGCGAACTCGGCGGCGGTGCGCTCAACGTCAATGTCTTCGTGCATCGTCCCGCGCGAGCAGATGTCGAAAAGGAAGCGGCCTGGATCGGGCGGCTGCAACCGGAATTTGCGCGTTGCGGCGCTGGGCCGCCCGAACACCTGCGCGAGATCTACACCTCGTTCCTCGAGGACGACGCGATGCTGGCGCTGCTGGCCGAAGAGAAGCCGGCGGCGGCGAGTTTCCATTTCGGTGTGCCGCATCCACGGCAGGTTCGGGCATTGCATGATGCCGGCATTTTCCTGATGGCCACGGCGACGAGCGTGCGCGAAGCGCAGGCCATCGAAGCGGCTGGCCTCGATGCGATCGTCGCGCAGGGATACGGGGCGGGCGGCCATCGCGGCATGTTCGATCCGGAGGCCGACGACGACAAGTTCGGCACGTTCGCGCTGGTGCGTTTGCTTGCGACGACGTGCGTCCTGCCGGTGATCGCGGCTGGCGGCATCATGGATGGCGCCGGCATCGCCGCGGCGCTGGCGCTGGGCGCGGCGGCAGTGCAACTGGGAACGGCCTTCGTCGGCAGCGACGAATCGCTTGCCGACGAAGGCTATCGCGCGCGCCTGTTCGGCGATCCTGCGCGGCACACGACGATGACGCGCGCGATTTCGGGGCGTCCCGCGCGTTGCCTCGCCAACGATTTCACGCGCTGGGGCGCTTCGCTCGCGGACGATCTCGTTCCCGATTATCCGATCGCGTACGACGTCGGCAAGGCGCTGCATGCCGCAGGCAAACGTGCGGGATTCGACGGCTACGGCGCGCAATGGGCCGGGCAGGGCGCACCGCTGGCGCGCAGGCTGTCATCGCAAGCCTTGATGCAGGCGCTGGAAACAGAGTGGCGCGAAGCTTCCGCAACGCCCGTTTGATTTACCTGTCTTGATTCCACGCGTTGCGCAGTCGCGGCCGCGTGATGGCGTCACACGTAATGGCCGATCGCCATCAGCAGCAGCGCGACGATCGCCAGCGCCAGCACGATCTTCGCCGCGTTGCCGATGCGGCCGCGCAAATCCGCGATCCGCTGAGCGTGCGCGGCGCGCTCACTCTCGGGCAGCGTCGCCGTTTGTTCGCTCATGGCGACGACGCGCTTGAAACCGCGCCCGACCACACTGCCTCCGATGATGGCCGCGAGCAGCCCGCACAAACCGCCGATGCCGAACGCCATGCCGCCGTGCGTCAGCATGGCTCCGCGGTCGAGCCCATTGGTGAACATCCAGTACAACCACAGCCCGCTCAGCACGGTCAGGCCTGCAGTGCTCGCCATGAATACGTGAATGCCGCGTCGGTGCAGCGACACCATGAAACTTCCGCCGGTCGCGCCGAGATCGCGCACCGCGGGGATCACGAACGCCGTCATCAGGAAAATCGCGCCGACCCACAACGCCGCGAGCAGGATGTGCAGGGCGCGCACGGCGAGCAGCAGGGAAGCAGTCATGGCAAGCTCCTCAATGGATGACGAGCGGCGGCGGCGTCGGGACCACCAGCTTCAAATACGGCGGCGGCGCTTCCTGTCCCGGCGCCACGTAATCGTGCGCGGGTTTTCCCGCCGGCACGAGCGAATGGATGTAGGCGTACATGTCCGCGAGATCCTTGTCGCTCAAATAGCGGAACGTCCACCACGGCATCGCCGGGCGCGTCTTCAGGCTGCGCAGTTGCCTGATCCAATCCTTCGCCGAGATTTTCTGCACGTACAGGCGCAGGTTGGGCGGGTAGGTGGTGCCCCACGGGCCCTGGAAATTCGTGCCGCCGCCGGTCAGCAGCAGGTCTTTCGGCGCCTGTCCGCCGTTCTCCGCCCAGCCCGGCGTGTGGCAGTCGTTGCAGCCGCCATAACCGACCAGGAATTCGCCGTGCTTGATGGATTTCTGGCTCGCCGATCCCGCATGTGCGGCGAAAGCGGCTCCTGCCAGCAACACGCCGGCTGCGATGGCACGGAACATCGAATTCATGGCTCGACCCCTCGTGGACGATGATGAACGGATGCAGCGCCGCGCGAGTATCCGCCGGACGCCGCCGACAGGCAAATGCCGGCCCCGGGGTGTACTCTCGAAGCCTTGCGGGGTTCGGGGATCGCCATGTCGTTGCGCCAACTATTGATCGCCTCCGGCGCCTTGCTGGTCGCCATCGCTGCCGCCGCGCAGGACAAACCCGCGATACCCGCGACGACGTATCTGCTGAAAGCCGACCACGTGTTCGACGCGCGCAGCGAGGCGACGCACGCGGGCTGGGCGGTGCTGGTCGAAGGCGGCAAGATCGCCGCGGTCGGGCCGCGCGATTCGATCAAGGCGCCCGCCGATGCGCAAACCATCGACCTGCCCGGCACCACGTTGCTGCCCGGCTTGATCGACGCGCATTCGCACATCTTCCTGCATCCGTACAACGAGACGCTGTGGAACGACCAGGTGCTGAAGGAACCGCTGGCCTATCGCACCATCGAGGCGGTCAACCACGTGCGCGACACGTTGATGGCGGGCTTCACCGCGCTGCGCGACCTCGGCACCGAAGGCGCGGGTTACGCTGACGTGGACGTGCAACGCGCGATCGACGAAGGCCTGATTCCCGGCCCGCATCTGTTCGTCGCCACGCGCGCCACCGTCGCCAAGGATTGCTACGGTCCGGGGCCTTACGGATTTCGCACCGACATGACGATTCCGCAGGGTGGCATTCCTGTCGCGGGCGTGCCGGAAATGATCGCGGCGGTACGCGACCAGGCCGGCCACGGCGCAGACTGGATCAAGATCTACGCCGACTACCACTGCGGCAAATCGCACGGTTCGGTGCCGACCTTCACGCAGGAAGAATTGAACGCCGGCGTGGAGGCCGCGCATTCGTTGGGCTTGCCTGTGTCGGTGCATTCGACCACGGCCGAAGGCATGCGCCGTTCGATCGTTGCCGGCGTCGATACCATCGAGCACGGTTTCTACGGCACCAGGGAAGTGTTCGAGATGATGGCCAAGCACCACGTAGCGTATTTGCCGACGCTGGAAGCCGTCGCCGCCTACGCCGAATACTTCGACCACTGGAAACCGGGCGATCCGCCCAACGACGAAATGAAAGCTTCGCAAAACGCCTTCAAGCTGGCGATGCAGACCGGCGTCATCATCGGTTGCGGCAGCGACGTCGGCGTGTTCAAGCACGGCACCAACTACAAGGAACTCGAGTGGATGGTGAAGGACGGCATGCGCCCCGCACAGGCGCTGCTGGCCGCCACCGCGGTGGACGCGAAAATCCTGCGCCAGCAGGACAAGTTCGGTCAGCTACGCGAAGGCCTCGATGCCGACGTCATCGCGGTGCAGGGCGACCCGACGCAGGACATAAGCGCAATCGAACACGTGCCGTTCGTGATGAAGGGTGGGGTGATTTACAGGAATCACTGACTAACCTGCTGCGCTCGACATCTTGCGCAACGGCGGTGCTCGGAATCCTCATGTACTGACGTGTACACTCCGGTTCCTGCGCTTCGGCGTCGCGCAACCTGTCTTCGCTCGCGACGGTTATTCAGGGATTCCTCAAGTCGTGATCTGGAAGAGGTGAGCGCATGGCTCTCGAATCGCTTTTGTGGTGGCGACGGCCGCGCGTGCTGGACTTGGGCGGGGGCAAGTTCGTGCCACACGGCGTGCAGGATCGCCTCTGGGAAGATTTCTACTACCGCGCGCTGACGATCTCCTGGCCGCGCTTCTTCGGCGTCGCCGTCTGCATCTTCCTGCTGTTCAACGTGCTGTTCGCGCTGGTCTACCAGATCCAGCCGGGCGGCATCGCCAACGAAACGCCCAGGGGCGTGGTCGGCGCGTTCTTCTTCAGCGTGGAAACGCTGGCCACCGTCGGCTATGGCGACATGCACCCGCAGTCGCTCTACGCGCACCTCGTCGCTACGGCGGAAATCATCCTTGGCATCGGCAACATCGCCATCGTCACCGGCCTGATCTTCGCGCGATTCTCGCGTTCGCGCGCCAAGATCGTGTTCGGCAAGTTCGCGGTGGTGCGGCCCATCGACGGCAAGCCCACGCTGATGGTGCGCGCCGCCAACCTACGCCTGAACCTGATCTCGCAAGCCTCCGCGCACCTGCACCTGCTGCGGTTGTACACCTCGCCGGAGGGTTACCAGTTGCGCAGGATCGAGGACCTGCGGCTGGTGCGCGACCGCCATCCGGTGTTCCGCCTGAGCTGGAGCGTGATGCACGTGATCGACGAGCACAGCCCGCTGTTCGGTGCGTCGATGGAAACCCTGCGCGATAGCGAGGCCACCGTCCTGCTCACGATCGAAGGCGTCGACGAGACCACTTCACAGCCGCTGGTCGCCATGTACCAGTGGCAGATCGACGAAGTGCGCTGGAACCATCGCCACATCGACCTGGTGCAGCGCCGCGACGACGGCGTAAGCGTGATCGACTACACAGTCATCCATGACGTGATGCCGCTGGAGGAGGGCGCGCCCGTGTGAAAAGAACCTGATCCCTTTTATTGCAAGCGACCGTGAGTCGAGGTGCGCTTCTGTAGCGGTCAAGCGGATTTTTTGTACGAGCGAATATGTTCGTGAATAAGCAATTCACTTGATACCACTGAAAGTTCGACCGATTTCTTTGCCCACTGCAAGGAAAGCGCAAGTTCTCGATCGCGGGTTTTCGCATCGCCAGCCATCGCCGCACGTAACGCCAAACAACGTGGCCATATATGTGGCGCTGACCACTTCGCGCTTTTCGGCAAAAGATCTTCACTTAGAAATTCGTCGGAATTGTTATGTAGGGTTTTGCAAAACGCGAGTTCTGTGCGAACGATCGCTGCCAAATCAGTTGTGTGAGATATCTCGGAAAGAAGAGGATGGAAAGTCTTTTCCAGCTGTGTCGCTGTTGTCCAGTCTCCCCGATCTTCGTGTGCACCTAGGCGTATGTAGAGTGCAAAAAGAGGCCAAGGCATCGGCTTGCTTTCCAGTGAAGAGAGGTCCGCCTCATCTTGATCTTCAGGGCGGACCCCGTCTATCGATCTGGCTAAGATTCGAATAGATGCGTCAACCGGGGAGTTCCCAGAATTCGCTTTTATCCAACGTAATGCCTGACGGCCATCGGACTCCAAGCTTCGCCGGGTTGGGATGAGATTTCCTATTCCGACTACCGCGCTATACAAGCACAGAGCTAAAAAAAAGTAAGCTAACGGATTTGAACCTAGAAGAAGTCCTATTGTGGCTGAACATATGGCTAGTACAAGATTGGCTGCGGGACCACCCAGAGCAAACCAGATTTGCTGCTTGCGGATCGACTGATTTAATGCGGGAATTGCGATTGTGTATCCAGACAATTTACGCTGTCTGAGTTCTTGCATTGACCGCCAACGAATCCTCCAACCTGTCCTCAAGGCCATCGCTTCAATTGCGCCAACACGAGCGTGCAACACTGTCATTCCTGCGCGCTTGGCTGCGACTACGTGGCCTACTTCGTGCACCCACACGGTAAGGAAACGAACTGGGATCGTGAGGAGCATGGCGATGAGAAACCCGCCGCTGTTGTTCGCAATGCGATAACCGACGCCCATCATCACAACGCTGCTGCCTATCAAACCAAAAATAACCAGAACGTTCTGAAGAAGTCTTCCGGCGCGATTGGCTAGCGAATCTCGTAAATTGGACGCATCTCCGGAATTATCAGATCCTTGCGCCATATTTGAATCCCAAGGCTGGTTTTAACGCACGAATCTCTATGAAGCCTGCGAAGGGTCACGCCGAAAAAGGACGCTTTAACCGCGCCGCATGAAATATCCAAACAACGAAAGCCCTACTAGGGCGACGAGCAACAGCATGATCAGGACGATGCGGAGGCGCAAGCGGCGGAGGGCCTGCCATTTCTGCTCGTCCAGATAGAACCGGCCGTTGCCGGCTTCCCGCAGGACGGCATGCTCGACAAGCCTTTTGAACGCCACGCGTCCGTGGACGCCGATGTCCTGCGCCGCGACGGCCTTGTCGGCGGACGTGGCGCCCGCTTCCCGGAACTCGCGGACGATGCGTTTCTCTCTTGCGATCACTGCAGCGGCGGCGGCGCTGGCGGCCATTCGATCACCTCGATGGATGCGTAGTGCGTGTCACGGGCGGCAAGTCACTGCCCGTCTTTCCGATCGTGCAGATACTCGTTGAGGCCCTTTGCCATCGTCACGAAGTCCGAGGGGATCATCAGCAATGTGGTGCTGTTGTTCTCGGCTCCCACCTCCGTGACCATCTGCATGCGCCGCAACTCGACTGCCACCGGATTGTTTGCCATCTGCTGCGCGGCATCGGCCAGTTTCTTCGAGGCTTCCAGTTCCGCTTCGGCCTTGATGATGCGCGCGCGTTTCTCGCGGATGGCTTGCGCCTGCATGGCCATCACTTCCTGCATGGCCTGCGGCAATTCCACATCCTTCATCTCGAAGCGCTCGACTTCGATACCCCATTCGGCGGTCGAACCGACCAGATTCTGCCGCAGCAAGCCGTTGATCTTGTCGCGCTCCTGCAGCACTTCATCCAGATCGTGCTGGCCGATGGAATTGCGAAGGCTGGTGAGTGCAAGTTGATAGACCGCTGCCGGCGCATTCTCTACCGCGATCACGGATTTGGCAGCATCGACGACGCGATACCACAACACCGCGTTGAGCTTGACGGTCACGCTGTCGCGCGTGATGGTTTCCTGTTGCTCGGCGGAAACCGTGCGCGTGCGAATATCGATCGTCATCGCGCGTTCGATGCCAAGCGGAATGATCCAGTACAGGCCCGGCCCGCGCAGAGCTTTGTAACGTCCCAAGCGGAACACCACGCCACGTTGGTATTCCTGCGCAACGCGCAGCCCCGATATCAGAACGACGATGACGACGATTACGATGATGTACGCAAATGGCATGACATACCCCTTGTCAATCATTTTGCTGCGAGAACGGTGCTCCTCTCGGGAAGTCTCCCACCGGGCCCAAGTCGCTGCAACTCGTGTTTGCGGTGTCACTGGACTTCCAGCCTATTGTTCCCGCGCTTGCGCGTGACTACGCTCGGCGCGCCGCGGTGGGAGAACGTCGATGCGCTTCCTGGGCGTTGGGCATGTCGTCTTTGCGCTGACCATGATCGGCGTCGGCATCCTCGGTCTGGCCCTGGGCGATTTCGTGCAGATCTGGCAGCCGGTGCCGAAGGCGTTCCCCGCGCGCGAAGTACTGATTTACCTTTGCGCCGCAATTTCGATGGTTTGCGGCGTCGGCGTGTTGTGGCGGCGCACGGCCGTGCCGTCGGCGCGCGTGCTGTTCTTCTACCTGCTGGTCTGGATGCTGGCGTTCAAGCTGCGCTTCATCCTGCTCGCGCCGACGACGGAAGGCTCTTATCAGAGCAACGGCGAGAACGCGGTGATCGTCGCGGGCTCGTGGGTCTTGTATGTCCTGCTGGCATCGGTACGGGATCGGCGGCGTCCCGGTTTTTTCAGCGGCGACTCCGGCTTGCGCGCTGCACGCGTGTTGTATGGCCTGGCAATGATCGCCTTCGGCCTGTCGCATTTCTTCTATCTCGATCTCACCGCGCCGCTGATGCCGGCATGGCTGCCGTGGCACGTGGGCTGGGCGTATTTCACGGGCGCGGCGTATCTCGCGGCGGGCGTGGCGATCATCACCGGGATCTGCGCGAAACCGGCGGCCATGCTGTCGGCCTTGCAGATGGGATTGTTCACGCTGCTGGTGTGGCTGCCGCGAGCGTTGGACGGCAGCATCACTGCTTCGCAGTGGGGCGAATTCATCGTCTCCTGGACGCTGACCGCCGCGGCGTGGGTGGTCGCCGATTCGTATCGCGGCGCCGGCGGGTTCTTCGCCGGCTCGCGGAACCGCATTCGGGTCCAGGTCTGAAGGCGCGGCATCGCCGCATCACGCGCGGCCCGGACGAAGCGGGCGGCTTCCTCCGGACTGCGGCGTTTCAAGCCTGCTTCGGCATTTTGGACAGGTCCATGAAAAACGGTCCCCAAGCATGGCCGTCCGGATCCTCGAAGCTGCGACCGTACATGAAGTCGTATTCATCCTTCGGACTGATATCGGCGATGCCGCCGTTGGCGCCGGCCGTTTCCGTTATCTGATCCACGGCCTCGCGGCTGTCGCACGACAGCGCCAGCATCACTTCGTTTTCGCGCTTGGCATCGACGATCGGCTTGGGGGTGAAGGACGACCACTTCGGGTAGGTCAGCAGCATCACGAAAATGCTGTCGGAGATGACCATGCACGCCGCGGTGTCGTCGCTGAATTGCGGGTTCTTCTGCGCGCCGATGGCGGCGTAGAACGCGGTGGCCTTGGCAAGGTCGCGCACGGGCAGGTTGACGAAGAGCTGTCGGGACATCGGATGACTCCTTCGATTTGGGGGTCGCTGTCGACGACGAACGGCGCACGGCGAAATCGACAAGATCGTGAATGGCGGATTTCCGCGGCGTTGTCGCGGGCCCGTCACGAATTTTCATCACGAAGCTGGCCCGCGCATGTCACCAGTGCCTCTTTCGACGATTCCACAAGTAAAGCCGGCGGGCGAACGATCGATAGAAGATGCGGCTGAGCCAGCGGATGACCGGCAGGCGCACCAGCGCGGCCAGCCAGCGTTGTCCGGGGGTGTCCTTCCAGAGTTGCGCGAACGCGTCCACGCCCACGTGTCTGGAACCGTCCGGCGCGACCACGTGCAGTTGCTCGCGCACGAACTCCAGATCCGGATGGACCTCCTGCGCGGCCGCGGGATTGTTGTGCACATCGATCCACTCGACCTCGCAGGCGGTCATCTTGCCTTGTTGCGATTCGATGCCGGCGCGGCACACCGGGCAGGCGCTGTTGTAGTACACCCTGGTTTTCGGCGCATCGATCACGATCGTTCCTTCCGCTACTTCGCGATCACCCCGATGGTCTGCATCCACGTCTCTGCGAGTTGCGGCCAGCGCGTGACGGGGAATTTCGTCGGCCGCAAACCGAAAGCGTGGCCGCCTTGCGCGTAGATGTGCATTTCGGCCGGCACGCCGGCATGTTTCAGCGCGGCGAAGTACACCAGTGCCTGGTCCACGCCGTCCACGTCGTCGTCTTCCGCCTGCACGAGGAATGTCGGCGGCGTGTCGCGCGTGACCGGCAGGTTGCGGTTGAAGGTGCGGCCGTCTTCCGTGAGGTGTCCCGGATAGATCGCCATCGCGAAATCCGGGCGGATGTTTTGCCTGTCGGCCGCATCCACCGGCTTGTACAGCCGATGCTTGTATTGCGTGCTGACTTCCGCCACCAGAAAGCCGCCCGCGGAAAATCCGATCACGCCGACCTTGTGCGGATCGATGTGCCATTGCGCGGCGTGCAGGCGCACCAGCCCGAGCGTGCGCTGCGCATCCTGCAGCGACGGCGTGGAGAGATCGAAATTGTGCGGGCGGCAATCGCAATGCCAGTCGTAGGGCGCGCCCGGCACGCGGTACTTCAGCAATATGCAGGCGATGCCGCGCGATGTCAGCCAGTCGCAGATGTCGCTGCCTTCCAGATCCATCGCGAGGATCTGGAAGCCGCCGCCCGGAAACACCACCACCGCGGCGCCGGTGTTCCTGCCCTTCGGCGCATAGAACGTCAGCGTCGGCCGCGAGACGTTGTCGATGGCGACCACGGTCTTGCCGCCGATCAGCTGGGTGGAGGTCTTGGCGTATTCCGGCCCCGGCAGCGGTTGCGCATCCGGTGGCGTGCCGGGCCAGATCGGCACCTGCGTGTGACCCGGCGACGGTTGCCAGACCTCCGCGTGCGCGGCGGCAACAGCGATGGCCAGTGTCGCAGCAAACAAGGCAAAGAAGAATTTGTGCATGGTTTCCGGAAGGATTCGTGGACGGAATGAGGATAGGAAATAGTGTATCGGCGGCACCGGGTTCCGACGGGACCAGCGACCTGTTGCGACTGCGCGGATGGCTGACTAGGCTGCGTCCTCTGCACGCATTCACGGGAAGTCCGCCATGACCACGCCGGCAGTTTCCAGCCGCAACCGCGCCGGCCTGCTGTCGTGGTTGATGGAATGCCTTGCCTTTGGTCCGGACCCCGCGACGGTGCAGGGCAGGGAGCTTGGCCGTGTGTTGCTGGCCCTGCTGCTGGTCGGCCTCGGCATTCGGGGCTGCGCGTTCGGCGATTTCGCGGGCGTGTGGCAGCGCATTCCGATCGCGCACTTGCCGGCGCAGCCGCTCTTCGTTTACGCGACCGCGCTGGTCGAACTGATCGCCGGCATCGGCTTGCTGGTGCGCGTCACCGCACGCACCGCGGCGGCGATGACGACCGTATTCGCGATGCTGTGGATGGTGCTGCTGAAGTTCCCCGCGATCATCGCGCGGCCGGACATCGAGGGTACCTGGCTGGGCGCGGGTGAAATCGCCGTGATCGTTGCCGGCGCGTGGAGTCTCTACGCGATGCTCAGTATGCGCGAGGACAGGCTTTTCGCCGGCCGCAAGGGCCTGTGCTTCGCGCGCCTGTTGTTCGTCCTGGCCTTGCCGACCATCGGCCTGTCGCATTTCCTCTATCTCGAGCAGACCGTCGCGTTGATTCCTGCGTGGCTGCCGTGGCATGCCGCGTGGGCTTGCCTCACCGGCGCAGCCGACATCGCCACGGCGTTCGCGATCCTGTTCGCGTTGTGGCCGCGGCTGGCGGCGACGCTGGAAGCCGCGATGCTGTGGGCGATCACGCTGATCGTGTGGCTGCCGGTGCTCTCGGGTCATCTGCGCGATGGCGGCGCGTGGGCGGCCTTCCTGATGTCGGGCGCGATCGCCGCCGGCGCCGCGGCGATGGCGGATTCGTATCGCGGCACGGGATGGTTTTCGCGCATCCCTCGCCGCGGATGAATCGACGGTGACGCCACCCCTTGCACCGCGCGGCGGAACGCGCATACTGGAAGCGCGCACTACGCGCGCCACGCAGGTCGAGGCTCGGCCCACTTGAGCAATCAACAGTCGTCACGCCGCACCCAACCCTCCGACAACACCCCTCCCTCCTTAGCGTTACCGGCCCTGCGCCAGCGCGTGCTCGCCGCACTGGACGAACTGAAGGCCCGCGACGTCCGCGAAATCGATGTCCGCGGCAAGACCTCCATCGCCGACCTGCTGGTCATCGCCTCCGGCACTTCCACCCGCCACGTCAAATCGATCGCCGACGAAGTGGTGAAATTCGTCAAGCGTGCGGGCATGTTGCCGTTGGGCGTGGAAGGTCAGGAAGAAGCCGAATGGGTGCTGGTGGACCTGGGCGACATCATCGTCCACGTGATGCTGCCGCGCATCCGCGAATTCTACGGACTGGAACGCCTGTGGACTGTCGGCGATCACGACTCCGCTGCCGCCAACGAGTGAATGCTCTTTTGAAAAGTGCAGCCAAAGCTGCCGTCCATGGCCAAGAGCTCCGTGGCTGCTTTGAAAGCAGCAAGTGTTTCAAGTCAGTAACGCCTCCCGGGTCGTTTGAAGGAGCGATCAGGGACGATCGCAAAAAATATTGATGCGCGTGCGGCTCCTCGCGATCGGCGAGCGCATGCCCGCATGGGTGGCTGAAGGCTTCGCGGAATACCGCAAGCGGCTGTCGCGCGAACTCCCGCTGGAGCTGGTCGAAATCGGGACGCGCGCGCGTGGCGAGCCGGCGAAGGTGCGCGAAGCGGAAGGCGAAGCCTTGCTTGCCGCCGCGCACGACGCGCACGTGGTCGCGCTGGACGGCCGGGGCGAAGCGTGGAGCAGCGAAGCGCTGGCGCGGCAATTGTCGACATGGAAAATGGGCGGCCGCGATGTCGCGCTGCTGATCGGTGGCGCGGATGGCCATTCCGATGCCGCATTGAAACGCGCCGATCAGCGCTGGTCGCTGGGTCCACTGACCCTGCCGCACATGCTGGTGCGGCTGGTGGTGGCCGAACAGCTCTATCGCGCGGCGACCATTCTCGCCGGTCATCCGTATCATCGCGCGTGATGCTATACCTCGCCTCCCGTTCGCCGCGTCGCCGGCAACTGCTCGAACAGATCGGCGTGCGCTTTGAAGTTCTCGACGTGGACGTGCCGGAAGTGCGCGCGGCGGAAGAATCGGCGGAGGACTACGTCGATCGCGTCGCGCGCGACAAGGCGCGCGCGGGGCTCGCGCTTCGCGGCCACGATGCCGCCGCCGTCGTGCTCGGCGCCGATACCGAAGTGGTGCTGGACGGGCGCGTGTTCGGCAAGCCGCGCGACGCCGACGACGCGACGGCGATGCTGCGCGCGCTGTCCGGCCGCACGCACCGCGTGGTGTCGGTCGCATGGTGCGTGGCGAAGGATCGGGAACGCTCCGCCCGCAGCGTGTCGGAGGTGCGCTTCGCGGAGCTCTCCGCAGGCGGGATCGAGCGTTGCATCGCCACCGGCGAGCCTTTCGGCAAGGCCGGCGGCTACGCGATCCAGGGCCATGCGGGGATGTTCATCGAGCACCTGTCGGGCAGTTATTCCGGCGTGATGGGCCTGCCGCTGCACGAAACGGCGCGCCTGCTGCGGGAGTTCGGCATGGCCGTTTGAGCCGCCGGCGGATACCGCATCGACAGGTTCACCAGCGGCGGGCTATAACGGTCGCCCGACCAAGTCACAGCCGCATGCGCACGAGACCGAAAACTTCCCAGCGGAACCCGCTCCAGGCCCCCTTGAATCAAGGGGGCGAGCAAGCCGCCTCATGGCGGCTTGCCGGGGGTTGTGGAGGCATGAAGGAAGGGAAAGAACCGGACCGCTCGGGCGCCTTCCTGGAATGCTTCCCATGAGTGAGGAAATCCTCATCAACGTCACTCCGCGCGAAACCCGCGTGGGCGTGGTCGAAAACGGCGTGCTGCAGGAAGCGCACGTCGAGCGCACCGGCAAGCGCGGTTTCGTCGGCAACATTTATTGCGGGCGCGTGCAGCGGGTGATGCCCGGCATGCAGGCGGCGTTCGTGGAAATCGGGCTGGCGCGCGCGGCGTTCCTGCATGCTTCCGACATCGTGCGCGCGCCGCCGGCGCTGACCGCCGAGGAAGGCGAGGCTTCCGCTGCCCATGCGTCGAACAGCAACGGCAACGGCGCGGCGCACACGCCGCCGATAAGCGAACTGGTGCACGAGGGCCAGCGCATCGTCGTGCAGGTGATCAAGGATCCGATCGGCAGCAAGGGCGCGCGCTTGTCGGCGCAGTTCTCCATTCCCTCGCGTTACCTCGTGTTGCTGCCGCATGCGCAACTGCACGGCGTGTCGGTGCGCATCGAGGACGAGGCGGAGCGCGCGCGCCTGAAGGAATTGCTGGCGCGGCTTTCGGGCGACGACGGTTGCGGCTACATCGCGCGCACCAACGCCGAGGGCGAGGACGAGGCCGCGTTGGCCGAGGACATCGCCTACGTGCGCAAGGTCTGGAAGGCCGTGGAGGAGAACATCGTGCGCGCCGAACCCGGCACCCGCGTGTACGAGGAACCACCACTGCCGCTGCGCGTGCTGCGCGACCTGATGCACGACGACATCGAGAAAGTGCGGGTGGATTCGCGCGAGACGTTCCAGCGCACGCTGGAATTCGCGCAACGCTTCATGCCGCACCTCGCCGACCGCATCGAGCATTACGCAGGCGAGCGGCCGATCTTCGATCTCTACGGCGTGGAGGACGAGATCGGGAAAGCGCTGCGAAAGGAAGTGCCGTTGAAATCCGGCGGGCACTTGGTGATCGACCAGACTGAGGCGATGACCACCATCGACGTCAACACCGGTGGCTACCTCGGCACGCGCAATCTCGAGGAGACGGTGTTCCGCACCAACCTCGAGGCGGCGCAGGCGGCGGCGCGGCAACTGCGCCTGCGCAACCTCGGCGGCATCATCATCATCGACTTCATCGACATGACCGACGCGGAGCACCGCCGCCAGGTATTGCGCACGCTGGAGAAATCGCTCAGCCGCGACCATGCGCGCACCACGGTGTACGAGATGTCGCCGCTGGGCCTGGTGGAAATGACGCGCAAGCGCACCACGGAAAGCCTCGAGCGGCAATTGTGCGAACCGTGCCCGTCCTGCGCGGGGCGCGGCAAGATCAAGACCGCGGAAACCATTTCCTACGAGATCTTCCGCGAGATCACGCGCGCGGTACGGCAGTTCGAGGCGGAGAAGTTGCTGGTGCTGGCCAACCCGCGCGTGGTCGCGCGCATCCTGGAGGAGGATTCCGCCGCGGTCAGCGAGCTGGAAACTTTCATCGGCAAGACCATCCGCTTCCAGCCCGAGGGGCAGTACGCGCAGGAGCAGTTCGATGTGGTGTTGTTGTGATTTGAGCGCGTCGGTTCTTCGCGCGGGCGGGATCGGCGCGTGAGCGCGTGGCGCCATCGCCTGCGGCGTGCGCGGTTCCTGCTGGGCGCGCTGGTCGCCGTCCTGCTGATCGCGACGGCGGTGGCGATGGGCCTCATGCAGTTGCTGCTGCCGCTCGCGGCGCGTTATCCGGACCGGCTCGCGGCGTTCCTGTCGGATCGCCTGCAGCGGCCGGTGCACTTCCAGTCCCTGCAAGGTCAATGGCAGCCTTCCGGGCCCTTGCTTGCGGTGAAGGGCCTGACCCTCGGCGCGGCGTATCCGGGCGGTGAGTCGTTGAGCCTCCCGAGTGCGGCGATCAAGTTCGACCTCGGCGCATGGCTGAAGCCGCGCCATCGCTGGATGACGTTGCGGCTCACCGATCTCGAGTTGCGCGTGGAACACGATGCGTCCGGCTGGCGCGTGCTGGGGATCGGCAACCCGAACGACAAGCGGCAGGCGCCGCTGCAGTCGCTGCCGGTGGACCTCGACCTGTACGCGTTGAAAATGGACATCATCGACGCGGTATCGCAGCACACCTATGCGATCGCCTCGCCGCACCTGCGCGTGGTCAATGTCGGCGACGTGCTGCGTTTCGCCGGCAGCGTGGTGCGGCAGGGTTCGCCGCAACCGATCACGGTGGTGGGCAGTTTCGATCCGGCGCGGCAGGACGCCGCGCTGTACATCGCCGCGCGTGATTTCGACCTCGCCACGCTCACGCGCGATGTCGATCTGGGCGGTTATGCCGCGAATGCGGGTCGCGGCGACCTGGAGTTGTGGGGAAGTTGGCGCGACAACCGGTTGCAGAGCGCGGCGGCGCGTTTCGACGTGCGCGTACTGGCGCTGCAGGGGCCGGGCGGCAGGCGGGCGGCCTTGCCCGCGTTCGCGGGCGTGCTTGGCCTCCATCGCCTGGCCGACGGATTCGAAGTGCGTTATCGCGGCGCCGGCACGCCGCAGGACGACATCGACGATGTCGGCGGCGCGTTGTTGCAATGGCGTGGCGGCGCCGCGCCATCGTTGACCCTGGCGGCGCGCGGTCTCGATATCGCGCCACTGCTCTCGCTCGCCGCGTTGTTGCCGCAGGCGCCTGCGGGGTTGTCGGCGTGGATGGCGGCGGCGGTTCCGCGCGGACGCATCGAATCCGCCGCGCTGCGCTGGAGCGCCGACGGCCGTTATGCGTTTGCCGGTCGCCTGCACGGCATCGGCATCGCGCCGGTGAATGCCATTCCCGGCGTGGATCCGTTCGACGCCATCGTGCGCGGCGACGAGGAGGCGCTGTCGCTGGAAATGCCGCAACAGCCGCTGACCCTGCGCCTGCCGCGCGCGTTCCGCTGGCCGTTCGTGTTGCAGCGCGCGGGCGGAACCGTGGCCGCGTGGCGCGACGCCGGCGGCTGGCATATCGGCACCGATGCCTTTACGTTCGACAACGCGGATGTCGGCGGCGAGGGCCGCGGCGAAGTGCTGATCCCCGCCGATGGCGGCAAGCCTTTCCTCGACGTGTACGCGGTGGTCACGCATGCAAAGGTGACCGCGACGCGGTTTTTCCTGCCGCTGACGGTGCCGCCGCCGACCATCGCATGGCTGGACCGCGGGCTGGCGGGCGGCGAAGTCGATTCGGGCCGGCTGGCGCTCCGCGGCGATCTCGCCGACTGGCCGTTCGTCAATCACCATGGTCGGTTCGACGCGATCGGCCGCGTGCACGATGTGGTGCTGGATTACGGCACGGGCTGGCCGCGCGCGGAAAACATCGCGGCCACCGCGGAGTTCGTCGATACCGGAGTGATCCTGCAGGCGAGTGCCGGCGAAGTGCTCGGCAACAAGATCGCGCAGGCGACAGCCGCCATTCCTGTACTCGGCAATGGCGTGCTGACGCTGGCCGCGCAGGGTGACGGCAGCGGCGCCTCGCTGCTCGGGTTCGTGCGCAACAGCCCGATCGGACGCGACAACGAATCCACCTTGTCGGCATTGCAGATCGGCGGCAACGGCGCGTTCGGCTTCACCCTGGTGCTGCCGTTCGCGCACGTCGAGGATTTCGGCCTCGACGGCAAGCTCGCGTTGCACGACGCCGATGTGACGGCGCAGGCATGGAACCTGGCGTTGCAACACGTCGGTGGCGATCTGTTGTTCGGCGCGAAGGGTTTCCACGCGCCCGCGTTGCAGGCGCAATGGCACGGCGTGCCCGCCACGCTGTCGATCGCATCCGGTGCCGATACCGGCGACCCCACGTTGCAATTGCAGGCGGCGATGACCGGCATGTTCACGCCGCAGCTCATGCTTTCCGATTATCCGGACCTCGCGTCGCTGGCGAAGATCGCGCACGGCGAGGGTCGGTTCCGCATCGGCCTGGACGTGGCCGCGCAAGGCAATGCCGCGGACGCCGCGAAGACGCTGCACGTGCAGTCCGACCTGCACGGCGTGTCGCTGGATCTTCCGGCGCCGCTCGACAAGCCGGCGGATTCGAACTTGCCGATGGACCTGCGCTTGGGCATGCCGTTCACCGGCGCACCGATCGAATTGTCGCTCGGCGACTTGTTGCGCGCGCGCGGAAACTTGCCGGACGCGGGCGCGCGCAAACCCTCCGCGCTGGCGGTGGCATTCGGCAGCGAGATGCCGCAAAACGTGCCGCAGCAAGGCATGGTCCTGACCGGCCATGAGCCATCGCTGGACCTGGCCGAATGGGTGCAGCTCGCGTCGGGCGGCTCGGCCTCCGGTGGGACTTCATCGAACGCCGCCGCGGCGGTCGGCGGCCTGCCGCCGTTGCGCGACGCGCAGGTCGCTACCGACGATGCGATCGCGTTCGGCAGCCATCTCGGCGCGCTCTCGCTGCATTACGCCACGCGCGCCGATGCACGCACGATCGATTTCGATGGCGCCACGCTCGCGGGCACGCTGACGCTGCCGAACGATCTCGCGCGGCAGGGCATCACCGCGCAACTGCAACGCATGTATTGGCCGGATTCTTCGCCGCAGGACCAGGCCGCGCCTGCCGCGGCGTCCAGCGACGCGATGGGCGGCATCGCGCCTTCATCGCTGCCGCCGCTGCACGTTGCCATCGGCGATTTGCGTCTTGGCAAGTCGCGGCTGGGCGCGTTGCATTTCGAAAGTACGCCGACGGCGGGCGGCATGAACATCGCGCGCATGGACATGCTGTCGAAGAACGCCGACATCCGCGCGCACGGCGAGTGGGACGGTTCCGCGCAGACCAGCCGCTCGCGGTTCTCGATCCAGGTCGCCTCCGGCAACCTCGGCCGGATGCTCGACGACTTCGGTTATCCGGGCCTGATTTCCGGCGGACACGACACACGCGTTTCGATCGATGGTTCCTGGCCGGGCGCGCCCAGCGCGTTCTCGCTGGCTAACATCGACGGCACGCTCAAGGTGCAAGTCGGCGAAGGCCGCATCGTCGATGTGCAACCCGGCGTGGGCCGCCTGCTGGGACTGTTCTCGATCACGCAACTGCCGCGCCGTCTCGCGCTGGACTTCGGCGACGTCTACAAATCCGGTTTCGGTTTCAATGCGGTCAAGGGCAGTTTCCGGCTGGCGGACGGCAACGCGTTCACCGATGACCTCGACATCGAAGGCGCTGCCGCGCAGATCATGATGCGCGGGCGCACCGGCCTGCGCGCGCACGATTACGACCAGACCGTGGATGTCACGCCGCATACCGGCGGCGCGCTGGCGGTGGTCGGCGCGGTCGTCGGCGGTCCGATCGGCGCCGCCGCGGGCCTGGCCCTGAGCCGCGGCGTCAATCATGCCGCGCACGCGCGCTACAGCATCACCGGGAGCTGGGCCAAGCCGGTCATCAAGACGCTTTCCAGAACGGTGGTGAGCCCCGCGTCCGCTGCTTCGACGCAGGCTCCGGTGGCTGCGTCCTCCGCGCAGGCTCCCACATCGGCGGCTTCAGGCGGTTGATTCGCTGCTACGATCCGCTGCGATTCACTTCGGGAGAGCGCTCCGTGCCGAGTTTCTTTTGCAGGCTCGTTCCGCCGCGAACGACTTTCGTGCAAGATCAGCGTGATGCCGAGAGGGGTGATGCGCTCCTAATCGTCATTCCGGCGAAGGCCGGAATCCAGAGCCTTCGATCGCGAATTGGCGTGATGGGAAGTCGAAGCGCATGAAAGTTTTTCGAGTACTGCTGTTCGCGGTGTGCTTGGCTGCGTTTCCTCTTGCCGCCAATGCCGATATGGGGCTACCGCTAATTGCGGTTTTTCTACCTCCCATGTGGCTCGCGCTCATTCCAGTGATTCTCATTGAAGCGATTGTGGTAAGCCGGCTAACGTCGGCACGATTTAACAAAGTGCTGATTCCAGTTTCGCTCGGCAACCTTGTCTCCACCCTTATCGGCATCCCGATTGCGTGGATAACTCTTGCTACGCTGGAAGCCGTTTGTTGTGACGACATGCCGGCTCTCGGCCCGTTTGGATCGCAAATATATGCCGTGACCATCCAATCACCTTGGCTTATGCCAGAGGTAGCACAATCGTGGTTGATGATTTCCGTTGCGTTATTAGTATTTGCAATTCCGATGTTCGCGGTTTCCGTTTTGATAGAAAGTCCGATCAATTTCATGTTCGCGCGCGGAACTGCAAAGCCAAAAATATGGAAAGCGACGGCACTGGCAAACTTGGCGAGCTACATCTGCTTAGCTCTATTGATCTGGCCGGTATCCAAACTCCCCACAATAAAATTTTTCTACGATCTGGACATCTGGTTCATTTATGTGACTGCGTCGCTTGTCAAGGCCATGACGACTCACTAGTCGTTTTTCTCTTGCGATTGCCTGCTTTCGCCCTTACGTTGATCGTTCCGGGTTCGCGCCTTCTTCCTCAAGATACGCATGGATTCTTCCCTCGTACTCGCCGAACGCAGTCTGCTCACGCCCGGCGGCCTCGCCGCCAGCGACCTCGAACGCGTGTTCGCGCGGGTGATGGGGCCGTCGATCGACGCGGCCGACCTGTATTTCCAGCACACCCGCAGCGAGTCGTGGGTGCTGGAGGACGGCATCGTGCGCGACGGCAGCCATTCGATAGAGCAGGGCGTGGGTGTGCGCGCGATCTCCGGCGAGAAGACCGGCTTCGCCTATTCCGACGACATCGTGTTGCCGCAATTGCTGGAAGCCGCGGGCGCGGCGCGCGCGATCGCTTCCGACGGCAATGGCGCGGGCAAGCCGCTGGCAGTGCGCGACGCGCGCGCGCTGTATCCGGCGGACGACCCGATCGACGGCCTCGACAACGCCGCCAAGATTTCGCTGTTGCGCGAACTCGACGCGCTGGCGCGCAGTCTCGATCCGCGCGTGAAGCAGGTGATCGCCAGCCTGTCTGCGCAACATGAAAACGTGCTGGTCGCCGCCAGCGACGGCACGCTGGCCGCGGACGTGCGTCCGCTGACGCGCGTCGGCGTGCAGGTGATCGTGGAGCAGGACGGCCGGCGCGAAGCCGGCAATGCCGGTGGCGGTGGGCGCTGTTCCTATCGCGAATTGATCGATTCCGGTCGCGCGCATGCGTGGGCGCGCGAGGCGGTGCGACAGGCGCTGGTCAATCTCGATGCGGTGGATGCGCCGGCCGGCACGATGGACGTGGTGCTCGGCCCCGGCTGGCCCGGCGTGCTGCTGCACGAGGCCATCGGCCACGGCCTGGAAGGCGACTTCAACCGCAAGGGCACGTCCGCCTTCAGCAACCGCATGGGCGAGAAAGTCGCGGCCGGCGGCATCACCATCGTCGATGACGGCACGCTGCCGGGGCGGCGTGGCTCGCTCAGCATCGACGACGAAGGCACGCCTACCCATTGCACCACGCTGATCGAGAACGGTCGCCTGGTCGGCTACATGCAGGACACCCACAACGCGCGCCTGATGGGCATGGCGCCGACCGGCAACGGCCGCCGCGAATCCTTCGCGCACCTGCCGATGCCGCGCATGACCAACACCTACATGCTGGCGGGCCAGCGCGATCCGGCCGAAATCATTTCCTCGGTGAAGCGCGGGTTGTACGCGGTGAACTTCGGCGGCGGCCAGGTCGACATCACTTCCGGCAAGTTCGTGTTCTCCGCCAGCGAGGCCTACCTGATCGAAGACGGCAAGGTCACGCGCCCGGTGAAGGGCGCCACCCTGATCGGCTCGGGCCCAGACGTGCTGACCCGCGTGTCTATGGTCGGCAACGACCTGAAACTCGACGAAGGCGTGGGCGTGTGCGGCAAGGATGGCCAGAGCGTGCCGGTCGGCGTGGGTCAGCCGACATTGCGGGTCGACGGGATGACGGTCGGCGGCACCGCCTCTTGATCGCCGGTCAATCGTTGTCGAGCCCGCGCAGGATCCGGAACAATTCCCGATACGCATGCAGCGGCTTGTTCGCCTCGCGTTCGCCGCGCGCCTGCCGGATCAGCGCGCGCAATGGCTGGCGGTCGAGGTCGGGGTGCGCAACGATCAATTCGTTGAGCGCCGCATCGCCTTCCGCGAGCAGGCGCTCGCGCAGCGCTTCCAGCCGGTGCGTCGCGGCGGCCTCGCGCGCGCCGTGCTCGCGATCGTTCGCCAGATGCGCCCGCGCGGCGGCGAAGGTTTCCTCGTCGTGGCGCCGCATCAGCTTGGCCAGGTGCGCGAGCTGGCGCTTGTGCGCGATATGCGAGCCGATGCGCCGCACGTTGGCGATTTCCTCGCGTACTTCGCCGGGAAGTTCGAGTTTTTCGAGGCGACCCGGCGGAAGTTCGGTGAGCTGCTTCGCCAGCGCCAGCACGTCCAGCGCATCGCGCCGGCGCGCGCTGCGGCTGGGGCGTTCACCCGCGGAATCGCCGTCGGTGCTGGTGGTGTCGGCTTGGCGCATCACGGCCGCTATAGTAACGGACTGTCAGAAAGGAACATCGCTTGAACACGACCCTCGCCGCCAGTGACAGCAGCCTCGAAGAGCTGGATCGCCTCGCGCAACTGGGCGAGGACGTGGTTCGCCGTGCGCGCGCGGCCGGTGCGTCGCAGGCGGAAGTTTCCGCCAGCGTGGAAACCGGGCTGTCGGTGAACGTGCGGCTGGGCGAGGTGGAAACGGTGGAGCGCACGCGCGACCGCGGCTTCGGCCTGACCGTGTATTTCGGGCAACGCAAGGGGAGTGCCTCGACCGCGGACCTGAAGCCGGAATCGATCGATGCGACGATCGCGCAGGCCTGCGCGATCGCGCGTTACACCGAAGAGGATCCCTGCGCGGGGTTGGCCGATCCCGCGTTGATGGCGACGCGTTTCCCGGACCTGGACCTGTGGCATCCGTGGAACATCGACGTGGCGCGCGCGATCGAGATCGGCCGCGAGATCGAGGACGCCGGCCGTGCGCACGCGGGAATCACCAACTCCGAAGGGGCAACGGTGCAGAGCGGCGAGAGCCTAGGCGTGTACGCCAACTCGCACGGGTTCGTCGGCCGCGAACGCGGCACCTCGCAATCGGTATCCTGTTCGCTGATCGCGGGAGCGGACGACGCGATGCAGCGCGACTATTGGTACGACAGCGTGCGTTCCGCCGCCGATTTCCCCGCGTACTCCCGTATCGGCGAGCAGGCCGCGCGGCGCACGCTCGCGCGCGTCGGTTCGCGCAGATTGTCCACCCGCGAATGCCCGGTGATGTTCGCGCCGGAAGTCGCGCGCTCGCTGATCGGCCATCTTATCGCCGCGGTCAGCGGCGGTTCGCTGTACCGGCGCGCGAGCTTCCTGCTCGACCATGCCGGCAAACCGGTGATGCCGGATTTCGCCGACATCGGGGAGCAACCGCTGCTGCGCGGCGGCTTCGCCTCGACGCCCTTCGACGCGGAAGGCGTGGCGACCCGTGAATCCGCGCTGGTGCGTGGCGGCGTGCTGCAACGCTACGTGCTCGGCAGTTATTCCGCGCGCAAGCTCGGACTGCAGACGACCGGCAACGCGGGCGGCGTGCACAATTTGACCGTTTCAGCCGGATCGCGCGACGGCGGGGTCTTCGATTTCGCGTCGATGCAGCGCAGGATGGGCCGCGGCCTGCTGGTCACGGAACTGATGGGGCATGGCGTGTCGATCATCACGGGCGATTATTCGCGCGGCGCGGCCGGGTTCTGGATCGAGGGCGGCGAGATCGCGTACCCGGTGCACGAGATCACCATCGCCGGCAATCTGCGCGAGATGTTCGCCGGCATCGACGCGATCGGCAGCGACGTGGATCGCCGCTCCTCGCTGCTGACCGGCTCGATCCTCGTCGGCAAGATGACCGTCGCGGGCGAGTGACGGATCGCGGGCCGCCTCCGTATCGGGACGGGCCGCCGTAGATACATGTGGATGATGCGGGCTTCACGTCCGTGGAAGAAGGTCGCCTCTGCGTGACCGCGAGCGCTTGACAGCCGCGGCGCGGCGGCGGAAAGTCTGCCCCGCGTCCACCGTAGGGGAAGTCCCATGAGTGTTCCGCCGGAATCCGTTACGCCTCCGCCGCCACCGCCTGCGCCGCCACCCGCGGCTGGAAACGGCGGCACCGACGATCGCACGCTGGCACTGATCACGCATTTGTCGGGCATCGTTTTCAGCTTCATCGTTCCACTGGTGATATGGCTGATCCACAAGGATCGTCCGGACAAGTCGTGGTTGACGGGCCAGGCCAAGGAAGCGCTGAACTTCCAGATCACCATCCTGATCGGCTACGTGATCTGCTGGGTGCTGGTGTTCATCATCATCGGCGCGCTGCTGTGGTGGCTGGTGTGGCTGGTGAATCTGATTTTCTGCATCCTCGCCGCTGTCGCCACCAGCAAGGGCGAAAACTACCGCTATCCATTCGCGCTGCGCCTGATCAACTGACGGGTTTGCGATGTGCGATATGAAAAAGCGGGCCTTGCGGCCCGCTTTTTTTGTTCATTTCCGGATATTCGTGGCGTCACTCGTCCTCGAACGGTTGCGCATTTTCCGGATCGTCCGGGTCCAGCAGCAGTTTCACGCGTAGTTCGGCCTGCTCCAGCGCGGACTGGCATTCGCGGAACAGCGCGATGCCGCGCTCGAACGAGCGCAGCGATTCGTCCAGGCTCAGGTCGCCGCCTTCCAGCCGCGTCACCAGTCGTTCCAGTTCGTCGAGCGATTGTTCGAAGCGTGCGATCGATGGCGCGTCCGCTGCGGCATCGTTCGTGGTTTCGGAAGATGGTGCGTTCATGGCGCGCACGCTAGCGCAGGCTGCGGGATGAATCAATCGGGCCGCGCGGTTGCGGTTCCCTGCGTTGCCACACCAGTTCCGTGGCGATGCCGTCGAACAGCGTCTTGCCGGTTTCGGTGATCCAGAGGTCACCGACGGCGATCAGCCGGTCGGTGTCGAAGACGAGGGGAATGCGTCCGCGTTGCCATGGCGGGACGCCATCGTTCTGGAACAGATCACGCAGCTCGCGCGTGTGCGGATCGCCGGCCGGCCTGATGCGTTCGCCACCGCGGCGGAAGCGCACGTGCAGCGATGGCAGGACAATGGGGTCGGGCTTCCTGCCTGTCGCGCGCAACCACAGCAAGCCCGCATCGCCGGGCAGCGCCAGTCTCGCGCCATCCCAGGACGTTTCCCATCGTGCGGGAATCGCCGCGGTCGCCGGAACGGCGTGCAATCGGCCGCGCCACAACCGCAGTTCCCCTGCCCGCCATGCGATGCGGGGTTCGCGATCGGCGCGCGCTTCGCGGATCTGCCGTTGCAGTTCTTCGCAACGCGCGATTGGCGGCGCAGGCAAATCCTGCGCATGCAGCCAGTTTTCCAGCACCGGCAAGCGCAAGGCCGGCGGCAGGGCATTCCATCCCTGCGCATCCAGCGTGTCGTCGCGCGGATCACGCAGCCGCTCCAGCGCGGCCTCGGCCTCCCGAGCGACCAGTTCGACGGCGTCGCGACACAGCGCCGCGGAGCGCGTGATCGATTCATCCGCCTGTGGCCAGTGCGAGCGCAACTTCGGAAGGATTTCCGCACGCAGATAATTGCGCGAGAAACGCGCGTCGGCATTGGAAGGATCGTCGATGCAATCCAGCCGGTGTTCTTCCAGGTAATCGCGCAATGCCGAGCGCGGCAATTCCAGCAGGGGACGCCACAACATGCCTTGCCCGAGCGGCCGCCGTTCGCGCATGCCGCCCAGGCCCTGCGGACCCGCGCCGCGCAGGAGTTTCAGCAGCACGGTTTCCACCTGGTCGTCGCGATGATGCGCGAGCGCCAGCCATTCGCCGGGCCGCAGGTTCTGCGCGAAGGCCGCGAAGCGCGCGCGTCGTGCCGCGGCCTCGAGGCCCTCGCCGTGTTCCGTCGCGGCTTGTACGCGCACGATTTCGATGGGCAATCCCAGCACGTCGCAGAAACGGCGGCATTGCTCCGCCCAGCGCACGCTGTTGGCGTGCCATCTGTGGTCGACGTGCAACGCGCGCAGGCCGAGTTCGCGCGCGCGCGGCATCTGCGCCAGCGCGTGCAACAGCGCCGTCGAATCGCCGCCACCGCTGTACGCGACACAGAGCCGCGCCGGTCCGGTGCGGGCCAGTTCTTGCGCGAGCAGCGTTGGCAGCGGGACGGCGGTCATGCGCGGCGATGGTAGCGCGCGGGAGTCGGAAAAGCGGGTGCAGGTGCGATCAGCGGAGCCGGGCACGGAACTTGCGAGAGTGTTCCCGTGAGGTCGTTACCGTGAACCTTTTTGTGGAAAAAAACAAGACTCGCGCATTCGGAATCCCGCGCTAAGATCGAACCATGCCGACCACCTTCGCCAGGCGTCAATCCGATCATCGACCGTCGCGCGCGAGCGCGTTGCTGCCGGGCCGGTTCACCTGGCTGATGGGCCTGTACGCGGAAAACCACCAGCGCCTCGTGCGGTTGTTCGCGCCGCAGCGACTGTCGCCGGGCGAATACATTTCCTCGGTCGGCGACGGGCTGGATCTGCAACTGTCGATCCAGCAGCGGCATCCCTACACGGTGGAGCTGGGCTTGAGTTACGTCCTGCTGGATGCCGCCACCGGGCGTCCCGCGCCGTCCGCGCAATTGCGCATGTATCTGGACGCGCACACCACCTAGGCGCTGCATTGCCAGCCGGGCCGCGAGCTGTGGCAGGTGCTGGGGCCGCTGGCGCCGGCGCGCAGCGTGCTGCAACATCGCCTGCGCATGAATTCCTTCCTCAACCGCTGGCTGGAATATCTCGCCGAGCAGGGCCATTCGATCGGCACGCTGGAACGCGCGACGACGACCGCAGCGGTCGTCGCCACCTGACCGCTGTTTGCGGCGCCATCCTTATTTGACGCCGGCAGGCGCCTGCACGTTGGCGTATTCGTAGCGCGACTCGACGAGGGTGCCGTCGGGCAGGGTGAGCGTGCCACCCTGCATCAGCCCGCTGGATTTGAAAATGCGCACGATCTGCTGGGTGCCCATCTCCTTGTTGCGCGCCGTGTAAACGCTGACTGCCTGGCCGCCGATGGCCTGATCTCCCGTCGCCGTGCAGACGTCGGGATGCGTCTTCAATTTTTCCTGTGCGGCGTCGAGCATGTCCTTGTTCGTCACCGGGCTGCGCATCCACTTGCCGTGCAGTTGCAGGTATTCCACGCCGCCCGCGTAGATCGCCTCGCCGCTCTGCGGCTTGCCGCCCTGGGCGTGGTGGTCGAATAGACGTGGTGCGGCGTCTGTATCGACTTGATGCCTGCCTGGTAAAGCGGATCGCAGGCATCGGCATGCACGCTGCCGGCGGCGAAACTGCCGGTCACCGCGGCAAGTGCGGAAATCATGGTGACAAGCGTGGAATGCGAAGGCATGGCCGTTCCTTGGTTGATGGATGCGTAGGAAAATTGCCGCCCTTGAAAGGGCGCGCATGTTCAAGGCAGCGCAAACAGCTTGTTGCAGACTTCGCCGAGTTTGTGCGCCAGCGCGTCGCCGCCGAGCTTGTTGCCGAACGGCGGCATCACGCCGATGTCGCACATGCGGTTGCCTTTCACGGCTTCGACTCCGGTCATGCTGTTGACCGCCTTGTCGCCGACTCCCGACAACGGTTTCGGGTCGCTGAGGTTCTTCTGGTCGGCCTCGAACGCGGCCGGCCCCGCATTCATCAGGGTGATGTTGATGTTCGAGAAGTCGGACGTTTCATAGCTGCACGACCACCCGGCGAGTTTCTTGGCGTGTCCTTCCGGCTTGGAAAATATCTGCGCGACGAAATCGGGCGTCAGATATTTCTCGCAAGCGGTCGCGCCGTTGCCGGCCCAGTCGTTGCCGCTGGATGCCGCGTTGGCATGCGTCGTCCCCGGCGCCGTTGTTGCGCCATTCGCATTTCCGCCAGCCTGCGAGCAGGCGGCGAGCGCGAGCAGGAGGATCGGCGTCGCGATTCTTGTCGATGATGGTTTCACTTGTGTTCTCCTGGCGATCGCAGCTCCAGGACTGCGCTGTCTTTCCTTCGGGTGGAGCGTCAATGACCGAGCGGCTTTTCGATCGGCGCGCCGGGGTTCGGGGTGGGTGTTTTCAAATGTCCCGGCGGAATCGGTTGCGGATTCAGGGACGACTTGCCGGGTGGAATCGGCTGGGGATTCAGTGCCTGCTTGCCGCCGACGAAGATGATGCCGTGCTGGTCCGATGCGCTGGTGGCGTGTTCCACCGGACCGGGCCCGACCGCCGGGCCGGTCTTGTGCCAGTCGGCCATCTTCGGTTCCGTCGCGTGCGGTTTCGCGGATCGCATCGGTGTCGCACCAACGCTGTGCACGTAACTGTGCGCGACGTAGGCGTGATGCGGTTTCGCCTGATCCGGCATGCAATGCGGGTAGGAGCCGAGATAACCGGGCGGGCAGGGCGCGGCGCCCGCGATCTGCGCCATCAGCGCCGCAGTCATGCCCGCGACGATGACGCCGACGCGAATGCGGGATGGTGTTTTCGTGGTTTGCATTGGAATCTCCTTCGTTCATCGGCGATGCCGCGCATCGCTCAAGGTTTGCGACCTGCGTCGAAATCCGCAGTCGACAGCACCGCGAAGCTGCCGCCCCACGGATGTGCGTAGTCCGCGCTGCGGATGAAGTTTTGCGTGGTGCCGCGGTAGTCGTCCTGGCCGGGAAGGATCTGGATCATCACCAGTCCGCCGCGTTGCGCATCGATCGCGCCGGCGTGAGCGGCGGCTCCGCAGATCGACGAGGCGTCGGTGTAGGGGTCGCTTCCCGTCACCGATTCCGGCGCCGGTTTGCCGGCCGGGCAGCGAAACAGATAACTCTTGCCGTTCATGCCGCGCAGATTCAAATCCAGCGGGCTGGTGCGCCAGTCGACCACCGGCAACTGTGGTGCGGTGTGCGCGTGCTGGCATGCGGCGAGTGCCGCGACCAGCGCCAGCATCGTCAATGCGCGAAATACGAATTGCATGGCGGCGATCCTCTGTCGACGTCCTTCATTGCGCGGTCGGATTGGCGTCCTTCATCGACTCCAGTTTGCCGAGGTCGATCTGCGCCAGCGCGTTCTTCAGTGCATCCATGCCGACGTTGTCGCCTGTGATGTCCACGCCGAAGCGTTTGCCGACCAGCAACGACAGCTCTCCATGCCTGTCCTGCGCGTCCCATTTCTCGTGCACGCTGCGGCCGTCGATGGTTTCGTTCTTTTCGTAGTTGTCGCCCTGTTCGGATTCTTCGCTGTTCGCCATCTCGGCCATGCCTGCGAGCCCCGAAACGGCAGTGGCGTCCTTGATCGACACGTTGATGCGCGCGTTGTTGGCGCCGGTGAAATCCACGTCGGTCGAAGTGGCCTTGAGGCCCATCGCCTGATTGGCCTCGCCGCGAGGCGTGCCGCGCTGCATCCCGGAAAGTGACGAAGGCAGCAATGCTTCCAGGGAGTGGAAATCCACCGGATCGTGGCGGTGCGCGCCACCGAACGAGTGGCCCAGCGCGCCGAGCAAACCGCCCGCGGCATTCATCGCGGCCTGCGTGTCGGCCGCGTCCGGGGTGCCATTGGCATTGCCGGCGGCCTTGTCGTGCTGCTCGATCTGCTGCCCGGCCTGTGCCATGTTGCCGATCGCCTTGCCGATGTCCGACTTGCCTTTCGCGTCCGTGCCGAGAATGTTGCCGATCACGTTGCCGGTGGTTTGCGAGGCCTGCTGCGTATCGGAATCGGAACCGTTCTGCGCGGTCTCCTGCGATTGCGACGAGGTTTGCTCGTCGCCGCTCGCCAGCGCGCGCACCTTGTTGGCGACCATGTGGAACGCGGTATAGATGCCGACCACGAACAGCAACAGGATTCCGAAGATCACGCCGAGCACGATCAACGCGGTCCTGTTGCCGCTTGATGGCGGAACGGATGCGGTTTGCGCCGGTGCCGCGGAAGCCGCGGGCGCGGCTGCGGCCTGCGTCATGCTGGCGCCGCATTGCACGCAGAAGCGTGCGCCTTCGGCGTTGGGGTATTGGCATTTGGGGCAGGTCATTTGGACTCTCCGGTCGTGGTCTGGGGCGCGGCAAGCGGCAGGCTCAGGAAGCTCGGGTGGGCGCGATCGTGGAAGATCTTGATGTTCGCGATACGCGCATCGCTGGTTTGTTCGTAGCCGATGCGGCCGCCGGTGTTGTAATTCTTCTGGTAGCTGGGCGAATTGAGCGGCGCGATCGTCACGCGCAGGCGCGCGCCGGCGGGAATGCGCCGCGCCATCCACCAGAACTCGAATGGAATCTCGACGACCTGGTCGGGTTTCAGCAGTTCCTGCTTGAACGGACCATCGCGGAAGCGCGCGCGGCGGATGTCTTCGCCCAGCCGCACGGCCGAACCGTCCGGCAGCACCATCAGCACTTGCGCCCACAAATCGAAATCCGGCGCGTCGGATTGCACCTGCAGCGACAAGCGCATCGGTCCAGCGACTTCGATGTCGTGCGCCAGCGGTCCGGAATGGAAGACGATCGCGCGCTTCTGGAAATCGCGGAACTGGCTGGTCAGGCCCTCATCCGCGAGGTAAGGCATGAACGCCAGTTCCGGCAGTTCGTGCGGATCGCTGACGATCGTTGCCGGCGTTTTGTCGGCTGGCGATGCCTGCACCAGCGAGCCGGAATGAAACACATCGAGCGGCGTGTTGCTTGATGCAGATAGATAAAAATCGAGACTCTTTCCGGAGGACGCGGCTTCGAGCGAAGGCGCATGTCGCCACTCGTCCGCGCCGAGCATGAAGTAGTTGACGCGATCCGCGAGCAATGACGGTCGTGGTGCACGCCCAAGCACCCAGTCGAACCAGTCCGCGCGCAGTTTGTCCATGTCGAGCACGGCGGCGTCGGGGATCGCGAGTCCCATGATCGTTTTCTCGGGACGTTGTGTCCCGAAGTGATCCCACGGGCCGATCACTATGAAGCTTCGGTCGCTCTCGGCCGCCGGCGCATGTGCGACATAGCCGTGGTAGTAGCGCAGCGCGCCCGGCTGGTCGTCGTCGAAGTATCCGGTCGCGGTGAGAATCGGAAAACGCATCGCGGCGTAGTCGGCGGCCATGGGTTCGGCGGCAAGATTGAAGGCTTCGTCGCCGACGTGATCCAGCCACACCTTCATGAACGAGCGCCTGCCTTGCGCATCGCTCATCCACCAGTCGTCTTGCGGAATGCCGATCGCTTCGTCGAGTTCGCCGAAGGGTCGATACGCCGCGTACTGTTCCAGCATCTTGCCCTGCCAGTACGCGGCGTTGGCGATGAAACCGGTGTTGAGCGTGCGCCCGGCCGTGTAACCCATGATGACCGCCGACCATGCCTGCGGAATGCCGTTGGTGTTGGGCACGTCCCAGCCCGGATAGATCGGCACGTACGGCGTGATGCCCGCGAGATGCGGCGGATGCTGCGCGGCGGCGCGCCATTGCGTCATCCCAACGAACGAACCGCCATACATGAAGACGTGGCCGTCGCTCCACGACTGCTTCGCGATCCATTCGACGAGGTCGCGGCCATCGCGCCCGACCTGCAAGCTCAGGCTGTCGTTCTTCACGCCGCCGGAGCGGCCGCGTCCGCGCACCTCGGCCTGCAAGAACACGAAGCCGCGTTTGGCGAAGGCGGCGGGTTCTCCGCGCGTGCCGCCATCGATGTCGTACTGCGTGAGCTCGAGCACGGCCGGCGCCCTGCCTTCGAGATGCGAGGGTTTGGTGATCCAGGCTTCCAGCGACACGCCGTCGCGCATCGGGATCATGCGACCCATTTCGATGTCGTACCCGGGACCGACCTGATCCACCGATGCGGTCGGTGGCGCGGCCACTGTTGCAAAACTGCAGAGGCTAATTGCAATGGCTGTACACGCGACAATGCGGAATCGAACGCGCATGACATCGCTCCTCAGTGCGCCGCAAAGATCTTCGTGCACAGCGCGCCGAGCTTGCGCGCAAGCGTTTCGCCGCGATCCCTGGTGATCGAATCCATGGCGTTGCTGTTGTCGTAACCCACCACGTCGACGAAACAGGTCATGTCGCTCTTGCGTACGATCAGGGGCCTGCCTCCGGCAAAGGCGTTGTACAGCGCCTTGTCCCCTACACCGGCGAGAGGGATATTTGCTCCCTGGGAGGTGGTTGCGAGCGACCACCAGAAATTCGCGCTGTCGCCTTGCGCAACATTGATCGTGACCTGGCCTTTGGTCGCGGTCTCGTACATGCACGCTCCCGGATTCGGGCCATCCTTGCGTGTCGCGGGCGTGACGAGGATGCCTGCCACATCCGCGGCGGTGATCACATCGCAGGGATTGCCGGAAGCCTTGTTGCCGCTGTCGCTGGTTGGTGCCGCCGCCGAAGCCGCACTCATCGTCGTGCCTGTTTGCGACGGAACAGCGCTTTGCGAACAGGCGCCCAGAGCGCACAGCGCAACGAGCGAGTACGGGATCAGCCGAACGATTGCGTTCATCGCGAGAATCCTCTTTTATCGAATCGACAATGCCTGGGAGAAATGCAGCCACACGGGCGTAGCGGCCGCCCAGTTCGCCAGGTAGTCGTTCGCGAAGACCAGCACTCCGCCGATCACGAAGGCCGGATGCAGACGACGACAACGGAACGTATCCACCGCAACACACGCGAGGACGAACAGATTGCGCACGGTCGACGAATCCACCGTCCAGGTTGTATATGCGCCGATGAAGCGCGCGAGCGCGGCATCCAGCAGCAGAAGCATGGCGAGCAGCATCAGGCGCTTGTGCCAGTCGCTGCGCCGCTTGCGCAGGGCGATCGCCGCACCGACCAGCGCCGCGAACGTGAACAGATTGAATAGCCCGAACGCAAGAAACAGCGAGGGTGGCACGCCCGGCGGCATGTGCGGCGGACCAAGCCGGCATGCGGTGATCAGCGTAGCGGTGTCGGCCACGATCACGGCAACTGCAAGCACCACGCCGAAAATTCCCAGGCGCATGTGCAGGTCCACGCGATGGCGCGCGACCAGCAGCGCCTGCGCGAAGAACAGCGCGACCCAGGTCAGCATGATCAGCCCGTGTGCGCGCACAAGCACGCTCACGCTGCCGAGGTGCGAAAGCAGCGGGACATCAATGCTGAAACCGGCCAGCACCACCACGATCACGCCGATCGCGGCGGCGACGTAATAGCGGTGTTCGCCGACTCCTGGCAGGGCGCGCGCGTTCATGCGATCAATGGCCTCCCGCCGGCGCATGCACGTTGTCGTACGTCACGCGTGATTCCGCATGCACCTTGCGGCCTTGCACCTGCGCATCCGACACGGTTTTCAGTGTCAGCCCGTTGGCGGCGATCCAGATCTGGGCGTCTTCGTTAGGGAACGACGTGCCTGGCGAGAGGCGATGCGCCGCGTAGACGGTCGCGCGCTCGCCATCCACGGTTTCCGTCCGCAGTACCTTGCAGTTGGAATACGAACCGGTTTCGCGCAGGGAGTCCAGAACCTCCTGCGGCGTCATCGGCATGGTCATCCATTTGCCATTGTTGATGCGCATGGACAACGTGGTGGTCGTGTAGATTTTCTCGAAGGGTTTGCCATCGACCGTGGATACTTCGTGGTAGGGCGTCCTGGCCATCTTTGCCGCGGCATCCGTGACCGCTTTGCACGAGGCGTCGTCGGCGTGGGCGGGCAGGGCGGCGAAACCGCCGGCAAGTGCGGCGAGGGCGATGAAGAAAATCGGCTGGAAGGTTTTCATGGCGTCTCCCGGAAGTTTGCGATCACGTCACCAGCGATCGCGCAAAGTTCATCCACGTGTCGGTACCCACGCCGAGATAGGCGAGATACGTGGCGGCAATGATCAGAGGTGCGCCGATCGCGAACACCGGATGCAGACGCCCATGTAGCGACACGTCCGCCGCCACGCACAGCAGCACGCATAGATCGCTGGCCAGCAAGATTTGCAGGTTGCCGATCTCGAAGTCGCTGCTCCAGAACGGCAGGCGCCCGATCGCCGGCGTGAGCAAGCTCAGTGTCGCGAGCAGCATCAGCCGCTTGTGGATGTCGCCGCGTTTGCGCATCGCGATGGCGCTGGCGACGAAGCCTGCGAACAGCGCGATGATCATGCAGTCGTAACCGAGGATGACCAGATCGAATCCGGCCGCTTCGTTGTGGGCGCGCACGTCGCGCGCGGCTGCGTGGAACGCAACGTAGGGACTGAGGACCAGCATCGTCGCGGCGAGTGCAACCCCGAATATTCCGAGTTTTCGATGCAAGGCGACGCGATGCGTTTCGATCAGGCAGGTTTGCACGAAGAACAGCGCGAACCACGCGAACATCATCAATCCGTGCACGTGCAGCAACAGCGGCAGCGGATCGTGGTGGAACCATGGACGCAGGAAGTACGAGCGCGCGAAGCCCGCGAACACGATGGCGAGGATCCACAGCGCCGCGCCAACGAACAGCCGGCGATCGTGGAGGCGTGGCAGGGTGCGCGCTGCCACGCTCACGGCGTCGAACTCCAGTGGTAGGAGATGTGGCCCTTGCCCTTGCCGGTGATGTCGCCGTCCTGTTCCTCGCGCAGCAGACGGCCAGAAGATTTGGCAATCCAGATCGTCGCGTCCGTTTCGCCGGTCGGCCCCTTGTATTGCTCGTGATACACGGCAGCGGCTTGGCCGGCGAGCGTCTCGTCGTGCAGATGGCTGCAACTGTGGTCGCCCAACCCGTAGAGTTGCGGGGTGTCTCCGGCGAAGTCGTAGCCGGACATCTTCATCTGCACGCCGGCGCTGCCGGTCTTGACGTTGGCGTCCATGATCTTGTCGCAGGCAGCCTGATCGGCGTGCGCGGCGAGCGCAGGCAAGCTCGCGAGCAACGCGGTGGTCAACGAGATTGCAATTCGGTTCATGGCGTCTCTCCCGGGGAACGCGCCGTATTCAATGCAGTGCGTGGATGATGGCCTTGGCGAGGGCTTCGGACCTGCCCTGGCTTTCGAGTCCGTTGACCTGGATCAGGGCCTTGCCGGACATGGCATAGAGGGTGTTGTCCTTGTCCCAGAACGCCTTGTCGCCCACGCCACTGATCTCGGAGATGTTGCCGGTGTGGACGAGGTTCCATGTGTTTGCAACCCGGTCCGAGGTGTCGATGTTGACGTTCACGCCTTGAGCGGTGGCGTCATCGTTGTTGTAGGCGCAGCCGGAGGTCCATCCCTCCGCGCTCCCTGTGGGCGCGGCTGTCGTATAGGGCTGCCCGGATAGCTGCGCCGCCTGTGCGACCGGCAAGAGGGTGCAGACATCAGTCGACCTCGCGGCTCCAGTTGGCGTGGTCCGCGCGGTGGTACTGGCGGCCTGGTCGGCGTGTGCGGCGAAGCTTGCGACGAGCAACAAAGCGGCAACCAACGCGTACTTTTTCATGGCGATTCTCCTCATGTGGATGGCACCGCGGCGCGACGCGACCGATCGGGTCGCGGGCTTCGATCCTTACGACGGCTTGCAGTGTTCCTCATCGGCCTTGATCCAATGGCCGTCCTTGTCGCGGAACCAGGCGGCGTAGCCCGACAAGCCCGAGCCGTTGGTCGTGAAGGCCTCCCGCGTGTGGCCGGCCTGGCCGCGTGCCATCTCCACCTCCTCGAAGGTAATGGAGTCGCCCCTCCAGCCCGGGCTCTTGCCCACGCTGTAGACGCCGTCGCCGTTGCCGAGCATCACGGTGATATAGCGCTTGTTCACCGGGTCGTAACCGAAGTTCTGCACGACCTCGAAGGGTCGCGGATTGGCCGCGCTGCGGTCCTGTCGGTAATGGAGCGCGATCCAGTGGCCGTCGAGCGTCTTTTCGGCGTGGAACTTCCCGCTCGTCGCGCTTCCGGAATTTTTCCCCGCCATCATCGTTCCGGTACACACGCCGTCGCCGACGAACTTGGCGAGCGCGTCGCCCGCTGTTGTGGTCTTGTCCTGTGCAAAGGCATGGCTCCCGGTGAGCGCGGCCGCGCAGAGGAAAGAGAATGCAAGCGAAGCAGTTGAGCGTTTCATGCTGAAGCCCTCCTGGGGTTGTATGGAAGATTCACGCAGCCCGCGCGGGCGACCGCCGCAACGGTTGAAACGGGAAAGCGAGGCGCTACACAAGGTGGCTTTCATGACCGGACCCTGGATGACCACCAGCATCCGGGTCGGGGGATGTGCCGTCGTGTCCGGTGCGCTGGCATTTTTCTGGGAGATTTCCTGCCGTCCGGAAAACACCCGCCGTCCCCATGACGGCGGGTATTGCGATCACCATCTGGCCGTCACCAACTGAAACCGGCGCCGACACCGCCGGAGGTATCGCCATTGCCGAAGGAGGCGCCGATGGAGAGGGAGGCCTTGTGGTCGGCGAACATGTGCTGGTAGCCGATGGCGGCGGCGGACTGTCCGCTGTAGGTACCGGCACCGACA